>Ga0265295_1000187_pt1 | contig 128091 bp, 139 predicted proteins | sample Munlansysbiofilm_FD_192503 | JGI IMG/M metagenome (GOLD analysis project Ga0265295, IMG submission 192503) | Leachate microbial communities from a municipal landfill in Southern Ontario, Canada - Methane capture system biofilm | ecosystem: Engineered > Solid waste > Landfill > Unclassified ... | reverse complement strand
TATGAGAGCATGAAGGCCAGTTCAGTCGATGCCTGGGACCACATGAAAGATGGGTTCTCTGACGCATATAAGGCTCTTGCGGATGCCTGGGAAAAATCTGAAAAAGAATTTAGTCCCTAAAAAGTGTGAACCACCGACTGGTATGGCACTAGTGACCTATTGGGCGGGGAACGGCGGGAAACAATGGTAATGCGTGGGGAACTATTGAATTTTCGGGCTCTTAGAAAGAATATTTGGAGAGGGGTTAAGATGGCGTTTAAAAATTTGGTGTCAAAGAAACCGTAAAAGCATTTCGAGCAATTTGCTTGTTTTTTGCGGACGTTTTGACACCGGTTAAGAGGTTTTGTTGCTAGATTGCCCGGCCCCCGATATAATCCGGCAAAATAAACATAATCGGAGGGGGCCCATGCCACAATCAAACATAGAGAAGCTGCCGCTTGAGATAAAGATCGAATTAAAAAGACGCCTGCGTTCGGGCTCTATTGACCAGCAAGATATTGCTGACTGGATAAGGAGTTTGGGGTATGCTGTGTCCAGATCGGCATTAAGCCGATATGCAGTAAAGTTGCGTCAAGCGGACAAGGGGTTAGGTATCGACCGCGAAATATTGGCTAAACAAAATGCTGATGCTGCAGCGTTATTTGAAGAATTGGCCTATATCAAAAAGAGAGAGGACGAAATATTGGCACAGCTTAAAACAATAATGGTACCAGTAAAATAACATATTTCCCTACAATAAAACCAACACGTTTAACCATTCATCCGTTTTTCAATATTGGAGATCATCCCTTCAAAACCCGATTTCGTACCTGACTTAACGCCGTAGCTAATGGCCTTCCTGCAAACTTCGATAGCCTTTTCGTAATTTCTTTCATAATAATAAATATCGGCTAGGAACTTAAACGTATCAACAGCCGGCAGAAATCCGCCAGCGCCCTCTTTTAACGGTCCTGCAAGGCCAGGGAACTCATCCAAGTGCTTTTCACAATATTCCTTGCATAATTTTGCCGTTGCTAGGTCGTTTGACTGTTTGTGGGTAATTTTGACAATACTATTTAATAAGTGGTGCCGGTCTATTGGATTGGTTTTTATTTTTGTAGCTTTAATCATTCTTTTTAAATCGCCAGATGTCCAGGCGAAAAACACTTCATCGGCTTCGATCGTTTTCCCGCATCGCATCACATATGTAACTTTCTTACCCGTCATGGTAGCCACCTCCACAATATGTTTTTTACATTTTTCCCAAAACCACCCACAAACTATTCTCGCCTCAATATAAAAATATAAAATTGCAGTAAGCAAAGGTTCGTTTTGCTCAATTAACAACTATTCGCAAAAGTTGATTTCAATATTGACCAGGGAGTCTTGACCTTCGGCGCGTTCTTTGGTGATTTTTATTTTGTTGATCATGGTGCCCATCTTTATGTGGATGTCACCGCTGTGGATGGTGTTGCTGTTGCCGCTAATGGATATGCTGGGTTTGGTCGGCTGGCTTGTCTTTTGACAGGTTGTATCTTTTCTTTTTTTCGCTTCTGTAAGGAAATCAACAACTTTACCTTTCATATCACCAGCATTACCATTCACGGTACATCCCTCCATAAAATCACGAAGCAAGCTTAACCAATTCAACAATCGTTCTTTTTGCACCATTGAGCTTTTGCTCGTCCTGAACAAACATGTCATGCAGCAACATGATGAGCTTAGCCTTTTTGGCCGGCGGCAGCTCCAGGTCGTGTTCTTCGAAAACTTCCTCGATAATCCGGATGGTGGTCTCCATGATCTCCCGATCGATGGCGCCCTGGCCGCCAGGGGGAAGGTCTTTGCCGCGCATCATGTCCCCCTCTTCGAGCAATACCCAATTGGCGTTGACTCCCAATCGAGCCAACTCCTCAAGCACTCTACCGCCTGGGTAGCTAGACCCAGATTCGTATGCCTGTAGGGACCCCAGTGACACGCCAAGGGCCGCCGCCATATCCTTTTGCGTTTTACCTAAAAAACTGCGTATCGCTTTCAATCTGTCTGTTATTTCCATCGTATTTTCCATGTCCATACTTGCTGTCTGAGTACGGACATAAGTAGAGACGTCTCCATTTAAGTGAGGACATGTTAAATTATGACCTATTTTCAAGTGCTTACGTCATTTTTCCAAAAAGGCGGAAAATTTTGAGTACGGACATAAAATTTTAGGTTGACACTTATAATATTAGGGGTTATCTTCTGGCTATGTCGATTTCACAACTCGAAAACAGACAGTCAAAAAAAGGAGGCCTTATGGATCTCGCTCGCCATCGTTCTTATTTCCCCAAGTCTTGGCTGCAGGCCGCAGCAGAAGGTCGGCAACGTCGCGCAGCTCATCAAGAAATGCGGCAGCATCCGTCAACCGAAAATCTTCAAGATCGTTCGCTGCCGTCGCCGAGTGAATGCGAAGCTTGTCGCGCAGGGGGATGCCGGCGTCGTTCAAAGCGCAAATAAGCGCGTTGACCAAACCCATGAGGGCAAAAACTTTGTCCTCCAGCGCATCAATCTGTGACTGCAAATCCGGGGTACCCATAAAACCCCTCTCACGGTGAATAAAAGGCAAAAAAGGAGGCTCACATGGCCTGCCCATTTCACTCTCAGCAGCTCGGTCGTTATGCCGTCGCGGTAGACGGCATGGATGATTATCCGGCGGTTTTTACCTGCCCGCATTGCGCCCAAAAGTGGGGCGAGCAGGAGTATGCCGGGCGGTTCAAGGTGGTGCCGCTGGCCGATAAATCCCTGGAGCAACAGCTCGTGCAGACCGCCCGGAAATGGCTGAAACGAGCGGCTAATGCCATGCGCACGGCTCCTTTTGAAGAAACCGAATTCGGCCGGCGCTTCATCCAACATGGCGGTATTTGTTATTACAACTGCGCCAGGGACATCGAGGCATTACTTAAAGCCTGGGATCCCTCGGGTGATCTCCATCTTCAGGTATTCAAGGAGAACTCCGAATGTCCATGAGGCGGCGGGCTTCATGACGTTGTCTTTTGCCTTTTTCCACAAGGTGTCTTCGATGATGGCGTCGGCAAAATCCGACCCATCCCAGGTCAGTCGATAGATGACCACCATTTCGGAGATCTTCTTGCCGCCGCCCTGGATCGCAGCCGTCACCAACCCGGCTTCTTCAAGAAGCTGCGCATGGTGCGCGAAGGTTTGCCTGGATAAGCCATCAACGGAGGCGACGGGGCCCGTGGCGTCTTTAACCGCCAGCACGATTTTGCGAATGATGTCCATGTCTCTGTGCATGCGTACTTATAACCCCCATCAAGGATTGACTATGAACTGTGCAAAGAAACACACCCCTCAAACCGACTGGCACCCGGCGGACGTGAAGGCCGCCCTGGCGAAGAGGGGCTACACCTTTGCCCGCATCGCCCGGGAGCACGGCTATCACGTGCGCTCGCCCAACACGGTTTTGTGGCGCGGGTGGCGGCCGATGGAGCGGATTGTGGCCGACATCATCGGCGTCGAACCGGAGGTGATCTGGCCGAGCCGCTACGGGGCCGAGCCGCGCCGCTTCATAACTCGGAAAAAGAGTACCAAAACTGACATGAATTAACAATGGCTATAAGGAGGGGTGCGGTTGCCCATATTCCGTCTACGGAGGAGAACATGGCCAGACAGAAGACCGACCCCAATCAACTGAGTTTGCTGGACGTTTTACGCAAGGAGGAGGAACGCATGCTGCTGGGTCTGCGCGACGCGCCGGGGGCGTTGAACATGCGGTCACAGATACGCAACGCCCTGTACGAGGCGATCAAGGGCAGCGCGCTGTCCCGCTGGGAGATCGCGGCCAAGATGAGCGAGCTGACGGATCAGGAGATCAGCAAGTTCATGCTGGACGCCTGGACCAGCGAGAGCAAAGAGGGGCACCGCTTTCCGCTGGAATACGCGGCGGCCTTTTGCCGGGCGACGGGCGACACCACGGTGCTGGAGATCGTGTGCCAGCCGGTGGGGATGTTTGCCCTGGGTGGGCCGGACGCGCTGCGCAGTCAAAAGCAGCAGCTCACCGAGCAGATGGCCGAGATGCGTCAAAAGGCGCAAGAGATCGACCGGATGATCAAAGCCTGGGAGAAGAAAAGATGAGCCCGCGGGGAGCGGTACGCACCTACCCCCCGCGGAGTGAGGGTCAGCGGGGGGTGGATTTTTTGTCCCTGGTCGTGATGCGGCGGCCGTCTTCGCTGTTGGTCGCTACCTCCAGCGTTGCCGGCGGAGTGGGCGGGGCCTGTGGTTTAGGGGCCTGGGCCTCGCCCTTGGTTTTGTCAGCCATGAAAGATCACCTCCTTTCAGGATCGGATAAACAGCACCCCCGCTATCAACAGGAGGCCGAGAGATGCCATCAGAGACATGGATATGCCTCGCAGTCTTTTTGCTCGCGAGCTTTGGACTGCTATTTGACGGCGAATAACGTCCCGAGTCTGATCGACGAGGAATCGCAGAGCTGTTTCGTCGTCGTAGGTGCCATCGGCAAGCCCGTCAAGAAAGGCGCAGTAATCGGGGGCCTTGACATTGTCGGCATCCTTGCCGCGCAAGCTGTCGAGACAGACGCCCACGATGAGCAACGCCAGCAACGCCGAAATCACGGCAAAGGCCTGCCAATGCATTACCGGCCAGACCGGCGATTTTTGCAGCAACATCAGATCGAGGGTCAGCGCCAGGGACGCCGACCACAGGTACGTCCGGAACAACCCGTCCTGCCGGGCGGGGAGCCGGTCAGTCAGCCAGACATAGAGGGTTTCCATTTGTTTGAAGATCAGTTCGTAGGCCTTGGTCAAAGTGTCCTCCACAGGGTTGGTTGATGCCGAAAGCCTATCACAGGCCTTCGGTCATATGAAGACGATTTAACGCGAAACCGCGCCCTGCTGGGCCGGTCGTCCGGGGGCGGCGCCCCGGGCCTGACGAGCAGCCGAGACACACGGAGAGAGATTAATGGACGGATATTTCACAGCTGAAGATTTAGCCGGAATGCCGAAATTGCCAAAGACAGCCAGAAGCATCCATCGCAAGGCGAAAAGCGAAGGCTGGAAGTTTCGGGATGCCGCCGGGAAAGGCGGCCGCAACGGTACCCGTCGTGAATATCACATCGACAACCTGCCCAAAGAGACCCGCGACGCCCTGCTGGAACAGGCCATCAGCAATGTGTCGGAAGACCTGTGCGCTTTACCGGCTGTCAAGGCCGAAGCGCTGCCGGCGGTGCCGGCCGAAAACCTGCCCGCTCCGGCCGCCCTGGCGCGCTGGCAACGCGACACCATGGATGCCCGCTGCGCCATCCTCAACCTCGTCGAGCAGCTGGCCGAGACACACGGGCTGAACAAGGCCATCGCCAAAGTGGTGGCCCAGGCCAAGGCAGAGCTTTTGCCCGAGCACATCCAGAGCCTGGTGACGGTGGCCAACGCCCGCAGCGGCGGGCAGATGGGCAAGCAGACCCTGAGCCGCCGTACCCTGTACCGCTGGCGCGAGCTGCGCGGGCTGGGCGTCACGGCTCTGGCGCCCCGAGAGGCGGCCCAAAAGCCGCTGCCGGGATGGGTGCCGTATTTTCTCAAGGTCTACCGGGTGCCGCAAAAGCTATCCGTGCCCGATGCCCTGGAACAGCTGGCCTGCATCCTGCCCGATTGCATGGAAATGCCCAGTGAGTCGCAGTGCTACCGGTTGCTCAAGAAGATGAGCAACGTGGACCGCGAAAAAGGGCGCCGCACCGGTAACGAAATGCGGGCGCTCAAGGGCTACCGGGTGCGCGACACCTCCGACATGGTGCCCGGCGAGGTCTACCAGTGCGACGGCCACAGTTTCAAAGCGCGGGTCGCGCATCCGGTGCACGGCAAGCCGTTCAAACCTGAGGTTTGCGCGGTGATCGACGCGGCCACTCGGTTGGTCATGGGTTGGAGCGCCGGGCTTTCGGAGAGCAATCAAACCGTTGCCGACGCCCTGCGCCATGCCATCACCATCACCCCCGAGAAGCCTTACGGCGGCGTCAACGCCATCTTTTACACCGACCCCGGCAGCGGCAACCTGGCCAAAATCAACGCCGATCCGGCTTTTGGCCGCTACGCCAGGCTGGGCATCACTTTCAAGACCGGCATCGTCGGCAACAGCCAGGCGCGCGGTCTGGTCGAACGGCTACAGCAATCGCTATGGATCAGAGCCGCCAAGCAGCTGCCAACCTTTTGCGGCCGTGACATGGACGGCACCACCCTCTATAAGACCACCAAATTGGTGGACGCCCAGGTCAAAAAGACCGGCACCAGCGAACTCTTGCCCAGCTGGCCGCAGTTTTTGGATGTGTGCGCTCAAGCCGTGGAGCGCTACAACAACACCCCGCACAGTTCCCTGCCAAAAATCACCGATGAGACCGGCAAGCGCCGCCACATGACGCCACTGGAGATGTGGAACAGCTTTCTGGCACGTGGCTGGACGCCGGCCACCATGACCGACGCCGAGCTGGACGACTGTTTCCGCCCGCGCGTGCAGGTGACCACCCGGCGCGGGCAGGTGCGGGTGCTTGGGCAAACCTACTATAACCCGGAACTGGTACACCACGGCGGCGAGCAAGTATTTGCCGAATACGAGGTGCAAGACGGCAGCCGGGTGTGGGTACGGGATATGGATGAGCGGTTGATCTGCATCGCCAGATTCGAGGCCAACCACAGCCGCATGTTCGCCCGGTCGGCTACGGAAAAAGCCATGGAGGATCGGGAAGCGCGGCGGTTGGAAGTGGTGGATCGCAAACGCGAAGAGATCATGGAAGAGCGGCGCGGCGTGATCGAGCTTACGCCCACGCCCGAGGCCATCGAGGCGCGCCGGGAGCTTGTCATCGAAATGGCGGCGCCGCAGGAGGCCATGGAAATACCGGCGGATGACCGTGGGCGTTACCGCCTCTGGTGCCGTCTGGATGCGCGGATGGACCGGGGCGATGCGCTGACGGATCGCGAAGCGCAGTTTTACCGGTCGTTTAAAAAGACCCGCGTGTGGCGGGCCTTTCGGGATGTTGAAGAGGATCTGGCCATTGCCAAATAAAAAAAGCCCCGTGCCAGCGGGGCTCTAACTGACCCTTTACAGGGCCTTTAATCAAGGAGGAGGAAGCATGACACAGAACCCCGAAATCGTCAACACGGTCGCGCCGCTGGCCAATGTCAGCCTGTGCGTCAAGGCGCTGGAGCGGGCCATGGATCGCCCCGGGCACTTGCCGGGCATGGTCTGCTTTTATGGGCCCTCCGGATGGGGCAAATCGACGGCGGCGGCCTACACCGCCAACCGCCACCGCGCCCACTACATCGAGTGCAAATCGACCTGGAGCCGCAAGGCCACCCTGCTGGCGATCCTGCACGAGATGGGTATCCAGGCGCCGCGCACCATCTATGAGATGACCGATGTCATCTGCGAGCAACTGGCCCGCTCGGGCCGGCCGCTGATTATCGACGAGATGGACCACCTGGTCGACAAGGCCGCCGTTGAGATCATCCGCGACCTTTATGAAGGCAGCGGGGCCGCGATCCTGCTGATCGGCGAGGAGCGCCTGCCCAAAAAGCTGGAGAAGTGGGAGCGTTTTCACGGCCGCATTCTCGATTTTGTCCCGGCGCAACCCGCCGACTTGGAAGATTCCGGCCACCTGGCGCGGCTGTACTGCCGGGAGGTCACCGTCGAGGAGGATCTGCTGGCCGAGATCCACAAAGCCAGCGGCGGCAGCGTGCGGCGCATCTGCGTCAATCTGGAGCGGGTGCAGGAAGAGGCGCTGGCCCGGGGGCTGGAGAGCATCGGCCGGGCCGACTGGGGCAAGCGCTCCTTTTTTACCGGCCATGCGCCGACGCGGAGGGTGTGAGCATGGCGCGTAAACCGGTTAACACGTTGCGCCGCGGCGAATCGCGGGACGCCATCTGGGCGGCCATCCGCCAGCTGAGCGAATTCACCGTGCGGGATATCTGGCTCGAAACCCAGTTGTCCAAAGCCTCCATCCAGGATTATCTGCAGGGCCTCAGCGCCGCCGGTTATCTCAGAGTCGCCGGCACCCGGACCGCCGATTACGGCTCGCGGGCCCATGTTTACCAATTGATGCGCGATGTCGGGATCGAGGCCCCCCGTGTGCGCCGCGACGGCACCGAAGTGACGCAGGGCCGCGGGAGGGAGCAGATGTGGCGGACCATGCGGATCCTCGGCGAGTTTTCATCGCGCGATCTGGCCGTGAACGCCTCGACCGAAACCTGCGTTATCGCCGAAAAAGAGGCCAAGGATTACTGCTATTACCTGCATTTGGCCGGATATCTGGCCGTATCCCGCCCCGGCAAGGGGACCGGCAAGGGCGGGGTGTTGACGCGCTACCGGTTTTTGGCCGCGCGTTACAGCGGCCCAAAGCCGCCGATGATCCAGCGGATCAAAGCCGTTTACGACCCCAACCGGAGCGAAGTGGTATGGAGCAGCCAGGAGGTGAGCCATGACAACACGTGACCGCCTCGATCTGCTGCGCCGCGTGGTGGACGAGCATGGCCAGGCCGAAGTCGCGCGCCGCATCGGCCGTTCGACCGCCGCCGTCAATCAGGTTTTGCATGGCAAGTACAACGGCAACCCGGAGCGCATTCTGGAGCTGATCGCCGCCGAGTTCGGCAGCGAAACCGTCATCTGCCCGGTGATGGGCGAGATCCCCCTGGCGCGATGCACCGAGGAGCGCAACAAGCCGTTTAAGGCCACCAACCCCCAGCGGCGGCGGCTGTACCTGGCCTGCCGCGATTGCGAAAGGAGAAAGCCATGATCCGCTGCCCCAAATGCGGCGCCGGACGCAGCAGCCTGGAGCCGATCATCGAGCATCTGGAAGACGGCACTATTTTGCAGACCGTGCGTTGCATCCTGTGCGGCGCGCGGCGTTCGCGGGCGGTCGTTCGTCACCGCGCCCTGCCCAGGCTGGGCCGGGCCGTCGCCCCGCCCAAGACGCGGCGGCCCTGCGCGGTGGCCGGTTGCAACGCCTGGATCAGCCCGCAAAACAAGAGCGGGTTTTGCGTCCGCTGCGGTCACCGGATGCGCGTGTGGCAAAAGCGCGGCGGCCAGACCCCGCCGCCGTTTGTCCAGATCGCCGGTGTATGGATCGAAAACCCCGCCCAAAAGGAGAGCCTCGCATGCGTATCAGCGACGAGAGACTGAACCACCTGGCCGATGCCTTTGTCACCTATCGGCTGGGCACGCTGCTTAAAATCACCTTTGAACAGTACCTGGCCGACGTTGACAGCTACAACCAGCTGGCTTTTTACCTGCTCGGCGGCGGTGCCTTGTGCGCCTATTACCGCCCGCCAAAGCCGGTGGGGCGCAGCCCCCGGCCAACCGCCGCCCAGCGTTATCAAACCGCCATTTAAGGAGCTGCAATCAATGGAAAACACCGTAATACCCAAAGGTTACATGCAAGACACCCAAGGCCGCCTGGTGCCGGTCGAGATGGTCAAGGAAATCGACCGGGTGCGCGACGAGCTGGTGCGCGACCTGATCGCCCGCGCCGAGCCGCTGCGCCGCGATCTGGCCGACTACCGCCAGCAGGCCATGGACGACATCGCCGCTTTTGTCGAGCTGTCCGCCGAGCGCTTCGGCGCCAAGATCGGCGGCGGCAAGGGCAACGTGACCCTGATGAGTTTCGACGGCGAATACAAGATCATGCGCGCGATCGACGAGTACATGGTGTTTGACGAGCGGCTGCAGGTCGCCAAGCTGCTCATCGATGAATGCATCACCGAGTGGGCCGAAGGCAGCCGCCCGGAGATCCGCACCCTGATCAACGACGCCTTCCAGGTGGACAAAACCGGCCGGGTTAATACCAAGCGGGTGCTGGGGCTGCGGCGGCTCGATATCCAGGACGCCCGCTGGAAAAAGGCCATGGACGCTATCGGCGAGAGCCTGCAGACCGTCGGCAGCAAAGCCTACATCCGCATCTACCGCCGGCAGGCCGACGGCAGTTACAAGCAGATGTCGCTGGATGTCAGCGGCGCATAAAAAAGGGATGAAAATGTCACAGGACAACGGACCGCGGCAGGCGTCAGCCTGCACACGAGAGACCCTCCGCGTCAACGCCCCGGCGGGCCAGGCGCAGGTGGGCAGAGGACTTCCGTCACGCACCCGCCCCATGGGCGTGACCATCGGGCAGGCATCGTTCATTTCACTGGACCGGGTGCCGCCGGAACTGATGCGCGGATAACCGCGATAAGGAGAGAAAGGTATGCAATACGTCGTAACCGCTTTTTGCAGCCGGCCCTGGTGCCATGTCAAGGAGTTTTCTGAATTGCGCCCAAAAACCAGCTTTATCGATGGCGAAGGAAAACAGCAACCGATCCGTTATATCCGCTGCCCGCGCTGCAAAGCGCAGGCGGTGATCATCAAAACTCAGGAGGTGGCGTGATGTATAAGCTGCTGAGCGAAATCGAGGGCATCGAGACGGTTGACGCTATGCGCGAAGCCCTCCGGGATGTCCCCGGCGATATGCGCCTTTGCGATGTGGTTGGCGAGGCTTTGCGCCTGGCCTTTTACGAGGACGAAGACACCGGTGAGAAGGCGCTGACCGTCAACTAGATGCGAAACCGCGCCCCGCAAGGGGCCGGTCGTCCGGGGGTGGCGCCCCGGGCCTGATGAGCAGCCACGATAAGCGGGGCGACGGGCGCCCCATGTTGGCCGGCGGGGTAAACCTCCTGACCCGCCGGCCCTTTTTGGAGGCGCATGCCCTGTAGCGATTGCAAATATATCGGATGGCGTGGCCTGGAACGCTGGTGCCGCCATCCGGACCATGTGGCACGGCTGAAAAACCCGGCCGCGCAATGCGCCGACTGGGTGCATGAAGACGTCAAACATCTGCCGCACGAAGCGCCGCCGTGGCCGTATCCAGTGAGCTTGGCCACAAGGCAGACTGTTATCGAGGAGCAAAGCCATGGCCAATCCGAAACAGATTAAGCTGATCCATACCCTCAAGGGCGCGCTCGGTCTGTCCGACGACGATTACCGAGCCGTGCTGGCCGGTTATGGCGTAACCAGCAGCAAGGCCATGAGCGACCGGCAGGCTGCCGGCCTGGTCGCAGATCTGGAGGCCAAGGCGCTGGCCGCGGGCGTCTGGCAGAAAAAAGGCGCCCGCAAAAAGGTCGGCAAGCGCCCTCACAACGCCGAGCGCAAACGCGGCCAGAAGCTCGACCAGGCCAGCCGTGCCCGGCAGCTGGAAAAAATCGAGGCGCTGTTAACCGTCGGCGGCAAACCCTGGGGCTACGCTGACAGTCTGGCGCAGCGGATCTGCAAGGTTGATCGGGTGGCCTGGGTGGCTACTGGCGATCTGTACAAAATCATCACCGCGCTGCGCAAACAGGCAAAGCGTGAGGGGTGGGATCTGAGTGGGGAGGAGAACTAGTATGGATATATTATTTCCTTTGTATGTTGGTCTGGTCGGATTTTTGTTCGGATGGTGCAGCCGACGGGAAAACAAACCCGCCATCTCGGTGCATATCGATCGGAGCTTGATTGATCTGTGGCTTGAAAAAAAAGGCATGGTCGCCGTCAAAAAAGGCGCCCTGGCCGAAAAGGAGTGATTGGCATATGAGCGACTGCAACGGGTTCACGATCTGTGGACTGATCAGCACCAGCGTCGACGATTGTCGGAGCTCCCTACGGTTGATCGGGGATATGCCGTTTTTGCTGGAACTGCTGGCCAGCTGCGAACGCTGCGAACATCGCACCCGCGCCCAGGTGGTGCGACGGCGGATTCGGCAAATCGAGAAAGCCAAAGCAGCCAACAAACCAAAGGACAAATGATGGCATTTCTAATTGTCACACTAGTGATAGGAATAGCGACGAATCTTTACTCGGCGGACGCATGGTTCGTGATTCTTTGCGTTTATTTTGCCGTGGGGGACAAATGAACATCACCTGCCCCTGCTGCCACGCCAAATACCCCCTGGAAGCCGCCCTCGATGGCGAGGCCGCCGGTGAGCTGCAACTGATCCTTGCCCAGGCCGGCCCGCTGGCCCGGCCGCTGATCGCCTACCTCGGTCTGTTCCGAAGCAAAACCCGCGCGCTGTCGTTTGATCGGGCAGTGCGCCTGGCCGCCGAGGTGCTGCAGGTCGGTGCCGATCCGCGCGTGCTGGCGGCGGCGCTGGCCGAGACGGTGGAGGCGATGCGCGCCAAGCGGGACGGCGGGCAGATCAAACCGCTGACCAACCATAACTATCTGAAGCGGGTGCTGGAGTCGGTGGCCGCTACGCCAAATGTAGCCCTTGCTACGCCGGATGTAGCACAGATCCAGCCCGCCCCGACCGGCAAACGTGCCCGCGCCATTGCCTCACTGTCCGATTGGGGCAGCGGTGATTGGTTGCGCGGGCTGATCGCCGACGGGCTGGCTGCGCTGCTGACCCTGGGGCTGGACGGCACGCCGAGCGCGGAGGTCATTCCCCGCACGGCCGACGTTTGGCACCACATCATGGCTGGCAGCTGCACGGTCGAGGAGGTTGATTCACAACGGGTTAAAACCGCCTTCTCCGGGCTTTTAAAAGCCGTAGAAAAATGGCCCGAGCCCAAGGCCATCTGGGCGCACATGCCGCGTCGCCCGCAGCAGGAGGTCCTGCCGGAGGCTCCCCGGTCGGAGCAGGATTGCCAAACGGCGCTGAACAGTCTCAGGGAAATGCGCCAACGGATCATCGGCGGCATGGGGTTGCCCCAGACGGAAAAAATCGACGAAGAAGCGCGCCGACGCCAGCTACGCGAACAGGCGCAAACACTACGTGACCGGCCAGGAGAGAAATGATACCCGTGGAAGTTTCCGAACAGCGTCTGATGGGCATGCTGCGCGCCGCCGGGCTGCCCCAAAAGGCCAGCTATACGCCGGGCGAAGTACAGGCCATCCTGTCTGTCTCAGACCGCACCTTCTGGCGGTTGGTGGCCGCCTACGAGCGCGACCCTGAAACCGGGCAGCCTACCCGCCCCTGCAGTCTCGATTCCTACATGCTGCGCCGGTCTCGGCGCGTTCGTTTTGATGAGCTGGTGGAGTTTTTGCGGCGGAACAACACGTATGAGCGGGTCAACGGCGTGGACTCGCGGCAGATGGGGTTGTTTTAAACAAATGGTTCTAAACGATTCGTGCCATGCCCCAGTTGCCGAGCCAGCCCCCGGCGCCGATTACGGTGGGGTCTAACCGCACACCTGCCGTCATTGTCTCAACCGCCCCTCCGTCACCGGAGGGGCTTTTTCATTCCCGCTGCCAAACCCTGACAACTCCCCGCGATAAATTCCTTTAAATTTACTATCGTTACGACATCGGCACCGGCGTGCTGCTGGCCGTTCGTCCTTTCCGCAGGGGCGGTCCATGGGGGACCGCCCCGTCCATAGTTCCCAATCGACAGGAGATCACTATGCCCCGAGGCAACAGACCCAGGCAAGGCAGCTGCGGCGGTACGCCGCGACGCGATGGCTCCGGCGGTGGCACGGGCAATCGCAACACCCCGCGTCAGCCAAGGAGGTAGCCCATGGGTGATCTGTCCACGAATTTTTCCCGCAGGGAGTTTGCCTGCCACTGCGGTTGCGGCGCCGACGATATTTCCCCGCGGCTGGTGGCGATACTGCAGCAGATGCGCGAGGCTCTGGGCGCACCGCTGATCATCACCAGCGGCGTGCGTTGTCTGGAGCATAACGCCCGGGTCGGCAGCAAGTCGAACTCAGCGCATGTCGCAGGCCTGGCGGTGGACATCGAATGCACCGGCAGCCGCTTGCGCCATGCGCTGGTGGCGCTGGCGGTGCAGGCCGGCATCAACCGTATCGGCATCGGCCGGCGCTTTGTGCATCTGGATATCTCCGAAACACTGCCGCAACAGGTGTTGTGGCTGTACTGACCCCCAACAACGGAGGCGATATGACCACCGGCAAAAAATTTTGGCTGAGCAAAACCTTCTGGGCCAACCTGTTGGCCATCCTTGCCCTGATCCTGCAGGGCTACACCGACTGGATCATCAGCCCCGAGGCGCAAGCGTCCGCCCTGGCGGCGGTCAACGTGGTGCTGCGGCTGATCACCAAGGAAGCCATCACCTGGAGCGATGGCGATGCGGCAGCCTGATGTGGGAGGCGTTTGCAGCGCTGCTGGCCCTGGCCGTGGCGCTGCTCAAGCACTATTTGGCCAATACCCCCACCCGGCAGGAGCAAGCCCGGCATGACGCGGCGCAGGCGCTACGGCAGGCGATTGCCGACGGTGATGCTGACGCTGTGTCTGCTCGCATCGACGAGCTGCGCGAAAAACACCGCATACCTTCAGGGCGGTAGCCAGGCGGTGCCGGTGAGCGCCGGGCAGGTTGCGCCGCATGATGGCTGGCTGTTGTCGGATGCGGCTCTGGCGGATCTCTTGGAATGCTGCGCGGCCAGGGTGGACTGATGGCAGACGATATTGACCGCGCTCAGGCTATCAACGAAGCGCTGCAGGCGGATGCCATGCGCGATTGGCGCCTGCGGCAGCCAACCGGCCCGGGGCGCAGCGAATGTGAAGAGTGCGGGGAAACGATCCCTGAGAAACGGCGGCAGGCGGTACCGGGTTGCCGGCTGTGCATCGATTGCCAACGCGCCCTGGAGGCTGCAAGGAGGCGAATCTGAATTACCCAGCTTTAACTTTCTGGCGTGAAATTTTGGTGATGGCGCTGGTGGGCGGCAATATCGTCTACACCTGGTGGGTTAACCGCGAAAAGGTTACGTCATCGAAATTCCGGCTTTTGGAACAACGCCTGGCCGAGGTGGAATTCGCGGTGCGTCAGACGCCGCCATGCTGCCATCACGATGAGCTGGACCGCCGCCTGACGAGCCTGCTCGGCGAGGTGCGGGAGATGTCCGGCACGCTCAAGGGGTTGAACCGCGCCGTGGATTTGATGAACGAACATTTGCTGAACCGGGGGAACCCATGAGTTATGCCGAACTGATTGCCGCCGATATCCGCCTGGTGATCCTGCGCGCCCTGGCCGAAGACGACGGCTACAGTCACAACGAGTCCGTGCTGCAGTCGGTGCTGGAGGTGTTTGGCCATGACTGCAGCCGCGACCGCATCCGCACCGATCTGAACTGGCTGGCGGAGCAGGGGCTGATTACGGTGCGCGATGCCGCCGGCTACCTGGTGGCCACCCTCACCGGCCGGGGCGGCGATGTCGCGGCCGGGCGGGTTACGGTGCCGGGGGTCAAACGTCCGAGGCCGAGGGGATAGCCATGGGCCGCAAACGCCGCCAACCCTCCACCGTCGATCTGCTGCCCGCCGGAGTCCGCAAGCAGCTGCAGGCGATGCTGGACAACCCGCGCATCACCCAGCTGCAGGCGGTTGACCAGGTCAACGCGATCCTCGCCGAGTTGCGCGCCGCCGGAGATCCGGAGGTGCTTGACCCTGCCTGCCCCGAGCGGGTCAGCAAGTCGGCGGTCAATCGTTATGATCTGCAGATGCGCGATGTCGGCGAGCGGCTGCGCCAGTCCCGCGAGGTCGCCGATCGCTGGATCAACAAGCTGGGCGCCGCGCCCCAGGGCAAGGTCGGCAATCTGATCAACGAAATTTTACGCACCCTGTCGTTTGACGTGACCCTGTTTATGCAGCAAGGGTCGCTGGACGAGGAGAGCGCGCCTGCGGTGGTCGGCATGCTCAAGGATTTGGCCTTGACATCGATGCGGTTGGAGAAAGCCGCGAATCTGAACGTGGAGCGGGAGACCGAGATTCGGAAGCAGGCCGCCGAAGCTGCCGCCAACGTGGCCGACAAGACCCTCGCCGGCCAGGGCATGAGCCGCGACACCATCGACGCCATCAAGCGTGAAATTCTGGGGATCGCATGACCACCGCCGCGCCCGAATCCGTGTTGCTGCCGTACCAGAAGCGCTGGGTCGCCGACGAGGCGCAGCTCAAGATCGCCGAGAAGAGCCGACGCACCGGGCTTACCTGGGCCGAAGCATCCGATGCCGTGCTCTCTGCCAGTGCAGCGAAGAGCGCCGGGGGCACCAACCATTTTTACGTCGGCTCCAACAAGGAGATGGCCCTTGAGTTCATCGATGCCTGCGCCATGTGGGCCAAGATGTTCAACCGGGCGGCCGGGGAGATCGAGGAAGAGATCTTCGAGGACGAAGACAAGGACATCCTCACTTATACGATCCGCTTCCTGAGCGGCTTCAAGATCCAGGCGCTCAGTTCCCGTCCCTCCAACATGCGCGGACGGCAGGGCAACGTCACGATAGATGAGGCCGCCTTTCACGAGCAGCTGGCGGAAGTATTGAAGGCCGCCCTGGCCCTCACCATGTGGGGCGCCAAGGTGCGCCTGATCAGCACCCACAACGGCGTGGAGAACCTGTTCAACGAGATCATCCAGGACAGCCGCGCCGGCAAAAAGCGCTACAGCGTGCATCGTATCACCCTCGACGATGCCTGCAATGATGGCCTGTACAAGCGCATCTGCCAGGTGCGCGGGGCGGCGTGGAGCCAGGCAGCCGAGGATGAGTGGAAAGAGAATCTGCTGCGCGACACGGCCACCCGCGAGGACGCCCTGGAGGAATACTACTGCGTGCCCAAGAGCGGCGGCGGGGCCTATCTCTCCCGTGCCCTCATCGAGGCGCGCATGGTCGAAGCGCCGGTCTTGCGCTACGAGGGCTCGGCCGAGTTCAACGGCTGGCCCGAGCACCTGCGCGAAGCCGAGATGCGCGACTGGTGCGAGGCGAACCTCAAGCCCCACCTGGTCAAGCTCGACGCGGCAGATTCGCATGCCTTCGGCGAGGACTTCGGCCGCTCCGGCGACCTGACCGTGATTGCTCCTGTCGCCATCCAGAAAGATCTGCGCCGGCGCGTGCCCTTTTTGGTCGAACTGCGCAACGTGCCGTTCAAGCAGCAGGAGCAGGTGCTGAACACCATTGCCGACCGGCTGCCGCGGCTGCAGGCCGGCGCCCTCGATGCCCGCGGCAACGGTCAGTATCTGGCCGAGCAGACCGCATACCGCTACGGCGCAGGCCGCATCGAGTGCGTGATGCTCTCCCAGGCCTGGTATCTGGAGAACATGCCCAAGCTCAAGGCCGCCTTTGAGGACGACCTGATCACCCTGCCGCGCGACCGTGAGGTGCTCGACGATTTGCGCGCCATCCAGGTGATCAAGGGCATCCCCCGCTTGCCAGAAGGCAAGACCGGCGACAGCAAAAACCGCCACGGCGACGCCGCCATCGCCATCGCCATGGCGTATTACGCCAGTCTGATGGACGCTATCGAATACGCCTATCACCCCGTGCGCCGGCACGATGAACTGCCGCGCCCGATACGCACTACCGCCGGTGTCGGACGCGGGAAAGGACTCTGGTAAATGGCTCATCTATACGACGCATACGGTCGGCCGGTCATGACCCGGGATCTGACCCGCGAAAAAGCCGCGCCGGCTTTAACCGGCATCCGCACGGTCTGGACAGACACGGTCGCCAGCGGCCTGACCCCGCAACGCCTGGCCGCCTTGCTGCAGTCTGCCGCCGAGGGCGATCACTACGAGTATCTGACTCTGGCCGAGGAGATGGAAGAGCGTGACCTGCACTACGCCTCGGAGCTGTCCAAGCGCAAGCTGGCCGTGTCTCGGTTGCCGATCAGCGTCGAGGCCTACAGCGACAGCAGCCAAGACGTCAAGCTGGCCGACGAGGTACGCGGCCTGGTGCGCAAGCCTGGGTTTCGCAGTCTGATCAAGGATCTGCTCGACGCTCTGGGCAAAGGCTTCAGCGTGGTGGAAACCGTCTGGGATCGTTCCGGAGCCACATGGACGCCTGCCGCCTACAAGCACCGCGACCCGCGTTTCTTCCAATTCGACCAGGCTACCCGCAGCGAGGTGCGCCTGCGCGATGAGGCCGACATGCTGGATGGCCTGCCTCTGAGCCCCTTCGGCTATATCGTGCACGTACCGCGCATCAAGACCGGTATCCCCATCCGTGGCGGCCTCGCCCGGTTGGCCTCCTGGGCGTACATGTGCAAAGGCTACACGGTCAAGGATTGGCTGGCGTTTGCCGAGGTGTTCGGCATGCCGCTGCGCATGGGCAAATACCGTAGTGGCGCCAGCAACGACGATATCGCGGTGCTCAAGAGCGCCGTGGCCAACCTGGGCAGCGACGCGGCGGCGGTGTTTCCCGAATCGATGATGATCGAACTGGTCGAGGCCGGAAAAAACAGCTCAGCCGATTTTTATCAGCGCCTGGCTGAGTATCTCGATGCCCAGGTGAGCAAGGGCATTTTGGGGCAGACCGCCAGTGCCAGCGGCACGCCGGGCAAACTTGGAGACGAAAAGCTGCAGGCCGAGGTGCGCGACGACATTCGCGACGATGACGCCGAGCAGCTTGAGGAGACCCTCGGCCGCGACTTGATCAAAGCGTTTATTGATCTGAATTACGGCCCGCAAGAGAACTACCCGAGCCTGCAGCTACGCGCGCCGCAAGCAGAAGATATTGGCGCCTTGGTGAACGCCCTCGAAAAACTGGTGCCTCTGGGCCTCAAAGTCGAACAGAGCGTGGTGCGCGACAAAATCAACATGCCCGATCCGGGTGCCAAAGCTAAACCAGAGGATCTGCTCGGGCAGCCTGCTCCCGCAATAGTACCGGAGCAAGAAGCGAAACCTGAACCAGCCATGATCCGGGCACATAACCGCGAGCAGGGCGTCGATGGTGGGGTCGGCGGACTTGCCGCCAAAGCCTTGGAGCAAAATGACGGAAGTGACCTTGTCGAGGCCGTGTATGGATTGTTGACCGAAGCGGCCAGCCTGGAGGAGGTCCGCGACCGGCTGCTGGATCTGTATCCGGACATGGTGCTGGAGTCCAGCGGGGAGGCTCTGGCCCAGGCGTTGGTTCTGGCGGATTTGCAGGGCCGCGCTGACGTAGAGGACGAAGCATGAGTGTAACGGCCGTTGATCTTCCATTTAAAGAGGCGATCGCTTTTTTCCGCCAAAAGGTCAACATCCCTACCCGGCGCTGGGATGACCTGTGGAAAGACATGCACGCGCGCGGGTTCATGATCGCCGGCGCTCAGCGCGATGCGCTGTTGGCCGATTTTCGCGGCGCAATCGACAAGGCCCTGGAAGGCGGCGGCACATTGGAGAGCTTTCGCAAGGATTTCGATCGCATCGTGGCCACCCATGGATGGAGCTACAACGGCAGTCGCGGATGGCGTAGTCGGGTGATTTTTGAGACCAACCTGCGCACTGCCCACCAAGCGGGCCGTCATGCTCAGATGACCGATCCGGACGTGGCCCGCTATCGCCCTTACTGGCGTTATCGCCACGGCGATAGCCGCCAGCCGAGGCTGCAGCATCTGGCCTGGGACGGGCTGGTGTTGGCCGCGGACGATCCCTGGTGGCAAACCCACTATCCGCCAAACGACTGGGGCTGCAAGTGCTTTGTCGAAGCGCTAAGTAAGCGGCAGCTACAGAAGCTGGGCAAGGACGATCCGGATCAAGCCCCCCATGTGACCATCGATCCGAAAACCGGCGCGCCTGAAGGGATCGGCAAAGGCTGGGATTACAACGTTGGCGAGGCCGCCTGGGGCCGCAACGAGGCGACGCGACTGATGGAGGATCTGGGGCCGTGGAACGATTTGCACCCGTGGGGTCCGAAGATGGCTGGCCGGCCGGCCAAGCTGAGCGCAGATCGTGCGGTGGCCAGGCTCGGTCATCCGGTACCCAAAGGCGATGAGGCCGGTTTGCGGCAGGCTCTGAGATCGGCTATCGGCGGGGATGCTGCCGATATCGCCGACCCGACCGGCACGCCGGTCCGGGTGACCCAGGCCCTGGTCGACCACATCCTTGCAAAACCGGACTCCCGCTGGGACGGGCGCGATGCTTATTTCCCCCTGATTCGCGAGCTTATCGAGGATCCGCAGGAGATATGGATCAACTTTGCGCAGAGCCAGGTATCCGGCCGGGTGGCCCTGCGGCGCAAATACGTCAAGCTGGTGAGCCTGGATAGGGATCGGGTGTTGGGCTTGTATGCCGAGATCGAAAACGGCCAATGGGTAAGCGGCGATATGTTCCGGGGGAGCGTGAGCGGTTTGAAAAACCTGCGCAAGGGGCGGCTGGTGTATGGCAGGAACTGAGACTATGACCTCCGTGCAGATCACGTCGCCCGGCAATCGGTTATCGGGGCACGGCCCAACCGGCACCTGCATGTTCAATCCTAAAGGCTGATTAAGGAAAAGTCAATATGTCTGGAGCGGGACAGGAAATCACGGTAGCGATTGACGATCGGGAGGTTCAGGACGCCCTAAAGCGCCTGGTCAAGGCGACCGGCGATTTAACCCCGGCCATGAAGAACATCGGAGAATACCTGGTGCAAGCCACCGAACAGCGGTTTGATAGCGAAACCGGTCCGGACGGGCAAAAGTGGCCGGAGGTCAGCAGCCGCACCCGAGCGCGCAAGAAGCACTCGAAGATCCTGACCGAAAAGCATCGGTTGCGGAGGTCGATCCATCCCGAGGCTGACAAGGACTCGGTCACGGTCGGCACCAATGTCCCTTATGCCGCGATCCACCAGTTCGGGTTTTCCGGCCAGGTGAACATGCCAGCCCATGACAGACTGATCAAGACGGCATTTGGCAAAGAGCTAAAGCACCCGGTGTGGGCGCGCATCGAACCCTATAAGCTGCAGCAGAACCTGCCGGCCAGGCCGTTTCTGGGGATCAGCGAAGCGGACAAAGAAGAGATTTTGGCCATCATTGAGGATCACATCGACATGGCCTTGAAATAATCGCCTCAGAATCGACGTAACAGACAAGACCGCACAATGGGCCATCTTTTTTAAAACAACGCAACAGGCGGAAATTTAAACGGGGTTTAAACGGGGTTATGGGGCAGGCAAGTGAGCCGGTTTTGCCGCCAAGCCAGAGAAAGGAACGCATGATTATTTATTTCACCGCACTGAACGCCGCCGAGCTGCCTGACCATTTACGGGAGGTGGCCCTGAATTTCGAGCTGGCAGTCGGAGACGATCTCCCCGCCGAGCTGCCGCTGATCCCCCCGGGGGAGGTGGTGCAGGGTCGCGACGGGCGCTATTGGCACAACCGATTGCCCCAGGGTGTGGTCGATTATTTCGTCGGCCGCGCGATCGATGTGCCGATCGACATCGAGCACGCCACCGAACTCAAGGCCCCCAAAGGCGAGGCGGCGCCAGCCATGGGGTGGATCAAAGCCCTGAGCGTGCGTGAGGGTGGCGCCGTGTGGGGCTCGATCGAATGGACGCCCCGGGGTGCCGAGCTGATTACGAACAGGGAGTACCGATATTACTCCACCGTGCTGATCTACGAGAAAGACTCGCTGACCATACGCGGCATCGCGTCGGTCGGCCTGACCAATAAGCCGAATTTGAACGTATTGGCCCTTAACCAGGAAAACAAGGAGCACACCATGGATCTGAAAGCATTGTTGGTAAAGCTCGGGTTGCCCGAGACGGCCACCATCGAGCAGGCCCTCAACGCCATCGGCACACTGCAGGGAAATCTGCAAACCGCCCTCAACCGGGCCGAAACTCCCAGCCTCGACAAGTTCGTGCCGCGAGCCGATTACGACAGCGCCCTGGCGCGAGCCACCAACGCCGAGCAGAAACTGCAGGACAAGGAAACCGCCGAGCTGGAGACGGCCATCAACCGCGAAGTCGATGACGCTCTCAAGGCCGGCAAGATCACCCCCGCGACCAAGGATTTTTACGCCGCCATGTGCCGCCAGGAGGGCGGGCTGGACCAGTTCCGCAAGTTCGTCGAGGCGGCCCCGGTGGTCGGCGGACCGTCCGGGTTGGATAACAAATCACCGGAAACCGGCGCCAAGGCGCTCAACGCCGAGGCAAAACAGCTCGCCGACATGTTTGGCAACAGCGCCGAGGATCTCGCCAAGTACGGCCAGGCATAAGGCCAACAACCCTCAAGGAGAATAGATTATGACAGCTCTTGCGCAAGATCGCGGTACGCAGCGGCGAGACGGGGTGCTGGGCGCCCTGGCCGTGATCACCAACGACATTATCTACGGCGGCAGCCTGGTGGCCGTCAATGCAGACGGCTACGCGCTGCCGGGCGGCGATACGGCCGGGCTCATCTTCCAGGGCGTGGCCGATGCACGGGCCGACAACACCGGCGGAGACAACGGCGCCATCAAGTGCATCGTGCGCCGCCGGGGCGAGTTCCGTTTTGCCAGCGCCTCGGCGTTGACCCAGGCCAATGTCGGCGACGCGGTGTTTTTGTCGGATGACCAGACCATCGCTTTGGCCGGCGACGTCGACAACGACATTTATTGCGGTGTCATTACCGAGGTTGTCGCCGCCGCGGACTGCTGGGTCGACATCACCCCGGCGCTGCAGCAGACCGATGTGGCCACCCATATCGCCGATGTTGCCGGGGCGCACGCTGCCAGCGCCATCAGCCTGGCCGACACCGGCGGTTATACCGCGGCGACCGAGATCGAGGCGGCGCTGGCCGAGATCTATCCCCACGTGCCGGCAGTTATTGCCGACCCCGGCAACGCGGGCGCGATACCCGTCACCCGCTCCGGCAATGTGGCGTTGACCACCGAAGCCGCCGAAACTCGCACCCTGGCCGATCCGGCCGCGGCCGGGTTGACGTTGGCAGTCAGCCTGGATGTCGACGGCGGCGATTGCGTCATTACTGCCGCGACGGCCATCAATCAGACCGGTGACAATACCATTACGCTGGGTGATGCCGGTGACACGGTCGTGCTCACGTCGGTACAGGTCGGCGCATCGCCGGTGTGGCGCGTGGCCGTCAACGATGGCGCCGCACTGACGACGGTTGCCGGGTAATCAATTTAACGTTTAAAGGAGACTGAGCCATGCTTATCAACGCAAGTACCATCAGCAGCATTTTCGTCAACCTCAAGACCACCTTCGCCAAGGCCTTCGATGCCGCGCCCAGCGTCTGGCAGAAGATCGCCATGGAGGTCCCCTCAAGCGGTAGCCAAAATGACTACGCCTGGATCGACACTTTTCCCAAGATGCGCAAGTGGCTCGGCGAAAAGGTAGTTAAGGCTCTCAAGGCCTTCAAGTACACCCTGGTCAACGACGATTTCGAGGCCACCGTCGGCGTGCGGCGCAACGACATCGAGGATGACAATCTCGGCATCTATGCGCCCCAGGCGCAGATGGCCGGATACTCGGCCAAGCAGTGGCCGGACGAGCTGGTCATGGATGTGGTCAACGGCAGTTTCACCAACCCCTGCTATGACGGTCAGTATTTTTGCGATACCGATCACCCGGTGATCAATCCGACCACCGGCGCCGCGGTCAGCGTTAGCAACAAGGGCACCGTCGCCCTCTCTGTTGCCACTCAGGCGGCCGCCATTGCAAGCTATGGCGCGGCACGTACCGCCATGCGCAAGTTCAGGGACGACGAAGGGCGCCCGTTGAACATCATCCCCAACGTGTTGTTGGTACCGCCAGCCCTGGAGCATATCGCCCTGGCCCTGGTCAACAACGACCGTCTCGACGACGGTAAGGCCAACCCCTACAAGGGCACGGCCGAGGTGGTGGTTGACGCTCGCCTGACCTCGGACACCGCATGGTATCTGCTCGACACCACCAAGCCGATCAAGCCGTTCATTTACCAGCCGCGCAAAAAGCCGGTCTTCGTCCAGCAGACCGACATGAACGCCGACGACGTGTTCAGCCGTGGTGAATACAAGTTCGGCGCCGAGGCCCGCGGTGCGGCCGGCTACGGTCTGTGGCAGTTGTGCTACGGCTCCACCGGCGCGGGGTAATTCAACGGCTTGAACCTGCACGTATTTAATCAAAATGGCCGGTCAGCCTGACCGGCCATCTTAAAGGAGTCGCGCATGATCCGTATCACCGCCAAGATCGAAGGTTTCCGCCGCTGCAGCATGGCCCACGGCAAGCAGCCGACCGAATATCCCGACGGTCGGTTTAGCAAGGACGTCCTTGAACAGCTCGGCGCTGAACCGAACCTGGTCGTAGAGATTATCGAGGAAACCAAAGGCCCCACTGCCCCGGAGAGCATCCAGCTGGTCAAGGCCGCCGAAACCCTCGAAGCTCTTGCGGTGCTGGCCGAAGGTGAAGAGCGCAAGAGCGTCGTCGTCGCGATTGAAAAGCGCCAAACCGAACTGACCGAACCCCAGGGAGAATAACCCATGCCCTACAGCCAGCTTGCCGACATCCAGGAGCGGATCCCCGAGGACATCCTGCTGCAGCTGACCGACGATGCTGACACTGGCAGCGTCGATGAGGCGAAGGTCACCGCGGCCATCACGCGGGGCGACAGCGAGATCGACGCCTGGTGCGGCGGCCGCTACAGCGTACCGTTTGCCACGGTACCGCCCATCATCGCCGAGTTGTCGGCGGATCTGGCGACCTATTACCTCTACAGTCGCAGGCAGGAGATCATCCCGGAGTCGCGCAGCGACCGTTACAAGGCCAATCAGGCGTTGCTTAAGGCGATCTCTGCCGGCCAAGTGCAACTACCAGGTGCCGCCAGTGCGAAAACCGGTGCTACCCGCATCGAGGTAACCAGCAACGATCGGCTGTTTAATCGCGGCAGCCTCAAAGGGGGCTTTTGATGACCTACGAATCACTTGAAGACGCTTGCAAAACGGCCCTTGAACCCCTTTTGAACGAGGGTTTAAAAACCCTTAAAAGCTACGGCGGAGAGTTCAGCCCTGACAGCTTCGGTCAGTTTCCCATCCAGTATCCCGCAGTGATGATCTGCGTGGCCGGGCTGAACAACGAGGCCAAGGGGAACATGGATATGCAGGATCTGGAGGTGGTGATTTACGTCGCCGATCGCAACCTGCGCGGCGAAGATGACGCCCGGCATGGCGCCTACCACACCATGGAGCAAGCCCGGGGCAAGCTCAATCGCCTGGGCATCAATGGCGCTGGCAGGCTGGCTCTGAAAAGTGAAAACCTCGTCGGTTATAGCCGCAAACTGAACCTGTGCGTCATGCAGGCCACGTACCGGCTCAAAGTTCAGCAACCCGCATTCAGCAACTAAAGGAGCATAAACCATGGCTGACAGTTTTCTCGGCGCCGGCGATCTGTATTTCGATCGCCTCACCGCCGCCGGCGTCTCCCAGGGCGCCAAACTCGAGGGGGCATGCAGCGCGTTTGCCCTCAATCCCGAATCCGAAATCAAAGAGCAGACCGGCAAAGGCCGCACCAACTACGGCCAGGTCATCGCCGCCGCCACGCTGCCCGGCAAAACCAACATCAAGCTGACCCTCAATCAGCTCGACGCCGACAACCTGGCGGTGGCGTTTTTGGGCGACGTGGTCAGCGGTCAGCAGGCCTCCGGCAGCATCGATGCCGGCACCCCGCTGGAGGTGGTCGCCATCCTGGATCGCTATGTGGAGATCGGCAAGGAAGGCCTGAGCAACGTGGTGGTCAAGGATGCCACCGATACCACCACCTACGTGGCGGGGACCGATTACATCCTCAACCCCCGTCTGGGCATGATCAAGGCTTTGTCCACCGGCAGTATCCTCGCCGGCGCCACCCTCAATGTCTCCGGCGACTATGCCGAGGTCAATTACCAGCAGATCACCGGCGGCACCTCGCCGATCATCCGCGCGCGCCTGCTGCTCGACGGCAAAAACTACGTCAACGGCCGCAACTGCAAAGTGCTGGTCAAAAATGCCCGGCTCAAGCCCAGCACCGAAGTGGACTTTTTATCGGATGATTTTCTGCCGCTGGAGCTGGAGGGGGTCTGCGAGATCCCCGAGGGTGACACTACCGCGTTTGAGATCATCTATTACGACGCCTAACCATCGGGCGGCCGCAGTGCCGCCCGACTTTTAACGAGGATCACATGAAAAAGAGCAAGATCATCCAGTTTGATGGACAGGAAGTCACGGTTAAGGAGTTGACCGTCGAGCAGATCGCCGACTGCATGGACGCCGTCTGCGAAGGCAAGGTCGATAATCTCGATCTGCTGTTCGACGGTCAGCTCCCCAGCGAGGCGGTGGTGCGGTCCACCGGACTGGAGCGGGGAGCATTGCAAACGCACAGCCCCTCCGCCCTCGAACTGCTGTGGAAGGCGGTGGAGGAAACCAACCCTTTTTTTCTCAAAATGGTCAGGCGGATGGCGGTTACGGCGGGCAAACCGTCCGGCAAGGCCTAGAGATGACCTGCGCCACTCTGCTGCAGCTCGGCTATGCGCAGCCCTGGAGCTGGGGCGGAAGCTTTTTTTTGAGGATAATCAAACATGTCGGCAGCCGCTGAAAAACATCTCAAGCTCGTCATCTCGGCCTACACCAAGGGCGCCGAGACCGGCCTGAAAAATATCCAGGGGGAGTTCTCCCGGCTGCGCTCCGACGTGCCTGGGGTTGCCAAGGCTCTGGAAGCGGCCAGCCGGGCCCTGGACGTACGCACCATGCGCTCGGTCAACCACGAGGTGGCCGAGCTGCGCAAGCAGTATGCCCTGCTGCGCGACAAGGGTGTGCTGTCGCAAAAGGAGTTGGCCCAGGCTGCCGGCAACCTCAAGGCCAAAACCGCCGCATTGCGCGCCGAGTACGACCAGGCCAACCGCACCCAGCAGCAAGGCATCGCCACCACCGCCAACCTGACCGGCCACGTCAAAAAACTGGTGGCCGCCTATCTCGGATACCGCACCATCACCGCCGTGATCGGCGGTATGGTCACCGCCGCGCGCACCGCCGAACAATCGCAATTCAACCTCGCCACCTCGGTGGAGGCCGCCAATCGTGAATTCGACAACGTCGGCAGCATCGATCACTGGAAGGGCAAGGTCGGCGAGATGGCCGCCGCGCTCAAGATCTACTCCGAATCCGAAGTCGCCGGCGCCATCGCCCGCACCGTCGACATGACCAAACGGCTGGGGCTATCCGCCGCGCAGATGGAGGAACTCACCCTGCGCGCCGCCGACCTCGGCGCCGGCAAGACCGATCTGGAAGGCTCGATCGAGCGCGTCACCGCCGCCCTGCGCGGCGAGGCCGAAAGCGCCGAGTTCCTTGGCCTGACCCTCAACGAAACCTACGTGGCCAGCTGGCACGCCGCCCACAACGCCCACGGCCGCGCCTGGAAGGATCTGACCGATCTGGAAAAAGCCCAGGTGCGCTATCAGGTGCTGCTCGAGCAAAGTGCCGGAGTGCAGGGCAAGGCCGCCGCCAGCGCCGGAACCCTCGGCGGCGCGTTGCAGCAGATCAAAAGTCAGGTGTCCGACGCCATCGCCAACAACAAGGATTTTAACGCCGCCATGACCACCCTGGCTGCCACCATCCGCGACAACGCCGATGAGATCGGCGAATGGGCGGCGGATCTGGCAACCGGCATCGGTAAGGTCGTCGAGTTCGTCGCCGAAAACAAAACCCTGATCCTGACGCTGGTCGGCGCCGGCGGCACTCTCATTGCCGTCAATGCGACAGCCAAGGGCATTCGTAATGTGGCCGTTGCCATCGATACGCTGCGCAAGGCCAAGCTGGCCGGGTTGGCTGTCGAAGCGGCCGGGGGCCTTGGTCAGATGGGCGTGGCCGCCGGATCCGCCCGCACGGGGATTGCCGCGCTAACCACCGGCATGGGCCCGCATGTCGCGTTGATCATCGCTGGTACGGCAGCCATTGTCGCCACGGTTCAAGCGTATCTTTCCTGGCGCGACGCGGCAGGCGAAGCCGAGATGGCCCATGATCGCCTGATGGCCGGCGTCGACGACACAATCCAAAAGTTTGCAAAATACAAAGATTTTCGGCTGCCCGGGCTCGACGGCAAGACCGTGGAGGATCTGCAGGCCATACAGAAAGAACTGGCGGGTACGCACAACTATTGGACCAATTACGTCATCAAGCTCCAGGATGCCAAAGACCAGGCCGCCGCCGCGTTCGGGCCGATGTCCGATGAGGTGAAAAAGCTCTCGGGATATCTCGATTTTGCCAAAAACCGCCTGCAGCAAGTCAAAGACGAACTCGGCCAGGTCGGCGTCGCCCTGCGCGCTGCCGGCGACAGCGGCACCCAATCGCTGCTGACCATGGAACAGGCGCTGGACAAGGTCCACAACGCGGTGCTGGCCTACCACGAAAAGCAGGATCTACTCACCGCCGCCATGACCCGCGCCAGAGACGAACAGGGCCTGCTCGAGGCCGAGGTTAAAAAACTGGCCGACGCCTACTACGATGCCGCCGTGGCCCTCAAGACCACCCAAACCGGCACCGAAGAGCACGCCAAGGCATTAGAGACCAAGCTCAAAGCCGAAGCCGATTACGTGGCCGCGGTCAAACAGCTGCAGCAGCACCACCTGCAACAGCAGTCCGAACAATACGCCGACGAAGAAAAAGAACTGCAACAGCACCTTGAACAGCAACTGCTCGACCTTGAGCAATCCCTGGAACTGGAGTGGATCACCCAGGCCGAATTCCACCATCGCAAGGCCCAGGCCGAGCAGGATCTGGCGCAGGCCGTGGTCGGTATGCGCCGCGAGGCCGCCGACCAATCGAAACAGATCTACGGCGAGGACAGCCACGAATACCGCCAGGCCCGCGCCGCCATGGTCGATGCCGAGATGGCCCTGCAGCGGGCGGTGCGCACCACCAAACAGCGCTGGGAAGAGATGCTCGGCATCTCCTCCGCCGGCACCCGCTCCGGCAAACAGCTGGCGGCCGCCCTCGATGAAGTCGGCGAGGCCGGCAAACGCGCCGGCGACGACGCCGCAGGCGGCCTGTCCCGGATCGGCCGCGAGGCGACCTCGGCCAAGAGCAAGGTCGACGCTCTCAACCGGTCGCTGGTCAACAGCAAGGACGGCGGCAAGGACACCGGCACGGCCGGCGGCAAAACCGCCGCCGACACCGGCCCGGGCGTGGCGCAGTGGTTCGCGGGTGAATGGAACGCCATCACCAAGGGCATTCAAAAATTCGGCTCGCTGGATGAACTGGCCCAATACGAAAACAAGTACCGCAAAGAGATCTATGCGGTAAAGGCCAGCGACAGCTGGTTCTCCGGCGCGCTGCGCAAGCACACCGCCGACATGGTGCGCCGTCAGCGCGATCAGCTGCGCCTGGTGCAACAGGCGCAGCTGCAGGGCGCGATCAACACCATCCGCGCGCAGGAGCTGCAGGCCTCCGGGCCCGTCGCGCAGGCCGCCCAGGGCGCCGCCCGCACCGTCACGGTGCAGTTTCGCGCACCGGACGGTCGCACGGTGTCCGGTCAATTCGCCGATGGCGAGGCCGGGCGGCTGCTCGACATGCTGCGCCAATCCGCGGCGGTGACCGGATGATCACCCTCGACACCTTGGATCTGCCGGACGATCTGATCTGGACCGATGAGTTCCGCTGGAGCCCGGTGGCCCAGCAGGAAAACGTCACTCTCAATGGTGCGCTGGTGGTGCAGGCCATGGCCCAGCAAACCGGCCGCCCCATTACCCTGGCCGGCGGCGAGGATCATGCCTGGGTGCGCCGCTCTTTGCTGACGCAGCTGCGCGCCAAGAGCGTCACCCCCGGGCTGGAGATGACCCTGACCTTAAATGATGGCATCGCGCGCACCGTGGTGTTCACCGGCGAGCGGCTGACCGCCGATCCGGTATGGACGGTGTCCGATCCGGACGATGAGCAGCCGTATGTCGTCAGCCTATTTTTCCGCGAGGTAGCATGAGCATTTTAAAGACCGATATCAAACTGATGGCCTCCGAGCGCCTCACCGATTATGACGACGGTGGCGGCGAGATGACCGGCACCGAGGTCACCGACGGCGAGGTCAACAACCTGTTCCCGGATATTTCGCGGCTCGATCGCGTGTATGGCCGGGTGTCCCTGCGCAAGGGTTTTTTGGCGGTGATGACCGACAACAAAGATATGTATTACGGCAGCCATGCCATCATCACCGATCCCCCCGACGACGACAACGTGCATGTCACCCTGTTCAGTACCGGCGATTTCTACGATGAGCGCCTCGATTCCAAGGACCACATCGAGAGCTACGTGGCCATCGCCCAGACCCTGGCGCTGCGCCTTCTTGGCGATCAGCTGGAGGGGCAGCGCACCATCGTGTGCTTTCAGGCGCCGGATGGTCCCTTGCCGCGCGTCAGCGAGACCCTGGTGCTGCGCAACAGCGTAACGCTGGAGCAGCAGTTCGTGCGGGTGCAGGGCGTCAGCGCCGAGCGCGCCAGCTACGTGCACAGCACCTTTGGCACCTTCAGCGTCGACAAGGTGACCCTTGAGCTGTCCGCGGCGCTGACGTACACCTTCCCCGGCGTGGACCCCACCCCCTATGTCGGCACCGCCACCACCCGCGTGCATGCCACGGCGGTGGCCGACGCGGCGCGCTATTTTGGCGTGTCACGCTTGATCGAGGCGGCCAACAGCGGCGGCATGACCCTGCAGGTGGACAGCATTTATAACCAGCTGGTGCCGACCAGCCAGGTGGAGACCGCCGTGGTCGATCAGCTGATTTTCGGCGCCGGTACCACCATGGTGACCAGCGGTGCGGCCGGCAGTGTGATTTGGTCCGGCGTGCGCGGTAGCGACAACGCCGTGATTCATTTGCGCAGCGGCATTCTGCCCGGCTCGCTGGCGCTGACCATCGACGGTCACGATTTTGTCGATAAAGACGGCGAGCTGGTGGCCCTGGTGGAGGCCGGCGGCTACGGCGGCAGCATCGATTACAGCGCCGGGCGCATCACCCTGGCCGGCTCCGGCAGCTGGAGTCAGACAGTCAGCCTCACCGCCACCCCGGCGACCGCCGTCACCGAGGCGCAGCAAAGCCTGGAGATCCTCATCGAGCTGTCCAACCGCGCCTGGAACTACACCCCCAACCTGCAGCCGCTGCCGGCGCCGGGAACCCTGAGCGTTGATTACATGGCGCTGGGCAACTGGTACCGCCTCACAGACAACGGCCGCGGCGAGCTGGTCGGGACGGAGAGCGGCATCGGTACCGGCACCATCGATTACGCGACCGGCTCGCTGGTGCTGACCGTCGGCGCGTTGCCCGATGTCGGCTCCAGCATCATCCTCACCTGGGGTACCGGCATCGAGGCCGCCGCCCGCCACGGCGCCATCGACGGCGAGCCGGTCATCATCGCGCACGATCTGCCCCACCAGGGGATCGAGCCGGGCAGTATTGCCATCAGCTGGGGCGGCGGCGCTTATGCCGCCACCGACAGCGGCGCCGGCACCCTGACCGGCGATGCGCAGGGCACCATCAGCTACGGCGCCGGCCAGATCCGCTTTACCCCGGCGGTCATCCCGGCCAGCGGCGAGGTGTTTGAGATCAGCTACCGTCAGGAACTGGCCGACAGCGCCACCATCCTGGCCTTGAGCGTTAACGGCCAGCAGGTCAGTTTCACGCTGCCCGACGCGCCGCTGCGCCCCGGCAGCGTCAGTCTGGAGTGGACCGTGGAGCAGGTCAAGGAGGTGTTGACCTCCGGCCAGATCAACACCCGCCAGGTGACCAAACGCGCCCACGACGACGGCAGCGGCAGTCTGATCGGCGCCGTGGGCACCATCGACTACGCCACCGGCGCGGTGACCCTGGTGGCCTGCAGCGACTATCAATACGACAAGTGGTCGACGGTGGCCTACAAAACCGGCGGCAACTTCGGCGCCATCGGCGGCACCAGCTACATGGGGGTGCGCACCGCCGTCAGCGCCTCGCAGACTCCCCCGGCCGCCGTGATCGCCCGCTATCAGCAGGACGTGGCCGCCGCCTGGCTCGACCAGACCGACAGCCTGGATGCCGGGGCGCTGGTGATCGACCTGACCCCGGCCACCGTCGAGCCGATGATCCCCGGTTCGGTGCTGTTCGCACTGGCCGGCAGCCTCTACTATGACAGCGCCGGCAGCCTGTATCGCGACCGGGACGATGCCAGCGGCGCCGGCACCCTGGTGGGATCGGTCAACTACGAGACCGGCCAGGCCCGCATCGAGCTGTATCCGCAACTGAATAGCACCGCCGTGACCCTGCACACCCTGCTCACCCGCAGCGCCGGGGCCACCCCCAGCCAGGGCATCTTTCGCCTGCCCGGGGCGCCGGTGCGCGACGGCTCGCTGTCGGTGCGCGCCAGCCTGCCCGACGGCACGCTGCTATCGGCCATGGCCGGCACCGACGGCACCCTCAGCGGCGACCGCCTGGAAGGCACCATCGACACCGCCGTCGGCGTGGTACGGCTGTTTTTCGGCGAGCTGGTCGCGGCCGCCGGCAACGAGACCGAGCCCTGGTACGATGCCGATCTGGTGCAGGACGGCCAGCTCTGGCGCCCCTACGGCGTGCTGGCCGATACCGCCCTGTATAACGGCGTGGTCTACAGCTACCTGCCGCTGGATGCGGCGTTGATCGGCATCGAGCCGGTACGCCTGCCCATCGACGGGCGGGTGCCGATCCTGCGCTCCGGGGATGTGGCGGTGATCCATCACACCACCGACCAGCTGCTGTCGGACAACCTCACCGCCGGGCAGCAGATCGCCCTGGACCGATCCAATCTGTCGCTGGTGGAGCTGCGCGACCAGACCGGCGCCCTGGTCGACGAAACCCTCTACAGCGTCGACCTGACCGCCGGCAGCGTGACCATGGCCGATCCGCTGGATCTGAGTGCCTACACTCAGCCGCTGGTGGCCGCCCACCGCATCGAGGACATGGTGCTGATCAGCGAGGCGCAGATCAACGGCCTGCTGCGCACCGTCGGCCCCATCACCCACGATTTCCCCGCCGATGAAACCCAGGTCTCCGGCGCGCTGATCTTTGGCGATCTGGCCGCGCGCATCGTGCGGCAGTTCACACAAAAGACCTGGGATAACATCTGGCAGAACACCCGCAGCGGCGACGATACCACCGCCAAATACGACAGCCTGCATTATCCCATCGCCGTCACCAACCGCGGCGCCCTGGCGCAGCGCTGGTGCATCAAGTTCACCAGCGCCACCACTTTTGACCTGATCGGCGAGCAGCTCGGCGTCATCGCCAGCGGCACCACCTCGAGCGACGTGGCACCCATCAACCCGGCCACCGAGGTGCCGTATTTCACCCTCGATTATCGCGGCTGGGGCAGCGGCTGGGCGGCGGGCAACTGCCTGCGCTTTGACACCAGCGCGGCCAATGCCCCGATGTGGCTGGCCCGCACCACCATGCCCGGCCCGGTCGAGGAGCCGACCGATAATTTCACCCTGCAGATCCGAGGAGATGCCAACTGATGAGCACTGTACGCGTGTACAAATCCACCGATTCCGGCGCGCCGGCGCACCCATCCAGCACGCGAGGTTCCATGGCGGCGCTGCTGCGCGCCTGTCTGGTGACCGGCTACGGCAGCGGCGAGGATTACAAGGCCCCGGCCGGGTGGGAGGAGCCGTTTGCGGAAGCTGGCAATATCGCCTGCTTTCGGGCGTTGGAAGGGGCCCGGCAGTTTTATCAGATCGATGATACGCAGGCTGATGCGGATGTGACAGTGATGCGCTCTTTTGAGTCCATGTCCGATGTAGCCACTGGGCAGGGCCAGTGGGGCAACGAATATTTCGGAAAGTGGTATAGCGCGACCTATCCGGGCACGGCATGGATTGTTGCCGCCGATGAGCGCACGGTATATGTATGGCTTATGTCGAGAGGTGGGATGATACCCCATGGTTTTGGCGAGTATGATTCGCTGCTTACAGATGACCCTTACAACTCTTTTGTAGCTGGCCATGAATCTCCCGGGTATCTTCCGTACAGTTCATCCACTGCGGCGGCACACCTATCGACCTCCCAACTTCCTGGTAACACCGGGAACAACTTCGACGTACATAAGAGTTTGTGCGGCGTATTTGGGGCGCAATCAAATGTCGTTGCCATGGGGAGGATGGCGGGTGTGATAGGCAGCGATGGCTCTTGGCTAAGCCAGCCTGACATTGACGGTCTCAATTTCATGACTAGCCCGCTTTTTATCAGTTGTAGAACGGCGGACGAAAACGGCCTGTTTCTATACCGAGGAAAATTTCGTGGGCTGTTTGCTCCGATGGCATCGCTGCCCGTATCCGATGGCACAGAAATAACGGTGGACGGCAGGGTGTTGTTGGCCATAAACCATTGTCCATATACGAGCTCGTATGAGGGCCAGTTATTGTTGGACATCACCGGGAGTTGGGATTAATGGGAGCAATAAGCACGGTCTGGGGTTTGACTTCCGGAGCCGCTTTTGAGGTCCGGCCCCATCGCCTCGCAGGCCAAACCCTGCTCGACGGCCAACCGGTACAGCGTCGCGTCGAAGTGCGAGACAGGCGTACCTTGGCCTACATCATCAGCACGGTAAGCGGAGCTGACGGCACATTTGCTTTCCGGCATCTACCGCCGCAGGATCTGGCACACCCCTACATTATCACCTGTTTTGACGACCGCGACACGGAGTACGGCAACGCCCTGGTATATGACCGTGTCTACCAGGTCGACGACGCCGGCAACCCGCCGCAAACCTAAGGAGCACCCATGGCCACCTCGGAATATTTAGAGCAACAAGTGCTCGGCCATCTGCTGCGCGCCGCCACCTGGGTCAAGCCGGTGGGGATTTACCTGGCGCTGCTCACCGCGCTGCCCACCGACGAAGGCGGGCTGGTGGAGGTGATGGCTGCCGATTATGCCCGGTTGGCCCAGGGTCCGGACGATGCCATCTGGATCCCCCGCGAAACCGACGGCGCGCATGTCAACGCCGCCACCATCCTCTGGCCAGAGCCGGTCAATGACTGGGGCGAGATCAAGGGTGCCGCACTGTATGATGCCGCCACCGGCGGCAACCTGCTGCCCTGGGCCGCGCTGGCCGCCAGCAAAACGGTCACCGCCGGTGGCCCGGCGGTGATGTTCCAGCCCGGCGCGCTGGTCATTAAGATGAACGATGCCTGATCTGTTGTTCCTGGCGGCATCGCAGCCGGTCTATAGCGCGCCGCCGGGGGATGCCCTGACCTTTGGTTATGAGCCGGATGGCGGTCGTCTGCTGTTCGCCTTCCGGTCGGTGGTCTACGTGCCGCCGTCTGGCGATGGCATCGTGTTCGGCGCACCCGGGCCGCCGGCCGACGATGGCCCGCTGGAACTGGCGGCGGTTATCGATCTGGGTATCGGTGCGGCCGCCGAGCTGCGCACCGTGCATCTGCTCTCGGCCACGCTGGATCTGGCCCTGCAGTCCTCGGCCAGCATCGGTGGCGTCATCGCTGTATCCGCCGTTATCGATCTGGACGTGACAAGCCAAGCCGCCGCCATGCTGGTCACGCCCCTGGCCGTGACAATCGACATGCCACTGACCGCCACTGCCGCGACGGCCCCCAGCTGGTATGTCCCGGCGCCGTTCGGCGGCAGCTATCGCGCCCGCTGGACCGATGGCGCACGCACCGAGCACCGCACCGGGCATCCACACCGTCAGGCCCCGACGCTTGAACCACGCACCCATCTGCCCTGGGGCGCTCAACAACCGACGCAGCAGGCGGTGCGCCAGCCGTGGAAGACGATCCCCGATCGCAACCGGCAGACCGTAACCCCCTGGGCCGATCTGCAAAACCGGCCGTATCACGCAGCCGGTATGCCCTACGCCCATCCCGCCGCGCAAAATCGCGAGCGGATCGAAATCCCATGGGGTGGGGTGCTGAGTCAAAGCATGGTTCAGATGGTGGCCGGATACTGCTATCCGGCTACCAACGATAATGCGCGGATTGTGTTATGGGACATCCTGCAGGATCTCGCCCGGGGAAACTCGGCGCGTTATGGCGCCCCGCCTGCCAAGGATATTTTTGTCCCCATCATCAGCGGCCCCAACTGGTACCCGCGCTGGTGCATCAACCGCTACGATCCACCACGAGGCGATCAGCTCCTGTTCGACGCCGGCAGCGGTTATCTGGTCCCCGCAGGGGATGCGCTGCTGTTTGCCGATCTGAGCAGCAACTACCCGCGCCACTGCTTTGATGGCACCTGGACCGGCCCCAAGGATCCGTACTGGTACAAGCCCCGGTCGTGGAACATCGCCCGGCCCAACATCCGGAGAGTCTATTACGTTATGAATACCGTCAGCCTCATCCGCCTCGCCGACAGTGTGCCGATCCCCGTTGAAAGTCTGCAGATCGGCACCGACCGCGACAGCTGGGCCTGGAGCCTGAGCGCCACCCTGGTGCGCAAAACCGACCTCGATCTGGTACGCCCCTCCGGCGGCGCCCCGGTGGAAGTCGAAGCCACCATCAACGACCTGAGCTGGCGCTTCGCCATCGAGGAATACGGCGAGGAGGTCCGCTGGGGCCACCGCGCCTATACCGCCACCGGTCGCAGCCTGTCCGCCTATCTGGCCGATCCGTACAGCGCCCCGCGCGATCTCATCCAGACCCAGCAGCGCACCGCCCAGCAACTGGCCGAGGACGAATTGACCGACACCGGTTTCAGCGTCGTCTGGGGCCTGCCCGAATGGCTGGTCCCCGGCGGCGTCTGGAGCTACCAAGGCCAGACGCCCATCCAGGCCATCGCCCAGATCGCCGCCGCCGCCGGAGGCGTGGTGCAATCGCACCCCTCCAACCAGCAGCTGCTCATCCAGCCCTGGTACAAGGCCATGCCCTGGAGCTGGGGCGGCGTCGCCATCGATGCCGTAGTCCCCGCCGCCATGATCGACAGCCGCCGCGGTAGATTTGAACCACGCCCGGCCTACACCGGCGTCTACTGCCGCGGTCAACAGCAGGGAGTGACCTGTTTTGTCCGCCGCACCGGCACCGACGGATCACGCCTCGCCGGCCAGCAGGTCCACTCCCTGATCACCGCCGTCGAGCCTGGTCTGGCCCTGGGCAAAAAGATCCTCGCCGACAGCGGCGCCAGATCCATCGAAACCCTCAACCTGCCACTACTCGACAACCCCGGACTACTCGCCCCGGGCAGCCTCATCGAGATCCAGGACACCGAAACCTGGCGCGGCCAAGTTATCCGCACTAACATCGTCGCCCAGCGCCCAGCCGTCAATCAGACCGTCGACGTACTGCGCTACCACGGGAGCTGAAAAAAATGAATCTCTGGAAACGCTTTCAGGATCTGCTGCCGAAAGAACCACTACTGGTGGCCACCGTCACCGCCCACAACAGCGACGGCACCAGCACCGTACAATTCCCCGGCGGCGGCTACGCCTTGGTCAAAGGGCAGGGCGTAGCTGTCGGCCAGACGGCCTATGTGCAAGGGGGGTGGATTAAAGGCGAGGCACCGGGGCTGACGGTATATGAATTTGAGGTGTAAATAGTAGAGGGAGCGGCCGGGAGGTGCTGGAACACCACCCGACCGCCCAACCCACAGTAAACAGGACTGTGAGCCAGGCCGAAGGCTCCCTCCCCGCGACGTCACGGCGGGAGGAGCCTATCACAATCAGACAACTCAAGACAACAACAGAGGCTCATGATGTCCAGCAAACCAATTATTCCCTGGATCGGCGGCAAGCGTAAACTCGCCGATCACATACTGCCAATTTTCCCGAACCATAAGTGTTACGTAGAGCCGTTCTGCGGGGCGGCCGCATTATTCTTTATTAAGCAGCCGTCAGAGGTCGAAGTCATCAACGATGTGCATGGCGATCTGGTCAACCTTTATCGGGTTGTAAAGCACCATTTGGAGGAACTTTACAAGCAATTCAAATGGGCACTCACAAGCCGGCAAAACTGGGAGTGGCTACAGATCACGCCACCAGATACGCTAACCGACGTGCAGCGAGCAGCACGCTTTCTCTACCTGCAAAAACTCGCCTTCGGCGGCAAGGTAGAAGGGCAATCATTCGGTACCGCCACCACCAGTCGACCGCGCTTCAACCTCTTCACCTTGGAGCAGGATCTGGCCGATGCCCATTTTCGCCTGTCCAACACCACCATCGAACATCTTGATTGGCAAGATGTCGTGCTCAAATACGACCGGCCCCATACGCTCTTCTACTGTGACCCACCCTACTGGCAAGCCGAAGGCTACGGCGTAGCCTTCGGCTGGGAGCAATACGAAGCAATGGCCAAACTGGCGAAAACCATCAGGGGCCAAATGATTATCTCCATCAACGATCACCCGGATATCAGGGAGTTGTTCAAGGATCTACCGGTGGTGGAAGTTGACTATCAATACACGGTTGGCGGAGGGGCAAAACAGAGCGATTGCGTCGAATTGATCTACGGCACATGGCCAGATGGGGTGCCGACCCCGAGAGGATATCAGGAGGGGCTTTTCGGCGTTTAAACGAGGCGAAAAACATCAAGGTGGAGTGGTGCCAAAGCTAGTGCAAAATAGTGCCAAATCGCGCGGCGCGTTACAAAAGTGTCAGCGAATTTGAAATACAAAAAAACAGGCACTTGGAAATTCATCCTAAGTGCCTGTTTTTACTGGAGCCACCCATCGGATTTGAACCGACGACCTACTGATTACGAATCAGTTGCTCTACCAGCTGAGCTAGGGTGGCGAAACTCTATGAGGTCCATGTATTTAGCCTAAATCGGGCGGGATGTCAATCTCTTTCGGGGTGGGGGCAGGGCTCGGGCGGTCAGGCTTTTCTGCGGATCTGAACAGCCGTCCAAGGGACCCGAAGATTTTTTTGATTATTGTCCATATCCGCGGAAGCAGCCAGATCATGAGTAAAATGAACAGAATAAGCAGGCCGATGAACAGCAACGGGTGATTCAGGGCGACCCAGAGGCCGGCAACGACCACAAGATCCTCGCTCAGAGAAGCGCCCCAGTTGCTCAGCGGTTCCGGTGAGGTGTTGATCAACACCCTGGTTCCGGCCTTGGTCACGTGAGTGGCGGCGGCGAGGCCGCCGCCGACGATCGCCGCCGCCAGGGCAAGCGGCGGATGCACCTCGCCAACGGCGCCCGCAGCCAGCAGGGCGCCGGCAGGTATGCGAATGAAGGTGTGCAGGCCGTCCCAGCCGGTATCCACCCCCGGAACCTTGTCGGCGAAAAACTCCACGGCATACATCAGGCCTGCCGCTCCGATGACCATCGGCTCGGTCAGAATCATGAGGTTTTCCGGAAGAACCATGCCGCCCGTTGCGCCGAGCAGGCCAAGCACCAGGATTGTGGCGTACAGGTTGATTCCGCTGGCCCAGGCTACTCCCATGGTCAGAGCGATGATGCTGGCAATTTCATGCAGTTGTTCCATGGTGTCTCCTTGTCGTTTTCTTATCCCGGGAAGGGTTTTCTTGCTACATATACCTTGGTAACCGACGTTTTCACAAGGGCTGCGGTTTACAAGGACAACGGTTTTGCCGTTTTGAACTCTTGGGCTCCCCGGATCCGGAGGTGTTCTCCCTCGATGACAGGGATTCTGTTTAAAGGGCAACGCGGTGCTGTCCCCGCTTCAGGCTCTGGCTCGCTTCCGGCTTTTGTTGAGGAGTCGGAGCATCAGTTTTCTGGCTTCGTCGGTCAGCAATACGCTGGAGGCTACCGCTGTGCTCAGCAGCCAGTCGGCAGCGCTCAAGGAGGCCGTGCCGAATACCGCCTGTGCCAATGGCCAGTGGACCACCACCACCTGCAGCAGCAGCACGCCGCTCAGGGCAAGCCAGAGCTTGCGGTTATGCAGGAAGTTGGCGTTGAAGGTGGTTTCGTGTTCCGCACGGGCGTTGAAGACGTTGAAAAACTGGAACAGCACAAAGGTAGTGAAAGCCATGGTCAACGACGCGGTGCCGGTATCTCCCCGCTTCAGACTGTAGCTGAAAATCGCAAGGGTGCCGGCCATCATAATGCAGCCGTAAACAACCAGTCGCAGCAGACGTTCTGTCGGGAGGATCTGGGTTCCCGGCGTGCGAGGCGCTTCTTTCATCAATCCTGCCCTGGCGGGTTCGACACCCAGTGTCATGGCGGGCGGCCCATCCATGATAATGTTGATCCAGAGCAACTGGATAGCGGTAAAAGGTACCGGCAGACCTGCCAGGGTTGCGCCAAGGACGGTGAGAATTGCGGCAATGTTGGTGGACAGCTGGAAACGCACGAATTTAAGAATATTGTCGTAAATCAGGCGGCCTTCTTCCACGGCATGCACGATAGTGGCGAAATTGTCGTCCGTAAGGACCAGCGTTGCCGCTTCCTTGGCCACGGCCGTGCCGGTGATGCCCATGGCGATGCCGATGTCGGCGGTCTTGAGCGCCGGCGCGTCGTTGACGCCATCGCCGGTCATGGCGGTTACGTGACCGATGGCTTTCAGGGCTTTGACGATTTTTACCTTGTGCTGCGGCGCGACTCGCGCAAAAACCGTGATGCCGGGTATGGCCCGGCACAGTTCCGCTTCGGTCATGCGCTCCACTTCGGCGCCGGTGGTCACCTCGCCATCGAGGCCGAGCTCCAGTGCGATGGCGGCTGCCGTTGCCTTGTGGTCGCCGGTGATCATCTTGACCTGCACGCCTGCTTCGCGGCAGCGGGCGATGGCTTGTGCCGCCTCCGGGCGCGGCGGATCCATCAGCCCCACCAACCCCAGGAATGTCCAGCCTCCGGCCCATTGCCACAGGTCAACCGCGGGATCGAAGGTGTTTGCGGGGATCTCGCGCCGGGCCATGGCGATAACACGCAGCGCCTGTCCGGCCAGGTTTTCATTCTCGGCACGGATCACGGCGCGCGTTGCTTCATCCACCGGCATCGGAACATGGTCACCCAACCAGTGATCAACATGATCCAGAATCACGTCGGGCGCCCCCTTGATGTACATGTCCACGATGTCGCCCCGATGGTGGAAGGTGGCCATGAACTTGTGCTCCGAATCAAAGGGTATTTCGGCGATACGGGGGCGGCGTTGCTGCTCGATCAGGGGATCGATGCCGCCTTTTTCGGCGAGCACGTAGAGCGCACCCTCCGTGGGGTCGCCGATGAGCTGGCCATCGTTTACCCGCGATTCGTTGCACAGGGCGGCAGCCAGCAGCAGGGGTGTCAAGGGACGTTCGTCACAGCCCGATATGTCGCCTTGCGGTTCGTAGCCCTGGCCGGTTACGGTAAAGTGATGCCCGGCGCACCAGCCGGCGCGAGCCGTCATCTGGTTGAGGGTAAGGGTCCCGGTTTTGTCGGTGCAGATCACCGTCGTGGAACCCAGGGTTTCCACGGCGGCCAGTTTTTTCAGAATGGCCTGCTTGCGCCCCATGCGCCACATGCCGACCGCCAGGGTGACCGTCACCACCGCGGGCAACCCCTCGGGTATGGCCGCAACGGCAAGGGCTACCGAGGTCATGGCGGCATCGGTCCAACCGGCTCCGCGTAGAACGGTGAGGGTGAAAATCACCGGCACCACGATGCCGGCGATGGCGGCCAGGCGTTTACCCAGAACGTCGAGCTGCCGCTGCAACGGCGTCGGGGAATCCGGGGTCAGGGCAATGGTTTCGGCCAGCCCGCCCATGGCGGTCTGCATGCCCGTGCCGGTTACCAGCATTTTTGCCCGGCCGCGCGTCACAACGGTGTTCATGAATAACATGTTGTTGCGGTCACCGAGGGGCAGATCCTGTTGCCGCAAAGCCGCGCTCGATTTGCCAACGGCCTGGGATTCCCCTGTCAATGCCGATTCCTGAATTTCCAGGCTGTGTGCTTCGAGGAGGCGGCCGTCAGCCGGTACCCGCTCGCCCGCTTCCAGCAGGACGATATCGCCGGGGACCAGGCCAGCCGCCTCCACCTCCTGCATCCGGCCGTCGCGCCGCACCCGGGCACGCAGGGCCAGCATGCCTTTCAGGGCCGCCAGGGTCTGTTCGGCCCGATGCTCCTGGTAAAAGCCGAGCAGCGCGTTGAGCACCACGACGACCAGGATCACGACGGCATCCTTGGCCGCCCCGATGCCCAGCGACAGCACGGCGGCAACCAGCAGGACGATGACCATCAGGCTCTTGAACTGGTCGAGAAATTTCAACCAGAGCGGGCGTGGAGTCTCCTCCCGCAAGCGATTTTCGCCAAACCGGGCCAGCCGCTCGCCGGCCTCCTGCGCGCTCAGGCCGCTGTCGGCATCGGCGCCAAGGGCGGACAGGGTTTCGGCCGCCGAGAGGACATGCCAATGCTGCATTTCTGTGTTGTTGTCCATGGGTACCTGTCCCGTTGATCTGTTGCTTGAGGCACGCTAGCTGTGATTTCGGTCTGTCATTCAGACCCATGATATCATGTCAGAAGATCCGTCGATCATCAAAATTGACGGGGCAAATGCAGCGGATCCGCCGGATGCCCATGGTTTCAAGGAACCGCAGGGTAATTTTTTTGTCATCCGGGAAATGGCCCCTTTTTCATAAGAAAACCACGCTGTATCCATCCGGAGTATCAGGATGGACACCCCTTTGTTGACGTCGCCCGGGGACGGTTTTTTTGAGCGACCCTTGAAAAGGCGGTGTCGGGCAGACCCATCGCCTGTTTCAAGGCAGCTTTCGGAGCGATCTTCTCGGGGGCTCTTCCTGCCGGGGATTTTTTTGTGCATTCTATCCATATTTCCTGCAATATCTTCTGTTATCAGTTATTACCGTCACGCTGTTTCGCAGGGGGCGGGTTTTTATCGATGATTCGAAGGATGTCGCAATAGATGAGGTTCTGCAAGGTGAAGAAAAAACTGGGTTCATGCATGTTGGCGATATTTGCCGGTTCGGGCCTTGCGGCATGTGTTGCGGTCGGCCCCGATTATCAAACGCCGTCGGTGGATGTGCCTTCGGCCTGGAGTCGCTCCGACCCGGGCGCCAACGCGGAGCGCACTGTCTCCGCCCCGACGGATATGGCGCGCTGGTGGCGCGAGTTGAACGATCCGGTGCTTGAGGCATTGGTGGCCGATGCGCTGGCGGCCAACCTCGATTTGGCCACGGCCCGGGCGCAGCTGCGTGAGGCGCGGGCGCGGCGGGCTCTGGCCGGGGCGCAGCTCGGACCGTCGGTGGATGTGTCCGCTTCGGCTTCCCGCAGCCAGTCCAGCGAGGAAACCGGCGGAGGCAATAGCCGTGAACTGTACAGCGCCGGTTTCGATGCGGGCTGGGAGGCCGATGTGTTCGGCGGTCTGCGTCGCGGGGTCGAGGCTGCCGAGGCGGATGTCGAAGCCAGCGTCGAGAGCCTGCGCGATACGCAGGTATCGCTGGTGGCCGAGGTGGTGCTGAATTACGTGGATCTGCGCACCGCGGAACGTCGCCTGGCGGTCACTGAGGCCAATATCGCGGCGCTGGAGGAGATTCGGCAGCTTGCCCAGTGGCGCCTGCAGGCCGGTCTGGTCTCACAGTTGGATGTTGCCCAGGCGCGCACCGAGGTCGAGAGCGCAGGTGCCGGGTTGCCCGCCCTGCGTACCGCCATGGTAGAGGCCCGCAACCGGTTGGCGGTATTGCTTGGGAGCGCTCCGGGCGCATTGATGAATCGCCTGGCAGCCACCGGGGTCATCCCCCTGGCGGAGCGCTCGGCGGCGCTTGGCATCCCGGCCGATATGCTGCGTCGGCGCCCCGATGTGCGGGCGGCTGAACGCCGCCTGGCGGCACAAACCGCGAGGCTGGGCGAGGCCCAGTCAGAACGCTATCCACGCTTTAATCTTTCCGGGTCCATCGGGCTGGAGGTTTTTGCCCTGTCAGCGCTTGGCAACAGCGGTGCGTCTGTCTATTCACTGCTCGCTTCCATCACCGCGCCGATTTTCGATTCGGGCCGCATTAAAGCCAACATCGCGACGCAGGACGCTCTGCTCGAACAGGCTCTTCTGGGGTACAAATCCGCGGTGTTGACCGCCCTTGAAGATGTGGAAAACGCGCTGGCTGCGCTGGCGGATGCGGACGAGCGGCGGCAGCGGCTGGAGCAGGCGGCGGAGTCCGCGCGTGAAACCCTGCAACTGGCCGAGCAGCGTTACGCCGGTGGATTGACGGATTTTCTCACCGTGCTTGACAGCCGACGTACCCTGCTCAATCTTGAAAACGATCTTGCTTCCAGCTCCGGCCAGCTGAGCGGCGCCCAGATCCAGCTCTACAAGGCTCTTGGCGGTGGCTGGTCGCCTAACTCCCAACCCGAAGACACCAGGAACGCGTCATGAACGATATCTCCCCCCCCAATGACAACACGTCCGAAATCGCATTCGAAACGCTTCTTTCCGCTGAAAAGCGCGGCGGCAGGCGCCGCTGGCGCTGGGCCCTGGTCATGTTGCCGGTTCTGTTGCTGGTAGCCGGTTATTTTCTGCTGCGGGGCAGCGGTGACAGCGGAGAGCCGCGCTATCTGGTTGAAAAGGTGGCCCGCGACACCCTGATTGTGACGGTAACGGCTACAGGAAATCTCGAGCCGACCAACAAGGTGGAAGTCGGCAGCGAAATGTCCGGCACTATCGACGCAGTGTACGTCGATGACGATGATCGGGTCAGCAAAGGCCAGGTGTTGGCGGTACTCGATCTTTCGAAGTTCGAGGATGCCGTCGCCAAATCAAGAGCAACGGTGCAGGCCGCCGAAGCAAGTCTGCAGCAGGCTGGCGCCACGGTCGAGGAAACGCGCCTCAAACTCCAGCGATACCGGAAGGTCAGGGATTTATCCAATGGCAAGGTGCCGTCCAGCACCGAGATGGAAACCGCCGAGGCCGAATATTCCCGCGCCCAGGCCAATCTGGCGAGTGCCCGGGCGAGCATCGCCGAGGCCAAGGCCGCATTGCGCAGCGATGAAACGAATCTCGATAAGGCGCATATCCGCTCGCCCATCGACGGCGTGGTGCTGGAGCGGGCGGTCGATCCGGGGCAGGCGGTGGCGGCTTCACTGCAGGCGGTGACGCTGTTCACCCTGGCCGAGGATCTTTCCCAGATGGAACTGGAGGTGGATGTGGATGAAGCGGATGTCGGTCAGGTGAAAGCGGGGCTCAAGGCCCGCTTCACCGTCGATGCCTGGCCGGACAGAACCTTTGAGGCGACGATTACCCGGGTCGGGTTCAACGCGGCCGACGACGATGGGGTTATTTCTTATCCCGCGGTACTGCAGGTTGACAATAATGATCTTATTCTGCGCCCGGGCATGACCGCTACAGCCGTGATCACTACCGTCACGCGCAAGGATGCCCTGCTGGTGCCGAATGCCGCGCTGCGCTTCAGTCCCTCGGAAGCCGCACCGGCCAAATCGTCGGGCCGGGGGCTGGTCGGGTCACTGATACCGCGTCCGCCCCGTCCGACACAAAAACCCCAAGGGTCGGCAGGCACGCAAAACGGCTTGCAGCGTGTCTGGGTGTTGCGTGACGGGCAGGCTGTGTCGGTACAGGTGAAAGCTGGCGCCACCAATGGCCGCTACACCGAGATTTTGGGCGATGAATTACAAGAAGGTGTGGAAGTGATTACCGAAATGCTGAGTTCAAAATCATGAATGCGCCGTCACCTCTGATCCGGCTTGTCGGGATCACCAAGACTTACGGTAGTGGCCAGGCAGCGTTCCAGGCGCTTAAAGGTATCGATCTGAGGATCAATGCCGGCGAGTTCGTGGCGGTCATGGGTCCCAGCGGCTCTGGCAAGTCCACCACCATGAATATCCTCGGTTGCCTCGATACGCCCAGCGGCGGCAGTTACCAGTTCCAGGGGGTGGCTGTCGAGGCCCTGTCGCGCAACCAGCGTGCCTTGCTGCGGCGGCATTTTCTCGGTTTCATTTTTCAGGGGTTCAATCTGCTGTCCCGCACCACCGCTCTCGAGAATGTGGAATTGCCGCTCATCTATCGCGGCGAGCCGATCGCGGCGCGGCATGCCGCGGCGCGGGCTGCTCTGGAACAGGTGGGACTCAAGGGATGGGAACATCACACGTCGGCCGAACTGTCCGGAGGCCAGCAGCAGCGCGTCGCCATCGCCCGCGCCATGGTTACCCGTCCCAGGGTGTTGCTGGCTGACGAGCCCACCGGTAACCTCGACACCTGCACCAGCCGGGAAATCATGGAGCTGATAGGGCGTTTCAATCGCGAACAGGGCATCACCGTGTTGATGGTTACCCACGAACCGGACATGGCGGCTTACGCGCGGCGGGTCATCAGCTTTGTCGATGGCCGGGTAGAATCGGATCGTTCCAGCGGGGAGGTGGCCTGATGCTGTGGAATACGCTGCTGCTTGCTCTGCGGGCGATTCGGCGCAACCTGATGCGCTCTTTTCTGACCATCCTTGGCATCGTCATTGGTGTGGCCGCCGTCATTACCATGGTGACCCTCGGCAATGGTGCCACCAAGTCGGTAGCCGATCAGATTTCCAGTATGGGGAGCAACCTGCTGATGGTGATGCCGGGCCAGCGTTTCGGCCCCGGTTCGGCGGATGCGCCCAAATTCAAGAGTGCCGATGTCGAAGCCATTCGCAACCAGATCAGTGGTGCCAGTCTGGTGGCGCCAGTGGTCAACGCATCGGCGACCGCCGTATACCAGGCTCAAAACTGGTCGACCTCCATTGCCGGCAGCAACGATGATTATTTCGACGCGGGCAGCTGGGAGTTGGCATCCGGGAGGATTTTCAGCGAAGCCGAGCAGCGGTCGGGCAAAGCGGTGTGCGTCATTGGCGAAACGGTGCGTGAAAAGCTGTTCGGCCGACAGAATCCGCTGGGTGCCGAGATTCGCATCAAGCAATTTTCCTGCGAAATCGTCGGTTTGCTCAAGGCCAAGGGGCAATCGGCCATGGGATCGGATCAGGACGACACCGTGGTGATGCCCCTGCGTACCGTACAGCGCCGGCTGGCCGGCAGCCAGGACATCAATCGACTGATGATTTCGGTGCGCGATGGCGCCTCGATCGACAAGGTCAAGGAGCAGCTGGCCCTGCTGATGCGGGAGCGGCGCAATATTTCCGAAACCGAAGACGACGACTTCCGGGTCATGGACACGCGGCAGATCGCGGAAACCCTGACCGGCACCACCAAAATACTCACCATGCTGCTGGGCGCTGTGGCGGCGGTAAGTTTGCTGGTTGGCGGCATCGGCATCATGAATATCATGCTGGTGTCGGTGACCGAGCGCACCCGGGAGATTGGCATCCGTCTTGCCATCGGCGCGCTGGAGAGAGAGGTGTTGCTGCAGTTTCTGATCGAGGCGGTGGTGCTGTCGAGCCTCGGCGGTCTGGTCGGGATCGTGCTGGCCACCGTGGCCTCCATGCTTCTGGCCGGGCTGATGGGAATTCCCTATCTCTTCAATCCGGGCATCAACCTGCTGGCTTTTGTGTTTTCTGCGGCCATCGGCGTGATTTTCGGCTATTTTCCCGCCCGGCGCGCCGCGGCCCTCAATCCTATCGACGCTCTGCGCCATGAGTGAGAGGGGGGTGATTCGCTGATAATACGGGGTTGACGGAATTTAACAGGTTTGGAGTGGACATTCGTATTGCCGCGAAGGCATAATGCCGTTCTGCTTGGACAGGCATTCCTTCAAGATTCTTTCAACTGGTCCGGTACGTTTTGAATACACTCCATCAATTTCGTTTTTGCCTGCTTTTGGCCGCCCGGGATCTGGCCGCCGTGTTTTGTTCACTTTCCGGTTCGAGGCGATCGGCGCGGCGGCGGGGGGATGCTTTATCTATTCCCGAGGATTTTTTCGGCATCAACATTGCGACCTCCGAAGATGAACGCTGCGATGATTACGTGATCGCCCGCTTGCGGGAGCTCGATATCCGCAATGTCCGATTGGCTTTTTCCTATTGCAGTTTGAACGGCCCGGCGCAGAGGATGCTTGACAGACTTCTGTCCGCCGAGTTCACGGTCAGCCTGGTGCTGCTTCCTCCACGAGAGGACGCCGCGCGTATGTTGACCGATAACCAGAGCCGGGAGCGCTGGCGGCATTTTGTCCGCGGGGTTTTTGGCCGCTATGCCGGAAAAGTCGCGGATTTTGAGATCGGCAGCACGCCCAACCGCCGTCGGTGGTCCGGCTTCAGGCCCAGCGGCTACCTGCGGGCCTGGCAGATTGCCTGCGAAGAGGCCGCGCCCCGCGCTGTGACCCTGGCCGGTCCCAATGTGCAGGATTTCGAGCCTTTTTATAATGCCGTCATTCTCAACGCCATGCGGCGCATGGGCCACGTGCCGCGGATCCATACCAACAACCTGTTTGTGGAGCGGGTTATCGAACCGGAAGCACGCGATCATCGTGTGCTGGGGCGTTGGGCGACCGATCTGCTCGGGTTCGATCTGGTAAAAAAAGCCCGCCTGCTGCAAGGCCTGGGAAAAAGAGCCGGGTGCCTGAAGACCGTTGCGACCTGTCAATTCTGGTCCACCAGGCGCCTGATGCGCTGGTCCGTGTTTCCCCAGGAAAAGAAGGTCGACTATCTGATCCGCTACCTGCTGCTGGCCGCCAGCAGTGGTGCTCTGGACCGGGTTTTCTGGGGGCCGATGATCTGTGGCCGGGACGGGCTGATCGACGATCGGGCCTGCGGCTATCCCAAGGTCGACCAATCAACCTTTTACCGGTCGGTGCGCGGCGCGGTCGACGCATTGGTCGTTATGCCTGCGTTTCACGCGCTGGGTCATGTCGCGCGCCGGCTGCGCGGCGCCCGTTGCGACCTGGTGTCGGGTCACAGCCGGGGGGCGAGGCTTTTTGCCTTCACCGGTTCCGACGGACGGCTCTTTCACGTTGGCTGGTGCCGCGACGGCCAGGCGTTGCGGCTGTCGGATCTTTATGGTGCGGATCAACTGCAGGGTGCCGTTTTCTCGGATTTTCGCGGCAATCCCGTCGCTTTTCCCACGGTTATCAACGAGCGGCCCCTGTTCATCGATTTTCCGGGGCTGCGTGAGCAACTTCTGCCGGAGCATCTGTCTGTCATGAACACTTGCGATTCGAAAATCATATATCCCCATCTTCCCGACCTGCAGGGCATGCCCTGGCGAAACCAGGCGTGGCGCGGCGCTTTTATTCGCAGCCGTCATTGCCCGTCCGGAGATCTCGGGGATCTTCTGGCCCCGGAAAATCTGACCTGCCTTCCCGAGCGCGAAGTGCTGCGCGACCGGCGCAACCGCTTGTGGAATATCGCACATCCGCAGGATCCGGCAAAGCAGCTCACCGTGAAGTTCAACCGCCCCCGGGGCATCAAGCGACTGGCCTATCTTTTCAAGCCCAGCAAGGGCGTGCGGCACTGGAATACGGCAGCGCACATGCTCAGGCACGGCATCGGTACCCCGACGCCCATCGCTTTTTACGAGCGTCATCGCTTCAGCGGCATCCGGGACAGTTATTATATCTGCGAGTATATTCCAGACGCTTTTTCCTCCCGTCACGTTTGCCGGGCCTTCAGCCAGGGGGAGTCCGGCTACCGTGGCTACGATAAGCAGCAGTGGTTCGATATGCTGAGCGGCTTCATATTCCAAATGCACCAGGCCGGCATCCTGCATCGGGATCTTTCCGTCGGCAACCTGATGCTTACCCAGAAGGCCGACGGCTGCATAACACCCTACCTGATCGACATCGGCCGCGCCCGGGTGCTGAAGGAGGTCAACGACAGGCATCGCGTGCTGGATCTGATGCGGATCTGTTACAAGCTGGATTGGCCGGATCGTGAACTCTTTATCCAGACATACTGCAGGCGCCTCGGGCATCCGCTGCCCGCGTGGTGGCGATGGGCGGTGCGGTACTACGAATTCAAGCAGGGCGGCAAAAAATCCGCCAAGGGCATGTTTCGCAAGCAACGCTGAAACGCCAGCCGCTTTGTTGATCCACCCGTTGGCCGTCCCTGTGGCAGGGACGGCCATTGTCCACTCTGGATTAAAGCGGGCCCTGCACAATGGGCGAGGCATTGCGGTCAAAAGGGTTTTTTCGCAAGGACAGTGAAAAAAGGTAGGGGTAAGCCGCTTCAAGGTGCTGCATATAGTTGAGCCACTGCCGGCTCAGTTGCCCGTAGACGCGCCCTGCATCGCCACACAGGTGGGTGCTGTCGGAAGCCGGCAACCCATCGAAGGTTTCCCGGGCTTCAAGCTCCTCGGTCAGATGAAACACCGCCCAGAGAACATCCGTAAAGGCTCCATGTTCCAGAAGATTCGGGTTTTCCAGCAGTCTCAGCAGAAAATCGCGCTTCGGCCCCAGGAATTCTTTCAGTTTTGTCAATTCAGCCTTTTTCTGATCAATCTGATAGCTGTGCTTCCTGAGATATCCGCACAACTTTCTGTAGCCTTCACTGGCGGTGTCCTGCCGCGTATCAAGGGCTGCTTCGATATTTTCGGACTGAGCGTCCCATCCTGAAATCAGGCGTAACAGGCCGATTCCCACCTCGCTGAAAAAAGCCCCGATCACCATGTTCAGTTTTTCAAGGCGCTCCTTTTTCTCCCGCTCCTGCAGTACGCGGTGAATGATGAGGGTAACCAGCAAAACTTCCACAAATACAAACGCTATGTCCTCCACCAGGAAAATAAGAATATGGTGAAGATCCTTGAAGATCAGGTAATGCAGGATATAGACGAGAATGGACAACAGCAGCAACGTGGCACCGAGCAGCACCTGCCAATTGAACGATTTCATAAAGAACCATCCCGGATCTGAAAGTTGGATTTCGATGGGGCCCTCGCGCAAGAGGCGGTCCCCATAAAAAGGCCGGGGTTTCGGTGCGCTCAGGCAACCTGGCCCCGGCCATAAACGACAGGTTTTCCATCTTTTTGGAGAGTGCCCTTGCCGTGCGATGACGCTTATTCGGGGATCTCCTCCAGCGGAATGCCCATGGCTTCGGCGACGCCCCGGCCATAGGCCGGATCGGCTTTCATGCAGTTGCCGATGTGGCGGATCTTGATTTCGCGCGGGGCGTCCCCCATGGCGCGGGCGGTGTTGCCGAACAGGGCCTGCTGCTGTTCGGGGCTCATCAGCCGGAACAGGTCGCCCGGTTGGCTGTAGTAATCGTCATTATCTTCCCGGTGGTTCCAGTGCGCCGCCGCCCCCGAGAGTTCCAGCGGCGGTTCGGCGTATTCGGGCTGTTCCTGCCATTCGCCGTAGCCGTTGGGCTCATAGCCGAGCGTACTGCCGTAGTTGCCATCGACGCGCATCTGACCGTCGCGATGGTAGCTGTGGAACGGGCAGCGGGGGCGGTTGACCGGGATCAGGTGGTGGTTGACGCCGAGCCGGTAGCGTTGTGCATCCCCATAGGAAAACAGTCGCCCTTGCAGCATCTTGTCCGGCGAATAGCCGATGCCCGGTACGATGTTGGCCGGGTTGAACGCCGCCTGTTCGACTTCGGCGAAGTAGTTGTCCGGGTTGCGGTTGAGTTCGAATTCACCGACATCCATTACCGGGTAGTCGCCGTGGGGCCAGACCTTGGTCAGGTCGAAGGGGTTGAAGGGACAGGTGCGCGCCTGCTCGTCGGTCATGATCTGGATCTGCATCTTCCAGCCCGGAAAATCGCCTTTCTCGATGCTTTCGTAAAGATCGCGCTGATTGCTTTCCCGGTCCTTGCCGATCACTGCTTCGGCCTCGCAGTCGGTCAGGCACTTGATGCCCTGCCGGGTCTTGAAATGGAACTTGACCCAGAAACGCTCGTTCTTGGCGTTTATAAGGCTGTAGGTATGGCTGCCGTAGCCGTTCATGTGCCGGTAGGAGCAGGGGATTCCGCGGTCGCTCATGGTGATGGTCACCTGGTGCAAGGCTTCGGGAAGCAGGGTCCAGAAATCCCAGTTGTTTTTGGCGCTGCGCAGGTTGGTGCGGGGATCGCGCTTGACCACATGGTTGAGGTCGGGGAATTTCAGCGGATCCTTGAGGAAAAACACCGGCGTGTTGTTGCCGACCAGGTCCCAGTTGCCTTCTTCAGTGTAGTACTTCATGGCAAAGCCACGGATATCCCGCTCGGCGTCGGCCGCACCGCGCTCGCCTGCGACGGTGGAGAAACGCACGAACATCTCGGTTTTCTTGCCGACCTCGGAGAAAATTTTCGCTTTGGTGTAGCGGGTGATGTCATGCGTTACGGTAAAAACGCCGTAAGCCCCCGACCCTTTGGCATGCATGCGGCGTTCGGGGATCACCTCGCGGTCGAAATTGGCCATTTTTTCCAGGAACCAGGTGTCCTGCAGCAGCACCGGGCCGCGCGGACCGGCGGTCATGATGTTGTTGTTGTCCACCACAGGAGCGCCGGCGTTGGTGGTGAGTTTTTTCGACTTGTCGGATTTATCCTTTGCCATGAAAAACTCCTTTTTGCGTATCTGACGCATTCTTTCCGTAAGGTTTGACCCGAACCCGGCTATAAAAAGCCATCTCAGGCCGTGGTTTCATACCAACCCGAATGCTGCGGCAGAAACACATTGTCGATGATGTGGATGACACCGTTGGCGCATTCGATGTCCGGTTCGATGATGTGGGCGTTGTCGATCATGATTTCGTTTTCATCGAGATACACCGACAGGCTCTTGCCCATTTCAGTGGCCAGGGTAAAGATGTTCTGGGCGTCCAGCGCGGCTGCGGCGTGTTTTTCGGCCACCAGGTGGTATTGCAGAATGGTGGCGAGCTTGTCCTTGTCCTCCATGATCACTTCGATGTTCAGCCGTTTGAACGCATCATCGTTGGGCGCGAAAAAGGTGAAGCTGCCGGGCTTGTTCAGCCAGTCGGTCATGCCGGCAGTTTTTAGGGCGGTGGCCAGCGTTTTGAGGGTGCTGTTGGCCTCGATGGTCTGCATGATGGACGGCATGGGGTCTCCTTTCTCCCCGAAGGGAATCTTCTTAAATTTTCAGTAGTTTTCTCCAAGCAGTTCGAAGTGGGCCTGGGGATGGGCGCAGGCCGGGCATTCGGCGGGCGCCTGCGTTCCTTCATGCAGGTAGCCGCAGTTGCGGCAGCGCCAGACCGCCGGACTGTCTTTTTTGAAGACCTTGCCGTTTTTAATGTTGGCCAGCAAGGCACGATAGCGTTTTTCGTGCTGTTTTTCGGCGACCGCAATCGCCATGAAAATATCCGCGATGGCTTCGAATCCCTCTTCCCGGGCGATTTTGGCGAAGCCGGGATACATCTGGGCGTGCTCGTGGTTTTCCCCTGCAGCGGCTTCCTCCAGGTTGGTGGCGGTGTCGCCAATCACTCCGGCCGGAAAGGCCGCGCATATTTCCACCTCGCCGCCCTCGAGCAACTTGAAAAGCCGCTTGGCGTGTTCCTTTTCCTGATTGGCGGTTTCTTCGAAAATGTCGGCAATCTGCACGAAACCATCTTTTTTGGCCTGGCTGGCGAAGTAGGTGTAGCGGTTGCGGGCCTGGGATTCACCGGCGAAGGCGGTAAGGATGTTCTTCTCGGTTCTGCTGCCTTTAAGGGTCATAAGCTGTTCCTTTCTATCGTGTTACAGGTGAAAAACGCATGGTCGGAAAACGCGATGTCGCTTACACTTAACTGAAAAAATAAATGATGCAACATGCATTTCAAGGGTCGTAATGCGGATTTGGCGGAATTGCCCTTGTTTCCGAAACCCGGATGTAGAATAGTAATTATTACTATTGAACATTTCTACCAAAAGTCAAGGTGATGGGGGTGGTTTTTCCCCGGTTTTGTTTCGACAGTCATGGCAGACGCCCCGCACCTCGACGTGGACGGAGCGGATGTCGCCGAACTCGACCACTTGTTCCGGAGCGGTGAGGCTGTCAAATGCGTCGCTGTAAAAATCCCGTACCGAGCCGCATTCAGTGCAGATGAAATGGTGGTGGTGCTGCAGATTGCCGTCAAAGCGCATGCTTTCTCCGGGCGCACTGACGCGGGAGATGATGCCTTGTTGTTCAAAAAGGCGCAGGGTGCGGTAGACCGTGTCCAGGGAAATTGCGGGAAGGCGTTTTTTTACCTGGCCATAGATGATTTCCGCGCTCGGATGATCCTCTCTCGCCCGCAGCTCCCGGTAGATTTCGATGCGCTGCCGGGTCGGTTTGATGCCCTGCCGACGGCAGAATTCGGTAAAAGCCGCAAGGTCCGGGCCCGCGGTGTCACGGCATGGGGTGGTTTTCAAGCTTGTGGGTCCTTTCACCTGTTGTTATGCTTTTGTGCAAATGATATCAGGTTTCGCGCAACTTGATATCGCCAGACACCATGGCGGATATTTTCCCGCCTGCCACGGGGGGCGAGTGTTCCCTGCCGCCATGATGAACTGCCCTTCAACCCGGAGGTTGCCCTATGAACAGGCAGTCGATTGCCTCGACGGGATTCTTTGGTCTCGATGATATCCTCGACCATTTGCGGGTGGGCGACAATGTCGTGTGGCGTGTCGACAGCGTGGCCGACTACGATTATTTTGCGCAGCGCTTTGTGCAGCAGGCGCTGGGCGAGGGCCGGCAGGTCGTCTATATGCGGTTCGGCCAGCACCCGTCTCTGGTTGAGCCGGCTCCGGGGGTTACCATCCACAAACTGGATGCCTATAAAGGGTTCGAGCCCTTTGCCACCAAAGTCTATAATATCCTTACCGAGACAGGCCCCGGGGTGTATTACGTGTTCGATTGCCTGTCGGACCTGCTGCTGGCCTGGGCGACAGACGCCATGATCGGCAATTTTTTTCAGGTGACATGCCCATACCTTTATGAGTTGGATACGGTGGCCTATTTCGGACTGATCCGCAGCAGCCATTCCTTTAAAACGATTGCCCAGATCCGCGAGACGACCCAGGTGCTGCTCGATCTCTACCGGTTTAACGGCCTCATGCATGTGCACCCCACGAAAGTCTGGCAGCGGCACTCGCCGACCATGTTTCTGCCCCATGTGAAGCAGGATGAATGCTTCGTGCCGATCGCCAACAGTTACGATGCCACCAACCTGACCCGGATCTATCTGCGCAATTCCGAGAACGCCCACCGGCATCTGGATTACTGGGATCGCCTTTTCCTGCGGGCCGAAGCGCTGGCCGCTACGCCATCCTCCCGTAGTGAGCAGGAGGAAATGGTCGATCAGCTATGCCGCATCATGATCGGGCACGATGACCGCATGTTGAGCCTGGCGCGCAGCTATTTTTCCCTGGAGGATTTGCTCGAGATCAAATCGCGCACTATCGGCACCGGTTATATCGGGGGCAAGGCCGTTGGCATGCTGCTGGCCCGCGGTATGCTGCTGCGTGATTTTTCCTTTGACTGGCAGCGTTATCTGGAACCGCACGATTCCTTTTACATCGCCTCGGATATCTATTTTTCCTATATTGTCCATAACGGCTGGTGGAAACTGCTGATGCAGCAGAAAACTCCGGACGGCTATTTCCGGCATGCCCCCGATCTTGCCGAAAAATTCCGCCATGGCTCGTTCCCGCCGGAGGTGCGGGAAAAATTTCGGGAAATGCTCGAACATTTCGGGCAATATCCGATTATCGTGCGCTCCAGCAGCCTGCTCGAGGACAGTTTTGGCAACGCCTTTGCCGGAAAATACGAGAGTTACTTCCGCGTCAACCAGGGGGCTCCGGAACAGCGCTACGAACAGTTCGAAGATGCGGTGCGCCAGGTTTTCGCCAGCACCATGAGCGAAGATGCCCTGACCTATCGGCGGCAGAGGGGGCTCGACAAGCGGCAGGAGCAGATGGCCCTGCTCGTGCAGCGTGTGTCCGGAGCCTACCACGAACACTTTTATTTTCCGGAACTGGCCGGGGTGGGGGCCTCCTACAACACCTTTGTGTGGGATCGGGACATGGATCCCAGGGCCGGCATGTTGCGCCTGGTGCTCGGATTGGGAACCCGTGCCGTGGACCGCGCGGAGAGCGATTACCCGCGCATTGTCGCCCTGGATCAGCCCGGCAAGATTCCCCAGAAAAACGCCTCGGATCTCCGCCGCTTTTCCCAACGGGACGTCGATGTGCTGAATGTAAATAAAAACGCTCCGGAAACGGTATCCTTGCTGACCCTTGCCGGACACCGGCTGAATATGGAGCTGGAGCGTTACGCGGTGCCGGACCGGGAGGCGCTGCAACGACTGGAAGAGCGCGGCCTCAAGTCGCGGCCCGCCTGGTTGCTGACGTTTGAAGGGCTGTTGTCCGAAACCGGCTTCGCAAAGCTGATGCAACGCATGCTCAAGACCCTGGAGAAAACCTACTGTTACCCGGTGGATATCGAATTTACGGTAAATTTCATCGGGGACGATGTGCCCCGTATCAACCTGGTCCAGTGCCGTCCGCTGCAGACCCGCGGTCTGGAGAAGGGCGGCAATATCCCCGAGGCTTTGCCCCAAGAGCGGGTTTTTTTTGAGTCAGAAGGGCATTTCATGGGGGGCAACGTTGTGCAGCCGGTGCACTGCATCATCTGGATCGAGCCGCAGGGCTATTGCCCTCTGCCGCTGTCCGACAAGTATGAAATCGCCCGGCTGGTGGGAAGGATCAATAAAAAGGTCTGTGACAAACAGGATCTGCCCACCTTGCTGATGGGGCCTGGCCGATGGGGAACCAGCACCCCTTCGCTGGGCATCCCGGTGAGATTTTCCGAAATCAACAATGTTTCCGTGCTGGTCGAAGTGGCATTTCCGCCGGGTGGCCTGATGCCGGAACTGTCTTTCGGATCGCATTTTTTCCAGGATCTGGTGGAGACCGAGATCTTCTATCTGGCGTTGTATCCCGAAGATGGGCACTGTTTTTTCAATCGCAGCCTGCTCGATCGGCACCCGAACCGCCTTCTGAGCCTGGAGCCGACCGCCGGAAGGTATGAAGAGATTGTCAAGGTCGTGTTTCTGGACGAAGGCGAACTGCAGTTGATGTCCGATGTGCTGGCGCAAAAAGTGATCTGTTTCGGTCGCTGAAAACAGAAAAGCCCGGCAAAAGCCGGGCTTTTCTGTTTTTCGTGAGCTGTATGGATCAGACCAGGCCCATGGCCAGCATGGCCTTGGCGACCTTGATGAAACCGGCGATGTTGGCGCCGTTGACGAGGTTGCCGGGGGTGCCGAATTCCATGGCGGTTTCGGCGACGTTTTTGTGGATGTTGATCATGATCTCGTGCAGACGTTTTTCGGTGTGCTCGAAGGACCACGAGTCGCGGCTGGCGTTCTGCTGCATTTCCAGCGCCGAGGTCGCAACCCCGCCCGCATTGGCGGCTTTGGCAGGGCCGTAGGCGATTTTGGCGTCGAGGAAGACGCTGACGCCTTCGGGAGTCGTCGGCATGTTGGCGCCCTCACCGACCGCGATACAGCCGTTCTTGACCAGAGCCTCGGCGTCCTTGCCGGTCAGTTCGTTCTGGGTTGCGCAGGGCAGGGCAACCTGGCAGGGGATGTCCCAGATGTTGCCGTTTTCGGTGTAGACGGCATCGCTGTGGTAGCTGGCGTAGTCGCGGACGCGGCGGCGTTCGACTTCCTTGAGTTGTTTGAGCAGGTCGAGGTCGATGCCCTTTTCATGGAACAGCACGCCGTTGGAGTCGGAACAGGCTACTACTTTGGCGCCAAGGTGGAACAGTTTCTCGATGGCGTAGATGGCCACGTTGCCGGAACCGGAAACGGTGCATACCTTGCCTTCCAGCGAATCGCCGCGGGCCTTGAGCATCTCTTCCACGAAATAGACCGTGCCGTAGCCGGTAGCTTCGGTGCGCACCAGGGACCCGCCCCAGGTCAACCCCTTGCCGGTCAGAACGCCGGCTTCGTACTTGTTGGTGATGCGCTTGTACTGGCCGAACATATAGCCGATTTCGCGACCGCCAACACCGATGTCGCCTGCCGGAACGTCGGTGTTTTCACCGATGTGACGATACAGTTCGATCATGAAGCTCTGGCAGAAGCGCATGATTTCGCTGTCGGATTTGCCCTTGGGATCGAAGTCCGAGCCACCCTTGCCGCCGCCGATGGGCATGCCGGTCAGGGAGTTTTTGAAAATCTGCTCGAACCCGAGGAACTTGATGATTCCCAGGTAAACCGAGGGGTGGAACCGCAGGCCGCCTTTGTAGGGACCAAGGGCGCTGTTGAACTCGACGCGGAAACCGCGGTTGATGTGCACGCGGCCCTGGTCGTCCTGCCAGGGTACCCGGAAGATGATCTGGCGCTCCGGTTCGCAGATCCTTTCGATGATTTTGTATTCGCGAAATTCCGGGTATTTGCTCAGAACGGGTCCCAGGGATTCGAGAACTTCGCGCACCGCCTGGTGGTATTCCACTTCCCCCGGATTGCGGGCCAGTACTTCCTGATAGATGGGGGAGACTTTTTCATCCAGTGTTACAGTCATAGTGCCTCCTGTTGCGTTAAATGTGTATGTGTTTTTTGCCCAAAAAATAGGCAGTCTTAAGCCAAAATTTAAGCAGATCGCATTTTAGTGTAAAAGTGTGGGACATGTCCAGAATAAAAAATAGGTAGGCTTTACCATGTATGACTAAAAATTAGGCAAAATTGCCGGAAATTTCATCAATTTTGCGCATCGGACCTGCTTTCGCCCTTTCCCGCATTGGATTAAACTTTTTGGTCGTGTCGGTCGATGAAGCAACAGGTCCGCTGGTTTGACGCCCAATGGTAATAGGGGTCATCCTTTTTTTTTTGCAGCGGTTCGGAATCGGCATGCGCAGACCAGGTTTGCACGGCCGGTAGCATGGCTTTTGCCGGTCCGGTTTCCGGACAGGACCCCGGAGGTTGCTTGTGACTTTACGTTTGCGAACCTTTTGCCTGGTTGCCGTGACCTTGCTGGGGTTTTATGCCGTTTTATACGGGATATCCTCAACCATTTTTCTCGGCAGTTTCAAACGGCTGGAACACAAATACATGTTGCAGCGGGTAGAGCTGGCAAGGCGGGTGGTGAACAGCCTGCTGGAAACCCAGTCCTTGTATGTCCGAGACTGGGCTTACTGGGATGATACCTATGCTTTCATGCAGGATGGCAACAGGCAATACGTGCGTTCCAATCTGCCGGTGGCCACTTTTCTGCAGCTGGATGCCGAGCTGTTTCTGTATTTTGGTCCTGACGGCTCCTTGTTTGAAGGCTTCTGGCACAATGGCAGCAATGTCGTGACGGCCCCACCTGCCGCCTGGGTCGCCGCAATTCAGGAAAGCGGAAGGTTCTCGCGTCTTTCGGCAAAGCATCCGCCCGCCAGCGGCTTGATAGGCGTGGAAGGTCGGCCCCTGCTGGTTGCCGCCGCGCCGATTTTGAACAGCAACGCCATGGGGCCAGGTCGCGGCACCCTGCTGGTAGGCCGTTTTCTCGATGACCGGCGTTTGCAGCAGGCCGCGCGGCCTGCCGGGTTGAACCTTTCCCTTGTTTCCCGGCCGAACGATGTGCCCGTTTCAGCAGCCTCACCTGTGGCGGTTCGCACGGAAGGCGCGGATGCCATCAGCGGATATGTTCTGATTGCCGACGATGCGAAGCGCCCGGCGGCTGTTCTGCGCGTTCAGGATGCTCGCTGGATTTATCGGCAGGGGAAAGCCGGACAACACTATCTGATGGCAAATCTGGCCGCGGCGGCGGTGGTCTTCCTGATAGTTCTGATGCATCTCATGCACCGTCTGGTTCTGGCGCGACTGAAACGTCTGGACCGGGGCCTGGCGCGTATCCGCGATGCCGGTGAAGCCGATTTGCGGCTGACGGTGGAAGGGAATGACGAACTGGGCATGATTGCCGTCAGCATGAATGAGACCCTGGACAGGTTGCAGAAGGTCCAGCAGGCGTTGCGCCACGAGGCGCTGCACGACCCTTTGACGGGGCTGGGCAATCGTTCCCTGTTTTTCCAGCGTGCGCATTCGGCCTTGCAGAGGTTAAGGGAAAACCAGTCTGCCGGTCTGGCTGTTTTGCTGATCGATATCGATCACTTCAAGCGGATCAATGATACCTTCGGTCATGGCGCTGGCGACGAACTGCTGACGGTAGCCGCGGAGCGCCTCGGCCGCTGTTTCCGGGAGAGCGACACCCTCGCGCGCATGGGGGGAGACGAGTTTGCCGTACTGCTTGATCCTGTGGCACGAAAGGTGGACGCCGTCCATCTCGCCTCGCGGCTGTTGGAATCCCTTCAGGAACCGGCTTTTCACAATGGCCATCCGGTGCGTTTTGCCGCCAGCATCGGAGTGGTTTTTGTTGGAGGTGGCCATATCGATATTGAGCAGTTGCTGCGCGAAGCTGACGCCGCCATGTACCGTGCCAAGCGGGAGGGCAGAAGCAGAGTGGTAGTGTTTCAGCAGGCCATGCACGAAGAGTTTTCGGCGGGGCTTCCGCTCTGAGTTTTGCAGGCGGTTTGTCAGTCATCAAACCGTGCATTGTGAAAAAAGGCGGCAGGATTTCCTGCCGCCTTTTGATCGTGGGTTATTTCCGAATCAGCCGAGGATTTCCTTGAGATCGGCATCCGGGGTGCTGATGGGGGCGATGTTGAAGTTTTCCACCAGGTAATTCAATACGTTCGGCGAAACAAAGGCCGGCAGGGTGGGGCCAAGCTTGATATTCTTGATGCCAAGGTGCAGCAGGGTCAGCAGGATGACCACCGCCTTCTGCTCGTACCAGGACAAAATCAGCGACAGAGGCAGATCGTTGACGCCGCATTCGAAGGCGCCGGCCAGGGCGATGGCGATCTGGATGGCGCTGTAGGCGTCGTTGCACTGTCCCACGTCGAGCAGGCGTGGAATGCCGCCGATGTCGCCGAAGTCAAGTTTGTTGAAACGGTACTTGCCGCACGCCAGAGTCAGGATCACGCAGTCCTTGGGGACTTTTTCGGCGAACTCGGTGTAGTAGTTGCGCCCCGGTTTGGCGCCGTCGCAACCGCCGATGAGGAAGAAATGTTTTACCGCGCCGGCCTTCACCGCTTCGATGACCTTGTCGGCTACGCCCAGCACCGCGTCGTGGCCGAAACCGACCATGATTTCCTTGCCCGGTGCTTCGGGCAGGTCGGGGCAGGCGAGGGCCTTGTCGATAACCTCGGAGAAGTCCCATCCTTCCAGATGCCTGACGCCGGGCCAGGCTACGCAGTCCCAGGTGAAAAGGCGGTCTTTATAGGAATCGGCCGGACGCTGGATGCAGTTGGTATTGAAGATAATGGCGCCAGAAAATTCGGGGAATTCCTTGGCCTGGTCCTGCCAGGCGCCGCCGAAGTTGCCGGCCAGGTGCTTGTATTTTTTCAGACCCGGATAGCCGTGGGCCGGCAGCATTTCCCCGTGGGTGTAGACGTTGATGCCCTTGCCCTCGCTTTGCTTGAGAACTTCCTCCAGCATTTTCAGGTCGTGTCCGGAAACCAGGATTCCCTTGCCCTTGCGGGTACCGGTGTTGACCATGGTCGGTTCGGGTTTGCCGTAATGTCCGATATTGGCCTCGTTGAGCATCCCCATGACGGTCAGGTTGACCTTGCCGCATTCCATGGCCAGGTTGACGAAATCCATCAGTCCCAGGTTGGGGTCGCAGGTGGCGGCCAGCGCCCGGTGGAAAAAGGCGAAAACTTCATCGTCGGTTTTACCCAGGATCATTGCATGGTGGGCATAGGCCGCCATGCCTTTGAGGCCGTAGATCAGGATTTCAATGGCTGAACGCACGTCCGGATCGGCGTGCAGATGCTCGATGCTGTAGCTCTCCCCCTGTTTGATCAGGTCGGAAGTCGGTTTCCAGTCCTTGGCGTCCGCCGGCACCCCGGGTTTGAAGGCTTCCTTGATGCCGCTCACCAGCTTGCCGATGCCGCAGCAGGAGGTTCCGGCCAGATCCATGGCCTTTTTTTCCATGTTGTAGCAACGGGCGATGAGTTCTTCAAGGTGCTTGGGATCGAAGTCGACGTTGGTCACGATGGCGAACAGCCCGGCCAGCATGAATTTGTCGATCTGCACATCTTTTTTGCCTTGTTTGCGCGCCTCGTTGGCGTAGTAGGCCAGACCCCGCAGGCCCTGCAGCAGGTTGTCCTGCAGCGCCGCCGTTTCCGGTTGCTTGCCGCATACGCCGGTTACCGTGCATGCTACGCCTTTTGCCGCCTGTTCGCATTGATGACAGTACATGTTTCCTCCTCGTCTTGGTGGGATATGCCTGGGCGATATCTGTTCAGAAGCGTTTCAGGGTGTCTTTGATGGCAACCTAACCCGGATCGACAAGAGAAAAATTGATGCCGGTCAACTTTGCACCGATTTACCTGACCGTCCTGTGAATTTATCAGAAACTTCTGCGAAATCAATTTGATGCGTTGATATTTCGCAGGGTTTTGCGCAGCGCTGCGATCAATGCCTGTTGCAGCCTTGCCCAAGTGTTTTTGCCGCTGAGCGGGATGGCCTGGTTGATTTCGATTTCGATGCCGAGATAGCTGTTTTCCCCAAAATTTTGGCGAAGAGAGGTAACCAGGGCGTCAGCGTTGCCGCGATAGGGGTAGTTACGACGGATGCGCAGTGTCGGTTGTGTTGCCGCGAGGGCTTTTTGCCACTGGCGGCAAAACAATTTTTCGGCGCTCCGCGACGGGTCGTACAGCAGGCCGATATCGGCATTGCGGACCTTTCCGTTGAGGATCGGCGTGAAGCTGTGCACCGAAAGGTGCAGCGCGCGATCGTTTTGAGCGATGATGCCGGCGACGATGTCTTTGGCGGTGCGCCAGTAGGGCCGGTGGTAGTGTTGTTGCAACAGTTGCTGCTCCGAGAAAGGCAGGTGGCGGCTGAATTCGGAAAACAGCGTACGGTTGGCGGCAGACCGGTTGAGGTCCACGAGCAGGCGGCTGACATTGGCGACAAGCAACGGTGCCTGGAAGGCTGCCGCCAGACTTTCGGCAAAAGGCAGTATGCCGATATCGTATCCACGATGGGTTTCGAGTACGGCCCGCCGATCTTCGAAAAGGTGCCGGTATCGCACTGGAATCCGATTGCTGGCATGTTCGCAACTGACAAAAATCCGGGGCGTGCAAGTCATGGGGTGATCCTTTGATCCGGTTGGGTCAGGAGTGCAAAGAGCCATGGGTTTATCTGCTCTGCCGCTCACTCGGCAAGAAACATGCGGCCTTTGCCAAGGCAGTCGCACAGGGCTCGGTAGATTGCGGCTATATTATCCAGACCGGGATGTTTGCCCAGGGCATCAAGGATGCGCCGCGCCAGTGGCCCCCGATCCAGGATGGTTGTCAACTCCGGCAGAAACGATTTCAATTCCCCCCATTGCTCCCGCCCCAGAGTGGTTACGAGGTGCCGCCACAACTCTTTCGCCGTGGCACGGTCGCGGTCGAGACCGAACATAGAGAGATAGGCGCGGTTGCCGATGACAGCTTGTTCGGCGTCGCGGATGGTGGCGGAAAGTATTTCCGCCAGTGGTTCCACCGGCCAGTCCCGCATCTTTGCCGGAGACTGCCAGCGTTGTTTGGTCAAGGCTTTGAGCGTGGCTACCACGGCAGCGGCAATCGCCAGGTCGGCCACCGGCGTTTCCTGCACATCCAGGGTGCGTATTTCGATGGTGCCCCGCTCGAACCGGGCGATGGCACCCCGCGAATTGAGCCATTCTTCCTGCAGAACGCCTTGCGGGTCGTCGGTGGCGATGGCGCGGTAGAGTGGCCACAGGATCTGCTCCCGGTAGGTCCGCCGGCTGAACACCGCTTCAGGGATTACCCGGCCGGTAATCATCGGGATACGTTTCTGATTGTCGCGGTAAACCTGCAGGCGGGTGTCGAGCAACCCGCTGAAGCGACCGTCCATAAAAGGCGAGCTGGCCGACAGTGCCGGCAGGATCGGCAGCAGCAGGCGAATGGCGGCGTGCAGACTGCCGAATTCCGCATCGCCGCAAAACGGCAGGTTGAGGTGACAACTCTGCAGGTTGGCCCATCCGTGGCCGCGACAGTCGAAAATCCGATGGTAGGTCTGGTAGATAAGGCTGTTGTCATGGGGCCACAGACGGCTGTCCCTGGCGGGGTCCATCCAGGGGTGCATGGCGGTGGGCATCAGCCGTGCGTTAAATGTTTCCAGACGCCGGTTGACCGCGGCAACACCTTCTTGAAAAATCGGCGCTAACTCGGTCAGGCCGGCTGCGGGGCCGTTGGTTTTCAGCTCGATCACATGCAGGACCAGCTCGTTGGACCAGCGCAGCGGTCCGGCCTCCACTTCGTCCGTAAGATGCCCGGCCTGGGCGGCCAGCAGCCGGTCGGCCATGGGTGCCACCGCCAGGGATTGCCGGTCGACGAGCATGTACTCCAGTTCCACGCCAATGCCTTCGAACAGATGCAGCCTTCTGGATGTTGTCATTTGCCCGGAATCCCCTTGCGCATCTCCACCCGCCGCATCAATCCCTGCATGATGATGCGATACAGGTTCTCCTTGAGAACGGCGTCTTCCACTCCTGCATCGATATTTGGATTGTCATTGACCTCGATGACATAGACCCGTCGGCCCACCTGTTTGAGGTCCACCCCGTACAGACTGTCACCGATGAGGTTGGCGGCCTTGAGCGCCGTGGAAACGACCCCGGCGGGGACGTCCTGGATTGGCAGCGTTTCCCAGCGGCCTTCGTCGAGCAGCCTGCCATCAAGATCGTGGCGCAGGATCTGCCAGTGCCGGGCCGCCATATAATAGCGACAGGCATACAATGGCTGACGATCGAAGATGCCAATGCGCCAGTCGAAAGTTGTTGGCAGGTAGCGCTGGGCAATCACCAGGTCGGAATGGGCCAGCAGGTGGATAAGTTCCTGACGCAGGTCTTCTGCCCGATCGACCTTGAGCACGCCGCGGGAAAAGGAACCATCCGGCTGTTTCAGAATGCAGGGCAGTCCCAAACTGGCGATCACCGGTTCCGGGGCGGGGCGGTGCAGGATCAGGGTATCCGGCACAGCGATGTGATGTCGGCGCAGCAGTTCTGCCAGAAATACCTTGTTGGTGCATTTCAGAATCGACTCCGGACTGTCGATGACGACCAGGCCTTCAGCGACAGCGCGGCGGGCGAAACGGAAGGTGTGGTGATTGACGCTGGTCGTTTCTCGCAGAAACAGCGCGTCAAACTCGGCCAGGCGGCCGAAATCATTGCGCCCGATGATCTCTGCTGAGAATCCGACCTGCCTGGCGGCATGCAGAAAGCGCTGCAGGGCTCGGGTGTTGGATGGCGGTTCGGCTTCATCGGGGTTGGTCAGGATAGCCAGGTCGAAGCGCGCCCGGCCGTGCCGCTGCGTTCGCGGTCGGGGACGCTGAAAATATTCGACGGCCTTTTCGAGGGCAAATGCTCGATGTTCTTCGGGGATTTCGCTGGCGGCCAGCGGCATGATGTTCTGCATCTGCCACTTTTCCCGTTTGGGGTTGTAGGCGAAGCAGGCCCTCAGAAACGGTGCCGGAAACAGGCTGAACAGTTGCTGGCTCAGTCGGTCGTAGCGTTTGGCAAAATTACGTCCAAGGTAGATGCTGAGGATGAATTCTCCGGAACGCAGGGGACGCAGGCTTTTCTGGATCATATCGTCCAGTTCGTCCGACACGGTACGAATCATGCTGTTCGATTTCAGATCCTGAATCGCCGAGACATCCGGCAGCGGCCGGTGACCGCGGGCCTGGGCCAGCAACGAGACGTAATACCCCAGGCTCTGGTAGCGGTAGGAGCGACAGAGGTTGAAAACCTTGACACGCCGCCGGTTTTGATATCCAGGGTCGGTCAGGTAGTGGCGTGCTTTAACGAGTTCCGTGCCGGGGATATCGATAGGCCAGGCGGCCGGGTCATCAACCACGATCAGGGTGTCGAGAGGCATGGCGTTGTCGCTCCTGTCGGGGTTGGATGATCAGCAGGTTGGCGTCATAGGTCAAAACACCCAGCAGTATGGCGCACAGCACCCGTTCGATGGGAACATTGTAAATCTGCCGATCCGCCACCGGATTGGGCAGCAGCGGGTCGGCCACGGCGATGGTGCGCCGTTCCTTGTCGTAGCCACATAAAACGACGAAATGTCCCGAAGGTTCGCCGCGGATATCGTCGTATTCGCAGAGTGGACCATACTCGCGGGGAGTGCGGTACAGGTAGGTGGCGCTGAGCCCGGTGATGATCGGCAGTTCGCGCTTGACGTAACGTCGGATAAGATCGAGGGTAAGATCCTCGAAGCGCAACTGCCCTCCCAGATCAAGAAAACGCAGGTAAGCCCGTGAGGCGGCCTGCAGTTTCGGATCCTTTTTGAACAGCATCTGTTTTTGCAGGCGGTCCCGAATATCCGGCCCGCCCGGCATCAGCCAGGTGGGGTCGAAAAGCTGCATCTTGTAGCTGTAGATGGTGGCGCGAAATCCCTTTTCCAGAGCGTGACAGGCCAGCAATACCGCCAGGGTGCCGCCGCCTTCGAGCATCGGCACCTCCCGGATCACCTGCGACAGGGGCATTTCCTGGTTGAAATAGCAATAAAGCGCATGGAGGCAGGTCGGGCCGCAGGTTGTTTCATCCGGTTGCGGTAAAATATCAAAGGGCAGATGCATGTGCCGCATGCGACAGCCTCCTTTGAGCATGGGATTTCTTTCCTTATTCTAGCAGATTGAAGGGTGGTGGCGTGGCATGCGGATCTGTAAAATGAATGCTTTTGGTTGCAGAAAAAACATAATAGGTGTAAAAAATATCTATTAACAAAAAACATGATACACCAAGGGAAATGATATGGCTTTTGGTTTTGGCAGAGGTGGCAGACGAGGTGGAAATCCCTGGAGTGGCTGCAAACGGCCCGGCGGTCCGCCCAGCCATTGCGTGTGCCCGGTATGCGGGCTTAAACTTCCTCACCAGCTCGGAGTGCCCTGTTTCAAGCGGATCTGTCCTGAATGCGGCTCGCCCATGACACGGCAGCTCGTTACCGAAGAGAGGTAGCGGCATGACTGAGGTCTGTGTTCAACGAGCCCAGACGGCCCGGCTTCAGCGCGGCCAGAGAATCGCCCTGCTGGCGACGGCGGCCACCTTTGGTCTGGCCGTCGGCAAGGCTCTGGTGGGCTGGCATTACAATTCTCCGGTGCTGATCGCCGACGCTTTTCACAGCGGTGCGGATCTGCTGGCGATTTTTGCCAGCTTCTTTGGCCTGTGGCTGGCCGCCAAGGAAAAGACCGAGCGGTTTCCCTACGGTCTTTACCGGGCGGAAACCTTTGTCACCCTGCTTGCCGGGGCGGTGATCTGCTGGGCGGGACTGGAATTGATTCCGGAAGGGTTGGACAAACTGGGGCATGCTGCGGGCAGGGGAACCATGCCATTGGTACCGATGCTGGCCAGCGCCGTTTCCATGGTGGTATCCCTGGCGATCGCTTTGGCGGAAAGACACGTCGGCCGCGCCATCAATTCCCAGTCGCTGCAGGTCAATGCCGGCGAATCGTTTCTTGATATCGCGACCTCGAGCGTGGTGCTGGCGGGATTGCTGCTCGACTACCTGGGTATCCGTTATATCGAGGGGGCTGTCATTCTGCTGATCGCCTTTCTGATTATCAAACTGGGCTGGAGCAGCGTGCGGCAGTCTTTTCTGGCGCTGCTGGACGCCAACCTCGATCCCCGGTTGACCCATGCCATCGAAGCGTGTGTCAACAGCATCTACGGTGTCAAGGGCATCAGCGAGGTGCGTATTCGTCAGGCCGGCCCGTTTCGCATGGTCGATTGCGTCATCTATACCAGTCCCACCCTGCCTTTGTATCGCGCCCACCATCTGGCGGATCTGGCCGAGCAGGCCATCCGCAAGCAGAGCGAACACATTGAATCGGTTTTCGTGCATGTCGAGCCGGCCACCGATCATGAATTGACCGCTATCGTTCCGGTCAAGGATATCAAGGGACTGGAATCCCGGGTACACGGTCATTTCGGGCGTGCGCCCTTTTTCGTGGTGCTGCGTTTGCATGCGCAGGGCGAGGAAATCGAGGACTTTTATTCCAACCAGTTTCTCGACCAGAAAAAATTCATCGGCCTGAAGGTCATCAAGACCATGCTGGCGCAAAAAATCGACCTGCTGTTTACCCCCCGTATTGGCGAAATTTCCTTCTATATGCTCAAGGACAATCTGGTCGACATCTACCAGGTGGCCGAGGACCAGAGTGTCAGCGAAGTCATTGCCCGATTCCGCGAAAAACAGCTGCCGGTCCTGAGCGAACCGACCCATTCCGTCGAAGAATCCCTGGTGGAATAATCACCCTTGACAAGGCGGCACACGGGTATTATCTTTTAAGTGTAAAGAACATCTACAAGCAATTTGCGTGGATCGCAATAGTGAAAAGGATCCCGCAGAGGCCGCGCAAGCGGCGGAAAGGAGGGCGAAATGCCACGTGGAGATGGAACAGGACCGATGGGATATGGGCCGTTGACCGGTCGGCGGATGGGGTATTGCGCCGGTTTTGATATGCCTGGCTTTGCCTATGGTGCAGGTTTCGGCATGGGCCGGGGGCGCGGCGGTGGCCGGGCCATGGCCTGGCGGCGCGGTTTTGGCGGGTGGGGTTTTCCTGCTGCCTATCCTGTACCGGGTCCAATCGCGCAGGCTCCGGACAGCAACCAGCTCAAGGCTCAGATCGATGCGCTTGAGCAGTCGTTGACGGTGTTGAAACAGCAGCTTGAGGCCATGGAGAAAAGCAGCGAATAAATGCTGCCATTCATGAAATGAAAAGAGGTGATGCGGGAAATATCGGCATTGCCTCTTTTTTTATTGAAAGACCGAAAAGTCCGCTGGATGCCGGAATATTAAAATTCCAACTTCCCGGTTTCGTCCATCGGGCCAATCTGGTAAAGTATGCAGTGATTTGGTTGCCGTTTTTTATGGAGGTATGTATGCGCCAATTATCCAGTCTGACAGCGGGCCTGCTGTTTGCGGCGTTGTTGTCGGGGTGCGCCGGCTCGGGAGACGCTCTTCTACGTTTGCAGGAAGAGAATCGGCTCCTGCAGCAGCAGCTGGTACTTGCCCAGCAGAACATCGCGGACCTTACCGGGGAGAAGGCTTCTCTGGACGAAAAGGTCGCCGATCTGACGCGGGTATCGGGTACCTTGCAGCGGGAAAAACGCGCCAGGGTCGAAGAGGCGGAGCAATTGCGCAAGTCCATGCGCGGTTTCGTGCAGGCGCAGATGGATGCCCTGCGGGAATTCTCCATCAGACAGGATTTTTTCGACTACATCGGTGCCGAACTGGTGAATCGCCAGCACAGCGGCGAAGAGAATCTCACCCTGGTCGACCATGGCAATCGCATCCCTGGCAGCGGAACCCTGCTGGCGGTGCGGGGGTACTTTATCGTGCCCTGCAGGTTGCGGGTGCTGGTACTGCGGCCAGCCCAGAACGTATGGGAGGTGGTGAAGGTGTCGGAATTGCAGGAAGTCGCCAAGCCCGGCATGGCCCAGGTCGAGCTTGATGTGCCCATGGCCGTGCAGGCCGGAGATATCCTCGGTTTTGCTTTCGCGGGCCCGGTGGGGGTTCCCTATGATGAGAAAACCGGAGCCACGGTGCTGTTTTCCGATCCCCTCAAGGCGGGCAGCCGCCTGCATATCCCGGAAATCAAGGGGACTCCCAGGCGGCGCGCCTATTCCATCGGCGGCGTGGGTTTATTTGATTAGACCGGTGCTCTCCGGCCGCGGATAATTCAACAGGAGTTTATTAAGGCAGGTCGGGATTTTCCCGGCCTGTTCTGTTTGGGGAAAGCTCCGGATTAAAAATGCATTGCGCGGCAGGGAGTGTCAACACCATGCCTGTGCCTGCCGGCTGTATGCTTCGGCCTGCAATCCGGATCAAGCTCTTGTGTCGTTTTTACAAACGATAATTTGGCGGCGGTCCGATTCCCGGCCCATCTGCAAAAATGTCTAAAGGAAAATAAGAGTGATCATCGAATGCGAGCAACTATGTCACACCTACGGTGAAATGGATGTTTTGCACAACATATCCTTTAGTGTGCAAAAGGGCGGCGTGTTTGGGCTTCTGGGTAAAAACGGCGCCGGAAAAACCACCATTATCAATATCATCATGGGATTTCTGCGTCCCACCGCTGGATTTTGCCGGGTTCTTGGTGAGCCCGGTCACGCCTTGTCGCCTCCGACTCGCAGTCGCATTGGCCTTCTCCACGAGCGCTTCATTCAGTATGACTTCATGTCCATTGCCGAACTGGAACGTTATTACGCCGGTTTTTATCCCCGCTGGGAGCGCGAACTTTTTTTCGATCTGGTCAGACGTCTCCAGGTGCCTTATGAGCGTACGCTTGGCCGCTTGTCCTGTGGACAGCGATCTCAAGTGGTTTTGGGGCTCATCGTGGCGCAGCGCCCCGATCTGATGATCCTCGATGATTACAGCATGGGGCTTGATGTCGGTTATCGGCGGCTGTTCGTCGAGTATCTGGGAGAGTATGTGCAAAAATATGGAACCACCATTTTAATCACCTCCCACATCGTTCAGGAACTGGACCCGATCATTGACAATCTCATCATTCTCGACCATGGCCGGGTCTGCATTTCGGGCCGCAAGCAGGCCTTTATGGAGGAGTTCCAGTGCTTCAGTTTCGAGCGCTCGCCATCCGCGGAGCGGCTCGAGGCGGGTGACGTGTTGGTGCGCGTGGAGCATGTGGGTGGGCGGACCCTCGTGCATGGCTTTATTACCGGCGCAGAGTTGGCCGGCTATCTGGATGCGCACGGTGTTTCGCATGAGACGCTGCGGCGGTTGCCAATGAACTTTGAAGATGCCTTTATCGGTTTGACCGGAAAGTACTGAAAATGCTCAGGCGTTCACCTTTGCATTCCTTGCTGTTGAAGGAACGCATCAAATTGCGATACATAGTCTGGCTTTTGCCACTGCTGTTGTTCTATGCAACTGTAGACAGTTTTCTGATTCTCAAGGCCGTGCATCGCGCGCACGGAAGCTTCGGTCTGGTTTTCACACTGTTGACCCGGGAACCCCTGTTTTTCAGGAGTTTCCGGGTGCTGCTGGTGGCCGGCGTGCTGCTGGCCTTTATGCAGGTCTGGCCGGAAGTGCGTGGCAAGCGGTTGCGCCTGCTCTTTCACACGCCTTTGCCACCGGAGAAACTGGTCGGCATGACGTTGCTTTGTGGCATGATAATCATGCTGACGGCCAACCTGGTTGCTCATATGCTGCTTGCCGGCACCATGTTCTTTTTTCACATCCCGACCGATATTATCGGGCCGGTGTTGCTGACCTTGCTGCCGTGGAGTTTGTTGAGCCTGATTGTTTATCTGGGTTGCGCGGCGCTTCTCTATAACGACAGCATGGTTTTTCGCGGTTTTGTCTTGCTTGCCTGTATCGCCATGCATGGGTTGATGGCCCCTTTTGCGGGATACGGTCTGCAGGCGCACGCTTCCGGCCTGTATGCGGTTTTCGTGCTGTTTTTCAGCGCACTGGCTTTTTTCGCCTGTCTGCGCTTGTCAAGTGCCCCCGACCAGAGATTAATCTACCGTCTTGCCCGTGCCATCAGTCTGACCTTGATCATCCTGTCTTTGTGTTCGCTGCTTCCCGATCTGTACTGGCGTTTCGCCACGCCCAGGCAGGTGCGCCACAAGCTTTTTTACAGTCCGGTCCATGAACAGTTTGTCGTTGTAAAACAGTTCCCCGACAAGGTGATCGGTCCGTCGGGCACGGGGCACAGCCGCATCGAGCTGGAGGACGGCACGCCGCTGAGCCGTAGACAGATGGTTTATGCCCTGCCGATCCTGCATGCGGACAGCCTGCTCAAATGGAACGCTTTTCCCGACAATATTCAGGGGATCCACCTCACTCCGGAACAGGCCCGCAACAGCTGGCGATACCTGACCCTTCATCCGCATGACTGGAATGCGCCGGAACCCAGGCTGCACTTGCTGCTGGAAAGCGAACCGGAGGGGGCCAGGCTGGAGTTGCCGAGCGATTTCTTCCGCCTGAGCGCCGCCCGCAGCGCGTTGGAGTTTATCAACCCCCGGACCGGTTGTGTCGATCGGGGCAAGAGCACACACTTCACGGCGGCCCTGCGCGGGGCAGGATTCAGTTTCCCGGTGCGGGCTTTGGCCGGCAATCCCGACCCGCGCAAGGATTACGACGAAGGTTATCTGCTGCTTGATGGGCAAAACCGTTTGTTTCAGCTCAAAATGGCCCGTGGGGCGCCGGTCTGCCGTGCGGGCGGTGTGCTGCCGACAGGCGTGGTGCGGGGCATGATTCTGATGGAACACCGTAGCAGCGAATTGCTTGGTCTTATCATCACCGCTGCCAAGGTTTTTGGCGTCATGCAAAAGGATCTGTCTTTGCATGCTATCCCGATTTCCGGGTTTGATGCCGACCGGACCCGTTTCAGCCTGTGGGCCGATCTGCTTGGCAAGTGCGTGGTCAGCGGGGACGTAACGGATCCCTGCGGGGGCAGCTTGGGGCAGGCCATGACGCCCGATTTCAGTATCCGGCGGGAATATTACCAACCCCGGGAAGCGTCGGACATTTTATCCATGCGCCGACGGGAACAGGTTGCCGCCGTGCTGTTCCCGTTGCGGCTGGTTCAGCAGGACATCACCCGTACCTTTGCCCATTTGCGCCTGGAGCCGACCCGATTTGCCGGTCTCGGGACAATCGGCAATCTGCTGTGTGTTTTGCTGCTGATGGTGCTCCGCTACTGGAAGCGGGTCTCTTTACGTTGGTGGGAATATGCCCTGGTCGGGATTTTCGGACTTGTAGCTCTGGTGGTGCTCTGGTTGGAAAAGTTCCCCGTAACGCCCAAATTGCGCCGGTTTGGAATGTAATATCATGCAGCCCTCGTTCCCCGGAGCTGGTCTGTAGCCGGCCCCGGGGGACGAAAGCCCAGGGGAGGGGTCAGAATTCGAAAGCGAGCTGTGCGGTAAGCACGTCCTGGTTATCGTGGTTTTCAAATTCGCCGTGCAGATATTCGAGGGACAGGGTGGTGCTTTCGAACAGCCCGTAGCTGGCGGCGATTCCGTACTGGTTGTCCGGCAGCAGATCGCCGAGGTCGTCGCCGCCTTCGTATCTGGCGGCGACAGTCAGCTTGTCGGTGACCGCGTAGCCGAGTTCGGTGTTCCAGGTTTTGGGCTCCAGGGACTGCCCGTCGTCGAAGGCCAGTTCACCGGTTCTGAACTTTTTCAATGCACCGACGTATTCGGCGATCAGGGTCAGGCGATCCTGCCAGGTGGCGCTGAAAAAGGCTCCGACGCCATTGATTTTTCGACGGATGCTGTGGTCGATTTCCTCCGACAGCACATCGCTGTCGGCCAGGTTGGAAATCCAGGATACCCCGGCACTCAATGCCAGTCCGGGAATGGCTTCACGCGGCATGTTGTAGACCGCGCTGGCGACAAAGCTGTCAAGATGGCTGTCTTTGCCTGTTTCGTCGACATCGCCGTTAAAAACGCCGAAGGACAGCTCCAGCAAGTCACTGGCGTAGCCGATGACCACCGCCGATTCGCGGGTTTCACCCAACTCCAGCGTAAGCGGGTCGCTGATGAAGTGGGTTTCGAAGTTGCCGAAGGGGACATACATTTTTCCGGCCTGCAGGTACATGGGCACCACGTCTTCTCCGTCGAGACGGATGAAGGCTTCATCCACGTCCAACGGTTCGGTTTCGTCTTCTTCCCACAACAGCAGGACGTGGCCCGAGACATGTTTGACGAAATCGACATCGATGCCAAGTTCCACTGTCGCCAGGGTCAGGTCGCTTTCGTTGCCGTCAGCGTCGGGGTCATCGGAATCGACGTTGACATAGGCTGCTTCCACTTCGATCAGTCCGCCGATGCTGATGCGGTCCAGCCAGCTGTGCAGACCGCCAGCCGATTCCTCCAGCGTTGCGACGCGGTCGGCGAGACTCCGGGTTTCAGGTTCGGCGGCCAGAACCCAGGCCGGAAAAGTTAATGCGAGTCCCAGAATCAGAAAAATGGAACCTGATTTGCCCTTAGCGATCATGGCGTTGGGTTTCGCCTTCTGTCGATGCACGGTGTTTCTCCTTTTCGGATGTCAGTGGTTGATGGCAGGTGCCGCAATTTCCTGTGCAGCAATTCATGTTGGCTGTGTTGAATTTTTGGAGCAGTTGCCGGATGCCATAAACAGCGGCTATCAGAACAATCGTGCCAACCAGCAGTTTTTCCATGGGCCGTTATCCTCCAAACAGGGTTAAGGATCCGATCTGGTAGACCAGGGTTGCCAGGATGAAGGCCAGGGTGGTGTTGAAGATCACGGAAAAGGCCCCCCATTTCCATGAGCCGGCTTCGCGGGCGATGCACACCACCGTGACAAAGCAGGGGGCATAGAAGATGGTAAACACGATCAGGCTCAGGGCGACCGCCGGATTCCAGGCCGGCGAGCTTGCCAGGGTCTGGGACAGGGAGGCGGTTTCTTCCGGGTCGACTGCTCCAAGGGAATAGGCGGTGCCGAGAGTGGAAACCACCACTTCCTTGGCGGCAAAGCCGCCGACCAGGGCGATGTTGGTTCGCCAGTCGAATCCGGCCAGGCGTGTCACGTTTTCCATGGCGATGCCGATGCGACCGGCGATGGAATGGCGCAGGGCGGCCTCGGCCTGGCGGGCGTCGATGGCCTGCAGCTGTTTTTCCATGTCCCGCGGGGCGAGGGCGGTGACGGCGGCCCGTTCCGTTTCAAAGCTCTGCTCGCGGTTCTCCGGCAGGCCGGGAAAGGTCATAAGCGCCCACAGCAGGATGGAGATGGCCAGAATCACGGTGCCGGCTTTTTTGATGTATTGCCAGGTGCGTTCCCAGGTGTGGATCAGAAGCCCGCGAAACGTCGGCAGACGGTAGGGAGGCAATTCCATGACGAAGGGGGTCGACTCGCCTCGGATGATGGTGGAGCGCAGCAGCTTTGCGGCCAGCAGAGCGCCGATCCAGGCCGTAATTGTGATGAAAAGCATGACCCTGGCTTCGTTTTCGGCGAAAAAAGCCCCTACCAGCAGAGCGAAGACCGGCAGTTTGGCGCCGCAGTTCATGAAGGGAGCGGTGAGCAGGGTCGCCAGCCGTTCTCGCGGCGATTTCAAGGTGCGGGTGGCCAGCACGCCGGGTACCGCGCAGCCGCCGGCGATGCCGCCGGAGACGATGAAAGGCATGACCGACGCACCGTGCAGGCCGAAGCTGCGAAACACCCGGTCGAGCATGAAGGCGACCCGCGCCAGATAGCCGGAATCTTCCAGAATCGCGATGCCGAAGAACATGAACATGATGATCGGGGCAAACCCCAGCACGCCGCCGACGCCGTCGATGATTCCCGAAACAATCAGTGATTTGAGAAGCCCGTCGGCCAGGTTGGACTCGGCGACGCCGCCCAGCCATCCGAAGAGGCCTTCCAGCCAGGCGACGGGCCATTCGCTGTAGGTGAAGGTGAATTTGTAGAGGCCCATAATAACTGCAAGCATGATCAAGGGGCCGGCGATGCGGTTGGTGAGAACCTGGTCGATGCGATCGGAGAGAAACAGGCGATTGCGGTCCTGATTGTGGCTGACCACGCCCTGCCTGATCAGTGATTTGATATAGCCGTAACGGTGATCGGCAATCACTGCTTCGGGACAGGTGGCCAGCGTGTCGTCAATGTGCTTGACGACCTGCTTGCGGACGGCTTCCAGGGCGATGAACAGATCGATGCTTTGTTTCTGGCAAAAGGTTTGGATCTGTTCGTCGTTTTCCAAAAACTTCAGTGCCAGCCAGCGCGGCGGGCAGTTCAGGTCCGGCAGCACGGCGCAAATGATCCCCTGCATTTCTTGCAGGGCAAGGTCGATGTCCTTGCCATAGGACAGCGCCAGTGGTTCGGTTTTGCTGCCGTTTTCTATCAGTTGTGCCGCGGCGCGCATGAGTTCGGTTTTGCCCTGTCCGCTGCGCGCCACGGTAGGAACCACGGGGATGTCCATCAGCCTGGACAGCTTTTCGCCATGAATTTCGATGCCGCGTTTCCGGGCCGCATCGACCATGTTCAGGGCTATGCACACAGGTATGCCCAGTTCCCTGAACTGCACGGTAAGGTAGAGATTCCGCTCCAGATTGCTGGCGTCGACGATATTGACAATGGCCGCCGGTTTTTCCTGGATCAGAAAATCCCTGGCGACCATTTCTTCCATGGAGTAGGCGGTTAGGGAATACATGCCTGGCAGGTCGATAAGGTTGAACCGCTGTCCGTTGAGAACGTAAGCCCCCTCTTTTCTCTCCACCGTGACCCCCGGATAGTTGCCAACGTGCTGGCGCGCACCGGTAAGGGCGTTGAAAAGCGTGGTTTTTCCGGAATTGGGGTTCCCCGCCAGGGCTATGGTGATACCTGTGCTCATTTTTCAGTCCTCCACGGTCACGTCAATGTAATCGGCTTCACTGTTGCGCAGGGTGAGGGTAAATCCCATGATCCGGATGGCCACCGGATCGTACAGGGGCGCCCGTCCCTGGATCTTGACCTCGGCGCCGGGAACCAGCCCCATGTCCCGGATCCTTTTTCCCAGCTCTCCTTTTGCCCGCACCTCGGTGATAACTCCGCTCTGGTTTTCCTTCATTTCCCGCATGCTGAGTCTGAACATTGGCTGTCTCTCCCTGATGCATGTTGCGGCATGCCGCGGCACGCGAACACCCGTTCAAATGTGCAACGCCTGTTGTGAAATTGAAAACAATTTTCAGGAAAATAGACGACCGTTTCTGCGATGTCAAGTTTAAAATTGACAATCGTTTTCATTTGTTGCGACGCCATCGTCACTGTCAAGTTGCAGCGTTGATGTCTGTCGTTATGCCTTCGGAGTTTTTTTTGTCGCCGGTTTGGGGTAGTATGCGGCGGGGCGGACAGGCGGAGGCCGTTCGCCATTCTGAATCGGGCTCTTTTTTATCGGGAGGAATGTCGTGAAAAAAAACGATTGGTTGTTTATTCTGTGCCTGGGACTGTTTTTCGGCCCGTTCGTTGTGTCGCGCCAGCTGCTGGATCTGTATCTGGCGGCAGTCGGCTCCCGGCCCTTGTTGATGAGCTTCGTCAAGTTCGCCGTTCTTGCCACTTTGGGCGAGGTTATCGGGCTGCGGATTTCACGGGGCGTCTATTACCGGAAGGGCTTCGGCGTGCTGCCGAAGGCGTTCGTCTGGGGGTGTCTGGGTATTGCAATCCAGTTGGTTTTTGTGATGTTTGCCGTCGGCGCACCGGCGGTGGTGAGCAGATTCTTCACGGCATTGCCGGCGGATGTTTTAAAGCAGGGAGTCAGCGGCGCCAAGCTGCTGGCGGCTTTCGCCATCAGTGTCAGCATGAACCTGATTTTTGCGCCGATGTTCATGACGCTGCACCGGATAACCGACATGCATATCCAGCAGACCGGCGGTTCCTTGAGGGGTTTTTTCCGTCCTATCGATTTCAGTCGTATGCTGCAGCAGATCGACTGGCAGGTCATGTACGGCTTTGTGTTCCGGAAGACGCTGCCGCTGTTCTGGATCCCGGCCCATACCGTTACTTTCCTGCTTCCGGAAGTGCATCGGGTATTGTTCGCGGCCCTGCTCGGGGTCGTTTTGGGTACAATCCTGGCAGTAGCCGGCCTTGCCAGGGGAGAGCGTGCGGCGTCGGCGTAACAAGGCCGGGGCCGGGATGCGCATAAAAAAGACGCGTTGCTCAGGAGGTGAGGCAACGCGCCAAAAATGGAGGTGTTGGTTTGTGATTTGCCAACCGTTCTTATCGACGGCCTGTCGATGGACTGAGCATACCCCGCCCGCGGTTGTCGGGCCACGTGGATTGCCGTAAAAAATCAGCGGCAAACCCTCGCCGCAAAGCTGTGCTTTTGAACAGGCGGGTTCCGCTTTGGGGTTTTTCAGGCCGATTTTTCCATGCCTTGTTCCATAGCCATCACCAGATCCTCGATGCTGACCACGCTAAGGTAGTGACGTTCTGCAAAGGTGATGATTTCGGACAGGCGCGCCATGCTGCCATCTTCGTTGGTCAGTTCACACAGCACCCCCGCCGGTTTGTAGCCGGCCAGACGCATCAGGTCGACGGTTCCTTCGGTATGTCCGCGCCGGGTCAGGACGCCGCCGGGACGGGCGCGCAGAGGGAACACATGGCCAGGTCGAGCCAGATCGTCGGGGCGGCAGTCATCGGCGATGGCGGTGCGGATGGTGGTGACCCGGTCCGCTGCCGAAACTCCGGTAGTGACGCCGTGGCGCGCTTCGATGGAGAGGGTGAAGGCGGTCTGGTTGGCGCTGGTGTTGTTCCCAACCATCTGCGGCAGTTCAAGCTGTTTGAGTTTTTCATCGGTCAGACACAAACAGACGATGCCGCTGCACTCACGGATCAGCATCGCCATTTGCATCGGCGTGATGGTTTCGGCGGGAAAGATCAGGTCGCCTTCGTTTTCGCGGTTTTCATCGTCCACGAGCAGCACGCCGCGACCTTGGCGCAGGCGCTCTACAGCTTTGTTTACGCGTTCAACTGGGGTTCCGAAACGGTCGAGCAGAGACAGGGACATCACGACGCTCCTTGAAATGGTGAAGGGTTGCATCTCAAGGCGTGATGGGGTTGCGCGTGGTTCGCGGGGAGTCGAGGCGGCAGGCGCCTGCAGGCATGCATTCTCTCCCGTCCGGACTGTAACCGTCGGCCCCGGATTCCAACCGGGTCAGCTGGCCTTCCCTGGGGGACAGGCGCTCGCGGGCTTGTTTGCGCATGGCAACATCACCGCCGGTGGGGACTTTCACCCCGCCCTGAGAATTTTTATCGCGCTCAACATATCGCCGGTCGCCGAAGGTGTCAACGGTTTTTTACGCCAGCAGAATACAGCATGGCGTCCCGCCGGCAAGGCCCGAGTTGCAGTCTTTCCCGGCGGGACAGTCGCACCTGTTCTCTGTCACCCGACTGTTTCCAGAAGGGTGGCCTGCTTGCCCAATCGGCGGCTGAGTTTACGCAGCATGCTGTCTTTTTGCTCCGAGTCCGCGATTTGGATGGTCAGACGGTCGCCTTCGATGAAAATGCGCCCCAGTTCGGGGTTGTCGGCATCGGAAGGTTTGCGGTTGCCTTTTTCCAGCCAGGGGAAAGCCATGCGACGGGGCTGGCCCTGTTCATTTACCTCGGTATCCGGGGGTAACTCATCGTCACCCAGCTTCCAGCTCAGGGTGCGCAGCGCTTCGAAGGCCTCCCGGACAGTGCAATCCAGCCGGTACGCCAAGCGCGTCCCGTTCCCGGAAGTCACGGGAGACGTTTCCTGCTGTGCTGTGGCCACGGTATCCCCGGCGCTATTTTCCTGCTCTTCGTCCAGCTTTTGCATTTCGCTGCGGATTTCGAAATAGCAGCTCCTCAGCCGATCCGCCATGGCAAAGAGCGTGTTGCGATCGATACCGCCGAGATTTTTTTGCATGGCGTCGCGTACCTCGATAAGGCGTACCTGATAGGCGTCGGGGATGGCAAAGGGCGCACAGCCGAGCAGGATGGCCGCGTTGTCGATGGGCAGTACCTGGGTGTACAGAAGATTGCCGCGGGACAGCAATGTGGAGGCTTTCTGCTCGAACACTTCCAGTTCCCGCGGCCAGAACAGGTCGCGCAGGGTTATGGAGATTCCGGGGTTGAGGTCGGTGACGACGAAAAAGCTGAAGGGTTGACGGCAGGCTTCATCCAGAAATCGACGCTGCATGATGGGGAGTCGATGGCCCATGCGACGGCGATAGCGGCCGGCCAGGCTTTCAAGCGGCTGCTCGCCGGCTCCCGTTTGCCAATGCAGCAGCAACCAGGACAGGAAACAGGTATTGGCCTCAGGCTGGGACTGCGGATCGGGGAGGTCTTCCCGGCTTCCGCAAAAAACTCGCCAGGCTTCCGTAATTCCTTCGGGGCCCAATTGGTTTTGGGCCTGCTGGAACAGGATGTGGAACAATTCTTCTTCGGCTTTGCGCAACGGTTCCACCGGTGGGCGCGTCTGGCCAAGGTCGTTTTTTACGAGACAGCATTTCTTGAATTTCAGGCCGCTGCCGCAGGGGCAGGGCGCATTCCGGTTGATTTTGCTCATCGGGCTACTCCATGGGCTTTTCCGGAGGGTGGTATTCCGCCGGGCAAGGTGAATCGGGGTGAATCACGGTTTTATCGCATGATCGATCCAGTCTTCGATTGGGCCTCACGGCCAGGGGCGCCTGTCTGCACGGCGGGATTATGCGAATCCGGATAAAGCTCACTCCCAGTACAAAAAGCTTCTAGATATCACAGGTCCACCCGAAACTGCAAAAAAAACCGCAGAAGTTTCTCTGATGGATGCGATGTCGGGAAGCAAAACCCGTGGATCGGGAAATCGTACGCGAAAATAAGGCATCAACGACGAATGGTCAGCTCAGGGCGCTTTGCGGTGATGGCGCAATCCGCGCCAGAGAGACAGTGTAAGCGTGATCGCGGTAAGGGGTATGAAGAAAAAAACCATGGCCTGCACGAAGGCCCCCATGCGGGGGTGATGCATGGAGTTGAGGACGGTGAAAGCGGTATAGGCTATAAAATAGGCCAGGAACAGCCCCCCTTCCCAGCGGGCGATGCGATGTTCAGTGAGGAAAATGGGCAGGCAGGCAAAGCTCGCCGCGAGCATGATCGGCAGGTCGACCATCATGGCCTGCCGGGGAATATCGATGGCCACTGGTGCAATCCCGGAGGTCAGCCCCAGCACCACGAGAATATTGAAAATATTGCTGCCAACCACGTTGCCCACGGCAATATCCCGCTGACCGCGCAGGGCGGCCAGGGCCGAGGTGGCCAACTCGGGAAGGGAGGTCCCGACCGCCACCACGGTCAGACCGATGACCATATCGCTGACGCCGAACCAGGTTGCTATATCGACGGCGCCGCCGACCAGCCAACGGGATCCAAGCCCGAGCATCGCAAGGCCGGCGACGATCTGAACGATCTGCAGAAGACGTCTGGGCCGCGGTCGTCCGTCCAGTTCACATTGTGGCGCCTGGCCGTTGTTTTCGCGCCGGCTGCGCAGAACCGTCCAGGTGACATAAACCGCGGCGCAGGCAAACATCAGCAGCCCTTCCCCGCGGCTCACGCTGCCATCGAGGCTCAGCAGCATAAACAGCAGCGCCGCGCCGATCATGATAGGCACTTCGAGCCGCACCACCTGACGGGATACCACCAGGGGCGCGATCAACGCCGAAACACCGAGGATCAGGAGGATATTGCAGATATTGCTGCCCACCACGTTGCCGAGCGCCAGCCCGGCCTGACCGTTCCATGCCGAAAACGCGCTGACGGCCAGTTCCGGTGCGCTGGTGCCGAAGGAAACCACGGTGAGGCCGACCACCAGCGGTGAGATGCCCATATCCGAGGCCAGCTGCGCCGCTCCGCGAACCAGCAGTTCGGCGCCGCCGATAAGAATAATGAAGCCTGCCAGAAGCAGGATGAATGTCAAAAGCTGCATAATTTCCCCCGGGAAAGAATCGCATGAAAATCCGCGCCACCGATAGCCATGGCGCGGTGGTGAACGCCCACGGTAATATGATGCAACCCGTAAATTTTTTCAAGGCGCTGCCGTTAATTGCCGGGGGGAACAGGCCCGCCAGGTTTTTTGCCCTTGTCCCGGCCGCCGTAACACCCGCCCGGACACCGCCGCAAAATGGGCTGGCACCGCCGAGCCCGGACCGGAAGCGCGGTTTTGCCGATGCGGAGGCAAGATTACTCCTGATCCTGCCCGGGCCACGGCAGGACCGACCCTTCGTTGCCCGGAGCGATAACGGTTTGCAAAATCCAGCCGGTATTGTCCCAGGGCAGGCGTTCGTAGCCGGGATCGATGCCGCTGTGGAAGAATCTGCCCAGGGGCGTATCGTAGTATCCCCCCGGATCCCTGGGCATCATGATCTCCTGTCCTTTGTAATAGAGCCGCCCCTCAAGGCCTTCACTGCGGGTGCCGGGGTTGCGGATTTTGACCGCGTAAGTCCAGTCATCCTTGCTGATGGTCCGGTTCTGGCTTTGTGACGGGCGCGCAACGACCATTTTCCCGATTTGATCAGCCGGCATCTGGCCGGGGGGACCGCCGCAGGCTGCCGCTGCCAGCAGACCCAGTCCGCCGGCCAGTGTAAGTATCCGTTTCATCGTTGAGTTCCTTTGTACTGGCTGCATATCAAAACGGCAGGCCCCGTCGCGGGGCCTGCCGTTTGTCACATTGCGAGCGGAGCTTATTTGTCCTTGCACTGCCGGTAGCCTTCGCGGCAGCCTTCCAGGGCCTGGTCGTCGCCGGCGGCCTGCTTGATGCAGTCCATGAACACTTCGGCACAGGCGGTGGTTTTGGCCTGGCGTTCCTCGCACTGCTGGCTTTGTTCCTGGCAGCGGTCGAGACAGCGCTGGTAAGCGTTGGCATTTTTGGATTGCTCGGCCATTTCGTCGCAGGCTTTTTCACAGCGCGAAGCCTGTTCCCCACAATGATAGTCCGGCATGCTCCCAGCGGAGGCGGGAATCGTGAGAATGGTCAGAAACACCATTGCCAGAGAAAACAAAAGCGTGCTTTTCATGGTAGCGATTTCTCCTTTCCGTTCATGTTTGCAAAAAACGATCGATACCTCTACCTATCATTAATCGGAGGAAATTTGAAGTTTTTTCACTCTGTTGGCATTTGTTGCCGGCTGCCGGCGGATGCTATCCCCGGCCTCGCGTTTTTGTTTTGCCGGGGCGGGTATGCTTTTCGATGAAGTGGATAATCGCGTCGGCGACATCCTTGCCGGTGATCGTTTCAATGCCCTCCAGCCCCGGTGAGGAATTGACCTCCATGACAATCGGACCGCGATCCGATTGCAGGATATCGACTCCGGCGACGTTCAGTCCCATGATGCGCGCCGCCTTCACTGCCGTGACACGCTCCGCCGGGGTGAGCCGCACGGTCGAGGTTTTGCCACCGCGATGGATGTTGGAGCGGAATTCACCTTCGGCTCCCTGGCGTTTCATGGCGGCGACCACTTTGCCGCCGACCACCAGGCAGCGGATGTCCGCACCGTGGGCTTCCTGAATGAATTCCTGCACCAGAATCTGCGCTTTGAGGCCCTTGAAGGCTTCGATGACGCTCTCGGCGGCTTTGCGGGTTTCGGTCAGTACCACACCGATGCCCTGGGTGCCTTCCAGCAGTTTGACCACCAGCGGCGCGCCGCCGACCCTGGCGATGAGATCCTGCGTATATTGGGTCGAATGGGCAAAACCGGTTACCGGCAACCCGATGCCCTCGCGGGACAGCAGCTGCAGACTGCGCAATTTGTCGCGGGAGCGGCTTATGGCCACCGACTCGTTGACGCTGTAGACGTTCATCATCTCGAACTGTCGCACCACTGCCGTGCCGTAAAAGGTGATGGAGGCTCCTATGCGCGGAATAATGGCGTCGAATCCGCACAGTTCGTCGCCCTTGTAATGGATGGTCGGGCGTTCCGAGGCGATGGTCATATAGCAGCGCAGCGGATCGATGATCCTGGCCTGGTGACCGCGGATAATGGCGGCCTCGTACAATCTGCGGGTGGAATAAAGTTCGGGGTCGCGCGACAGGATGCCGATTTTCATGGGTGGTGTCCCGGATCGTAGGCTTGGCTCAATTGACGTCCCCGCAGATAGGAGGCCGCCGGGTCGACCAGCAGCTGGCCGGCCATGGCCGAGCGGCCCAGCAACATGCGAAACCGCATGGTTGTACGATCGGTAAGGGCGATTTCGATGGGCCACTGCATTTCGCCGAAACGTACGGCGGTCTGGATGATATAGCGCATTTCCCGGTGGCCGCCGCTGTCGGTGATTATCCGGCGGTCCTTGACCGGCGCTTCACAATTCATGGCGATATCGGTGCGGCGCTGCAGGGGGTGCAGGCCGAAACGGACATGCTCCGCGCCGTTTCGGCGAAAGGGTTCGATAAACCAGGCATGCAGCGACGACGTGCGTGCGCCGGTATCGATCTTGGCCTTGATGGCGGGTACGCCCAGTTCGGGCAGGGCCAGCCATTCGCGCCAGCCTACGGATGATTTCATGGTGAAGCCTCTGCGGTGAAAGGGCACGGCCCGACCACGGGGATGGAAAGCCTGTATATGAAGCAAGCGGGCCCAATTTGCAACATGTATTATCGCGCCAAAGCGAATTTTATCGAACCGGGCATGAAAACATAACCCCGGCGTAATCCGTTTCTAATGGCGTCACGATAGCCTCCTGTCCGAACTGCTGATACAAGGAGGCGAGGCCGATGCAGCATAACTACGAAAACAATCCCTTTGACATTCCCTGGCCGATGCGTGGCAGTCGCATGGCGCAATCCCTGCTGATAACTCCCCTGGAACATCTGTTTGGCATCAGGCAGTTCCGCAAGCTGTATCAACTTCTGCCGGAGACATCTTCCCCCGAGGCGTTTTGCCAGGCAGCGCTTGAAGCGCTGTCCGTCGGCTGCGTCTGAGATGGCGGCTGCGCTCCCTGCAAAGGCAATGTGTCTTTTTGCAGAAGCGCATGCAGGCCGCCAGTCACTGAATCCATATGCGATTCTAACAAACACCTTACATGTTCGGGGAAGAATAAGACGCAGGTTGGCATTCGACAGATGCGGAGGTAAACGCCATGGCATTTCTTTTCGGCTTGCTGATGCTGGCTGGTTTTTGCGGTCTGGGCTATGCCTACTACCGGATTGTCCGCAAAGCTGCCCGCCGGTTGCAGCGGCTTTTCACGGACGAGACGTGACGGGCCGGCCGGCGCCACCGGCAATGATTTTTCTTTCGACATTGGAGGAGCGATAGACCCATGCCGCTGAAGCTAACCCTGGTTTCCGAAACCTACATGCCGCAGATCAACGGCGTGTCCCGTACCCTTGAGCGGCTGGTTGAGCACTGTCTGCAATGCGGAGATCACCTGCAGCTTCTGGTGCCGCACTATCGGGACCGGGTCGAGGACAGCGCTGGCGTGGTGCGGCATGCCTGGCGCGGTGTGCGGCTGCCATTTTACAGGGAGGTCTGTCTGCCCCTGGCGGTGACATCGCTGGTGCGCCGTCAGCTGCGCCGTTTCGGTCCGGACCTGGTGCATGTGGCCACGGAGGGGCCGCTGGGCCTGGCGGCGTTGAAGGCCTGCCGGCAGCTCGGCCTGCCGGTGGTGAGTTCTTACCACACCAATTTTCCGAACTATCTGGCTTCCTATCGATTGGGGCGGCTGGAACCGCTGGCATGGCGTTATCTGCGCTGGTTCCACAACGCCACATCAACAACCCTGTGCCCGACCCCGACGATTCGCGACATGCTCGCGGAACGCGGCTTCGAGCGTGTCAAGGTCTGGGGCCGGGGGGTGGATACCCGTCTGTTCGACGTTTCCCGTCGCGAGGAAGCGGTGCGCCGCAAACTGGGAATCGGTGCCCGGGAGGTGGTGGCGGTATATGTTGGACGGCTGGCGGCGGAAAAAAATCTTGAGCTGCTCATGGAAGCCTGGCGGCAGCGCTCACCCGGGGGCCCGGACCGTCTGCTGCTGGTCGGGGATGGACCCTTGCGGTCTCTTCTCGAAAGGCGGGCGCAACCGGATGTGATATTTGCCGGATATCGCCAGGGCGAGGACCTGGCGCGCTGCTACGCCGCCGGTGATTTCTTTGTTTTCCCGTCGCTTACCGATACCTTCGGCAACGTCATGCTGGAGGCTATGGCGTCGGGGCTGCCGGTCATCGGCTTCGACGTTGCCGGCCCGCGGGATATTATTCGTCACGGTCAGACCGGTCTCATTGTGGAAGAACGTAACGCGGCGGCGCTGGCGCTGGCCATGGGACAGCTGGCGGGCATGGCGCGGCAGCGGGCCCATATGGGCCGGGCGGCGCGCAAGTTTGCCGAAACACAGAGCTGGCAACAAATCCTGGAGCAAATTCGTGATCAGTACCGTGTTGTCATGTCCTTTGTCCAACATGGAGAAACTCGCCCCGGATATGCTGGCCGAGATCCTGAACGACATTATTGAAAACCGTCGTCTGACATTCGTCTGACATCTTTGTACCAACCGATCATCGATATCAGGACCGGTGGTGTTGTGGGGCATGAAGCGCTGCTGCGCGGCCCTTCCGACAGCCCGTGAACGCGGCGAAACACAACTTTAGCGAACCTCTAATCAACCCGAAATTACGGGCCGCTATCCTTTGGCGCATAATCCCGGGCCGCGTCGCGGCATCTTTTGTCTTTTGCCAGGAGGGGGTGGTTATGTCCGGTTCTTACGCGCACAGAAGATGGGTTGCCGGTTACACACATTATGTAACACCTGTCGAGGCTGCTTTGATGCGGCGTCTTGGCTGGCTGCGCGATTATCCCTGGCTGACAGCAGGGTTCAAGTTGGTGAGCCGCCTTGGCGACGGCGTTCTTTGGGGAGCCGTCGCCGTCACTCTGCTGCTGGTCGGAGGTACGCGCGAACGGGCGGCGGTGGGGGCGGCAGCTGTAGCCGCTGTGTTGGCGATTGCCCTGTTCAGTATCATGAAACGGGTGATTCGCAGGCCGCGTCCCTTCGAGCGCTGGTCGGATCTTTCCTGCCTGATGATGCCTCCGGACCGTTTTTCCTTCCCTTCAGGTCATACCCTTACCGCATTTGCCATGTATGGCAGCCTGGGGGGGCTGCTGCCGGTATTGGTGCCTCTGCTGCTGACCTCGGCCGTGTTGATTGGTCTGTCGCGGGTCTACCTCGGTGCTCATTATCCGACCGATGTGTTGGTCGGTGGCCTGCTCGGCACCTTGCTGGGGCGCCTGATTGCCTGGAGTTGGTGCGCTTGGCTGCCTTTTTAAAGTGCCATGTTCTGATTGGTTTACCGATGTGCTGATCCAGAAAATCCTGCAGAAAGTTGAACTCAAATCCGCGGTGGCGGCGTCGACGTATCAGGCGTTGCGGGAAATGGCGCGACCTGGCCCGATCCTTGAAAAGAAAACGGTTTGGTGTAAGAATGGTCCGATATAAATCCAAGGACGACCTGACCGTTGATACGACTTTCGGTTTCACAAAAAATTGCCGCGGGATACCTGCTGGTGGTGGTTTTCTGCCTAACGGCCATCATTTATGCTCTGACGGTGCTCGGCGATCTGACCCGCCGTTCCGAACAGCTGGTGGTCAGGGAATTCGGGGCTGTGGTGCTGGCGCGGGATCTCTCCCAGGCATTGTGGGATCAGGAACGTCTGGAAAAGCAGGTCCTGATTCTCAAGGACGCCTCCATGATTCCCCTGATCGACGCGCGGCAGCAGTCTGTTGACACCCTTATGGAGCGGTTGCGGGCGCTCTCCCTCGGGCAGCGCCTTGATGCGGTTGAGCAGCGCTTTGCCAGCCTCGAAGCGGCGCAAAGCGAGGCCCGCGCTCTGCTCGATGAGGGGCTTTGGCAACGGGCCGAACGTCATTCCGCGGAGGTGGTCACGCCTTTGCACGAGGAGACGGTCGATAGCCTTGAAGCGTTTCGTCAGCGTCAGGAAGCTCTTATGGATCAGATGCTGCACGACTTTTCCGATCGGAGCGGCAACGCCTACCGTCTGACATTGCTGCTGGCCGCTGTCGGCATCGGGCTGGCCGCCCTGGTGGTTACCGCCGTCATTCTCAAGATGCAGCGTGCCCTCGCCCGCCTTACCGAGGCCACCCGGGTGATTGCATCCGGCCGCTTCAATCATGCCGTCGGGCTCGAAGGGGAAGACGAGTTCGGACGCCTGGCGCGTGACTTCTCTGAAATGGAGAACAAGCTCAACGAGTTGCAGCGACTCAATCTGGACGCCAATCCGCTGACCCGTCTGCCGGGAAACCTCGCCATCGACCGGGAACTGGAAAACCGCATTGCCTCCGATCGGCCCTTTGCCCATATTTATATCGACCTCGACTATTTCAAGGCCTACAATGATCGCTACGGGTACCTGTCCGGCAGCGAAATTATTGCCCGGGTCGGCTCCATGATCAAGGATGTTGCCGCGCGTCTCGGCAACGCGGAGGATCTCATCGGCCATATCGGAGGTGACGATTACGTGGTGTTGAGCACCCCCGACCGGGCCGAAGCCATATCGGCTGCCCTGATTCGGGAATTTGACGCCATGGTTCCCGGATTTTACTCGGAACAGGATCGCGTCGCCGGTTTCTTCAAAGGGCTGGATCGTTATGGGGTCGAGCGACAATTTCCGCTGTTGTCCATGTCCATCGCCATTGTCTGCTCGGACAATCTGCGCAACCCCTCCGCCGAAGCCATTGGCCGCGAGTGCGCCAAAATGAAGGAATATCTCAAAAAACTGCCTGGCAGCAATTACCTGCTGGACCGCCGGGAGAAACGGTAATGATGCGTTTGCTGTGCTGCCTGTGCCTTGCCTTGCTGGTCGGGGGGTGTGCCTCGCGACCCATGCCCGGGCTTTTTACTCCGCGCGATCAGCAATTGTTTGTCCAGGGGATGGACGATCTGTTGGCCCACAGGCATCCGTCACCCGCCTTCGCTGCTTTGCAGCAGGACTGGCCGGAGAGCCCCTGGACCCGCAAATCCCTGGAAATCGCGGAGCTGGTGAAAACCATCCAGACGCAGCAAAAGACCATCGACCAGCTGCGACGCGACCAGGCTAACCGCGTTCGGTTGCAGAACACGCTTCAGGCCAAGGTCAAGACTCTGGAAAACGAGCGGGAAAAGTTGCGGCAGCTTCTGATCGATCTGGAAACCCGCGGCAGGTAGCTCGTCTGCGGGTTGGTTCGTTTGGGGGCACATGGCTCCATGGTCGTCAGTGCACCGTTCCCCCAGGCCTCCCAGCCCGAGGTGCAGCCAGAGAGGCAGCCTTGTCGCGGCAAACAGATTTCCGTTGCTCGGCACCACGGCTTCCATGCAGTCGGTTGCTGGCCCGGAAGGCCGCAGCCCGGTTTTCACCGGCTGTTCTGCAGATACCTGTAAAAATCGCTGTCCGTACTGAGCACCAGTCTGCCATTTTTGCCGACCGATTTGCGGTAAGCTTCGAGGCTGCGCAAAAATGCGTAAAAGTCACGATCCCCACCGTAGGCGGCCGCGTAGATGGCCGCCGCTTCGGCGTCGGCCCGGCCTCGTATCTCTTCGGCCTGGCGATAGGCGTCGGAAGTGATGCTTTTGAGTTCCTTTCCCATCTGGCCGAGGATGTCGGCTTTTTCCCCTTCGCCTTCGCTGCGGAATTCCGCGGCGACTTTTTTGCGTTCGGAGATCATGCGCTCATAAACGCGCTTGCGCACCTGCTCCACATAGTTGATGCGCTTGATCTGTACATCAATCAGTTCGATGCCGTATTCCGGCGTGCTGGCGCGGGCTTTTTTCAAAAGATCGGCCAGAATTTCCTCGCGGCCGACCAGATGTTCGCTTGCTACGGGAACACCTTCAAGCTCAATCTGTTCCATCGCATTGCCGGGCGGGCGGTAGTCCTTGCCCCGTACCAGTTCGACCAGCAGATGCCCGGAAACGACATCGCGCACCACCGAGTCCAGAATATCGTCAAGGCGGCTTTGGGCGCCGCGCTCGGTGGCGACGGTCTTGAAAAACAGCAGCGGATCGGCAATGCGCCAGCGTGCGGTGGTGTCGAGGAAGATGTAGCGCTTGTCCTTGGTCGGGATCTGGTTAGGGTCGCCGTCCCACTTGAGGATCCGGTTTTCGAAGCGGTGCACTTTCTGGATAAAGGGTATTTTCAGATGCAGCCCGGGGCCGAGGACCCCGCCGACCGGTTTTCCGAACTGGGTCACCAGGGCCTGTTCGCCTTCTTCAACGATGACCAGGGGGGATTGCACAAAGCCCGCGATCAGCAGCATAAGTACCAGCAGCAACAGGGGCTTTTTCATGGCTGACCTCCTTTCGTCTCGCTGCGCAGGGGCAGCAGCGGCAAGGTGCCGGTGCCGGCGCGGTCCATGATGTAGATTTCCTCGAGCCTGGGCAGGATCTGCTCCAGCGTCTCCAGGTAGAGGCGCTGCCGGGTTACCTGTGGCGCCTTGCGGTATTCGGTCAGCAGGTCGAGAAACCGGCGGGTTTCGCCGCGAGCCTTGTTGATCCGCTCCACAGCGTAGCCCTCCGCCTCCTGGATGGTTCGACGCGCCTCCCCGCGGGCTCTGGGCACTTCGCGGTTGTACTGTTCCCTGGCCTGGAAGATCAGGCTTTCCTTCTGCTGCTCGGCTTCGTTGACTTCATTGAAAGCGGCTTTGACCGGATTCGGCGGATTGACGTCCTGGAATTTGACGGTGACGATACGGATGCCAATATCGTAGCTGTTAAGGATTTCCTGCAGCTCCCTGTGGGCCGCGTCGGCCAGCATTGCGCGCTCCGTGGTAAGCACCTCGGTGACTTTGGAATTCCCCACCACCTTGCGGACCACAGCTTCGGCCAGATCGCGGATGGTCGCTTCCGGCTGACTGATGCGGAACAGGTATTTGTAGGGGTCGGCGATCTGGTACTGGACGATCCACTCCACATCGCTGACGTTGAGGTCGCCGGTCAGCGTCAGGGATTCATCTTCAAGTGCTTGTTTGGTATAGAGGGAGCGTCCCTTGGTCTGCAGGGTGCGAAAACCGAACTCCTCCTTGAGTACCCGGCCGGTCTGCACTTTGTGGATGCGATCGATACCGAAGGGAAGTTTCAGGTGCAGTCCCGGCTCGGCAAAACCGCTGAAGCGGCCGAAGCGCAGAATCACGCCGGTTTCTTCCGTAGCCACCTTGTAGAAGCTGCTGAACAGGCCGATCACCAGCAGCAGTCCGGCCACGGCAGCAAACCGCAGCCGCGGTGACAAAGGGTGCGATCTGAGGTTTCTGGCCAGGTTTTGCAGATTGTCGCCGGAAAACCTTGCGGGCATGGTTCCTCCTGTCTGAATCCGGTTCGAAGCCTTGTTTTCGTCCGGGAACGGTCTTTTCCCCGGACGCAAACGGTGTTGTGTCCGTTTGCGTTTTGCGGATGAACGTCAGGTAGTGTCCATCATGAAACAAACGGGTCGTGGCAGGATTATAACAGAGATTTTATAAACTCCGGCAGAAAAGCTGCTGAACCATCACAGCGGCTGTCCGCCGCCGGGCATTCCGGGTTGCCGGGCAGGCTTGGAAGTTCGACGGCAAGTGTGATAGGATTTTTGAAAAACGACCGTGCAAGGGGGAGAAGGTGAGTCAGAAAAAAACGTCGGCGGATATTCATGTTCACGACCAGACCGCGGCCCGGACGGCACCGCCATCGCTCTACAGGGTATTGATGCACAACGACGACTACACCACCATGGAGTTTGTTGTGGAGGTTCTCGAGGGGATCTTTCATAAATCGGCAACGGACGCACATCACATTATGCTGAACATCCACAATGAGGGGACGGGCGTATGTGGAACCTTCCCCCATGAAATCGCCGAAACCAAGGTTGCCCGGGTTCATCGGCTGGCACGTCAGGCCGGTTTCCCGCTGCGCTGCAGCCTGGAAGAAGCCTGAAGGGAGCGATCTTATGTTCGCACAGGAAGTACAGATAACCTTTTCCCTGGCGGTGCGTGAAGCTCAACGGCGACGCCACGAATACCTGACCACCGAACATGTCCTCTATGCCATGCTGCTTGAACAGCACGGCAAGGATCTGATCGCGGCCTGCGGCGGTGACACCGAAGCCCTCAAGGTGCAGCTGGAAAGGTATTTTGCCGAGCATCTTGAAAGCCTTGTCGATGATGCCGATGCGGTTCCGGAGCAGACCGTCGGGCTGCAGCGGGTTCTGCAACGGGCGGTGCTGCATCTGCATTCCGCGGGCAAGAAAGAAATCACCATCGGCGATTTGCTGGCGGCCATGTTTGCCGAAAAGCACACCCATGCCGTCCATTTTCTCGAAGCTCAAGGCGTGTCGCGGCTCGATGTGCTCAATTACATCTCCCACGGCGTGACCAGGGTCCCGCCACGGCACGATGCCCCCTCCGCCGGGGATCCAATCCCTTCGGACAGCGGCAGCCGCGAAAAAAGCGACGAAGCACGAGACAAGCCGAAACAGGATCCTCTGGCCCTGTTCACCGTCGATCTGGTGGCGCGGGCGCGTCAGGGGCGTATCGATCCGCTTATCGGCCGTGAGGCCGAACTGAAGCGTACCGTACAGGTGCTGTGCCGCCGCCGCAAGAACAATCCCCTGTTCGTTGGTGAAGCGGGGGTTGGCAAGACCGCCATGGCCGAAGGCCTGGCACTGATGATCAGTCAGCAAACGGTGCCGGAAATTCTTCGCCAGTGCTCGGTGTTTGCTCTGGATATGGGGGCCTTGCTGGCAGGCACCAAGTTCCGGGGGGATTTCGAGGAGCGCCTCAAGGCGGTTGTCAAGGCGCTGGAAAAGCACCCCGATGCCATCCTGTTCATCGACGAGATTCATACCGTGGTCGGTGCCGGCGCCACCAGCGGCGGTTCCCTCGATGCGTCCAATATCCTCAAGCCGGTGCTGGCCAGCGGCGATTTCCGCTGTATCGGATCGACGACCTACGAGGAATACAAGAATCTGTTCGACAAGGATCGAGCCCTGTCCCGGCGTTTTCAGAAAATCGATATTGTCGAGCCGAGCGTCGAGGAAACCATTGGTATCCTTCACGGACTCAAGGATCGTTATGAAGAGCATCATGGCGTAACCTACACCGAAGACGCCATCCAGGCCGCCGCCGAGCTGTCCGCGCGCCATATCAACTTCCGCCACCTGCCGGACAAGGCCATCGACGTCATCGACGAAGCGGGGGCGGCCATGCGTCTGGCCGGGGGCCGGGTGGTGCATCTGGACGATATCGAACGGGTGGTGGCCGGCATCGCCCGCATCCCTGAACGCAGCGTCTCGACGTCCGACCGTCGTCGGCTTAAAACCCTGGCGCGGGATCTGAGCCGCAAGGTGTTCGGGCAGGATGAGGCGGTCGAGACCCTCTCCCGCGCCGTGCTGCGGGCCCGCGCGGGGCTGGGGCATCCGGAAAAGCCGACCGGATCTTTTCTGTTTACCGGCCCGACGGGTGTCGGCAAGACCGAAGCGGCCCGGCAACTGGCTTCGCAGCTGGGTGTGGCCTTTATCCGTTTCGACATGAGCGAATATATGGAGAAGCACTCCGTTTCACGGCTGATCGGTGCGCCTCCCGGCTATGTCGGTTTTGATCAGGGCGGGCTTCTGACCGAAGCCGTGATCAAGCAGCCCTACGCCGTATTGTTGCTCGATGAAATTGAAAAGGCCCATCCGGATCTGTTCAGCATTCTTTTGCAGGTCATGGATCATGGCAGCCTGACGGACAATAACGGCAAGAAAGCCGATTTTCGCAATGTTGTGCTGATCATGACCAGCAACGCTGGCGCCCGGGAAATGAGTGCCAACCCCATCGGTTTCGGCAAGGAGGAGGGGGGCAGCCCCCGGCAGGCGGTGGAGAGGACCTTCTCGCCGGAATTTCGTAACCGCCTCGACGCGATTATCCCCTTCCATGGTCTGGGCGAAGACACGATGCTCAAAATCGTCGACAAATTTATCGAAGAGTTGCGCAGTCGCCTGACGGAGCGCCGGGTCAAGCTGGCGCTGTCTCCGGCCGCCCGTTCCGATCTCGCCCGCCGCGGTTACGATCCCCGCTTCGGCGCACGTCCTCTTGCCCGGCTCATCCAGGCCGAAATCGGCGATACCATTGCCCAGGAAATATTGTTCGGGGAACTGCAGGATGGTGGGGAAGTGCGGATCGGCTGTCGCTCGGGCAAGTTGACCTACCATTTTTCCAAAGGGTAGCATGCCCATATATCAGCTGATCGATGACATGATCTTTCCGCCTGTGGAACATGCCGAGGATGGCGGAATCCTTGCGATCGGGGGGGATCTTTCCCCCCGGCGCCTGTTGCTTGCCTACAGCATGGGCATTTTCCCCTGGTTCGGCGATGACCAGCCGATTCTCTGGTGGTCTCCCGATCCCCGCTGTATTCTTGAGCCCGGAGCGCTGCGCGTGAATCGCAGCATGGCCAAGGAGCTGCGACGCGCCCGTTTTAACATTACCTACGACCGCGCTTTTTCCCGGGTCATCGAGGCCTGTGCCAAAACCCCGCGCAGGGAAGGGCCCGGTACCTGGCTGACGAGGGATATGCTGGAGGCGTACAAACTGCTGCACGGTCTCGGTTATGCCCATTCCGTCGAAGCCTGGCTCGAAGACCGGCTCGTCGGAGGCCTGTACGGCATCGCGGTGGGGCGCTGTTTTTTCGGGGAGTCGATGTTTCACTCCATCGACAATGCCTCCAAGGTTGCTTTCGCAACCCTCGTAACCCGCCTCGCCGAGCTTGGATATCAGCTGATCGACTGCCAGCAGACATCCACACATCTGTTGTCCTTCGGTGCCCGGGAAATTGCCCGCGACCTGTTTCTGCAACGCCTGGAAGCCGCTGGCATATTGCCTTCCACGCATCCGGCCAAGGGGATTTTCCCTGTCTGATGCGGGCATGTTCCCTGCGCCATGCCGCTGCACCCTGATGCTTCGGCCGGCGGTTATGCAGCGGCCTGTCCTCGGGTTTTTACCGGGGGCAACCCGCCCTGTTTCTGGCTATTTCTGTCTGCTTAAAAAATATGCAAAGAGCCAGAAGTGCCCTTTGTATCAAGGGTCTGCGGGGGATGCATGCCCGTTCCCCACAGGGTTTTCCACGGATCTGTGGATGGATTGAAAAACATCTGTGAAAATAGCAAATTAAAAGTTGTGATGAAGGTGGTTTCAGGGGCGCTGCCGGTCTGCGCCGGGCCAACTGCGCGAATTTTAAACGGTCCCTGGATTTTCTCCAGTGGTTTGCCTGACAGCCAACTGTTTTCGAGAGAGGTCGCTGTGAAAAGGCTGGACAGACCCAGCCTTTTCACTGGGGCGGGGCCGGCTTTTTTTGCCGATTCATGCGGGCAGTGCGGATGAATTTCTCGAGGCGTTTTTGATCTTCGGCCATGATGGCCGTGAATTGCAATCCTGCCATGCAGGTATCGGCGCTTCCATGTCCATGGCTCCACACCACTTCCGCCACAGTGCAGATCGGGGCGTCGTCGGGTTCGATCTGCATCAGCAGCAGGCACAGCTGGGCCTTGTCGATCGGGGTCTTGAAACCGAGGCGGATGCCGCCGCTACTCAGGTTGACCATGCCGCAAGGCAGCTTGGGCAGGGACCCGGGCGGGGTGTTGGCAAGTCTGTGGATATTCTGTTGCCACTGTTGACGCACCTCCTGCAGGTCTCCTGTTGAGCGGGTGTAACGAATGCCGATGGGCAGGTTGATCCGCTCGGCTGGCCGTATCTGAAAAAACTGCAGATGCCCGTCGAATCGCAGCTGAATTACATCCCTGCCAATATGATTGTGGTAGAAGGCCTGGGCTTTCAGACCCAGCCCCAGGCTCTCGGAAACCACGGACAGCCGGTTGCCGGCGGCAAACAGGGAGGTGTCGGCCCGGTAAGGCAGGCTCAGCGTCAGGATGCCGTTTTCCACGGACTGGCAGCAGGCGGAAAAGTTTTCGATACGGTCCTCGCCTCGGTCGGGGCTGGCAGAATGGATGAGAACTTTTTGTCCTGGCTTGAAGTGTTTATTGTACATGGCACGTGTTTTCCGTTGCGGATTCCGGTTATAAGGCGCGATAAGAAAGGATGTCGGAACCTCAGATTAGCAGGTTTTGTGCCATGCTGGAGGATCCTGCCGGCTGGCCGGAACCGCCACCGGCATGGCGTGCAGGCAGGTACTGCCGCCGCGGGTATCAGGACGGCGTGTCCGCAGGGCGTCGGTCAAGCGCCAGGCGGCCCCTCAGGTCATCGATGAACTGGCGGGCCACCAGTCCGGAAAACCGCCCGCGCCGTTCGGCCCACAACAGGGCGGCACGTTTTTGTTCCTCATCGTCCACCGATAGATTGTGCCTTTTTGCTAAGTGCCGGCAGATGTCGAGATAGGCGGCCCGTTGTGGCAGAGGCAGGTCCAGAACGACGCCGAACCCCGCGCAGGCTGCGAAGGGTGCTGTCTGCGGCGGTCCTTCCGGGGCGGCAAGCGTGTCGGGTGCAGCGTTGTCGGTGTTGTGCAGAGGCTGTAGCGAGGTGTCCATGGTCGCGTAGATCCGCAGGTTTTCCGGACAGGTTTCGATATTGCCCTGCAGCAGGTTTCTGAGTTCCCGGAAACACGCGGGATCCTTGCAGGGAAACACCTCCCGACAATACAGGATAAAGCGGAACGGGAGATTGCGCAGGCGGGAAACCATGATGGGCAACTGCTGCAAATCGTCGCTGCGGATCTCGATCATGCGCAGTCCCTGATCCTGGAATTTTTCCAGCAGCCCTACGATGGCCGAACGCTTGCCGGTGCCGGGTTCCCCCCGGAGAAGCACATGGTTGGACGGCAGGCCATGGGCGAACTGAGCTGTGTTCCGGCACAGGTTTTCGAGGATGGGGTCCAATCCTGTCAGGTCGGCATGGCTCTGCAGGCCAGGCCGGGCGATTTCCTCAAGATAGCCGGTATGGTGGTTTTTTATCCAGCGAAAGGCAATGTATTCATTGAACATCTGGGGAGCGGGAGCGTATTCGACCAGACTGCGCGTCAGGTACTCCTCGCCGAGATCAAGAAAACGCTCCAGCCTTTCGAAGAGATATTCCCAATCGATTTCCATATGGTTGAATTCCATGCCGCTTCTTTCCTTGCGTGCCGGTGACAAAAGGGCCTGTAATGAATAATAACAGAATTTTCTCCAGGTGTTCTCCATGCAAAGGCCGGCCTTGCTGACGGATCGGCAACAAATCATGCGAGATTCGGGACAGTGTTGGTCATGGCTGCGGGGATGGTGTAAAATATTACATTTTACGGGAGAGGTTCGTGGAAAAAAGAGTATTTGAGCTGTTTGCCGTAACGGCCCTTGGGCTGGAGGCGGTTTGTGCCGGAGAATTGTCGGCGTTGTCCTTGCCCGGAATCCGCATCGCAAAGGGCGGCGTCTGTTTCAGCGGCGGGCTTGAAGAGCTGTACCGCGCCAATCTGTGGCTGCGTAGCGCATCGCGTGTCGTGGTCAGGCTCGGGGGTTTTGCCTGCAGGGATTTTCCCGCCTTCTATCGAAAGACCCTGCAGCTGCCCTGGGGCCGGTTTGTGCGGCCCGGGACCCCTTTGCAGGTCCGGGCGACCAGTCACCGGTCGCGACTGCAGCATACCGGCCGTATCGCCGAAACCCTGCGGCAGGCCGTGGACCGGGCCCTCGGAGGCGTCCCTCTGTGCACGGATCGGCCTCAACAGCTAATTCTGGTGCGTTTCGAGGACAACCAGTGCCAGATTTCCATTGACAGCAGCGGGGCTCTGCTGCATCGCCGCGGCTATCGGACCATGACCGGCGCCGCGCCGCTCCGGGAAACGCTGGCCGCCGGGATTCTGATGTCGCTGGACTGGACTGCCGGCCAGCCGCTTGTCGACCCCATGTGCGGCTCCGGCACCTTTGTCATCGAGGCGGCCCTTTTGGGCATGGGGCGGGCGCCTGGCATTTCACGCGAATTTGCCTTCATGCATTGGCCCCGGTATCGTCCCGGTTTGTGGCAGGTTCTTCGAACCGGCGCTTTGAGCCTGGAACGTCCGCTAGATGTGCCGCTGATCGGTCGGGATCAAGATAACGCCGCCATCGCCCTGGCCAACGCCAATGCGCAGGCCGCAGGGGCGGGGGCCGCCAGCCGTTTCGAGGTTGCCGAGCTCGGCACGGGCATGGTGCCGGACCGGCCCGGGCTGATGGTGTGCAATCCCCCTTATGGCCAGCGGCTTGGCCGCGGTGTCGACCTTGCCCGCCTCTACCGTCGACTCGGTGCATACTGTCGCGAATCCTGCAAGGGTTGGCGGGTTGCGGTCGTCTGTCCTGTCGGTCCCCTTGGCGCCGCCCTTGGCCCTGATTTTCAGTGTCACTCCGTGTTGTATAACGGCGGCATGGCGGTCGGTCTGCATGTTGCTCATCCGTAGCAGGGTTCTGAAAATCCACGTCTGCCGCTTCCGCAAGCTGATTCTTTTTCAGGAATCTGCTGGCTCGTGGCTGTTGGCGCATTGTCGACAGAGGTTGCTTATCCACTGTCTGGTACATATATTTTCCTTGCATTGAAACAACGTAGACACTATAATCCCCCTTCGTGTCGTCCGGCGGTGCCGGTCAGCACAACTTGATTGAAGGAAAGCGAGGTGAAGGTTACGTGGAAATTCAAGTCGTCGACAACAATGTCGAAAAGGCTATCCGTGTGCTGAAGCGCAAGTTGCAGCAGGAAGGTTTGTTTCGTGAAATGAAGCAACGCAAATTTTACGAAAAACCCAGCGTCAAGCGCAAGCGTAAGGAAAAAGAAGCACAGCGGCGTCTGCGCAAAAAAATGCGCCTGATGAAAAAAGCCTGATGCCTCGCAGCTATAGGGTTTTGATACAAAAAGGGACGATTCTTTATGAATCGTCCCTTTTTGCGTTGTGCGCGGCATTCAGTGGTTTTTTACGGCGGCCGGGTTTTGGCAGGTATTCCCTGCTGGTCCGCGCGATAAAAAGCCGGCCCTCCTGATGGCGGAGGTGCCGGCGTTTTTGTCAGGCAGACTGCTGAAAATCAGTTCGGCATGATCGGCAGTTCGATTCCGGCGATTTTCTGCAGCAGGCGAACAACCTGACAGGTGTAGCCGAATTCGTTGTCGTACCACACGTACAGTACGCAACGGTCTCCGTTGACAATGGTGGCCAGGGAGTCAACCACCCCGGCATGACGGGAACCGATGAAATCGCTGGAGACCAGCTCCGGTGAATTGACGAAGGCGATCTGATTCTGCAAATCGGAGTGCAGAGCGATGTCGCGCAGATAGTCGTTCAATTCTTCGACGGAGGTTGTCTTGCTAAGGGACAGGTTCAGAACCGCCAGGGATACGTTGGCTACCGGCACGCGAATGGCGTTGCCGGTGAGTTTTCCGGCGAGTTCGGGCAGGGCCTTGGCGGATGCCTTGGCCGCTCCGGTTTCGGTAATGACCATATTGAGGGCGGCGGCTCGGCCGCGGCGGCTCTTTTTGTGGTAGTTGTCGATAAGGTTCTGGTCGTTGGTGTAGGAATGGCAGGTTTCCAGATGTCCGTTGACGATGCCGAAACGGTCGTTGACGGCCTTGAGCACCGGCACCACGGCGTTGGTGGTGCAACTGGCAGCCGAAAAAATATTTTCGTTGGGCGTGGCCAGTTCGTTGTTGATTCCGAAAACGATGTTGGGGATGTCGCCTTTGCCGGGGGCGGTCAGGATGACCTTCGATACGCCTTTGGCCTTGAGGTGCCGTCCGAGTCCCTCCCGGTCCCGCCAGAGGCCGGTATTGTCGATAACGATGGCATCTCGGATGCCGTAAGCGGTGTAATCGATGTCTTCCGGTGCATTGGCATAGATCAGACGGATCATGTTGCCGTTGGCGATGATGGCGTTTTCCTCTTCGTCGAAGCTCAATACGCCATGAAAGGGACCGTGCACCGAATCTCTTTCCAGCAGACTGGCACGTTTCATCAGGTCGTTGTCGGTGCCTTTGCGGACCACGATGGCGCGCAGCCGCAACTTGTCGCCTCCTCCGGTTTTTTCCACCAGCACGCGGGCCAGCAGGCGGCCGATGCGACCGAAGCCGTAAAGCACCACGTCGCGGGGTTCGTTCAGCAGGGAGCCTCTGCCATTGTTGACCGCCGTGAGTTTGTCCGCAACAAATTGCTCTAAGGACAATTTATCCTTCTGCTCCCGGAACTGAACCGACAGTTTCCCGATGTCGATGCGGGACGGGGACAGGTCGAGCTTGCTCATGGCCTGCAGGACGGGATACGTATCAAGGATCGAAAGTTCGCTTCCGAGTACCTGTTGGGCAAAACCGTGGGCGTTCAAAACATCGATGACCGTTTTGTTGACCAGCGACTGACCGTAGACGTTGATGTTGACGCCACGGTCGCGGTAGAGGTGGCCGATCAGGGGAAGCATGGCCTCTGCGGCTTCATCTTGCCTGATCCAGTCATTCAGGTACTTTTCCTGCTTTTGCATGCTCATCGCTCCCTTCTGGAGCCCGATGGGAATATCGGGCCTGCGGTTGAAAAAACGGCCATCATCCTATAAAAACAGGAGAGGCATTTCAATGGTTTTGTGCCGCGCGGGGCACTTTGGGCTGGACTTCGCATCCGTATCTGATATTAATATGCATTAGGGTTGCCCGGCAGGCGGGGGCAGGGAGGCGATGCACCAGATTGCATCGGCGTTATGGGCAAACAGTCCCTGTCCGGGGTGGTTTCTCATTCTTTTTTAAACTTTTTTATTCTAAACCAACTGTCTTGCCTTTTCAATCAATTGTTGATAGTTTCTGGTACTTTTTACTCAATCTGGATGCCGTGCTCCTGGGCAGGGACACATGCGTGCCCGGCCAACAGGCAGGTGTCTTTTGCGAACCGAAGGGGAGGTGCGGGGAATGGTGGACAAAACCTTTTATCGGGAGCTGGGACTGGTCAATACGCGCGATATGTTCCGCAAGGCAATGGCCGGCGGATATGCCATCCCCGCCTACAATTTCAACAACCTCGAGCAGCTGCAGGCGATTATCCAGGCCTGCGCCCAGACCGGCTCGCCGGTCATCGTTCAGGTCAGTAAGGGCGCTCGAAACTATGCCAACGAGACCATGCTGCGCTATATGGCCATGGGTGCCGTTCGCATGGCTCGCGAGATGGGTTCCGAGATTCCCATCTGCCTGCATCTGGACCACGGCGACTCCTTCGAGTTGTGCCAGTCCTGCATCGAGTCCGGTTTCTCCTCGGTAATGATCGACGGCTCCCATCTTGCCTACGATGAAAATGTCGCTCTGACACGCAAGGTCGTTGAGTACGCGCATGCCCATGATGTAACGGTGGAGGGGGAATTGGGCGTGCTTGCGGGTATCGAAGACGAAGTGTCGGCCGAGCATTCGACCTACACCAAGCCTGAGGAAGTCGAGGATTTTGTCGGTAAAACCGGTGTCGACTCCCTTGCGATATCCATCGGTACCAGTCACGGAGCCTACAAATTCAAGGTTCGGCCCGGTGAGCAGCCGCCACCGCTGAGGTTCGATATCCTTTCGGAGGTTGAAAAGCGCATCCCGGGTTTTCCCATCGTGCTTCACGGGGCATCGAGCGTGGTGCCCGCCTATATTGAACTTATCAATCGATATGGCGGAAACCTCGAAGGAGCCATCGGCGTTTCAGAAGAACAGCTGCGCAAGGCCGCGGCCAGCGCCGTATGCAAAATCAACATCGATTCCGACGGCCGCCTTGCCATGACGGCCAAGGTAAGGGAATACCTGGCGAACAATCCCCGGGAATTCGATCCTCGCAAGTACCTTGGCGCCGGGCGTCAGGAGCTGATCGATCTGATCACTCATAAAAACAGAAATGTGCTTGGCAGTGCCGGTCGGGTTTGACCACGACAGGCAGGGGCCGAGCCGGAAAAATTGGGATGTCACCAGAAAGAGGCCGCCGGTTGGGGCCTCTTTCTTTTATCGGGGCAGACCAAAATGGCAGTTGGTGTCTTTGTGTTGTTTCTTTGTTGCCCAGTGTCAGCAGGCCATGCGCGATGAAATATCGGCTCTGCCTGCAATGCGGGCGGATAGGGCCGCGGCTTATTCGCCTGGAGGAGGAGGGGAGTGTACGCTGAAGATTGTTCGATGGGAACAACACTGAAGTTTTCTGATCCGGATCTTGAGAAGCAGTTCCAGAATCAAAAGATTACGGATAATCTATTTGTTCCAAGATTAATTTATTTGTCCGGATCTTTTTTATACGCAGTATTTTTCGTACTCGATGTGTTTTTGCTGAAAAATGTAATATTTATATGTGCCTTTATAAGATTTTTGATTGTATGCCCCTCGCTTTTGGTTTCCTATTTTATGTTGGGAAAGCCATTATATAAAAAATATAGAACTTCTATTGAAGTCTTTAATGGTTTCGCTGCCAGTGGTGGAATTCTGGTGATGATTTCAATAGCGAATCCTCCTGGAAGTCACCTTTATTATGGTGGCCTCCTATTATGCTGTTTGTTTTTCTATGTCTTTGAACCAAGACAGATTATTTCGAATGTCCTTTCATGGGGTACCTTTTTTTCGTATTGCATTGTTGCAATGTGTTTTACGGAAACTCCAAGTTCAATATTTCTAAATAATGTTTTTATTTTTTTCTTTTTTAATATTGGTGCCATGTTTGCCTGTTATTCAATAGAACTTTTTCAGAGAAAAGAATTTTTGCAAAAGATTACCATACAGGATCAATCTGATCGTTTATATCAGGCTTTATGTGAAGTCGACCTTCAGCGTGAAAAAGCTGAAAAGCTGTCCCTTTTGGACCCGCTTACCGGACTGGCAAATCGGCGCCACTTTTTTTCCGTATTGCAGGTCGAGTTGGGAAAATCAGTCAGGACCCAAACCCCGCTAAGCCTTATGTTGATCGACATTGATTACTTCAAGGAGGTCAACGACCGCTTCGGCCATGTCGCCGGAGATAAGGTTCTTGCACTGGTTGCGGTCATTCTCCAGGATTCGGTGCGGCCCGGGGATGCCGCCTGCAGATATGGAGGTGAGGAGTTTGCGGTGCTGCTGCCCGATAGTGATCGAAACGTCGCGGAAAAGGTTGCCTTGCGGCTTATGGAAAAAATCAGATGTGCCCGGATCCCGGTTGGTAGCGAGCAGATCGCCCTGAGCATCAGCGTCGGTATTGCGGCTCTGACTGGAGGCTCGTCAAAGACCATGGAGGATCTGGTCCGCCAGGCGGATGAGGCATTATATGCAGCTAAAAACAGTGGTCGCAACCAGGTGTGCCTGGCGGATGAAGATTATCATCTTGCCGGGGCGATGTGCGATTGAGCCATGAATTGCCATGTTTTTGCCGTATTTATTGGGGAAACGGGCAGCGTGAAAAAGGCGGCCCAGGCCGTGCTGGGGAAAAAATCGATAGTGCAGGATTAAAAAGGGGCTGCCGCCCAGGCGTGGCATGATTCTTATAAACCAACGGGGCGATCCTGCTGCAGGGGTCGCCCCGTTGAAGTTTGTCCTAATACTGAAAAATTGCGGCCCGGCAGGGAGGGGTTCCATCATTGCGTCTGATCTTCCGGGAGAGGACTTCGGAAGATTCAGGCTTAAGTGGGTTGCATGGGGAGGACATGCGAATCACTGCCAGGCCGCATTGCATGGGTGTATGGTTATTTCCAGGACGCCGGAAGATATTTCAGTCTGCCCCGCCCAAAATCGGTGATGGTGAAGGTCTCCAGCAGCTTGCCCTGGGCATCGATGTCGACGTCGATTTCCTGGATGAGCCCGGAAGCACGCATGGAGGTCAGATGTTTTTCGAAACTTTTTACGCTGAACTGGCCTTCGTTGCCGTACTCGGCCTTCAGTTCCTTCATAAGATCGTGCACATTTGCCTGGTTCCTGGTGGACATCAGATGCAGCAGGCGAAACCGCAGTGGTAGTTTGATAGCCATGATTTATGCTCCCTGGCGCAGATTGAGAAGTTCTTTGGGGTTGGCCACAACCAGCACACCACCGATGGTGATGATCAGGCCGCCAACCACGAGGTTGGTGGTCAATTGCAGGTCGGTCATGAAATAGCCGAAGACAATCCCCCAGATGACATAGGTGATATTGAGGGCCATGGCGCGGCCGACGCCGGTCATGTTGAGGCTCTTGTACCAGGCCAGGTAGGAAATGCCGCCGATGACGCCGGCGCAGGCCAGAATCCACAGGCTGTTGAACGTGCCGAGGGACTCGCCGAGCAGCGCCCATCCGGCGACAAATGGCAGCACGCCGACGATCGATACGATACAGGACACCGATTCACGGATGCTGATGGCGATGTCCGGATCGACCATATCCATGCCGAAGGTGGAGAGCACGCCCTCGATGCCCCAGCCGAAACATGCCAGAAGCGCACAGCCGATGCCGAGATAGAAGTGGGGCATGCTGCCGCCTTCAGGAGGGGTCCAGCCGACGATAAGGGCGCCGACAACCGAAAGCGCAATGCCCGCCCAGACCAGCGGGGTGATTTTTTCCTTCAGGAAAACCGCTGCCATGATGGTTCCCACCACTGGGAACATGGCGGTAATCGACAACGCATAGGATGCGCCGGCGAACTCGATGCCGAGCAGGTATCCGCCCATGGCGATGGGGCCGCCAAAGATAGCGGCGAGACAGACCAGTATTCCCGGCCAGGTTTTCAGGGTGCGAAAAATTTCACTGCCACGTCCCGTGAAAATATTGGACAAGGTCAGGAAGATTCCGGCAAAGCCGTCGTGCATGGCGGCGCCGACCAGCGGCCCGGTAAAGATCGTGGCGCCACCGGTAAAGGGAGCCATCGCAAAGGCAATGCCCATGACGACACCGGCAAACCCCCAGGACATTCCGCCGAAGGCTCCCCAGAGCAAACCTGCCTTGGCGTGGCTCAGCTTTCGTTTGTTGCTCAGATCTCTCGCGAGGACCTTCGATGAGGAAGGCCCTCCAACCACTTGTGCTGCGACTCCATTGGCCATAATGTTTCTCCAGTAGAAAATAAATCGAATGTTCCCCCGCTATGGGGTCCGGGTGTTGAAGCTGTCCACGTTTTTTGCGGCACCTGCTGGTTTTCATCCGGAAACGGGAGCAGCGCTCTAGTCGGGCCGTGATTTACAAAACAAACAAGGTTGAACATTTTAAAACAATTTCGGTGCATCTCGGGTGCTGATGGCAGCGCCTTGCGAATCTATAATGATATGAAAATTTTGCTATTTTCTTAACATGTTTAACAACATCCAGAAAAACAAGGTTTGAGATTTTTCTTTCGAGTTGCAGCTGGCGTTACGATAAAATATGTTTGTTTTTGTTGTCAAGTGAAAGTTTTTGCCAAAAATGAAAAAAATATGCCCATTCGGAAGGGATGTTTTTCTGAGGTTCTGAGTGGATTTCCCGAATATAAATTAAAATAACAAGAAAAACAATTGGTTGCGATTGTCCTCTGAATGGTCAGGGAATGGTGAGGTTTGTTTGTCCTTGTTTGTTTTTATGTTGTGTGGGTTTTGATGTGCGTGAAAAGTGGGAGGTCGTGGAAGCCGTGCCGAAATATTCCGGCGGCCGGGACAGGGAATATCTCGTCGGTTTCGATGTTTGTGATATGCTTTCCAAAAAAACTTTACATCAAGGCGATAAACAGGGGAGACAGCGTCTCTCTCCGGAGTTTCCGGATGGACACCAGCAAGGAAGAAATATCATGCCCCGGCGTGTCCTTATCGTGTTGCCGCACCGGCTTGGCCTTTAAAGCCGGAATCATCTGTTCCCTCAACATAGACAAGGAGAGAATCATGGCATTAACCGTTATCGCAAAATTTGTTGCCAAGCCTGGTAAGGAAGAAATTCTGAAAAAAGAACTGCTGGCACGCATCGAACCGACTCGTGCCGAAGATGGCTGCATCGTTTACGATCTGCATCAGGATGTCGACAATCCCGCGGTTCTGGTGTTTCTCGAAAGCTGGAAAAGCAGGGAAGATCTGGAGCAGCACCTGCAGATGCCTTACCTGCAGTCGCTTTTAGGCATGGTTGACGAAATTTGTGCCGAACCGCCGGAGATCCGCCTGGCCAATCAGATCGGCTGACCCCGCGCTGCGGCAGATGCCGGGACGAAACAAAAAACGGGGTCCGGCCTCTTGGCCGTACCCCGTCAATTATTCCTTTTGGTGATGGGCGGGTCTTAGCCGCCCCAAGGCATCTGGGCATATTCCTCAAAAGCCTTGTCATGATAGCGCTTAAAAAGACTTTCGTGGCCCCGCTCCCATTCAGCCAGCATGCTCAAGGCCTTTTTGGTATCGCCTTCGGCCTGGGAGGCAGCATGTTCATAAAACTCGGCAAAATCCCGCTCGATCAGGTAAGCCATGCGCAATACGGGCAAATCCGGAACCATAGACTCCAGAACTGTTTGATCAAGGATTTCGGTAACGGCCCTTTCTGAGAAAAATCCTTCCTTTTCAAGTGCTTTGCCCATCTCAAGGCTTGGCGCGCCGCCTTTTTTAATCTCCTCGATCTGATTTTCTATAAAGTCGATATGCTTCTGCTCCTCGGCCGCCAGATTTTTGAATGCACCAACGGCTGCAGCATGACCCAGTCGGTCTGCATTCTGCTCAAAAAAACGCTTGCCCTCATGTTCACGCTGCAGGGCATACTGATAGACTTTGAGGATGTCCATTGGCTTTGCCTTTCGGTTAAGGATTCATACCTGTCTTGCAACGTTTGCACTGTCTCAACATGTTACTTCCTCCGGGTTGGTTGTCAACACTATTGCCTTCCGATGTCTCTTTTCGAAGAGATTTCCCCGAGTTTTTCGACTTCATCAAGCACTGCTTCGGCAGCCTGAATCAGATCAAGAACAAGGCGCTCGCTGACTTCGAGAAGGCCCTCGTATTCCCCCCGGTTGCGCAAGTTGTGGCAGTGAGCCAAGACACGCCAGACTTCAGGGCCTGCACCTATCGTGTGCTGAAGACACTGAAAAACGATGTAGCAATTTTCCGAACGATATCCATGCCAGCGAAGCGCGGCTAGCGATAACGCATGTGCAGCATTGTAAGCCAGGTCGAAGCGACTCTCCAACGATAAGGCAGCCATCCGGGAGTCTTTGAGCCGCGTGCGCCCGGAATGGAGAAGGCCATCAAATTCTTTCTGATCACCTGGTTCTTGCTTTATCTGTCCGATATCAACCAGGTTCTTAAATTGTTGGAAGGTCATCTTGCGATCCGATCAGAAAAATTTTGGGTTGCTCGATCACCCTGACAACAAAGTTGCTTTCCGCCGTAATTTTGCTTCGGAACTCTTCGTCAGTATAAATCGTCGGGTTGATCTGTCTTCCCAACTGGGTTTCCAGCTCAGAAAAGCTGACAAGGAGGTCTGGGTAGGTCAGCTGGTCTGAAATCAACATCAGATCAATGTCGCTTCCAGCGGTGTCTGATCCTTTCGCTACAGAACCGTAGATGAAGGCAACTTTGATTTTGTCCTTGAATTGGTCCAAGGCCAGACGCAAAGGGCCGGAAAGACCAAAGGTTTTGCGGACGATTCCTTTCAGTTCTTCGAAAATAGGCGATGATGGGTTTGCCTGGTAATGTTTCTGGTCCCGATCTTTTTGACCGTCAGAAGGCCAGAAGCTGAGAGCTTTTCCAGTTCTCGCAGGACAGTCCCGGTGCCTATTCCTGCCCGATCTACAATTTCCTTCGAATAAAAGCTTTTATTCGGCTGCCCAAAGAGAAGGCGCAGAAGCTGCTGCTGTGTTTTGGTAAACAGAGCGTCGCTGATGTTAAATGTTTTGCTGTTGATGTTTCCCATATTGGGAACTATATAACCCAAAATGGGATAATGCAAGCAGGTTTTGATATGAGGTCGGAGAAATCATTGGTGTTCATGGCCCACCCTGCCAGTTTCATGGTTTATCCGGAAATCTTTTTTGCATTAAGAGGCCTTCAGCCTCTTTCAAAATCTGAATAGTTGCGTCTTGAAGTTTCACGGTTAGCCCTCAAGCCTCCACCCATGAGAGAATATGCATTCACACTCACACCATACTGAGTTCGAGCTTGTGTTTTATCTTTTCCCAGCCCGGGATGACTGAGTCGAGGAGCTTATAAAACTCTGGGCTATGATCATGGAATTTCAGGTGACACAGCTCATGCGTAACAACATAGTCAATGCATTCTTTAGGCGCTCTTATCAGGTCTGTATTGAGGGTCACTGTGCCTTTATCTGAAAGGCTACCCCATCTTTTTTGCATTCGCTTGATGGAGAGTTTTGGCTGGTCAATACCGAGGCCATTGAATTTCTGCCAGCAGCGATCCATGCTTTCTGCAAATTGAAGTTGTGCCTTTTCCGAATACCATTGGTTCAATAGCTTCTTGGTAGCACTTGGAGTCGGTTCGTTCCGGCAAGTGATATGAAAAAAGCCACGAGACAACTTCACTGAATTTTCCGTGCCTTCAGCTAATTTCAAGCGGTATTGCTTTCCAAGGTACAAGTGGGTCTCGCCGTTCACGTAGCAACGATCAGGCGTCTTTGGATTAAACTGCTTGAAATAATTCAGCTGCCTGAGAATCCAACGAGCCCGTTTTATTATTTTCTTTTCGATCAATGTGATGTCGGACTGCGCGGATGCCTTGACGATAACCGTGCTGTCAGGATGCACAGCAATTTCCATCGTTTTTCTGTCACAGTACAACAGACTGAAATCGATGGTCTTCCGGCCGTAAACAACCGAGTGTTTATTGCTATGAATTAAAGCCTCCATCAATTATAGCTCCTATGCTTTGCCACTTGCAGGACCTTCTCGATGATGTCATCCATCTGATCAAGCGACAGTTCGATCCCTCTTTCCGTCTTGAGCTCATCATAGAGGTAATCGTCAATCTCATTAACCGCCTGTTTCTGAGCGTCTTCATCATCCCAGAAGTGAACCTTCTTGTGTTTTTCCAATATGCCATGAATAGCAATTGCCGTATCAGCCGCAGCTGATTCAAGGTCTTCTTCACCTAATTCGTGTTTTTCAAGGAAAGGCTTAAGCACCCCGAAATAGGCCATGGCATCTTCATTCCCGGAAAGATTATCCGGTATATCATCATGTACCTTGCCGACAACCTTGTTGCGGATATCAACGACTTTGTTCAGATAATCCAGATCGGATATTCTCTTAGCCCTGAAATCTTCAATCGCCTGTTGGATCAGTTTTGAGAACTTCTCATAAAACGCAGGGTCTTCATCCATCTTTTCAGTGATGACTTTCTTTGTGGCATGTGCAATCGTATCAGCCTTTGACGCTGTTGTTTTTTTGCTGCCATAGACCGCTTGTTCTTCTTTTACCTCCATAAATGCTTCATCGTCAAAGATATTGACCGGCTCATTCAGCTGAACAACTTCATTGGCCTGAATGTGTGTATCCAGCAGTTTTTTGATTTTGGGCTCATAATCCCGGTAATCAATTGCCTCTGCGTACCGGAGCTTGACAGACGCCTTGAGTGACTGGAACTTCCGCAGATCGGCCTTGTATCTGGACAAGGTTTTCTCATCGGTTTCGGTCAGGAATTTCTCGGAAGAGAGTGCAATACCAAGGGTTTTTCCGAACTCCGAAAGGCGGCCGTAAAACTCTTCTCTCAGCTCATCATCGGCAAGCAGCACCTCATAAGCTTCTTCATCGTAGGAGTGCTTAACCGTTTTGAATAGATCCCAAAGATCGGAATACCGGCCGGGCAGCTTTTCAATTTCACTGTTAATGGATGTTAGAGTGCCGACCAGATCGGATTCATCGAACCCTTCAAATGCGCTGTACATGGTAAGGGCTTTGTCCAGCTCACCGAGGACGCTTGCATAGTCGACGATAAATCCGAACTCCTTACCCTCATGAAGACGGTTGACCCGGGCAATTGCCTGAAGCAGCGTATGCTCCCTGAGCACCCGGCAGAGATAAAGAACCGCATTTCGCGGAGCGTCAAAACCCGTGAGCAGCTTATCAACGACAATAAGGATTTCAGGTTCGCTACCGTGTTTAAACTGATTGATGAGCTGCTTGGTGTATTCCTCTTCACTGCCATAGCGCTTCATCATCTTTTGCCAGAATTTCACGACCTCATCCGTTGTTTCATCATCGGTCTCTTCATAGCCTTCACGCATATCCGGCGGGGAGATAACAACCTCGGAACTGACAATACCAATCTCATTCAGATGCGCGTTGTACTTGAGGGCAGAGGCTTTATTCGGGGCCACCAGCTGAGCCTTGAATCCCGTTCCCTGCCAGTTCGAGCGGAAGTGCTCGCTGATGTCAAAAGCTCTCATGTAGATGACCTGATCGGCTTTGTTCAGCATTTCTGCTCGAGCATATTTCCGTTTCAGGTCCGCCTGCTGCTCCTTGGTCAACCCCTGAGTGTGGCGCTCAAACCAAAGATCAACAGCGGTCTGGTTCTGTGTCATCTCCACATGCCGCCCCTCATACAGAAGCGGAACCACCGCGCCGTCTTCAACGGCCTGTGTAATGGAATAATGGGGCTCCACCAGTTCACCGAATTTGGTAAAGTTGTTCTTTTCCTTCTTTAAAAGCGGCGTGCCGGTAAATCCTAAATAACAGGCATGGGGAAACATCTGTCTCATCCGAGCGGAAAAGGAACCGAACTGGGTACGGTGGCTCTCATCCACCAGAATGAAAATATCGGGCGATTCATCCTGATATTTCTTTACCGCGTAAGCCTTATCGAACTTGTGAATGAGGGTTGTAATAATTCCTGACTTCTTTTCAGCGACCAATTCCAGCAGGTTTCTGCCTGATGTAGCCCGGTTTGCTTCAAGGCCACAGGCGGCAAAGGTATTCCCAAGCTGCTTGTCGAGGTCGTCACGGTCTGTCACAAGAACAATTCGTGGATTCAAAATTTCAGGATCTAAGGCCAGGTTACGGGCCAGCATCACCATGGTCAGTGACTTCCCTGATCCCTGAGTGTGCCAGATAACACCGCCTTTACGCGAACCTCCGCTATCAAAGTGCTTAACCCGGTTCAGGGTAGACTTGATAACGAAATACTGCTGATAGCGGGCAACCTTTTTGATTCCCCCGTCAAAGACCGTAAACTTCCACGCCAATTCAAGCAATCGCTCAGGACGGCACAAAGCATACAGAGCAATGTCCTGCTCCGTAACCAAGCGGCTTGCTTGAGTGCTGAGTGATGAATGCTGAATGCTGAATGTTTTTGGATCGATTTCATACTGCAAAAAATCCTGAACCACCTTCTCCAGTTCTTTAACTTTCGCGCTTTTCGCGTCTTTCGCGGTTAAATCTTCCGCACTTAATCCCGGCTCTTTCCATACACCCCAGAATTTTGCAGCGGTTCCCGTTGTTGCGTACATGGCGCTGTTTTTATTCAGAGCCAGCACCATCTGACTGTAGATGAAGAGCTTCGGGATATAGTCATCATTCTGATTTCTGATCGACTGCGAAACAGCCTGTTCAACTTCAATTTGCGGCGCTTTACACTCAATCACGCAAAACGGAATACCATTAACAAAGAGAACAATATCCGGACGGGCGGTTTCCGTTGAACGTGAACGTTCAACACTATATTCGACCGTCACGTGAAACTTGTTCCGACCGGGATTACGCCAATCGATATAGTTCATGTTGAAGCTTTTTGAGTCGCCTTCAATGGTCTGCTCCATGGCCGTCCCGAGCGTAATCAGATCGTAAATAACCTCGTTGGTCTTCAGCAGGCCGTCGTATTTGATGTTTTTCAACTTCTGGATAGCCGACTGCACATTTTCCTCGCTGAAGAGATACTCACCGCCTTTGTAACGAATGCGATTTATCTCTTTGAGCTGGTTACGCAGAATACTTTCCAACAAAACATTGGAATAGCGCCCCTGACGCTCCGTCAACGCTTCTTCAGGAGAAATATATTCATAACCCATGGACAGCAGTAATTGCAAGGCCGGTATCTGGCTGGTTAGTTTTTCATTCGTTGCAAATTCACACATATAAAATCCTCTTCTTTTTTAACCGCGAAACACGCGAAAGGCGCGAAAGTAGTTGGAACCACAGATGCACACAGATGGACACGAATGGCTGTGGTCTTTCATGAATTGTGACGCCAGTGGCGACAGAATTTCGATTTGTTAATTGTCGTACCGCCGGAACGACAATTTGAACTTCAGGAATTCGTCTGAAACACATCATTCCTTCACCTCCCAGCGACCGCCTTTTTGTGGGCCGACATATTTCAACTTCCCCTGATCTCTTAGTTTTTTTGCAGCACGTTCCACGGCACTAACGGATTTCCCAATTCGATCGGCAACTTCCGCCAGCGTTAAGCGACCATCCTCTTTTAATGCCTCAAGGATAGCCTCGGGCGTTTTCACCCGCGTTTCGACCGGCGTTTTCACCCGCGTTTCTAAATTGGTCTTCATTAGCTCGACCGCAACACCGCCGGAATTTTCCTCAATAGTGGGTTCAGGCAGTCCTGCCGCTTTGCAGGCATCGGTGATCTTTTCGATTCCACGACCCCAGGAATCAATATACCCAACCCGATAACAGACTTCGGCAATGAGCGGATTACGGGGGATGGATCGATGCGACTGGAACAGTTTTTCAACGGTTAATTCAATCGGCAGAGTGCCAGCATTCCACAACGAAAGCCGGTCATCCATGACGCGAAGTTGCGTCATGCTGCCCATGTAATTTCGATGCACCAGTGCATTGAGAAGCATTTCACGCAATGCCGGAACGGGATATTCCAGCTCTTCAATGCGGCGCAGTCCTTCAAAGCGTATAGGCTTTATAAGGAACTTCTTTTCCAGCTGCTCCATCACACTGCGAAGGAGTTGGAAAAGATTGCCCTCGCATACCTCCTGAAAACGCATATCCACCATGTTGAGTCCAAATCGGCCTATTTTTACAAACAGGTTGGGATAGAATTGTCCTGGGTCTTTACCAAACAAAACCAAGGCCGCATGGGTCAGCCCTTCCTCGGTGAGCAGGTGCAATTTCTTCAGTAGCTCTTTGGTCGAAAGACCGGAAATATCCGGCAAACGCCCCGCTGTAACCGCTTCTTTCTTGAACAGCGCAATCGTCGTGTCGTCGATATCATCCAGCGTAGCTCTTTCCTGAATCACCTGATCCCAGGTCAATACGCCTTTGGCGAGTGCTGAATTATGAGTGCTGAAGTCCAAGTTTTCTATTAATTCATCATTCATAACTCATACCTCATCATTCGGCGAAGCCGCTGCGCATTGGCAAAGCCGCAGATCCATTTCAGGTAGTCGTCGTGCCACGACTGCTTCCATTCGATGTTTTGGGATTCTTTAGTCATGGGCAGCTCCTCTTTTTAACCGCGAAACACGCGAATAGCGCGAAAAGGGTTGTAACCACAGATGCACACAGATGGACACGAATTTTTCAACCACGGAAGACACGGAAGGACACAGAAAAGGACTACTCATATTACCCCCCAGCAAGCGCAAACAATAGCAGCAACGCCACCAGCTAATAGAATGGAGATAAATACAGTTAAGGATAGCGGAATCTTATCTCGCCAGAGTTTGAAATGCTTCTGTTCGTCGATCCAATCTATTTGGTGCTGCCAGAAGAACTTATAATGAGCATACCAGTCGCTGAATAATATTTGCTTATGGATACAAATGCCGTAATAGCTATCAAGAATCCTCTTTAATTCACCTTCCTCACTACTTAAGTCGTCTGAATTCGATGATTTCACCCTGAAGTAGAGAGTTTTGAGCTCGTTAAACAACTGGGTTAAAACAGAGCCTTTTTTCGCGTACTCACCATTATTCGAATTGTACCGTTCTATGTAAAATACGGCTATACCAAGAACCAAAAAGGTCGCCGAAAGGAACTTGGTCGAGAGGATATCAATGACTAGCCCAAAGATTCCCAATCCCATCGAAAGGAATGCAACAATCCCTGGGGCTTTTTCAACCATGTCATAGGTCGCAAAATGCTTCTTTGCACCAAATCCTACATTGTATGCTGCATCTGCGATTTGTTTTAATAGATCTTCCTTGTTCATATCAATCTCCTGACGCTATTGGCACATCTATTTTGCTCTTTGCCACAACCACACCATTTTTTATGGCGTAACATTCAACTAAATGCTCCCCGCGAAATCGGGTGTGTTCGATTTTCTGTTGATGTCCATCGTCTCGAACAATTTGCCCTCGAATTTGATTTTTTCTTTGGGCAACGTCGCCGCGATTTAATACTTTCCATTCTAAATGATATGGATCGGGGACATCTATTTCTTTTACTCTGAAAGTGAGCTTCTTACTTGGCAATAAACGAATTTTTCTAAGTAGCATATTTCGAAGAGTGTTTTCCCTAAAACCTTTTTGGGAAACATCACAATCGATTTTGAGATAATGGCGAATGTCTACTGGATAATTATTTTCAATGAACTCTTCTGTGTTATCCCATGAACTAAAGTGAGATTCCCGTGTATCTTCGGTAATCGTAACTGCATCTGGAAAAGGTCTCCCAAAAACCTTTTTCCACTTCTTGTTAACACCAGTCTCATTCTCTGCATTTATAGCTTCCAGGCAAAGCTCATATGCCTTTTTTGCTTTTTTTTGAAATTTTTTCTTAACCTTGACGTTTTGACCGCTTCCTAAAGCTTTATAATGATCCTGTTCAGGTTGTTCCATTAGATATTTAAAAAAATCACGACTCATCCAGTCATAATACATGAAGCTCTTATCATCATAATCAGAGTTCGACTTGAGGAAATTGTAAGCCAGAGTATCTATTAAAAGTCCGCCCATAACAACACCATGTTTATTTTTCCAGGCCCTTGCCATTTTGCACAATCTTCGTAAATTCTTATTTTTCTGGTCGACAAACTCTTTCATGGCGGCGATCTCCTGCCTAGGTTTGGTGACTTTCCAATACCCGCCATTGTATGTATCAGGATAATTGAAATAACTTTCACCATTTGCATCCGATTCTTCAAAAACAGGCTGAACTTCAACGTGAAAATTAGTGTAAGTGACTGTTACAACTAATCTGTCAACACGAACATCTGTTTTGGGATAACGTGCTTTAATAGCATCTTTGACATCTGTCAAAAGCTGCGATTGTTTTCCGTTTTTGTATGTATCCCACTCCCCTTTAGGCATGATATAGAGCATATCTAAATCAGAAATTCCCTTGATAGCTGTCCATCTACCATAGGAGCCAACCTGCAATGTATTCGCAGTTTTGGATTCGGTATCCCTGAATTTCTTATTCAGACTTGCTGTTATCTCACCATACCTCAAACTGATCTGGTCAGCATTATCAACTTTAAGGTTATCAAGTAACCCTGTAAACATCTCTGAAACTGTCATCAAACCTCCTCATAGGTTTTCACCTTTTCCGGTTTTACCCGCCATTCGCCGGTGAGCATCTTCTGCATCAGGCCGCGCTTCTGGGTTTTGTACTTATCTGCAAGCTGTTTCAGCAGGTCGATTTCCTGCCGGGCTGCGGATAATGTCTCGGCTATTTGCTCTTGTTCGTCGATAGACGGAAGGGGCATCTTTACTTCACTAAAATGCGGAAATTTAAGATTCCAAGTATCTGAAGTTAGCCCCTGTGAATACCTATAAAACCTATGAATCATGAACGGCATCTTGAATAGATAGGCGACAAACAAAGGACAGAGCTTCTCTCCCGGAATGCATATTGTGTAAGCGGGGCTTACAATTCCCTCCAAAGACGATAAGGCAGAGACGCCTTGCCACATTCTCATTGTGTTATATCCAATATCTCCCGGACATATTCTCAGGTATTTTGATTTATCCTCGTTTGACGTATCTTTTCTGTTCGTATCTTCGCGTGGTATCACTCCTTCGCCATTAGTTATGGACAGTAATGGCAAATCTCCTCGCTTGTTTTCTTTACGCTCCTTGAATAACGATTTTGTTTTAATCTGTTTCCACTTACCTTCTTTAGTGGGTAGATAAATCAGATCATGTAGTAGTCGCTTAAAGCGCTTTTCCTTCGCCTGAATCAGCCGTTCGGTTTTCTCGATGGCTTCATCCCAGGTGGACAGCAGATCGGCAATGGCCTTTTGTTCGGGGAGAGGTGGAAGCGGGAATGGAACTTCTGAAACCACAGCCCAGTCGGCTCTCGGCATTTTCGAACCACTTGTGATACATGCTGAGCGTATAAATTTTTCTTGCTGAATAAGGTAAAATAGAAAATGTGAATTTGTTTTTTTCTGTGCGTTTAAAACCCAAATCTCAGAAGAACACACACCATCAAAATCACAGTGAATATATTTTCTGAGATTAGGGCGTAATTTTCCAAAAAGTACATCACCAGTTCGGAATGCGTTTTTTGTACTAAGTTGACCGGCCGAGTTAATTGTTCCAAGTAAACGACCAGTCTCCTTCTCGATATGCTCAAGCTCAACGCAAAGCCTATCATTAGCTTCTTTCTGAGGATTGAATTTCCGTTTGGAAAGCGCGGCTATCCCATTGAACTCAACCTTGACCCACATATTGGTTGACCCTTGACTCACACTCATCGCTGAATCTCCTTGAGCTTCTCGGCCATCTGCTTACGAACTTCCACCAGCTCTTTTTCCAACTCCTCTATTTCCACCTGCACCGCATCGATGTCGATCTCATCTTCCTCTTCAAAGGTGTCTACATAGCGGGGGATATTGAGGTTGAAGTCGTTTTCCTTAATCTCGGCGAACTCGGCCACATGAGCGTACTTTTCTTTTTCAGCCCGGGCGGTGTAGGTCGCCATGATCTTGCCGATATACGCTTCCGAGAGGGTGTTCATATTCTTCCCGGAGACAAACTCCCGGCTGGCGTCGACAAAGAAGACGTTTTTGCATTCTTCACGGGCTCCGCCTTTTTCACGGGAGCGGTCAAAGACCAGAATCGCCACCGGAATGTTGGTGGTCGGGAACAGATTGCCCGGCAGGCCGATTACGGCATCCAGCAGGTTTTCCTCAATCATTTTCTGACGAATACGGCCTTCGGCTGCACCCCTGAACAACACGCCATGCGGCACCACAACAGCAACCCGCCCCTGCTTTTCAAGAGCGGTTTCCACCATGTGGCTGATAAAGCCCCAGTCACCTTTGCTCTTGGGCGGGACACCACGCCAGAAGCGGTTGTACTGATCGCTCTCGGCATTTTCGGCACCCCACTTATCCAGCGAAAACGGCGGATTGGCTACCACGCAGTTGAATTTCATGAGCCGGTCATTTTCCACCAGCAGCGGACTATTCAGCGTGTCACACCATTCCACCCGGGCGCTGTCAAAGCTGTGCAGGAACATGTTCATCCGGCAGAGGGCCCATGTGCTGCCGTTGGACTCCTGTCCGAAGAGAGCAAAGTTGCGTTTTTCCTTATCGCTGGTGCCAGAACGCGCTACCTCGTGTGCTGCCTGAATAAGAAGTCCGCCTGATCCGCATGCCGGGTCGCAGATACGGTCGCCTGGTTTGGGACCAGCCAGCTTGGCCACCAGTTCGGTTACCTTCAGCGGTGTAAAGAATTCTCCGGCCTTCTTTCCGGAGTCGGAGGCGAAACGCTCAATCAGGTAGATGTAAGTATTACCGATCACGTCCTCGGAAACGAGACTGGGCTTCATGCTGAGCTGTGGCTTGTTGAAGTCTTCTAGCAGTTGTTTCAGACGGCGGTTGCGGTCCTTGGTTTTGCCGAGATTGGCCTCGCTGTTGAAATCGATATTGCGGAAGACCCCTTCGAGTTTGCTCTTGTTGCTCTCTTCAATATGATCGAGCACGATATTGATCAGCTCGCCGATGTTGGCTGCGGACCTACGTTCATAGAGGCTGTAATAGGTAGCAGGAAATTCATCCAGAACCGTTTCCTCGCCGGTTTCGTCATTCTTTTCGGTAAGTTTCACCACCGGGAGAACAAAACGTTCACGCTCAAGCTTGCGGCGGATACGAACATCATCATCGCCATACTGCTTCTGATACTCTTCGTAGTGGTCCTGCCATACATCAGAGATGTATTTCAAAAACAGCATCACGAGGATGTAGTCTTTGTACTGCGCCGGATCAACAACGCCCCGGAAGGTATCGCACGCCGCCCATGCCGCGTTGTTGATGTCTTTCTGATCAATCTTGCTGCTCATTTTATTCTCCTTTTACAAACTGCATTAGTACTGTTGAAATGTATTGTTCCCGCTTATCGGCCAGCGTGTGAAGCAGGGTTTGTTCACGAGCAGACAACGTGGCCAGCTCTACGATATTTTTCTGTTTTTCCAGACTTGGCAGCGCCACCTCCAGATCTTCAATGGCCTGCTTGCTAATCATTTTCTGAACAGTCCCCTTGGCCCGGCTGGTCAGAAAAATCTGCGCATCCCGCTGGCTGATGTACCAGTTCAGATACTCGGGTAAAACCTTGTCCGGCTTGGTCACCCGTATCCTTAATAAAGGTGCAGCGACAACAGCCTTGCCCGGATCTTCAAGAAGAACCGCTGCCGTGGTTAGAGACCCGCGAGACCTGAATACCAGATCACCTCTTTGCGCAAGGTGGTGTTCTTTTACGGCCTCCATATCAATTTTCACCAGGCCGCCACAGTCAACTGTGTTGTCATCAAGAAGGTCTTTCATCTGGATAACCGCAACATCGCCACCTTCGGAGACTTCAAGGCGGGATCTGAACGAGTAACCCATCTGCACGGTTGCTAGTTTCTTTATTGTTGTCTTCATTTTCCCACCCTGCAATATGCTGTAATGTTGTTTCTGTAAAACATAAGAGTGTCAGGGGGTGTTTGTCAAGAGTGTTTTGCAAAAATATCATTTCTGCACTTTAAGCTATGTTTGGGTGGTAGTCTGGTTTCCGTTTTGGCAAAGAAGGTCGGCATTCGTGCAGATAACTTGACGAATTCCATATAGTTTCAGATTTTTAAAGGGTAGGGGCGAATTGCCTTAGTGGATGGTGGTGTCATTAAGAACTGGCATCGCCTACATGGGAATCTGAGTGGTAGGCTCCCATGGATAAATTCTGTGAACCTGTAGAAGGGCTGTTGGCTTTTCCGTCAACAAATGTCACAAATGAAATAAAAACAGAAATAAAAGTGGCCTCCACGCAATCCCAGTCGGAGGCCCTTTTGATATTCGTTGGTTTTAAGTTAGAACAGTTTTGACAATGGTTGTCGGAATGGTTGGGTGAACAGTTAACGCAATAGTTGACCCAACAGTTTAGAGAATGTTTGGCGAAACTGTTAGCTGAATGGTTACAGTAATGGTTTGCCAAACAGTTCGATCAACTGTATAGGAAGCACCCGTCGAAGTGTTTTCCGTGACGGCTTTAGCCCAATTTTTCCGCCAAGTCTTCAGCTCGCAAATGGGTATAACGTTTAAGCATTTGCAAGGTCTTGTGACCTGTTATGCTCGCTACTTCCATGGGGTTGAGCCCCTTTTCAAAAAGCCTACTTGTTGCTTCATGTCGCAAGTCGTGAAACCGGAGGTTTTCTATCTCTTGCTTTTTCACAAGATCAGAAAAAGCAATGCTGGCTGCGTTAGCTGAATAGGTGAAGATTTGACCATCCAGGTGGCGAGGAAGGGCTTTGAATTCCTTGATCGCGCTGGTGGACAGTGGCACTGTACGGGCAGAATCATTTTTTGTTTCTGGAAGATGTGCAGTACGGCGGGCAAGATTGATGTTTTCCCACCGCAAATTTACGAGCTCACCAAGGCGCATGGCAGTTTCGAGAGCAAGAACTATTAATGGTCTCAATCTTGGAGGCGTGTGTTTAAGCAGCCTTTCCTCTTCCCCGGGTCGCAACCGGCGATCCCTGCCAGAAGGCTGCTTTGGCTTTCGAATATCCCTTACCGGATTCCGAAGTCCTTCCATGCCCCATTCCTTTTTTGCCACCGTATATAAATGTGACAACAGAATGAGTTCGTTGTTTACCGTGATTGGGCTACGTTCAAGAAGTCTCTCGTCGCGGTACTTTGCCACGTCAGTTCCTCGAATGGAAGCCAAGTAACGTGGGCCGAGAGGGGAACGGGAAAGAATATTGATGCGGCTTTCTTCTTGTTTTTTTCCTTTTTTGCCTGGTGTTATTTCTCTCTTGTAACGTTTTAAGGCTTCTTCCAGCGTGGTTTTTTCCGCTTCGGCCTGGCATACAAATATCCCGCGGTCCATCTCACTTTCGATTAAACGGGCCCATTTTTTTGCATCCTCCTCAGTCTCGAAGGTTTTTGACTGGAGAGGGTAGCCTTTCCTTCGGATTTTTACCTGCCATTGGTAGGGTCCACGTTTATTTATTGAGGCCATGATATTTCCCCTTTATGAGTAGCTTTTTAAGGGTCAGTGTCCCAATAATGTCCCAAAAATGCAAATGGAAAAAAAAAAGGGGTTACGCATTTAAGCGTAACCCCTTAATTTCTTTACTGGTGCCGAAGGCCGGAATCGAATATGAGATATAAGGCTATGATATAAAATGAATTTTTATTATCGGAAAAATGATATGACCCCGGAATCTACCCCATGATGGACAAGACGAGCCCCTAAAAACCCAGTTTTTGTCTTAATGCATCAAGCATTATATTGAACTTGCCCGGGTTCCGCTTCTTCAGGATCTCAAGGTTCATGAGTTTCCACTTGATTGCGGGGAGGTCGGCGACGCCTGGAAGTCCCAACAGGTCCCAATCGGGAGCAAGCCTGTGGAGCGAATCAAGAAATGCTCGCTCGGTGTGGTCAAGAGCTAGCGGCAACTCCTCAAACAGCCGGTCGCGCGTCTTTTCAAGTTCCTGAAGGCTCACGTCCCGGGTCGTCATGCCGACAAATTCTTTTTCGTAGGCGTCATTCATGCTGTTTGTCTGCGGTGGCAACAACTCATGCATGGGACGATTATGCCCGGCCAGATAAATCACAAACGCCCGGCGCATTCGTGGCGTGATCCCGCCGTTTTCATTCAGCAGCAAAACATCAAAGAGATCCCGTGGGTGCTGACGATCAAGCGCCGCGACCAGCTTGCTGGCATAAAGCTCATCAATATCGAGCATCGGCACATTCAGTTCGCGCTCAAACAGTTCTTCGGCAGCCGCACTCAAATTGCCTTCAACGATTGGATAAACCGAGCCACGAAATACATGGTTTACTTCTATCTTGACCCGTGTGTCACCTCGACTGACAAAAAGTTTCGTTTCCTGATCAGAACCTGAAGTGGTTCTCTGGACTGTCACGTGCAATTTATGTTTCAGTTGTTCAGCAACATGTTGCAGACTCTCCTGGATTGCGGCAAGAGCTTCAGCCCTTTCAGGCGAGGTGGGATCAACGAACACCAGGTCAATGTCAACTGACAACCTCGGCATGTCACGGCAGAACAGGTTGATTGCCGTGCCACCCTTCATTGCAAAACATTTCTGCGTGAACACATGCGGCATGGCATCCAGCAGGAGAGCCACCGTGTCCCGGTAACGTTTATCCATTCGGGTTCCTCAGCACCAGGGTTTTTTCTCCCTGAAGGATGTATGCAGACTTTGAGCCGAAATCGATTTTAGTAGCGTCTATCTTTTTCAGCACCGGTAGACGCAGCTCTTCCGCAACCTGCCAGAAAAGCCTTTTAGTCTTGATTTTTTTACAGTGTGTCAGCAACTCCTGCATCTTCTTCGAGCGTAGCGATTGAAGCCCTTCCATGATCTGCCTGGCTTCTTCAAGGGTCTGTTGCTTCGGAACAAGATCCAGCATTTCCAGAACAGCGCGTTCCGGCTCGGAAACGAATGGAGCATCTGCCGTCTGGCTCAAACGTGATACGCAATACCGCTCGGCGGGTTCTTCTGGCTCATTGAACAGGAGACTGTTCGATAAGACAACTTTGAATTGTTGCTGAAACCATTTGGGCAGATTTCTCACCTCGCGCCCGTACAGAGTCAGGGTTGCCTCACTCATGCTCAGATAATGAGTAAAGCCTTTGAGGGACAAGGCACTTTTCCCGCCGATATGAACGGCCACACCGTTGGCTTGGAGAGAGGCAACCGAGCCTGTTTCGGTCAGTTTGTCGCCGGGGCGGAGATAATAACCATAGCCCAGTTGCGTCAGCCAGCCGTGCTGAACATAGTGGTGGACAAGTTGACGGGATATCCCAAACCCTTTTAAATGGCTCATCGTCACCGGCAGGCCCGGAGGCAAGCCAAATAGCGCTTTTTTTAACATTTCACTGGAATGTAAAGCTTGACTTGACATGTCTACGCTTTTCAAAATAAAGATAGCTTCCCAAGCAACCGATATTGGATTGTCGTAAAAAAGTAAAGCATTACTTTACATTTTTACAATTTCTAAATAATGGTGCCCAGTCTCATTGCATTTTATATCAAAGGTGCTGGGGTTTGTGATGGACGACTCGGATCATTCACCCGTGTAACCACAGACTCCGGCGCGTGGCGAGTTGGGGATCGGTAGATAATCGGCTTCATCGCCGCAACTGTGCTGGGTTGCGCACTTCCGGCAAAGCCAGCCTTCACCCTCCCAATTGCATTCGGGGCAGATACACACAGCGGGACGCTGATCGCAGTCATCGCAGGGTATTTCCGGGGGATGATTGCGGGCCAGGATTGTTATCGACTTTCCTTTGGGCGCCAGGCCCTGATATGCACCGAGAACCTTGATCCGAAGCTCCGTGGTGTCGCCCATGTCGTAGTCATAATCAATTTCATCACCCGGTCTCAGCGACGTGGTCAGCCGTCCCTGCATACCGATGGTCTGCCGCCCGACGAAAAACTGGCTCATATGGCCACAGCATTCCAGCCAGAGCTTGCGCAAAAACGTATCCAGCGTCTTGAAGGTAGCTCGCTCATCCACGTGCAGATGCAGCCAATAGCCCGAGGGATAACGGGTCATGACCTGCAGGTGCAGGCTGAAACGCTCATCATCCACAATTGATTCTTCGGGTCGTTTCGTCAGGCAGCTGGCTAGGTGTTTGCCCATGCCCGAACGGGTATATTCTTTGCCGCAGAGGGTGCAGGCTCCCTTGGTGGCCTTGGGTGTCATGCAATGCACTCCTTCATGGTTTGAGTTGTCTGTATCTCCGCCTGCTCGTCATAGTTCCGGTCAGGGATTTGATCCTGACCCGTTACCACTCCCGATGCCCCCTCTGCTCAAGCGGCATTGCCAGGATCTCTGGAATCTGGTTGAGCAGTTGGGTCGCCAGTTCCCGAATCTTTGATGGGGTGACGCCTTCGAATTCATCGAGGCTCCAGAGATCCACCTAGTCCTGCGGATGGGCCTGGATGCCACGCAGATGTTTCTGCACGCCGCACAGCCAGTCGTCTTCGTGGCGATGGTCGCGGCTCATCGCACCAAGTTCCGCCTTCAGGGTGTCGGAGACTTGCGCTGCCTGTCGGAGGATGGCATAGGCCATGTCGGAAAAATCATCGGTGTCCTTGGCCCACCCTGTCTGTTTCAGCGTTCATACCGGCTCCAGAAACTGGTTTTGCGGCCGTGCTGCCGGCGCAGCTGTTCAACATAGACCGTGTGCGGCTCAATGTCGCGCCAGTCGTTGACGGTTTGGGCCAGCAGGTCGAGTTTATGCAGGTAGCGCACGCCGTGGCCGTAGGTCGTGGTCCTGGCCCGGCGCAGGATTGAATCGAGCAGGGCAAGGTAGAGCAGGCTGGCGGTCAGCGGGCGTGCCAGGGATTCGAAGGTTTCCGCCAGCGGCAGAAGAAACTGATAGTGATCGCCATCCAGTTGTTCAGCGCGGGCCTGCAGATAGCTTTCGGCGGCGTCCCACTGTTCCATGGCGGCCAGGAAGGCGGCATCGGTCAGGGAGAGGCGAGGGGCGTCAAGGATGATCCGCACCTCCTGGTTGAGCAGGTCGGTACGTTGATCGTCGCCGACGATCGAGATCCAGCGTTCAAAACCTGACCGGCTGCGCTGCCGGTGGAAGCTGCGCCGGGCGACTTCGGCCTGCCGCTGTTTGTCTCCCTGGCGGCCGTAGATGGCAAGCAGCAGTTCATCCCGCTCCTGCTGGTGAAAACTTTCACCGGCCGGAATCCGCTCCAGCCAGTCGAGGGCGGTCTGCTCCTCGCCACATTCCAGGTAGACCCGAGCGATGTCGACACAAGCGGCAATGCCGGGATCATCGCCCCATGCAGCGTGGCGGGTCTGTTCGAACAGCGGCGCATCCTTGAGCTGCCGGGCCAGGGATTCGACCTGGTAGAACCAGTGGCGGCGCTGAAATTCCTCTTTTTCCTCCTCCGCCAGCTGCTGGCACTGATCGATCAGCCAACGCAGTTGCGCTTCCGGCAGGAAATCGACGTCGCTTTTCACCAGGACATCGCGCACGCCGTAATCATCTTTCAGGCTGGTCTTGAGGATCAGCTTGGCGAGCCAGGACTTGTCGGCGCAGCGCTTCGCGTAGCTGACGAACAGCTCACAGGCGTCATAGCGGTAGATATCCCCCACATGACCGCTGGAATCGTCGCATCGGTCGAAGATGCTGCGGTCGCTAGTGTAGAAATCGGCCACCAGCGTGCAGCCGGACTTGGCATCCTCCACCTGATTCTCGATCTGCTGCAGGAGCTCGCGCAACTCCCGTGCCAGCACCGCCGATTCACCCCAGCGGACGAAGCGTCTGCTGCGTTTCAACGCCGCGAACCTGGATTTCAGATCATGTTCGACAGTCATTTGTTTGTTTTTCAAATAGGCTATGGTCGTTCAACATGGGCGGCTATATTCTCTGGCCTTGGTGCCTTCGTTGTCGTCATGGCACCGGATCAGGTCGGACGAGGATTCCATCATGGTCTTCCGGCACTGACATGGGCCACATCGGAAAACATCGCCTGGGCCTCCGGGTGCTCGGAAACCTGCTTCCCCGACACGCCCGACAGATCATGCACTCCACCACCTTCCAGCGCTTGATTTCAGCATCCATCCGGGATCTGGCTTCGTGGTCCTTGGGGGACTCCCCCCGCGCGCCTGGTTCTTCGTGGACATTCTGATCCAGATCCCTACTTCCATTTTTCTCACACAGATGAAAAGCTCTCTACACGTTTGTGTGTACTCTGTCCAGAAAAGACAGGTAGTGTTCCATGTCCAAGCAGGACAAGCAAAAGCGACCGCCTCTTTTCACACCTTTTTGCCGGTCCAGATGACACGCCCGACAATCCGCAGCGACTGTGCTCTTTCCTTGGGGATGATCTCCGGTTCGTAAAACGGATTGTCGCTTTTGATGGCCACCGAACCATCGAAGCGCCTCTGAATCCTTTTGACCAGAAGGGCCTCGTCGAACTCGATGACGTAAATTGCGCTGTCCTCGATCCGGTCTGACCTCATATCGATCAGAATGAGATCACCGTCATTCATGGTTGGAGACATGCTGTCGCCCTTTACGTTCAGCAGGGCCAGCTTCTGGCGGGGCACGCGCAAGTAGCTGCGCACCCAGTCCTCCTTGAACGACACAAAATCGACAACCTGCTCGCTTTCCACAAGCCGGCCCGGGCCAGCTCCTGCCTGAATTTCATAACGCGGAAACATGACATAGCCCTCCTGTGCCTGATGGTCCCCTCTGTGTCTGGCTCCTTCTCCCGTCAGCAGCCATCCGGGATTCGTGCCGGGAATTTCCTCAAGCAATTTCGCAAGAAATTCGGTGTCAGGCGACCTTTTGCCGTTTTCGTAATTCCTGATCGTGTTCGGGTGAACCCCCAATTTTTCGGCGAGTTGGTCCAGGTGGATATTGCCCCGAAGTTCTCTGATGCGATCCCCGATATGCGCCATATCACCAGACCCCATATTTATACGTTTGTCTAAATCCAAACATAAAATTTTCTTGACATACACGTATGGCTAATTTATACACAATTGTATAGATAAATTTATTTTCATATAACTAGCCCAATTTACCCAAGTTTAAAAATGACTCATGCTAACACAAATTCTTGTTTTTCCAAAGCAACATTTGAATTTCGCGAGGTTGACCCCGACCTGGTGAAGGCTAAACACATTCGGATTATGAGGATTTTCGTCGAAGCGTTGCATCGGTAAATGGTGGAGAAGTCAGATATCGCAGCAACAAAAAACCGCAACAATTTAACCAGCGGGCGCTTGTGACAGCAAAAAGGTTACCGACATGGCCCACCCGCAGCGCGATTTCTTCGTAGCGGACATCCTCGATCCTTCACCGAAAGCAGACATGACCAGCATGGAGCATCCGCTATTTGCCCTGAAATCAGGCGACAAGCGAATCCGCAGCTACGGAAGAAACGGCTTCTCCGTGACCATCAAACCGGGGCATAGCGGCTGCGCAACCATCCACGACAAGGATTTGTGGATTTACTGCATCAGCCATCTCATGGAGGCGATCAACAGGGGCCGGGAGGATGTGGGGCGTACCGTGCGTTTCACGGCCTACGATTTCCTGGTAACCACGAACCGCCCCACCGCTGGTGTGGGCTATCAGCGCATGACCGAAGCGCTAGGACGCCTCGCCGGGACGCGGATCGAGACAAACATCAAAACGGACGATTACCGCGAGCGACGCGGTTTCGGGCTGGTCGAATCCTGGCGCGTCATCGAACGCAACGAAGACAACCGGATGGTGGCCGTCGAAGTAACGCTTCCCGAATGGCTGTGGCGCTCTGTGAAAGCCCGTCATGTGCTGACCCTGAGCCGGGAGTATTTCCATCTGCGCAAGCCGCTCGAGCGGCGCCTTTATGAACTGGCACGCAAGCATTGCGGAGGACAACCCAAGTGGCGGGTAAAACTCAAGGCATTGCACGAGAAAAGTGGCAGCACCGCGCCACTGCGAAACTTCAGGGGCGATATCAAAAAACTTACCAGAACCAACGAACTGCCCGACTACCGCGTGGATTACGACCCCGAGGCCAACGCGGTGACATTCTACGTCCGAGCAACAAAGGGGGCCAAGGCGCAAATGGCCGACCTGGTTGCGAAGCTGGACAAACCCAGGCGGAGGCAGGGCCGATGACCCATGGCTTCAAAGGCTCCCGATCTGTGGATAGACACGTACTTTCACGTGCGCTGAACCTGTGGATAGGCACGTACTTTCACATGCGCCCCGACACGTACTTTTAGATGCACAAACAGGCAAAAAGTTTAAAAACGACAGGTAGTTGCAAAACCCGTAACACGCGCGCGCGTTTAACTTTAAACCTTAAAATCTTTAACGCGCAGGTGGCCAGAGGGGTCACCGGCAGCCAGATTTTCCGATGTTCCACTGGAAGGTTGAGCGGAATCAGGGAGGCAACATGATGAAAAACAAGGAACCCACGAGCGAGGAGGCGGTTCGGTGGGTAACTCAAAACGCGAAGACTATCCTTGGCCATATACGGAAATATCTTCCCTTTGGCCCCTACGACCAGGAAGACTATCTTCAGGATGCCTATGCAGCGGCGTTGGCGGCAGTTCAAATCGCCAGAGATCGGCACATACCCTTCGTGCCCTGTTTCTGGATTATTTTCAGACGCCGCATAACGGAAGTGACTCCCCATCCGGAATCGAAACACCACGGGGGGTCCAAATCGCCTCCGGCAACTATCTGCCACTCAGAGGACGACCGCCCCTGGGATTTTGTGGACCGGCAGGACAAATCCAGATCCCAGGTCGACATCGACCGGCTCTACCTGCTTATTCAACACCATCTGACCGAGGCGGAAAAGAAGGTTTTGTCCCGGGCGCTCGGTATCCATGGCGGGCGGCAGGCTATCAGGGAAATCGCGCGAAATCTGGAATGCTCTCCGGCCAATGTCAGGCAATCGCTGAATCGGGTATACCGCCGCCTGGCTCGCCTTGTTGCCAATCGACAATTGACGATTCAAAAGGCAGACATCGAGATCCGCAGGCTGGCTGTTATCGATGGGCTATCCCGACCGACACATCAACATTTAAGCAAGTCGAGGGGCAACAAAATCCATGAATACCGAATTGCCTGAAAAATTTTCGACCCTGGGCAAGAGAATCCGATACCTGCGAGGCACGAAAAAAGCCGCCGAATACGCCGAGAAGCTTGGGGTCCACGCAAACACCCTGCTGAATTACGAAAGAGGGGAGAGGCCGCCGAATTCAAATTTTCTGGTCAAGCTTTGCCATCTCGAGCAGGTAAATGCCGACTGGCTGCTCCTGGGCATTTCAGAAAACGAAAAGCCCGCGCTGAAAGTGGGGTACAAAAGACCCCTTCTTGAACATATCGGTAGCGCTGCCCGCGAGCTGGCTCCTCCCGGGCTTGGCCCGCGGTTTGGAAAAATGCTGGCCATGGCCTATGAGCAGGCCGTGCTGTATGAAGTTGACCCGCAACGTGCCGGGGAGATCATCAAGAATCTGGTAGACCTTCTGGAGCCCAAATCAAAAAACGGAGGACACGATGCAGGGAACGCCAATCAAACTTGCCGCACAGCTTGTTGAGCTTCCGAAAGCGGTCCTGTTCCGCTTGCACAAGGATGGCGTAATCACAGATCCTGTTTCCGACGACGACCTGCGCGGCCTTGTGCTCCTCGGGCATGTCTGGGGGAAGCCCTGGTACGCGCGAAGGATGTTGGCGCCACTCAGTAAGGATTATCGCCGGAAGCTGCTTCTGGAGCCCGATTTGAGCCGGGCCGAGAGATATGCGCTTTCCTGTTATTTGAATGCGAAGAAAGGCAGCCGCGTGTATACCAGGGACATTATTGGCAGGGTCAGGCACTATCTGGGCGCGAATCTTTCAGAAGAACAGGTTAAAAAGGTAAGGACGATAGCCTACGACATTCGCCGTGGCAAGCGCCTGGATTTTCGAGAGGCAAAGGAATAGACGGGGACTGTCTCTTTGAGGCCGGAAACCGGCTCTTCCTGTTCATGATGATTTATTTTAACGGTCTGCGCTGCTTCGCACGGTATTGGCGACGGTAAAGACGCTGGTAGCAACGATTACATGCGCCATGGGCGGCAATAACCTCCAGCTTGTGGCAGATCCGGCAAACGCGTTTCTTCCGTTTATCATATCGGTAACGGTTTTCCCCAAGAGAAAAGCACTTCCGGCAATATCCCTTGATGGACACCTCGGCCTTTATGCCACACTTTTTGCAAATTCCTATTCGTGCCATGGTTCTTGCCTTTTGTATGCAATGTTGCAAGGCAGCCTATCACATCCCCGCGCTGCATTAAAACAGGCAAAATATTGCCGAGAGCGTTGACGTCCTCTTGGCAGCATCATGGTTCTCTGAATTTTCTTCCGCAAATTCCTCCCCCTTTTCCCGATCCATATTCAGAGGGCATATTTACATTTTCGGCTAAGTTGATTTTTTAGGAGACAAAAAAGCCATAAAACACGTACATCTCCACATCTTAGTACAACAGGAAACCCCCCGGCTTTGCCGGGGGACCTCAGAAGTTTGACAGTTCCGGGAGTAAATGAAAGCCTCCCGTCTGTGAACCGCTCAAAGTTCTCAGAGAAGGAGGCTTTCGATGA
>Ga0265295_1000186_pt1 | contig 128245 bp, 103 predicted proteins | sample Munlansysbiofilm_FD_192503 | JGI IMG/M metagenome (GOLD analysis project Ga0265295, IMG submission 192503) | Leachate microbial communities from a municipal landfill in Southern Ontario, Canada - Methane capture system biofilm | ecosystem: Engineered > Solid waste > Landfill > Unclassified ... | reverse complement strand
CTCCGGGGTATCTGCAACCTCAGGGGTATCTGCAACCTCAGGGGTATCTGCAACCTCAGGGGTATCTGCAACCTCAGGGGTATCTGCAACAACAGGTTCCTTTGCCTTGGATGAAGAGACGTTGGCTATGGAAGAGAGATGGGAGAAAAAGGAAATGGGGCTTGCTGGTTTGGGCTTGAGGGGGTCTGGAAGAGGAGCTTCCACATCCAGACCAAGATACTCGTCCTCGCTTTCCTGGCTGTACTGTGTATAGTCATACATTTTACTGTCGTCTTCAAGATCCCCTTCCATCTGCTCATCAGCCTGGACAAGGGAACTGCCCATCTGTGGCAGATCCTCATCAACCTGATGGTCCTCAATGATGCACAAAGCTTCATGCTCATACTCATCCAGGTCATCATCATCTGCCTCAAGGCCGGAGTTCTCCACAAGATTCCCTTGGGAAAACGGGGAATCGTCCTCCAAATCAAACAAGGTCGGCTGATACTCTGAGAGGGCGAGTTCATCGGCAGTCTCCTTTTCATCCTCTTCCATCTCATCAAAAAAGGAGAATTCGCTCTCGCCTTCATATTCGTCACCAAGTGCATAGTCATCCTGAAGCTGAAAATCATCTTCAACAAACAGGTCCTCATCCAAGGATTCGTATCCGCTTGATTGATACTCTTCCTCCTCTTCTACCGCCTGAGGCTCCCCTTCTGGTGCACTAGCCTCCCCATCCTGCTGATTATGAGGCTCCTCCTGCCCAAAGCCGGGAATGCCCAGCAAGGCCTTGATCTGGGCCACACCATCCCAAGTGGTGGCAAGGTCAGCCAACTGGATAAATGAGAGGAAGAGCTTGTTCTCTGCTAGCTCGAGGGGATACTCCCTGACCCTGTTCGTGATATCCACAACAACACAGGGATGAGGAAGGCCATGCAGGAGTTTGATGGCATCTCGCTCACCTTCCAGCTGGAGGATGGCATCCTCGGTCCTGTCAAAGGGATGGTAGGGAAAATAGCCCATATGGGAGGCGGGTATCTGTATGCAGAGCGAGCGCTTGGAATCCTCAAAGAGAGCATCAAGGTAGCCGTCCCCTAGGGGGACTTTTCTGGTATAGTTCATGGTGCCGAGCATCGAAGAGAAGAACGTGATGGGAAGCAGCGACTGCTTCGCGTCTTCAATGGCCCTCCAGCGATCGTGCATCTCTTCACCCTTGCTGCAAACGGCGCTGCGGATTATCTGGTAGGCACGGTCCAGCAGGGTATCGCCATCAAAGCAGTAGACGGTGTTGAAGATACGCAAGAAAGGACGATCGGTGAGGAGTGAGGCCCTTGTCAGCCATCCCTTAGCTTCAGAGAGGAGGAACTCGCTGTTCGCCCCTGCATCTATGGCCAGAAGCAGTGCATCCGAGGCCGAGAGGTCGGTAAGCTTGCGCACATCAAACAGGTCATAGCCGTCCCTTCGCCCCACAATGTCAGAAACCCAACCTTCCCAACCCTGCTCCTTGATGACAAGGTCCATCAGCGCCTGCATATCCTTTTCAGACTCACCGCGGCTCTTGAGCACCTCAAGCTGCAGAAGGCTCGCCTGCTTGAAAACGGTACTGTCCTCCCTAAGCTTGTCGATGCCCTCATGGGCGCTGGTTGCCAATTGGACAAAGGCGGAAAGCAGGCCGTCAAGCTTTGCATCGAAAACTTCCGAGATGAGGGCATTGAAGGGCTGCAACTGATACTTAAGACTATTATGTTGCTTGTAAAACAGCTGTTTGTCAGAGACAGGGGGGAGGATGGTATCAGTTGCATAGTCCTGAAAAGCAACCAGCAGATCTTCTTCGGTGATCTGCTGATCGGCATAGAGTGATAGGGCATAGTTGTCAGTATATCTTATAGACTTGCGGCAAAGGTCATCAAAGAGGGTGACCAGGCGTTTCCAGTCCTTCTCCTTAATATCACTGTTCTTGGAGAAAGGGGGCTTAACAGCGCCGACAACAGACTGCAGGTACCACACCAGGCGTGACGCCGTCACGCGGGCAAACATATCGTTCGGACGGTCATGCATTACTCTGCGCCGCTCCCAACATGCCATTTTCAGGAGCTCCAAGGGGTGAAAACGGTCAATGATAGAGAGGATATTGGAGACATCATTGGCCAGGAATATGGAGACCTCTTTTATATTCTTCTGGATCTTTTCAGATGAAACACCGGTCATGCTGAGCAAATCCCATCCAGGACTGTTTTTCACAAGCAATTTCTCCTTGTTAAGAGCATAGCACACCTTGCATTCTCATTCAAACTTCCTGTGCTTTCCCGAACAGCCCAGAATATGCACCTTCCAAATACCGGTGGCATCAACCATTGCCTCTATCTGAGTGCCAGGCTCCTGTGACGGGGCAAACCTCTTGCATAAAGAGACCAACACCCGCTTTTTCTCATCCCTATGCGTAACCTCTTCAGCATGGGCAAAAAAAGTTGCACTCTCATAAGCAACCGAGAGGGCCTTCTCATCAAGCTCCGCCTTGCCCACGCAATTGATGCAGATGCGCCTGTCATGGCGCAGGTTGTCAATCTTGTGCCCCTCCCTGGCTGAATGGAAAAAGAACTGACCCTCATGCTCCACCAAAGAGATGGGGACGGCATAGGGGGAGCCCAGGCCAAGGGGGGATTCCTCTCGTACATTGACAGTGGACAGCGTGACCCAAAGGCATTCACGCAACAGCCGGTATGCCTCAGAGTCCTCCATATTTCTTTCAGCTCTTCTCATCGGTACCATTCTACACCTCTTCCAGCGCCGGTGCGCGCATTTTCTTCCAAAAAACCAGACACAGCACCACAGAAATCATGGCAAACACAGAAAAACTCTCAAACAGAGTCTTATACCCAAAATTCTCAGTAAGGAGACCACCCAAGGAGGATCCCAAAACCGTAGGCAAGCCCGTCCCCAAGGAGATGTAGATAGACATGCCCAGGGCACGGTGGGTGCGCTTAACCCTCCTGGCAACAAGCTGGATTGCTGCAGGGTGGAGGAAACCATAGCAGACGCTGTGGAGCAGTTGCCCGATTATCACGCCTGCGAGGGTGGGGAAACGGGCATAGAGCAACAGGCGCACAGCCATGCCGATGCCACTGATGAGCAGGAGAAAGACCGGCAGGACGCCCTTTTTCTGGATAAGATAGCCCGCAAGCAGCATAAGGAATATCTCACTGCCTGCCGCTATGGCATTCATCAGGGAGATCGAGTAGATATGCAGCTCCTCCACCAGATAGAGGGAGAAGAAACTTGTTACAGCACTCATGCCCAAACGGTTGAACGCTATGATTATCATGCCGATGACAAAGCCCGAGTCAAACCAATGGGCGACCTTTACCTTGGTCTTGGTCTTCGGTCCCACGCTTGCCTGCATCCTCCCCTCTTTCCAGCTCAAGACGGGTATGAAGAAAAGCAGGCATCCCAGCAATGCATAGCGAATGATGCTGGAGTTGTCGGTAAGCACAGGTCTGTCAAGGAGGGTAAATGCCAAGGAAAACACGACAAACCCGAGGGTACCGAATGCCCTGATGCTGGCATACTTCTGGGCATCACCATTGAAGCGATTGGTAGCGACCGTATCGACAAGGGGTATCAGCGAGCGAAGGGAGAATGCTATGGTGCTCAATGCAATAATGGTAAGCCAGAGGGAATCGCCCCTGACCAGGAGGATCAGACCAAGGGCTGTTGTAGCTGTTGCAATAAGCACAGTATCCTTGAGCCTGCCTGTCCTGTCGACTATCCGCCCGACAACAAGGGGCCCGACAATGCCTGCCACCTCAAAGATGCCCAACAATACCCCCACAGCCTCGTAGGAGTAGCCGCTGTTACGCAACAACACTTGTAAGTAGGGATTGACTATCGCAAATATGGAGTAGACAAAGAAGAACGAGATATACAGCTGCAACATATTGCCATTGTATGCTTTTATGCCCTCTCACTCAAGCAGGAATTCACATCTCCAGAAAGGTTCTCGCCTTTCTTAGCGTCGAAGCGGGGAGGCGAAGATCCTCCAGGGAGGAAAGGGCTGAAGACCCCCTGCCTTGCACGATCCTCTCCGCATAGGAAGGCCCGATTCCAGGGACGCGCAAGAGGGCCTCCTTGGATGCCCTCTTTACCGAGACAGGGAACAGCTCAGGGTGGCTCTCCGCCCAGATGAGCTTGGGATCCTTGTGCAGATCCAAATCGCCATCCTTGCTGAAGACCAAGTCCTCATAGGAAAAACCATACCTGCGCAGCAGCCAATCAGCCTGGTAGAGGCGATGCTCACGCATCAGGGATTCTGCTGAGGTGCCCACCTGGGGTCCGAGGTCAAAGAGGGTCGGCTGTTCGCTTTGCACCTCCCTAGTCTGCTCACCGGGGATGGAAGGGTCACCAAGCCCTCCCTGATAGGCACTGTAGTAGAGCCGCCCGATCTTGAGGTTGGAGTACATGCGGCTGCCATACAAGAGGATCTCCCGGTCCCTTTCATCGCTGGCACCGACTATGAACTGACTTGAGGTGGAGACACCGCTAAAGCGGCCTCCCCTGCCTGTCTGTTCGGCAATGTAGGTGAGCGGGTCGATGATGTCCTTCTGATAATCCTTGGCCGCAGTCAGCTTGGAAAAGTGCTTGTCCCCGGGAGTCTCAATATTCAAAGATACAGCCGAAGCAAAGCGAAGGGCACTTTCGATGCTTGCCCGGCTGGCTCCCGGAATGATCTTGAGATGGATGTAGCCACGGTAGCGGAAATGCTTTCGCAGTATTTCGGCAGTGGCTACCAGCATGGCCATGGTCTTGTCCGCACTGCCAAGCACAGCGCTGGAGAGGAATATGCCGATGAGGGGACGCTTCAACTGAAACTCATAGAAAAAGGTTGCCATCTCAAAAGGAGAGAGGGCCACCGGGCGGAAATCCTTCTCCTCCCTGAGGGGACAGTACTTGCAGTCGTTTGCACAGCGGTTTCCCATCAGGGTCTTGAGGATGATCCCAGGACCTCCACTCGCTGTTGTTGTGGGATAGAGCCACCCATCACCCCGGCTATTCTTCTTGCGGTGTTCCTCGGGGTTCTTCGTACCGCATGCACACGAAAGGTCGTACTGCGCATCGCGGCTGAGTATGTCTAGTTTTTGCTGTGTATCCATACGAGGAGGGTAACATTAGTATAGTATTATGTGCAAGGGTTTTTTACAGCTTTCTTTCAGCCGGACGCTTACGATCTCGCTTGTACTCAGATACCAAAAGCCCTGCCAGCGTCAAGGCGGTGCCGATGGCGGCGGTGGGTGTTATGACCTCACCGAGTACGATCACAGAGAAGACAATCGTTATGACTGGACTGAGATAGAGATAAAAGGAGCTCTTTATCGCCCCTATGCTCTTAAGCCCAAAGTTCCAAAAGACAAAACAGAGGGCTGAGGCTATGAGGCCGAGAAAGAGAAAATGGAAAACATAGGGGCGTTGGACCACAACCGAGAGGTCGAGAAGGTCCCCAAACAGGAGGTTGGCAACCACCATACCCAAAAGGGCATAGAAGAACATCGCCCTGGTAGCCAGCAACGTAGGATAGCCCCGCCTTGAAACAAGGCGGGTCAGTGTCGTATAGAAGGCCCAGACCACTATGCCCAATATGGCCAGAAAATCACCCAGCGGGTTGAGTGCCAGCTCAGACTGACCGCTGTAGCTTATCAGGGAAATTCCCAGCATAGAAAGGGCGAATCCTACGAAATACTGCGCTTTGAGCTGCTCTTCCTTCAGGATGAAATGCACTGCCAAGAGGGTGAAGAAGGGGGCAGTGGCTACGATGACCCCGACGTTGGAGGCCGAACTGTAGACCAAGGCGGTGTTCTCCAGGTAGTAGTAGAGAAAAATGCCACAGAGTCCCGCTCCTGCAAGGATGAGACGGTCCCCCTTTTGCTTGTAGACCATCTTTCTGGGATTGAGCAGAAAAAGGAAGGAGAACCCCAAAAGGGTCCTGACCAGAAGGATCTGCATGGGGGTGAAGGCATCAAGGAGAATCTTGGTGGAGATGTAGGTGGTTGCCCAGATCAGGACGACCGTAAGTATGGCCAGGTGACCCAATACCCTTGTCTTGGGCAAAATGACCGATGAATTATTCATATTGAGCGGCAGTGTACCGCTAAATTCTACATGTTGCAATCACTCTGTGGTATACTGCACATGCCATTGGAGGTGCTCATGATTACTTTTAGAAAGGAATTGTGGTTTAACATCAACAAACGGCGCGGCTTGGTAAATATCACCGAAGCCGTACAAAAAGCCGTGGAAGAGAGTGGTGTCAAGGAGGGCCTTGCCCTGGTCAATGCCATGAACATCACATCCAGTGTCTTCATCAACGCCATTGAAAGCGGTCTGCACCAGGACTTTGAGGTTTGGCTTGAGAAGCTCGCTCCAGAACTCCCGCATGAACAGTACAAGCACAACAGAGGTGATGAGATGAATGCCGACGGACACCTGAAGCGCACCATCATGGGGCGTGAGGCCGTCGTTGCCATCACGGCAGGGAAGCTAGATTTTGGCTCCTGGGAGCAGCTCTTCTTCTATGACTTTGACGGGATGCGCGAAAAGCACTGCCTCATCAAAATCATAGGAGAGTAAGAGCCCTGTCAAACACTCTCTTTGAGAACTTTCGCCTGATAGGCCTTCAAGCCTGCTTCAAAGCACTTGAGGGCCTGTGAAAGGTCTTCAGTATTGAGCACATAGGCTATCCTCACCTGTTTGCGCCCAAGGCCCTCGGTCTCATAGAAGTCTTCACAAGGGGCAACCATCACCGTCTTGCCGTCCAAGGAGAAATCCCTGAGCATAAAGATGGCAAAATCCTCTGCATTGTCAACAGGAAGCTCGGCGACCAGGTAGAAAGCCCCCTTAGGAGCGTTGCAAACCACCCCTTCTATCTTCTGCAGCCCCTCAACGATGAAGTCCCTACGCTTCTCATACTCAGCCTTTACCTCCTGCAGGTAGGAGTCATCGGTATCCAAGGCGGCACAAGCGGCCACCTGCTCTATCTCAGGGGGACAGAGCCTTGCCTGGGCAAGCTTCAGGGCATTGGCCAGGACATCGGGATTCTTGCTTACAAGGGCTCCGATGCGAGATCCGCACATGCTGTACCGCTTGGAAAAGCTATCCACACAAATCACCCTATCGGCAAATTCGGGGAAGGCGAGCACGCTGGTGAACTCCTTGCCGTCATAGCAGAACTCCCTGTAGACCTCATCGACGATCAGGAAGATATCATGCTTCTTGGCAAGGTTGAGCAGCTGCAGCAACTCATCCTTCGTATAGACATGTCCGGTGGGGTTGTTCGGGCTGCACACCAGGATCGCCCCGGTCTTGCGTGTGATCTTCTTTTCAAACTCGGAGATGTCAGGGAGGGCAAACCCATCCTCTATCTTGCTGGTTACAGGAACGAGGCTGACCATCGCCGAATGGGCGAACGAGGAGACGTTGGTATAGTAGGGCTCGGGGATGATGACCTCATCATACGGGTCGCACAAGGTCATGAAGGTAAATTGCAGAGCCTCGCTGCCTCCGGTGGTGATCAGAATCTGGTCGCTGCTTACATCAAGGCCATACTTGGCATAGTAGGCGGGAAGGGCAGCGCGCAAATCTTCACGACCCTCGCTGTTTCCATAGGCTATGATGCTCTGGTCATAGTTGCGTACAGCCTCTATGACTTGAGTGGGGGTATGGATATCAGGCTGGCCTATGTTGAGGTAGTAGACCTTGATGCCACGATTCTGGGCTTCGCGGGCATAGGGTGAGAGCCTTCTGATGGGTGAGCATTGAAAAGCGGAAATACGGTTTGACATCTTCATGATTAATTCTCCAGTTTAGATAGGAATGGTAGGATACACAGTCATTGCCCTCCCAGCCATACGGCTAAAGGAGGAGCAAAGTGGAATAACCCGGATACCGCTAGAGCCTGAGGCTACTGGCGGTCCGGGTCACTAGCGCTGGCAGAGGCCCTTTTCGCCTCGTTTTCTGCCTGACTATTGTCAATCATGATCTGAATGAACTTTCGGTTGTCCAGCAATGGACTGATGGATCGGCCATGGTGCAGACGGCTGATGACCCGGGCAAACAGCTCGGTGATGTCAGCCTGGACGTACCACTCCTTGTCCAGCAGGTCACGCCCATGATAGACGGCATTGGTTCCGATTATCCTGTAGAAGATACCTTCCTGATAGGCCTTCTCAAACTCCTCAACTGCATTGGCGTTGAAAAAGGGGAGGCTCACCATGCAGATGACGCGCTTCGCCCCGGCATTCATCAGCTCGCGCATGGCGATGATCAGCGTCCCTCCGGTAGCCAGCATGTCGTCGGCCATGAGGACGGTCTTGCCGGTGACGTCCCCAAGGAGATTGATGCTCTTGATATTGGAGTTCTTGGCATCCTTGCTGACGATGGAGTAGTCACGCTCCTTGTAGAGCATGGCCAAAGGCCTGTGCAGTGCCTGGGCGTAGAACTTGTTGCGGCTGATGGCCCCGGTATCGGGGGAGACGACCACCAGGTCGGGGTCGCTGAAGTCGATGATCTTATGCAAGGCGATGAGCGTCTGGTAGGAGCCGTGGAGGTTCTCCAGATGCAGGTGCGAGAAGCAGTTCTCAATCTCCCTGCTGTGGATATCCAGCGTGATGATCCTATCAACACGCAACATCTCACAAATCCGGCCAAACATGGCTGCTGTGAGGGCCTCACGCCCCCCTTTCTTATGCTGTCTTGAATAGGGATAGGTGGGCAGCACCAGCGTAACACTCTCGCCACCGGCGAGCGTTATCGCATTGATGGTGGTGAACAGGAACATCAGGTGGTCGTTCACCGACAAGGGGATGGGCTCTTCAGAACCGGCAACACGCACAGGCTCCATATTGGAGAGGTCGTATACGATGAAGACGCGCAACCCTCTGACCGCATCAAGGATCTCAGCCTTCACCTCGCCATTGGCAAACCTGGTGTACTTTGCCTTTACGGTAAAATCGGGGCATTGGAACGAGGCAGGCCGCTTGCTTCTTGGAATGCGCTTGTTGTTCAGATCATCAAGCAGCGTAACCGTCTTGAGAATCTCATCTTCACTCATATTATGCCTTTTGGCCAAGGCTGAGGAGAGTTTTGTGTAGCGTTCGAGATAGAGACGGCGCAAGTGTTTTACAACCTTGCCGGTGAAGTACTCTGAGCCGGGACCAGAGATGATTCCAAGCTTTTGCGGTTTGATGATACTCATGGGCAAACCATACAACAACAGGTGGTAAAGTTCAATCCATTTCAAGGCGGAGAATCCCCGCCTTCAGGGGCTTGCCAATATTTTAAGAGGACTATAGGGCTAAAACAGGACAAAACACCCATCAAAAGAGAAACTCTTCAGCCAACTACTTTACCAAACCATCAGAAACTTGATACGTTTGCCGTGATATGAATATATTGATGACCCTGTTTAAGATTGTAGGTAGTCTGGGCCTTTTTCTCTATGGAATAAAACTTCTCAGTGAAGGACTTCAGAAAACTGCAGGCAATAGGCTGAAGGCCATTCTTAGGCTCATGACAAAGAACCGCTTTATCTCGGTCCTGACCGGTATCATCATCACCATCCTCATCCAGAGCTCCTCAGCCACCACCGTCATGGTTGTCAGCTTTGTGAATGCCGGCCTGATGGACCTGTTCCAAGCGATCGGGGTCATCCTTGGAGCAAACATAGGCACCACATTCACCGGATGGCTGGTCGCCCTGCTTGGCTTCTCAATGGACATATCCACCCTTGCTCTGGTGGCCATAGCGATAGGGGTTCCGCTGATGTTCTCAAAGAAGAGCAACATACGCGACCTCGCCGATGTGATGCTCGGCTTCGGCCTGCTCTTCCTAGGCTTGAACTTCATGCAAAAGTCCATGCCCGACCTGGGTGGCAACGTAGGGGCCCTTGAGTTCCTCAGCTCCTTCAACAAGGACTCGCTGTTGATGATCCTTACCTGTGTGCTGATAGGGACTGTGGTCACCGTGGTGGTGCAGTCCTCTGCAGCCGCCATGACGATGACCCTTACCATGGCCTTCAACGGCTGGCTTGGGGTGACAGCCTCTGCCGCGCTCATTCTGGGCTCGAACATAGGAACCACCATCACCGCCTACCTGGCCTCCATAGGGACCAGCACCACAGCAAAAAGGGCGGCACTGGCGCATATCATCTTCAACGTGATAGGCAGCTTCCTAGCCATCATCTTCCTCAAACCGATACTCTTGCTGGTGAACACCCTTACCCTCAAGGACATCTATTCGCTCTCCCCGGCTGCGTTGGCTCAGCAGCTGCCCCTCTTCCTTGCGATGTTCCATACGGTGTTCAACGTAGCGAACACCATCATCTTCTTCCCCTTTGTCCGCCAGTATGCCCGCCTGATAGAGAAGATGGTTCCACCCAAGGATGAATATGACGAGGGCACCTACCACTTCAAATACATCGGCGGTACCTTCATCGACTCCCCCGAGCTCTATATGATCACCATCCGCGACGAGATCCAGAAGATGGCCAACCTCGCCTGCAATATGCTCAACCGCTACCGCGTCATGTTCAACAACCCCGACATCAACCTTGATGCAGAGGTTGCAGCGATGAAGCATGACGAGGAGTATGCCGACCAGATGCAGGAGCAGCTCTCAGACTTTTGCGTCCACCTCCTGCAGGACTCGCAAACCCCTACCAATGCATCGTCGCTGAACTGCCTGATCCGCGTCATGGATGAGCTGGAGTCGGTTACCGACAGCTGCTACAACCTGGTGATGCTCGGCCAAAAGCGTTACCAGCAGAACTGGAAATTTGAAGATGCGACCGACAGCGAGCTGCGTCAGTACCAGAACCTTGTCCAGGAGTTCCTCGACTATGTACGGGACCGCATGGACAGGACCCTCACCAAGGCGGAGATGCAGAAGGCCAATGAGTTTGAAGAGCAGATCAACACCTGGAGAAACCACCTGACCAACCTTGTGCAGAGCCGGCTCTCTGAAGAGAATGCCGATGTACGCATGGAGCTGCTCATCCTTGAGAAGATCCGCCATCTGGAGCATATCGGAGACTACTGCACCAACATCGCCGAGGCGTACCACCAGGCTGTAAAGCACACCCCGATGCTGCAAAAACGCTCAGGGCGCCCCGTAGCGATTCTGACCAAGGACAAGGAAACAGGGACCTGATCACTCAAGTCCCTGCCTGCATCCCCACCTCAATCGGTGGGTTTTTCTTTGCCACTACAGAGTACTATCCTTTCAGTAAAGGACAACCTCAACACCGGCGATGCCGCAAAGGTCCTCATACGCATCACTATAGGATTGCAGCACCTGCCCACACCCCTCCTGCATAAGGTTTACAAACAGCAGGTCATCATCGAGGGCAAGGTTGCCCGTCGTTCCCAGGCTCGTACGGGTCTTCAGCGTAGCAACGGGGTCGAATGCCCCTACTTCAGAGAGGTTCAGCCCCACGTCCTTGTAGCTGTCGCGGAAGTTTTCACCGGCAAGCACCCTATTCAGGACCACATCGGTGGCATACAGCGATGGGACACAAGCCTTGGTAAGCGCCTCTTCATGTACTACAAGGCCCCCGAGCATCCTATCCATGATGGCAACCAGTTGCCAGGTGGCCCGCGTTCCCTGCATCAGAGGCTCCTTGGTGTCCTGAAAGTCCCTATTGTATCCAGAGGGGAGGCTTCTGATGATGGATTTTACCGCCATGGCAGAGGAAGAGACGAGAGCTGAACGGCTTCTGGCAAGCTCAAGTCCGTCAGGATTCTTCTTCTGGGGCATGATGGACGATCCTGTGCACAGCTCCTGAGGAAGGGAAAAATACCCAAATTCAGGCAGGGTAAAAAGGATGAGGTCCTGGGCAAGCTTGCTTATGGTCAGGGCGATGTAATCACAGCCGTCCAACAGCATCGCCTCAAACTTGCCACGGCTATTGTTTGCATACAGTACATTGTTCTGGACCCGGGAAAAGCCCATTTCAGCGGCGACACCCTCCCTGTCCAGGGGGAGTGGGACTCCGTAGGAAGCGGCGGAGCCCAGAGGGCTCTGGTCGAATGTCCAGGAGAGGTGCATCAAATGCTGTGCCTCGTCATAGAGCTCCTCAGCAAAGGAAGCGGCCCACAGCCCCACCGATGATGGCATCGCTATCTGCATGTGGGTCCTTCCGGGCATGGGGACAAACTCATGCTTCTTGGCAAACTCCAGCAGGCTTTTAGCAAAAGCGCCCGTCTCTCTACAGAGCTTGAGGGAGAACTCGCGCATCCACAGGCGCAAGGCTGTCTGCACCTGGTCGTTACGGCTTCTACCCGTATGAATTTTCTTGCCAGCCTCCCCTACTTTTCCTGTAAGGAACCCTTCGATGGCCGTATGACAGTCCTCATCAGCTGCGGTTATGGGAAATGCATCATCCAAGCGGAGGTGAATGACCTCCTGCAGCCCCTCTTCCAACTGGGAAAGCTCATCCTCACTGAGCAATCCGATACTGTGCAACCCGCGTGCATGGGCAATGGATGCAAGGGCATCCGCCACCACCAGCTGCTGATCCAGGATATAGTCCTTGTTTACCGTAAACTCTTCCATCAACAAGTCAAGCGAATAGTCTTTTTGCCATAGTTTGGACATGCTCACCCCCCTAAGGTTGTCCAAGTCTAGGGTGTTTTCCCTCTTTCTGTCAATTGAAGCAATCCGGCAACCTTTCCCCCTTTTTTACTATGAAACAATGTACGCTCACCCTTGCATCTGCCCTTGTGCTCCTCTTGCTCACCATCGGTTGCGGGTGCAACCAGGAAGGCCCTGGGTGCATCAACCTATTTGCACAGCAGGACAGCACCCCGCCCAAACTGCTCAGTGCACAGGCGATCGACACAGCAACCATAGCCCTGAAGTTCAGTGAGGAGCTGCGCCCCCTATCCATTACCTTGCTGGTCAACGGGATGGAGAATGCAAACCACCTCTACAAGCGGGAGACCATCATGCTCTACCTCACCTCCCCCATGCCAATAGCATCCTCCACACGCCTGGAGGGCCGGGTGGAGGATCTGTGGGGGAACAGCATACGCTTTGCCCTGGATGTCTGGGCATACAACCCCAACAGGGCTTGCCTCCTCATAAACGAATTCTCCACCAAGGGCACAGGAGCCAGCCCTGACAGGGTCGAGCTGCTGGTTACCAAAGCGGGCAACCTCTCCGGCATTACCCTGGCAAATGGCGTGGGACCGTACGCCAAGGACCGTTGCGTCCTAGGGGACAAGCGTGTTTTTGCAGGGGATTTCCTGGTCGTCAGCTTCCAGGGGGGATCGGATGAGTATCAATCTGAGAGTCTAGGGGGTTTGAGCTCAAACAACGGATGCATCATCGTCACCGAAAGCCCTGACTGGCAGAGCCCCATCATCGATGCTGTGCTGTACAGCAACAAGACCACCACCACGCACAGTGGCTTCGGATCAAGGGAGAGCGAAGAGAGTGCCCGGCTTCTCTATGAGGGGAGGCATTGGGACTCACCCCTTTCTGACAAGGCGATAGACTCCACCAACAGCACTGCTACGCGCACGCTCTGCCGTGACTCCTACAGGGATACCAACAGCGCACAGGACTGGTATGTCTGTGATACCAAGGGAGCCAGCTTTGGCATGAAGAATACCAGCAAACGGTATGAGCCGTAGGCAAGAAGCAGCCTTTAGAGATAGTCCAAGCGAAAGAAGACGTTCACTCACGTACCGCGTGCCAAAAAAAACATTAGACAGTCGGGCCTGTTTCAGTCCTCTTACCCATCAAAGTGATGCATGGATAGGGGCTGGCAATCCCTAGACGATGGCACGTAAATTCCCTATGGTTACCTAGGTGAGGATAAGAGACATGAGTAGAGCCACCAAGGCAACCCGGACACTTCTAAAACTTGCAAACGTCAAGGAACTGGCCACAAAACACTACAGGAACCCTTCCAGGGGTAACGCTGTGATGGGCGCCAACCATTTCAAAGCCGGTTATACCGTCGAAACACAGGAGGTAATGGGGAGAAAGGTCACCACAGTCAGCGCCCCTGACCATGATGGAAGGCACCTGGTGTTTTTCCACGGGGGCTCGTATGTACTTGAGGCAACGGCTTTTCACCGGAGATTCATCCAGGTACTGATCAAGAAGCACCGGATGGCTGTAACCTTCGTCGAGTATCCGCTCGCCCCAGAGAACACCTATGAGACAACCATGGCCATGGCCATGGCATCCTATCAGGAGACTGCAAGCACCTACCCCGACCATACCTTCTTTCTTTTTGGCGACTCTGCTGGAGGCGGGTTGGCTTTGGCACTTCTTCAGCTCCTCAAAAAAAAAGAGACCCAGCCCTCCCCCAAGAAAACGGTGCTCTGCTCCCCTTGGCTTGACCTTACGCTTCAGAACAAACAGATTCCTGAGTATGAAGGATTGGACCCCCTCTTGTCGGTAGAGGGATTGCACTATGCCGCCCAACTCTACAGTGGCGGTTCAGACCTAACGAACCCCATCCTATCCCCGATATTTGGGAATATGGACGGCCTGGGGGAGATCCTGCTGTTTGTCGGGACCCATGAGCTCTTCTTTCCCGACTGCATGGTCCTACAGGATACAATCGAGAATGCAGAGGGTTCTTCTCTCTCCATGGTACTCGGTGATGGTCTGATGCATGATTGGGTGTTGTTTCCCTCCAAGCAGGCAAGGGATGTACCGGCTCGGATGGATATGTTCCTGCACTGACAAGCATCACAAGGAACATGCACATTCATGCCCAATGGTGAACGCGAACCTGCAAAGAGAGCGATATATTCAAGAGGAAAGCAATAAAGTCAAAATCAGGTCATCAAGACAGACGCCAAAAGAGGAGGCCTGCGCCTCCTCCCAAACACACACTGCCAGATTTTAAAGATAAGGTTTAACAAATCCCTCGAGGACTGAAAGTGATGCCGCCCCAATGCGTTGGTCAACCACTTCCCCATTCTTAAAGACCATAAGGGTGGGGATGCTGCTGACGCTGAACTTGCTGGCAACAGAGACGACTTCGTCCACATTGACCTTGGCCACCAGCAGTTTCCCAGCATATTTTTCAGCTAGTTGGGCAATGGCAGGGGCTATCATCTTACATGGGCCACACCAAGGTGCCCAGAAATCCACCAGGACCGGCTTGTCCGCCTGCAATATCTCACTTTCAAAGTTATCAGAGGTAATGATTATTTCACTCATGCGCATAGCTCCTTCTCTCGAGTGATATAGTAACGGCAAACCGGGGAAAAAGATAGGGAAATCTCTGTATGGGCATGAAAGCCCTTGGTCTGGGAACCAGAGCTGTCACCGAGCTTGCTGAGTCCACTCTGTAGTGTATCGAATATTTTCTCAAACACCTTCTTATGTGATGGGTTGATATTGCGATTGAATGCAGAGAGTGCATCCCTAACATTGGAGACGTCAAAGTCTTTTCCCAACTCTATCCATGTAGAGAAAAGATTATTATGCGCTATGAAATAGCCTACATTCTGCTGGATGTACTTTACATCCTCACTATTTTCCTCTGATAGAGATCTGCTATCATCGTTGTCAAAATCATTCTCTTTTAGGAATTCAATTTCTTTATCAGAAAGGAATTTATAGAAAAGCAGACAAATAACAGAGAGCAAGAGCCTCTATCATGTTCAACAGAACAAGATAGAGGCTCTCTTTAGCTTTTCACCTGAAACCTACAAATAACCTCATCATAGCAATAAAAATGCTATCGGCACCTACTATGGCTCAGATATTGATCTCCTCGTCGAAGAAGGGCTCCTGTTCTTCTTCACAGACCTCAGCAGGTTTGCCCTTGCTCTCCGGCTTGAACTCCACATGCTCAGCCACCACGATGATCTTCTCCCTGTTACCACCTTCCTTGTCTTCCCAGCGCTCCTGACGCAACCGCCCCACAACACGCACACCCCGCCCCTTCTTGAGGTAATTGAGGCATCCTTCTGCCAAGCCACCCCATACCTGCACCCCGATGTACATGACCTCTTCCACCGCTTCGGCGTTGGCCTTCTTATAATACCGGTTCACTGCAATGGAGAACTTTCCCATGACACTGCCATTGCTCCCTACCAGTACTTTTTCAGGGTCACGCACCAAATTCCCTTCCAGCAACACCGAATTCAAGTTATTCATGCCAGCCTCCAGACACCCCTTGGATCAGATCCTCTCCAGGCTCAAGCCTGGCGATAGAGGTACGTCCCAAAGGGGTGTTCAGTACCTAAGGCGAGCTGCTGTCCCTATTGCTTCACTCATAAGCGAGCATATGGGGCTCTCTCAATTTCTCTGAACCTATTTTGTCCAAAAGCAGTCTCACAAAAAAGAAAGTTTTGTGCTGCTTTGATAGCTATGCCTCTTCCTGCAAAGCCATACTATTATTTCTTTTGCGTCTTGAAATTGTTTTTCATTTCGAAATCCTTGTAAGAATCCCACTAGGATCAGATTCCCAGTACCCGCTCCCCTCTGTTCCAATTCACTAGCAAGTATGGTTGTTTGTGGAGTTACATAACCAATCCAAACGGATGTATCTGCACCGATCAGGTGTCTGTCCCCATTCCTCCAAGATTGCCTTCCTATCAGCCTATTTTTAGCTGTATCTCCTGAAACGGCTAAAGCTTCATCTATCAAGTGATCATCTATGACAGTATTGGTGCGCATCCACACCCTCCAAGCATCGATGCGGTCAGCGGCTCGGTCAAGCTGTAGAGGTACGCATGGGATGCGGGGATGGGCCTCATGCCTCTGTTGAACAGGAAATATGGCAGGGCTGCTGCAATTCCTCCAAGGGCAAATGCCAAGGTAAGAAGATGGGGTTCGGCAATCAAGGAAAACCCTTGTATGGCTGCAAAAGGGAGAAGCAGTCTAGCTCCTCCAGATAGTACGACAAGCGAGATTTCAAGAGGGAAAGCAGTATCTGCATACCCTCCACTTCGCCCCCTCCGGCAACCGACAACAACGATACAGGAGCAGAGCAGCCACGATCGTCTCTGAACCTCCTTATGCCATATCCAAGGGTATATGGCGGTCAACAGCGGAGAGCTTCCGATGACGACCATCGTCGCTATGGTCACTCCCGCCAGCTTGACTGCCAGAAATAGCATTACCAGTGCAAGGGCTGTTCCTGAGGATGCAACAACCACATGCTAGGGATACATCCTGGTATGGGGAGCTGGCCAAACACCTTTTGTGGCACTTCCCAGTAAGAAAGCCGAAAAAAGCTTCCCGCTGCCAGCTGTTGTCTCCGTATAGATAAAGGGTGGAGGATAACTCCCCTAGCAGTTTTTTCTGACCACGGAGCGTGACCACTTCAAAGTGTTCAGAAAGTCCTCTTTGTGCCAAGGAGGGTTTCTACTGTTTCTTCATTTCAATGATCAATACATGCGATGTACTCTTAGCCTTGATGGAAATATCTTCCTCCACTATCTCCAAGGCGTCCCTAGCATGCAATTCAAGGCCATTGATTTCCGAGCTTCCCTCTATCTGCACAAGATAAGCCTGTCTGCCTTCCCCTACCGCAAAATCAATTTCCTTGCCGGCATCCAGTTCCAATACATGGATATTAGCATCCTGATTGATCTTTATTGGTGCATCGCCTGTAATACTTGATACTATCTGCAACCATCTGTTTTTCCGATCGTCCCAAGTGAATTTGTAATCCCCATAGTTTGGAGTAAGTCCTTTTTTGTCCGGCACCAACCATATCTGTAGGAATCTAGATGTAGTGTCCCCATAATTATGCTCACTATGATGGAGTCCTGTTCCTGCACTCATAAATTGAACATGGCCGCGGGTGAGCGTGTTTTTGTTTGCCATGCTGTCGCCATGGTCAAGCTGCCCATCGATGACATACGAGACAATCTCCATATCTCTATGGGGGTGCATTTCAAACCCCGTATTGGATTTGATCAAATCATCATTGATCACCCTGAGAGCTCCAAAACTCATGTTTTGGGGTTGTAGTAGCTTGAAAAGGAAAAATGGAAAATACTTTTCAACCATCCCAAATCTGATCTGCCCATATTTTTGTTATCTAGTTTTCTTAGCATAGTGTTCTCCTCCAGGGTCAATCGTATGGCTCATCACCATATATGGTTACTTTAAGTAACTTAGTATATTTACACTACTAAAAGCCGGGGTATATGTCAAGCCTCTCTCTTGTTTGGCTAAACTATGTGGTTGCTGCGTACGCTCAGAATGGATTTGACCAATTATAGCCACTTTTCAGCCCATACTTGGATTTGATCCATAACCTTGCTCAGGTCTTTCCCTTTCTCGGTGAGTTCATATTCGATCCTTACCGGTGTTTCCGGATACACCGTGCGCACGAGAACTCCTTGGTTTTCCAATTCCTTGCATCGTTCAGCAAGCATCCGTGCACTCAAATTCGGTATGGCACCCGATATTTCAGAGAACCGTTTGTGTCCTGCCAGTAACGTTCTTATGATTAGTCCAGTCCATCTTTTCCCCAAGAGCTCAAAGGCGTCTTCAAATTTTGGACATAGATGATACCTATCCATACACTTCACCTCCTGCAACAACTCTATACTAGCAAGTATAACAAAGTAAGTACATTACTTATATATACCAACAAGCATTGCGTCATCCCTTAGCGGGAACAATGTCTGAGAACTTCCCGTTTAGGAATGGAGATTTTCCCCTATGAAATATTTGAGGTTATTGTAGTGATCACATATCATCAAGATAAGCCTTGGGCTGAAGGCCTCACCGTCATACAGGGTGAGGCCTTCAGCCACTAGAATCCTATTCGTAAAGCCTTGCTGTCCAGACTATTGAACTCCTCCAGGAACCATTTAGAAGCTATAGCCTATACAGAAATTCATCTGGATATCAGCGTGATTACTACCCTGCTCATTGAGGTAGAGGTCTACACTATCACCATAATGCACAGCGGTAAAAACAGTAGGGGTCTTGCTTTTCATGTTTACGATATTCACATAATCCAAACCAGCTTTGACATACATACCCGGCACTTTGGGTACATTCAATTTCCCACCGACACTGAGGATGAGTGTCCTTTCGATAACATCGCCGGAAAGGATGGTGATCAGGTCATTCTGACCGTTCTTTCCATAGGCACTCCATTGAGAGTCCAGTCTCTTGTTCCCGTGCCACATGTACATTGCGTTGCAGAAAACCGACCAGTGCCCGAAGCTTTCAAGGGAAGAGGCATAGTGCAGTACAATGGCATCCCCACCATATTCATACCCAAGAAACATTCTCTTGTAATCACCGGGCTTGTTAAAGTTCTTGACTATCGCATCGTGGCCATACCCATGGCTATATCCACCAACTCCAGAACCATCCGATACTCCATCGAGACCCCGTAGATAGAGAAAGGGATCAGTCAAGGCAGCTTCAAGAGAGGCCTCTGCAACAATCCCGCCCCTAACGGGGAATGCTGCTCTGGCACCAACCATATAGCCCATTGCATTTGGATAGGCACCTGGATTAGGCTGTGATTCTTCTCCTAATGATATTTCGTCTATTGCCAGCTGGGCATAGTAATCGACATATCCAAAGGGATTCACATCGACTTCAACTGTGATGAGGGAGTTGGCAAGGCCCCTGATGTATTCGTTATGAAAAAACCCAAAGGGGTTGATCGCAGCCAGGTTCAGGGTATTCTCTTCAGTCTTGTAGGTGATCGATTCGCTTAGGGCCAGTCCAAACTTATCCTTGAGGAAACTGAATTCTATCCTATGTCCCAAAAACATGGTGAACCCTGGAAATTCAGCATTCTGATCCTTGCCCATAGTTGCATCAGGGGGAAAGAAAGAAGCCAAAAGGGTGTACTTGAATCTGTTGTGGAAGGTCGTAAACTTCAGGTAGTCGTGCTGGATGAAATGCGAGCCAAGCATAAAGTTTCCACTTCTACCAGGACCCCAGGAAAACCTGTCCCTTCCTATTGACAGATTCCAATGGTCACTGCCGAATGAGCCAAAGCTACGGTAGGGAAAGGTGAAATCCCCATCAGCACCAAAATCAGCAGGGGGCAGGAAGGGTGCATTTGTTACAAATGCATTTTTGTAGAGATAATTGCCTCCTGCACTGTTGTGATGATTACCAAGAGAGTTCATAAGGAGCACAGCATCAAAATAGATGTAGATAGAATCAGTACTCCACAGATGCCATGCAACATCTAGGAATTTAGCCCTGTCATTGAATCCATGCACCCAGAAATGTTCATCGTCAAAGACCTCGTTTGTGTGAGCATACATTTCAAAAGCAGTGGTCACATCAAAGGTCATTGCAAGGTTGCTGCTCATCACGAAATCAGGTTCTGCAGACAACTTCTCAGCAATATACTCATACACCTTGTGCGATGTGGGAGAGGTAGGCACCACGCCCTCCAGCATATGCAAAAGTTCCGCCTCACTCCAAGGGCCGGCTGTCGAAGGCAACGAGTGCCCTTCCATCAGATACAGTTTTTACATTGCAGAATATATCTCTGAATCAACAGGATGGATTCTTTGGCCATTGTTCATAGCCGTGGCAAAACTCAAGGCAAACATGCACACAAGTAACGATACTATAATCTTCTTCTTCATGCCATCTCCACAATTGAACTGCAACAGGTATACGATGGTCCAACACCTCTGTCAAGGAAAAAATCATTATTCCCGCCAATCAGGGCCACTATGCCAGTATTGCTGGTTCCCCTTGGAGGGGGCCTACTCAATATACGCATAGGGGCCATCATCATGAAAGAGGGGAAATTCCTCATGGTGGGAAACACATGCGAAGAGTATCTATACTCCGTCGGGGGGCGCGTCAAATTCTCGGAGTCTTTGCAGGAGGCTGCATGCAGGGAAGTCTATGAGGAAACTGGCCTCCGCATGGAGATAGACCGTCTTGGGTTCGTGCATGAAAACTTCTTTTATGGTGATTCTCCTACCAAGGCAGGGAGGCTCATCCAGGAAATCTCATTTTACTTTTACATGAAAACCCCTGCAGGGTTTGAACCAGTCTGTACCAGTTTCTCTGAAGATGGAACCAAGGAGCATCTTTTCTGGGTAGATGCCAGTGAAAGCAGGAGGTTTTTCCCAGAGTTCTTCGGAGAGGAGCTGAAATGCCTCTCAAGGGAAGTCAAGCATCTTGTCACCAGGGATCTCCCAAAGGTGCTACACACAACGGATGAGGATCCCCCCCTAGGGTGAAAGGATGCGTCCTGATTGGTAAAATTTCCGGTTTTCCCTTTAAAACCAGGAAGATCCTGTCTATACTTGAGAGTATGCAAGAACTATTGGAACTAGTGAAATCAGAATATCTGAAAGCACTGCTGGTAATGGTCATCGGCTCGTTGGTACTGTTCTTTATGAACATCGCCCTCAAGCGAAAGATAAAGGGCCTTGAAGAAAAAAAACAGGAAGGAGAGAAAACCCGCCACCTGAACTTCCTCAGATTATCCCAACGCATCGCAGTCCCCTTGGCTTTCCTGGCGTTGCTCACCATTGCCACAGAAATGGTCTCATTCAATGAGGATATCCAGAATATCGTAAAGATCGGACTCTCCATCATCATGACCATCATCGTTATCCGTGCGCTGAACAAATCTCTGGATTTGGCATTCGAGAGGTATTTTGAGCACGCATGGACGGATCGCAGCCGAGAGAAACACCTCAAGCCACTTCTGTCCCTGGCCAAATTCATCCTCTGGATAGTGGGAATCATCTTCCTTATGGCTAACCTGGGCCTTGATGTCTCAACAGCCCTAGCAGGTCTTGGAGTTGGTGGTATCGCCGTTGCCATTGCAGCCCAGGGCATTCTGGGGGACCTCTTCAGCTACCTCATCATCTTCTTTGACAAACCGTTTGAATTGGGTGACTTCATCGTCTTTGGGGACAAGTCAGGAGTGGTTGAACGCATCGGGGTCAAATCCATACGCATCAGGGTGCTTTCAGGTGAGCTTCTGATTATTGCTAACTCCGACCTTACATCTGCCAGGGTTCACAACTACAAACAGATGCTGCACCGCAGGGTGGTATTCACTATTGGAGTCACCTATGAGACCCCATCAGAAAAGTTGGAAAAAATCCCAACCATCATAAAGGATATCATCACCTCGACAGAAACCATTGCAGGAGTTTCCTTTGACCGATCCCACTTCAGTGCCTTCGGCGACTACTCACTCAAGTTTGAAACGGTCTACTATGTACCTACCAATGATTACGCCACCTACATGGATACACAACAGGAAATCTACTTCAAGCTCTTCAGGGCATTCAAAGAGGAGGGCATAGACTTTGCCTATCCTACCCAGCTGATCTACACGCATGAGGGGACAACAAAGATCTTGACAACAGCAGAGGAACCTACACAGAAAGCACCCTAGCCAATGCTTTCCTGGAATCTTTTCCGCTGCATGGGAAATGCCCTATGAATCTTCCCAACGAGCGCTTGTACCCTCTTCTTCGTTCATGAACATGGCACAAGCTTCACTGCTGACAGGATGCCTGCAAAGAGAACGACTGTTACCCCTATAGGGGGCAGAGAGCATATGAAGTGTTATTGTCATCGGGTTCAGTGAGACTAAGAAGTGTTGCCCTAAAGGGGGGGGATTTCAGATATTACCACAGGTATTCATTTCACGATCGAAAGGTACAGACCTCTTGCTCTCGCTAGAGCTTGTACTGATGTACACACATATCTTGCAGGTGGGATCGGTATATAATGAGCCTAATCGTTACTGGGATTGGGTATCCTCTCCCTGTTTTCTGAGGATGTTTCATGCTGTAATAGCAAAATATATCTTTCTGTATGATTTCTCCTCAGGGCACTGCTAGTCTGTAGTGCTTTTTGTTTGGTTCTTAAGCATTTCAAATGCCGCTTCGCTATCAAGTGGTCTAGCGATCAGATATCCCTGTATTTTGTCACAACCATGATCTTTCAAGTACTGTAGCTGCCTCTCTTCCTCTACGCCTTCAGCTATGACTGAGTGTCCCATCCTATGCGCCATTCTTATGACATCGCCGGTTATAGCCTCCTCATCCTTCAGTGTCAGAAGCTTTACAATAAAAGATCTGTCAATTTTCAGACAGTCAACATTCAATTCCCGTTCCCGAGCTAGGGATGAATATCCTGTTCCAAAGTCATCGATGGAGATTTTGATGCCGGAAGTTTTAAGTTCTCCAAGGATTTCGTTTATTTCCTGATAGTTTGAAGCAAATACGGACTCAGTAATTTCAAGTTCGATATGTGCAGGATCTATATGCATAGCATCCATCATCACTATAAGGTTCTTAGCAAAACTCTTTTCAAGCAGTTGTATTGCAGAAATATTGATGGACACATCTATATCTTCATACCCCTTCTCCCTCAAGCTGTTTGAAAAACGAAACGCTTGGAGAATTATTTGTCGCCCTAAAGGAATGATAACCTTTGTTTTCTCTGCGATTGGTATGAATTCAAGCGGTGGCACCCTGCCATACTGTTTACTGTTTAATCTGGCCAAAGCTTCAAAACCACAAATCTTATGTGACGCAAGGTCCAGAATCGGTTGGAATTGCAAAAACAGCCTATCATCTGCTTCGTCCGCCGCTATCTGCAAAAGCTCATGTTCAATCTGGTGTTCACGCAATACCTGAGTTTCCATCTCCTTATCATACAAACAAAAGCCAAAGTTTCTGCTTACCATAGTTTTCGTATTTTCGAATGCAACCATGAGATTTCTCAATATCTGCTCAACGCCATATCCTTGTATTTCAACAATACCAATACCACCATCAACTCTTTCGACAGCAAGCACCAATTCTAATGTATGAGCAATGTCTGTGCAAAATACCATCAATGCATCTTTGTCCTTGTAGGCTTGTATGTAGAAAGCAAACTGGTTTTCATATATATGGAACAATCGCCGATTAAAGGTGCAATGAGTTCTTAGCGAGTCAGCTACTTTTTTTATCAAATCCTGTCCATAGCGGAAACCATACGCTTTCCCCAAGCTATGAATAGCACTCAGATCAATACCTACGATGGCTGTTTTTTCGTTTTCCTTATCTGCTTTTTCGTGACTCAAGACCTCAACTAAAGAACTGAGGTTGTACAGGCCAGTCCAAAAATCATGTTCATTAGCATATTGCAGATCCATCTCCAGCTTTTTTCGCTCCGAGATATCAATGATGATCCCCTCCAGTGCTTCGACGGTACCATCGTCGTTAAAAACTCCTTCCCCCAACTCTATAACCCATTTCTGCTCCCCGCTAGCCGTTGTAATCTCGTATTCATGCATAAATGGCTTTCTCATAGCAAGATTATGTTCCCACTCCTTCCACAGAGCTTCACGATACTTGTGAGTTATCAGCTCATTGAAGGATAGGTCCCTGTTGTCGATAAGACTTTCCGGAGTATACCCAGTCAAATCAAAACATCCTGCAGAAACAAACTGCATCGTCCATTCACGGTCATACGTACATCTGTACGCCATACCAGGAAGGTTGGAAAGAAGAACCGATTTGCTGCGTTCGCTTTCCTGTAGCTCCATCTCTGTTCCCTTATGTTGCGTGATATCACGCGAAACACCAAGAAACCCCACCATAGAACCCTGCTCATCACGGATACCAGTAATATTCATAGATATCCAGATACCGGTGCCATCGGCTTTATACTGTTCGACTTCTATGATGTGTGACCTATTTTTTTCACCGCTGGGATCTTTTTCTTTTTCAAGCTCATCAGCTATGAGGGAACGAATTTTTATGAGTGATTGCTCTGAAAATATCTCTTCGAGTGGCTTATGCACATATACTTCAGGAGTCTCGCCCAGGAGTTTTTCCACCGATGGGCTGATATACAGGGTTTTTAGCTGTAGATCCGTCTGCCAGACAACATCAGACATGTTTTCAGCAATGTTGCGGTACTTTTTTTCGTTTTCAACCAACGCATCCTCGGCTGCTTTTTGTTGGGTGATATCTTGTAGGATGCAGTGAGTTTGCTTGAACGCTCCATCGCCTCCATAGCCTATCTTCCCCTCAAAAGAAATAATTAACCGTTCGCCGCTTGCATGAAGCATCTCAAACTCACTATGGATGTAGCCTTGTGTTTTGAATAGAGGGAACCTCTGGCGAAATGCTTCTCGGTAAGCAGGGGAAAGAAAGTCACCAAACCATTTTCCAAGTACCTCATCTCGAGCATATCCGAGCAGGTCACACCATTTCTGATTAACTTCGATAAAATTACCGTCAAAATCCAATGACTGATACCCAAGCGGTGCTTTGTCGAATAACAGTTGGAATCTCTCCTCGGATTGTTCTAATTGGTCTTGCATGTGCTTAAGCGTCTGCTGACGAATCAAAATAAGGGTGAGAAAGACAGTTACAATGGGATACAGCCCGAGAACTGGAATCATGATTTCACGCATGACAAACAGATTTTCCGGATAGGGAAGCAAGAACATACTCAAGAGCATGGCACCATGGACACATATTCCCATCGCGTAGATATTCAACCAACGCCAGCCAGGTGTTTTAGGATACAGCCAGCGCCTCCAAGCCATGCCGATCAGGGCGCTGCTTATGATTATAGCAATACCTGGCACCATGCCGACACCGCCTATGATTATTCGATACAGTATGGCCACCACTACCGTGATCACGGTCAAAATAGGACTGAACATCAGGGCTGTCACACTGATGAGGATCGAGCGGGTATCAAATATAATGCCAGACTGAAGCGTAAATGGCATGCTCATGATGACAATACATATCAGCGAGGTCATCAATCCTTGTAAAACCGGTAGCATACGGTGATGTCTTGAAGGTAAAAAAAATACAACCTGGTAGACAATGAACAAACCCAGCAAGAGTGCAATAGCATCAAACAAAGAAGTTACCATATTCAGGCCCATACCTCACACTCCTATCCAGTACGGAAGTTCCCTGTCTGTAGGATTCTTACAAAAAAGGCTCACTACATACTCAAGGGTCTGTAGAATTATAGGACAAGCCCAACTGCCTGATCTTCCGGTACATTCAGTCAATTATGGTGCAGGTAACCTGTCAATCCTTCATGAGGTCCTGAGCAAAAATTACATAAGGGAAAACAAATCTAGTACAGCATACCAGAGATTCTTGGCGTTCGCCAGATACCGTTCTGTAGTTTCTTCAGCATCAAGAAAATATTCGATAGTTGTATCAGCCACTACTTCTACCTACTCATTGTATTGTCCATACCCACACAATACCCATGAGCATTGCACCATGCACATTTCATAGGGCAAGGAGATGGATAGAGAGGATTACTCAAAGGACCTAGCAGGCAAAGGCATGTATCTTCATTACTTTTCTGAAAGGGCTGGTTCCATCTTACCTGCCTAGGAACATCCATCTTACCGGCTGTTCGGGAGAATATGGATAGGGGATTTCGTATTGTTGCTGAATATACCAAGCTTCACCGTCGATAGGATTGCTGCAAAGAGAACTATCACAATGGTTACGATCAAGGAAAAACGAAACGAACCAGTGGTCTCATCAAGGTATCCCCCGATCCCCGGAGCGATGAAGCCAGCAATCCCATAGGCAATGAAGCATATGGGGTAGAGTGTGGCAAAAATCGTTTGACCGAAATGACGCGCAATGGTTGATGCATAGATTACAAAATTCGAGCCAAAGAAGAATCCAATGAAGATGATATCAAGCAGGAGAAGCCATTGGGGCAGTTGCAGTAATAGTGGGATGCAAGCAGCTAACATACCGAATAACGAGAGAGGTATGCTTTTGTATCCAAGATGGTCAAAAGAGTGCCCCCAGGCAATCCTACCCACAGCATTTCCAACAGCAAACAGGGAAATGGCAATACGTGAATGGGGTCTGTCTATGCCTCCTTCGGCAACGAGGGGTATGAGATTCCCATTGATGAGAAGTCCTGCAAAGGTTCCGGCAAAGATACCCATTGCGCAGATCAGAAAAGGCATACTAAAGACTTCTCCAAGGCCAGCCTTTTTTACTCTGGTTCTCTTTCGTCCTGTAGGTCCTGTCATGAACAACGATGCTATACAGAGTATCGAGCCAGCAACAAGGCCCCACCACCGGAAAAAAAGAAGGATGGGCATGCCATTTCCCAAGAAATATCCAGCCACTGTAGATAGGATGATCGCCCCGCTTCCAAATCCTGCAACAGAAACTCCTGTGACTAGGCCCTTGTTATTCGGAAACCACCTCATGCCCACTGTCAACGGGCAAACATACCCAAAACCTATTCCTGCCCCAGTGAAGATTCCAAGCCCTAGCAACAACAAAGCGTAATTCCCGCCTGAATAAGAAGCGATCAGGTATCCGCCTGTAAAAAGAAGGGCCCCTATCGCCGAGGTCAAGCGCGGTCCGTGAGCTACGAGAAAGCGGCCTGCAAAGACCATGGTCAGGGTAAATGTAGTGATGCATAATCCAAATATGAAGCCACCCAGGCCTTTGGAAAGTCCATAGGTTTCACCCAGGTTGGCCATCAAGGTGCTCCAAGCGTAGATGCCACCAAGGATTATTTGGATCAGCACTCCTGCAATCAGCGATACCCATCGGTTCTTCATACAAGTCTCCTAGATATACCGTCTTCGATCGCTACGCATTTCCTCTTGCTAAGCAAATTGAGTGCAACCACCGGCTACGATATATCCAAGTAGCGCCTACTACCGGCTGCAAGACGACCTGCAGTTGGTGGAACAGCATGATTGTGTTCCCCTAGGAAACCTATATATGAATCAAAGCCCAGCATCAAGGGCAACACCCTTACAAATATACTATTTTGTAGCGATGTTTTTCTCTCAGGGTATCACATCAGAACTGCACACTTGAGAGTATTAGTCCTCTCCAGGTCAGAGAGATTTCAAAGTTTGTTCTGTTTTAATGAATATATTTAGTACTATTAGAAGGGTCTACTGAGAATAAAGGAGTATTTGGTCTCCTCTCACAAGGTACATCCCCCTTCCCTCCTCAGTGCAAATCTAGAGCCGATAAACCCAAGTCCTGGTGTTCCGACCTTTTGTTTGCACCTTCACTGTATACGATACAAATAGCTTCTCATTGTCTCTATGCTTGAAAACTGCCTGAGCTGTGAAGGTTCTCACCTACAAAGAAAACTTCCAGTTGCAAAAACCCACCACTAGCCAATTGAAAATCTGGTAGGTGGTGGAGGAAAGCTTTGTCGGATATCACTGTATTTATTTGTATCTAGGCAGATATGGCGCATGTGCTCTAAAAAGGTCGTCACACATACTTCGGATATCATCAAGGGAAAGTTCGGCTGAAGTATGAGGATCTAGGAACGCAGCCTGATAGACTGCTTCCTTTTTTCGGGTAAGTGCAGCTTCGATAGTCATCAGATGAACATTAATATTGGTTCTATTCAAGGCGGCGCACTGCTGGGGGAGCGGACCGGAATAGACCCCTTGCACTCCATTCTTGTCGACCAGGCAGGGAACTTCCACAATTGCCTCAGAAGGAAGATTTGGGATAAACCCCTTGTTTTCAATATTGCCGTGAACCCTGAACAACTCACCTGTTTCAACGGCGTTGATGATGCATGAGCCGTACTCATTGGTCTTTTTGTGCTCGATGGTTGCATCCTTACCCAGTTCGATCTTTTGCTTTTTCCAAGAGGCAATCTGTTCAACACACCTGCGCGGATATTCATCAAGGGGGATATTGAACTCCTCTATATACTGGGGATATCCGCTTTTGATCCAGTAGGGGGTGTACTCTGCGTTATGCTCGCTTGATTCTGTCATATAGTACCCAAAATGGCGCATTATTTCAAAACGCACCATATCATCATGTTTTTGTGCCTCCATTTTCCTGGAATCAAGGTTCATTTTGGCAGCTATCTTTTTTATTTCAGGGTAAAGGTCCTTTGTGCCATCCTTGATTTCCAAAAGCCATGCCATGTGGTTGATGCCCGCTATCTTCCAGCTAAGATCAGTTACGCTATCGGTCATCTTCACCTTTTCCAAAAGATGGTCCGCACATACCTGGACAGAGTGGCATAGTCCCACCGTCTTGATCGAAGAACCCTTCAGAATACCGCCGGTCACTATGGCCATGGGATTTGAATAGCTCAGAAGGAGCACATCCGGACATACCTCCTCCATATCACGGGCAATTTCGAGCATGACAGGAATGGTCCTCAATCCCCTGAAAATACCTCCAATTCCCAAGGTATCTGCAATGGTCTGACGCAGACCGTATTTCTTGGGAATTTCAAAGTCTATGATAGTTGAAGGATCGTATCCACCGATCTGGACAGCATTGATCGCATAGCGCGCTCCTCTGAGCGCTTCCTTGCGATTCTCAACGCCCAGATGGGCGGTAATACGAGCCCTGTTGCCATTTATGCTGCGGTTAAGACTTTCGATCACAACCCTGGATTCTTCCAGTCTCTCCTTGTCTATATCGTAGAGAGCGATATGTGAATCCTTCAGAGCTTCAGTAAGCATCACATCCCCTAGTACATTTTTAGCAAAAATAGTACTGCCAGCCCCAATAAACGTTATTTTAGCCATCTCAATCCCTCTTATGTGTATATAAAAATCATTACCGTGCGCATACTCTGTTGCTTACTCGCAGCACTACCCGTTTACCGCACTGCCTGCAGACATCGCTTTCTCTACCTGATTGCTAAAGCAGAGGTATATAATCAGTGTAGGAAGGCTTGCAATGGTCAGTGCAGCCCCCATCGCACCCCAATCGGTGGTAAACATACCCTGGAAAGCTAGAAGCCCAAGGGGGAGTGTTTTCATCGCATTATCTGAAATCAAGATAAGGGCAAGGGTAAATTCATTCCAGGAATTCATAAACTGCAAGATTACCATAGTCGCAATGGCAGGTTGAACCATTGGCACAATTATCCGTAAGAACGTAGTCATGATACCAGCTCCATCAAGCATCGCCGACTCTTCCATGGCATAGGGAATTGATCTGAAAAACCCATAAAACATCAAGGTGGAAAAAGGTATTCCAGTCGCAACATAAGGGAGGATAATCGATATGTAGGTATTGGTCAGATTCAGATCCCTTACGAGAATCAACAGTGGGATGAGGATAATCTGCAGGGGAATAAACATACCTATAAGGATGTAGGTCCTGACAAATCCAAGCCATTTGAACTTCATCCGTGCAACAGCATAGGCAAAAAGAAGAGCCATCACTATGGTCAGACATACGGTAACTACAGCAATTACAATACTGTTCCAGAAGTACCATGGAATGTTGTACGCTCCAAAAGCCCGGCTGTAGTTGTCAAAACGGAACTCTTTAGGCAAGCCGAAAGGGTTTGTAACAAGAATCTCAGTGTTTGTTTTCAGCGAGTACAGTACCATCCAGAGAAAGGGATACAAGGCCAAAAAGGCAATGAGGATCAGGATCGAATACTGTAACCCGCGTTTGATGATTCCTAAGGTAGTTTTTTTCATTAGTACTCAACCCTCTCTTTGGCGATATTGTTGATGACAACCGTAGTGATGAGACAGAGCACCAGGACAAACATGGCTATAGCACTTCCATACCCATACTTGTTCACCCTGAACATGGCATCAAAGATCATCATTGTCAGACTGTATGTAGCCTTGGCAGGACCGCCACCTGTCATGACATACATGTTTTCAAATGCTTTGAATCCACTTGTGATAGCAAGGATCAAACATACCTTCAAGGTATCCTTGATCAGGGGAATAGTGATTTTCATGTGCGAATAGAATGGGGTAGCACCTTCGAGGGATGCTGCTTCCAGATAAAACTCAGGTACCGAGCGCACTGCCGAGTATATGATCAAGAGTTGCAGGCCGAGAAATTGCCAGGCGTTGACAAATGACACCAAGATGATGGCTGAGGGATCCTGGCCAAGCCAGTCCTGTCGGTATGCAAGGCCTGTGGCCTCAAACAGTTGATTTAGAAGCCCATACTGCCCATGAAGGATGGAAACCCATAATTGGCTGGCAACGACAACGGACAAAAGGACTGGGATAAACGTAGCCTTACGAAAGAACACCCGTCCTTTTATGTGTTTGTCGACAAGGATAAAGGAGAGCAACGTACCTCCAATAACCTGGATGACTATCAGCATAAGGGCAAAAATAAAGCAGTTTCTCAGTGATGTGAACAGGATCGGATCAGAAAGAAGTTTCTTATAATTGTACAAACCGGCAAACTGAGCCTTTGACAGCCCGTCCCATAGGGTGAAACTCTTGAAGAAGGAACTGGTCAGAGGGTAAAAAATCATAAGGGTATACACGAGCATTGCCGGCAAGATGAAGAGTATTGCAACCTTTACATTACGAAAATATTTGTCCATAGTAGTGACCTCCTATCAGGCATAATGAGGTGAGGGAATCCCTCACCTCACCTCTCACTTACTTCAGAGTTTTGATTTCAGGTCTTTGATGAAGCCTTCAGCCCCATATCCTCGTGCTAGGACTTTATTTACCGCATCCTCAATAGCGGCACGGGAATCGAGGTTGGCTATGCTCCAGGGGAATCCACTGGTGGTCTTGTAGTATTGCGCGTCGTCAAGTATTTGCTTATGGATTGTGGTCAGTTCCACCTCTGTTTCCGGGGAATCTGAGAAGAGCGCGGGAGTGCCCAGTTTTACGGTACTGCCTTCTGCAAACTTGTGTGACAAGAATACTGCAGCTTTTTTGGCCTCTTCAAGATGTTTGGATTTCTTGCTCACCGCAAAACCGCCGATGTCGATCGTTCCGCCACTCATCTGCCAGCGCGACTGAGCTTCTTTACCCTTGTCTGCAAACGGGAAGTAGTCAGGCATAATTGCCACATTGTCTCCCATTGCCTCACCAAGATCCTTGACGCACCAGAGGCCATTGAGGAACATGGCTGCCTTGCCCTCAGTAAACAGGGTAAAAGCTTCATCGTAGGAGGTGTTGAAGGCTCCACGAGCCAGCATGCCGGCTTTGACCAGCTGCTCCAGTTTGACCGCGGCACGATAGAAGGCAGGATCAGAGATGCTTACCTCTCCGGCATCGAGGGCAATAAGGCCACCGGGCAACTCACGGGTGAGAAGCATGTCATAGAGCTGCACCCCAGGCCAAGCTTCCTTAGCGAATAGGGAAAGGGGGATTATGTCCTTTGCACTGAAAAATGCAATGGCGGCGAGAAACTCCTCAAAGTTTATGGGAACCTTCAGTCCATTATCGGTGAAAAGCTTTGTATTGTAGAACACGCCGGATGCGTATTGCGTCCCTTTGGGGATGGCATACATATTCCCATCAGTGAAATAAAAAGCACTCTTTGCAGCTAAAGCGACCTTATCCATAAGTCCGACCCTGGCTACCTCATCATTCAACAGGGCTAGATCTCCATGTTCGACCAACTGGGGGATCAGAGACTTGTTCACATTGATGATGTCAGGGAGATTTCCCGCTGCCGCATAGGTCTTGAGCCTCATATCATCATCCTGACCTTGGATATCCAGTTCCAGTTCCACATTGGGCATATACTCTTTCAGCGCTGCCTTTGCATAGTCATACGGAAACTTTTCCGTATCGTCAGAGTATTGCGTGTAAATTTTCAGAACAATCTTACCGTCAGTCCTTTGCGTCTCCTGCTGTCCCTTTGACCATAGCGCGACAGAGACCAAAATGACTAATACCATAACTGTAAAAATCTTACTGTGTTTCATAACCGTCCTCCTTTACCTGGTAGTTACACCTAAAGTCTAAACGGGCTTTTTGTAGGCAGGGTCTTTAATAATCTGACAGAAACTCTAATAATATGACAATTTGCCACTTTTTCGAAACGTTGTCGGATTAATTCCGGTTTGGTTTTTGAATTTTGTATAAAAGTAATTCTGGTTCAAAAAGCCAACCTGGAGAGCAATCTCATTTGCAGGTAGTGTTGTGTTCAGAAGGAGTTCCTCTGCCCTGGAAATACGGATTTGATTGAGATAATCAGTGAAAAAAAACCCGGTTTCACTTTTGAATACACGTCCGGCATGCTCAGGATTACTGTCTAGCTTATGAGCCAGAGTTTTGAGTGAAATGTTGTAGTCCTGATATTTCTCTTCGATATGGGACATCAGTTTTTGTACCAAAGGTGAATATGAGTGTGTCTTACCACCCTGCCAAAGGGCATAGAGAAGCGTGAGGAAATCTTCACACGGTTGTTTGACCCCCACCATCCTGATACCTCTCAGTGCTCCGCTCATCTCAGTTGGGTGAACCTTAAGCAGATCATGGGGGCTAAGCATGGTCTCTCGTGCTACAAAATCAAACAGCCTGTCATATATTCGTGCTACATAGAGCTGGGAAGCATCGGTATACCCTTTACCGCTGCTACATTTTGTATACCAGCTATCAATGAGCTTTTGCAACTGTTCGATCTCCCCCCTACGGAAATACCCAATGATGTCTTCATCTTTGGGTTCCTGTTCAAGAATGCCCCTTTTGTGGCACTGTTCCAGATTTTCTGTAGAAACAACCCTCTCTATCGGAGCTAGCATCAGTGTCTTGAGCCAGGAAACAGTCTGTTTGTACGAAACAGAGATATCCCTATACGATGATACAACCGGCCCCATGACCGTACAACACTCTGTCTCAGGTCCAAGTTCCTTAACCAGCGCTTCCAAGGTGGAGCATGCTCTTTCTACATCGGCCTTGTCATTGACGGAGAAGAGCATCCCGATGGTTGAGGACAAATCCTTGAATACCAGGGCCTTGTTTGAATTGGGTAAGAAATCAGAGATTTTTTTGAACAACTGGAAATCCCTGCCTGCATCCCATTTTTTTTGTAAGGATAGATAGTTAAGATAGGTAAAATCGAGAGCTGCCGTCATATAGCCTTGATCAAACAAGGGCACCCCGAGGAATTCCATTTTCTGACGAAACTCCTTATAGGAGATGTCATCACGCACAAGCCGACTCATCAGATTATTCCTGAACAGGCCAAACTCTTCCATAAAGGGCGCGTCTTCATGTTCCTTGTCCAACGAAAGAATGACTTCCTTCAAGGTCTGGTAAAACTCATCCTTGTCCACGGGTTTCAACAGATAGTTTTCCGCTCCATGCTTCATAGCACACCGGACATACTCAAAATCATCATACCCGCTGAGTACGATAATCCTCACCAGAGGATCCAGTTTTTTAGCTTCAGTAATAAGGGCCAGCCCGTCGAGAACAGGCATCTTGATGTCGGTAACAATAATATGGGGATGATTGGTCTGGCAGGAAACAAGTGCTTCCTTCCCGTTGGATACTGTTTCCAGTAGGGTACAACCCAACTCTGCCCAATCGATAATAGCAGCTATACCGGCTCTGATATCAACTTCATCATCTGCTATAAGCACTTTGTACATAGACTGACATCTCCTTTACCCGCATTGCCGGAATGATAACTTGCACACAAAATCCAGTTTTTTGGTCTAGGAACCTGAGTTTGTGGCTCTCCCCGAAAAGAAGACAAAGACGCTGGTTCACATTTGCAATTCCAATATGACCGGATGTAGCTTTTCTGAGCAAAATCTCTGGATACAGTTCACTATTCACCCCTGGGCCGTTGTCCTCTATGGAGATGACAATTGTATCTGCATCCTTTTCAATCCGTATGGTGATACGGCCCTGCTCCTCTCCTAGGGGCAAGCCATGAGTCAGTGCATTTTCAACCAGAGGCTGGAGTATCATACGGGGAATTGCATAATCAAGAAGACTTTCATCAATGGAAAAATCGAGCTCCAGCCTCTCTCGCAATCGTAGTTTTTGAATCTCCAGGTACCCATACACATGTTCGAGTTCGTCTTCTAGCCTTACGATGGGATCGGGACTCTTGATACTCCATCTAAAGAGTTCCGCTAGGAGCGTAATCATGCGAGCCAATTCGCCATCCCCATGGACAAGAGCGCGTGATCGTATCTGATCCAGGGTATTATACAAGAAATGAGGGTTGATTTGAGACTGGAGAAATATGTTTTCCATCTCTTTCTTTTGAATTTCTGCTGTATACACCCTGTCGATATAGGCCGAAAGGTCTTCACACATACGGTTGAACTTCTCCTGGAGCTGACCGATCTCGTCATGATTGCCGACGGGAAGCCTGATATCCAAGTTGCCCTTCTGCACCTCTCCAAATGCTTCCAATAGGGTATAGACACGTCGGGTGGAAACACGAAGGGAGAAGAATGTCATGAGGGATGCTAGGAGCAAACCCAAAACTACCAGTAAGAACATCTTCACAAGCAGGCTGTTCAGTGGAGCCCACATCTGTTTGCGGCTGATCATGTTCACCACATATAAAGGGGCATCCTTTATTTTACTGTATTGAATATACCATGCTTTATTTTCTATGATCTTTTCATGTTCCCTACCGGATAGTATTGTTTCCTGTGCCAGCCTATCCAGCTCATGATCTGTCGAAAAAAGGACTCGTCCTTCTGTATTTACTACCGCATACTCACCCTTGCCAGAGATCAGGCCCATCCCCAGCTCCCTGCCCAGCCTCTCCTCAGGAATATTTATGACCAGATGGCCGACAACTTTCTTGTTGAACAATTGCGAGGGAGCATACATTTTCCCTATCAGGGTTATCACGTTCTCCGGCTCCCCTATGGAATATCTGCTCGTATTATCAGAAAAGAGGTATAAGAACTGATCTTGACGCATCGCAGCCGCATACTGGGCATCGATATTGAAGGGATACAAAGGTCTTAGGTGTCTGTTTGACCTGAAAGAGCCATGATAGGGATGGGAACCAAGGGGGAGAATAAAGAAATCAAGTACGTCCCGATCTGAAAAGCTCATTGTATCAACGAATTTCATCAGTTGGAAATCCAATCCTTGTGAAAAAAACTCATCTGGGTTGTTTTGCAACACTTCCATAGAGGTGCCGATAAAATTGCTGCAGTGGGTCTGTATGAGGATTTCGTAATACTGGTTATATTTCTTTTCCAGGAAGTTCTCTAGCTTCTCCTGTATTTCATACTGGATTAGCAGATCTCGTTCCTTGAGGAGACTGAACATCTCAAGGATGATGAGGGTATCAATCCCACCCAAGATCGGGATCATAATCAGGGTATGTAGTAAAAGCAGTTTCATTATTATGCTGATATTTTTCAGTTGGCCAAACAGTCTCATAGCCCAAGTGTACCACTAAAGTCTTCATTTACAAACAAAAACAACTGTTAGAGCCTGCAAGGAAGGATTCGAGCAAGGGTGGGAGCTAGAGAAACCTTTTTACAGCAGATAGGACCAAGCCACGACGTTGTTCTGTCTTTTTTGTATGCATCTTCACTTTTGTACGAGAAAAAGTGATCTCTTTACTGCAATGATTGAGAACTGCGCTTTTATTTGGTAGGATAGAGGGGCGGAGGACTTGATGAACAATTTGAATACAGCAGTCATCTCATTGGGCGGGTCGATCATAGCACCGGATAAGGTGGATACAGCCTTTCTCAAAGAACTGAACAAGAGCTTGAGAGAGTACCTCAAGAAGGACAAGAGCAGGAAACTTATCCTGGTCTGTGGCGGAGGAGCCCCGGCACGGGTCTACCAGCAGGCCCTGAGGGAAATCATAGCCGATGCACCCAGTGCAGAGCAGGACTGGCTTGGCATACGCGCAACCCACCTCAACGCACAACTGGTCAAGGCGATGTTCAGCGATCTCTGCACCGACAATATCATCACCGACCCGACCGGGCACATCAACTTCAAGGGTCAGGTCCTGGTGGCAGCTGGCTGGAAGCCGGGCTTCTCCACCGACAATGATGCAGTCATCCTTGCAGAACGCTTCCAAGCAAAGATGATCATCAACCTATCCAACATTGCCAAAGTCTATACGGACGATCCCAAGACCAACCCAGATGCCAAACCCCTTGATACCATCAGCTGGGAGGAGTTCAAGGCTCTGGTAGGCAGTACCTGGGTTCCTGGAAAGAACACCCCCTTCGATCCTGTTGCAAGCAAGCGTGCTGCGAAGCTGAAGATGCAAGTCATTTGCTCTGATGGAAGAAACATTGAGAATACGATGGCCATCCTGAATAAGCAAAAATTTGAAGGGACTGTGATTGGATAAGCGGTACCAAGACAGAATAGGCACCAGTGGGAACAAAACTGGCAAGCTATACATGACAGAGGCATTTCCCAGGAAGTGCCTCTCATGTTTTTGTCCCTGACCGTGAGAGACGGGGGGACATCAATACACAAATGATGGAATCAAGGTTTGGGCGGTTCCTGTTTTATCTTGTCCAAGTCATTAGGGATAGCTGGAAAAATCCCTATAGGATTGGATGACCAGATTTTGTTGAATCAAAATTGTATCTGTGAAGGTTTACTTATATTAGGTTTGATTTTGTTCTAGTCAGCATCTGTGATTCTTAGGTTTTGCGGGTAGTTTTTTCTTACTACGCAGAAACAAGATAGATGAAAATCATTGTATGAAAGGCTACTGTTATTCCTTAGCCCCACTACCTGTCTTTTCGCTGTAACCAGCTCAACCCGACCTATGCTTCAAGGCCAAGAAGTATGGCAGCACATCAGCAAACCCCTCAGGGAAGGGAACATCCTCATTGAAGTCAGGAATCCAGGAGATGTTCTCCCCAAGCTCCTGCACAAAGCCATCCTCTATGCCTAGGTCGTCCAACAGGGCGAGCAACTCATCGTACTCCTCTTCTGTTATCTCGTTGAAAACAACATCACCTAACGGAGGGACAAACTGCACCATGAGGGAGAGGTAGGCAGCTTCCTTCAACTCTGTGGCAAAGTAATGCAGGAACTCTTCAGTCGCTCGTATCGTTCCTGGAAAAAGAAGGTGTCGGACCAGCAACCCTTGCAGACTTCCATCGGGGTTTTCAATTGAGCGTGGATGCTCTTCCTTCAGAAAGGCCATAACCCCTCTGATATGATCAGCATAGCAAGCTTGCCCACAGAATGTAGAGCTAACATCCCTGTCCAAGCTCTTCACATCTATAAGATAGAGGTCAATAAAAGGATCAATGAGAAGAAGCCCTTCCATGGACTCATAGCCTGAGCTGTTCCAGACTACGGGTATCGTTAATCCATCTTCTTTAGCTATTTCTATTGCTTTGATGATGGAGGGTATGAAATGAGTCCCTGTAACCAGATTGATGTTCGTCGCACCCATTTCCTGAAGCTTGATCATAAGCTTAGCAAGCTCTTCTATGGAGATTCTTGTTCCTACAGCCTCTTGTCCACCTTTCTGGACTCCTGATATCTGGTGGTTCTGACAGAATGCACAGTGCAGGGGACACCCAGTGAAGAAGATCATCCCCGAACCATGCTCACCTGTCACTGGTGGCTCCTCCCCCCGGTGCAGGCCAGACCAGGCAACCCGTACGTGGTCGGTCTCACCACAGATGCCAACCTCCCCTGCCAGGCGGTTGACCTTGCAGTGGTTGGGGCAGAGAAGACAGCTTTCATATGCTTGTAGGACAGTAGTGCTTTGCATACCCGCCATTCTAGCGAATGTGGGCTCCCCTACGCTAGAGCACTGAAGGTGATTTTCTTACAAGCCACATACCATACCTTATTAGGAATATTGAATTGCTTACATATAATTTTGGTTGTGTTTTCTTGAGCAACCCCGCTTTTATCTTGGGGATGCTTGACCGTACCGGGGAAATATACGAATCTTACAGTATGGCAATACGCGACCTTTTTCGAAAAAACATACCAGAAGAGATACCAAAAGAACGGTTCATCCTCTCCATAGATGGAGGAGGGATGCGAGGCGTCATCCCAGCAGTCATCCTCAATGCCATTACAACACAGCTCGAAGAGGCCGGTGATCGTCGTCCCCTCTACGCACATTTTGACCTGATCGCAGGCACCTCCACAGGAGGCCTGCTTGCCCTTGCCCTTGCCGCTCCGGTAGAGAAGACAAACCTCCCCCTGGACAGCAGGTTCATCAGCTACATCTATGAGCAGGGAGAACCGAGCCTTGCCGACAGGCTATGGGGAAGGAAGCCCCCAAAGAACCTGAAGGGGACCCTTCCCTTTGGGATCGAGATAAGTGCGTTGGAAAAGCTCTACCTCAACCATGGCAAGGAGATTTTTCCCAAGAACCAGGGAAGGATCTTCTCGCAGATCTTCACCGACAAGTACGACAGCGAGCCCCTTGAGCGCTACCTTAAGAAGACCTTCGGCACCATCCCCCTTTCGGATGCAGTGGTCCCCCTCCTGCTGATGACCTACGACGTGGCGAACGGACGCCCCTTTCCCCTGTCCAGCAGGGACAACCATGAATATCTCTTTTGGGAAGCGGGACGGGCCACCAGCGCAGCCCCAACCTACTTCAAGCCGGCATACCTATACGACCGCCAGGAAGAGACCATGCAGACACTCATCGATGGGGGCCTCATAGCAAACAACCCCGCCCTCTTTGCCTATATAGAGGCGAAGAAGCTCTATCCCAATGCAAAGAAGTTCCATATCCTCTCCATCTCCACAGCAAGCAGTGACTTTGGCTTCTCCATCAGCGGAGCAGGGTCCGGTGTCATCGGGTGGATAGACCCGGCCAAGGGCACACCCATCCAGAAAATCTATGCAGGCTCACAACTGCAGGCTGTCGATGCCATAGCAGCTGAGATCCCGGACCTCAGCTATACCAGAATCCATGGAGCCCTCGGCGATCAGATCCGTCTTGACTCCACAAGCTCCTCAGCCCTTGCCACCATGCGGGAGAAGGCCATGCACATCTTTCGCGACCACCAAGAGAGCATCGATGCATATGTAGCGATGCTCAAGAGACGGACCTCCTTTGACCAGCTTACGCTCGGACCCAAGGAGGTGGAGAGCCTGCTCGGCGCCCCGAAAAAAGAACTGCCCAGGCCCGCAGAAGAGGACGACCTTGCCACCCGTGCAGCGGGTCTCTCCTCCTACTACTCCTTTCTTGCCCGCTACAACATTGATGACGATCCTGAAGACAAGGAGGGCATCTTGCTATGAGCACGCACCCAAAACAAATTGTCCTTGAAGGCACCATGCGCAAGATGTGTGATGAACTCGACCATCGTCTTGAAGAGAAGTTTGGCCTTTCGTATCCGCGCCATCCAAACAGACCCGCCCGAGGCAAGGCAGCGAGCGTCGCCTATGACGGGCTCTTCTCCACAGGCACGCAGTTCACCCTCGGCTATGGCAGTGACCACGGCAGGGGCTACATTGTTTCTGTTGAGATGCGCACCCTCGCCAAGGTGAAAAAAGAGGACGAGAAGGCAGTGGAAGAGGCAACTGTGGAGATCATCAATGAACTGATCCCCAAGTATTTTCCTGACAGAGCGATCAAGATGAAAAAGGATGGGAATGTCTATAAGCTGGTTGGGGACTTCTCGCTGGGCAGCTCAAGCAACGAGTAGAGCACCTCGACAAACATCTGGTTCGCCTTCTGGCAGAACTTCCTGTAACTTTTGGGCCTATGGCCCTTGGCGTCATCACTTATGACCCGGCATACCGTGCAGGGGATGGCGTGCATCTTCGCAGCCAAGGCCACCCCATAGCTCTCCATATCAGAAAAGCCAAGGTCAAGTTCCTCAACAAGCCAAGGGTTCGCCTCCCGCCAGGGACGCAGGAGAAACCTGTCTGAAGAGCCTCCACGCGCTAAGATCGCCCCTTCATGGGGGGGGACGAACAAGGAGAGCTCTCCAAGCACTTGGTCAGGGACCCTGCTTAAGGTTTCGCCCCGCTTGAGCCCAAAGGCGCGAAGGTCAAGCTCGTACTGGACCACCTCGGTGGCAAGGATGCAATCCCCAATTGAGAGCTCATCGTCTATGCCGCCTGCATACCCTACCAGCAGCACACGCCTTGGCTTGTGAACCATGATGGCCTCCAAGGTGTTGAGGGCACTTTGCACCTGCGAAACGCCGATGGTAGTGAGCAGGTAGCTCTTGCCCTTATGTTCAGATGGTATGCCGGGCTTTGTTAGGAACCCTTCCAATTCCCCGACGTTGGATGCAACGACAAGACAGTCAAGACCCATATCTGATCCTTTCCTCTATCAGGGAAGAAAATATAAGCGACGGGGAGATTCCATGGCGCCGTTCATACCCAGCCTTGAGGGTACGGTCAATGGCAAGGGAGCTGTACAGGACACTCTTCTCGACAGCAGTTTGGAAGGGGACCTTATTAATAAGAAAACCGGTCATCATGCTGGCAAACAGGTCCCCACAACCAGGATAGGAGGCAGCAAGATTTTCATAATATACAAGGGAGCAATCCCCATCATGGCAGAACGCCACCGCATGCTCGTCCCCTAGGGGAACGCTGGTGATGGTCACAGAACAATCGATTGTGTGTGAGAGTTCCTGAGCCCACGACAGGATCTCGTTTCTTGTAAAATTCTTCTGCATGGGCTTGTCCAGAAGCAGGGCAGCTTCGGTGGTGTTAGGCGTGATGAGGTCCGCCTCCCTGACCAGCGATCGCATCTCACTGATGAGTTTGTCATCGATGGGGGCATAGGGCTTTCCCCCGTCGCCGAGGACCGGGTCTATCACAACCAAAGGGTTGTTCTCCTCCCTCTGCAGGGCAATGAAGTGCCTGACCAGGTCAACCTGCTCATGCGAGCCGAGGAAGCCTGAATAGATGGCATCGAAGCCAAGGCCGAGGTAGTGCCAATGGTTGAGAATCTCCACAAGCGAAGCGGTGTTCTCTTCGAAATGGTAGTGCTTGAACCCATCTGTCTGGGTCGAAAGCAAAGCGGTGGGCAGAGGGCATACCTCTACCCCCAGCACCTCCAAGGTGGGGATCACAACAGTAAGGGAGCTCTTGGCATAGCAGCACAAATCATGGAAAGCGGCACACGTGGGTATCATAAAAACCAGACTACAACACATCTGCAAACTCTGCAATATATGGTATACTCGCCCTACGGAGGATTCAATGCTCATATACGACCATCTCAGCCACCTTATCATAGCAGACGACCAGTTTGATATTCTTGATTTTCCCCAACCCGGCAAAGAGGAGATTCAAAGCGCCCTCTCTTCCATGATTCTCTCAGCATCAGGATGGAGGAAGGTCTTCGCCGAGAGCGGGGATGAGGAAGACTCCGGCAAAAGCATCGCATTTGCCGACTCTGTTCTGACTTCATTTGTCGCCCTCGCCCTGGCCAGGCATCTCGGAGCCCCCCTTGCGCACAAGGATGCCATACAAAGGAAGGACCCTATAGCATCCCCCCCAACCGAGAGCAGCCCCACCATCCTGGTAGGGCTCGATGCCCGCCCCACCGGTCGAGTGATCGGGGACATCATCTGCAGGACCCTGCTGGCCCTAGGCTGTAAGGTGCGCTACCTCTTCATCTGTGCAGCCCCAGAGATCATGGCGGACTGCAACCTCTACCCAGAGGAGGCTGATGCGTTCCTTTATGTATCTGCAAGCCACAACCCCATCGGACATAACGGCTTCAAGTTCGGCAAGGGGGGGGGAGTATATTCCGGTTCCGAATCAAAACGCCTCACTGATATCTTCCTCTCCCTGTTTGAAGAGGAAGGGGTCCTCACCTACCTGCAAAAGCTCTCCTCCTCCCTAAATGGCAAGCACTACTTTGATGTGCTGAACTCGGTCAAGAGCCAGAAGCAGCAGAGTCTGGAGAGGTATGAACAATTCATCCTTGCCACAGCAAGCAAGAGCTCCAACACAAAGGACCATTACGCATTCTCACGCAAGGTCATTGCAAGCACCGAGACAAAGCCCTTGGGCATCCTCGGAGAGCTCAATGGCAGTGCCCGCTCGGTCAGCATTGACTTTGGCTTCCTCAAGTCCCTTGGACTGAAGGTGAGCATGCTCAACAACAAAGTCGGCCAGGTTGTCCATGGCATAGTACCCGAGGGGGAAAACCTCGAGCTGTGCAGGGAAACCCTGGAAGAACTCTACGAAGGGGACAAGGCCTACCTCCTTGGCTATGTGCCGGACAATGATGGGGATAGGGGTAACCTGGTCTATATCCAACAAAGTTCCGGCAAAGCCAAGATTCTGGAAGCACAGTGCGTATTCTCCCTTGTCGTTCTTGCAGAGCTCTGTCAGGCACGCCTGGAGGATCCTGCTGCCAAGCTGGCCGTAGCGGTGAACGGACCGACCTCCATGCGCATAGAGAAGATATGCGAAGCCCTTGGTGTTGAGGTGTTCCGCTCCGAAGTCGGTGAAGCCAATGTAGTTGAGCTTGCACATATGAAACGTGCCGAAGGGTATCTGGTCCCCATCCTCGGAGAGGGTTCCAACGGTGGGAACATAACCCACCCGGCCAAAGTACGCGACCCCATGAACACCCTGATGAGCCTGGTCAAGCTACTGACCAGGGACGACCTGTTCAAACTCTGGGCACGGGTGAGCAAAACCCGACTTCCCCGTGAGGTGACCTTGGAAGCGATGATAGAATCACTGCCCCTCTTCACCACCACCCCATCCTTTTCCGACAAGGGCAAGATGCAGGTAAGCTCCTCCCAGCGTGCCTTGAAGCAGGCGTACGAAGAATTGTTCCTCATGGAGTGGGAAACAAGGAAAGAGGAACTCAAGACGATGGGCATCACCGGCTACAGGGCCTACCAGATGGAGGGGACAAACCTCTACCAGGGGATGGGGGAGGAAAACCGTACCGAGCCTTTCAGCGGAGGGTACAAGATAGCATTCACCAACTCCCAAAATGAAGAGACCGATTTCATCTGGATGAGGGGAAGCAAGACAGAGCCGGTCTTCCGCGTCCTTGCAGACTGCCTAGGGACGGACACCGACCGCCATGACTACCTGCTCGAGTGGCAGCGCAGCCTCATAGCAAAGGCCAATGAGCTGGCCTTGGTCACTCCAAAGCCCAAATCTCATTGACCAGACCTTCGAGGGTTGCTTCCCGCACGGAGCGGTTTCTCAGTTCACACTCCCAGACAACGAACACTCTCCACCCGTCATTGATGAGGGTGGAGATGTTTTTTTCATCTCGAAGGATGTTCTTCTCTATCTTTTCTTTCCAAAAAGCCGCGTTGGTCTTGGGAAGTACAAAGAGCCTGCACCCTTCATGCCCGTGCCAGAAGCAGCCGTTGACGAAGACCACGCTCCGATACTTGGGCAGGACGATGTCGGGACTTCCTGCAAGGCGCCTGTCATTGGTGCGGTAGCGTAGCCCCTTTCTGAACAAAAAGCGTCTGACAAGAAGCTCAGCCTTTGTATCACGGGCCTTGATGGAACGCATAACAGCACTTCGCTGCATTGGGGTAAAACGGTCTGCCATAGATCAAGGGTACCACCAAAGGGAAGGACAGGCCATCACCATCCCTACATACTGTTTATTCCTTGGCAGTTGGATTCAGTGCCATCCTGAGCTTGTATTTGTTTGGGGGGTTAGGTCATTACAGGAAGAGGGGTCTACTTGTATGAGAAAAAATCTAAAAGTAATCTAATAACCAGAAGTGGGCTGAAAAGGATGAAAGGTAACACCTACCATTCCCAATGCCCACTTTGCCATTGCATTATATTCAATGGAGAAGTCTGCGATAATCTGAAGGGGAACAACCTACATACTTTTTAAACAGACGGGCAAAGTAATGTTGGCTATTGAATCCAACGGAGAAGGTAATTTCCTTGACACTGAGGGAAACATCAGCCAAGAGAAGTTTTGACTTCTCCAGCCTGAGCTCAGTGACAATCTCTGAAAATGATTTGCCTGCATTTTTTCTAAGGAGCTTACTGACATAGGAGGCTGATATTCCCAGCCTTGCGGCCAAATCATCCAGCTCGATGGATTGTTGGAAGTTTTTCTGAATATAATCCAAAGCGAACTGATACAATGAACCTTTCTGACTATCCCTTGCCAGATCGACCTCTTGCAGGAGGTCCAACAATTCACCATGCATCCATTGTCTGATCATATGTTCACCCGACTGGGAAGTGATGCTGTTTGCATGGGAAAACTCTTCATTCCTGATTGAATACCCCGTGATGGTCTCTGATAGCTTTTGTTTGATCAACAAAAGCATATGAAAGGTATTTTCGCCCAGCATCTCCTGATCATTGAGTTTCATCATTTCAAAAAACTCGTCAAAAGCCTCAAGAAGAGGCTCCCTAGCTTGCTGGATGATCAAGCGGGTCAATTCCTTGACATAATGGGAAATCTTGTAGGAATCAAAGGTACCCCCAACAGTCACGTCACCAATAGAGCAGACTTCGAGATTATTGCGAATAGCATGCTTGAGGCTGGTGCAAGCCTGATCATAACTTTTGGGAAGATCTCGTACATCTGAAACCCAATCACCGATACCCCCGTGCCATCCAACTCCCATTGATACAATGTGATCAGAAATATACTCTGCTAGGCTCAGATCATGCGAATCTTTCTTATTGTGCTCCCTAACGATTACGGCCACTTCAGTGCTAGCATCTTTGGGGCAGGTCAATGAGATAAAGCCCAACTGCTTAAGCCGCAAGGCAAGTCGCTGAAACTCAATTCTTTTTTCCTCTGGCCTGCGCACAAGGAACACACAACAACGGTGTGGAGAAAGTGAGAGCAAGCTGAAAAGATGAGGAAAATCAGCATCACTGTCCTTGTTGAGCAGTGATTTGAGAATATTGAGTTCAACTACAGGATTGAGTGCATCAACTCTTTCCTCCAGCTGCTTATTCATTGAGGAATTCATTCTTTCAAGATAGATGTCATTGGTCACCTTCGTAAAGGTTTTTCGAATAACATCGATTTCTGCAGGTTTGACTAGAAAGTCATAGACCCCAAGCCTGATAGCTTGCTGGGCAAAGGCAAAAGTGCTGTAGGAGGTGACAACTATAAATTTGGTATTGATCTGCTCCTTGGTAATGTGCTCAATGCATTCAAGCCCGTTCATCCCTGGCATGTTTATATCAATCATAATGATATCGGGCTTTTTCAAACGTGCTATTCTGAGAGCCTCAATGCCATTCCCAGCTTCCCCGACAATCACAATATCGGATAAGTTGTTTAGGACCAAAAGTCTGATAGCTTCCCTCTCTATAGGTTCATCATCGACAATCAGAAGTGAAACCATTACACTCTCCCTTTTCTATCCGGGTATATCCAGAGTAAGGACAACTCCACACTCTGCTTCACTTTCAATCATGAACTTAAAACTCTCTTTATAGAAATACCCAAGTCGTTTTTTTACATTACTCAGACCAATTGAACCCCCAGAATTCTCATCAATGACGGGACTGTTGAGTTGATCGACCTGGTCGCTGGACATCCCTATCCCGTTATCCTCAATGGTAATTCGAATCCGGTTGTGCATCCTTTCTATCCGGACTGCAACAAAAGCACCTTCCATCATATTCTTGAGACCATGAAGAACGCTGTTTTCGATCAGGGGTTGCAGAATCATCCCGGGAATTGGTACCATTGCATAATCCTCCTCATCTTGATTTTCCAAAATGAATTCGATTCTCTTTCCAACCCGCACCTTTTGGATTTCAAAATAATCACGTACACTTTGTATTTCAAGATTCAGATTTGACTCCCTGCTTGACATATCCAAACTATATCGTAGGAGATTTGAGGTTCGGACCATCAGGTTACTGGTCTTTTCCGCTCCTTCAATATAGGCAAGCTTTGAAATCATGCTCAACGTATTGAATAGAAAATGGGGGTTCATTTGCCGTTGAAGGGCACTGAACTTGTTTTCCGCCAGCATTTTAGAAATCCTAAGGTTCTCATTCTCCTGTTCGATGAGACGCTTTTGAATTTCACTTTTCTCCTGCAGTTCTACGATATAATGATTGAGATCTATAGCCATTTCATCAAAGGCAGTGACAAGTATAGCTGTTTCTGAACAACTTGAATCAATATCGCTTATAGCAAAGTCACCTTTTTTTATCTTGCCAATATTCTTTATGATGCGATCAATCGGCTGGGTGATGCTCTTAAGGGAGGAGATAAAAAAGACCATTGAGGAAAGCAGCAACAAGATCGACATCACAAAGGAGAAAATCACCTGCTCTTTCCATTTTGAGGACAAGCGCTGTTTTTCTTGCTGCATATTCCTTGTCATCAGCCTTGAGTAATCTGGATACGTGTCCATTATCAGAAAGGTCAATCGCTGGAAGGTTTCATAATCTCGCTGATCATGCAACCTATGAAGGTTCTTTTGCCTCAGCATGACATGTTCATGGTAGGTCTCAACCATATTTCCTAGCAATCCAATCCTAAAAATTAAATTTTCATCATCTTGAGTTGAGAACGAATGCAAAACCTTGATCAGAGAATCATGTTCCTCGATATACCCTTGATAAAAATCCAAATCATTGCTGTAGATATATCCGACATAGAACTGGTTCATGCTCTCTACCCCAGCATAGAATTGGGATATTTTGTCAAAAAGGAAAAATGAATGGTTATAGGATTGGAGTGAGGAGTAGCTATTGTTGTTACTCAACAGGATGGTAAGTATCAAAGAAATATTAAAAACGATGAAAAACCGGGCAAATCGGCTTCTTAAGCTACATGTATCGCTCCTTCTCTCGCTTTTCATACGCTCTTACCTCACTCCTTACGATACCCCTATCCCCTCACTGCATCTATGAAAGCCTGGATGTTCTCCTGAGGGACTCCCTTAGGAAGAGCACAGCCCGCACCAATGACCAGTCCACCATCTGAAAAGATATCAAGTACTTTTCTAGTTTCTCTTCTCACCAATTCAGGTGTACCGAAATAGAATACACCAGAAGGGTCAATAGGACCAAAAAATACCGACTTTCCCTTCATTATATCATGGGCTCTTGAAACGTTGGTCTTGTAGTCAATCTCAATTGCAGGAAAACCTGCAGAAACCACATCCTCAAGGATATAATCCAAATTCCCACAAATATGACAGATAGTAGGGATAGATTCCTTGTCCAGTCGCATGGCAAGTTCTTTATGGAAGGGATGGGCAAATTCCCTGTACATTTCCGGGCTGATCAAATCAGGACCGCAAGAGCTGTCACCAAAACTGGTAAGGTCAGCACCTGCATCAACCATCATCCGATGGAACTCGAGATGTACTTCGAGTGCCCTTGCAATCAGAATCTTTACCTTCTCAGGATTATCGAACATCTCCATCATAAACTCTGACATACCAAGGGTTAGCATAGCTAGGGAGTATGGTCCCTGATCAGCATTTCCTCGAACCAGAAGGTCCTTGCCTACCTCGTTTTTGATTCGATTGACAGCATCAAGCTTAATTTTAATCCTGTCATAGGTATAAAGCTTGGAAACTTCCATTGCATCTATACATTCATCGATATTCGCGGACAATCCAGAAATAGCTCTTGCAGGATCATCCAAAGGAAGATCTATAGGAACCCCGATGGCTCCAGCTTCCATACAGGTATCGACATCTATGAGAACACCATCAAGCTTATATTTCCTTGCAAAGTCTATATGCGACCGAGCAATTTTCTTTGCATCATTACGATACTCACTAAGGGTATAGCCTTTTTCATCTGCAGCCGCCATAAAACTATGGAGCATTACAGGGGTTGGTGCAACTTGTTTTCCACGTAAGACATTTTGTATTCTTTCATAACCAGTCATAGCTTCAACGCATCCTTTTTACTAAAATCCAAAAGCCTTTCTTGGAAGAAAGGCTTTTGGGATTTCAATCACTCTTCTAGAGATCTTTCCTCGTCATCAATTGCTCTTTATACGAATCAACGTTGACCTTGTTCACCATAATGGTGCCGGCATCATTGAATTCCTTGCTAGGCTTTTTCCCTTCGGTTATGTTCTGATACAGCCAATACGCAGCCTGATAGCCATAATTGAAGAAAGAGGTTACAACCGTGCCATCAATACTACCATCCCTGATCAGATCAAGGGTCTCTGTAATATCATCAACACCGTAGATTCTTACTGATTTCTTAATTCCCATCTCCCTTGCAACTGAAGCTGCGGCAGGACCGGCTTCTGCAGCAAGATTTATTGCCAGGTTAATCCCAGGATAGGCTTTGAACGTGTTCTCCCACTCGGTGGTGGCTTTCATCTTGTCGGATTTTGATTCAGTGATGTTCACAACCTCAAACTTTCCAGGATAAGCGGCAAACACCTTCTTGATAGCATCAATTTGGTCCACTGCAATCTTGTAGTTCAATGCAGCTACCTGGATAGATGCCTTTATGGTTGCTTTCTCACCAAAAGCAGCAAGTACATCTTCATAAATTGCTTGAGCCTGAACAGAAACATCCTTGCCGAAGAAGGCAAGCTGACCAACAGCGTCTATAGGAGAATCAACGACCAAAACAGGAATTCCGGCATCAATGGCAGCCTGGACAGGTGAGGCCGGCACCAATCCTTGGGTAATGATGGCGTCAGCCTTCTGAGCAATAGCTGTCTCTACAAGTTTAGCCATTTCTTCAGGAGAAATACCCTGAGGCCCTACCCAGTCACCCTTGATGTTCAATTCCTGGCAGGCCTGCTCAAAACCATCTTTAGCAATAAGCCATACCGGGTGGGCAAGCAATGGCGAAACGTACACAAAATGTAGTGAATCATCTTTAGCCTTTTCCCTTGCACCTCCAGCAAAAACGCTGGAAACCGCTAGGCAGACAATGAGTAGCACAATCAATCCTTTTCTGAAATTCATAACACACTCCTTATAAAACATTTACTAGTTCTCTACTAGTTATACCCTTGTTAAACCAGGGACGAAGCACGGAGAATCGAAACCTCAGACGCTTCTTCCTTACCCATTTCGGCCTGGACATATCCTTTTCCCAACACGATGAAACGGTCACAAATTGCTAGCAGTTCAGGCAACTCCGATGAGATCATGACGATACTTACACCATTAGACGCCAGATCATTGATGATTTCATAAATCTCTGCTTTGGCCCCTACATCTATACCTCTAGTGGGTTCATCAAGAAACAAGATTTTCAAATCTGTCATGAGCCACTTTGAGAGAATTACCTTTTGTTGATTACCACCAGAGAGACTGGATATCTTTGTCGCTAGTGACGGAGCCTTGATCTGCATCTTGTCATAATATTTCTGTGCTATGGACCGTTCTTTTTTCTCATCGATCAAAAAGCCTTTCCTCAATGAATTAACTATTGTCAGAGTCATATTGTGACAAACGCTCAAACATCCTATTATTCCATTTTTCTTTCTGTCCTCCGTAAGCAACCCAATGCCAAAATGCTTCGCATCTTGAGGAGAATTGATGTGTATCTCCCTTCCCTGCATATAGAACTTTCCACCACTACGGGGAAGACAACCAAAAATAGCTCCCAAGGTTTCAGATCTCCCCGAACCAACCAAACCTGTCAATGCTAGAATTTCGCCTTTGTTCAAAGAAAAACTCACATCCTCGATTATATTCTTCCCTGCTGAGGAAGGATGAGGCACACAAATATGTTCAACTCTGAACACCTCTTCTCCGATATGAGAAGTTCGCTGTGGATACATGATCTCAAGGTCCCTTCCGATCATCTCTTCGATGATTTCACAACTATCGTACCCATCACTGCGAAGATGTTCATTGATATAGTAGCCATCCCGTAAAACCAGCAGACGGTCACATAGCTTGAAAACTTCATCAAGCTTATGGGAAATATAGATGCAGGAAATGCCGTCCTCTTTGAGTTTTTCGATAATCTTCATTAGATTATTTGTCTCGGAAATGGTAAGCACCGAGGTAGGCTCATCAAGGATAAGAATTTTTGGCTCACGGACCAAGGCACGTGCAATACAAACTAATTGTTGCAAAGATGGACTGAGATTACGTGCAGTTGCACTAAGATCAAGACAGACATTGAGGCGCTGCAAAGCTTTTCCGGCAATATGATATGTTTCTTTCCAATCGATGAATCCAAATTTCCTTAGGGGCATCCTGCCCAGGCAGATGTTCTCTGCTACTGAGAGGTCCAATTCGAGGTTGAGTTCCTGGTAGATCATGGCAATCCCATGATTTTCTGAATCCACTGGGTTCATGAAGGTAACTTTTTCTCCACCGACCCTGATTTCTCCTTCTATCTCATTCTGTGGATACAAGCCAGAGAGAATTTTCATCAAAGTAGATTTTCCCGCTCCATTCTCTCCCATCACGGCAAGAATTTCGTTGGCATTCAACTTCATTGATACGTCTTTTAGAGCAACAGTCCCTTGAAAACGCTTTGTAATATGTTCGACTGACAAAACAGGTTGTTTCATGATATACCTATGCCTTTGTCTGATCGGTTGTTGCTCGAAGAGAACTTCTCAACATAAGGTCCCTCTTATATTGATCGAGCATGACAGCCAGAATCAGAATGGTACCAACCACCAGTTGTTGCCAGTACACAGAGATACGCATCAATGTAAGGGAATTGGTCAGCACTTCCATGAACAGGCCACCAAGTATTGCACCAAAAATAGTACCGGCCCCCCCGATGATCGAAGTGCCACCGATGACTGCTCCGCATATGACCGTCAATTCATAGCCTGTACCTACTGCAGCCTCCCCGGAACCGAGGCGCATAGCCATCAGAACACCTGCAAGGGCTGCTAGGGAGGAAGAGATCAAGTACACAAGGAATTTGACACGACCTGTATTTATACCGGAAATCCTTGCTGCTTCTTCATTTCCGCCAACGGCGTAGACGAATCTTCCAAATGGAGAGTGGTTAAGAACCACATGGAAAATATAGGCGATAAGCAACGCTACAACTACGACCAGGGGAACCACGCCAAACAATTTGAGCTGTTCGATCGAGGTGAAGCTTTTAGGAAGCGGATAGACAGGAACACCCTTGGTGATGACCGAGACTAAGCCCCGTGCAGCAAACTGCATACCCAAGGTTGCAATCAAAGGGGGAATCTTCATTTTCACAATGACAAATCCATTGATCAACCCTATGCATGATCCAACAAGAATTCCTGCCAATACAGCAACCATCAAAGGGGCTCCTGCTTGTGAGGCAAGGCCTGAGACAACACCGCCGAGAGCCAATACAGATCCGATGGAAAGGTCAAGTCCTCCAATGATCAAAACAAGCGTCGTCCCTGTTATTGAAATCAGTGCAAATCCTGAAGATCGAAAAATATTAAAGATATTGCCACTGGAAATGAATACTCCATTGACCATTGATACAAATGCGACATATACCACAAGAGCAATAATGACACTGCTCTCTTGACGATGCACAAATTGCGTCCCTAGTGCCTTGATACGTTTGCCTACTGCTATAGATGATTTCACCTATTCCTCCCTTGATGAACACGACCTTGTACAGGTTAGCCGCCCAAAAAAGGATTCTCAATCGAAGAGTTTTGCAAAATCCTGTCTTTTTGTGCACTGAGAAGGTTTTGCCTCAATATACATGTTAGCAGCTAGCTTAATAGGGCTTTAGGCTCTCATGCCTTCATGACACCAAGCGGTGTATAGACTTTATCTATGTATCAGGTATTTGGAATTGTCAGGATATTGTGATACGTACCGATGTGTCTGACTTCAAAACAGGATAGTGGTCCTGTGAAGCTGATAGCTCTGACAATATCTAGACCATTCCAAAAGTATCTGTAAGAAAGAAATCATACAATACCTATAACCTGCAAGGCTTTGAACAGCTATGCTCACTACATACCATTTTGTCATAAGGGGCTTTAGTGCTATCATCTCTATGATTATAGGAGGACCATATGAAAAGGTCTTTGATCAGGTGGTTGGGATTGTTAGGGATTCTGAGTTTCGCTTCATATGCTGCAGCAGTAGTTCTTTCACCCTTGGCCTATCCTGGGTATGATTGGAAAAGCCAGGCTGTCAGTGACTTGAGTGCGGCAAATGCCCCTTCACTTGCCTTGTGGAATCAAGTGAGCAGCCTCTACGTCGTGTGCGGCGTTGTTTCTGTCACACTGGTCTGTGTGTTCATTTCGGGACGCCTGAACACAAGCTTACGCGCAGGTATCTATGTTTTTGCTATCATGAACTGGGTTTCTGCCATTGGGTATGCTGCTTTCCCCCTTTCCTCCAAGGGGTTTGCCGGGACCTTTCAGGATGTCATGCACCTCTATGTGGTGACCTCTTCGGTTGTAATCCTTTCGATCACCTCCCTTATCCTTATCATGGTTGGAGGCTTCAGAAAAAAACAATATACATCCCTGGCAGTTTGGGCGACGCTCGCCCTTGCCTTGATGCTTGCAGGCGCAATTGGCACAGCAACAGCCCCAATAGGGCTGTTTGGTGTTTTCGAACGCTTCAGTGTCTTTTCAGCAGTTGGATTCAATGCCATCCTGGGCTTGTATTTGTTTGGGGGGTTTGGTCATTACAGGGAGAGCAGTCTGTCCACATGAGAGAAAACCTCCAGAAAGCCACTTGCTCTCTGGAGGTTTTTTGAAACTAGAGACTCAACCCTGCAATGGCAGCCCCTATGGTCGGAGAATCATCGATACGTACAAAGGTATAGTAGCGCTTCCTCTCCAACTGCAGGTACTTGTGCAGGTAGTACTCGGTATACTTCTTCAGGTACTCGGTCTTATAGAAGGTCGTCCCGTCGGCATTGATGCAGACAGGGCGCCTCGGGTCCTTGCCCGCTCCACTTTTCAGCACCGTTGCAGCAAGGTTGGCGGCGGTGAGCTTGCCGGCCTTTGCAATGATCGAGTCGATGATGGTCCACAAGGCGATGGCATCGTCCTCGTTGCCTTCGCAACATGCTACCAGGGCATAGCCCTTGTTGAACGGCATCTCCAGGTAGTTGCTCATCACTGTGGTGTTGATGGGAGCCACCTCTTTGAACCTCTGTGCGAAGGTAGAACTGAGAAGGCCCTCCTCGATCGCCTTCTCGATGACTATATTGCTCAAGGGCCCCAGGTATGCGCCGCTGATCATCTTCTCCAGATGATACTGGTCGGGCTGCTTGGTGGAGTCGAAGAAGGCTCGATCCAGGGGACCGGGACAGAAGTCGAAGTTGCCTGACTCGACGTTGATGATCTGACTGCCCTCTGAGAGAGCTATCTTCCCTATCCTTGCATTAGGCTCCACGTAGGCGGTATTGGTCCCTGTTCCCAGGATAAAACCGATGAAGCCGCTATACTCCTTCTCAGAGGAGGCGGCGGTCCCTGCCAGAAGGGTTGCAACGGTATCATTGAGAACCGCCACCTTCTTCTTGGAAACATCGTAGCCGCGACGGGCAAGCTCGGCGAGCAGGTTGGCGCCCACAGGCTTTCCGATCACCTCAGGGGCCTTTATCTCCTTGGAGAACATCAGGGGGATCCCATCATGGTCTTCTGTTATGGTAGCGGCATAGGAGAAGCAGAATCCGATATTGTCACTCTTGTCGATGAGGCGCTCGACCTCATCGGCAAAGGTAGTGAAGAACTGCTTGGCGGTGACCTCGGTCTTGACGCCGGGCATGGAGGTCTTCCTGAAGTCCTCTATGTGGGCTACGCCCTGCTCATCGAAGGTGACCAGACAGGTCCTGAAGTTGGTTCCACCAGCATCCAGGACGATGACGCTCTCCCCTTTCTTCACCTCATCAACAACCTTGGTGTAGGTCGGTATCATCGGTAGGGAGCTTTCGCCTTCCCCTGCAAGGCCTTTTTCCATCTCATCCTTGAACTGGGATAACAACTGCCCCATATCAATGCTCGACGGGCTGACCCTCCACTTGGCAAGAAACGCTTCACTCTTCTCTATGATATCTGTCATACATCCTCCTGGTACTCAAACATACGGAGCATCTCCGTTTATTGTCAGCTCAATGGCCTTGATCTCAAAATACCCCATCACATCGCTTCGGATGACGAACACCCCTTTGACGGCGACAGGCTCACTGACCCTGCGTCCGGTCACCCTCACATCAACGTCCACCCTGATGGGCCTGATACCCCCACTCATCAAGGCCGACCCCATAAGGGATGCGAGGCTGACACCCTCGTCAAAATGGGTGAGGGCCACTCCGTTGAGGATTGCATGGCCCTCCTCCCAGTCGTGCACGGTCAGGTGCTGTAGGGCAATATCATTCAGGGGGCCCTTGGCAGCCCGCATCAGGGCGGAAAAAAAAGACTGGTCAGAGCTCCCCCGGGTCCTTTCAAATACAGCGCGATAGCTGCCAAGGTCAGAATCACTGAAAACCAGGGAGTGCGGAAGGGTCTGCTTTTCGGCAAACATGAGCTTTAGGCCGGCAAGCTCCAGGGGGGGGGTGTTCAAAAACCCCGCCACCGAGGCGATGGTCGAATCTGTTATGGCGGCAAGAGCTACGGTGACATCATTTGCCGTCGGCTTGGCAAACGCACCCAGACAGAGAAACAGGATCATCAAGATGGCTATTGTTCTTTTCATATGCATCGCCTCTCCATAATAAGACACTAAAACAAAGAGAACAACCGAATTGAGAAAAAAGACACACATTGAGTTCTGTGGTATACTGGGGTAATGAACCAAACCTATAAAAAAGGCACCATATTCTGGTACGATCTTGAAACCTTCGGCCTCGACAGCCGCCACGACAGGATAGCTCAATTTGCAGGACAGAGGACAGATTTCGACCTCAATCCCATAGGAGAGCCCATAGTCCTCTACAACAAGATGAGCGACGACTACCTGCCTGACCCGATGTCGTGTCTCATCACCGGCATCACGCCCCAAGAGGTAGACGAGAAAGGGATGTGCGAAAGCGCCCTGATCGAGCGCATCAACAATGAGTTTTCCATCCCCAATACGGTGGTGGCAGGCTTCAACAACATCCGCTTCGATGACGAGTTCATCCGAAACGCCCTCTACCGCAACTTCTTGGACCCCTACAGAAGGGAGTGGGATAACAACTGCTCAAGGTGGGATATCATAGACCTTGTCCGGGCGGCGTATGACCTCAGGCCCGAAGGTGTCGTCTGGCCTCCCAGAAAGGAGGAGACGGGCAACCCCACCTTCCGCCTAACTGCCCTCACCGAATCCAACGGCATACCCCAGGAAGGGGCCCATGATGCCCTGGTGGACGTCAAGGCGACCATAGCCATCGCGCGCCTCATCAAGACTAAGCAGCCCAAGCTCTACTCCTACTACTTCAACCTGCGAAGCAAGGCAAAGGTAAAGGCCCTGGTGGAGACCCCCTTTGGGGACCCTGTGCTCTATACCGCATCCTTCTTCAGCAACAAGGAGGGGTGTTCACGCCTGATCACCCCGATAACCCACCTGAAGGAGAATCCCAACAGCATCCTCTGCTTCGACCTGAGCCGGGACACCACCCCGCTCTTGCAGGCAACAAGCGAGAACATCTTCAAGGTGGATGGTGTATTCACCCTAGCTGTGAACAAGTGCCCCTTTGTCAGTCCTCTCTCGGTGTTGACTGATGAACTTGCCATCAAGTTGGGTCTGGACAAACAAGCGGCCCTTGCAAGGCATCAACAGATCATCAGCCACACAAACCTCCTGATAGTCGGCCGGGAGATCACCGATACCTTTGAATCGGTCAAGGATGTTGATTTCCAGCTGTATGACGGGTTCTTCCCCAATGAGGACCTGAAGCGCTTCACCCTGATCCGCAAGGCAGATCCTAAGGACAAGCTGAAGCTGAACCTCGACTTTGAGGATGAGCGCTGCCCTCAGATGCTCTTCAGGCATGTGGCGAGAAACTGGAGTGAGGTCCTCACCGATGTACAGAAGAGCAAGTGGAGGAGTTTCTGTGCAAACAGAACCCTCAACCCGCCGGGAACGATTAAGATAAACTGGAATTTCTTCAAACGAAAAGTAGAGGAGAACCTGGCAAGCACCTCGGTAAGTGCTGAGGACAAACTGGTGCTTGCCAAGCTGAAGGAGTATGGACAGGCCCTGGAAAAGAGAATCTTCTCCTAGATCAGGCCCATCTCCTTTCCAACTGCAATGAAGGCCTTGACAGCAGCGTCAAGGTCTTCTTTTGTATGGACAGCCGATAGCTGTACGCGGATCCTCGCCTTTCCCTTGGGAACGACAGGAAAGCAGAAGCCAATGACGTAGATCCCCTCATCGAGCAGCTTGTCAGCCATCTCGATAGCCTTGACCTCGTCATAGATCATGACAGGGACGATGGCGGTATCGCCTTTGACCAGGTCAAAGCCGGCTTCCTCCATCTTCTTTCTGAAATAGTGCGCGTTCTTCAGCGTCTGTTCACCTTTGACCGATCCGCCCTCGATCAAATCCAGCACCTTCAGCGTCCCCCCACAGATGGCAGGGGCGAGCGTGTTGGAGAAGAGGTAGGGCCGTGCCCTCTGGCGGTAGAGGTCGATCAGGACCTGGCGCCCGGTGATGCACCCCCCGCTAGCTCCCCCGCAAGCCTTGCCGAAAGTGGTGGTGATGAGATCGACACGCCCTTCCACCTTGCATGCTTCGGGTGTGCCGCGGCCATGCTTGCCGATGTATCCGGTGGCATGGGAGTCATCGACCATAACCAGAGCCCCATAGGTCTCCGCCAGGTCACAGATCTCCTTCAGCTTTGCAATATCACCATCCATGGAGAAAACCCCGTCGGTTGCGATCAGGATCCTTCGTGCTCCTACGGCTTCTATGAGGCAGTCCTGTAGGGCTTGCATGTCGCTATGCTTGTAGCGAAACCGCTTGGCCTTGCACAGGCGTATGCCATCGATGATGGAGGCATGGTTGAGCTCATCGCTGATGACAGCATCCTCTTCACCCAGAAGTGGCTCAAACAATGCTCCGTTAGCATCATAGCAGGAGGAGAAGAGGATGGTGTCGTCCGTCTTGAGAAAGGTGCTGATCCGCCCCTCAAGCTCCTTGTGGATGCCTTGCGTACCACAGATGAACCTCACCGAGGAGAGCCCGAAGCCCCAGCGGTTCATTGCCGCTTTGGCAGCTTCCACAACCTCGATGTTGTCAGCAAGTCCTAGGTAGTTGTTTGCACAGAAGTTGAGCACCCGCTTGGTCCCCACCTCAATGGAGGCGCCCTGACGGCTAGAGAGTACCCTCTCCTTCTTGTCGAGGCCTTCCTTTTTCAGTTGGTCCAGAAATTCACGCAGTTCCTTTTCAATGGCCTTATTCATGGTTCTCCCTCCCTCTGATCGTCTTTAGCATATCAGAAGTCATGACAGCAAGATCGTACTTGGGCTTCCAGTCCCACTCGACGCGTGCTGCATAGTCCTCCATGGCATCCGGCCAGGAGTCGGCTATCGCCTGCTTGACCGGGTCTATGACATACGAGATGGTGAATTCGGGGATGTGGTTGCGGATATAGGCAGCCTGCTCTTCAGGGCAGAAGCTCATGGCGGCAACGTTGAAGGCATTGCGGTGGCGCAGTCTTGCAGGATCAGCTTCCATGATCTGGATGGCAGCCTGGACCGCATCGGGCATGTAAATCATATCCAGGTAGGTATCCCCTCGCAAAAAACAGGTGTACTGCCCTTTTTGCACCGCTTCGTAGTAGATCTCCACCGCATAGTCGGTGGTCCCTCCTCCGGGGGGTGTCAGGTTGCTGATGACCCCCGGGAAGCGGATGCCCCGGGTATCCACATCGTACTTATGGTTATAATAGTCGCAAAGCAGCTCGCCCGCAACCTTGGTAACCCCATAAATTGAGGTGGGACGCTGAATGGTGTCCTGGGGGGTGAACTTCTTGGGAGTTGTTGGGCCGAAGGCTCCGATGGAGGAGGGGGTGAAGACAGCACACCCCTGTTGGCGCGCTATCTCGAGCGTGATCATAAGACCGCCCATGTTGATGTTCCATGCATTGAGCGGATTACGCTCTGCAGTTGCCGACAGGATGGCTGCAAGGTGGTAGATGGTATCGATGTTGTGCTTCTTCACAATCTCAAGGATAGCCTCCCCATCCCTGCAATCGACCTTGTAGAAGGGCCCACCCTGGACAAGGGGCAAGTTGATGTCATCACGGATATCTGTCAGTACAACATTGTCATTGCCATACCGTTTGCGACATTCGTACGCTATTTCAGAACCAAGCTGACCAAGGGATCCTATGATCAATATACGTTTCATACACACCTCCGAAAATGCCTTTCCTTGACAATGGGGCAGAGCAATATTACAATGTACATGTTTAGTATATTAAACTAAATTCACTATGTCAAACTCAATGGAAGGAGTCACCATGGAAACCACCCCTCCTGCAATAGGAAAGAACATACAAAGATTGAGAAACAGCAGAAAGCTTACCCTCAATGTGCTGTCGGAGCGATCGGGGGTCTCAAAGGCCATGCTCAGCCAGATAGAAAGCGACAAGGTCAACCCTACTGTCGCTACCGTGTGGAAGATCGCACGAGGCCTCAATGTCGAGCTCAATGACCTCCTGGATGCGCAAGGCGAACCCAAGAGGGTCTTCGCGGTCAACCCTGCAGGCGATGAGGGCCCCAAGCTGGAGACCCGCGACAAGGGCGTCACCATCAAGATACTCTCCCCCCTGCACATGGTGGAGGACCTGGAGATGTACCTCGTCTCCTTTGACGGACACTCCAAGCTGAAAAGCGAGCCTCACTACCCTGGGACACAGGAGTACCTGACGGTGGTCAAGGGCTCGGTCCTGGTGAAGGTGGGGGACAACACAGCTGAGCTTCGCAAGGGCGACTTCCTTGTCTACCATTGCGACATCGAGCACTCCATAGAAAACCCATCCTCCTCCCAAGTCGCCCAGGTGCATATGGTGGTGAGGTTCTCTCCAGAGAAGCGTTAGTTGCAAGCAAAACGCTACAAACAGAAGAAAGAAGGGAATACAAGAAATTCAAGATATACAGGTATGAGAAAGAGCAAGAGAGAAGAAGAATGGAGAAACCTTCAAAATATCCTCGCTACCCTAGCTAAAACAGCAAAGGTAGTGAGGATATTTTGACAAATCGACCAACACGCTGTATAAAGAGAGAACTACACAAGGAAGGTCCTCATGGCTAAGAAGCGTATCATGGCGTCGTATGGGTTCGGCAAGTTCATCGCGGAGTTTCTTACAGGGGCCTTCGGCTCGATAGTCTTCATGTTCTATGAGACGGAAGTTGGCCTGGCAGCAGGCTATGCTGCCTTGGCCACCATCATCTATTCGCTGTGGAATGCCCTCAACGACCCGGTCATCGGGTATGTGACCAACAAGTGGGCACCCTTATCCAAAAAGCTTGGACGGAGGTTCCCATGGATCATCATCGGTCTGGTCCTTTCCAGCCTCACCTTCTTCCTGATATTTGCTGTCCCCCTGCATTGGAACGCCAAGGAGAATCCTCTTCCTGTGTTTCTGTGGATGGTGCTGACCATCTGTCTCTATGACGGGGCATACTCGCTGTGGGAGGTAAACTACCAGAGTGTCTACCCAGACAAGTTCAGAGACCGCAAAGAGCGCACCGATACCGCTGCCATCGGCACCGGAATCGGTGTGCTCGGCATAGCAGCAGGCTTCATCATCCCTCCCTTGGTGTTTTCCTATGGAGACCGACAAAGCTACATGATCTGTGGCTTGGTAATTGCCGGCATAAGCCTTCTAGGCACCGTTTTAGTCGCTTATGGAGTGTTTGAGACTAAGGAGATGGTCGCCCGGTTTGCCAAGCAGCAACAGGAGAGTGACGCACCATCCTTCTTCCTACAAATGAAACAAGCGCTAAAAGACAGGAACCTCCTCGCCTTTGTGCTTTTTCTCTTCCTCTACCAGAGCGGGACCATGTGCATGACCAGCAGCATCAACTATGTGGTCAAGTATGTCCTGGAATTGGAAAGCAGCCAGGCTACCCCTATCTTTGCAGGCATGCTCATAGGGGCCCTGCTCTCCATCGTCCTGTGGACACAGGTTGCCAAGAAGCTAAAGAACAACCAGCTTATGCTTATCATATGCGCACTTTTCATGACGCTGTTTGCAATACCCCTTACCTTTGTCCAAGGACAGATGGCCTTCATCATAACCATGGCCCTCTGGGGCCTGGGTTTTGGAGGCTTCTGGACCTTCATGAGTCCGGCAATGGCCGATGTGGTGGATAGCATGGTAGTCAAACAACAGCGCCGTGATGACGGGGTGATCCTGGGCATAAGGGCCTTCTTCATGCGCTTCAGCTATGCAAGCCAGGCCGTTGTCTTCTTTGTCGTGCACACCCTCACCAAGTTCGATCCTGATGCGATGACGCCCCTGGCAAAGCTTGGCATCCAGCTCCATATGGGAGTAATACCTGCAGCCTTCTTTCTCACTGGGGCCCTGCTCTTTGCAAAGATGAACCGCCTTACCCCCGCCATGGTGGCAAAGAACCATCTGGCATTGGAGCAAATGGATATATAACCAGACTGAAAGCATTGTATGAGTTGTCCGCTCCTACATGGTGTATACTCATAATACATGCATCTGAAACAAAAAGAAGGGATGGAATGATAAAAAAGATTCTTGTTGCAATAGTTGCCTTGCTCGTGATCATCGGCCTGTTTTTGGGTGGTATGACGCTCCTTGAATACAGACCAAAGGATAGGGAAACTCTGAGCACGATAGGAACTGCTGCCACTGTCCAGGTAGAAACCAACAAAAAGTACTCCATCACCAGTTTCAACATTGGCTATGGGGCTCTTGGAGAAACAGAAGACTTCTTTATGGATGGAGGAAAAAAGATTCGCCCTGAAAACAAATCTATCGTAGAAAACAACCTCCTTCACATAAAGGAAAAATTACAAGATCTAGAGAGTGATTTCTATGTAATCCAGGAGGTTGATGAGGACTCCAAACGATCTTACAACATCAACCAGGTAGATGGGTTGCTTCTTGATACAATGAGCGGAAGCTTTGCCTATAATTTCAAAGTACCCTATGTCCCTTTCCCTTTCCCTCCAATCGGAAAGGTAAACTCCGGCCTTCTCAGCATGGCAAAGTTCATGATACAGGATTCAGAAAGGGTATCACTTCCTAATCCGTTTTCCTGGCCTTTGAGGACAGCTAACCTCAAACGCGCCATGCTCATAACCAGGTATCCTATTCAAGGCAGTGAGAAAGATCTGGTAGTCATCAATTTCCACTTGGAGGCATACGACAGCGGAGAAGGAAAAATAGCTCAGACCAAGCTGCTGTGTGAAATCATATCGAAGGAATACGAAAAGGGAAATTTTGTCATTGCCGCTGGGGATTGGAACCAGACACTGGTAAAAGACCTACAGGTTGATCCTGCCCTGCTTACTGAGTGGACAGCCCCTACTGTTGAATGGACTTGCCTGCCCAAGTGGGAAATGGGTGTAGATCCCAACAATCCTACAAACAGGTCCCTTATCAAGCCATATGTGGGCAATAAGGACAAACTGGCAAAATTCTATATTGATGGATATATTGTATCTCCTAATGTCAAAATCATAGAGACAAAGGTATCTTCCATGGACTTCAAGTATTCAGACCATGAGCCGGTGGTTATGATTTTTATGTTAGTGGCGGATAGACCTGACAGCAACGTAGCAACGCCATGATAATGGCGTGATCTTAGGCACCTGGCATTTGTGCAAGGGGATATCTAGGAGTGCTGAAAGCCTCAAACAATTAGCCCACTGGCAAAATGATACGAATTTGCTAAAATACATATCCATACAATGATGAAGGATATCAATTGACTTCAGAGTCTTAATCCATTATCAAAAAATAGGTTAAGGCCTTAACTTAGGACTGGCGAAAGTCTGGGTCCACCAAAGGCTGGAACATTTCCAGCCGCTTTTTTTTGAGGAGCCTTTACACTGTCCGAATTGAGCATATTCGTAGATTTTCCTTTATATGGGTTAACTCTACCAGAACTTCTAAAGGATTTTCTCCCCGACCTTACCCCATTAAAACATCGTCTTACCACTGCAGAAATCATTTGAGCTTGGATTGGAAAAAATCATAACTGGCTTAGTCTAATTCAGGGTATACCTAGCAAAGCTATGCAAAGCCACCCTAGTTTTGTATACTTGCCAAACCCATTGTAGGAGATACCCATGCTAAGAAAACTGCCCGAATACGAGAAGCAGCTTGCAGATATAGATGCGAAACTCAGCCTTCCTGAGACTATGCAGGACATGAAGATATTCAAGAGCCTCAACCAGGAACGCTCACACCTCGCACCTATTGTCGATGAATTGCAAAACATGCAGAGCCTGCTCACGCAGATCGCTGATGCTGAACAAATCCTGCATGACGAAAGTGATGCAGAGATGCTCGAGATGACGCGTGAAGAGCTCAGCGGCCTCAAGGAAGCCTTTATCGTCTCCCAAAAGAAGACCAAGATGCTGCTCATTCCCCCAGACCCGATGGAAGGCAAGGACATCATCATGGAGATACGCGCTGGCACAGGCGGTGATGAAGCAGCCCTGTTTGCCGCTGACCTCTTCAGGATGTACAGCCACTATGCGGATGAAAAGGGGTGGAAGATAGAGATCCTCAGCTCCAACGAGACCGGAATCGGTGGCTTCAAGGAGCTCATCTTCGGCATAGGCGGCAAGGATGTCTTCGGCTCGCTACGCTGGGAGAGCGGGACACACCGTGTCCAGCGTGTCCCTGAGACCGAAAGCGGAGGCAGGATACATACCTCTGCTGTCACTGTAGCGGTCCTGCCCGAAGCTGAGGAGACCGACATCGAGATCCGAAGCGAAGACCTGAAGACCGACGTCATGCGTTCAAGCGGCCCTGGCGGTCAGAGCGTCAACACCACCGACAGTGCGGTGAGGCTCACCCACCTTCCCACAGGCCTGGTCGTCATCTGCCAGGATGAGAAGAGCCAGATCAAGAACAAGGCAAAGGCCCTCAGGGTCCTGCGCTCGCGCTTATATGATATGGAAGAGGAGAAGAAAAACCGCGAGCGATCCGAAGCCCGCAAGGTCCAGGTAGGGACCGGCGACCGCAGTGGACGGATTCGTACCTACAACTTCCCCCAAAACCGCTTTACCGACCATAGGATCAACCTCACCCTCTACAAGCTTGAACTCATCATGGGTGGACAGCTTGAGGAGGTCATAGATGCAATGAAGGTCGCAGCAGGTGAACTGGCCATCCAGGAAGCCTGATATGGATGATTGTTCCATAGGGCATCTATTTGCTCAGTATGCTAAGGCTCTGCGAGATAGTGGTATAACCGAGACCCCTGAGCTGGAGGCTCGCCTGCTTATCGAGAAAGCCTCCTCCCTCTCCCAAGTCGAGCAGATTATGCATGCTGGCAGGACACTCGAACGTAAGCAGGTGCTCCATGTGCAGAAGATGCTCGACGAACGTCTGGGCTCCCGCCCCATGGCCTACATCCTTGGCTACAAGGAGTTCTACGGAAGGACCTTTGTAGTTGATGAGCGAGTTCTCATCCCTCGCCCCGATACCGAGACACTGGTGGAAGTCGCTCTTTTTCATGCAAGACAACGAGATGGAGAGCTCTCCATCATAGATGTCTGCACAGGAAGCGGGTGCGTAGGGATAACCCTTGCCTGCGAACTCGGCCTTGATGTCCACCTCAGTGACATCTCCTCTGATGCTCTGACTGTGGCCAAGGAGAATGCCCTGATCCTGGTAGGACACCCCCTTCCGACGATTGAAGGTGATCTTCTCTCCCCTCTGTCGGAGAAATATGATATTATCGTCAGCAACCCACCCTATCTCACCGCACCTTGGTGTGATGAGGTCTCAGACGATGTGAAAAGGGAGCCCCGTCTTGCCCTTGAAGGGTTGGGCCTTGATGGCCTTTGCCTTATCAGAAGCCTGGTAAGGCAGAGCACTTCGCACTTACTGGACCAGGGAGCCCTGATGATGGAGTGTGACTACCGCCAGGTAGATGAGGTCAAGGCCCTTATGCTGGCCTTTGGCTTTGAGAGGGTGAAAAGCGAGAGAGACCTGAGCGGAAGAGAGAGAGTGGTATGGGGGATATATAATTGTACGAACAACTGATAGAGCGTTTCATCCAGAAAGCCTTCAAATATCCTAAAGCGGACCAGGAGAAAATCCTTGCGGCCGCAACCTACTCCGCCTCCAAGCACAACAATCAGAAACGGGCCAGTGGGGAGCCCTATCTCATCCACCCCCTTGCTGTGGGTGAGATCCTCATCCAGCTGAAGATGGATGCCGACACCATCATTGCAGGCCTGCTGCACGACACCATAGAGGATACCGATACAACCTATGAGGAGCTGGCAGAACTCTTCGGGCAATCTGTAGCCGACATGGTCGAAAGCGAGACCAAGATCAGCAACCTCAAGGCGATGAGCCGCAGCGTCCAGGAAGCCGAGACCATCAGGAAGATGTTCTTCGCCATGAGCAAGGACATCCGCGTCATCATCATCAAGCTCGCTGACAAGCTGCACAACATGCGCACGCTGCAGCACCTGAAGCCTGAGAGGGCCAAGGAGATAGCGGGGGAGACCCTGGATATCTTCGCCCCCCTGGCAGACCGTCTGGGCATCTCCTGGCTGAAGGACGAGCTTGAGGACCTTTCGCTGAAGATCCTCAAGCCGGACACCTTCCAATACATCCAAGACTACCTGTTGAGCAAGAAGGGCGAGCAGACCGCTTACCTGAACCGCATAGAGAAGAGCATCTACCGCGCATGCGGTGATGCCGCCCTCAGTGATGTCATCGTGACCAGCCGGGCCAAGCACACCTACTCGGTCTACATGAAGATGAAAAAGAGGAAAAAGGAGATCGATGAGATCTTCGACATCCTCGGAGTCAGGATCCTGTGCAACACCCTCACCGAGTGCTACACCATACTGGGGGTCATCCACCGCCTGTGGCCCCCCATAGAGGGACGCTTCAAGGACTACATCGCCATGCCCAAGGCCAACAACTACCAGAGCCTGCATACCACGGTCATGGCCCTTGACGGCAAGCTGATGGAGATTCAGATCCGCACCAAGGAGATGCACTTCACCGCCGAGTACGGCGTTGCCGCCCACTGGACGTACAAGTCCGAAAGCGGCAGTGACGGGGGAACCTGGTCGAAGATGGACAACGACCAGTTCTCCAAGATCATCACCAAGCTGAAGACTTGGTCCAATGAAATTGAGAGCAGCGAGTCCTATATGGAGGACATCAAGGGGGAACTGCTCAAGGATACCATCTATGTATTCACCCCCCAGGGACATATCGTCGAGCTCCCCAAGAACGCCACAGCCCTGGACTTTGCCTACCAGATCCACACCGAGGTAGGCAACCATACCACAGGGGCCAAGGCAGACGGCTCGATCATAGCCCTCAACGCCCCGCTGAAGAACACCCAGGTGATCGAGATCCTCACCTCCCCCAATGCAAGGCCGCGGGTCCAGTGGCTGCGCTATGTACAGACCAGCAGTGCGCGGAAAAAAATCAAGGCGTGGCTGAACAAGTATGATGAGAACATCCTCATAGACAAGGACATCATCGCCAAACGCAAGATCTCCGAAGCGCAGGCAAAGGTCGAGCAGCCACAACCCATCCTCGCCCCTGTTGACGGTGATGAGATCGTGCGCCAGGTAGTCGACCCTTCCCGGATGAAGTTTGTTGTCGGTGATGAGAAGAACATGATGATCAACATAGCCCAGTGCTGCTCGCCGGTCAGAGGGGATGAGATTGTCGGGTACATCAGCCGCGGAAGGGGCATCATCGTCCACAAGAAAGGGTGCCCGAACCTCAAGAACATGAGTGAGATAGTGGACCGCTCGATAGATGTCGAGTGGGAGACCGGATCCCCCACGCTCACCAAACGCTTCAGTGTCTCAAGCAAGCGCACCTACGACCTGTTTGGCGAGATCGAAGGGACTCTGAGGAAGTTCAAGGGTCACCTCATAGAGGGAAGGCTGCATGATGACGAGGAGGGCAAACTGATAGGTACCTTCACCATGGAGGTCCAGCATGAGGATGACTTCAAGAAAATCGTCAAGAACCTGAAGACCATCCCCTCCATCAACTCCATCAGCGAAATCAAGTGATCACTCCCCGAGGACTCTGAGGATCTCCGGTAACAGCTGTTTCTTGCGAGAGAGCACGCCGGGGAGGTTGAAGGTATCCTCAGCCTCCCTTACATAGGCGAGCTTTCTCTCGTAGCCCTGCATCGGTGTCATCAGGAGCATGCTCTGCTCCTTCACCACATCGGTGATGAGGAACATCGCCCAGGAGAGGGCGTAGGCTCGCTTGAGCTGCTCAAGCTCGGCGAGGTACTCCTTCCTATAGTCCTCCAGATCAGAGAGGGTTGTCACCTCCACCTGTCCGATGCCGAACCTGACGCCGAACTCCTCATACTGCTTGAAATCAGATTCAAGCATCTTGCGAGGGTCTTCCTTGGCCAGCGTTGCACCGCTTGCGAACATCGTCTCGCCAAAATCCCTCATTTCAGGGATGTTAGCTATCGCACAGAGATCCTGCACCGCAGTGAAATCCTCAAAGGTAGTGGTGGGGCTCTTGAGCATGATGGTGTCACTGACAATGCCGCTGAGCAACACCTTGGCAACTGTTACAGGGATGGTGACATCATTGCGGACAAAGAGGTTGTAGATGATAGTGCACGTCGAGCCAAGGGGTTCGCACCGTATGTAGATGGGATGGCGTGTCTTCGCCGCCCCAAGGCGGTGATGATCGATGATCTCAACGACCTCAGCCTCCTCAATGCCGGGAACACTCTGCTCTGGCTCATTGTGGTCGACCATGATCAGCTTGGTCTTGGGCTTCTCCAAGAAACACCTTCTGGTTATGAAGCCGACCCATTTCTTACCTGAAAAGATAGGCAGGCCTCGGAACTCACTCTCTGCCAGAATTGCCTTGGCCTCATCGAAGAGCGTATCATCCTGGATGCCCGGAGGATCGTTTTGTATCAGTTGGGTCACCGGGATGGTGAGACGCAGCAGGCGCAGGGACTCTGCAGTGTCCTCCTCGCTGATGAAAACCGTCCCCCTGTAGGAGGAAAAGTCAACAACGGAGGTAAGCCCATGCTCCAAGCCTGTCAGTATGATGGCCGGAATCTGCATTTCGATGGCTTTTCTAATATGGTCTTCCCTATCTCCGACTACCAGTATGGGTTTCTGCTCGACAAGAGCTTCCATATGCTTGCAAAAGATGGTGTACCGCATCGCCCCAACGACGATAGGCGCATCGAAAGAAGACGCCTCCCCTCTCTTGAGGAATGTGCCCCTGAGCACCTTGGGGAAATTCTCGGGAACAAAATGATAGATAGGACGGGTGCCGCTGTTCTCACGCAAGACAAAGCTGCTTACCTCATCGACACTGAGCAACCCCTTGTAGGTAGTCCCCTCCATGATCGGGATGACCGAACTCCGGTTGGTCTTGCCGTAGAAGGAGACCAGGTTGTAGACGGGATCTGTCGTCTGCAGGACTGTATTGGGAATGCGTGTCACACTCGCTACTCGAGCGCGCACATCCTTGATGAAGGCAGGAGGCTGCACACCCAGACGATCGAACTGAGCCTTGGTCGTATCGTTGAGGTTCCCGCACCGTACAGGGATGTAGGTATTGGTCGGGTCGAGCTTATTCTTTAGGTATGCGTAGCTATAGGCTGCGCAAACACTGTCCATATCCGGATTCCGATGTCCACTAATGAGTATATCTGCCACAGGTTGGTTCCTTTGTCTTGGTCATTCTACCGCAGTTATCACCCTAGGGCAACTCACCTTTTGCGGTAGCCAGAAAATGACAAATGCGGTATTCTCACAGGAGGAGGAACCTATGGCTAACGTAGTACTTGCCAATGACCACGGAGCGGTGGAACTGGCCCTGGCATTTGTAAAACATCTCACGGAGAAGGGATATACCGTCAACCATCTCGGTGTCACAACCAGTGATTCGGTCGACTACCCCGACATGGCAGATAAGGCTTGTAAGGAATTCAAGAAGGGCGATTATGCCTTTGGCGTGCTCCTGTGCGGGACTGGTATCGGCATCTCCATCAGTGCGAACAAGATAGACGGGATTCGTTGTGCCCTGCCCCAGAACATCTTTGCTTCTGAGATGGCTAGAAAGCACAATGACGTCAACTTCATAGCATTTGGTGGAAGGATTGAATACTGTGAAGACCCAATTGCCATCCTCGATGCCTTTACCGACGCCTCCTTCGAAGGGGAGCGCCACAAGAGGCGGGTGGATAAGATCATGGCTTTGGAAAATCGCCTCTAGAGATAGTCTCGATAGGTCCCCACCAGGTAGAAGTCATACTTTATCAGGTCGAACAGCACGCTTACCTGACAAGTCAGGAAGTTATATGCCAACGACACGCTAAAGGCACGCTCACGCTTTGCTGAGATGGGGTTCCCCACCACCAGGGGGGTCACGCTCAGCAGGATGTGGGTTGGCAAGAGATATCCGCCCCCAAAGTAGTCCGACACCAGCAGGCCGGCTCCAATGAGGGTGTTGACCCCCAGCCCTGCTACCCTTGTTCCTGTTGAGCGCTGTCCGAGCATGGATTTCTGCAGGAGAACGGCAAAGGTGGTATCCCCAAAGAAATGGGGGACCAAGGCGCTGTTGGCCTGCACATCCAGCTCCCACTGGTCGCTTATGCCCACACTCACCCCCCAGGCCATTTTCAGCTTGCTCGCATCAAAGGAGCTCTCGCCCCAATGAGCAGCCGTTCCCAACGTCAGGCCGAGGTCAAAGGTCCCTGCAAACAGGGAAGCGTTGAACAGTATCAGGACAACAAGGGTAATATACATTTTTCTCATACCGGCCTACTTGAATAAATAGGTGTAGCGAACCAGGTTTATACCCCAGGTGTCCACCGTTCGCGTCCCTATATCCATAACGACATAGAAAGCAAAGAACTCATACCAATAATCCTTCTGGCTGAGCTTGAAAGGGCTGAAGCCGACACTCAACAGGTGTGACGAGTCCTGCAGGTCGAAATGATAGGCAACAGAAATGGCCGGGTCATAGGCCACAATATTGTTTGCAAAGAAATTGAATGGGTGGTCGATGACCCTGAAGAGGTCAGCCGAGATGCCAAGCTCCACATATGGGAACGTCAGCGTCCCGGCCATATCGCTGCCAAACGCCCCCTTGATGTGCACCGAAGGGTTGCCCACAGGCAAGAGCCATGGCTGATAGACAAACGAAAGTTCAACCCCGCCTGAGGAGGCTCCCTCGTCCTGGAGGACACTCTGGCCATACATGCCCAGCCCATAGCCAAAGTTCTTGGCAGACAGGGAGGAGGAGAGCAACACCAAGAGGCCAATGAGCAATATCAGGTTTCGTTTCATCCTAGCCTCCTATCATCCCGAAGGCATACCGGGGCCAGTTTTCAAAACGCCGCCACTTTTCTGACTGTTCCTGTGTTATAGGGAGGGCCTCATCATAGATGGTTGCAAAGTGCTCTTCCATCCTTCCGGCCAGAGCAGGGCTGTCAATTACCAAGGATATCTCATAGGCAAGGGTGAAGGATCGGTAGTTTAGGTTGGTGGACCCGACGACCACATACCTGCTGTCCACTATCATCAGCTTCTCATGAAGTAGCCGCTGACTCTTCGCACTCTCCTTTTCCAGGCGGAGGTCGATGTTCATCGTCAGCAGGTCCTGTGCCATATACTCGATGCCCTTGCGGTTGGAGATCCGGGAGTCAAAGGGGATGACCATCTGTACATCCACCCCACGCTCTGAGGTCCCTCGGAATACGGAAAGCAGGTGCTCGTCAAAGAAAGGCAGGAAAGGCAGGGCCTTCACACTGACCTCAGCCTCCGCAAGCAGCGATCCGAACATACCGGCAAGCTTGTCCGACAGGGGGTACTGGTCGGCATACCAAGCAGTATACTGCTGTTCATCGCTGCCAAAGTCTGCATCCACTGAAAAGGAGTCCCTGCTCACCGTATCCCAGGTCTGCTGATTCCACCAATGGACAAAGCCGTCCAGCATGATGGAGCACAGTTGTGGTGAGGCGAACTCATACATAGTGTCGCGCTGCAGGTCGTCCCCTGCAGTTCCTATGGAGATGTAGTTGAGGTTCATCCCTCCTACCGCCAGGTTCTTGCCGTCGACGATGAGATACTTGCGATGATCGCGAAACAGCATCTTCGGTCCCGCAACCAGCCTTGCGGCAGACATGGGGCTGTACTCCAGCAGGTGAACGCCGCTGTCTCGCAGGAACTTCAGGGGGATCAGATGAAATCGGGTCTCGGTCATGTCGAAGGCGCCGGTGCCATCGACGACAAAGTAGATGCGTACACCCTCTTCAGCCTTTTGGGCGATGAGGGCGTACAGCTCTTCGAGGCAGTCGGAACTGGAGGCAAGAAATGAGGAGATGATAAGGTAATCCTCAGCAGAGCTGACAAGCTCGATCATCCTTTCGCGCCAGAGGTTCCCATCAAAGAAGATGGTGGGATAGGTCATCGATATTTTGGGGATGTCGTAAGCCTCCATCTTCTGCTCCAGGCTCAGTGAGTTGTCCACAGAGGGACCTCGGACCAGATTGGACGTTGAGGTACACCCTGCAAACAAGAAGAGGAGGATGAGCAGACAGAAGAACAGAGTCAAACGTTTCATCAGGACCTCATGGAAGGAAATATAAAGGGATGGGGAAGCAGTTCAGCAAAGGTGTGCACAAGGTGAGTTCCTCCTCCCTTCCCCCCTGCCGCGGCGGTATCAAGCAGATGGACCTCAGTCTCAGGGCGGCTGAACTCCGCAAGGACCTGTAGGCAGAGGGCGCAAGGGGGGGCCGGGGGGGAGTCCTCGCTGACCACAACCAGCAGTTCGACCCCAAGGGAGCCTTCGTTGGCCACGGCATTGAGGACGGCATTGCGCTCGGCACAGATGGCAGCCCCATAGCTGGAGTTCTCCACATTGCATCCGCTGTAGACACGGCTGGTCGCCGCACTGAGCAATGCAGCCCCGACTTTGTAGTCGGAGTACGGCGCATAGGCGTTCTTACGCTTGGAGTAAGCCTCCTTGATCGCCAGATCAAGAAGTTGGGCCTTGGTCTGCATGACGCCTGTTGCAGGCAGGATGCGCCCTGCCCCATACTGCTCCTTTCCGTCATCGGCATGTATCAGTTGGGCAAGCTGTTCGTTGAACATCTCAACAGAGGAGAAATCCTCAAAGCTGTCAAGGGAGGTGACTACAAGGTCGGCCCCCGCCTCGAAGAGGGAGGTGACCACAAAGGTGGTGGTAAGGGCACAGACAAGGCAGCCGGCCTTCTTGCCTGCATGGATGCCGTTGATGGCATCCTCCATCACCAGGCACTCCTGTGTGGGAAGGCCCATGGCAAGGGCCGCCAGCTGATAGATGTCGGGTTCGGGCTTGTTGCGCTTGATCATGGCCCCTGTCACCACAAGGTCGAAATCAGATTCGGAAAGGCCGATGCTCTTGAGGTTGATCGCTACCTTGGCAGGAGCGCCGCTGGTGGCCACTGCAATCTTAAGCCCAGCTTTTCTTGCATTGGATATGAAACGGTGGACGCCCTCAAGGGGGCCCGTCTCCAGGGCATAGTCCTCGTAGAGGGCGAACAGCTCCTTCTTGGCCACATCATAGTCGAGCTCCATCCCATATTTTTCAGCAACCCCGCAAAGAAATCTCTTGTCCCCCGCCCCTATGAAAGGGGTGAAGTCATCTTTCTCGACAGAGAGGCCCAAAGAGGCGAAATATGAGATAGCCGCATGGAGGATGAGGGGTTCGGAATCGATGAGCACCCCGTCCATATCAAAGAGAATTCCCTTAATCATGTATACTCCTTACTGTTCTACTGTATCGAAAAAACCGCTCTCTGACAACAAATGCCCGCCTTGAGAAGGCGTAGGAGGCAAAAAAGAACCATTCGTATGAGAAAAGCACTACAATTGGGATGTAGGTGCAAAACGGCAACACTCCTGTTGCCGTTTTGCTAACCCTTCAAAGCAAGAGAGAACACGCCCCTTGCGGTCAATGCATCACAGTCTTGCCCCTGCCCGGGTCCCCCTGAGGAACAAACTGCCCATTGCCATCAATACCCAGATAGATGCCGTCGCCCATGATGAGCCTGCCCCTGAGGTAGGTCATGACAGGCTTGCCCAGTACGTTAAAGCCTTCATACGGGGTATAGCCGCTAGCGGAGTGGGTGGTTTCAGAGGAGAGCGTCCAAGCCTCGTCAGGATCAAAAACTACCAGGTCGGCATCGGAACCTACCCTCAGCGCCCCCTTCTTGGGATAGAGGCCAAAGGCCTTGGCAGGACCGGTGCTCAGGAGATTGACCACCTGCTGCAGGCCTATCCTGCCACTGTTCATCGCAAAGGTATTCAGCAGCGGCAACATCTCCTCGGTTCCCGGAATGCCAGGCAGTGCGGTACGGCAGTCATCACTTGCACTCTTCTGCTCCTTGGTGAACGAGCAGTGGTCGGTGGCGACCACTTGGACCTCACCATTGAGCAGGGCTTCCTGCAAAGCCTCGTTATCCTCTTTGGTGCGTAGTGGTGGGGTCATCACATAGAGCTTGCCATTGGGCCCCTCCAGCTTGGAACGGTCCAGGAAAAGGTAGTGAGGGGTGGTCTCCACAATGATGCGAACACCCTGTACCCTAAGTTCGCGCACCTGTTCAAGGCCAGCCTTGCTGGAAAGGTGCACCACGTATAGGGGCATCCCCAATTCGCCGGCGATCTCCCCGACAAAACGGATACCTTCAGCCTCAACCTCGCCAGGACGAAGATCTGCAAGGGCTGAGGGTGTATACGGCCCCTTGTACCCTTTGTCGATAGCCTCGATCATGGCATCGTCCTCGCAGTGCACGCTCACCATCATGTCCAGGCGCTTGCACTCGGCAAAGATTGCCTTGAGCTCTTCGCGCTTCTCAATGAGGTAGCCGACCTTGCGATAGGTGGTGAATATCTTGATGACCCTCACCCCGCCCTTCTTGAGCTGCTCGAGCTCACCGGCGATACCCTCGCGGTAGGCATAGACCCCCTGGTGAAGGGAGAAGTCAACAGCCATCTCCTTTTCCATTGCACCGATGCGCTCCCTGCTGCAGGCAGCGAGATCGCCCTTCTTGTCATCATCGGCGAAGTCCACCACACAGGTTACCCCACCAAAGGCCGCGCACTTGCTGCCTTCGGAGAACGAGTCAGCACTCACTGTCCCGCGGCTTACCAGATGATAGTGGGTATGGGCGTCGATGAGACCGGGGAGAATGCACATGCCCTCGACATGTACAATCTCCGTTCCCTCAGGAACATCGCTCTCATCAATCTTATTGGCGATATGCACAATCTTGGAGTCTTCGATCAAGATGTCTGCATGCCTGGTCCACTCGGTATCTACCAGAAGTCCGTTTTGTATAAGTATTCTGTTCATACCTATAAGATACTCCAGTTTCCCAAGCTATGCAAAGCAAAATATGCACCTCTAGTAGCGCAGGTCAGGTTCCTTGATGGCCCTCACCTCATCCAGACGCCCGACCGGGGTGGAATAGGGGGCTCCCTTGAGGTATGCAGGATCCTTCTTAGCGCGTTCCAACAAGGCGATAAGGGAGTCTGCAAAGGCATCGAGTGTCTCCACGCTTTCACTTTCAGTGGGTTCGAACATCAAAGCTTCAGGCACTATCGTGGGGAAGTACATCGTCGGGGGGTGGTACCCCTCATCGATGAGGCCCTTGGCGATGTCCTGGGCGGTGATGCCATACTCCTTTTTCAGATTTTCACAGCTGATGACAAACTCGTGCATGCACGGTCCGCCGTAAGGGATGTCAAAATGCTTCTCCAGCCTCTTCATGAGGTAGTTTGCATTCAGTACAGCGTGGGATGCTGCGGCCCTGATGCCCTCACTGCCCATACGCAGGATATAGACATACGCTCTGAGCAATACAAGGAAGTTACCCCAGAACATGCTCACCTTCCCTATCGAGTGGGGCCTCTCCCAGCTGTAGCTGTAGCCACCATCAGTCAGTTCGATATCGGGCTTGGGCAAAAAAGGCCTCAAGGTATCATTGACCATCACAGGCCCGCTGCCCGGTCCTCCTCCCCCATGGGGGGTGGAGAAGGTCTTGTGCAAGTTGAGGTGCAGCACATCAAAGCCCATATCACCGGGGGTTGCCATCCCCATGATTGCGTTGAGGTTCGCCCCGTCATAGTAGAGCAGGCCCCCACACTCATGCACAGAGGAGGAGATCTCCAGGATGTCCTTCTCAAACAGGCCCAAGGTGTTGGGGTTGGTGAGCATAAGGGCTGCGACTGTGTCGTCAAGCTTGCTCTTCAGGTCCGTAAGGTCCACAAGACCGTCCTTGTTGCTGGCAACAGAGACCACCTCAAAGCCGTTCATCACGGCACTGGCGGGGTTGGTCCCATGGGCGGAGACCGGCACGAGCACCTTGTTGCGAGCAGTGTCCCCCCTTTTTAGGAAGTAGGCCCTGATCATCTTCAGCCCCACATACTCGCCATGGGCACCTGCACAGGGCTGCAGGCTTCCCCAGCTCATCCCTGTGATGGAGGAGAGGTCCTCCAGGAGGTTATACATGATGGAAAGGCACCCTTGGGCGGTAGAGATGTCCTGCAATGGGTGGATGGTCGTAAAGGCGGGAAACTGGGCTATAAGCTCACCTAGTTTCGGGTTGTACTTCATGGTGCATGATCCCAGGGGATAGGGCCCGTTGTCCACACCAAAGGATCGGGTGGAGAGTTTGGTGAAATGACGCACCACGTCCAGCTCCGCAACTTCAGGAAGCCTGGCAGGCTTGACGCGCAACAGGGCGGCGGGCAGTTCAGGCAGGGCCTGCTCAAAACCCCGGGGAAGATCCAAGGGCGGGAAGCAGTAGGCTTTGCGCCCTTTCTTTGATTTGTCGATCAACAGCGGTTCACTCATTTCATCACCCTCCTGGCAGCTGCGAGATAGAGCTCAAGCTCCTCACGGCTGCGTTTTTCGGTCACCGCCACCAACAGGACCAGCTCATCCTTAGGCTCGCGCGTCAGGGCAGAGAGCCTGACTCCGGCAAAGATACCCTCGTTACGAAGCTCCTGCAGGAATTTACGCATCTTCTTGGTGTCGGAAAACCTCAGGGGGAACTCACACCAGAACGGGACATCCCACACAAGGGTCATCCCTGGCAACTGCGCGAGGTGATAGGCGAGGTAGTGGGCCTTCACATAGCTCTGCTTGGCAGCCTCAACCATACCCGACCATCCAAGCGAAGAGAGATGTATGGTGGTCATCAGAGCGGCAAGAGCCTGGTTTGAACAGACATTGCTGCTGGCCTTCTCCCGCTTGATGTGCTGCTCGCGGGCCTGCAGGGTAAGGGTATAGCCGCGTCGTCCCTGCTTGTCCACAGTAGCTCCGACAATGCGCCCTGGGATCTTGCGCATCAGGGCCTTGGTTACAGCCATGTAACCGCAGGAGGGCCCGCCGAAGGCGAGGGGCAGCCCAAGGGCCTGTGTATCGCCGATGGCGATATCAGCTCCCCACTCTGCCGGGCTCTTTTGCATGGCAAGGGAGAGGATGTCGCTGCTGATGGCGAACAGGCTCCCCTTGTCGTGCACCAGGGATGCAACACCGCTATAGTCCTCCAGAAGCCCGTAGCGGTTGGGTGTCTGCACGATCAGGCCGGCGACCTCATCGGTAAGGAGGGCCTCCAGGCCCTTGAGGTCGGTGACACCCTGCCTCTCAGGGATGAGACGGATCTCATTGCCTGTGCCCAGTGACCAGGTTTGGAGCACCTGAAGGACAAAGGGGTGGATGGTTGCCGATACAAGCACGGCCTTCGCCTTGCGCTTGGATCCTATCATGATGGTGGCCGCCTCAGCAGCTGAGTTGGCACCATCATAGAGGGAGGCATTGGAGACATCCATGCCGGTGATCTCGCAGACCATGCTCTGGAACTCATAGATGACCTGCAGCAACCCCTGGCTCATCTCAGCCTGGTAGGGTGTGTAGGCGGTGACAAAGGATGGGAGGCTGGCCAACGTCTGTACGGTGGAAGGGACCAGATGGTCGTAGCAGCCACACCCAAGAAAAGGGATGCCGCTGATGTTTCTCTGCGCAATGGCGGTGATCATCCTCAGCACCTCATCCTCAGTGCGCCCATGGCTTATGGGAACTGAATCACTGAGCAGAAGGTCCTCTGTCAGCGATGCATACAACTCTTCGATCGAACCCACCCCAATGGCTTCCAGCATCTTGTGCCGGTCCTCATCGGTATGGGGTATGTAGGGATAGACCATACGCTCCTCCTCTTTTGTCAGGACAGACCAACGCCGCCAGTTCTCAGGCGGCGCAGGACATTTTTCTATAGGCTTTCAAGAAACTCAGCATACTCGGCGGCATCCAGAAGCGCATCATAGTCACTTGTGGAAAAGGCCCCAAGCACATACAGATAATGCTTGTAGCAGTCGGTATTGACCAGCTCAGGGGAGTCGTCAAGATCCTCATTCACTGCCGTCACTTCGCCTGCGATGGGATTGATGATCGCAGAAGCCGCCTTGACGCTCTCAACTGTCGCAATCTCCTCGTCCTTGCTGAAGGTATCTCCAACGGAGGGCAGTTCGACGTATACAATCTCGCCAAGCTCGTTCTGTGCGTGATCGGTAATGCCAACGTAGGCCTTATCGCCGTCAAGACGGACCCATTCATGGTCCTTGCTGTACTTCAAGACTTCAGGGATGTTACTCATCTCTTACCTCCAAACAGATTCATGCTACCACCACTCTCAAGCCTTGTCGAGGGGGAAAAATTCTTCAAGGAATGCCAAGTCAAGCTCAGGATAGAGTTTGAACCGGGAAACAAGGGCGGCAACCCTCGCTCGCGCTTCCTCTATTGCGGCCTCTTCCGTTACAAATCTGGCTTTGCTCAGGGTTCCTGCATTCGCACCCTTGGAAATGAGGGCAGGGCGAGTATTCTTCAGCACCAAGGCGATGATCGCTGCGATCTCACACATCTCGACGATTCCCATCCCCAAGGTGGTCACCGCAGGGGTACCGATCCTCAGCCCGCTTGTGTACCAGGGCCCGTTGGGGTCAAAGGGAAGGGCGTTGCGGTTGAGGGTAACCCCACATTCACGCAGGGCACTCTCAGCCTGCCGTCCGTTCAGCCCGAAGTGGCGAACATCCAGGAGCATCAGGTGGTTGTCGCTGCCTCCGGTGGCCACGGTGATCCCCTCATCAATGCAAGCCTGGGCAAGGGCGGCGGAGTTTTCAACTATCTTTTGTGCATAGGTGGCAAATGAGGGTTTGAGGGCCTCGGCAAAGGAGACCGCCTTGGCAGCCATCACGTGGGGAAGAGGTCCTCCGATGACCAGGGGACAACCCTTGTCCACACTGTCGGCATACTCGCTTTTACACAGGATCATGCCCCCACGGGGCCCGCGAAGCGTCTTGTGGGTGGTTGTGGTCACCACATCCGCCCAGGGAACAGGATCGAACTCACCGGTAAAGACCTTTCCGGCAACAAGCCCTGCAAAGTGGGCCATGTCGACCATGAAGACGGCTCCTACACCATGGGCGATCTCAGCCATCCGCCTGAAGTCTATCTTTCTTGGATATGCACTGTAGCCTGCAAGCAGGATCAGAGGCCTGATCTCCTTGGCCAGGGCCTCTATCTCGTCGTAGTCGAGCAGCCCTGTCCCCTCATCAACGGAGTAGCTGTATGCATCGAACATCTGTGCCGATACGTTCTGGCGGTATCCGTGCGTCAGGTGCCCACCACTGTAGTAGTCCAATCCGAGGATCTTCTGATTTCCCAGCTTCTCCCTGACACTGTCCCACTGTTCCCGGCTGAGGTCGCTTGGGTTGGTGATGCCAAGCTCTTCAAGCATGGGAACCTGCACTTTTGCATGCAAGATAGCCCAGTAGGCAACCAGATTCGCATCAGCACCACTGTGGGGCTGGACGTATGCATGTTCGGCTCCAAACAGGAGGCAGGCCTTCTCACAGGCGTATGCCTCGATCGCATCCACATTGTCACATCCTGCATAGAAGCGGTGGTATGCATACCCTTCACTGTACTTGTCGGTGAAGAGATTGCCCATGGCCAGCTGTGAATTCAGCGACGAGAAGTTCTCGCTTGCAATGAGTTTCAGGTGTGTTCTCTGGTCCTTAAGCTCGCTCACTATCTTTGCTGCAATTTCAGGTGCCACATCCGCTACTTTTTCCAATGACGCCACGTACGCTACCATACCGGCATCAATGTCCTTTGTCCTCGCCAAATACGCTTTCAATGCTTGTGTTTCAGCCATTTTTCACCTCATGCTGTAGATCTCAATACTCCTATCTTGCCCATCCTATAGCGCTCTGTCAACGTCATAAGACAATTCAATAAAGGGATTTGTAATTTTACAGTTGATTTTTGCCCAAAGGCGTCTTAAACTACATCGGTTGTGTCATTTTTGCAGGAAGCCTGCCACCTTGGCACCATACACCATGGACTACTCGGTAGTTACTACAACACAGGAAACAAAACCAATGGAAAAAACGAACGCTCGAGAAACACTGGGAAGCCGACTAGGCTTCATTTTCCTCTCCGCAGGATGCGCAATCGGCTTGGGAAACGTATGGCGTTTTCCCTACATAACCGGAAGATATGGTGGAGCAGCCTTTGTGCTTTTCTATATCCTGTTCCTCGTCATCCTGGGCCTTCCGGTCATGGTGATGGAGCTCTCCATAGGACGGGCCAGCAAGCAGAACATCGGCCTCACCTTCAAGACGTTGCAACCCAAGGGTAAGAAATGGCATCTCTTTGGCCCTGTTGCCATCATGGGCAACTATGTGCTGATGTTCTTCTACACCACCATCTCCGGGTGGTTGCTCGCCTATCTGTTCCATATGGCAAAAGGTGATTTTGTAGGACTGGACACCGCAGGCGTAGGCGGCTTCTTCGGAAACATGCTCGAATCCCCCCTGATGATGATCTTCTGGATGGTCCTAGCCACGGTTGTGGCCTTCATCCCTGTAGGGAGGGGCTTGCAAAACGGCGTCGAGAAAATAACCAAATACATGATGATGGGCCTTCTCGGTCTCATCGTCATACTCGCCGTCAACAGCATAAGGCTCAAGGGTGGAAGCGAAGGTCTGAAGTTCTACCTCCTGCCCGACTTCGCAAGGATGAAGGAAATCGGCACCTTTGAAGCAATCTATGCGGCCATGGGCCAAGCTTTCTTCACACTCAGCTTGGGTATCGGCAGCATCTCGATCTTCGGCTCCTACATTGGCAAAGAGTACTCCCTTACAGGTGAGGCTGTGCGAATCATCGGATTGGACACCTTCATCGCCCTTGCAAGCGGCCTGATCATATTTCCCGCAGCCTTTGCCTTCGGAGTCCAGCCTGATGCCGGCCCTTCACTGTTGTTCATTACTCTACCCAATATCTTCAACCAGATGGGCGGGGGCAGAATCTGGGGAACGCTGTTCTTCCTGTTCATGAGCTTTGCAGCCCTGAGCACCCTTATCGCAGTATTTGAAAACATCGTCAGCTACTGGATCGACAAGCATGGTGTAAGCAGAAAGAAAGCGACGATCATCAACTGCTTTGTCATCATCGCCCTCTCCCTACCCTGTTTGCTGGGCTTCAACGTACTGTCCCACATCCAGCCTATGGGCCCCGGTTCAGGCATCCTCGACCTTGAGGATTTCATAGTCAGCTCGACCTTGCTTCCCTTTGGTTCGTTGTTCATTACCCTTTTCTGTACATCAAGATACGGTTGGGGATGGGACAACTTCATCAAGGAAGCCGATACCGGCAATGGCTTGAAGTTCCCCAAGGCCCTGAAATACTATTTCAAGTGGATCCTCCCTGCAATTGTCCTTGTACTGTTCCTCAAGGGCTACTGGGATATCTTCTTCAAATAGGCTTATGTTGACAGAAAAGCTGGTAAAGCTTATAATTATTTAGCTTTTAAGCAGATATTTGGAGGGCTTTGTGGCCAAAGAAGAAGCAATTGAAGTGGAAGGCGTCGTTCGCGAAGCACTTCCCAATACGATGTTCCGTGTGGAACTTCAGAACCAGCATGTTATCCTCGCCCATCTTTCGGGAAAGATGCGAAAACACTATATCAGGATTGTTCCTGGTGATACGGTGCGTGTAGCACTCTCTCCCTACGACCTTACCAAAGGTCGGATCATCTATAGGGAAAGGTAAGGACATACAGATACAATAGGCCGATTCTCGACCGAGGGTCGGCTATTTTTGTGTATGCTCAGCGTACTCTTTCCCTTTGCCAACAGGCAACAACTCCTTTTCGTAGCTTGCCACCGCCCAGCAATGCAAAGGGTACAACAAGCAAGCACCTGCTTTGGGGTTCCCAAAGCAGGTGCTTGCTTCTCGTTGTTTTGTATGCCTAAAAACTATTCGATGAACGAGCGGCAATGCTCCCTATTTCTCCTTCAGAATAATCCAGATGGCACCACTGCCCCCATAGATTGCCTTGGGTGTGTAGGCCTGGCTGACAACTCCACTGAGCCTTATGGCACTCAAGGCCGCCTCCCTCAAGAGGGAGAAACCCTTGTCATTGTGCAGACCCTTGCCGGTTATGAGGGAGACCTTCCGAAGGCCCTTCTCTGCACTCTCCTTAAGAAAAGCAGCACAGGCCTCCTCGGCTTCCTGGACCTTCATCCCATGCAGGTCAAGCGTCACCTCAGGCTCCATGGCCCTCAGGGCGGAGACCGAGCGAAAGTTGGGCTTTTCCTCACGCTTTTCCTTCATGGAATTGGCAAGGGCGGTTTTCTCATCGGTGACTTTATTCCACTGTTTGTAGGTATCGGCAAAGGACCAGGAGACACTACTCTCTTTTTTCGCGTCCTCCTCAGCCTTGTCCTGTAGAGCCTGCGCCATCTCCTTGGAAGGACGCAGCTTCTCATCCTTTGGAGGAGGGGCGGCGCTCTTCTGTGTAGGAGCAACGCTACGGTCCTTTTTGGGGGTTACCCCTTCGAACTGGTCCAAGAGCGAGCCGAAGTCCTTTTTGGGTACATACTGCTTGCTCGGCTTGATGGGCTGGACCTTCTTGCTCTCCTGCTCCTTGACCTTCTCGCCATCCCACTCCGAGAGTATCTCAGCAAATGACTTCGCCACCTTGACCGAGCTGTGGCTCTTCATGCGGGCTGTGACGCCCCCCATCTCGCCGGTGGTCTCCCAAGCCTTGAGGATGTCGCCAAAATTGGCATTGGGGTCATACCCCTTGATCAAGGGCTCCTTGCGCTGAGATACTTGTACAGGCGCAGGCTGTTTTTTCTTCTCTATCTTTGGTTCAACTTTCTTTTCTATATTTTTGGGGACGACCTGTTTAATCTCCTCAAAGGGCCGATAGGCATCATCCGCAATAGGAAGACGGCTGTCACCAGCCGTCTCTTGTTTCTTTATCACCACTCGTTTCTTCTTGGCCATTTATACCTCTCGCACGTCCAACAGTTGTGAGACGAACGGCTTGATTATTTCCACTACCTTGCTGATGGAAGCGCCCTGCACCTTGATGGTACAGATGGCATTGGTAGGATCAGTTCCCATGAACGTGCCAAACGTAATGATATCGATTCCTTCTTCGCTGAGGGCCTGGGAGATCTTGGCTATGGTTCCGGGCTTGTCCTCGACGACAAAGGAGACCCTGATGCCAAAGTGCCTGGCCCCGAACAGCTCCAACAGGATCTTGAACATATCGCTCTTGCTGACGATGCCGATGAGCTTATCCCCTTCGAGAACCGGCAGGCACGAGAGGTCCTGGTCGACCATCATGCGGGCCGCCTCCTCAACGGTTGTGTCCTTGTTGATGGTGACGACATTCTTGCTCATCAGTTTCTTTACGGTAAGCTTGCTGAGCAGGTATGCCATCTCATGGATGGACAGACTGCTGGCCGGAGAGGGGGATGCATAGAGAATATCCTTTTCAGTAAGGAGCCCCACAAGCTTCTTGTCCTTATCCAAGACAGGGAGCCTATGCACCTTCTCCTGCTTCATCAGGGTAGAGGCTTCTGAAATTGACATGTCAGGAGTAGCTGTAACAGGGTTGCGAGTCATTCTTCGTTCGATAATCATATGATTCTCCTACCTACCATCTACCAATACTATAAATCAAGAACAAGCTAATATCTAGTCATTATTCGCCCAGATATGCCGCCCTGACCTTTTCGTTCTCCAAAAGGGATGCTGAGGCATCATGAAGGACAATCTTTCCATTTTCCATGACATAGCCCTCTGTCGAAGCCTTCAAGGCCATCCTGGCATTCTGCTCGACAAGGAAGACCGTGACATTGTCCTGCTTGTTGATAAGGTCGATCTTCTCAAAGATGTCCGCTATCACCAGGGGGGCGAGCCCCAAGCCGGGTTCATCGAGCAAGATCATGCGAGGTGCGCTCATCAGAGCCCGAGCGATGGCCATCATCTGTTGCTCCCCTCCGGAGAGCGAGCGCGTCTTCTGCCTTCGGCGGGCGCCGAGAATAGGGAAGAAGTCGTACATAGCCTCCTTGCGCTCGGCAATGAGGCCCTTGTCACGGACCATGAAAGCCCCCATGTCCAGGTTCTCCTCCACACTCATGTCGGCAAACACCCGTCTGCCTTCGGGAACGAGGGCGATGCCCCGGGAGGCGATGATGTCGGTGGTGAGGTTTTTGTTGTGCTTCTTCTTGCCATTGGCACCGACGGTGCGAGCCTTGCAAATTTCCTCGCCGTCGAAGGTAATGGAACCCTCCACCAGAGGCTCCAGGCCCACTATCGCCTTCAGAAGGGTACTCTTGCCACTTCCGTTCGCTCCGATGAGACAGACAATATCGCCTTGGTTCACATGCATGCTCACATTCCGCAAAGCCCTGATGTTCCCATAGGTTACAGAGATATCCTCAATGGTCAGCAGTTCGCTCATGCTTCTTCCTTTCCGAGATAGGCCTCGATTACCTTGGGGTTATGCTTGATCTCCCTAGGAGTCCCCTCTGCAAGCTTCTGGCCATAGTTCAGTACGGTAATGGTATCACAGATGTTCATCACCAGCTTCATGTCGTGCTCGATGAGGACGACCGTTATGCCCAGATCCCTGATCTTGCGGATGATGCTCATCAGGTGTTCGGTCTCCTGTGGATTCATCCCCGCTGCAGGCTCATCCAGGAAGAGCAGCTCAGGCTCAGTTGCCAGGGCCCTGGCAATCTCCAGCTCCCGCTGCTTTCCATAGGGAAGGTTCTTTGCAAGCTCATTCTTGAACGGGCCCATATCAAAGAAATCAAGCCAGGAGTCTGCCTTCTCGTAGATTTCCTGCTCTTCCCTCTTCAGGTATACATAGCTCTTCAGGGCGTTGACAAACCGCCCCTTGGTCTCGCTTGCACCTGTTTTGAAGTGTCGCCCTATCATGACATTCTCCACAACGGAGAGGTCCTTGAAGAGGCGGATGTTCTGGAAGGTACGGGCGATGCCCATACGGCAGATCTTATGGGCAGGGTAGCCGGTGATATCCTTTTTGTTGAAGAAGACACGCCCGCTTGAGGGGTTGTCCAACCCTGTCATGTTGTTGAACAGGGTTGTCTTTCCCGCACCGTTGGGACCTATGAGGCCTGTGATGAGCCCCGCCTCAACGGAGAAGTCAACTTTGTTTACGGCGACTACGCCCCCATATGCCCTGGTCAAGGCTTCAGTTTCCAATATGGTCATCACTTGCCTCCCTTGGAGCCATAGGTACGTTCTTCCCGACCGAGCAGGCCCTGGGGCCTCCAGATCATCATCACCACCAGGATCAGACCAAACAGGATCTGCTTGAACTGAGGGGGGATGACACTGCTGAGTCCGGTCAGCTGAGGGAAGTAGCTGATGAGCTGAATGATGAAGGTTCCAAGGATTGCAGCCTTGAAGTTCCCCATGCCCCCGAGGACCACCATGCACAGGACCATGACCGACACCATGAAGGTGTAGGTCCCTGGGGTGACCGAAAGGGAGAAGACAGCCTGAAGCGAGCCTGCAATGCCGGCTACGGCAGCACCAAGGACAAAGGCGTAGACCTTGTATTTGGTGATGTTGATGCCCATCGACTGGGCCGCGATCTCGTCCTCACGCACTGCGGTAAGGGCGCGTCCCATGCGCGAACGGGCAAGGCGTTGGAAAAGGATGTAGGCAATGATGACAAAGATGGTCACCATCACCAGAAAGGAGTATTTCTTATAGGGGTTGATGGTAAAGCCAAAGATGTCGGGCATCGGAATCTTCTGGATTCCCATAGGCCCGTTGGTCAGCGAATCCCAGTTGTTCAGGATATTGCGCACGATCTCGCCGAATCCCAAGGTCGCGATGGCAAGGTAGTCACCCTTCAGGCGCAAGGTTGGCAGTCCGATGAGCAGGCCGAACAGGGCGCTGATGATGGCGGCCACCGGCAGTGTCGCCCAGAAGGACCAGCCGAACTGAGTTGCCAATATAGCTGTTGCATAGCTGCCGATGGCAAAGAACCCTGCCTGGCAGAGGGAGAGCATCCCCCCATAGCCGGTGATGATATTCTGCCCGATAGCCATCAGGGCATAAATTCCTGTATAGATGAGTATCAAAAGAAAAAAGTTAAACATATTACACCTTCTCCTTTTCGACTTTGCCGAAGAGGCCTTCCGGCTTTACCAGCAGGATTATGATGAGCACGCCAAAGGCAATGGTATCCTTCAAGCCTGAGGGGATGCCCAGGACGGCAACGCCGAAGGTCTCAAGAAGACCGAGCAGGATCCCTCCAAACATAGCCCCCGAGATGTTTCCGATGCCACCGACAACAGCTGCGACAAATGCCTTGAGGCCGGTCATGGTCCCCATGCTGGGGTAGACCTTGAAGTCAAGGGCTATAAGGATGCCACCTACGGCGGCAAGTGCGCTTCCAATGGCAAAGGTCAGGCTGATGACACGGTTCACATTGATGCCCATCAGCATGGCAGTATCCTGGTCCAGGCTGGTGGCACGCATAGCCTTGCCCATTCTCGTCCTGTCGACAAACAGCTTCAAGGCGAGCATCATAACAAGGGAGACTACAAGGATCAGGATCTGGTGCGGAGTTATTATCACCCCGCCCAAGTTTATCGAGCTGTTGTCAAACGGATAGTTGAACTTTCTGGACTGGGTGCCCAGCATCCAAGCTGCGCTGTTGGAAAGGATGAACGACACACCGATTGCACTCAACAGCGGGGCAAGCCTTGTAGCCTTGCGCAGTGGCTTGTAGGCAATGCGCTCGATGGTCATGCCCAAGATGCCACAGGCAGCCATGCTGACAAGCATAGCCAGGAAAAAGGCGATGATCGTCCACAGTCCCAAAGGAGAGTCACCCCTCAAGAGGTCAAAGACAAAAAGCCCGATATACGCCCCCACCATGAGGATATCACCGTGGGCGAAGTTTATGAATTTCAGAATGCCATACACCATAGTGTAACCAAGGGCGATCAAGGCGTAGATGCCCCCCAAAGTCAGGCCATTCATCAGATGTTGGAAAAATTCAGCGGTTCCCACGATGCGCCTCTCCTTACCCATAGAACTGGATAGTACGATAACATGAAAAGACCGGTGTAAACAACACCGGTCCTCCCAATTTCCCTATGACCGGGATACGAACGACTAGTCGATCTGGATCAACTTGCCATCAACAACGGTAAAAGTGCCAAGATATTCGGGTGTGGTCTTGTTTACCTTGTAGACACCCTGGTAAGCAACCAGGTCGCCATTCTCAGCAAAGTTGACAGTACCGCTTACACCAGCATAGTTCTTGGTTGCTGCAACTGCATCACGAACGGCCTTCCTGTCGAACTTGCCACTCTTCTTGTAGACACTGTCCATGGCTGCAAGCAGGATATTGGCACCATCATAGGCATTGGTAGCAAAGGAGTCCGGGCCAACACCATATTTCTTGGTATAATCAGCTACGAACTTGCTGTATGCTGCGCTCTCCTTGACTTTGGCGGGACCGACATAGACAACACCGTCGGTAAAGTTGCCGGCGAGGTTATAGATGTCAGGGTTGGAGAATCCGTCACAGGATACAAAGGGAGTCTTGATGCCAAGCTGCCTTGCCTGCTCGAGAATCTGGGCCATCTCGGCTGTGTAGTTGGGGATGTAGATAGCATCGGGATTAGCAGTCCTGATCTTGGTCAGCTGGGTTTTGAAATCCTTGTCACCGACCTGGCATGCTTCTGCAATGGTAACTTTTCCACCGGCTGCTTCAAAGCTAGCTTTCATGCCTTCATACAGGCCCTGGCTATAGTCATTCTTTGCATAGAGGACACCCATGGTGCGCAGACCAAGCTTCTCGTAGAAATAGTGGCCGGCAACCTCACCCTGAAGACCGTCGGATACGACTGTGCGGAATACATAGTCACCAATGGCTGTGATGTCGGCATGGGTTGCAGAAGGGGAGAGCATGACAATGCCTTCATTCTGGACACGTTCGCCAACAGCAAAGGCTACACCGGTGAAGACAGGACCGACAAGACCGACGATCTTATCAGCAGAAGAGAGCTTCTCAATTGAGGAGAGGCCTTTCTCTACGTTACCTTCAGAGTCTTCGGTGACCAGTACGACAGGAAGTTTCCCACCGAAGCCACCCTTGGCATTGAAGTGATCGACCGCAAGCATGACAGAGTTATTGCTCAGCACACCGTAGTTGGCGTTATCACCGGTCATTGGACCGATAAATCCGATTTTCGGGCTGGAAGCTTCGCCACCACCCTGGGCAAACATAGGAGCAGCAACCAGTGCAAACAGAGCAACAAGAGCTACAAAAACAAACAAGCTTTTTTTCATACTTGGGTACCTCCAAATGTACGAGAACAGGAATGTTAATCATCACTGCAAAGTATAAATTACTTTATACAGGAAAGGGTATAATTATTCAACAATTAACCACCTCAAAAACCCATAAATAGAAAATACCGGGAAAAATCACCCAAAGAAGACCATTTCCACCCCTTTCTTATTCATGGTATACTCTGAAAAACAGTATGCGGAGGCACCTAATGTCAAAAGATAGAAAAATACTTGGAGAGTTCAAGAAGTTCATAACACGCGGCAACGTAATGGATATGGCCGTAGGTATCATCGTAGGGACTGCATTCACCGCAATCGTCAATTCCATGGTCAAGGACATCCTCATGCCCTTTATCGGCCTGATAATCGGGGGCATCAGCTTTGTGGACCTGAAGTTTGTCATTACCGCGGCAACAGAGACAACTGCAGAGGTCGCCATCCGCTACGGGATGTTTATCCAGAAGGTCATTGACTTCCTCATCATCGCACTGGTGGTGTTCTTCCTTATCCGAAGCATCAACAAGATGCGAGAGCGCCTGGAGGCCAGAGGCAAGGCTGAGCTGAAGGCTGAAGAAGCAATAAAAAAAGCAACCCCTCCCCCAGCGCCTGTCATTGCTGCAGACATCAAGCTGCTGACTGAGATTAGGGATCTATTGGAGAAACAGAAAATCTAACGGGTCTGGCCTATAGTACATCCAAAGATACAAAGAGAAGAAACAGCATCTGGTCATTGCAGTAGCAGTTTCTTCTCTTTTGCTTCATACATACGAAACCAATCTGCAGATCAATTCACTCTCTTGAAATCTATAAAGCCCCGTTCAACATTGGTACTAGTCAGTTGTACCCGAAGAGAGTCCCCTACATCCAAGCCTTTAAAGCCACGGGCCAACCGCCCTTCGAGAGGGGGATCCATGATACGCACCCATGTGCCTTTGGCTGCCGCCCCGGTAACCAGTGCATCAAACTGCTCTCCAACCCTAGGTTCAAGGAGAATCGCTGCTGCAGCCTTAACCATCTTCCTTTCCACTTTATTCGCTGAATTTTCAGCCTCATTGCACTTCTGTGCAAGAGTTCTCAGCTCTTCAACAGTGTATGGGGAAGGGAGGGCAGAAATGGCTGCCTTCAGAATACGCTGGGTTATCAAATCCGGGTAGCGGCGATTCGGAGCCGTCGAGTGTGTATAGTCCTTGACGGCTAGCCCAAAATGACCTTCACCTGCACTACCGGGCATCTGCACAACATAGTCCCCTGACCCCAGAAGCTTTATGACACTCAGCGAGACATCAGGGAACCGAAGGGGGTCCGCCTTTTTCGATGCCACAAGGAACTTCCCCAGTGCTACCGAGTCGGGCTGTGCAGGTAGAGTCGTCCCATGTCCTGAGACTACCGAGACAATACGGTCCCACCTCTTGGGTTTGCTGACAACGCGCCTGAATGACACGTAGCCCATGGACTCAAGATATCGTGCTGTAACGCTATTTGCCGCTATCATGAAGTCCTCTATCATCTCTTTTGCACAGTTGGGGGGATCAGGGACCAGATTGACCAAGGTATCATCGGAAAACACAGGGCTGGCCTCTATGGTCTCCAGGACTAGTGCTCCATGCATGTGCCGAAGAAGCCTCATGTTCTGAGCTACCCCATGTTGGAGGCGCAAACTCTCCTCCATGCCTTTGACAGAGAGGATCTCCTGTGGCATGGGCCCCTTTCCATCCAACCATGCAGCCACGCTATTGTATGAAAGCCTTGCCTTGTTATGCACTATGGCTCGGTAAAATGCTGACCTCAAGACAGTCCCATCTTCGGCAATCTCAATTTCGGTGACCACTGCCAGACGGTCGCATCCAAAATTGAGGGAAGTGATATCCGTCGACAAGGCTTCGGGAAGCATGGGAAATATAGTAGAGGCTGTGTACACCGATGACGTATTCTGCTGTGCGTGCAGATCAATTGCCGAACCTTTGCGAACGAAAGCATCGACATCGGCTATAGCAATGAAAATCTTGACCCTAGAGTTCTCCCCTGCCTCTGCAGCAGTAAGCTGGTCAAGGTCACGTGAGTCATCATTATCGAGAGAACACCAGAGCAGAGGGCGCATATCGACCAATCCTTCATCCTGTGGTAGCTCTGATGGATCGCCTATCTTTTTGAGTTCAGCCAGCACCTCTTTTGAAAAACCAGGAACAAGGCCATACTCAAGCATCGCCTTGTGTGCCAGTTTATCGAGTCGAGTGCGGTCTCGTTGTTCGTTCGCTGCATTCATAGCCTATCCTCCGTTGTAAAAACATGGTGAAGCACGTGCACAAAAAACCAGGTACATCCGGACAGGGTGCCAGGCAATAACCGTATGTCGCGGGCATGTGAGCAAAACCAGGAGAAATGACGGGCTTTCTCCTGTTCATTTGACTAACTGGCTCCATCATAAAGGATTGTCCGGCCCTTTTCCATAGAGTTGGTACAGTTTTGTGTTTTCATCGTAGATCTGTCTGGCAATGGATTCGAAAAGGTGTCATGTTTATCTGGGCAGGTACCAGAAAAATAAAAAAAGGCTGTACAGCAAATCTTCTCATCCCAGACCAAGTAAAGTTCGCCTTCCCCTTGAACACCCTCTCCATTCTTGCTATTATCGTGAACGCATCCGCTCTGATAGCTCAGCTGGATAGAGCACTTCCCTCCTAAGGAAGGGGTCGGGCGTTCGAATCGCCCTCGGGGCAGCAGTAACCCTCACAAGAGAATCTCTTGTGAGGGTTTTTCTTTGACCATAATCTTCAAACCAGCCGATCCTTGCCCTCCAACCATTTGCCTTTATCCCACCATGCCACTATACTTTAAGCAAGAAGGAGTTGGAGCATGAAGGCTACCAGGTATGCACACCGTACCACTCTATTTCTTCCATCCTGCTCTTGCTCCTCATTTTTCCAGGAGGAGACCAGTATGAACAAAATCCATCAGGACCAGACCAAATCAGAAATACAGGACAGTGGCCATCAGCACCACGATCATCATGCCATGATGGTTCAGGATTTCAAGCGAAGATTTTTTCTTTCCCTGATACTCACCATCCCGATACTAGCCCTCTCGCCCATGATCCACTCCTTCATGGGAGTAGACTGGACCTTTGCCGGGTCCAGCTCCATCCTATTCGCCCTATCTACAATCCTGTTCTTCTATGGAGGCAAACCTTTCCTTACCGGAGCATGGGACGAACTGAAGGAGCGCGAGCCCGCTATGATGACCCTCATAGCCTTTGCCATCACCATCGCCTACCTGTACAGCAGTGCAGCTACGTTCTTCCTTGAGGGGCATGACTTCTTCTGGGAGCTGGCCACGCTGGTAGTCATCATGCTTCTGGGGCACTGGATAGAGATGAAGTCTGTCATGGGCGCCTCAAGGGCCTTGGATGAACTGCTCAAGCTCCTGCCCGAAGAGGCTCACCTGATCAGCGAGGACGGATCGGTCGTCGATGTTGTGGTCACTGATCTGGTGGCAGGGGATTCCGTACTGGTAAAGCCCGGGGAGACGATTCCCATCGATGGGGAGATCTTCGAAGGAAGTTCGGAGATCAACGAGGCGATGATAACAGGAGAATCGGTGCCTGTGGCAAAGGGGGAAGGCGATGAGGTAATCGGAGGTTCCCTCAACGGCGATGGCCTGCTTAAGTTCACCGTCAGCAAGGTGGGCGACGATACCTTCCTTTCCCAAGTGAAACGCCTCGTCCAGGAGGCCCAAAGCTCCAAATCAAAGAACCAGCGTTTGGCTGACAGGGCGGCCAAATGGCTGTTCTATATCGCAGCCAGCAGTGGAACCCTTACCTTCATAGCCTGGATGCTCATCCGAGGCGACCTCGCCTTTGCAATTGAGCGGGCGGTGACGGTCATCATCATCTCCTGTCCCCATGCCCTGGGGCTCGCCATCCCGCTCGTCTCCTCCATGTCCACCAGCATCGCAGCCAAGAACGGCTTGCTGATCAGAAACCGCCTTGCCTTTGAAGAGGCACGAAAATTGGATGCTATAGTCTTTGACAAGACAGGCACCCTCACCAAAGGTGAGTTCGGCGTCACCGACATGCACCCCATCGAGGTGACAGAGGAGCGCCTGATGACCATTGCCTACTCAGTGGAGATGCACAGCGAACATCCGATAGCCCAGGGGATTGTCAGAAAGGGTGAGGCTCTCTCCCTCAAGGCCAAGAAGGTCACTGACTATCAGAGCCTTCCCGGCAAGGGCTTGGAAGCGGTCATCGACAAGAAGAAAATTCATGTGGTCAGTCCTGGCTACATGAAAGCTGAAAAGATCTCATTTGACGAAGAGCTGTACGAAAAGCTTGCAAAGCAAGGGAAGACCGTGGTCTTTGTCCTGGAGGATGCAAGCCTATTGGGCTTCATCGCACTGGCCGACCAGCTGCATGACAATGCCCAGGAAGCGATCACCACCATACAGGCCATGGGGGTCGAAACCATCATGCTCACAGGTGACAACCGGAGGGTCGCCTCCTATGTAGGGGGGAAGCTGGGCATAGACACCATCATTGCAGAGGTTCTGCCCGAGGAGAAATCTGAGAAGATCCAGGCCCTGATGAAGGGGGGCAAGCGTGTTGCCATGATAGGGGACGGAGTAAACGACGCCCCTTCCCTGGCGAAGGCAGACCTCGGCATCGCCATTGGAGCCGGAACCGATGTCGCCATCGAGACAGCCGACATCATCCTGGTAAAGAGCAATCCCCTGGACATAGTGAACCTGCTCAAGCTGGCCAAGGCTACCTACTCCAAGATCGTACAGAACCTCATCTGGGCAACGGCCTACAATGTGGTGGCCCTACCCTTGGCTGCCGGGGTCCTCTACAACCAGGGAATCATCATCAGCCCTGCCCTTGGGGCAGCATTGATGTCCCTGAGCACCATCATCGTGGCCATCAACGCGAAGCTGTTGAGGATCAAGTAGGCGCTCCCTACCCAACAAAGAACCGCTACCCTAAGGCAGCGGTTCTTTGTGTTTCCTTTCTTTCGTTCCTGTTCATTCGTTCATAGGTCTATCTGGTCAGTTCAGCAGCGGTCCTTCTTGCCGGAAGTGGAGCATTCGCTACACTGCAATGATGTAGATCTCAATGGCCAGGAGGATCACGATGACCACCACCAGGCTAAAGACAAGCCAGAACTTCTTTCTTCTGCGCTCCATCGCCTTGGCAACTGTGTACACAGGCTTCATCCGCTCTTTTTCCAAAGCCTCTTCACGCAGGCGTTTCTGTCGTGACTCTTCCTTCTTCAGCTCAAGCTCACGCTTCAGATCATTGGCAGCGACCTGCTTCGCCTCTTTTTCCTTCAGGTCGATATAGCACCGGCTGCAGAGAACAAACCCTTCACAGTCAACCAGCTCGTCATAGTAGCTCTCCTCGCACTCAGGGCAGACATAACAGCGCATGAGCTTGCCCTCTTCAACCAGCTTGCACACGACCATCCTATGGGAGACAGGGGCGCGGGCTTCGTCCGAGCTGAAAAGCTTCTTCCACCAGGGCAGCTTGGGAAGCCTGTCGGGCTCCTGTTCCAACCTGTGTGCCAAAGCGACAATTCTCTCACTCAGGCCACGGTCCTGGGTGATGAGCATCAGGTTCTTGCTGTTGCCTATGCTGGCAAACAGCTCGACCAGATGGTCATCGGCGATACCGGTGCTACCGGTGTCACCAATGCGAACCACACCCTTTCGGGCTAAAAAACGAAGCAGGTCGGGTCGAATGGTAGAGCGGACCCGGACCTCCCTGTCCTTTTCGGGATTGTCCTTAAGGCCATGGAGCTCTTCCATGGTCTTCTCAAGGACAAGCAGTTTCTTCTTGCGCCGCTTGAGGATCGGTTCTGCATTGGAAACAAAATGCAAAAACCAGTCCTCCTGGATAATGGGCGCAGTATCCACATAAATTTCATCAAAGGAGCGTAGTTGTTCATCCAACTTAGCCAAATAAGGCTCATTTCCACTTTTAAACCGGGAGAAGTCACCCACCTTGCAGGCGATCACCTCACGATACAGGTCCATATCCTCTGCAGAATTGGAACCTCCAAGATTAATTCCTACGCTCCTGAGAGTGCTGAGCACCTTCTCCTTTTGCATGCGAAACTCGGAACCAAGCACATCTACGGCATTGCCTGATGGTATGGTCGCTTTCCTTCGCTGGGGAGGGCCCTTTCTCAAAAGTTTAGCCATCTCTTCCTATATGTCCTTCTCGCGCTTTGCGCGAATTATTTCTATGGCCTCTTCGAGGGTGAGTGCCTCGATGAGCGCCTCATCCTTCTTGAACTTTGCAGGAAGGGGCACATTGGCCTTGCCTACCTTCAAATAGAAGCCATACCGACCGCTTGCCACAGCAACGGCCTCCTTGTCGAAGTCCCCAAGTTGCCTGACTACAGAAGCAGAGCTTTTGGCACGTCCCGCACCTTTTTTTCCAGCCTTGGGTTTCTCCTCTGCAAGCAGGGCTTGCGCCTCTTCCAAAGTGATGGAGAACAGCTGCTCATCATGGTCGCGCTTGTTCAGGTTCCTGTACTCGCCATTGCACTCGATGAAAGGACCGTACTTGCCCTTGGCAGCCACTATATCATGACCATCCTTGTCCTTGCCCAAAATCCTTGGCAGGCCGAGGTACTTGTTGGCGATGTCCAGGTCATGCTCCAGTGATGCATCGCTCACATATTTTGGGATGCTTGCCCTTTTTGCGTCCTTGCCACTGCCCTCCTGCCAATAAGGGCCAAAACGGCCGGTCATCAGCTGTACGGGTTCCCCTTTCACCACCCCTAGGCCCAACTCTTCCGGTTCAGCCTTCACCTTGCCCTTTGCAATAAGGGCCTGTACCTCCTCATCGGTGATGGTCCCTGGCAACCAGGTAGTGGGAAGTGAAATATACTGACTCTTCCCGTCGACCTCAGGGGCCTGCACATACGGGCCATAGGGGCCGATGAAGATGGGGTTCTCATCGCTGATGTGGGAGAGGACCAAGGTTTTGGATTCGGTCTTGTTGTCCATTTCCATCTGCACCTTGTTCTGGTTCTCAAGCCCATTCTCCCCTAGGAAGAACTCCTTGAGAAAGGCTACCTTGTCCAGTTCGCCATCGGCTATCTGGTCAAGGGCGTTCTCCATATTGGAGGTGAAGTCATAATCGACAAACTGCAGGAAATTATGCTCAAGAAACTGGCAGACTCCAAAGCCGGTAAACGTGGGAGCCAGGGCAGATCCCTCCTTGACCACATACTTGCGGTCCATGAGGGTCTTCAGAATCGTCGCATAGGTAGAAGGGCGCCCGATGCCCCGCTTCTCCAGCTCCTGCACAAGCGAAGCCTCAGTGTAGCGGGCAGGGCTCTTGGTCTGGTGCTCCAGGCTCTCCAAGGAGACCAGGGGACAGATTTCACCCACCGCGAGAGGAGGCAGCAAGGTCTCCTTGTCCTCCAAAGCCGCATCAGGGTCGTCAGAGCCCTCAACATAGGCTCGCATGAAGCCTGGAAATACTATCTGCGTCCCTGAGGCGGAGAACAGGGCGTCCTTTGCCTTGATGGTTACACTGGTGGTCGCCTTCTGGGCGTCTGCCATCTGCGAAGCGAGGGTACGCTTCCAGATCAACTCATAGAGGGCGAGATCCTTGCCGGTAAGGTTGGTCTTCGCAGGAATCATGAAGCTATCACCTGAGGGCCTGATGGCCTCATGCGCCTCCTGGGCACCAGAACTTTTCTTTGCCTTGAAGTACCTGGCGGAGGGGGAGAGATACTCCTTGCCATACAGCTTCTCAACCTGTGTCCGTGCAGCGTTCGTCCCTTCCTGGCTGAGCGAAGGGCTGTCGGTACGCATGTAGGTTATGAAGCCGTTCTCATAGAGTTTCTGCGCGATGCGCATCGTGTCCGAAGCACTGATGCGCAGTTTCTTGATGGCATCCTGCTGCAGCGTACTGGTGGTGAAGGGTATGCTTGGCCTGGTTACAAACGGCTTGCGCTGGATGTCGGCAACCTCGTACGTTGCATCCTGCAGTTGTGCAACAATCTCCTCCACTTTGGCCTTGTCCAGGAGCAGCTTCTTGTCAGCACCCTTGTAGATGCCTGTCACCGAATCAAAGTCCTTCCCTCCTGCAAGGCTCTTGCCCTGGTAGGAGGTCAGCTTTGCCTCATAGCTCTGTTTGGAGGAGGCGAGCAACTCGGCCTTCGCATCGAAGTAGGTGCTCTGCAGGAAGGCTATGCGCTGTCGCTCGCGTTCGACTGTCAGGCGCAAGCCTACCGACTGCACCCGTCCGGCGGAGAGCTTCTTGTTGGCAAGCTTTTTCCACAGCGTGGGCGAAAGGGTGTATCCATAGAGGCGGTCGACCACACGCCTGCCCTCCTGGGCATGCACCAGGTTCTCATTGATGTCCCGACCGCTGGTAAGGGCCTTCTGGATCGCACTTTTGGTGATCTCATGGAATACCATTCTCTGGTAGGGGATCTTTGGCTTCAGCACCTCCACAAGGTGCCAGGAGATGCTCTCCCCTTCACGGTCTTCGTCAGTTGCCAGCAAAAGCCTGTCGGCACCCTTGAGGCTTTTTTTCAGCTCCCTGATCAAAGACTCCTTGCCCTCGACCACCTTATACTCACAAGCAAAATCGTTTTCCACATCAATGGACATATGCTTTTCGGGAAGATCCCGGATATGACCTTTGCTAGCAACGACTGTACATGTCGAAGGAAGAAATTTTGATATCGTCTTCGCCTTTGTCGGCGATTCGACGATGATGAGAACTTTAGAATCATCCATGCAGTGCACTCCTCAATGCCTCGAAACCTTATAGCCTATCACTATATAATGCCGCCTACTGGTTTTGTCAACGCATTATTCTTTGGGAATGTCTGCCAAACTCCCCTTTTGCCTAAAAACAAAGACCCCATTCTCCCCTGGATTGGGAGATGTGAAAATACCGCTGGAAGCCAATCCATCACCGGTATTATGAAATAATACCCTTTTTTCCCCTGCTTCCGAAACCTCAAAAGTCATGGTCGTTTCGGTCTTGAAAGAAAAGATACCCACCTTTGTGGAAACTTTCGTCCGTAAGGAGGCACTTTTCACCTCCATCTCCAAAATCTTCCAACTTTTGGGCTCGATGTTCTTCGTGTTGAGCATCCTGGCGTTGGTGCGATACGTAGTCTCAACCTCCCCATCGCCCATATACTCAAACTGCGGATACTCATCAGAAAAGGGCACCAGCGGAAACAACTTCAGAGCCTTGTCCGGCTGGTCGGGAAAATAGCCATATACCTCAAGACCCCCCTGAGCATCGCGAAGCTCCAGATGCATGCTCTTGCACCTGCCCCTGTTGTCATCCTCGGTGAGGTTCTCCCAAAAGTAGTGGCCTGCCCAACTGGTGGTCCTGACCGGTAACTGCGTAGCGCCAAGCGTCTCATTTGCAGCACCCCTGGCAGCTACAATAGCCATATATCCCCGATTTGAATCCAAGCTCTCCTTGTTGGAACCCAACCTCTGGCTGACAGTCGGGGCCTTCACCCGTTTCATCGGCTGGTTATCCAGATACAGGTCATACCAGACAGCCCCCCTCACCGCATCCCAAGCGATTTCAACCTGGTTGGGATACCTGGCCAGGACACGGACTTCCATGGCTGAAAGAGAGGAGATGAGGACAAACAAAGAGAACATCACCACTATGAGACGTTTCATAAGCACTCCTTCTAAACTCTATCATTCCTGCCATATGCTTGCAAGAGAATTGCAGAGCCGCTACTATCGACACATGAAAATCCAGATTATATCGTGCTGTCTTGAGGAGGGGAACCTCAGTTTCCCCCTTGGAGCGCTCTCAGTGCAGACAGCCATAGAACACCACCCCACCCTCAAGAGCATCGAGTGCACCCTTGGTGCCTACACTCTCGAAGACGACCCCATAGCGGCTGCCACTAGGAGTGTGCAGACAGGAGCCACCCACATCGGGTGTTCGATCTACCTTTGGAACAGGGCATGGTTCGACCAGTTTTCCCAGCATCTGAAGCAAGCATCCCCATCGGTTACGCTGTTTGCCGGCGGTACCGAAGTTACGGCCAATCCGCTGAGCTTCGACCTTGAACTGTACGACTTCCTCACCCTCGGTGAGGGGGAGGAGAGCACAACAGTCGCCCTTTCACAGATGCTTGCACAAGAAGAGGTCCAAGGACGGGGCATCCTGACCAAGGGCAAACCCCTCTCCTACGCATTCCCCCAGGACCTGAGCCTCCTTGACTCTGTTTTCCTTTCGGGCTCGGCAGCCCCTTTCGTAGGACCGGGGGCTTCAGTGCTGTGGGAGATGACCAGGGGCTGCCCCTTCAGCTGCTCCTTCTGCTTCGAATCCAAAGGTATACGGGCTGTGAGGCACTTCAGCTACGAACGCATCGACGAGGAGCTGGAGTATCTGCTTGCCCACCAGGTTGAGGAGGTGTTCATCCTGGACCCTACCTTCAACATGGACAAGAAAAGGACCACCCAGATGCTCACGCTCCTTGTCCAGAAGGCACAGGGGATCCACTTCATCTTCGAGCTGAGGGCCGAGCTCCTGGACGAGGAGCTTGCCGACCTGTTTGCCCAGCTTAACTGCTCGTTGCAGATAGGGTTGCAAAGCTCCAACCCTGCAGTGCTCAAGGCCATCAACAGGCGCTTCGAACCCAGGGTGTTCCAAGAGAAGATAGGCTTGCTCAACAAGCGCGGGATCGTCTTCGGTCTGGACCTTATCATCGGCCTTCCCCATGACTCGTTCTCCCTCTTTTTGAGCAGTCTTGATTTCACTGTTGCGTGCAAGCCCAGCAACATAGACATCTTCGCCCTTTCTCTCCTGCCGGGGACCAGGCTCGCCGATGATGCTGCGAGCCTTGACATCATCCATCAGGAGGATTCGCCCTACACCGTCATATCAACGCCCACCTATCCACAAGAGGATATTGCCAAGGCGCTGAAACTGAAGGATGCCTGTGACCTGCTCTACACAAAAGGTGAGGCGAGCATGTGGATGCACACCCTGTGCGAAGCCGCCCAGTGCTCAGCGAGCACCGTGTTCTCCCACTTTTCCACCTACACTGACTTTCTCAGGAACAACAGACACATTGACCCGACTGAGCTGGATATCTATGAACTGCAGGAGCAGTTTGTCCGTGACCTGCTGAAGAAGCTGAAGCGACAGAAGTATCAGGGGCCGCTACTCTCCTTCATGGAGCTCCACCAAGGTGTTGCCTTCCTGCGGGAAACAGGGGAGAACCCCGTCATCACGATCGGCTACGAGCTTGATGACCTTGCCAAGCTCGATACCATGCACATTGAGAAGTTTGTAGCAAAACACCCCAATCAAAAGCGCCAGACACTGGGCATCATCGAGCATGAGGATGGCTCAATTGGCTTTGTCGATCAAAAACTGTAGCTTTCTCCCTTGCTTGCAAGAGAAAAATCACATACATTAGTGCTAGAAGGAATACCAGTTGACTAAACACAAACAGACACATATCTTGCTTATCCCTCTGATACTCTTGCTGCTTGCCCTGGGCAGTTCGTGTGTAGTCACCGAACAGCTCACGTTCAACGCCAGCGGATACAACAACTCAAAGTACGACTTTACCGTCGAAGACTTCTTTATCGCGGTCCTTGAAGACTTCAGCGAGTTCGCCCCTGAAGAGCAGGACATCTCCCTGATGGACAAAGCCATCGCCGACTTCGACAGGGCCCTGAAGTACAGCAGCACCACCAACAGTGTCACCATGCACAAGCTGACAGACAATGCCTACAGGGGGCAGTTCAACTTCATGGACCTGGACAAGCTGTTCTCCGATCTCGGGGCAGGAAGGGAACAGAGTCTGCTGAAGCAGAGCAACAACACCCTGACCTTCTTTCTCTCAATGGATAACTATGACCAGCTCGTTCCGGTCATCCCCTTCCTTGCAGACGAGAACTTCGAGGCCTTCGGGCCTGTCTACAACCAGGGCTTGAGCGAAAGCGACTACCTGGAGATGATCAGCTTCATGCTTGGCGAGGAGGGACCTCCTGCAATAGAGCTTTCCACCATAACACTGAGGATTGCCACACCAAAGCCAATAAAGAGCTTTAAAAATGGAAAGAAGGTAGGGGCTAACCTCTATGAGTTCAGCTTCCCCCTCATCGATTTCCTGTTGCTAGCAGAACCAATAACCTTCTCGGTGAGCTGGTAGGAGAAGCAAGATACTTGCAACCATTGGGCATCATGAGCAATCTTCTCCCTCCGTCATTAGTATGCTGTTGAGAAAAAGGACTGCATTGTTACCAAGTATTTTCCAAGCAACATTGGCAGATAGCCTCAAAATTACCTTCACAAGCTTATCGTTGTAGATAGAGGCTGCCAAACCAGCAACCATCTACACCTCCATGCCTAGCCTGAGACATGTATATAATCCACTGAGACCAATATCCCATATTATATTTGACTTACCCCGGTAAGTACATTATAAAGAATAGTAGCTTTCGGAAATACCCTAGAAATCTCTATCCACAAAAGACCATGGGAAAATCTAAGGCCTTCACTGAAAGCAACCCTATTGGGTAAAATTGCTTGAAAGCATCACTCCTACATTCTAGCAAATTAAGACAATATATATGTTTACGATATTATTTACAAGGAATATCAATGCAAAAGAATTATTGCAAACCAGTAGTATTACTACTTATGTGCTCACTCTTACTCATACCATATATTTCATGTACAAAGAGTGAGAAACCCTCTCGAGATGCTTTTGATCAGGGAGTTGTTGTAGAATACAAATCAACAATCCACAATGATGGGTCCTTACATGCTCTCGCTGAAGAAGAAATTGCCCCTTTGATGGCAGCTACAGAAGAAAAGAATCTTGACGATATATTGGCAAACCTCATTAAAACAGATATTGATGTGAATGCCAGAAATGGTAATGGGTATACCCCGCTCATGTATGCTGCAGCCACAGAAACCCTCGAAATCCATGATTTTTCAGTATTTCTTAAAGCAGATGCTGATAGGAACGATACCGATAGGTATGCTCCTCTTTTACATGCTTTTTCGACAAAAGACAGTACTATCAAAGTAATAACAGCCCTCATTGAAGCAGGCTCTGATATAAATGCAAAGGATGCATATTACGGGTATACTCCACTAATCCATGCCCTCACAGCAAACAATTCCAATACCGAAATACTATTGGCCCTCATAGATGCAGGTTCTGATGTAAATATGAGAGATGATGATGGATACACCCCTCTTATGCATGCTGTTGCAACAGAGAATCCCAATATTGATGTGATAGTGGCCCTCACTGAAGCAGGAGCTGATGTGAATGCAAAAGATGAGTATGAAGGGTGTACCCCTCTAATCCATGCCCTTTCAGCAAACAATGCCGAAGTAATATCGGCCCTCATTGCAGCGGGCTCTGATGTGCAGGTGAGCGATGATGAGGGAATCACCCCTATTATGTATGCAGCATACTTCAATTCCGAAGCGGTACCACTCCTCATTACGGCAGGTGCTGATGTACAGGCGAGAGATGCTGATGGATACACCCCTCTTATACATGCTGTTACAACATTATATTCCAATGTCGAAGTGGTAGCAGCCCTTATTGCAGCAGGTTCTGATGTGAATGCAAAGGATGAGTATGATGGATACACCCCTCTTATGCATGCTCTTACAGAAAGAGATCCCAATAACGAAATAATATCTGCTCTCGTTGTAGCAGGCGCTGACGTACATATAACAGATGATGAAGGATCGACGCCTCTGATGCTTGCTGTAACAGCAAAAAATCCCAATGCCGGAGTAATATCTGCCCTCATCACAGCAGGCTCTGAGGTGAATATATGTGATGATGAGGGATTAACCCTCCTGATGCTTGCTGTGACAGCAGAGAAACCCAATGTTGATGTAGTATCAGCGCTCATAGATGCAGGTGCAGATGTAAATGCAATACACGATCAAAACGGGTATACCGCTTTGATATACGCCTCTAAAGCTGAAAATGCCAGAATTGAGATTTTGGAGAAACTCATTGAAGCGGGCTCTGATGTGAGTGTGGGGGATCAAGGTGGGATGACACCTTTGATGCACGCGCTGCGAACTGAATGGAGTTATTATGCTAATAGAGATTCACAGGTGTTTAGACCAAATATTGATGTGATAGCAATGTTGATCAAAGCAGGCTCTAATGTGCATGCAAGAGACTATTCAGAAAACACCCCCCTGCTTCTTGCAACAAAACTCAGCTGTAGTATAGAAATATTGGAACTGCTCATACAAGCGGGTTCTGATGTCAATGCAAGCAATTGGCATGGAGACACCCCCTGCAGTATAGCTGTATCCTATGAAAACAATGAAGTATTACAGACACTGATTGCTTCTGGAGCTGACGTAAATACACAAGCTCCTTCTAGACAGTGGTTCTTACAACCTAAAGAAAACATGATTTTTGATTACCGAGGAAATACTGAGGTACTGGAGACACTCATTGAAGCAGGTATCGATGTCAATGCTGAGAAGGAGAGTGGGTACACCCCCCTGATGCAAGCCGCACAAAACTATGATTTGGCAGTGGTAGCGATGTTGCTAGAGGCAGGAGCCGAGGTAAACACGAGAAGTGATACTGGATATACCGCTCTTATGGGTGCTGTTCAAGCAAAAAACCCCGATGTTGCCATAGTAGCATTACTCATCAAAGCTGGCGCAGAAGTACATGCGATAAATTCTTCGGGCAACACGGCTTTGACACTTGCAAGGGAAAAGGATGCAGATGCTGAATTAGTAGGATTGCTTCTTACTGAAGGGGCTGAAGAAAATGTAGAAGGAAAGGCTGGATATACCCCCTTGGATATATTTGAAGCAGCAGCGCAGGGAACTGCCTCGGAAGTAAAACGTGCTATCAGGGAAGGTGGCTCTGTACATAGACAAAATCGTGAAGGGGCGACCCCTCTAATGGTCGCTGTAGCAGAAAACCCTACCGTTGCTGTATGCTTGGCCCTCATAGAAGCAGGATCCAATGTAAATGCCGGAGATTACTATGGGAAGACAACACCTCTTATGTATGCTGTGGCTGCAGAAAACCCTAATGTTGATATAATTTTGGCTCTCATTACAGCAGGCTCTGAGGTGAATGCTAGCGATAATGGGGGAATGACACCTCTGATGTATGCATCATTTTCCAATAACCTTGATGTCGATGTATTCTCTACTCTTATCAGGGCAGGCGCTGAGGTGAATGCACGAGATGATGAGGGAATCACCCCTCTGATGCATGTTGCAAAAGAAAATCCCGTTGCAAATGTACTGTCGGCTCTCATTCAAGCAGGAGCTGAGGTGAATGCGAGAGATGATGAAGGGTATACACCTATGATGCATATGCCTCCATACATATTTAAACACTCAGTTGAAGGCCAGCCTGCTTTCATTCAAACGGAGATTGAAGCAGTGTCTGTCTTGATCAAAGCAGGTTCTGATTTGAATACAAAAGATAATGAGGGGAAAACCTCTCTGATGCATGCAATACGAGGTAGGTTTGGAGAAGATGTCCTACACATGCTCATTGATGCAGGCTCGGATAGCAATGCAAGAGATGATGATGGGTATACCCCTCTTGTACACGCCATCAAAGCAAACTTTACTGATGTAGGGCTGTCAATGCTGATTGATGCAGGCTCTGATGTTAATGCACGAGACTATGAAGGGTTTACACCTCTGATGCACGCCCTAAAAAATAAGTGTGGCGCTACGGCCCTAGCAATTCTACTTGAAGCAGGTGCAAAGACAAACTCAAGGGATACATCTGGAACAACGCCTTTGATGGTTGCATCTAGGTACAATCCCCATGCTGAGGTGATATCGGCTCTGCTTGAAGCAGGTTCCGATGTGAATGTGAAAGATACGAAGGGAAGGACTCCTTTGCTGCTTGCAGCGATGGACAACCCCAATGCTGACGTTACATCTGTACTTATTGGGGCAGGAGCAGACTTGGATACTGCGGATGAAGAAGATTGGACACCCCTGATGTTCGCGGCAAAGCATAATTCCAACGTGGATGTACTGGCGGGTCTTATTGAAAGAGGCGCTGACGTGACTGCCAAAGACAAAGAGGGAATGACCCCTTTGATGCACGCTTCAAAAGCCTCTGACTACCCCAATCCTAATGCCAATATTGAAAAGGTATCCATGCTTCTCAAAGCAGGATCTGATGTGCATGCAAAAAATTATGAGGGGGCAACAACTCTCTTGCATGCAGCAAAATTTACGAGCAATCTTAAAGTGCTAGAACAACTCATTAAAGCAGGTGCTGAGGTTGATGCAAGCGATAAGTATGGATACACCCCACTGATAGAAGCTGCACTATTCAATTCCAATGCAGAGGTTTTATCATTCTTGATTGATGCAGGTGCTGATGTACATGCAAAAACGTCTATTGGGGATACCCCTCTTATGAAAGCTGTTCGTTTTTCCCCTAAAACGGAAAAAATAGACGCACTTATTAGTGCAGGCTCTGACATGAACGTGAAAAATAATGATGGATTCACACCTCTTACCTACGCCCTGAAACACAATACCGAAAAGACTTATTCGGGGATATCCGCACCTGAACTCATTTCTCTGCTGCTTGGAGCAGGTGCCGAGGTGAATACGAAAGGTAGGTACGGATGGAGCCCATTGATGGATGCCCTATCACTCGGCTACAAAACTGATGTGTTGTCACTGTTGATTGAAGCAGGTTCCGATGTGAACGCTAAGACAAATAATGGGGAAACACCTCTTGTTTTTGCTATAAAAAACGATTCCAGCACTGAAGTCTTACAAGTCCTAATTAAGGCTGGAGCTGATGTCAACGAAAAGATGAATAATGGGGAAACACTCTTGATGTTTGCTGTCAGACAGCAGAAAAGTAATCTTGAGCTATTATCACTACTGGTCTCAGCAGGAGCAGATGTGAACGCAAAAAACAACTATGGGTATACGCCACTCTCTCTTGTCCTAGGCTCCAAATACAACGCCAATGCTGAGGTTTTGTCGTTATTCATCGAAGCTGGGGTTGATCTGGATACGAGACATTGGAATGAGTATACCCCTTTGATGATAGCTATAAAAGGCAACTATGATGACAATGAAGAGGTAGTGGCAACCCTCCTTAATGCAGGATCTGATATACACGCACAAGATGAAGCAGGAAACACTCCACTCATGGTTGCAATAGAGGACTACCAAAGTACTGAGATATTGGCTTTACTCCTTGCTGCGGGTTCTGATGTGGATGCAACCAATCAAAAGGAAGAGACAGCCTTGATGCTTGCAGACAAATATGACCGCTATGAGGAGTTGCTGTCATTGATGTAGAGAGATTTTTCCCCCCTGATCGACCAAATCAGGCAAATGCTCACATATCGCTCAGCAGTGAACTCTTGTAGGTATATATTTCCTTTGGGCGACTACTTGCAGAGTTTGTTCATAATTCAATTTGTAGGCTATAACTTTCATGTTAGAGCATAGCACCAGCTAAACGATCCCAAACTTGCCAGATATGTCTGGAAGGCTTGGGATCGTTTAGATTATGTATTAGGACTACTCGCTTGGCGTTTCTAAAGCCTGAAGCTGGAGATTTCTAGATTTCCAGCCCTTACAGATTGAACCTGAAGTGCATGATGTCCCCATCCTTGACGAGGTACTCCTTGCCCTCTATGCGGAGCTTTCCTGCAGTCTTGACCTTCTGCTCAGTCTTGTAGAAGAAGAGGTCCTCACAGTTATAGACCTCTGCCTTGATGAAGCCCTTTTCAAAGTCAGTGTGGATGACTCCAGCTGCCTGAGGGGCCTTGTAGCCTGCACGGAAGGTCCACGCACGGTTCTCGTCAGAGCCTGCAGTAAAAAAGGTGCGCATGCCCAGGGTGTGGTATGCAAGCCGCACAAGGCCGTTCAGGGAGGACTCCTCTAGGCCTACGGCCTCAAGGAAGTCCCTCTTGTCCTCTTCAGTTTCCAACGCTGTGATCTCAGACTCAATCTTGCCACAGATAACAATGACATCTGACCCCTCTTGCTCTGCAATGGCCCGCACTGTCTTCACAAATTCGTTTTCCTCAGAGATGCCATCCTCATCCACATTGCAGACATAGATAACCGGCTTGAGCGTGATGAGGTGAAGATCGTGCAAGGTGGCAAGATCCTCCTCCTCAAGGGCCAGGCTTCGCGCAGGCTTGCCCTCTTCCAGGCAGGCCTTCACTTTTTCCAGCAGAGGCAGGGTCTTTTCGCTCTCCTTCTGCGCCTCCTTGCCCAACCTGCCCTGCTTTGCCTGCTTGTTGTAACGGGTGGTTACCGTCTCCAGGTCAGCGAGGGCAAGCTCGATGTTGATGGTCTCGATGTCGCTTGCAGGGTCGATCCTGTTGTTCACATGGACAATGTCGCCATCTTCAAAGCAACGCACCACGTGGGCGATGACCCCAACCTCCCTGATGGAGGCGAGGAACCTGTTGCCCAGGCCTTCGCCCTTGGAGGCACCGGCTACAAGGCCGGCAATATCGACAAACTCAAAGGTTGCCGGAATGACCCGTTCGGTCGGGATCAACTCGACAATCTTGTCCAGACGAGTATCAGGGACGCTAACGATACCCACGTTGGGATCGATAGTACAAAAAGGATAGTTCGCAACTTCGGCAGGAGCTGCCGTCAAAGCAGAGAAAATTGTCGACTTACCGACGTTGGGCAAGCCAACAATACCGCAATTCAAACCCATACATTAACCTCATATATGCTCAGTGGAGCTAGGTTGGCCAGTGTAGCATATATTGACTTCTCTGGTCACCAGCCCTATAGTTAACACCAATGGAAATCGATACAATCACTGAAACAGAAGATCCCTCAGTCAAGGGAAAACAAATACACGACATAGAGATAGAACGACAGAGGGCAATTTTGCTTGTCCTTGTCCCCGCTACAGAGGATAGGATCCATGCCAAGCACCGCGGCGAGGAGCTCCAGGCCCTGGTAAGCACCATGGGACCTATGACTGTCCACACCCTCACCATACCCCTAAGGGAGCCCAACAGCGCCACCCTCATCGGCAGTGGTAAGGTTGCAGAGGTAAAAACCCTCATAGACACCTATGAGGCGGACATCATTGTCTTTGACCAGGGCATCAGCCCAAGGGTCCAGCGAAACCTGGAGCGTGAGCTTGAGTGCTGCGTCATCGACCGCGACGAGGTCATCCTGCAGATCTTTGCAGACAGGGCTGCTACCAAGGAAGCGAGTCTGCAGATCGAACTTGCCAGGCTTGAGTACTCGCTGCCCCGCCTTACCAGGATGTGGACCGGCCTTTCACGCCAACAAGGCGGAGTGAAAGGAAACAAGGGCAGTGGAGAGCAACAGCTAGAACTTGACCGAAGAAAGGTCAAGGAAAAAATTGCCGTCCTAAAGGAACAGCTGAAGAAAGTCCAGCAACAGCGCCAGGTGCAGCGTTCCCAGAGACAGAACTCCAACGTCCCCCTCGGTGCCATCGTAGGCTATACCAACAGCGGCAAGTCATCGCTGCTCAATGCCCTCTCACAGGCTGGGGTACTGGTGGAGAACAAGCTCTTTGCCACCCTGGACCCCACAACCAGGGCTGTGAAGCTGCCCGGAGGTACTGAGGTCCTTCTCTCCGATACCGTAGGGTTTGTCAGCGACCTCCCCCACAACCTTGTGGACTCCTTCAAAAGCACCCTGGAAGAGGCCAAGTTTGCAGACTTCCTCATCATTGTCTGTGATGCATCACACCCTGACATGATAGGCAGCTACACCACAACGGTACAGGTATTGGAAGAGCTGGGATGCACGGACAAGCCGGCCATCGTCATGATAAACAAGATGGACGCTGTCCATGATGATTTTGCCGTGGCAAGGCTAAAAAGCATGTACAGCCCGACCATAGAGACCTCGGTTCTGAAGGGAGAGGGTATTGATGACCTCCTTACCCAGATCGGGGAGACGCTGCACTCACTGTGCCCCATCAGCTACTATCTCATCCCCGAGAGCCGATACGACCTTATCGCCCACATACGACGATCAGGGCAGGTACTGAGCATCGATTACCGCGATGAAGGGATCTTGGTGGAGACACAGATACTTGAACGCTACCAGAGCCCCCTGGTTGATTTCAAGGTGGCGGGCAAGCAGTAGGGCCCCCTCGATTGCAGCGAAGGGCTCTTGAAAGAAGAGTCAATCCCATTGGATCGGCAGGGTCTTCACGGCCCAAACCCTCCACACCCTTGAAAACAAAGGGTGTGGAGCTCTGTCATACAGAGGTGCAAGCGCACAAGTGCGGTTCATCTTCTGGCGATGGTATCGTCACAAGTCCATCTTTTTTTGTTCTTCTCCCTGCAGGAGATGCAAGCCCTTACCCTATCCAGGGTGAGTGCGCCACCTTGTTGAAATTCATCTATATGGAATCATAATACTATGACTTATTCATGTTTAGATGAATAAATCATAATCATTCATATATTGGTGAATATTTATTTGAAAAATCAAAAAACAGGTGTATAATCATCCCTAAGGGACAAGGAGAGATAGGGTATGGACAATCGCCTCTATATTGCGGTCATTGCTGACATCATAGGATCCAGAAATATCAAGGAGCGCAACACCGTGCAGAAGCACCTTGAGCAGGTTCTTCAGCAGGTCAACGAGACCTACAGCTATGCCATAGCCTCACAGTTCATCATCACACTCGGAGATGAGTTCCAGGGTGTCCTGCACAGTGGGGCGGTGATGATGAGGATACTGGACCGGATACAGCGGGAGATGCATCCGATAGCATTTCGCTTCGGCATCGGAGTGGGAACGCTCAGCGTTGCCCTGCAGGCCGACACCTCCCTTGGCTCGGATGGTTCAGCCTTTCATCTTGCCAGAGCCTGCATCAACGAAGTTCAGGCCCTGGAGAGCAAGAAAGCGGAATCCAAGACCAACATGCTCATCGGCATCGAGGAAAATGAGAACACCTCCGCCCTGCTGAACACGATATTCAAGCTTTCCTGGGCACTGCAAGCCAGCTGGACCCTACGCCAGAGGGAGATCATCGGCTCCCTGCAGCAGTACAATGAGACACAGGCTGAGATTGCAAAGAGGCTTGGCATTGTGCAGTCAAGTGTGCAGAAAAGCCTTGCCAGCAGCCAGTACTACACCTACAAGGAGGCAACCACCATGATAGGACACACCTTGCAGGTGCTCATCAATGAACAGACCTGATACAGTGCGAGCCAGCCTTGATCCTATCGATTCTTGATGCAGGAAGGAACATATGAAAACTATCAAAGTATGTGCAGTGTTGCTTATCCCCCTCCTATTCACCGGGTGCTTGGACATCTTTCACTCCCTGTCCATCCATGATGGAGAGATTGACTTGGCAGTACGGTATACAGTCCAAACAGCGTTGGTGCACATGATCAATGAATTTTCAGATGAGGAAATCGATGTGACCGAGTTGCTGCATGAAGCAGAATCCATCATCCCTGCATATGATGGCTTCTCCCTTGATGTGAAAAAGATAGAGACATCCTTTCATACAGGAGCTGAGGTTCGCATTCGGGGGAGTATGGATAAGGTCAAGGCACACAATGAGCAAGGATTGTTGCTACCGATCAGGAATACTGATCACTATTCCATTCTCATTCCTTCTATGGCAGGTGAGGAGGAGTTGGATTCCATGGCAGCAGTTTTCTTATCAGGTGCGAAATACACCATGCTCATTGATTTGAGTGGTGATTTGCAAGACATCAAAGAAGCCAGATTGAAGTATGACGGCAAGATCATGCATCCCGATGATGAGGATTCTCAAATCTTGGTTAGCATATATGGCTCATCAATGCTCATAGAGATCCCCATGCTCTTCCTTCTGTATGCCCCAGAAAACTTCTCATTGGAATTGTACTGATCATGTTCACGTTTCCTAGAGTCCATGAGGCTTCTTGATAATACAACCTACCTGAGACCATCTAACAAGATAGCCGCCCCACCAGCATATGGTGGGGCGGCTATCCTACAAAGCATCCTAGTTTTTCAAGACTCAGCTGAATCTCCACAGGGCGCCAAGGAATGCACTGAATCCCAAGTCGATGCCCACTACCCCGTTTTCAACAATCTGCAAACCAGGGGCGATACGGATATAGACGTCGATGGGAACTTCCGTAAAGTGGTACATGATGCCAAAGGGGACCAGCACCGCAAAATTGATGTTCTGTCCAGACTCCAGGGGGATTCCCACATTGGCTCCAAGGCCTACGGTCACATCAAAATCTGCCCTGTCGATCCTGAACTCGTTGACCTTGTAGTTGGCAGCCATGTCAAATGAGAGATGGGAGACACCGAAGTTGTTGAGACCGAGGTTTCCGATCACGTCAAAGTCACGGTTGGCCCTGTACTGGAAACCAAGACCTGTGTTGGTCCCCAGGTTGAGGCCAAGGGCGAACTTGCTGTAAGAGGCACTCGAACTCCTGAAGGGAGCTGCGGTAACCGGTACAAGAATCAAGACCAAGAGAACCAAAACGATTGGATATATTCTTTTCTTCATACACGTTTCTCCTTAAGGCAGAGTATTTCTGCCTTTAATGTTCTCCAATATAACATATAAAATCATATCTTACTATAAGGAGACGACCGTCTACGCTTTACCTATCGTATGATATACTGACATACAAGGAGATGGATACTGGCTTTTTTACTGTATCCTAGATACTATACAAAACTAAAGGAAGTGTAAGAAACCATGAACAGACACCTAACCCTAAGAGGAATGATCGTAGGTCTTTTGGGCCTTGTGGTAATAACTGCCAGCTCCATGTATGTGGCCCTTCGCATGGGAGCCCTCCCCTGGCCAACCATATTTGTAACTGTGGTCAGCATGGCAGCACTGCGCAAGGCAAAGAACTCCTCCCTGCAGGAGATCAACGTGACGCACACCATCATGAGTAGCGGCGCCATGGTGGCAGGAGGTCTGGCATTTACCTTACCAGGGCTCTGGATGATAGCCCCCGATGCCTCATTCGCCACCTTGCCACTGATAGTGCTTGCAGTCGTAGGAGCCATACTGGGCACCCTTTTCTCCGCGATCTTCCGTAAGAAACTCATCGAAGAGGAGCAGCTGCCCTATCCTATGGGGCTCGCCTCCTACAATACGCTGCAAGCCAGCGCGAAAGGCGGCCATGGGGCAAAGACGCTCTTTGCATCCATGGGAGGGTCGGTAATCTTCACTGCCCTGCGTGACGGATTCGGAAAGATTCCTGCCCTGCTTACCCTCTTCAAGGGCACCGCCCTGTTCCCTGCCTTCTCCATCTGGGTATCCCCGATGGCCATGGGCATCGGAGCCATCATCGGCCCTCTCTTTGCCCTGATCTGGTTTGGAGGTGCAATCCTTGGCTACTACCTGCTCATTCCCATCGGCCTGGGAACAGGGCTTTTCGCCACCATGGCTGAGGGTGACATCTTCCGCTCCAACCTGGGAATCGGCCTGATGATAGGTACAGGGCTGGGAGTCTTCATCAAGGCGGTCATCTCACGGGCAAAACAGTCCAAGAAACAGACGGAGGCCAAGCAGATGACAGGACGGACAAGGACCATGTTCTTCACCGTCCTCCTCTTTGCGATCATCCTGCTTACAGTAGGGACAGACATCAGCCTCATCGAGGCTGTCATAGTCATCATCGGCATCTACCTCACCACCTACCTCTCAGGGATGCTGACAGGTCAGACAGGCATAAACCCGATGGAGATATTCGGCATACTGGTGCTGCTGGTCGTGCAGCTGTTCTCCCACCCTTCGCTCATCGCCTCCTTCAGCATAGCGGCGGTCACCGCCGTAGCCTGCGGTCTTACCGGGGATGTCATGAACGACTTGAAAAGCGGGTACCTCCTGGGTACAGATACCAGACAGCAGATCCTTGGAGAGGGCATTGGGGGAGTTGTCGGGGCAGTACTCTCTGTGTTTGTCCTGCTGATCATGAAAGCTTCCTTTGGAGGGTTCGGCACACCGGAACTTCCAGCCCCCCAGGCAGCGGCAGTGGCTGCCATGGTAGGAGGGCTCAGCCATGTGCCGGCCTTTATCATCGGGTGCGCCATCGGCACCATCCTCTATCTGAGCAAGCTCCCCTCGGCAACGCTGGGACTGGGAGTCTACCTTCCCATATACATCTCCTCGATCATGGGCTTGGGTGCTGTGCTCTCCTCTCTGATCAAAAAGATTTTCTCCAAAAAATACAGCGCAGAGCGTTTGGGAGAGGAGTCCGGGCTTGTTGCTAGCGGCTTACTCGGAGGTGAAGGCATTACCGGGGTAGCGATCGCTATCATTTCTATGCTGAAATAGGTATACTGGCGCGATGGAACAAGAGAAAAGACTACCCCTATCCCTCTACGGCCTGAGTGCAGAGGACATGACCGAACTACTGGAACTGCCCAAGGCCTTCTACGGAAGACAGATATATGCCTGGCTCATCAAGGGAGTCACCTCCTTCAATGAGATGACAAACCTCCCCAAATATGAGCGGGAGCGCCTGACGGCGCTCATGCCCTCCATCTCATCATCGATGGTTGCCACCACTGAAACCGATGAAACGGGAGCGACCAAATTGGGCATCCGCCTCTATGATGGAGCCATCATAGAGTGCGTCCTGCTTGTGGACAAGAAAGGGCGCCACACTGCGTGCCTTTCCAGCCAGGTTGGGTGTGCCATGGGCTGCACCTTCTGCAGTACCGGTACCATGGGCCTGTTGCGCAACCTTGCAGCAGAGGAGATCATCGAGCAGTACATGCATTTGGTCCGGGTCACTGCACAACCCATCACCCACATAGTCTATATGGGTATGGGCGAGCCCCTTGCCAATATAGCAGCGGTAACCCGCTCCATCAGGTTCTTCCACCAGGAGCAGGGCTTCAACATCAGCCTGCGCAGGATTACCATCAGCACCTGTGGCGTTGTGCCGGGCATCCTCAAGCTTACCGAGCAGAAACTGCCGGTCAAGCTTGCAGTCTCCCTGGTAATTGCAGACAACAAGATCCGTGACAGGATCATGCCGGTAAACCAGAAATGGGACCTCAACGAACTCAAGAGGGCGCTCTTACACTACCAGCGCCTCGGGGGAAAACGAATCACCATCGAGTACTGCCTCTTGCACAATACCAACACCGACGAGGAGTCGGCAAAGAAACTTGCAGGCTATCTGAAGAACCTGGATGCATTCGTAAACCTCATCCCTTGGAATCCTGCACCAGACATGCCCTGGGAGACTCCATCGGAAGAAGAAGTCGAGCGCTTCGCCCACTTCCTAGACCGATGGAATGTTAAATACACGCTACGACGTTCACGGGGACGGGAGATTAACGGAGCTTGTGGTCAGCTTGCAGTACCGCTGAACAAGGGTATGGAGTATGACTTCCTAGACGAGGATGATGAGGACTGACCTTCAAGACCCTAGAAAAATGTGTCCCTATTGACAAGGAACCTCCTGCTTGATTGCAGGAGTTTTCTCATTATGGATACGCAAAATTGACTGTCATTACAGGATTGCTGGCTCAAAACCTGAAGTATCAAGTGCCACCAAACTGAAAAGATTTCAAATAAGCGCCTCCAGATAGGGATACATTACTTTCTCGACCCTACAAATCTTTGCATATTCAAGAATTTTAGCATGCTTGAATTGCATCCTGCTTCTATACAGTTTTAGTGCCTCTAGGGCTATATCCATTCCAATCTTATTACGGAACTTGAAGCAATCTACAAGAGTCTTTTCAATACTATACATGTTAATAGTATCATCTCCCAGCATATGCTCTTCTATACCTGCCTGATAAGAAGGTGAAGAAAATTTATAAAAGCGTGTGGGAGGGTATGTAATAATGGGTGATTTGCTATAGCTTGGTATTGCAACAGAAACTTCATGAGGGATTTGGGTTGTGATCTCATGGAAAGAAAGTGCCGATACAACCCCCTGGAAATCTGAACAAGGACTCCACTATCACGTAGCATATACAATGTTTGGGGATGGATTCCGGCCAGAAGCGCCTCTGAAGGCCTCATCATTCCCCCTGCATCATGTATGATCTGTTTAGCTTTCCCTATAGCATTGCTTGCATATGCATCCATATATAGAGAACAATCAAGTGTTGGGATAGCACCATTTCGTATGATGAAGCCTACCAAACACCAAGCCTTCATTGTACATATAGAGGCTATACCTTCTTCCAGAACGTCTTGCAATCTTTCTTATCGTCAATGTTAAACTGTATGATTTTGGTAAGAAGGGCATAATCTACTGCCATCTCCCATTTGATACGAAACAAGTTTATGGTTTGTGTATATCCAGCTTTGGTTATGTCCTTTGAGAAGAGTTTCATACCTGTAATATCAGGAGAAACAGCAAAATGGTGCTTGGCAACACTGAACCCTATGATAAAGGTGCCATGGTCAGTGAACATCGGCTGATTCCAGGCAATCTTCGGCACAAGGGCAGGGAAGGTCTTATGGACCCAGGTGAAGACCTCTCCTATTCGTTTTCTGTGCTCCTGATCATCTATCGCTGCCAGAAAAGTTTCAAATACTTCCATAATCCCTTCCTATGTACCTAACATATGGTTGCTTCTAAAAGCATAGTGAATTCACCTGGGTTAATACTAGATTAAGACCCTCTGATAAGTGAGCGGCTAAAATATAGTGCAACCAATGCACCTATTAGAGCGACCCCTGCGCCCTGTAACGATAAGGCAAGGTTCCTCTCTGCCCAAAAGCCAAGGACCAGTGTAAGGAGGAGTTCTATGCAGGTGCCCAATAGGGAATTGAGGCTCAAGGATGTAGCGAGATCCGATCCTTCTGAGACCTTTGCGGTGACAGAAAAATATAAAGGTTGGACCAGGGTGGCCCCGATTCGAATCAGGACAGAGCCAAAAATCACTACCACAGAGTCGTGTAGCGAAGAGAGTAGGATAAGCCCGATACAGGCAAGCATGAAGGCACCTACGGTGAGAGGAAACGCCCCAAATCGTGTAACTAGTGGGGCCGAGAGGTAGGAGAGACATGTGGAGGTGATAACCAACAGGAGAAAGGGAAGAGCGAACATGGACAGGGCGATTCCCACCCTCGCATAGCACAGCTGTACCAAAAAGATGGTCACCACCTGATTGACCCCAAACAACACTGCATTGGCACCGACATAGAGCAACAATTTTTTATTGTAAACTAGGGTTGTGACTGTTTTCAGAATACTAATCTTGGGAAGAGAAGATTCATCGGCTACATGGCTCTCACGAGGAAGGCACAGGATGAAGAGCAAGGCAATGAGATGGGTGATAATGGTGAGAAAGGCACTCTGTATGTAAACCTCTCTAAAGAGGGGGAAGATCAGGGCAACTGCAAGCAACCCAAGGAACATACTGCCTTGATAGTGACCCAATTCCTTCTGAGTAGCCTTGCATGTGTGCAAGTATGCTATGTCGACTCCACTGAGGGCGCTGAGAGCAATGGCAAGCAGAATCCGCTCAAATAGGAATATGGAGAAAGTAGTGGCTCCAAAGAAAACGATCTTTGAGATGAACAAGAGTGAAAACGAGACCATCAAGGTACGCCGATACCCTATCCTATCCGCTATATACCCCCAAGGAAGCTCAAGGGCCATCATAAGGACAAGGCTTATGGCCTCGATAACACTCATTTGCCATACGGATATCCCTCTGTTCTGACGGTAAAGGGTCGCTATGGGGGCATAGAAAACCATGCCTGAGAAAAATGCGCTTAGGTTCATCAGAACCAAAGCCCTTTTGTTTGCATTGTGCATAAGAAGCTCCATACATAAGAATGACTGCTACAAAAATAGCAGAAAACGGTGTGAGATGACTGTTTTATTCTTATGTATTAGATGGGGCTATGCATGGACAAAGCTTAGGGCACATACGGTACAAGGGCAAGACTTCAGTCTTGCCCTTGCTCCACATATTCCTATATTTGTATTGGCAGTATTCTTTCTTCTGTCTTGTTTACACCATCTTATAGGTCTCGGCTTAGTTCTCTGCTGTATTGTCCATATGTGCTCTTTTCAATGATCACTCGTGAAAGAAGCACAACCCTACTCCAGAACAGCCCTGATCCTTCTCACCCCGGCAGAATAAGAATACTTATAGCCAGACAGGATGGTGTGCTTCAACAAGTGAGCTATAACCTGAAAAATCAGTATGAGTCGTAACACTACTCACAATCCAACCCGAAAGGTTCTGATTAAAAGTAGTTGCGCCATAAAACATAGAATCCATATTCTGTACATTGCCGACATCCCAGCTTGAGATATCTTGGTTAAAACGTTGCGCACCATAGAACATGAAATTCATACACGTGACACTACTCACAACCCAGCTTCCTATATTTTGATTGAACAAATCTGCACTCCTAAACATATTGTCCATTGCTCTGACACTACTCACAACCCAGCTTCCTATATTACCGTTAAATTTATATGCATTGCTGAACATAGAACTCATATAGATAACCTTGCTTACATTCCAGCTTGCAATATCTCCATTGAATAGAATTGCTTTTTTGAACATATCACTCATATTCGTGACATTGCTCACATCCCAATCCACAAGGTCTTGGTTGAATACAGCAGCATCAAAGAACATGGAGCTCATATTTGTGACTTTGCCCACATCCCAAGTGGAGATATCATTATTGAAGAGATCTGTGTGTGCAAACATAGAGCTCATATCTGTAACGTTATTCACTTTCCAGTTAGAAATATCTCCCTTGAAGAGGGGTGTGTATGCGAACATTGAGCCCATGTCCGTTACATTGCTCACCTTATCCCCCCAGCTTACAAGATCCTGGTTGAAGCATCGGGCATCCCTAAACATAGAATTCATATTTGTGACACTACTTACGTTCCAGCTTGAGATATCCTGATTGAAGGCATCTACTCCCTCAAACATAGAGCTCATATCTGTAACCTTACTCACATCCCAGTTGGAGATAATACCATTGAATGCATCAGCATCCTCGAACATAGAACTCATATCTGTGACACTACTCACGTTCCAGCTTGAGATATCTCCATTGAAGGCTTCTGCACCCTCGAACATAGAGCTCATGTTCGTAACACTGCTCACATCCCAGTTTGAAATAACCTGATCGAAGGTTGTTTTACCTAAGAATAATGAACTCATATCAGTTATTAGAGAAGTATCCACGAATGAGACATCCTCATCGTTTTCGATCATTGCTAGCAGCACATCCCGAGTTATAGGTTCAATGACCCACTTTGCATACAGCGTCTTACTCGAAGTTCCCATGGTATATGTGCCCAGATCAGCATATGCTACATCGCCGGTGCTGGTTGTTGCCCATCCAGCAAATCCATACCCATTTCGTATGAAGATATTTCCAGGCAGTGTGGTCACTTCTTCAGTGAGCAGGGGCATTGGAGTCATAGTCCCACTGCCGTCATTTGCATCAAAACTCAGCGTCTGTGAACCTGGGTTCCACTTGGCATAGAGGGTCGTATCTTTTGTTATGGGTATAGAAAAATCCCATACAGGAGCTAAGGCATCCTCAGATGCATACCAACCAGCAAATACATACCCTGTCTTTATCGGATCATCAGCAGGTCGCGTCGATTTTCCTTCCTCTTGCACTGTTTGGGAAGTAACTGTAGTACCCCCCTTAGAGTCAAATGCAACAGAATATATCGGTAGCTCCATCTTACAGCCAAGCAGGTTGACCAGCAAGAAGACAATTGCACATCCCAGAACTACCACAGCACTCTTTTTTTTCATCAATTACTCCTAGTAATCGTGGCTGTTCCATATTGGAATCAGAGCCACTCTTCTTTGTTCACATATAAAACTCATCAAAAAACCCATATCATGCCCATTATTGCAGAAGACATCACGTTACCTAACACTGTCGAAGGTCTAAAGCCATGCTTCTTGGATACTTTCAGAACCTGAAGACCTGTAATAAATCTTTTTTAGCATACACAGAACAACCAGCAAATGGCTAAAAACAAGGAGAAATAGGATTGGTCATAGTATTTTGTTGAAAGTATGTATAACCACAGTTTAGAGCAGACAAACCATAAGGGCAAGACTCTTGTCTTGCCCTTGCTTCCGTATCACTATGTTTGTATGCTCTGTACTCTTATTTCTGTCTTCTATCAATGATACCGTTGAAAGAGGCACCTAACCCCTACTCCAGAACAGCCCTGATCCTTCTCACCCCGGCAGAGGAGGACTGCTCCTTCTGAATCTTGAAGTGGCCCATGGTGGATGTATTCTCCACATGGGGCCCACCACAGACTTCCTTGGAGTAATCTCCAATTGAGTAGACCTTCACCTGCTCACCATACTTGCTCTCAAAAAATGCAATAGCCCCACCTTCCTTGGCCTCTTCTATGGTCATGCTCTCAACGGCGATTGGAAGATTGCGCTCTATCTGGGCATTGACCATGTCCTCAACCTGCTGGATTTCCTCTTTGGTCATTGGTGCAGGATGGGTAAAGTCAAAGCGAAGGCGGTCGACGGTGATGTTGGAGCCTTTCTGGCCAACATGGTCGCCCAATACGGTGATCAATGCCTTATGCAGCAGGTGGGTTGCCGTATGCAAAGCGGTGGTCTTGTCACTATGGTCGGCCAAGCCACCCTTGAACTGGTGTTCAGCACCACTGCGGCTTATTTCCTGATGCTTCTCAAACGCTGCCTTGAAACCCTCCTCATCTACGGTGAAGCCATGCTCCTTGGCAAGTTCACGGGTGAGCTCAACAGGGAAGCCATAGGTATCATAGAGCTTGAAGGCGGTCCTGCCGCTCAGTTGGCGGGAGGAGCCCTTCAACAGGTTAGGGAGCATCTTCTCAAACTCGCGTTCGCCCTTGATCAGGGTCTCGGAGAATTTGGTCTCTTCAGCAGCAAGCTCCTGAAGGATAAAAGCCTTGTTCTCCTGGAGTTCAGGATAAGGTTCGCTATAGAGGCCAAACACAACCTGAGCAAGCTCCCCTAGGAACGAGCCTTCGATACCTAGCTTGTTACCATGACGTACAGCACGTCTGATAAGCCTTCTGAGAATATAGCCCTGTCCCACATTGGAAGGAGCCATTCCCTTGGGGTCGCCAAGGATAAAGACGCTGGTACGCACATGGTCAGCAAGGATACGGATAGACATATCCACATCCTCATCGTTGCCATATACTTTACCACTGAGCTTCTCTATGGCAGCAATGATGGGAGCAAAGACCTCAGTCTCGTAGACTGACTTCTTGCCCTGCAGGATGGCGATGGTGCGTTCGATACCCATTCCGGTATCTACACACTTTCTTTCCATCTCGGAGTAAGTGCCATCGGCATTCTTCTTATAGCCCATGAACACATCGTTCCAAATTTCAAAATACTTGCCGCAATGACAGCCGGGACGACAATCGGGCCCACAGGAAGGACGACCTGTGTCCATGAACATCTCGCTGTCAGGCCCGCAAGGGCCGGTCTCACCGGCAGGGCCCCACCAGTTGTCCTCACGGGGGAGGTAGTAGATCCTATCAGTGGGGATGCCGTGCTTTTTCCAGGCAGAGGCAGCCACCTCATCACGGGGGACTTCATCATCACCTGCGAAGACCGTTACCGAAAGCAGGGAGTGGTCGATGCCCAGCACCTTGGTCAGGAACTCATAGCTGAAGTCTATCGCCTCTTCCTTGTAGTAGTCCCCGAGGGACCAGTTTCCAAGCATCTCAAAGAAGGTGAGATGATGAGGATCGCCGACAGCCTCAATGTCTCCGGTGCGGATGCACTTCTGGTAGTTGGTCAGGCGCTTGCCGGAGGGGTGCTCCATCCCCAGGATGTAGGGTACGAGGGGGTGCATGCCGGCTGTGGTGAAGAGGACCGTCGGGTCATTTTCAGGAATCAGGGAAGCACCGCTGATCTGTGTGTGGTCCTTTGATACAAAGAAATCAATATATTTCTGTCGTAGTTGGTTTGCTGTCAGTTGGTTTTTCATATGTCATGATAGTAGTATCCCCGACGAATGCATGTCAAGGCAGATTAGAGTCCGAGGTCGAGTTGGACACTCTTTTGCACCACTTTTCCCACTTCCAGGCGGCTTCTGACAGCCTTCTCCAAGACTCGGGGAATATCACTGGCATGCTTCACTACAAAAACCCTCGGGCGGTAGGCGAACTCTTTTGGCCAGAGGGATGTAGGGTTGTCAAGGCTACTTTGGTAGAGGAAGAGGTATTTCTTCTGTTCCAGGGCAAAGGAGGCCTGTCTCACCGCCCCTCCCCCGTCACGATCCTCAACCACAATGGAGCCCAGCGACAGGGCGCTCATCAGGCGGTTACGTAGCAGGAAGAACCACTTCTGGGTTTTGCTGGAGGGGGCGAACCTGCTTACCAGGGCACCCCGACGGGCAATCTCCTCCTGCAAGAGTGCATGTTCAGGGGGATAGCAGGAGGAAAGGGGGGTCCCAAGCACTGCAAAGGTGGGAAACCCATGATCCAAGGCTGTCTTGTGTGCAACCCCGTCGATGCCCAAAGCAAGCCCGCTCGCCACGACATAGGAGGCCTTTCCCAAGGCTATGGCCGAAAGGGAGGCACGCTTCTTGCCCTCAAGGGAGGGGCTACGCGTCCCAATGATCGAAAGTGAAGGCTGGCCCAACAGCGATGCATTGCCACGCACATAGAGGAAACGGGGGCAGTAGGCAAAGCTGTTCACCCCCTTGGGCCAAAGAGGATGCTCCCAGGTGAGGACCTGCACAGAGCTGTCCATAGCCTCAAAGGCGGGACGGCAGGAGAGATACGCTTCGCGAATCTGATCATGATCGATGCCAAGCAGGGATGCATACCCACCAATATGGTTGAGCAAGGGCTCTGTAGTATCAAGGGCCGGCAGGGCCCTGGCAAAGAGAGCCTGGGCCTTTGTCTCAGAGTTCTTGGTCGTACGCAACAGAGCCTCATAGTTCAGAGCTTGGTGCCATGTCCTGTCCATAGGTCCTCCAAGGCAACTCTACCACGCTCAAAGAGGAGGTGCAATCATCAAAAGAGGGAGGAGCTGCCTCTTCTTCTCAGAAGGTGCAGCTCCCACCATACGACCTAAACCAACGGAGGGAGCAGAGACTCCCACCATCACTTCACCAAAGAGATCATCCCAACAGCGCCTCGGCGATGCCCTTCATCTCCTTGAGGTTCTCCTGCTTGGGATTCCAGTTCACCTTGACCTTGGGCCCGACTACTTCAAATCCAGCGGTAACCAGGTGCTCCTCCAAAACCTCAACCCCTTCACCACTCCAGCCATAACAGCCGAAGACGGCGGCCTTTTTCTTTTTGAGCTTCAGCTCAAAGAGGAAATGAAGCCAGCCGGCTACAGAGGAAAGGATGCTCTGCCCCACCGTGGGAGAACCGACGGCGATGGCCTTGGAGATGAATACCTGGGTCATGATGTCATTCTTGTCCGTCTGGGAGATGTTGAAGATCTTGACCCTGGTATCGGGGGAGAGCTTCTGCAACTCACTGGCCAGGGAGTGGGCAAGTGCCTTGGTGCCATCCCACATGGTGTCATAGACAATGGTGATCTGGTCCTCCTGGTAGTTGTCCGCCCATGCAGCATACTTCGTTACAATCTGCAGAGGGTTGTCACGCCAGATGACCCCATGGCTAGGGGCAATGATGTCGATAGGAAGGTTGAGCGCTACAATTTCCTCAATCTTGCGCTTCACCAGAGGGGAGAAGGGTGCAAGGATATTGGCGTAGTACTTGAGGGCCTCCTCCCAAAGCAGGCACTGGTCTGCCTTGTCGTTGAAGAGCTCCTCAACGGCGAAGTGCTGACCGAAGGCGTCGTTGGAGAAGAGTATGTTGTCCCCTGTCATGTAGGTTGCCATGCTGTCGGGCCAGTGAAGCATGCGCATCTCGACAAAGACCAGGCTCTTGCCATTGCCGATGTCAACGCTGTCCCCGGTCTTGACCACCTTGAAATTCCATTCCGGGTGGTGGTACTGGCCGACGAGGGACTTCACAGCATTGGCTGTGCAGTAGATCGGGGTGTTGGGGATCTTCTCCATCAGGTAAGGAAGGGCCCCACTATGGTCGACCTCCCCGTGGTTCATCACGATGAAGTCAATCTTCGCAAGGTCGACCTCACGCTCAAGATTGTCCCTGAACTCCCTTTCATAGGGTCTCCAGACCGTATCGATCAGCACGGTCTTCTCTTCCTGGATAAGATAGGCATTCTGGGAGGAGCCATGGTTGACAGAGTAGTCATCACCATGGAATGTATCCAGTTCCCAGTCAATCTTTCCAATCCACGATACATTGTTTTTTACCAAACGTTTCATAGTTTCGCTCCTTCTTTGTATTTCGGAAAGAGAATCGAGTTCTCTTTGAATATATGCAAAAATATGTCCTCGACCAAGGTCTTCATCAGGGAGTAGGTGGCGACATAGGTCGGACACCCATCAGGGGGCGCTGTGAAAGAGTGAGTAGCCTCCTGCAGGCCCTTGATCAGGGCCCCTGCCGCCTCATGGTCGTCTTCTAAGGATTCTACCATCTTTATGGAGCGGGTTGTAGCTTTTTCCCTCAGCAAAGGGAACACTTGCTCCTCTTCCTCTACAAAGTGCTGCAACAACTCCTTGCGAAGGTCACTGAACAGGGAGTGGACAGCCACAAGCTCCTCCTTATGCTTGCTGTAATGGGCACGAAGGATAGTGTTGAGCTTCTCATCTACCTCTTCGATCAGAAGCCTCTCCCCAAGATGGTGGGTTGCCTCAATATGATCGATAAGCGGCCCGACTTCCAAGTCATAGAGCGAAGGATCGACAGTAGGGGTGTACTTGGTCTGGGCATCTAGGAGAAAGGCTTCCAACGAGGCGAGAAACTCCCCTTGTTCGTAACCGGCTCCGGCAATGGATTCATACAGCATATGGGTGCCTCCACAGCAGTAGTCGATCTTTCTTTCATTGAGGAATATCGTGGCAAAGGGGAATTCCTTTACAAGGGCCGATAGTTTTCTGTTTGTCATGAAATGTCTCCTATCAGGACAAGGATACTCTGAAAAACAGGAGGCAACTATGATTCAAATCAATGTACAGCACCATTTCCACTCTTTGTCCGAGAAGACCAACCACCTATCCAGGAAACAGGAAAAGAGAAGAGTCCTCCCATCTACTCTGTAGCTAGCGTTTCCAATGCGGGTATGTCCAACAGGAGGATGCGTTTCTTTCCTGCAACAGAGAGCAGCCCACTATCCTGCATTTGGGATAGCTTGCGGTTGACCGTCTCCTTGGTAAGGTTTATGGCCGCTCCAATCTCCTCCTGGGAGAGGAGGATGACATCGCTTGCGGTCCTGCGCCCCCGCTCCAAGAGGAACATGGCCAGGCGCTTCTCCACACTCCTGGTTGCAAGCATCTCCACCTTGAGGCGGTACTGCTCCAGCTTCCCATTGAGATAGGTCATGACCGAAAGACCAATATGGGGGTCGCTTAGCATCAGAGAGCGTATGTCGCGGCTTGCAATGGTACAGATGCCCAGATCGATCCCTGCAACCCCCGTCTCCCTATAGTGGCTCTCGCTGAAGAGCTGGTCCCCGCCGTAGAAGTCTCCGGCAAAGAGCGTCTCTAGGAGGAACTGCTGGCCATCACTGCCATAACGGACAAGCTTGAGCGTACCCGAGCGTATGATGATCAGACGGTCGGAGCTATCCCCTTGGCGAAACAGCACCTCGCCGCTAGAAAGGGTTCGCTGGCGTATGAGGCGCTGTACTCGAGCTATCTGGCCCGCATCCAGATTTTGGAAGATGGGCACACGCGTGAGGCAGAGAAAGTGACCGTCAGCACATGCGGTGCACTCCACCATCAGTCGTCCTCATAGAGTTCGTTGATGACATCCCAGGCTGATGCAAGGCCCTTTCTCAGGTTGCACAGCAGCTGATACTGGTTAAGAAGGGCAGAAAGATGCTTCTCTTGTATCTCTGCAGGATCCTTGATGGCAACGACGCTCTTCAGTTCCTTTGAGGTAGGACCAAGGGCCTCTACCCTATCAAACTCAGCGAGCATGTCAGCTTTGGTCATTCTGTTGAAATTGGGTGTCTTCAAGAGAAGCGGAGGGGTATAGTTCCTTCTTTCAAGGCTCTCAGCCGTCAGCTGTATCTGCATTGCAGGTGCATCTTCAGGAAGTGCCTCATATTTCTTGCGTAGTTCTTCCATCTCTGTCAGGGCCTCCAGTACATATGGTATAAAACCTATCGTACCACAGATTATTGGATAATGAGAGGGGGGAAGGCTGAAAGTATGGAAGACAGAATATGAGGGCGGTAGAAGGTATAAAAGAGGTAAGCAGGCTACCCAACCGGGCTGCTTGCATACTCCTTCAGAAGGCCCCCACATGCTGTAAGGGCCCTTTGAAGGAGATGCTTGCCATTGGTGCCAGTATATGCCCTACAGGCTCAACGAACATCCGACACTGATATATTTTGTTCTCTGGTAGAAGAAGTTCAACAAGGGGAAACGCCCGTCATGATAGGTCACCACTATCCTTGCATGGGATGAACCGACGTCCTGGTCAAACTCAAGACCGGCACCCACGGTGTACTCAAGCTCCCATGCGTTATCAGGATCATACGAGCCTACAGTATGAAGCGTCTGCCCATCCTGGTTTGCGGTGACCTCTGCAGCAAGGAACAAGGAGCCGACACGACGCAGCGGGTAACGAGCCTCCACTCCGGCATTGATGATCCAAGCTTTGTAGGAATCTGAAAAAGCTGGAGAGGCAACCCCCTCACGCCCTGATTCAACACCCAGCAGGAACTCCCCTGATGAGGGCTTGATCACCCAGGAGGGAATATGGATTGCGGGATGCATCCAGCTCTTGGTCAGCGGAAGACTTGCATCCGCATATACCCTGAGCTGGGAAATGGGTTGTATGGAGAGACCGAAAAGCAGATTGTTATCCCTCGTATATTCGATAGGGTCTCCCACCTGCCCAGGATTATGCTTGTTGATGTTCAGGATCGTCTCATCCCCATAGTGTCCGCTATAGTGCTGCAAGCCTGCCCGGACAGTTACCGTCTGGAACAGCCGCATACTCGCACCAAAGAAGAAAACACCATCGAAGCCAAGGTTGTCAGCTCCTCCAAACCCCTGGAACACCGTGTTCAAGGCACCTTGGAACCCTAGCTCCATCTCTATCATCTCCCAGAAGGAGAGACGGAAAAAGCCTATGTTCAAACCAGTCTTCAACTGGACATAGAGCTTTTCACTGGCATAGGAGGCTCCATTATAGATAGGCACCTCATCATAGGCGCCGCTGCCGGTATTCGCATACTTGACAAATCTGGGCTGTCCCTCTGTTACCATAAGGATGTTTAACGACGATGCTGAAGAAAATGGATTGACCATGGATTCAGGATACAATGCATCTTCAGCCAACCAGGTAAACTCAAGGGTATCACCGAACATCTGGTAGGAAGAAAAACATGGCACCAGAAGAACCACCAAAAACAAAAGAAGAATTCCTGTACGTTTCATACCAAACCCCTTAGCCGCTTATTGCGATTCCTATTGCGAAATACTTGCTCCGTTGGAAAAAATAGTTTAGTAGGGGGAATCGGCCATCATGGTAATACCCCTCAAGACGCACCTTTCTTCCCAATGCCGTTTGATTGAATTCAAACCCAGCCCCTACAGTAACCTCAAACTCCCATGGGTTGTCAGCCTTATAGCCACCAACCTGGTGAAGCGTCTTTCCGTCCTGATGAGCCTGGAACTCCCCTGCAAAGAACAGGGACCCTACTTTCGCTACAGGATAGCGCACCTCCAACCCCCCTTGAAGGCGCCAGGCCTTGTAGGAACTGTCGTGGGGTGTCAGGCCGGTCAGCCCTTCCTGGCCGGTTATGTGCTCAAATTGGTTTTTGTCCCCTGATCCCGGCTTGAGTGCACTTGAGGGGACATGGATACCCGGCCTGATCCAAGCCCTTTCCATGGGTAACTCCGCAAAGAAATAGAGCCTCCCCCAGGATACCGGTTCCAAAGAAACACCGGCGAGCCAGGAATTGCCCCGAGTATACTCTGTAAGATGATAGGCTGAGGAAGGATTGTAGATATCCAACACTGGGTTTCTCCTCAAGAGATCCTCAAGGATCTCATCACCCCAATGGCCGGAAAAGTGATGGAAGCCAGCCTGCACCACCAGGGTATCGAAGAGCCTTACCGTAGCACCGGCCCCATACAGCCCATCAAAGCCCAAGCAGTCGATGGACCCTTCTTTCTGGAAGACGGTATTCAACCCACCCTGGATGTAGCCCTCTGCCTGGACCGGTCCGAAAGAAACCCTCAGCAACCCAAAATTAGCTGCACTTTTCATCTGCCAATACTTGCGAAGTGAAGAATCGCTAAAGGCGTACCGTTCATACTGCTGTGTAGTGCTATTTGCTACCAGTACAGTATCTGGAACACTGCCATCGTCAAAAACCCCAAGCAAGCGAAAGCAGGTCGAGTTCGCAAAAGGGTCTGCCAAGGGCTCCCTGAGCAAAGGGTCGATGGGGGCCCATTGAAACGAAAAGGCCCATGCAGATGAAGCGACAAAGCACAAAACGGATAGAAGCACCAACAGTTTTTTCAAAAACCGAAAGTTCGAAGACATTTCCACACCTCATTTCTTATTTTGTATGAGCATAGCACAATCCACTTGCTGATGGTGATAATTTTCTACATTTTACAAAAAAAAGAAGGCCTCATCCCTGTGGGATAGCCTCATGTTTCTGGAATCTATGCATAAAAAAACTGCTACTTCTCTGTAACTGAGAAGTCTGCCGCCTCTTGGCAAAGTTAACTCAAACTCCTGACATGCTTGAATTTATATCACTCAAAAACACTAATTCTGGTTGATTCATAGGAATATTGACCTTATTTGCTTTATTTTAAAAGCAGTCCAACGAATGTACAGTGGTACTTTTGTGCTCACTGGATTCATTACTTGCTTTTGAATACGAGGCAACTCGTCAGGATTGTATATAGCTATTGTACACGTCAAACATTCATAGGTTTTCGTCTTGTACTGCTTTTAACAATTTTAGAATATGCTTCGTTGATGGATGTCTGAACAATTGCTATAAATTCAGGATAATCATCGCTCCCTACACCTTCAACGAGATAGACTTTTTCATGGTTTTCTTCTTCTGCTATTGTCTTATAACTTTCGAATAAAGCTTTCGAAACCTCATCCAGTAATTTTTTCCTAGTACAAAAACGCAACCCAACATGTTGAATATAAGCAGATTCCCTAGCAAATAGAAACTGAAAAGTATAGTGATTTGATCTACAAGGGTTTTTAGCTAATCTTTCAATTTCAGTGTAAAGAGTAGAAATACGGGATAGTATTTGATCACGAGAATGATGCCACTCTAATCTCCTTGCATGATATTGAACAATGGCACTACCGAACAAGATACCAACAAGTCCAATTAAGAAGTTCAAGATTATTGGATTCATATGTTAGTTCAATTTGCTTATTGCGTCTGCAATATATTTTTTAACATCTCTTTCCCAAGAATCGGGCATGTTCTTAAAAGCCAAAGAAGATATTTGGCTTTTATATCCTAGACGAACAGCTCCCCCAAATGCTTCTTCCAAAAATGAGGGGGAGAACATTCTCGTGTCTTCGAAATCAATAATACCTTTTGCATCGCCAAGATCATTCAACCAAGGAAGAAGGATATTCTCTCTGAATTGTTCTCCTGAATTTGGACCCAACCCTATATATCTGGGCCCCTGATAAAGGTACTTGGAAGCAATTTCCTTAATTAGCATAATTTTACTCTTTTCATTCATTATTAGTACACTCATCATTAATATAGGAAATTGGTAGTGAAAAAGCAATAAGAGCACCTTCCACTACAGTCTTTCTATTCCTCTTGAAAGCCCTATAACCATTCACATTCTTTTCAGTATACTCTCCTTTTCCACTCAAAATAGAAAACCAACCATTGGCATCATAGATTTTTTCCACAGCTGACTGTAAACCTTTTCCTCTACCTAGCGACTTCCCTTTATCAACTCCAGTCCGCCCTTTGACCGCCATTTCTAACAATGCTGAATCTGAACGAAACACATCTCCCATTATATCCTGTAACAACGGATTAGCCTCAAGGCTCTTCCTGAACCCCTGACCTTTATCATAAATGCAAAATTGGAATTCTCCATTTTCTGGATACTTTCCAAATCCTAGATACCATTTTTGAAAACTGGCATTAGCCATTTCGCCCGCATATGCATGTTCTTTACAATTGAAAAGAGCCTCAGCAATAGCAGAAGCTATTTCTGATTTTACAATCGTAGTCTCTTCTTCTGTTTGAAAACACTCAGGAATCACTATATCTACTAAACGCTTCGAAAGATCTTCATTGGGGTCAAGTTTTGAATTATCCCAATCATATAATCGCCAACAAACAATATCTGGATACTCAGAGCAAACAGTCCCATAGTTTTGGATACTCAAATACTGAAGAACTGCACAACTTTTTGGATTTTTTGGCTTTCTGACTTTTGGGGGGTAACCATGTTTCATTGTAAATTCATCTTTAAACCCTTTGAGAATCAAACCAGCACGAATTGAAATGATAGTAACATTTTGAAAATCTAACACTTTGTCAGGATTTTCCATGACTTCGGATAATGAACGTATAAAATGTTCCGCTACTTTATCATTTACCAAAGTAAGACTTGAAAGCAATTGGACAAACCCCATTTTTCTATTTCTTGATAATCTTTGTTTATGACTCATACTTCGCACTTGTAATGGCAAGAAATATTAGTATCATAACTATACAAAAATAATACAATTAATTTACTATATTTGCTTGTCAGGTATAGAAATAAGCTCCATTATGTTGTATAATGT
>Ga0265295_1000185_pt1 | contig 128343 bp, 105 predicted proteins | sample Munlansysbiofilm_FD_192503 | JGI IMG/M metagenome (GOLD analysis project Ga0265295, IMG submission 192503) | Leachate microbial communities from a municipal landfill in Southern Ontario, Canada - Methane capture system biofilm | ecosystem: Engineered > Solid waste > Landfill > Unclassified ... | reverse complement strand
GCAGCCGCAGGGCAAAGGAGATTCTCGCGGCGGAGGGCCTGGAACTGCGGATGCGTGTGCTGGAGATGGGAGTCACGGGATATGAAAGAAAAAAAGGAGGGTGAGGGTCTTTCAGTGTTTTTAAGGGCCTGCGTTTGGGTTAACGTAAACGCTTTGCTTGCTCCCCATCCTTTTCGGGCTTTAAGGAATGAGGTTTGGGATACTTTGATGTTCACCACCAGAATTCCGGATAACGTCTGTTCTTGGGAAGGTTGTTAATGATGAGGGCAACAAGAAGCATGACAAAGGCGCCCAGGGCAGTCGGCATCCATACATAGCCATATCCGAGATTATGAACGCTGTCGCCTCCGATCACTGCGATGAGGGCAGTGGCACCGCCTGGGGGATGCAGGGTGCTGGTGAGGTGCATGAGAGCAATGGCCGTTGAAACGGCGAGAGCCCCGGCGAGCCAGGGTTCCTGACCGAAAAGGCGAAAGGCCGTGACGCCCACCAGTGCAGAGAGAATATGTCCGCCGATGAGGTTTCTTGGCTGAGCGAGCGGACTGCGGATAGCCCCATAAATGAGAACTGCGGATGCGCCAAAGGATCCGATTACAAACATCATGCCCTGGGGATCAAGGTATTTGAAATGGAGGATTCCCACGGCGGCAAGACCGAGAAAGCTTGCAAGCCAGGACCAGAAAATTTCCCATCCGCCTACCCTGGGAGGGCTTTGGGTTCTTCCTTTGAGTTTCTGCCAGAAGGTCATGGGGATTCCTTTACAATGCGGAAGGTACCCAACACGTTGGCGAGGTCGGATCTTGTGACAATGCCGATAACCCTGCGCGTGGAGTCGGTGATGGGGATGCGGTTGATGTTTTTTTCACGAAAAATTGTTGAGAGGTCACAAAGGGGAGTGTCCGGGGAAGCTGTGACAGGTGGCAGGCTCATGATTTCTGAGACGCAGACTTCCCGGATGGCGGTGGGAAGACACCCCTGATTGCCAAGGCAGGCGGCCACAACCTGCATGAAGGATTTTTGGGGATCCATACCCAGAATGGAAAGAAAATCTTTTTCCGAAATAACGCCTGCGATTCTGTGTTCCTGATCCACAACGGGCGCTCCTGAAATGCCCTTGTCGGCAAGAAGCTGTGCTGCCTGCAGAAGCCCCATGGACAGCATGATGGTATGGGGAGCCTTTGTCATGATGTCGGAAGCCCGGATGTGGCGGGTGAGCCGTTTCAGGGCGTGATGATAGGCAAAGGAATAAATCTCCCTGAAATCTGCGGGTGTGATGTCGATGTAGCCATCCATTTCCCGCATTGCGGCCATGATGTCCGTATCGGACAGTCCAGGCATTCCATGTTTTTCATTTTTTTCAGACATCTTTTCTCCTGAACGATATGGGGGGACAAGGCTGACTGAGTCTTCGATATGCAGGGTGGAGTTTAGGGTAAAAAAACCGGAGTATCCTTGATCTGCATCAAGACGTATGGGAAACCCTTGCACGAGAGCCGTAAACCCCCCATGGAGCCCATGTTTGAACGGTGTTTGCTTTTTTTTCTTTTTTTCCCTATAATCGCCTTACTCGTAATAATGAGCTGCTACATTCTGCGGATGATGTGCAGAAAAGAACAAAGGCCTGAGGCGGTTGATTTTTTTTCCTTCCGGGTCTGCATGAAAGGTGGATGACAGGAACAAAAACCTTATCGCGAAAAGGAGGACGTCCATGTTCTGTTTTCAGTGCCAGGAAACCATGAAAAACACGGGATGCACGGTGAAGGGTTTCTGCGGTAAGCCCGAAGAAACGGCCAATCTTCAGGATCTTCTCATCTTTACCCTGAAGGGAATGGCGGTGTATGGCGAAAAGCTGAAGGATCTGGGGGCTCCCGACCGCAGCCATGATGACTTCATTCTGAAGGGCCTTTTTGCCACCATCACCAATGCCAACTGGGATGATGCCCGTTTCACGGCCATGATTGGAGAGGGGCTCAGCCGCAGGGACGCTCTGCGGGAAAAGTTTCTGGACCTTTACCGTGAAAGGAATGGAAAAGATTGGCAGGAAAGCCTTCCGGAAGCGGCGCTCTGGACAGGGGAGGCTGCAGATTATGCAGAAAAAGCCAAAACCGTGGGGGTTCTGGTAACGGAAAATGAGGATGTGCGCTCTTTGCGGGAACTTCTTACCATCGGACTCAAGGGCATTGCCGCCTATGCGGAACATGCGGCGGTTCTGGGGTATCACAAGGAGGAAATTTCCGATTTTATGATGGAAGCCCTGGCCTCTACCACAAAGGCGCTCAGTGTGGAGGCCATGATCGCCCTCGTGATGAAGGCCGGGGAAACGGCTGTCACCACCATGGCCCTTCTGGATGAGGCCAACACCCGCACCTATGGAAACCCGGAAATCACGGAAGTGAATATTGGCGTGGGCAAGAATCCCGGCATTCTCATCTCCGGGCATGATCTGAAGGATATGGAGGAGCTTCTGCGTCAGACCGAGGGCACGGGTGTGGACATCTATACCCACGGGGAGATGCTGCCTGCCCATTATTATCCGGCCTTCAAGAAATATCCCCATTTTGTGGGCAACTACGGCGGCTCCTGGTGGCATCAGAATGAGGAGTTTGAATCCTTTAACGGGCCTGTGCTGCTCACCACCAACTGCCTTGTTCCCCTGAAAAAGACCAGCACCTACCTTGATCGTCTGTTCACCACAGGGATTGTGGGCTATGAGGGGGCTACCCATATTCCGGAACGGCAGAAAGGCGGGACCAAGGATTTTTCCAATCTCATTGCAAAGGCCAGGGTCTGTCCTCCGCCAACGGAGCTTGAGACGGGAAAGATCGTGGGTGGTTTTGCCCATCATCAGGTGCTGGCGCTGGCGGACAAGGTGGTGGCAGCCGTGAAATCCGGAGCCATCCGCCGTTTTGTGGTGATGGCAGGGTGTGACGGGCGGCACAAGAGCCGCAGCTATTATACGGAAGTGGCCGGGCATCTGCCCAAAGACACGGTGATTCTCACCGCAGGATGCGCCAAATACCGCTACAACAAGCTGAATCTTGGCGATATCGGTGGCATTCCCAGGGTGCTGGACGCAGGCCAGTGCAACGATTCCTATTCCCTGGCTGTCATTGCCATGAAACTGAAAGAGGTTTTCGGGCTTTCAGACATCAATGAACTGCCCATTTCCTATGACATTGCCTGGTACGAACAGAAGGCCGTGGTCGTGCTTCTCGCCCTTTTGTTTCTCGGCGTGAAGGGCATTCGCTTAGGACCTACCCTGCCGGCCTTCCTTTCACCGGCCGTGGCCAGGGTGCTGGTGGAAAAATTTGATATCAGACCCATTGCGGGCGTGGAAGAAGACGTAGCGGCCATGATGGCGGGAAGATAAGGGAAAAAGCCTCTCCGGGAGCGTTTTTTCCGGAGAGTGTTTTGGCTGGGGGTTTTGGGGTGGCGGATTTTTCCGCATCCTTCAAATGAAGAAAATGTCTTAATCGGATCCATTTTGAAGATATGTAGGAGGTTTTTTATGAAAGCACCTCCCGGCGGCATGAAAATTCTGGTTTTGGCCCTTGTACTCCTTGGGGTGGGGGCGGGGATCTATGCTGCGGCGGATTTTTCCCTGAAGGCCACGGATACGCCCCAGTTCTGCGGATCCTGCCATATCATGTATGAGGTGGTGCGCACCCAGCAGAGCTCGGTGCACGCTTCCCTTTCCTGCAATGACTGCCATGCCCCCAAAGGCGGTATGCGCAAAATTGTGTTTAAGGCAAAGGCCGGGGCCTGGGATGTGTACCAGAATACCTTTGGAGATGTCCTGGATGTGATCCATACCAACCAGGCCACAAAGGATGTGGTGAATGAAAACTGCAGGGCCTGCCACACCATGACCAACCTCAATGTGGCGGATGCCAAGGAATCCTGTACGGATTGCCACCGCCAGGTTCCCCATTTCTCCAAATCCCCCATCGCCCAGAGGAGGGTTGCCCATGAATGAGGCTGTGAAAAAAACGACGCTGCCGGTTTGGTGTTTTGGGATTGTTCTTGTGATTTTTCTTGCAGGATGCACCCAGGTGCCGGAGCCGGAAACACCTTCTTATAAAACCGGCCTTGCCAAGGATGAAATCCGCAACTCGGCCTTTAAAAAACAGTTTCCCCTCCAGTATGAAACCTTTCTTTCCAACAACGATGACACGCAGATGACGGAATATGCAGGCTCCGTTCCCCACGAAAAGCATCTCTGCGGGGATCTGCCCAAGGGCTACAAGTACTGCCAGCCCTACCTCAAAAACCTGTGGATGGGCTATCCCTTCAGCTATGAATACAACCGGGCAAGGGGCCATACCTATGCCCTGTATGATGTTTTGCACATTGACCGTATCAACCGTTATAGTGAACAGGCTGGCCTGCCTTCCACCTGTTACACCTGCAAAACGCCCAAAATGATCGAGTGGGTGGAAAAATACGATGATGATTTCTGGGCCAAGGAGTTTCATTCCTTCCGGGAAGAGCTGGATCTTGAGGATCATACCATCGGCTGCGCCACCTGCCATGATCCCCAGACCATGGATCTGCGCATCACAAGCGTTCCCCTGGATGAGGCCCTGAAGCGCACGGGAAAGGACTGGCGGGAGGCTTCCAGAAACGAAATGCGGGCGCTGGTCTGCGCCCAGTGCCATGTGGAATATTATTTTCAGGATAAGAACTTCGGGGCTGCGGCAAAGCCGGTTTTCCCCTGGGATCTGGGGAAAAATCCTGAAAATGTCTATGAATATTACAAGGACAAGGGCTCTACGGACAGGGAAGGGTTTGAGGGGAATTTTGTGGACTGGACCCACGCGGTTTCCAACACCCCCATGATCAAGATCCAGCATCCGGAGTATGAGACCTGGTATGATGGCCCCCATGGTGCCGCCGGGGTGTCCTGCTCGGACTGCCACATGCCCTACCGCCGCATGGACGGAAAAAAGAAGATTTCCTCCCATCAGTGGACCTCTCCTCTGAAAAGTCCTGAGGGCATCAGCCGTACCTGCGGCCAGTGTCACAGTGACAAAACGCCGGAATACCTGAAGGAACGAGTGATCTACACCCAGGAGCGCACCTGGGAGCAGCTGATGAAGGCCCAGGATCTTTCCGTAAAAGCCCATGAAGCCGTGCGCCTTGCCCGGGAATATGAGGGAGAGAAACCCGAAAACCATGGAGCCCTTCTCATTGCCGCCCAGGAGCGTATCCGCAAAGGGCAGATGTTCTGGGACTGGGTGTCTGCGGAAAACAGCGCAGGTTTCCACAATCCGGCCAAGGCCCTGGAAACCCTGGCCCGCTCCCAGCAATACAGCCAGGAGGCGGTGAACTATGCCATGCAGGCGACGGGCTATGCCATTGCTCCAAAACTTGAGGGCAACATCCGGGAAGTCGTGCCGCCCATTAAGGAGCACAGCCGGAAACTCCAGCAGAGCAAGGAGCATCTGGCCTCCCATCCCTGGTTGGGGTATCTGCCCCTTTTACCAGAGGCGGATCTGGTCTGGGATCTCAATAAGCGGGTGAAGCCTGCGGAAAACTGAGAAGTCTTTTTTTTGGGAAGGCCTTGATCCAGGTCAAGGCCGGACTCTTCTCCCCGTGCCAGTATGGGAAAAACGGATGGGGAAGCCCTTGGGGGGCTGCATCTGCTTTGAAGTGGCAGGCCCATGAATCTTTAAAAGAACGCATCCTCTCGAAAGAAAAGGAGACCTCCCATGGAAAAAGAGACTTTGATGAAAAATAAAGAGACCCTCATGAAAAATATCCCTTTTTCCGAGGCCGTGGTGCTGGCCTCCCTTGTGGATTATGAGGAAGGCCGGGTAGTGAGCCGCACCTTGGCCCAGAAAAAGGGCGTAGGCGTCACCCTTTTTGCCTTTGCCGCAGGCGAGGGCATCAGCGCCCATGCCTCCACAGGAGATGCTTTTGTGTATATCCTGAATGGCCGTGCCACCATCACCATCGGAGAAAAGAAGCTTACGCTGAAGGAGGGAGAGTCCGTGGTCATGCCCGCAGGCATTCCCCATGCCCTGGATGCACCGGAACCCTTCAAGATGCTGCTGGTGGTGGTGAAGCCGGAATAAGGCCGCCTTTAAAGTCCCAGGCTGTGGGATGCCCCCACTTTTGGTATGTGCTTGTTTTCCCCCTCCGGAAGAAAGTTCTCTTTCTGCCGGAGGGGGATTTTTTTCATGCACTGCGCTTCACGGCAATGCCTTCCTCCATCCCTTGTACGGAAGGGGTTTTTGCCCAGATCCAGCGGCTTTCCTCCTGAACGATGAGCTTTTTGCGGATAAGGTCTTCCATGATAAAGGTGGAAAAACCTTCTTCTTCTCCGGTCAGGCGGCTGATGGCTTTAGCCAGGGCGGAAAGGGGGTTTTCTTCCGGAGAAAAAATCCCGGCTTCCTCCAGAAGGTCTTTGGAGAGGATGGCAAAAATCAGCTCCATGCGGCGGTTGCCCAGCACCCGGAGCTTTTCTTCTTCCGTGCCTCCGCCTGCGGCCACTTTCTCCTGAATCACCTTCCATTCTGCGTGAAGGGGAGCGTAGCTTTCTTCCACAAAGGCCATCATGCGTTCCGGGGAAAGGCCCTTTGTGCGCACCACAGGGCTGTCCGCATCATAAAGTCGCCAGTCGCTGGTGAGAATTTCCATGTCGTAGTCTTCAATTTTTTCCCGTACCGTGGTGCCGGGAAAGGGGCAGAGGAAGTGGTAGCCGGATTCAATGCCCAATTCATCCTGAAAGGCCTGGGTAAGCCTCAGGCTTTCTTCCGTTTCTCCGGGAAGTCCCACCATGAAGGAGGCGTGGGGCCGCATGCCCGTCTCCCGGCAGGCAGCGACGGCCTCCCGGGCCTGATCCAGGGTGATGCCTTTTTTCACCCGCTTGAGCATGTCCGGGCATCCGGATTCAATGCCAAAGCTCACGGCCAGACAGCCTGCGGCCTTCATGAGGCGCAGAAGATGGGCGTTGATGGTGTTGACCCTGGAAAAGACACTCCAGGAAAAGCTGAGGCCCCGTTTGCGGATTTCTTCGCAGAAGGCTTCCACCCGCTGGGCATTGGCGGTGAAAAGATCGTCTGCAATATTGATGTAGGAAAAACCCATGGCAAGAAGCCCTTCGATCTCGTCCACCACCAGAGGCGCACTGCGGTGCCGGACCTTCGCTCCCACCATCTTGCGGCCAAGGCAGAAGATGCAGCCATTGGGGCAGCCCCGGCTGGTGATGATGCTCACGGGAAAGCCCAAAGCCTGATACCGGGAAATGGGCAGAAGATGCCGGGCGGGAAGAGGCAGGGTGTCGAGATCCTCGATGAGGGGGCGTTTGGGGGTGAAGACCAGGCTTTCCTTTCCCCTGAAGGCAAGCCCTGGGATGTCTTTCCAGGCTTCGGGATTCCGGAGCCGGGGCACAAGCTCGGCCAGGGTGGCTTCTCCTTCTCCGAGGACGATGAGATCCAGCTCTGGCGTGTCGTTCAGAAGATTTTCGGCATCAAAGGTGGCGTGGGGGCCTCCCATGAAACAGAGGGCCTGGGGCCGGATCTTTTTGGCGGCCCGGAGGATTTCCACCGCTTCCGGAGCCGTCATGGTGACGGAGGTGATGCCGATGACATCGGGTGGAAAATCCTCAAAATTTTTCTGAAGGATTTCGGGGCTCCAGGGGGCCACAATGAAATCAAGTATTTTGACTTCAGCGCCCTGGGCAAGGCAGGCGGCTGCCACATAGCAGAGTCCCAAAGGGGGAGAAGGGGCCTGTTGCAGGGGGTAGGGGGGGGCAATGAGTACGATGCGCATGGGACTCCTTAGATTGCACGGGGCGGATGGAGGGTTGGGTGGACAGGCGTGAAAGCTGCTGCTTTTCCTAATCCGGCGGAAGACCGCCGTCAAGGATGAAAAGGAGGGCGTCCGGCCATGGGACGGCAGGCAGAAGGGGAAACGAAAAAGGGTTTGACATGGGAAGCCCCGCCGCCTATGCCATTGGCATGGAAGGGGATATGAACGGAATGCGGTTTGGATGGGGGGATGATGAACTTTTTTTCCTGGCTTCGTCTCTGTGTCCGGGGGCTTCTGCCCGATGCCTGTCGGCTCTGTCGCAGCCCCCTTGCCTGGCCCGATGCGGAAATGAAAGGAGATATGCTGGCCTCCTTTTTCTGCCCTTACTGCATAAAGGAGCTTTTGCTTCTGACCTCCCCCCTCTGCCGGGTTTGCGGGCTGCCCTTGCCCTCTGCCTGGGATGACCATGTGTGCGGAAGCTGCCTTGAATCGCCTCCGGCCTTCCGGATGGCAAGGGCTCCCTGCCTTTACGAGGGGAAACTCGTGGACATCATTCACCGCTTCAAGTACCGTGGCCGGACGGAGCTGGCCCTTCCCCTGGCAAGACTCATGGCTCAGAGTTTCCGGCAGCATGACTTTGTGCTTCCCCATCGGGTGTTGCCCGTACCCATGACAAAAAAACGGATACGCCAGCGGGGATTCAACCAGGCGGGCCTTCTCGCCAGGGCTTTGATGGAGGAATCCGGATGGAAAAAGGGCGTGGGGCCTGTTCTGGATACCCGGCATCTTATTCGGCTCCATCATACCCAATCCCAGACCGGCCTTGGCAGGGAAGCCCGGAAGGCCAATGTGAAGGATGCCTTTGGCGTGACAGATGGATTTGAGGGAGAACACCTTCTGCTGGTGGATGATGTCTTTACAACAGGCGCTACGGTGGGTGCCTGTGCAAGAGTTCTCAGGGCTGCCGGGGCTTTGTCCGTTTCCGTACTCACCGCAGGACACAGACCTTAGGGGCTGGGGCTCATGAATATTTTGTCAGATGAGGGGTTTTTGTATGGATGAACTGCTGGCGACCGTGTTTCAGTTTGATGTGCTTCGGGGCCGGATGAGGGAGAACCGCAACACCGTGATGCAGGCTCTGGAAAATTGCCCGCCCGGTCTTGTGGTGCTTCCGGAGATGTGGTCTTCTGGTTTTGATTATCTCCACCTGGAAGACCATGCCCGGAAAAGCCCTGAAATTCTGGAGGAACTTTCCGGCATTGCCGCAAAGAAAAGGCTTGTCATTGTGGGCAGCCTGCCAGAGCTTTCCGGCGGAAGGGTGTTCAATACGGCCCATGTGCTGGACAGTGACGGTCGTGTGGCGGGATTTTACCGCAAAACCCATCTTTTTACCGCAGGGGGCGAGGGCCGAGGCTTTGCCGCAGGGGATAGGGCGCAGGTCTTTGAGACCGCAGCAGGGCCTCTGGGGGTTCTGATCTGCTATGATCTGCGTTTTCCGGAACTGGCCCGCACCCTTATGGACAAAGGGGCAAAGATCCTTGCCGTATCCGCCCAATGGCCTTCCATGCGGAAAAGTCACTGGCGCACCCTGGCAAGGGCCAGAGCCATTGAAAACCAGCTTTTTGTGGTGGCCTCCAACCGCTGTGGCCAGGATGGGGATCTTTTTTATGCGGGGGGCTCCCTTGTGGTGTCGCCCACAGACCAGATTCTCAGTGATCCCGGTGAGGCTCCGGGTTCTGCTTCAGCAAGGCTCGATTTTTCCCTTCTGGAAAACTACCGTGCAACCATTCCCTGCCTCAGGGAACGCAGGCCGGAGGTCTATGCCCCATGACCCTTTCTCCCCATACCCTGGATATCCTGAAGCTTCCCGGTGTGTTGCATGGTTTTTTTGACCGCCATGGCGGCCTGAGCCCTTCTCCCATGGCGAGCCTCAATTTCTCCCATGGGGATGGGGAGCTTTATGCAGCGGAAAACCGCAGGCGGGTTTTGGATTTTTTCGGGGGAGGGATGGATCTTGTGGGCCTGAAGCAGGTGCACGGAGATCGGGTGGTCCGGGTCGGGGCTTCCCACGGCAAAGGGGATGGTCTGGCCGATTCCGACGCTGAGGAAGCGGATGCCCTGTGTACCGACATTCCTGGAAAACTCCTTTTGATCCAGACGGCGGACTGTCAGGCCATTCTCTTTGCCGATCCCGTGAAAAAGGTGGTGGCCGCAAGCCACAGCGGATGGCGGGGCAGTGTGCAGAATATCGCGGCAAAAACCGTTGAAACCCTTATGGGGGAATTCGGCTGTCATCCTGAGGATATCCGGGCGGGGATCGGGCCTTCCCTTGGGCCCTGCTGTGCGGAATTTATCCATTGGCGGCAGGAGCTACCTTGGGAATTTTCAGCCTTTCAAAGGGGAGACACCCATTTTGATTTCTGGGCCATCACCCGGATGCAGCTGGAGACCTGCGGGTTGAAGCCTGACCACATTGCCCATCTGGGAGCCTGCACCCGCTGCGAGGATCGCTGGTTTTCCTACCGGAGGGAAGGCCGGACGGGGCGGCTGGGTGCGGTCATCGGCCTTGGACATGGAGAGCTTAGACACTAAGGAGGCCTGAACATGGGAAAATATGAAAAAAAGCTGAAGGAGATGGTTTTCCGTCTGGGGTATTTTACCCGAAACTGGCGGCAGATTGTACATCTGGCCCTGGCAACGGAACATTTTGGGGTGAATAACCGCACCTATTCTCCGGATTTTTCCCTTTTTGGAAAAAGAGGGCCTGGAAAATTCCTGGGCATTCCAGAGCGCATCCGCATGATGCGGGCCAGGGCTTTCATGGGCTTTATTCCCCTGAAAGATGCGGTAAGACTTTTTCCGGGCTATGCGGCCCGTCATGGCTACCTCAAGGGAGAAGAAAACAGTGGAGACTGAGGCGAAAAGACCGCTTCTTACGGAAAAGGTTAAGGCCGCAGGCTGAGCGGCCAAACTGGCTCCGGGGGTTCTGGAGCGTGTGATGGCAGGCTTAAAGCCCAAGTGCCCGCCGGAGGTACTGGCGGGAACGAAAAACAGCGAGGATGCGGGGGTTTTTCGTCTCTCTTCCGATCTTGCTCTGGTGCAGACCCTCGATTTTCTCACGCCCATGGTGGACGATCCCATGGATTTTGGCCGCATTGCCGCAGCCAATTCCCTGAGTGATGTCTATGCCATGGGCGCAAGGCCCATCACGGCCCTCAATATCGTCTGCTTTCCCGCAGGGGATCTGCCGGAATCCCTGCTTCAGGAGGTGCTGGCGGGCGGTCTTGAGAAGATCGAAGAAGCCGGAGCCGTGCTTCTGGGCGGACACAGTGTGGAGGATCGGGAGTTCAAATACGGTCTTTCCGTGACAGGCCTGGTGCATCCCCAGGCCATGGTGCGAAACGGCGGAGCCAGAAAAGGAGATGTACTGATCCTCACCAAGCCCATTGGCACCGGCGTTCTGATCACGGCCATCAAGGCAAAACTGGCCTCCTCTCAAGCCACAGATATTCTTCTTGCGTCCATGAAAGCCCTGAACGCGGAGGCTTCCGAGATTTTCTGCCGTTTCGGGGCGCATGCCATGACGGATATCACAGGCTTTGGCCTTGCGGGGCATGCCCTGGAAATGGCCCGGGCCAGTGCTTGTCTTCTCAGGATAGAAACTTCCCGTGTGCCCCTTCTCCCGGAGGTTCTGGACCATGCCGCTATGGGGTTGGTGCCGGGGGGCGCATACAGAAACCGGGATTTCTGCGGTGAGGCCGTGGTCTTTGAAGACGGATTGGGGCGCAGCCTGAAGGATCTGATGGTGGACCCCCAGACTTCGGGAGGTCTTCTGGCCGCCGTGGACCCGAAGATGGCCAGCGATTGTCTCAAAGCCCTGCAGGATGCCGGAATCGGGGCGGCGCTTATGGGTTCTGTGACGGAAGAAGGGCACTGTGGCGCGGTCTTCTTCGGGTGAAAAACCTTAAAAAAAAGAAATTCGGATTGACCTTATCCCAGGGCTTGTGGTATTTGAACCGAATTGCGCTACAGGGGGACTTCTTGAAGGACATTTTTTGGGTAAGGATTCCCTTGGGCTGCATCGGACCGGAAATCCGCGCTTTCCTTGATAAAGAAAGCCCACTCCGTGCGGGAGCTGGCAGGGGTGGCGGCCGCTCCTTGAAAGCCTGATACAGATGCCGTTTTTTTTTGCAGCATAACGGGGTTTTTCCGATGAAAAAAGACACGGCAAAAATGATGCGGGAACTGGCGACCTACGGAAGTCTTGGAATGAGTGTGGCTTTTTCCGTTTTTATCGGTGTTTTTGCGGGTGCGCAGGTGGACCGTTGGCTGGGAAGCCGACCCTGGGGTATGCTGACAGGTCTTGCTCTGGGGATAGCCGCTGCCTTTCGTCAGATTTTCTGGATGATCCGCAGAATGGGGAGAACCTGATGGAGTTTCAGGAACGTCTGGTTCTTTTTGTATCCCGGGGTAACTGGGTGGTTCTCACGCTCTTTTGTCTCTTTGCCCTATGGTTGGGGGATTTTGCTTTTTTCCGGGGGGTTCTTTTCGGAGGACTCATTGTGGCCATCAATTTCCATCTACTGGCCCGCACCTTGAAAAAATCCCTGAAACCGCCCCACCTGGCCGCCGTACACAGCATCATCGCCAAGTACTATCTCCGGTTCATGATCAGTGGGATTTTTATTTTTATTCTGATTCTCGGGCGGCTTGTGGCGCCTTTGGGTTTGGTCCTGGGACTTTCGGTCGTTGTCGTCACCTTGTTTTGTGCGACGATCGTGGCATTGATTAAAATTTTCTCCAGTAAGGAGGCGGCGTAACGTGGAGCATCCCTTTCTTATTTTCGCTTGGATTTTTGAAAAGATCGGGCTGGGACATTTTGCCCATGCCTATCCCCATGTGGTGTACTCTTGGGTGGTCATGGCCATGCTCATCGGCATCGGTTTTCTGGCAACCCGCACCATCACCATGATTCCCGGAAAGCTGCAGAACTTTTTTGAGGTTCTTATTTCCAACATTGAAGAATTCATGGTGGAAAACACCGGTGAGGAAGGCCGCTGGTTCTTTCCCATTGTGGGCACGGTGTTCATCTATGTTTTCGTGAGCAACCTGGTGGGGCTTGTGCCGGGCTTCTTTCCGCCCACGGCCAGTCTCAACACCACAGCTTCCTGCGCCCTTGTGGTGTTTGTCATGACCCATTATATCGGGATCCGATACCATGGCATCCACTACATCCATCATTTCACCGGACCGGTCTGGTGGATGATCCCCATCATTCTTCCCATTGAGATCATCGGTCATCTGGCCCGCGTTCTCTCGCTTTCCTTCCGTCTTTTCGGAAACATGATGGGGCATGAACTGGTTCTCATGATCCTTTTCTTCCTGGCAGGCGCATTCTTTGCTCCCCTGCCCATTATGGCCATGGGTATTTTTGTGGCCCTGGTGCAGGCCTTTGTATTCTTTCTGCTTTCGGTCATGTACTTTACCGGTGCCATGGAGCATGCGCACTGATGGCCTGTGGGCGGGATGGGCGGTCCGGTCGGCCTGCCCTTTTTGAATCTTGCGAATAACAGGCAATACTTGGGGGCCTGTTTTTTCGATACCATCCAATCACTTTATCGTTGGGGTTTACTGAAAGAAGTCAAGGAGGCTTTACAATGGAAGCAAATGCACTGCAGTTTTTCATCGCTTGCGTCACCGCTGCTGGTTTCGGTCTGGCCATTGCCGCATCCCTTTGTGGTCTGGCCCAGGGTATGGGTCTGAAGGCTGCTGTTGAAGGCATCGCCCGCAACCCCGAATCTTCCGGCAAGGTAACCGTGACCATGCTCATCGGTCTTGCCATGATCGAATCCCTGTGTATCTATGCACTGGTTGTGTCCCTGATCCTGATTTACGCTCACCCCCAGGCCGAGGTGATCGCCTCCCTTCTGGGCGCAAAGTAAAAGGATAAAACCCCCTTTACAGGGGGGCAGAGAAAAACAAATACAGGAAAAGGACCTCTCCTGCCAAAGGGGGGTCCTTTTCCTGTTATTTTTTTGTCTTTTTTCAGACAGGTTCTTCCGGAAGACCGAGAAGCGGTCTCAGAAAGCGGCCGGTGTGGGAGTTCTCTGCTTCCGCCACAGCCTCGGGCGTGCCTGTCGCAAGAATCTCACCGCCTCCGTCGCCGCCTTCCGGACCGATATCAATGATGTGATCGGCGTATTTGATGACATCCAGGTTGTGCTCGATAATGATGACGGTGTTGCCGGTTTGTACCAGCCGATCAAGGACGGAAAGAAGCCTTGCCACGTCTTCAAGGTGGAGACCTGTGGTGGGCTCATCCAGGATGTACACGGTCTTTCCTGTACCGCGTTTGCTCAGCTCCCTGGATAGTTTGATGCGCTGGGCTTCGCCCCCGGACAGGGTGGTGGCGGATTGACCGATGCGCACATAACCCAGACCCACATCGGAGAGGGTTTCCAGTTTATTGCGGATGGCGGGGATGTTCTCAAAAAACTGAAGGGCCTGATTCACCGTCATATCCAGCACTTCAGCAATGGTTTTGCCCTTGTAGCGTACCTCAAGGGTTTCCTTGTTGTAGCGCTGCCCCTGGCAGACATCGCAGGCCACATAGACATCCGGAAGAAAGTGCATCTCAATTTTGAGAATGCCGTCGCCGGTGCAGGCCTCACAGCGTCCGCCTTTCACGTTGAAGCTGAAGCGGCCGGGTTTGTACCCCCTGGCCCTTGCTTCTGCGGTCTGGGCGAAAAGATCGCGGATATGGGTGAAAAGCCCCGTGTAAGTGCCGGGATTGGACCGGGGGGTGCGGCCGATGGGAGACTGATCAATGTTGATGACTTTATCCACAGCCTCCAGTCCTTCGATGTGGCTGTGCTTTCCCACCACGCCCCTGGATCGGTAAAAGCGCCTTGCCAGGGCCTTGTTCAGGGTTTCCAGCACAAGCGTGGATTTTCCGGATCCGGAAACGCCGGTGACACAGGTCAGGCAGCCCAGGGGAAATTCCGCTGTGATGTTTTTGAGGTTGTTGGCCGAAGCGTCCACCACCCGCAGAAAGCCTCTGGGGCTTCGGCGGATGGAAGGTACGGCGATGCTGCGTTTGCCTGAAAGGAACTGGCCGGTGAGAGAGGCGGCACAGCTCATCATGGCCTTGGGTGTTCCGGCAAAGACCACTTCTCCGCCATGTACCCCTGCGCCGGGCCCCATGTCCACCACAAAATCCGCAGCCCGTATGGTATCTTCGTCGTGTTCCACCACAAGGACGGTGTTTCCGAGATCCCGCATCTGCATGAGGGTGGCCAGCAGCCTGAGGTTGTCCCGCTGGTGCAGGCCGATGCTGGGTTCATCCAATACATAGAGAACGCCGGTGAGTTTGGAGCCGACCTGGGTGGCGAGCCGGATGCGCTGGCTTTCCCCGCCGGAAAGGGTGGTGGCGCTGCGGTTTAAGGTGAGATAGCCCAGCCCAACGTTGGCAAGAAAGCCAAGTCTGTCGGTGATTTCCTTTAAAATCGGGGTTGCAATCTGGGTTTTGCTCCCCTGAAGATTCATGCTCCGGGTGAAGGCAAGGGCCTCATCCACGCAGAGGGCTGTGAATTCTGAAATGGTTTTTCCCGCCACCCGCACGGAGCGGCTCAGGGGGTTGAGCCTTGTCCCCTGGCAGGCGGTGCAGGGTTTGAAGGTCATGTACTGCTGGATTTCTTCGCGCATCTGGGGAGAATCCGTTTCCAGATATCGGCGCTCGAGATTGGGGATGACGCCTTCCACGCTTTTTTTATAGGCGATCTTCCGTCCGTTTTTTTCATAGTAAAAGGGGAGTTGCACCTTGCCCGTACCCTCTAAAATGGCGTCCTGGCAGGCCTTGGGAAGCTTCTCAAAGGGGGTGTAGATGTCGGTTTCAAAGTGGGCGGTAAGGGCTTCGAGAAATTCGGAAAAGGCCACGGAGTTTCGTCCCGCCCAGGGGAGCACGGCACCTTCCCGTAAAGAAAGGGAGGGATCGGGTACGATGAGTTCGGCATCAAAGGTGGTGAGGCTGCCTAGACCATCGCAACTGGTGCATGCGCCCTGGGGTGCATTGAAGGAAAAGCTTGCGGGCGTCAGCTCGGGGAAGCTGATGCCGCAGGTCAGGCAGGCCGCTTTTTCACTGAAAAGAAGCTCTTCCTGGGTGTCGGTGATCAGTACAGAAACCACCCCGGTGCCTTGCTGCATCCCCAGCTCAATGGCGTCGGCCAGTCGGGTTTCCAGGCCCTCCCGGATTACAAGGCGGTCGATCACAACGGAGATGGTGTGTTTTTTTGTTTTGGCCAGGGTCGGAAGCTCATCAAGGTCGTGGATCTCCCCGTTGATGCGCACCCGGGCGAAGCCCTCCTTTTTCAGCCTGGCGAAGAGCTTTTCATGGGTGCCCTTCTGCTGGGTGACAAGGGGGGCCAGAACGAGAATCCGGCTGCCATCCGGAATCTGCGAAAGCCTTTCCATGATTTGATCCAGGCTCTGGGCAGAGATGGGCTGATGGCATTCCGGGCAGTGGGGAAGGCCCACACGGGCATAGAGAAGACGGAGGTAATCGTAGATTTCCGTGACCGTGCCCACGGTGGAGCGGGGGTTGTGACTGGCGGTTTTCTGCTCAATGGCAATGGCCGGAGAAAGGCCTTCAATGGTATCCACGTCCGGCTTGTCCATGCGGCCGAGAAACTGGCGGGCATAGGTGGAAAGGGATTCCACATAGCGGCGCTGGCCTTCGGCATAGAGGGTGTCAAAGGCCAGGGTGGACTTGCCGGAGCCTGAAAGTCCGGTGATCACCACAAGCTGATTTCTGGGGAGATTGACGTCTATGTTTTTCAGGTTGTGCTGCCGGGCGCCCCGGATGCGGATCTGCTGGGTTTCCATGGGGGTTGGTCCTTCGTTGCGGCGCTTGAGGCCATTGGTTTACCGGCTTTGGGTGTTTTTGGCGTGGAGGGCGGCCATGCGGATGGCCGCGAGCATACTCCGTTCGTCCGCCCTTCCCCTGCCGGCAAGGTCATAGGCGGTTCCATGATCCACGGAGGTGCGGATAATGGGAAGGCCCAGGGTGGTGTTCACCCCGTCTTCAAAGTGGCGCATTTTAAAAGGAATGAGGCCCTGATCATGGTACATGGCCACCACCGCATCAAAGCGTCCCTGGTCCACGTGGTAAAAAAGGGTGTCCGGAGGGAAGGGGCCCTGGGCATCAATGCCTTCACTGCGGGCCTGTTCCAGAGCGGGCTGGAGGATGCGTTCTTCCTCATCGCCGAACATGCCCGATTCTCCGGCGTGGGGATTGAGGCCTGCCACGGCGATGGCGGGAGCAGGCACGCCAAAACGCTCCACCATGGCCCTGTGTGTGATGCGCAGGGTGGTGCGGACTTTTTCCTGGGTGATGAGGTCTGCCACCTGACGCAGGGCTGTGTGGATGGTGACGAGGCTGACCCGAATACGGTCTCCGGCCAGCATCATGACATAGTCGCGGGTTCCCGTGCGCTCGGCAAGGAGTTCCGTATGTCCGCTGTAAGGGTAACCGGAGAGGTTCATGGCGTATTTATTGATGGGACCTGTGACGAGAGCGGCCGCTTCCCCTGTGAGGGCCATGTCGATTCCTTTGAGAATGTAGTGGGCCATGGCCTTTCCTGTGGCCTTGTCCGGTCGCCCCCAGAGGGGAGGGAGGGCAAGGCGGCTCAAGGGAAGGACATTGAGGGTTCCGGGCTGAAAAAGCGCCTGATCTGCTGCCTGGATTTCCCGGATATGCAGATGCCTGCCCGTCAGGGTCATGGCGGCCTGGAGAACGCCTGGATCTCCCAGGACCAGGGGACGGCAGTGGTTGTGTACGGAAGGATCGGCCAGGGCCTTGACGGTGATTTCCGGGCCGATGCCCACGGGGTCTCCCATGGTGATGGCAATGAGTGGCTGCATAGGGTTTCTGGCTCCTTGGGTGTCATGACGGGAAAGCTGCCCGGCATAGGATACAAAACATAGAACATTACGTCTCTATCGCAAGGAAGGCAAAAAAAAATGTGGCTTTTTTTATTTTTCAAATCTCCGCTTCCGGATCAAAGGCAAGGCAGGAGTCCTGGGGCAAAGGGAGGGCAGGGGCTTGGGAGAGTCCTTCACGGTGGTCTTGAAAATACACTATTTTCCATCAAATTTGCGGGAAAACATGCAAAAATGTAGCTGTATGCGGAAAGGTTGATGGATGTGCAGGGGCGTAGGATGTGGGGAGCCTGTTTGGAAAAAAAGGTTCGGGTGCAGGGTTTTTGCTTTTGTTTTAAAAATTATTTTTATTTTAAATCAATTCTTTAGGCTGTTTATTGACCTCTTTTGTCCCCAAGGATGTTCATGGCTTTCAAGGCTTTTCCCCGGTCTTTTCGGAACTTGGACATTGTTCATCCGGGGTTAAAAAGGAATGGATAAACAGGGCTTTGTATGTCGATAAGGTAGATATTCAATAAAAAACAGAGAAAATCGACAAAAACAAGAGATTATTAAATTGCTGGGTCTGCCGGATCCATGGGGATCTTCTTAAAATTCTTATGAAAAGAAGCCTGTGCATGAAAAGGGTGTAATTTTGAAGACCTGTCGGTTCTTTCGTTTAAAAATGCTTTAAAATCAGATTCTTATTTTCTGATTGCTCCCATCGGGCAAAGAAGCGCCAGCACCGCAGGGTCGGGTTTGACGTGGAAGGAGGGGTGGATTATGTACAGTCTGACTTTTCTAAGGACCACAGCCCGTCCATGAGGCGTGGATATGCGGGCTGTCGGCGTTGTTGCTCTGAAATTAAGAATCCGGCCAGACCTTTTGAATGCATGTAAGCCCTTCTTTACCTTGATCAGAAAGGGATAAGGGAGCTTTTGCCTGTGCCCTGGCAATGCTGGGTTCAGGTTTTTATCGATGAACGTGAAAGATCAGGAAGTCAGGGATATATGGACGCCATCATCTGGGACCGTATCAAGACAAGTATCAAAAACCATGTGCCGGCCCACAGTTACCGGATGTGGATAGAGCCCATTGGTCTTGGTGTTTGTGAAGACAATGCGGTGGAACTGACCTGCGCCAACGCCTTTTCCCAGAAACGGATTCAGGAGCATTACGGCGCTCTGATCCGGGGCGAGGTGGAGCGGGCCCTGGGAAAAGGGCTTGAAATCCGCTTTGGCGTTTCCGAAGGAGGCGAACGGCCCGGCCTTCAGCCTTTACGGCCCAAGGCTCCTAAGCTTGTGCAGGAGAGGGAAAGACAGATGGAGCTGCCCCAGGTGGCTTCCAGGCTGGTCCATGGCAGAATGCTGCGGAAGAATTTCACCTTTGACCGTTTTGTGGTGGGCCAGAACAATGACTTTGCCTATTCTGCGGCGCTTTCCCTGGCGGCCCAGCGCGGAGGCGGAAACCTGAAAACCCTTTTTCTTTCATCCAATACGGGGATGGGTAAAAGTCATCTTTCCCAGGCCGTGGGTCACCATATTCTGAATCAATCGCCCCAGGATCGCATTTACTATGTGACGGCTGAAGATTTCACCAACGAGATGGTGGGGGCCCTGCGCTCCGGCAGCATGGATGTGTTTAAGGAAAAGTACAGAACCCAGTGCGATGTACTTCTGATGGAGGATGTGCATTTCCTCACAGGCAAGGACAGAACCCAGCAGGAGCTGGCCATGACCCTTGATTATCTGTTTGAGGCGGATAAAAAAATTATTTTTTCCGGATGCGCCCTGCCGTCTGAAATCCCCAAACTCAATGATCAGCTCCGTTCCCGTTTTTCTTCCGGTCTTGTTTCTCCCATTGAAAAGCCTGATTTTCAGACCCGGCTGCGGATTCTGAAGAAAAGGTGCCGTGAAAGCGCTGTGGATGTCCCCATGCGGGTGATGGAGTATCTGGCAGGCGAGCTGGAGGACAATATCCGTCAGCTGGAGTCCGGGCTGATCGGCGTGACCGCGAAACATTCTCTTCTGGGAACCCCCATTGATCTGGAGTTGGCGGAAAGTGTTGTGAAGACCATTGCCTGCCGCAGGCGTCAGATCACGGTGGAGGGAATCAAGGCTCTGGTCTGCCGGGAGTTCGGGGTGTCTCCCGATGAAATGATTTCCAAGTCCCGTAAACAGGGCCTGGTGCGGGGACGTCAGATGGCCATCTACCTCTCAAGAAAATATACGGACCAATCCATTCAGGCCATAGGCCGTAGCTTCAACCGCTACCATGCCACAGCCATCCACGCCATTAATGCTGTGGAAAAGGGCGTTCGTGAAAAGACTGCTGTTGCGCGTCAGCTGGAAGTGCTGGTGCGTAAGATTGAATCCGGAGAGTTTTAAGCCTGGCGGATACCCCTGTCTTTATTTGTGAAAGAGCCCTGGTGAAATCCAGGGAAACCCCTTTGAGCCCGAGGCTCCCTTTTTTGTGGAGGCAGTTCTGTGACGCAGAAAAAACTGGGATGGCGGATGCGGGATGTACTGCAGAGGGCCGTGGGGGCGGAGGCCTTTTCCGATGCGGAAGCGGATCGTCTCCTTTACAGCTATGATGCGGCATCCGGACGTGCGCTTCCCGATGCCGTGGTGCGGGCCAGGGATGTGGCGCAGATTTCAGCCCTGATGCAGGCAGCCACCCGCCACGGAATTCCCGTGACCCCAAGGGGCGGAGGATCCGGTATGACCGGAGGCGCCATTCCCGTGGCCGGTGGTGTGGTGCTCGTGATGGCGGGTATGAATCGGATCCTCTCTGTGGATACGGACAATCTGGTAGCCCGTGTTGAACCCGGTGTTGTGACGGCGGATTTCCATGCCGCTGTGGAACAAAGGGGGCTTTTTTATCCTCCGGATCCGGCAAGTTCTGCTTTCTGTACCCTGGGCGGGAATCTTGCCGAGTGCGCAGGAGGGCCCAGAGCCGTGAAGTACGGGGTTACCCGGGACTATGTCCTGGGCCTTGAAGCCGTGCTACCCACAGGTGAGATCATCCACACAGGGGTGCAGACCGCCAAGGGCGTGGTGGGGTATGACCTGACCCGTCTGATTGTGGGATCTGAAGGCACCCTGGCGGTGATTACCGCCATGACGCTAAGGCTTCTTCCACTGCCCGAATCCGTCCGTACCCTTACCGTGGTGTTCGATACCATGGACAGGGCTGCAGCCACGGTTTCGGAGATCATCCGAAGGGGACTGATTCCAAGAACCATAGAATACATGGATCAGGCGGCGATTCGTTGCGCGGAAACCCGTATGCCGGGAGAACTTCCCGTGGATGCAGGGGCCATGCTCATCATTGAGGTGGATGGCCGGGCCGCGGAAACGACAGCCATGGCCGAAGATGTGGCAGCCTTGTGCAGGGGCATGGGAGCCAGGGAAGTCCGTGTTGCGGCTTCTCCGGAAGAGGCCAAGCGTCTCTGGGCTGCGAGAAAGGCGATATCTCCGGCTCTTTTCCGCTATGGCCCGCATAAAATCAATGAAGACATTGTGGTGCCCCGTTCAAGAATTCCCGATGTGGTGGAAAAGATCCGGGAGTTACGGGAGAAAACCCGGCTGATGATGGTGAGCTTTGGCCATGCCGGAGACGGGAATATCCATTTTAACATCATGCTGGATAAAAATGACCCTTCGGCCCTGCGCCGGGCAAACTGGGCGGTGGAGGCCCTGTTCCGGTATACCCTGGAAATCGGGGGCACCCTGTCGGGTGAGCATGGGGTGGGACTTTCCAAGCAGCCTTATATAGACATGGAAATTGGTCCTGATGAAAAGGCCTTGATGCTGCGGCTTAAAAAAGCCTTTGATCCTGCGGGTATTCTGAATCCTCACAAGATTTTCTGAAAATCGCAGTGCCCCTTCGGGGTCTGTCTTCGGATGTCCGGCGCGTTTTTTCAGAAAAAATCCTTGCCCTTTTCACCCATCTGTTTTAAATTTCCCTTCGCAATACGTTATACAATATAAGCATCTGTATCCTTAAAAGAAGAATGACAGAATTCCTTTGCCATGGAAATGCTTTGGCGTTTCTCAGCGTTGCCAAGGGGAATTCTGCCTTGGGGCGGGATTCGGCGGAATGCGGGAAAAGCATTTTTGCATCCGGATCTCGCCATGGGTGATCTGTATCCAGGGCGTATCCTTGTCGCTGGCCGTTTTCAGGTCGGCGATTTCACTCATTCTCAATTGCGGAGGTATTGTTTCATGATTGGATTGCGAAAGAAATGCGTTGTGGCCCTGATGACCCTTTTCTGGATCTGTGGCATGGCGGGCATGGTTCTGGCTGAGGAAGGGAAGGTGGACGTGAACAGGGCGGGTGTGGAAGAACTGATGCAGATCAAGGGCATTGGCCGGGTCCTTGCGGAAGGCATCGTTGCAGAGCGCACAGCCAATGGACCCTATACGCGGGTGGAGGATCTGTTGCGCGTTAAGGGCATAGGACCGAAAAGTCTGGAAAAAATTCGCGATTCCATCATGGTGTCAACGGCAGAAGGAGAAAAACCCTCCTGATCCTTGGTCTTGAGGCTTGTGCGCATCGCGGATTTTTATTTGCGATGCGCGGGTGAAAAGAAGGAGGCGCTTCCGGAAAATGTGAAATCCCATGGGGTGTTCCGGATGGGTCTTGATCCGTAAAAACGATATGAACCTGCCATGGTTTCCCATGGCAGGCCTTTATGTTTCTCATATGGAAAGGCGGGTGAGGGCGATCTGTCCGCCGAAACAGACATCCACATCTGACCCTGGCGGCCGGGGTCTTGCGTGGATGTCGGTGGTGTAGGCATACTGTTGATGATTGAGACGGATGCAGGTGTCGTAGGGCGTTTTTTCCGGAGGGCAGAATTGCCAGTCCGGAATTTTTGTCTGGAGAATGGAGGCGTCGGGGAGGTTGAGGTTGAAAAACTCGCCTTTTTCCAGGGAAATCTCCAGAAGTTCCGGCAAAAGATGATGGAGAATTCTGGTGGCAGCCTGCCAGTCGGTTTTTTCTGAGGCAATGTACTGGGAAAGGGCCATGGCGGGTCTGCCCTGGAAAGCGGCTTCCCGGGCTGCGGCCACGGTGCCGGAAAGGTAGATGTCGTAGCCCAGGTTGGCTCCGATATTGATGCCGGAAAAGACAAAGTCCGCTTCCGGGACAATCTGCCGAAGCCCGATGCGGACGCAGTCTGCCGGGGTTCCGGAAACCCGGAATCTGTCTTTGCCTTCGCTGACCACATCCACGGGCTCCCAGAGGGAAACCTTGTGACTGATGCCGGACTGGGGGTGGGCGGGGGCCAGGACCACCACGCGTGCCAGGGGGCGGAGTGCAGCCTCCAGGGCCTCAAGTCCTGGGGCATCCATGCCATCATCGTTGGTGAGAAGAAAGGTTTTCATGATTTTGGAAAGACTTTCCTTTGGAGGTTGCGGCTCAAAGAGCGGTTCCTGGGTGAGACATAGCAATGAATGTCGGAGAAGAAAAGGGAGAAGGGCGGGCGGAGGCGGGATAGGCTTTATTCTTTTTGAATTGCAATTCTATTTCAGAAGATGTGTTCATATAAAATATTGATTTCGCTTGAAAAAAAATCTTGACCCCGTTGTTTTGCATAAGGTAAGTAATACTCACTTTTTAATCCGGATTCTTACCCCACGCCGAAGAGGCCCCATGATGGCTGTCCCATCCAGAAAACAACCCCCAGGCAGAATCAAAATCATGCAGGCGCTCCGTCTGCTCATGGAAGAACAGGGCTTTGACGCCATCACCACTGCGGAAATCGCCCGGGTGGCCGGAGTGACTGAGGGCTTGATCTACAAATATTTCAAGGACAAAAGGGATCTTCTCTATCAGGTGCTGGAGGAAATGTTTGAAGGCGTGATACTGCGTATTCGCGCCAGAATGGATCTTGAAAAGGATATTTTCGGGCGATTGCATGCCTTTATCGATGAAACCGTTGCCGTGTATGCCACCCAGCGTGTTTTTGCGCGCATCATCCTGATTGAGGTACGCAGCCTGCCGGATTTTTTTACGAGCCGGGCCTATGGGTGTGTTCGGGTATACAGTCGTATGCTGCAGGGCGTGCTGGAAGAGGGCATGGCTTCCGGCGATTTCCGCCAGGACCTGGATGTTCGTTTTTTGCGGGATATCCTTCTGGGGGCCATTGAACATACCTGCCTCTGGGGAGTTCTTTTTCACAGAGAGCTGGATGTGGCGGGGGTGGCGGGCCAATTGATCACCGTTGTTCGCGAGGGCATAGGGCCTTCCACATAGTACGGATCCGGGGCAGCGCCTACGGGGGCACCCTGCATGTGCAGGGAAGCGTTGTCCCGGATCCGTCTTTTCATGTGGGTTCCGGGTAGAAAATGGCTGAGGCGACTGTCTGCGCTTGCTTGTCTGCGGCCTGGATTCCGCGCGCTTTTTTGGGGCACAAAAGGTGAGTATTGTTTACTTAAAAAAACAGCAGATCCATTGGGAATAAGGAGGTCAGCGGTACATGGAAAAACTTTTTTATCCTGAGTCCATCGTCATTTTCGGTCTGTCTGCCAAATCGGACAACATTCCCCGTCTGATTCTGGAAAACCTCCTGCGATGGGGATACAAGGGACGTATTTTCGGCGTGCATCCCGGAGGCAAGGAAACCCAGGTTTATGGCATTTCCATGCATGGGAGCGTGGAAGCGCTTCCCATGGTTCCGGATCTTGCCGTCCTTCTCATTCCCGCCCGTTATGTTCCCGAAACCGTGGAAGCTTGCGGTCGGTTCGGTATCCGCTATTTAACCCTCCTCTCCGGTGGTTTTAATGAACTGGGAGAAGAAGGGGAAGCCCTGGCCCAAAAAACCGTGGAGTGCGCACGGCAATACGGGCTTCGTTTTGTGGGCCCCAATTGCCTGGCTGTGGCCAATACAAGAAACGGACTCTGTCTGCCCTTTGTGCCCATCCATAAGCCGCCCACAGGGGGATTTTCACTGATTTCCCAGAGTGGGGGACTGGGGATTTTCCAGTGGAATCAGCTGAGAAATGAAAATGTGGGCCTGGCCAAATTTGCAAGCATCGGCAACAAGCTGGATATTACGGAAATTGAGATTCTGGAATACCTTGGAAGGGATCCGGATACCCGGGTTATCGGTATGTATCTGGAGTCTGTGGTGGATGGCCGGGCCCTGGTGGAGGCGGCGCGAAAGATCGAAAAGCCCATCCTTATCTACAAGTCCAGTGTCACAAAGGCGGGCCAGAAGGCCGCCATGAGCCATACGGCGGCCCTGGCTTCGGATGAGAGTGTGATGGATTCGGCCTTTAAGGAGGCAGGGATTATTCGTCTGCACCACTTCAATGATTTCATTGATGCGGCCAAGGCCTTTGACCTGCCGCCCCTGAGGGGCAACCGGATGATGATCATGAGTCCCATCGGCGGAGGCTGTGTCATCATGGCCGATAATTGCGAGAAAAACGGATTTTCCATGGCGGATCCGGGCGAGGCCTTTTATGACGACATGCAGAAAAAGGGGAATGCGGGGATCATCAAGTTCTCCAACCCCCTGGATCTGGGGGATGTGTATGATATGTCCCACTATGCCTCCATTTTTCACGGTGTGCTGCACAGCGAAGGGGTGGACGGAGCCATCTTCTTCAGCCAGTGGCCGGATATGCCCCATAAGGAGGAAAAGGATGTGTTCACGCGTCTTTTCCAGACGGATATTTCACGGGAGGCCATCGGTGCCGTGCGTTCTTCCGGAAAACCCCTGGGCGCGGTGATCCTTGGGACCTCACCGACCCTGGACAGGCTAAAACGTAATTTCCCCTATCCCCTTTTCAACAGTCCGGAATCCATGATCCGGGCATTGGCCATGCAGCGGGACTACCACGCCCGCCGTGCAGCCCTGGCCGGGGAAAACGCAGCGCCTCTGGCTGAAACCACAGATGCGGTGAGGGGGCTCTGGGGAACCATGCGGGGGATGTGGGGGAGGAATTTCTGGAAGTCCTCCGCGCCCATGGGATTGGCACACCGGAAAGCCTTGTGGCCCCAAGTCCTGAGGAAGTCGTGGCTGCGGCGGATAGGCTGGGATATCCTGTGGTGCTTAAGGTGATCAGCCCGGATGCCCTGCACAAATCCGATGTGGGAGGGGTGAAGGTGGGACTCAGAGACCCCAAAGCCGTGGGGGAAGCCTTTGAAGCCATCCGCACCTCCCTTTTGCGCCATCTGCCGGGTGCGCGTTTTGAAGGGGTGCGTGTGGTGCAAATGGCTGAGGAAGGGCATGATATGTTTGTGGGTGCAAGCCTGGATGCGGCTTTCGGACCTGTGGTCTTCTTTGGGTATGGCGGTGTTTTTGTGGAGATTTTCAAGGATGTGGACAACCTGCTTTGTCCCGCATCCCCTGAAAAGGTGCAAGAGCGGCTTAAAGCCTTGAAATCCTATGCCCTCCTTGAGGGTGCCAGGGGGGCATGGCAGTGGATACGGGCGCGTTTGCTGCTCTGGTCTCCAGGGTTTCCACCCTTGTGGCCGCCCATCCGGAGATTGTGGAGCTGGATCTGAATCCGGTGCGGATTTTCAGGGATGGCAGGGCCATGGCCCTGGATGTTCGGGCGCGCATTGTGCGCTGAAAAAGGTTTTTAAAATTTTAAAAAGAGCCCTGCGGATCGCAGTCCGGTATGTCCGGAGCCGCAGGGTATTAAAAAAAGAAAGGGGAGGAGCCCAGAAAAGGGTTTTTCCCTTTTTTTATTCAGGATAATTTTTTCGGAGTTTTTCGATGGAGCGGTTAGGGCCGAGAATGATGAGATTGTCGCCTTTTTTGAGAACGTAGTCGGCCTTTGGAATCATGTTGAGGCGGTCAGGTAAAACCTCCTGAACCGCAACCACCTGTATGCCAAAACGATTGATGAGGTTGATGTCTTTTAGGGATTTTCCCACAAAGGGTTTGGGTATTGTGAGCTGCACAATGGCATGATCTTCGGCAAAGGGAAGAAAATCCAGCATGTTGGGTGTATGCAGGCGTTCTGCAAGCTGGATGGCCTGGTCTTTTTCCGGGAAGAGAACTTCCGTTGCGCCTATTTTTTCAAGAATGCGACCATGGGATTCGCTGTGCGCCTTGGCATACACGACTTTGCATCCGATTTCTTTCAGGTTGAGGGTGGCAAGGATGGATTCGCTGAGAATGGATCCCATACATACAATGGCCGCATCCATGGCGCGCAGGCCGATGGCTTCCAGGGCCTTGGCATCTGTGGCGTCTGCGATGATGGCTTGTGTGACCTGATCCCGGATTTCCTGGATGAGGGAGGCATCCTTATCAATGGCAATGACCTCGTGTCCTTTTTGGTAGAGACGTGTGGCAAGGTAAAATCCAAAACTGCCAAGTCCGATAATGGCAAACTGTTTCATGGGATATCCTATCCGATCATGATGGGTTCTTCGGCATAACGGAAACGGCTGCCGCTTTTACGACTGATGGCTACGGCCAGTACAAGGGGCCCCACCCGGCCTGTGAACATGAGAAAGATGACGATCCACTTTCCAGCCACAGAAAGATTGGGGGTAAGACCTGTGGAAAGCCCCACAGTGGCGAAGGCGCTGGTGGCCTCAAAGGCGATTTCAAGGAAAAGACCTTTGCTTTCCGGATGGGGCAGGGCGTGGCTTTCTGTGATGAGCAGCCCCATGATGGCAAGACCAATGACAAAAAGACTGAGAAGAAAGACGCTCATGGCGCGGGTGATGCTGGCTTCGGGAATGCTCCGGTAAAAAATCTGGGGTCTCTCCCGACCTTGGAGGCGCGCGAGCCCCAGGAGAAAGAGTGTTGCGGCTGTGGTGGTTTTCACCCCTCCGGCGCAGGATCCGGGGCTGCCGCCAATGAACATGAAGACAAGGCAGGCAAAGAGGGTGACGGAAGTCATTTGCTCAAAGGGAAGGGTGTTGAAGCCTGCGGTTCTCAGGGTTGCGGATTGGAAGAAAGAGGCCATGAGACTCTGGCCTGGGCCCATGGATGAAAGGGTGTTGCGGGATTCCATGAGGAAAAAAAGAAGGGTTCCGGAAAAAAGAAGGATAAGGGTTACACTGAGCACCAGCCGGGTGTGGAGGCTGAGGCGGGAGAGGCGCTGGGGGCGGGTCCGGATCTGGTCCCGGATTTCCGCGATGGCAAGGAAGCCGAATCCACCGGTAATGATAAGCGCTGCCACAATGAGATTGACGGCCTTGTCTTGTCTGTAGGCCACAAGGCTGTCGGGGAAAAGGGCGAATCCTGCATTGCAGAAGGCGCTGATGCTGTGAAAGACCGCATGGCCCAGGGCCTCCGAAGGCGGCATATCCCAGAGAAAGCGAATGAAAAGACCGAGGGCGCCCAGGGCTTCCACAACAAGGGTAAGGCGCAGGACATCGCTGACAATGCGGGCTGGGCTTTTATCGGTTCCATGGGTGAAGGTGTCCTGGAGGAGGTTTCGGTCCCGGATGCCTGGTCTGCGGCCAGCAGCCATGAGGATGAGGGTGGAAAGGGTCATGGTACCCACGCCGCCGATCTGGATCAGCATGAGAACAATGCCCCTTCCCAGGGGCGTGAAGGTTTCCGCCGTATCCAACACCACAAGACCCGTGACACAGGTTGCGGAAGTGGCGGTGAAAAAGGCGTCTGTCCAGGACAAAAGGTCCGGGTATGTGGCCCAGGGAAGTTTGAGAAGCAGGGTGCCTGTGAGGATGATGAAAAGAAATCCTGTGACCGGAATGCGGGAGGGCGTCTGAAAAAAGGCGCGTATCCATCGAAGGGGTCTGGAGGGACCAGAGAAGGCAAAGGAGGGCATGGGCATCCTTATCCATTTCAGGAAACGTATGGCGGATGAGAGGGGCTGGGATCGGGTGTCCCAGCCCTTTTCATGGGAAGAGGTTCCCGCAAGCGGCATCTTTATTCTTTTTTGATGAAAAAAGCCATGGTTTTTTACGATCTGCGCAGGCATGCCGGTGGAGGGATTTCAGGAAGCCATGGGGAGAGGAGATAAACGCTCGCGGATTTCTCCTGTGATGGGAAGGGCTCCGGAGGTTTCTTTGCCAATGACCACAAAGGTGACATCGGCTTCTGCGCAGAGAATGTCCGTACCTTGCAAAAAGATTTTCTGGCGCAGCACGGCGGATTTGTTGCCATAGCGGAGAATGCCGGAATGTATTTCGATGGTTTCATGCAGCTCAATGGATCGCTTGTAGTGGATATTGATGTTGACCACAAAAAAGGAAAAGCCCCTTTTCATCCACCCGTCAAGGTCGAGAAAATCCTCAAAAAGACGCCAGCGTCCCTCTTCAAGGAACTCAAGGTAGCGGGCATTGTTCACATGGCCGTAGAGGTCGGTGTGGTATCCTCGGATACGGATGACAGGCACGCCATTCATAATAAAATCCTTGTTTTTCAATATGTTTTTGTCAGATCAGCCTGGCGTCCGCCGCCATGGCGCGGGCCCCATGCCTAACAGCCGGGCTCCGCCTTGTCAATCCCCATGCGGCGTGAAAAGTCTTTTTCATCAGAGACAGCCAAGCCCCTGCTTTCCATGGTTTCCATATTCTGCTAAGAGGCTTTCCGTGAATGTCTGTCAATTTTCATGGAGGCGCTGCGTGGCAAGGAAGAAAAGTTTTCGTTACAAGGATATACAGCAGATGGATCGGGTATTTTTCCCAAAACTCAAGGGGGTGGATCCCATTGCCCTTGAACCGTCCTGGCCTGCGCATCTGCTGGAGCCCGGCAGGCCTGTGGTCCTGGAGTTGGGGTGTGGAAAGGGCGAATATACCGTAGGGCTGGCGGAACGTTATCCGGAAAAAAGTTTCATTGGCGTAGATGTGAAGTCCGATCGGCTTTGGGTAGGGGCCAGCCGGGCTGAGGAAAAGGGACTTGAAAATGTTTTTTTTGTGCGGGCCCGCATTGACCATCTTCCCGCCTATTTTCCGGCAGATTTTGCAGAGGCTATCTGGATTCCCTTCCCGGATCCCATCCCTGGAAATCTTACGGGGAAAAAGAGGCTGACCTCCCCCCGTTTTCTGAATCTTTACCGTTCTTTTCTCCGGCCCGGAGGGATGATCCGTTGCAAGACGGATCATCGGGGGCTTTATGATTATACCCTTGAGAATCTGGACAAGGCGGGGGCCAGGTTGTGCAGGGCCACGGACAATCTCCATGCTTCTGATATTGATGATCCGGACATTGTGGATGTGGAAAGTCATTTTGAGCTGGAGTTTCGTAAAAAAGGTTTTTCTGTGAAATTCATGGAGTTTTGTCTGGAATGAAGGCGGGGGATTGGGATATGAAGAATGCTCTGAAGCCATGGGGTGCGAGGCCTTTGTAATGCCATGACAACGCCATGGGAAAAAGCATGGAGGAGGTTTTGGGGGATGGCATCTTTTTTTTCCCGTATGGGGCCATGGGGATGGGGATTCTGGATACTGACAATTTTTTTCTGCCTCGCCCAGTACAGGAGCGCGCAGGAGGTGGAGGCCCTTCTTGCCTCCATGGCGGCTTTGGGCCCTGAGGTGCTTGCGGATCCTGGCACTCTCGCCTGGATTTTCTTGCGCAACACCCTTCTGGCCCTGGGGGCTGCCCTTGTGTCCCTTGTTTTTTGTTTTGCCCTGGCCCGGAACGTCAGCAAGGACCAGGCCTTGTTTTCATCTGTGGTGCAGCAGCGGGCCGAGGATTTTTTTGAAAAGGCCGTTTACCGTCAGCGCAGGGAAGGGCGAGCCTTTTCCTTTGTTCTCTGCCGATGGCAGGCGGAGGAAAAAAAAGCCTTTTTCTCCTGGGCCCGGAAGAAAAGGGATCGTTTATCCACCATCCTTTTGGTGTCACGCCAGGAGATCCGTCTCACCGATGCCCTGATTCCCATGGATGGGGTAACCCTGGGCATCCTGGTGGAAGGCGATGATGGAGAGGCAGGGATTCTTGCCAGGCGCATAGAAGAACACCTGAAAAGAAAAGGCTTCTGCGAAGATTTACAGCTTTTGTGGTCCGTGGCCGCCTACAGGCCGGGAGACAGCCTGGAAGAGTTGATGGCCCGGGCGCGCCGCAGCCTTGAAAAGGGCGTTTTTCTTGTTGCGGGTGTGGGATGCTGAAACCGTTTATCCTGCCAGCCCTTCCCATCTCCCGCTTTGCCCCTACTCCCAGTGGTTTTCTCCATATCGGAAATGCTCTGAACTTTATTCTCACCTGGCTTCTGGTGCGACGGAGAGGGGGGCGTCTGCATCTGCGCATTGACGATATGGACGGCATCCGCGTCCGGCCTGAGGTGGTGGAGGATATTTTTTATTCCCTGGATTGGCTGGGGCTGGACTGGGATACGGGGCCTTCGGGGCCTGAGGATTTTCATGCACGCTTTTCCCTGATGCAACGCATGGATTTCTATGCCAGAAGTCTTTCTCCCCTTCTGGAGAACGGGCTTGCTTATGTGTGTGACTGTTCAAGGAAAAGCATTGCTTCTGCGGGGTTCGGGGCTGTTTATCCCGGACTGTGCAGAAACCGGGGTCTGTCATGGAAGCCGGGAAAAACCACCGTACGGCTGCATGTGCCTCCGCAGACCGTGCTTGGTGTGGGGAGTCAGCATATCCGGGTGGATGCGGATTTCGGGGATTTTGTGCTGTGGCGCAAGGAAAATCTTGCTGCCTATCACCTGGCGTCGGTTCTGGAGGATGAGGCCTGGGCCATCAATCTGGTGGTGCGGGGGGCGGATCTTCTTTCTTCCACAGCAGCTCAGCTTTTTCTGGCCCGTGTTCTGGGCCTTGAATATTTTCCTCAGGCGGTTTTTGTACACCATGGATTGATTCCCGGAGAAGGCGGAAAGAAATTATCCAAATCCAAAGGGGATCATGCGCTTTGTGATATGCGGGAAAAGGGACTTTCCTGTGTGGATGTTTACCGTTTGGTGGCGGATTTTCTGCAACTGGATTCCCGGAGGATCGCAAGCCTCGGAGACCTTGGGCATGCCCTTGGGGAGGCGGGTTTCTGAAAACCTGGGCATAGGAGCGCTTTCCCCCCTCTTTTTTCCATCTTTGCCTTTGAAGGCCCAGGAGTGGATTCACCATGGGGCCTGAATGTCGTGGAACAGGACATGGGGGGTTTTATCGGGGATATGCCCTGGGAAGGCTTTTTTGAGCAAAAAGAGGCTTTCATGGATGCGCAGGGATCTTCACCCGCTGTGGAGAGTAAGTTGGGGCAGAGGAATTTCCCAGCCCAGATGGGTGCAGGCCTCCAAGGCGACCTTTCGCAGGTGGCGTTGCAACCAGAGGTATTGGGCTGCCGCATCCGGTGGAAAAGCCGCAAAAATTCTGAGATCCAGGGAAGAGGGCGCGGTTTCCATAAAAGAGACCTCAAGATCCAATAAGGTCTTGCCTGCGGTGTGGCTTGCGAGCTTTTTTTCCATGAAGGCCTTGAGCGTGCGGGGAATGTTTTCCGTGATGTCCTGTTGAAGCCTGCGGTGCAGGTGAAGAACAATGCGGATACCAAAGCCCGTGCGGCTGAGGTTGCAAAGGCTGAGCCCCAGAAAAACTCCGGCAGGCCAGGTCTGCTGTGCGCCTCCTTCCAGTTCCGCCACCACCTGTTCCGGTGTCTGCAGGATCACCCTTGCAATCTGATCGCCTTCCAGTAGCAGGATGTCGTGTTTGCGGGAGGGAAACCAGGGCTCTTCGGGCATAAAGGGCCTGGACTGCATGCCGATGAGATGTTTCAGGGGCATGCGCAGGATGCCGCCTTCCAGCTCAGGATTGACGAGAACCCCATACAGGGCCAACCTTTCCACTTTCCATGGAAGGCCCTGGTAAATGACGCGTTCACCCTCCCGCAGGGTGCCCATGTTGAGGATAAGCTTGCCCTGCTCCCAGAACTGGCTCATACCGTTGCGCGCGGACCAGACCAGGGCGATGAGAAGCAAAAGAGCGATGCTGAGGAGCATCCAGTCGCCAAAGGCGTAGAGAAGGAGGAGGGCGGCGCTGATGGAGGCCAAGGCCGTGGTGCTGTGAAAGACGAGCTGGAGCAGGCGGTGATGGAGGGGGGGCGGAGATTTTTTCTGATTCTGGGTCCATCGCCAGTAGAGGAGCCTTAAACACAGAAAGGTGCCCACAAAGGCGGAAAAGGCGAGAAAAAGGTTACGCCCCCGGGTTTTGATAAAGGTCATGAATCCCTTTTGCAGGGATGTGAGCATGGGTTCTTTGGGATCGGTTTTCTGATCCAGCTGAAAGGAAAGCCTTCGGATCTGCCTTAAGGTTTCCTTCTCCTTTTCATGCCAGGACAAGAGGGTTTCCGAAAGGTGCTGCTTTAAAAGCGGATCTTTCGCTGCCTCCTTGAAAGCACTGACCCTGGCAATGGCCTGTCGGATTCCAGGAAGTGTATTTTCATAAAAGGCAAGGTCCTTGCGCAGGCGTTCCAGCTCTCTTGGCCTTGAAGTCATCTGCTTGAGGCCTTCGATGAGAGGACGCAGAACCTCCATGATTTCTTCTTCAAGGCGAAAGGCCCGGATGGGGCCGCCATCTGTGCCTTCAATCTCCATGCCCGTGGCAATGGATTCAAATTCCCGCTGGTAGGCATCCCGAAGGGAGAGCTGCCGTCGGAGTTCTGCGCGTATGGCCTGTCTGCGTTCTTCAATGGGGGTTTTTACATAGGCCGTTTCCATTTCAAGGATACTGTTTTCAAGGGCCTGGATGGAATGCTGGAGATCCTTGAGGGTTTCCAGAGCGGAGGGCGGGTGGGAGGAGGGGGGAAGGGGGAGACTCTGGACAGGGTCTGCGGAAACCAAAGGAAGAAAAAGCCACACAAGGGCTGAGAAGCTGAACAGAAAAAGGAATGGGCGAAGGATGGAAAAGCGCATGATTTTTTCCCCTGGGATGGGCGGGGCGCTCCCGGAGCGCCCCGGAAAGTCAGGGACAGAGTTCCGGACTGTGCTGGCAGATTTTTTCCTTTTGTTTTTCTGCAAGGCGAACTTTGCGGCGGTCTATGGCTTCTTTGTTTCGTCTTCTTTCCTCATCGTTTTCCAGAATAAGGGGGGGCATGGTCGTTGGTCTCATCTGATCGTCCAGGGCGACAAAGGTGAGATAGGCGGAAACCACATGGCGGATCTTGCCTGTGAGTACATCTTCGGCTTCCACGCGTACGCCGACTTCGGCCGAGGTGCTGCCCACAAGGTTGAGGCTGGCTTTGATGATGAGCAGATTGCCGATGAAAACGGGATTATGAAAATCCAGGCGGTCCACAGAGGCTGTCACGCAGAGTTTACGCGCATGGCGTACGGCGACCACTCCTGCGGCGTTGTCAATGTATTTCATGATCACACCGCCATGGACATTCCCCGCAGGGTTAGTGTCTTCCGGCAGCATGAGATGGGAAAGGATCACACGGCTTTCCCGGATGGTTTTTCCTTGCATGGGAGCTTCTCCTGGCATCTGCGCCTGAGGGCCTGATGAGAGGCCTGCGGCCGCGAAAAAGGGATAAGGATATCTCACCCATGCCTGTTTTCATGCAAGGGCAGGGTGATTTGGGTGCCAGTATAGTGCCCGTTTTTCTGACTTGTCAATTCCAGGTTCGCCCCATTGAGCCGATATATCCGTTTTTAGGACGTTGAATTTTAAGACCCTTTGCTGTTGTCTTCTGATATATCAGGCAAGAGCGATAAGTTTTATGCAAAAGCCTGTTTATGCTTGATTTTTTTTAAAAGATCCCTATGCTTTCTTTCCGCAATACCCAAACGTTTTCTGGTGAGTCCCGCAGATGTCAGGAAAGCGTGCGAAAGGTGAAAGTCCCACGGCCGGGACAGAATCAGATGCCTGGGAACTCTTGGGAGGAAAGTCTAGACTTTTTTTAAATGCGAAGGTGTGAAGGCTTGCACATAAAAATTTTTTTTACATGCTGCGAAGTCCGTCGGGTGGATACGCTGGAAAGGGAAAACAACAATGACCTTGACCAAAAATGATGTGGTGGATGCTGTTCAGGAACGCATGAATGTTCCGCGGAAGCGGAGTATCGAGATTGTGGAAATTCTCCTTGAGATCCTGAAACGGAGCCTTGAATCCCAGGAAGATGTGCTGATCAGCGGTTTTGGAAAGTTTTGTGTGAAGGAGAAACATCCCAGAAAAGGACGCAATCCGGCCACAGGAGAAGATATGGTCCTTGATGCGCGGAAGGTGGTGACCTTCAAGTGTTCGGCTGTGCTGCGGGATCGCATCAATGAGAATGGTCCCTGATGACGCCTTTCCTCCCTGGAACGCAAAAAAACAAAGCAGGGTTCCAGGGAGGGGAGAATTTTTTCAGGCAGCCTGCTGTTTTTCCTGATCGGACTCCACCCAGACTGCCGCCTGCATGCGGGCAAGGCGTTTTTCCTTTTCCGACCACAGGGTATTGAGCTGGTTCTGAAAGGAAGTGCGGAAAGCTTCATCATTAAAATAGTCACCCCGGAGATGCTCCTGGATGGGCAGGGTCTGAATGTGCATGCGGATCAGAGGGGTCTTGCCGCAGATGAACTGCCAGAAGGTGGGGATCCCCTGGGGGTAGGCAAGGGTGACATCCACGATTTTGTTCATCTGTTCTCCCATGGCGGAGAGTACAAAGGCCGTTCCAGCGGCCTTGGGTCTCAGAAGTCCCTGAAAGGGACTCTTCTGGCGTTGATGCTTTGCCTCTGTGATGCGGGTGCCTTCCACAAAATTCATGACAGAAACGGGTGTGGTGCGGAACTTCTCGCAGGCTTTGCGGGTGGCTTCCAGATCTTTGCCTTTTTTATGGGGATGCTTGAGCACATACTCTTTTTTGTAGCGTTTCATGAAGGGAAAATCGAGGGCCCACCAGGCCAAGCCCATGACAGGGACCCAGATGAGCTGTTGTTTGAGAAAAAATTTAAGAAATGGAATCTTTCTGCTGAAAACCTTCTGAAGGGCCAGGATGTCCACCCAGCTCTGGTGGTTGCAGAGAACAAGATACCAACCCTCAGGGGAAAGATCCTCACCGCCTCGCACCTCCCACCGGGTCTTGTGAAAAAGAAAAAAGACCCAATTGTTGACGCGGATCCAGCTGAAGCTGATGTGGATGAGAATGCGGGTGCAGAGAATGCGGCAGGGGTTCCAGGGGATCAGGAGTTTCAAAAAGGCAATGAAGAGCAGGGGGACAAAGTGGATGAGGGTTGAGAGGGCAATGATGCTGATAACCAGAAGACCCTTCAGGGCGGGGGGAACGAGGACATGCATGGTGTATCCTTATGTGAGGGGGGAAGCTGGCCTCTGGACCTGGGCAGTGGCCTGGGGTGTACGGGCCCCTTTGTCAGGTCATGGTGTAAGACTCATTTATAACAGTGGATTCCGGAAGGTTCAAGCCCTTTGCAGGCTGCTTACATTCCTTTGACAAATGGGGTTTGCAGGGTGATCCGGGTTTTCCGCTGCGCGTGGAGGGGGAGAATGAGAAGGCTTTGGAAGGCTTAAAGACGACTCCAACCGGCAAGCCCCCCCTCACTTAAGAGAGATCCGGAAAGCGTTTTTCATGGGGCGAAAGCCCAGGATTTTAGTCCAAACGGGAGAAGGCGCACAGGGCAAGCTTACGGCCGCTGGCGCACAATGCGTATCACATACTCTTTGTTTTCCGCATCCGAGATTTCCACTTCCCGGATCATGGCGGCGGAGCAGATCTCCTGAAGTGCGGCCTGGGCTTTGGGTCCCACAATGCGGGTGCCGGGGTGGGCCTTGCCATTGATGCGAAGGAGGGGAATGGGCTGACGTTCTTCCGACCAGATCTCAAGCGCTTTTTTCTCCTGAAGGGCTTCGTCCAGAGCCTCCTGAGAACTCTGGATATCCGCCTCCACTTTTTGCCTGTCTTCTTCCAGGGCGTCCTGACGACTGAAAAAGGCGGCCAGTTTTTTTTCCGCATTGTCCATGGCGGCCTTAAGGGTCCGGGTCAGGGTGGGGACCTCTGCGCTGTGGGTTTCCGCTTCCTCCAGACGGCCTTTTTCAATGAGCCTGAGCCTCAGGCCGGAGCGGTCCTGAATCTGGGCGGATTCGGTAATGCCCGCAAGGAGGGCTTTTTCCTCGGCTTCAAGGTCGGCAAGGCGGGACTGGTTTTCTGCAAGAAGATCTCTTTTTTGCTGAATGTGCTTGTCCGCCTGGGCGAGTTTTTCCTGCAAGGGGAGATCGACACCGATGGTTATGGTGGAGGGGGGCGACACTTCCGTGCCGATGGTGTGGGCCTCAATGCCCTGCCGGGCTGCGATGCGGGAAGAGATCACCTTGCCCAGGCGGATATCACAACCCCCAGAACAGGCAATATCCGCATCAATGACCTCACCCACCACCACCACGTTGCCCAGGGCTCGTATTTTGGATTTATTGATAAACCGGGCGCGGACGTCACCTTCGGTGTGTATTTCGCCTTCTGTGACACCAGAGGTGATCACCACTTCGCCTTTGGCCAGAATAAGACCCCCATCCACGGATTCCGCAGTGACCTGGTGGGCTTCCACCCGGAAACCCGCAGGGATTTTTCCGAGGATACGTACCTTGCCGCCATATTGGATATGGCCGGTTTCATACCCCACATCCCCTTTGATGAGAATTTCATCGATCACGGAAACCTCGCCTGAGGCGCGCAGGGTCGGCTGCCCATTGATTTTTGCAAAAATTTTTGTCCGATCCTCGCTGGTGTAGACTCCGGTTCCGGGCTTGAGGGGGGGATCAATGACCGCTTCCACAGGGAGCATGTGGCCAAAGACGTCAATGCCTACCTGTCCTTTGATGGCCGGGGTTTTTTCTGCAAGGAGGGTACCCTGGGCCACGTGGGGGATGCTGCCCCTTTGCCTGAAATCAATGCGTCCATCTTCGCTGAGTACGGCACCGCTGGAAAGAAAATCCGAAGGAAAGTGAATGCGTACACTTCCGTCGCGACCCGGCTGGGGGGCTTTGCCCTGGGCGACCTTGAAGCGGGAACGGCGGACCATTTCAAACTTGATGAAGCCCTCGATGAGGCTGATGTCCACCAGGCCGAAGGCAATATCTTTGGCCTGAATCCAGGTCAGGATGTCCTGGGCCGTTGTGGATTCGGGCATGGGTCTTGCCATTTCAATGAAGGCTTCGAGATTGTCTTCGGAAATGTGAAGAATCAGGGCCTCATCCAGGGATTCCCCAGGAAGGGAGGAAGGGGCGTCTTCCTGAAGGGGTTTTTCCTTTTCCGGGGTTTTTTCGGAAGGAGGAGAAGGGGGGGCTGGTTCCGGCATTTTTTCCTGGGAGGGCTGGGCCTTTTCAAGGGCCCTGGCAATGGCTTCCTGCTGCTCAGGCCGAAGAAATCCTTTTTGTACGAGAATTTCCTCAAGGCCGAGCATTTTTCCGTTTTTCTGAAAAATGATTTTCTGAATTTCAAAGGCCTGGTCCAGGTTTTCCTGGCGGAGCCAGTTGAGGCGGAGGGCGGCGGCGGCAAAGCGTTTTTCCCGGTTACGCTGAAGCCAGAGTCTGCGGGCGGTTTCGAGTTTCCGGATACGATTTTCCGTCATGCCCGGATGCTGTCTGAGTACCTCCAGCATATCCGCCTTGGGGTTTGTGGCACGCAGATCCTGAAAGCGGGTCATGAGTTCTGGGATGGCTTCCGCCTGAATTTCTCCGGCGTGCAGGGCCAGTTGGAGAATAAGGGGCAGACTGCCCGCAGGGATCCGCATCGGGGCGCCGCAGGCCGTGCACTCCGTCTTTTCTCCCTGGCGGGAAGAGGGAAAGGTGTGCTGAACATTGCAGGCTCCACAGATGCAAAAAAGGGGGGCAGACATAGGCAGATGTTCCCTTGTGCGCATGCAGGGATTTTTGCATGCTTTAGGATTAAGTTTTTTTCGGGCTTCTGTGGCTTCAGGCCATGCTTTTTTATCCTCAGTACAGCAGATCGTTGGTTCGGATGAATTTCTTTAGTCTTTTTTCAGCCCTTAAGAATACGGGGAACATGGCAGACCTCTTCCGGGTCCGGATCCTTGTGAATGGGACCGGTGACGAGGAAGGGGGAGGCGTCAATGCTTTTTGCCTGCATCATGTGCACGATGTGATGCAGACTGGAAAGGATCATGAGTTGTTCCCACTGGGGAAGTTGGGCAAAACACCGGACAAAGGTTTCCTGAAGAAGGGGGGGGGCTTCTTCAAGGATGGCTTTTCCCTTCTGGGTGATGGAGATGAGGGTGTTGCGTTTGTCGCGGGTACCCCGGAGTCTTGAAACAAGCCCCTGGCGTTCCAGGCGGAGGAGAATTCCGGTGACCGTGGCCTGACTGAGGCTGATGGCCCTGGCCAGTTCCGTAACCGCAATTTCCTGGTGTCTGGCGATTTCCTCAAGAATGATGAGCTGGGGCCCGGTGAGCCCATGGCTGCGCACCAGCTGACGGGAGTGCAGGTCAATGGCCTGGGTGATGCGGCGCAGGGCCACAAGGACTTCCCGTGAAAGGTTGCGCGGATCGTTTTCGTTGGGGAACATGATAAAAAAAGCTCCTTGACGTCCTTACAATGCCCAAAGGCAAGAGGCATCCCTTATGAAAGGATGCGGGTGATGCCGGCAAGAAGGCCTGTCAGAATGAAAAGGCTTTCCGTCTGAAAGGCCAGGTGAACATCTGCGGTGATGCGGCCTGTGGCCTCCGCTCCCAGCATCCATATCAGAAGGAAGGGCGGCGTTACAAGGAGAAGGGCTGCTAAGGGAAAGATCTCCAGCGCGACAAGGAGAAAAAACCCCAGGGAAAGCGCGGTGAGGAGGAGATTGAGTAGTTGCAGGCTTTTTTTCTCTCCCAGAAGAATGGGAAGGGTTTCCTTGCCCACAATGCGGTCGCCCTGCATGGCAAGAATATCAAAGAAGGCGGTGCGAACAAAAACCAGAATGCCCACAAAGACAAGGGCTCCCAGGGTTGCCGCATCTGCATAGCCCCGGATGCCGATGGAAGGCAAAAGGGCGCAGACCATGGCCCAGGCCATGGCGCTGAGGATGGTTTTGGAGCCTGGAATATCCTTTAAGCTCCGGATGCGGGAAACCTGAAAACGCGGAGGGATGAGGGGGGCGTTGTAGAGAATGCCGGAAAGGGACATGAAAAAGAGCAGGAGAAAGGGAAAAAGTCCTGCTTGTAAGGCTGCGGCCAACCCAGCGAGGCCTGTGAGGGTGGCGAGGATGAAAAAGAAGCTGCGACCCTTTTCATAAAGCTGAGCCCTTTCCGGATTGTTGTACCGGTCTGAGGGAATGCTGGTGAGGGTATTGAAAATCTGCATGGAAAGTACATAAAAGGCTGCGATGAGGGAATAGCGGATCTCGTGGGGAAAACCCTGAAGTACGCTGGCCGCGTAGGTGAGGGCGGCGGCGCAGAGGGAGAGGTAGATGTTGGTGCTGAGCAGAAGATGCTGGAGTTTTTTAAGCTTTCCCTGCAAGGCATGGCTTTCCGAGGACAACTGCTCCAGGGTATTGACCACCTGACGCAGAATCCAGTTGGGAGTGGAAGCGCCTGCGGTGATGCCGATGCGCTTTTTTCCCCTGAGAACGGAAGGATCCATTTCTTCCACAGATTCAATGTGCAGGCTGGGTGTGCCTGCTTCCGCCGCCACTTCCGCCAGTCTCTGGGTGTTGCCGGAATTTTTGCCTCCGAGCACCAGAACGAGATCCACTTCCTTTGCCAGGGCCAGGGTTTCAGCCTGGCGTTTTTCCGTGGAGTCGCAGATGGTGTCAAAGACCTTATAATGGGGGGCGGAGGTATTTACCCATTCCCGTACGCTGGCATAAAAGCGGGTATTCTGGGTGGTCTGGGCCACAAGGATGGCCTTTTCAAAGGAGGGCAGAGCGGCAAGCTTTTCGATGCTGTCAATGACATGCCCCCGGCCTTCGGCATAACCCAGAAGACCGGTGACCTCCGGGTGATCCTCATCCCCTGCGATGATGACATGAAAGCCGGACTGGGCATGTTTGCGGATGATGGTCTGCACCTTGATGACCCTGGGACAGGTGGCGTCCATCACCCGGAAGCCTGCTTTTTCCAGTTTTTCACGGGTATCCGGAGGTACGCCGTGGGCCCGGATGATCACAGTGCCTTCGCCCTTTTCCGGAATCTGGTAAAGGGTGGGAATGCCCTTTTCCTTGAGAATATCCAGCACCTGGGGATTGTGGATGAGGGGGCCGTAGGTGCAGATGGAGCCCTTGGTCTGGTTGGCGGCGTCAATGGCCATGTCCACGGCCCTGCGGACGCCCATACAAAATCCTGCGGTTTTTGCGATCTGAATATGCATGACGTTTCCAAAGGGGTTCAGGATCCGAGACTTTCCAGTTTTCGGATCAGATTTTCAAAGGCTTCGGCGCTGGTGTAGGGAATTTCCAGTTTTCCCGCATTGCGGTCTCCCCGGATACGGATGCTTGTTCCCCAGGACCGGGAAAGGCGCTGGGCAGTTTTCCGGTACTCTTCGGGAAGGGGAAAGGATGGAGAAGAAGAGGGGCGTTCCGGGTTGAGTTTTTTCCGGATCAGCGCCTCGCATTCCCGGACAGACAAACCCTTTTCGAGGACTTCCCGGAAGACGGTCAGAAGGAGGATCTCATCTTCCAGGGCGAGAAGGGCACGTCCGTGACCCATGGAAAGACGTTCTTCTTCCAGCGCCGTCTGCACCTCGCGGGGCAGTTGCAGCAGACGGATGAAATTGGTAATGCTGGAGCGGCTTTTGCCCACGCAGAGAGCCACAGCTTCCTGGGTCATGGCAAACTCGCTGACCAGGCGTTGATAGGCCCTGGCCTCTTCCATGGGGCCTAAGGCGCTGCGCTGGATGTTTTCCACAATGGAAATCTGAAGCATGCGGCGATCATCCAGGTCCCTGAAGATGACAGGAACGGTGGCGAGCCCTGCCATGCGGGCGGCCCTGACCCTGCGTTCTCCTGCGATGATCTCATAGCCTGCGGAAGTCTCGCGGACAAGAATGGGCTGAAGAATGCCCTCCTCACGGATGGAGGCGGTAAGTTCTTCGAGGCTTTTGGGATCAAAATGGGTGCGGGGCTGGAAAGGGTTGGGCCGCAGGGCGTCAATGGGAAGGGTTTCCGGGGTCTGGGGCTGGGTAAGGGCCTTATCCGCAGCTTCAATGTCTGGTATGAGGGAGGAGAGCCCGCGTCCAAGACCGCTTTTTTTTCTGGTTTTCCGGTAAGATTCAGAGTCTGTCATGTTGGGATCGTTCCACAGCATCCCCCGGCCCTGGGGCGGAGGATGCGCGTTTTGGGGGACGGAGGATCAGGGGCTGAGCCCCATCATTTCTTCGGCCAGCTCCATATAGCTCTGGGCTCCCTTGGATGCAGGGGCATAGGTGAAAATGGACTGACCGAAGCTGGGGGCTTCCCCCAGGCGGACATTCCGCGGGATCCGGGTTTTGAAGATCAGATCCCTGAAGTACTGTTCTGCATCTTCGGCGACCTGGGTGGAAAGGTTGGTGCGACCGTCGAACATGGTGAGGAGAATACCTGCAATGCGCAGTTCCGTATTGAGACTCTTTTTCACCCGCTTGACAGTCTGCAGCAGCTGCCCCAGGCCTTCGAGGGCATAGAATTCACTCTGCAGGGGAATGAGTACGGTGTCCGCAGCGGTAAAGGCGTTGAGGGTGAGCAGGCTTAGGGAGGGGGGGCAATCCAGCAGGATGTAATCGTAACGTCCCCGCAGGGGTTCCAGGAGACGGCGCAGAAGCTTTTCCCTGTCTGCTGCACCCATCATTTCCACTTCAAAACCGATGAGTTCCACCCGGGAGGGGAGAATGTGCAGCCCTTCAATGTCACAGGTGGCAATGAGATCCACAGCCTCGGCCTCGCCAATGAGACCATGGTAGAGGGTCTTTTTAAGTCCGGACTTGTCGAGGCCAATGCCCGTGGTGGCGTTGGCCTGGGGATCGCAGTCCACAAGAAGGGTGGTTTTGGCGGAGAGGGCGAGGGCCGCAGCAAGATTGATGGCTGTGGTGGTTTTACCCACTCCTCCTTTCTGATTGGCGATGCAGATGATCTGTGTCATAACAAGATGCCTCTACCATAGTTCCTGTGAATTGCAAAGCAAGGATTCCGGGGACGGCGCAGGAAGCCCGTGCAAAGGGGCTGATGCGGGAAGCGGCGGGTCTTGTGGGCTTGTTTCCAAAGGCCGCAATCCATGACGGAAAGGACGATTCATGTCCCTTTTACAGCAGGCTGTCAACCGTGTTTTTCGGGTCCTTGTTTTGCCCTTTGCCATCCTCGGGCTTTCCTTACCGGCCTTTTCCCTGACCCTGCAGGAGGAGGAAGTGCTGGCCAAGGAGTTTGTGCAGTACATCCAGGCCTCCCAGCGCCTGGTCCGGGATCCTGTGATCACGGCCTATGTCCGGGAAGTGGGGCGGCGGATTGTGGATACCCTGGAAGATCCTCCCTTTCCCATGACCTTTGATGTGGTGCTGGACCCGGCCTACAATGCCTTTGCCGGTCCCGGCGGCCATATTTATATCCATTCGGGCCTGATTCTGGCCATGGAAGAAGAAGCGGAACTGGCCGGGATCCTGGGCCATGAGATCGCCCATGTGAGCTGCCGTCATATTTCCGAGCTGGTGAGCCGGTCCCGTAAGGTGGGCATGGGCACCCTCGCCGGTATGGCCGCAGGGATTCTGGCCGCTCTGGGAGGTGCCAGCCCCGATGCCGCCGTGGGACTGATTCTGGGAAGCCAGGCTGCGGGGCACTCGGCCCTTTTATCCTATACCCGTGAGAATGAGCGTCAGGCCGATGAACGGGGCCTCGGCTATCTCAGTGCGGCGGGTTATGGCGGAGAAGGACTTTTGCGGGTACTGCGCAAGATCCGTGGCCAGGAGTGGTATACCACAGATGATGTGCCGATCTACCTGAGAACCCATCCGGGTACGGAAGAGCGCATTGCCTTTGTGGCTTCCTGGCTGGAGTCCCGGCAGAAAACCCTGACCCATTCTCCCAAGGCGGATCCTTCGGACCCTATCCGTTTCAGAAAAATCCGCACCCGTCTGCTGGGGCGCTACGGAGATGTGGAAATGGCCGTGAACCAATTGCGTCAGGGCCTGGTGAAGGATCCCGAAGATCTTTTTGTGCAGCATGCCCTGGCCCTGGCCCTGATCCGAAAAGGGGAGCGGGAGGAAGCCCTTGCCCTCATGGAAGCCGTTGCCCGTAAAAGCCCCATGGATCCCCTGGTTCTGGCGGATCTCGGACGGGTGCGTTACCGGGCGGGGCGTCCGGAGGCGGCCATCGGGCTTCTGGAGGTTGTCGCCCCAGAAACCGGAGACCCGGAAGTGTTTTTTGATCTGGGCCGGGCCTATGCGGCAGTGGGCCGCTATGAAAAGACGATCCAGACCCTGGATCGGGTGATGGAAATGGCACCGGACCTCATCGGCGCCCACTATGCCGCAGGAGAAGTCTGGGGACAGATGGGAAAGGATGGCCTGGCCCATTACCATCTGGGACGCTACCACCAAGGTCTCCGGGACTTTGCCAATGCGGAGTTCCATTATGCTCGCAGCCTGACCCTGCTTCCGGAGGGGGCTCCGGAGCGGGCGGATGCCGAAAAAAGGCGGGAGGAGGTCCGCAGAGGGCTGCGCAGCCAGGCGGCCCAGAAACGCTGACCTCTCCTTTTTGTCAGGGGGCGTCAAAGTGGGAGAAGACCATGGTATAGTTCCCCCTGCCCTGGGTTGCGGAGCGCAGATCCGTGGAATAGCCGAACATCTTCTTGAGGGGAACCACGGCCTGGATTTCCTGGATGCCGGATTTGGGGGTGATGCCCTCGATTTTTCCACCCCGGCTGTTGATGTCGCCGATCACCTCGCCCATATGCTGTTCCGGTACAAAAATCTCCACATTCATAATGGGTTCGAGCAAAAGGGTTTCTCCCTGCATCAGCGCCTGGCGGCAGGCCATGGCCGAAGCAATGGTGAAGGCCAACTCCGTATCGCAGCCTTCCCGGACTTCCGCATCCAGGATGAAGGCCTCAAGGTCTGTGACAGGGTAGCCCATGTGGGGGCCGGATCCAAATCCTTCGCGGACGCCCTTTTCCACAGCCCCAAGGAGCTGGGGTCTCAGGCGACCTTCGGGCAGGCGGGAGGTGAAGCGTATGCCAGCCCCCCGTTCCAGGGGCCGCAGGAGCAGGCTGATTTTGGCAAAATGGCGCACACCCGTGATTTCCCGCTCAAAGGCCGCTTCCCCTTTGGATTCTGCGGCCAGGGTTTCCCTGTGTACAACCTGGGGACGGCCCACATTGACCTGGGTGTTGAATTCCCTCGACATGCGGCTGACAATGACTTCGAGGTGCAGTTCGCCCATGCCCGAAAGGATGGTCTGGCCTGTGTCCGGATCCTGTTTCATCCGCAGAGTGGGATCCTCGTCCAGAAGCTTGGCTGTGACCTGCTCCAGTTTTTCCTGGTCCGCATGGGTTTTGGGTTCGATGGCAAGGGAAATGACCGGCTCGTAAATGTCAATGCGTTCCAGCATAACCGGATGGTCGGCGCGGCAGAGGGTGTCACCTGTGGCCGAATCCTTCAGGCCCACAAGGCCGACAAGACTTCCGGGGCCTGCGGATTCAATGCGTTGCTTTTTGTTGGCATGCATGAGCAGGATCCGGGAAACCCTTTCCTTGCGGTTAAGGGTGGGATTGAAGACCTCGTCTCCCTCTTTGAGTTTTCCCGAATAAATCCTTGCGTACACAAGCTTACGGCCTTCGGGCATGGCGACCTTGAAGATCAGTGCGGAAAGGGGTTCTGCGGATTTCGGGGCAAAATGCACCTTTTCCTCGGTGCCAGGGATGACGCCCTCCACGGGTGGAATGTCCGCAGGGCTGGGAAGGTAGGCGGCAATGGCGTCGAGAAGGGACTGGATGCCTTTGTTTCTCAGGGCAGAGCCGCAGAGTACGGGGACGGCCTTGAGCCCTATGGTGGCTTTACGCAGGACACTCTGGATTTCTTCTGTGGAAATTTCCTCTTCCCCCAGGTACTTTTCCATGAGGGCGTCATCCATTTCCGCCACAGCCTCCAGCAGTTTGTCCCGGGCTGCCCGGGCTTCTTCCTCCATATCCTTGGGGATATCCGTATGGGTGTAGGTGGTGCCGGAGGAGGCCTCATCCCAGATAACGGCCTTCATCAGTAAGAGGTCGATGATACCGGAAAAGCGGTCTTCGGATCCCAGGGGCAGGGCCACGGGAATGGGATTTGCGCCGAGTTTTTCCCGGATCTGGCGGATCACCCCGTCAAAGTCTGCGCCAATGCGGTCCATTTTATTGACAAAGGCGATTTTGGGGACATGGTATTTGTCAGCCTGACGCCACACGGTTTCACTCTGGGGCTGTACGCCACCCACAGCGCAGAAAACGCCGATGGCTCCGTCCAGTACCCGGAGAGAACGCTCCACTTCAATGGTGAAGTCCACATGGCCTGGGGTGTCAATGACCTGGATGCGGGTATCCTTCCACTCACAGGTGGTGACAGCGCTGGTGATGGTGATGCCCCGCTCCTGCTCATCGGGCATCCAGTCCATGATGGCCTCGCCGTCATGCACTTCACCGAGTTTGTGGGATCGCCCCGTATAATAAAGGATGCGTTCGGTAACCGTGGTTTTGCCCGCATCAATGTGGGCCATGATGCCGATATTGCGAATCTGGGAGAGTTTGATCTGAGTCATCGTACAATCATCATATTGGCGGTAAGGGGATGCCGGATATCGATATGGCCTGCCAGAGTATCCTGTTCCTGGCCGGCAATGAGGAGTTTCACCTTTCGGATTTCCGGTACGTTGATTACAAGGGAGTTCACAAGGGCATAAATGGTGTAGAGCTCCGCATGACTGCCGCCGGGATGGTTGTCCCGGATGGCGGGGTGAAGGTTCAAGACAACCATGTCCCCATCCATGTAAACGGCCAGAAGCTGAGAGTCTTCGGGCAAGGGAGATGCACCTTCTCCCACAGGCCCGGCTGCCAGGGCTTCGAAAATGCTGCGGGTTTTTTCTCCGGGGCTTCCTCTGAGAAGCATGTCTCTGGTTTCTGTAAAAAGATACTGATCCGAAGCATCGATAAAATAAAGGTAGACCCTTTCTCTGTCATCCTCTGCGGGCAGGGAACGCCGGGCCGCAGGCTGTTTTTCCGGATCGGATCCTGACATCCATGTCCCTGCCCAGAAGCCAAGGGCAAGGAGAAGGGCGCCGATGACCAGAACAGGGAGGGGAGAAAGTTTCATGAGCACTCCATGGGGATGAAGGGGGCCTTAGGGTCGTCAGGGCAAGAAAATAAGGAACCCCGCTGCGCAGGGCGGCATGGGTTCTCCTGCGGATGCAGGAATTTTCAGATCTCGGCATGGGGGATGCCATTTTTCCCCGATCCGGAAAGCCCACAAGCCCCGAACATTAAAACAACCAAAGATACGGTGAACGGAAGTTTGTGTCAACACCCAGGACTGTCGGGCTTTCCGCCGTAAAAAACGGATGAAAAAAAGGGGCGGGGGCGTTGTTTTTTTTTCTCAGACATGGTTACATGCCCGCACTTTCAAATAAAAAGACAGATATGCAAAAAAAGATTTCGTTATTTTCTTTTTGTTTGTTATGTCGTGCAGACAGCAGGAAAATCGAAGAAAGAGGATTGGGGAAATAAGGGAAGGAAAATGGCCGGAGATAAAGTTACCCGATGCGGACTGCTGGGGAGGCAGGCTTTGGGGAAGGCGTATTCCGGAAAACTAAGACCATGGGGCGGGGACCATGCGACAGGGACTGAGTTTTGAAACACCTTCCGCAAGGAGTGGTGAGTGGGAGCAGATGCTGCGGCTTTTTATCCAGCCGGACAGCGAAGCCGACCGTGCCAAGCTGGTGGGCTACATGGAGCAGATTCTTTTTGGATTGCAGGAGTTTCTCCACAAGCATGTGGGTGTGACTGAAGAGATCGGGCTGAAGGAGCTGGCCCTTGGTTACATGGACAGCACCCTCTGTTTTGATCCGGAAAAAAAGCTACCCGAAGTCATTTCCGATATCATTGACCGCATTGCGCCCCAGGCTGTGAATGTATCCTCTCCTTATTTTGTGGGGCACATGACCTCGGCCATTCCTTTTTTCATGGTGCTTTTCAAGGCCATTGTGGCGGCTTTGAATCAGAATGTGGTGAAGCTGGAGACATCCAAGGTGGTGTCCATTGTGGAGCGTCAGGTCCTTGCCAGGCTGCATCGTCTGATCTACGGCTTTGATGAAACTTTTTACAATACCCATGTTCAGAGTACGGAAGCCACCCTGGGAACTTTTACCGAAGGAGGCACAGCCGCCAACCTGACGGCTCTGTGGGTGGCAAGAAACACCCTTTTGGGGCCCAAAGAGGGGTTTGCAGGCGTGGAGGCCGAAGGCCTCAGTGAGGCGTACAGAGCCTACGGCATTGAGCGCTGTGTGATTCTGGTTTCCCGGCGGGGACATTATTCCTTAAGAAAAGCCATCGGTGTCCTCGGTCTGGGCAACCAGAGCCTGATCACCATTGATGTGGATGGGGAAAACCGGATCTGCCTGCCTGCCCTTCGCCGCAAGATTGCCGAATACAAGGCGGACCCCAAAACCCGTATTCTTGCTGTGGTAGGCATTGCGGGAGCCACGGAAACAGGAACCGTGGACCCTTTGCGCAAGATGGGGGAAATCTGCCGGGAGGCGGGTGTGCATTTTCATGTGGATGCGGCCTGGGGGGGGCCCACCCTGATGAGCGACCGCTACCGCCATCTGCTGGACGGCATGGAGCTGGCCGACTCCGTCACCATTGACGGACATAAGCAGTTTTACATGCCCATGACCTGCGGTATGGTGTATTTCCGCAGTCCCTTTCATCTGGATGCCATCAGTTATCATGCCAATTACATTATCCGCCGGGGATCCGTGGACCTGGGCATCAAGACCTTTTCAGGAACACGGGAGGCCAATTCCCTCGTGCTGGATTCCGCCCTCAAGGTGATGGGGCGTAAGGGCTACGGCATGCTCATTGACCATGGCATTGATCTGGCCCGCAAATTTGCGGAAGAAATCCGAAGAAGGGATCACTTCCAGCTGGTGACCGCGCCGGAGCTGAATATTCTGACCTACCGCTTCTGCCCCACGCCCCTGAAGGAAGCCCTTTTGCGTTCTTCCGGAGCCGAGCGAACGGCCCTGAATGAAAAAATTAATGATATCAATATTACCATCCAGCGGGTGCAGCGGGAGTCAGGTAAAAGCTTTGTTTCCAGAACGGCCATTGACAAGGGTGTCCCTGGCGGTGGAGAAACGGTGGTCTTGCGCGCCGTTCTGATGAATCCCCTGACAACGCTTTCGATTTTACGGGAAATTCTCGATGAGCAGGAAGCCATCTACAGGGAATATTACGGAGATGCTCAGGTAGGCCTGGGTTCCTTGTGATGGCTGTGAATGTGATGGCTGTGAATTGACACAAAGATCTCTATTGGGTACAAACAACGGGGATTCATAAAAAAGCGGATTGCCGGTACAGTCGGCTGCCCGTTTTTTTATGGGCAAAATGCCGCTTCAAATCTGTTTTGCGGCTCAAGACAGCCGTTTTTTTAGAAGGTGATGACATATTCCATGAAGAATATTCGAAATTTCAGCATTATCGCCCACATTGACCACGGTAAATCCACCCTTTCGGACCGTCTCATTCAGGCAACGGGGATCATTGCGGACCGGGACTTTCACGATCAGATTCTGGACTCCATGGACATTGAGCGGGAGCGGGGAATCACCATCAAAAGTCAGACCGTCTGTCTGCCCTATACGGCAAAGGACGGGAAAACCTATTCCCTGAACCTCATTGATACGCCCGGTCATGTGGATTTCACCTACGAGGTGTCCCGCGCCCTGGCCTCCTGTGAAGGGGCGCTTCTCCTTGTGGATGCCACCCAGGGGGTGGAAGCCCAGACCCTGGCCAACCTCTACCTGGCCATGGAACATAACCTCACCATCATTCCCGTAATCAATAAGATCGACCTTCCCAGCGCCAATGTGGAATGGGCCAAGGAGCAGATTGCCGATGACCTGGGGCTGGATCCTTACGCCGCTGTCCTGACCTCCGCCAAGGAGGGGATCGGAATTGATGAACTGCTGGAGGCCATTGTCGCTCAGCTTCCCCCACCGGAAGGGGATGGGGATGCGCCTCTCAAAGCCATGATCTTTGATTCCCATTACGACCCCTACCGGGGCACCATCGTTCATCTGCGCATTGTGGATGGCAGCATCCGGGCAGGGGATGAAATCCGTTTCATGAGCAACAATGCCGTATACCGGGTGGAGGAGGTGGGGCTCTTTCAGATTGTGCGCAATCCTCAGAAAATGCTTTCCGCAGGCCAGGTAGGGTACATGATCGCAGGCATCAAGACCGTGAGCGACACCCGTTGCGGAGACACGGTAACCCTGCACAGAAAACCCTGCGCCAAACCCTTTGGCGGTTTCCATGAGGCCAAGCCCGTGGTCTTCTCCTCCATTTATCCTGTGGCTTCCGATGACTATGAGGAGCTTGCCATTGCCATTGAAAAACTCAAACTCAATGACGCAGCCCTCATGTATGAAAAGGACAGCTCCGCAGCCTTAGGCTTTGGATTCCGATGCGGGTTTCTCGGCATGCTGCACCTGGAAGTGGTGCAGGAGCGTCTGGAGCGGGAGTTTGATCTCTCCTTGATCATTACGGCCCCTTCGGTGAGTTATCAGGTGGAACTCATGGACGGTGTGATGCAGGTGGTGGACAACCCCGCCCTCTATCCCGATCCTACCCTGATCAAATCCGTGAAGGAACCCTTTATCAAGGCCAATATCATTGTGCCGGATCGTTACATGGGCGCTGTGATGAAGCTCTGCATGGAGCGTAGGGGAATTAACCGGAACTACCAGTATCTCACCTCCAACCGGCTCGAAATGATCTTTGAGCTTCCCCTGGGCGAGGTGGTCTATGACTTCTATGACAAACTGAAAAGCATCACCCAGGGTTACGGCTCCTTTGACTATGAAATGCTGGAGTATCGGGAAACCAACCTTGTGAAGGTGGATATTCTGGTGAACGCAGAAAAGGTGGATGCCCTGGCCCAGCTGGTGCATAAGGACAAGGCTGAGCCCAGAGGCCGCATGGCCTGCGAGCGGCTCCGGGAGGAAATTCCGCGCCAGCAGTTCAAGATCCCCATTCAGGCGGCCATCGGCGGTAAGATCATCGCGCGGGAGACCATTTCTGCTTTCCGAAAGGATGTGACGGCCAAGTGCTACGGCGGAGACATCAGCCGTAAGCGTAAGCTTCTGGAAAAGCAGAAAAAGGGAAAGAAACGGATGAAAATGGTGGGCCAGGTGGAAATTCCCCAGTCCGCCTTCCTTGCCGTTCTGAAGACAGGAGATTGAGGGCTTTTTTTAGGGTGGCCTGCCTTCAACCAGGTGTACAGGCAACCAGGCGATTTGCCCGTGATGCATCTTGATTTTTCAGGGGAGGCCGGGATTTTTTGGAAAGGGGCCTTCTTGCCTTTGGGGATGCCGGAAGGATTGGAAAAAGGCCCTGTGAGATGGGGGGCGAACGCACAAAAGTCTTGCCAAAGTCCCGGCATTGAGATAGGGGCTTTTTGTCATGGATTCAGGATACTTGTTTTCCGGTCAAATGGTCTGACCCTTTGGCCGCAGCCAACCTTGTGAAGGAGAATGGTTATGAAACGGATGATTGTCGGGCTTTTTTGTGTACTGGCGCTGGCTGTGACAGCCCATGCCGGTGGTTCCTGGGAAAGGGTTCAGCAGGCGGGTAAGCTTGTCATTGGCCTTGATGATGCCTTTGCCCCCATGGGCTACCGTCTGGAGGATGGTACGCTGGTGGGCTTTGATATTGACGCCGCAGAAGCGCTGGGCAAGCGGATTGGCATTGCCATTGAATGGCATCCCACGGCCTGGGACGGGGTCATTCATTCTCTGAATTCCGGAAAGTTTGATTGCATCTGGAACGGTATGACCATCACCGAAGCTCGTGCGGAGCAGGTGAATTTTACGGAACCCTATATCATGGACGGCCAGGTGGTGGTGGTGCGCTTTAATGAAAATCGTTTTGCCTCCTATCAGGACCTGGGGGGGATGGTCATTGGCGTACAGAAGGGTTCCAGCGCTCTTAATGCGGTGGCCAAGCTGCCCAATGCGCCCAAGGAAGTGCGGGAGTATGTGGACAATCCCAAGGCCCTCCTTGACCTTGAAAGCGGTCGCCTGGACGCTGTGATCATTGACAATGTGGTGGGACGCGATGCCATTTCCAAGCGCATCGGTAAATACAAAACCCTTAAGGGCTTTATCACCAAAGAGCCCTTTGGTGTGGCTTTCCGCAAGGCGGATGTGAGCCTCCGGGATCGGGTGCAGGCGGAGCTGGATGCCATGGTGGCCGATGGTTCCCTTGGACGGATTTCTGAAAAGTGGTTCGGTGAGAATATCGTTGATAAGGCGGCCTGGTAATTTTTTTGGGAAGCGCTGTCCTTTTTTTGGTTGTTGATTGTCCGCCCGACGCCCGCAGGAAATCCATGCGGGCGTCGGTGTTTCAAGGAGAAGCATGATACGTTTTTTCATTCCGGTCCTCCTCCTCTAGGGCTTTTGGTCTCTCCCTTTCCCCTCCATGCGGACACCGCCCGTATTTTTCGGGAGGCGGATAATCTCATGGTCATGGGGGATCTGGTGGAGGCCGCAGAGCGGCTGGCCGTCATTGCCCCGCCTTCGGAAGGTGGTGAGCTTGCACCCTTTGTGCGCAGCCGTATGCAAATGGCCCGGATTTTTCATGCCCTGAAAGATTATGAGAAAGCCATGGCGGCCTGCCGTGAGATTCTGGATCCTTATCCTCAGAATGTGGAAGCGGCTAATTTTCTGCGTTCCCTGGAGCGGGAGCGTCTGCCTGCCTACCGCGTTTTTATCAAGGATGCCTGGCTTTTTCTGCCCAGCCTGATTCAGGGCGCCATGATGACCCTCACCCTGGTTGTGGTCACCATGTTGGTTTCTCCCCTTGGCGGACTGCTCATTGCCCTGGGCCGCATCAGTCGAATTCCCCCCCTTTCCGGGCTGTGCTGGTTCATCATCTGGTTTTTCCGGGGAACTCCGCTTCTTCTTCAGCTTTTTTTCATCTATTACGGCCTTCCCAGCCTGGGCATCACCTTAAAGCCCCTGACCGCTGCCCTGCTGGGCCTTGGGATCAACTATTCAGCCTACCTTGCGGAGATTATCCGGGGAGGCATTGAGAGCATCGACCATGGTCAGATGGAGGCAGCCAAAGCCATCGGCATGACCTACGGGCAGGCCATGCGGCGGGTGATCATCCCCCAGACCTACAAGCGCCTGATTCCGCCCGTGGGCAATGAGTTCATTGCCCTGATCAAGGACACAGCCCTTGTGTCCACCATTGCCATGGTGGAGCTGATGCGTGCTGCGGATCAGATGTTCAATGCCTATTTCAATGTCAATGTACTGATCCTGGCGGCCTGCATTTATCTTCTTTTTACCACGGTCTTTACCTTCTGCTTTGAGACCCTTGAAAGGCGGGTGGGGGTTTATGAAAAACGGTAAGAACACGGTTCTCGAATTAAGGGGTATTGTTAAACGATACGGCAGTCTGACAGCGGTGAAGGATGTGAGCCTGAGTGTGGCTCCTGGGGAGAAAGTGGTGATCATCGGACCCTCAGGATCGGGAAAATCCACCCTGCTCCGGAGTGTGAACATGCTGGAGCGCATTGACGAGGGGCATATCCTGTTTGAAGGCAGGGATGTGGGGTATGTGACCCGCAAGGGAAAACGGGTGCCGGACTGCCAGAAGAATATCTGTCGCCTGCGTTCGGAGATCGGCATGGTGTTTCAGCATTTCTATCTCTTTCCCCACATGAGCGTTCTTGGCAATGTCATGGAAGGTCCGGTTACGGTCAAGGGAATGGACAAGGTCGCAGCCCGGGAGCTGGCCTGTCTCATGCTGGAAAAGGTGGGGCTTTCGGATAAAAGGGATGTGTTTCCCGCCACGCTTTCCGGTGGACAGAAACAGCGGGTGGCCATTGCAAGGGCTCTGGCCATGCAACCCAAGATGATGCTTTTTGATGAGCCCACATCCGCCCTGGATCCGGAACTGGTGGGAGAGGTCTTTGACACCATCCGCGCTCTGGCCAGGGAGGGCATGACCATGATCATTGTCACTCATCAGATGGGCTTTGCACGGGAGATTGCAGACCGGGTGATTTTTATGGAAAACGGCGTGTTTGTGGACAGCGGCAAACCGGGGGATTTTTTCGGAACCTGCCAGGAGAACGAGCGGATATCTGCCTTTTTGTCTCGCTGTTTGTAGGCTTGAGATTCTGAAGGAAAAAGAGAGGGGGGTCGGTTTTGTATCGGCATCCCTTTTTTCTTTTTCGGAGCAGGGGGGTGGGAATAAAAAAAGTCCCGGACACGTGGTCCAGGACTTTTAATTTTTTTTATGGTGCCCAAGGGCGGAATCGAACCACCGACACGAGGATTTTCAGTCCTCTGCTCTACCGACTGAGCTACTTGGGCGCTCAAGACGAAGCCTTTGTAAGGAAAATGGCTCTGAGTGTCAAGATATTTTTATTTGCGGGTATAAAAAGTTTCCAGGCCCTGGATCGTATGCGTGTCCAGGGCCTGGGGAAGAGTTTTCAAGGTTTTGGCATTAAAGGAAAAACATTCTTTTTCAGTCCTTGTTTTTCTTATCTTCGTAAAGGGCGGTCCGGCTGCTCTTTTTTTTCAGGACGATTTGGGGGAAGGCTCCGGAGAATCTTCTGGGGGAAAGAAGGGAACCTGCGGCGGATGGGAAAGGTCTCCGTAGCGGAACTGCAAAAGGGCGCTGCCTGCGAGGACAGCGGTGGGCGCTTTGAGGATACGGGGCCCAAGGCCGAGAATCTCATACCCCGCTCTCTGGAAGGCTTCGACCTCGCTCGTCTCAAACCCGCCTTCAGGCCCGAATACGGCGCGGATGCGCGAGGGCCGGGCGTGTGGGCCGGGCCATGGGCTGGTCCGGGTGCTTTCCCAGAAAAGAATCCGCATCTCATGCTCTTGCCCATCTTCCAGAAGGGGGGAGAGGGTATCGTGGAAAAGGATATCCGGCATATGGCCTGCACCGCACTGCTTGAGGGCTTCGGTGGCAAGGCGCTGCCAGCGCTCCAGACGGGCTTTGACCTTATCTTCTCTCAGGACAGGCACGCTGCGTTTGGCGGAAAAAATCCGGAGGGTGCGCACCCCGAGCTCGGTGAGGGGGCGGATCAGGTCGTCAATTTTTTTTTCTTTTAACAGGGCAATGGCAATGTCCAGATGCACAGGAGAGTCTGGAATGCACCGTCTGGCGCCGCAGAGCCTGAGGTGGACGCCTGTTCCGTCCACGGCTGTGATGCGGGTGTCGTATTCATTGCCTCTGCCGTCAAAAAGGCAGAGAAGGTCTCCGGGCTGCATGCGCAGAACATTGCGGACATGTATGGCGTCCTGGCCTGTCAGGGTCAGGGTATCCGGTGGAAACTGGGGCATGGAAACGGGGATGCGGGGCATGGAAACTCCTTGTTGAATGGCATGGCGGTCTCATCCGGGCGTGCGGGGAGGATGGAAGGACTCCGGGGCATCAGGCCCGCAAAATCTATACTGATTTTGCCGGAAAGGGCAAGTTCGCTTTCTTGACAGAATTTTTCTCATATGAAATATTGCCTGCATCATTTGTTTGCTGTCAGAGCCTGTCGCGTGGTATCTTAGGCCCCGAACAAGGGGTTTTTTTGGGATATCGTCGCTTTTTTTCTTTCCTGCGGTATCTACAATGCCAATCTGCCCAGCCATACAAGCGGAGACCTTATGAAGGATAAGCCTGAAGGGAGCGCTGCGTCGTTCCGAAATGATGGATTGACCGATGACCTGGATCTTTCGGACCTTGCCGTAAGTCTTCAGGCAGAAGGAAGTGCGCGGGATTCTCTTCCACAGCCTGTTCTGGAAGTGGTTTCGGAGATCCCGGATCCGGAAGACAGGGCCCAGATGCCTCCGCATACCGAAGGCTTGTCCGGAGAAGACGATAATTTTATTGAGATTGAGGATATTCTGCTTGGCAGTCCTTCGGATCTCCCCCGACCGGGCAAGGAGGAGATCCCTTCCGGACTCGTTTTCCCCCCCCCACCCGATCCCCAGGGTGATCTTGCCCAGGCCCTGGAACCGGAAGACTGGATGGAAGAGCAGGATCTCGGCGCAGAGGATGTCCCGGATTTTTCTGCTTCTGCTGCGAGCAAAGACGTTGCGTCTGGAATCCGGGCGGATTCGGGATTTGGCTTCCGGGAGGAAGAATCCCTGGATCTGCTGGATGTGGGGGATTTTCTGGAGGATGGATCGGATCAACCGGACAGGGCAATGAGCGCGGTTACGGATATGCTCCGCAGCGATCTTCAATCTGAAAGGCCGCCTGCCCATGCATTCCAGGCCCAGGAGGCAGATGTCCTGGACCTTTCCCTGGCCGCGGATTTTCTGGATAGCCTGGATGGGGAGGGGGAAAAGGCGGTGCCTCCCCAGGAAGAGGATGTCCTGGACCTTTCCCTGGCCGCGGATTTTCTGGATAGCCTGGATGGGGAGGGGGAAAAGGCAGTGCCTCCCCAGGAGGCGGATGTGCTGGACCTTTCCCTGGCCGCGGATTTTCTGGATAGCCTGGACGGGGAGGGGGAAAAGGCAGTGCCTCCCCAGGAGGCGGATGTGCTGGACCTTTCCCTGGCCGCGGATTTTCTGGATAGCCTGGATGGGGAGGGGGAAAAGGCAGTGCCTCCCCAGGAGGCGGATGCGCTGGACCTTTCCCTGGCTGGGGATTTTCTGGATAGCCTGGACGGGGCAAATGAGAAGGCGGCGCAGGAAGAAAATCTTCGGGATTTACCCCTTTCAGAGAGCTTTTCCGAAGATCTGAATGACCGGGAGTCCCAGGAAAGAACGGTCCTTGCCCAAGGAGATTCCCAGGATCTGGAAGGGGTGGAAGAAACTCCGGAGGAGAAGGATCTTCTGTCTTCTGCTGAGGTGGACGATGCGATGTTTGAGGAAAACCTGCTGGACCTGGACGATCTGCTGGAAACACCCGATGGAGCAAAGGATTCCGGGGAAAGGCAGTCCCTCCCTGAAGAGAGAATGCGTGACCTGGAAGCGGAGGTCTTCACCGAATTTCCAGAAGAAGCCCTGGAAGGATTGGGGCTGGATGCAGTGACGCCTGAGATGGATGGGCAGGGAGAGGAAGGGGGTTTTTCCGAGGTTCCGTTGATGCCTGAAAGCGGAGTTTCCGGGAAAACGGGCAAAGCCTATGACCTTGCGGAAGAATCCTGGATGCCGGATACGGATTTTGTTCCCCTGGTGAGTCGTTCTTCCGATGAAAAAAGAGACCTGACTCCCATGGAACTCATGGAAGAACGGCTTTCTGAGATTGATTTTGAAGCCATGCTGGAGCGGGTGGTGCGCAAGGTCTTTTCCGAAAAGCTTGATGCCGCCTTGATGTCCGTTGTGGAGCGGGCTGTGGAAAAGGAAATCCACAGCCTGAAGAAAAATCTCTATGAAGACTGAGATGGGTTCGTATAGGACGTAAGGCCCGGTGAGGGTTGCGTCGGCATGGCCTGGGAAGTTCGAACATCACGCAGAGCCTTCAGCCTTGCAGCCCGGATTCCGGCGGATTATGAGATCATCCACACCTGGGGGATCAAAAACTTGCACAAAAAAAGGGATTATTTCATAATCCTTTTTTTTTGCGGCCCGTTTTCTGGTATCCCGTATCCGGACCGCTTTTTGGGGCATGTGACCGGAGTTTTCATCGGAAACCGGTTTTTTTTGAATATTCTTCAGGATGCATGAGGGAAGGGACATGAGCGAAGCTCTGTTGGATAAGGGGTATGAGCCCCATGAGGTGGAAGCACGCTGGTACCGGTACTGGCTTGAGAACAAACTTTTTGCTGCAAAGGACAGGGATGGGGAAAGGGAGGCCTTTTCCATTGTGATTCCGCCGCCCAATGTCACGGGCAAGTTGCACATGGGTCATGCGCTGAACAATACCCTTCAGGATATTCTCTGCCGTTATCAGCGGCTTTGCGGTAAAAACGTACTCTGGATGCCGGGAACGGACCATGCGGGCATCGCCACCCAGAACGTGGTGGAAAAACAGCTGGCTTCAGAAGGTAAATCCAGAGATGACCTGGGCCGGGATGCTTTCATTGATCGGGTCTGGGAATGGCGTAAGGAATACGGTGGCGCCATTATTCATCAGCTTCAGCGGCTTGGCGCTTCCTGTGATTGGGATCGGGAGCGTTTTACCATGGATGAGGGACTCTCCAGGGCCGTGCGCAAGGTTTTTGTACGACTTTATGAAGAAGGTCTCATTTACAAGGGCCATTACCTCATCAACTGGTGCCCTCGCTGCCACACAGCCCTTGCCGATCTTGAGGTGGAGCATGAGGAAAAGGCCTCTTTTCTGTATCACATCGCCTATCCCCTGACAGACGGCTCCGGTTCTCTGGTGGTGGCCACCACCCGTCCGGAAACCCTTTTCGGCGATACGGCCGTGGCCCTGCATCCGGAAGATGAGCGTTATGCGGACCTTTCCTGCGCTTCCGTGAAGCTGCCGCTCACAGATCGGGAAATTCCCGTGATCCGGGATAGCTATGTGGATCGGGAATTTGGCACGGGTTGCCTGAAGGTAACCCCGGCCCACGATCCCAATGACTTTGAGCTTGGCATCAAGCATGGTCTGGAGCAGATCAAGGCCATTGACGATGATGGCCGTATGAATGCCCATGCGGGGCCTTTTGCAGGACTGGATCGTTTTGTCGCCCGGGAAAGGGCGGTTGCGGAGCTTGAAAAACAGGGACTTCTCGTCAAAAAGGAAGATCTTACCCACAGTGTAGGCCACTGCTACCGTTGTAAGACCGTGGTGGAACCCAACCTTTCCCTGCAATGGTTTGTGAAGGTGGGGCCTCTGGCGGACAAGGCCCTGAAAGCCGTGGAAGAGGGAAAAACCCGTATCTACCCGGAGAACTGGACAAAAACCTATTATGAATGGATGCGCAATATCCGGGACTGGTGTATTTCCCGTCAGATATGGTGGGGGCACCGTATTCCCGCCTGGACCTGTGAGGACTGCGGCCGCCTTCTTGTGCTGGAAGCGGACCCTGAGACCTGCCCGGATTGTGGCGGAACAGCTCTGACCCAGGAAAGTGATGTATTGGACACCTGGTTCAGCTCCGCCCTCTGGCCCTTTTCCACCATGGGCTGGCCGGAAAAGACCGATCTTCTGAAAACCTTTTACCCCACCTCCGTACTGGTGACAGGTTTTGACATTCTTTTTTTCTGGGTGGCCCGCATGATGATGATGGGAACCCACTTCATGGATGAGGTGCCGTTTAAGGACGTTTACATCCATGCCCTGGTGCGGGATGCAGAGGGCAAGAAGATGAGTAAATCCCTTGGCAACGTCATTGATCCTCTGGAAGTCATCGAAAAGTACGGCACGGACGCCTTCCGTTTCACCCTGACAAGTTTTGCGGCCATGGGCCGGGACATCAAATTGTCCGAGGAAAGGGTGGAGGGCTACCGCCATTTCATCAACAAACTCTGGAACGCGGCCCGCTTTTCCCTCATGCACCTGGATCAGGCCTATGACAGTTTTGATCCCAAGGCCATATCCCTGCCGGATCAGTGGATTCTTTCCCGTCTGCACAGTGTGGGCGCCCAGGCGCAGCAGGCCCTGGATACCTACCGTTTCAACGATGCGGCCTCCATTCTGTATCGTTTTGTGTGGAACGAATTCTGTGACTGGTACCTGGAGGCCATCAAACCCATCCTCTTTGGCAAGTCCGGAGATGCTGCCATGCGGGCCACCAAGGGGGTTCTCTATCGGGTGATCAGTGACACCCTGATTCTTCTTCATCCCATCGTTCCCTTTGTGACCGAAGAAATCTGGGAGAAGCTCCCTGGCGGGCGCGGTTCCATCATGGAGGCGGATTTTCCCACGTTGAACTGGGACAACCAGCGCCTGGCTTATTCGCCTGAGGCGGAAGTGTCCATGGAATTTGTCATTGAACTTGTGACTGGCGTGCGGAACATCCGGGGTGAGATGAATCTTTCCCCTGCCCAGGCCCTGAATGCCCTTTTCCATACGGACAATCCCTTTCAGAAGGAAATGCTGACCCAGCATCAGGATCTCATGAAACTGCTGGCGCGTCTGGATACCCTGGATGTGATGCCCGTGGGTGAACGACCCAGAGCCAGCGCCACGAGCATTGTTTCGGGTTCGGCCCTTTATGTGCTGCTGGAAGGGGTGCTTGATTTTGCAAAAGAAGTGGAGCGCCTGGACAAGGCCATGGCCAAGGTGGACAAGGAGTTGGGCGGGATAGCTGCAAAGCTTGAGAATTCAGGATTTGTGGATAAGGCGCCAGAGCCTGTGGTGAAAAAGGTGAAGGCCCAGTACGAGGAGCTTGTGGAAAAACGGGCCCAGCTTCTTGCCAATCGGGATCGCATTGCGGGCATGGTGTGAGCTGGAAATAAGGGGACAGAAGCCTTTTCAGCCCAGGAGGGCTTTTGGGACCGGCAGGAATGAAGGATTTTTCAGCGCCTGACTGAGGTCAGGCGCTCTGATAAAGGAAGAAACCAATGTATGCCGTTGAACGCCTGATTGACCTGGCCCTGGAAGAGGATATCGGCACAGGAGACATCACCACAGAGGCCATCATACCCGAAGAAGCCATGGGAGAGGGTCTGATTCTCGCCAAGGAAGAAGGGGTGGTTCCTGCGGGTTTTTCTGTGGCCCAGCGGGTTTTTGAAAAACTGGATAAGAATGTGGTCTTTTCTCCTCTGGTTGCCGAAGGGAGTCCTGTGGAATCGGGCACCCTGCTCCTAAGACTTGAGGGCCGGATGCGGGCTCTTCTGACCGGAGAGAGGACAGCGCTTAACTTTCTGCAGCGTCTCTGCGGGATCGCCACCCATGTGCGGCGTTTTGGCGCGGGGATGGAGGAAAGCGGTATTCTTCTGGTGGATACCCGGAAAACGACGCCTGGCTGGCGAGTCTTGGAAAAATACGCGGTTCGGGTGGGCGGAGCTGCCAATCATCGCATGGGACTGTATGACGGAGTGCTGATCAAGGACAATCACATTGCCGCCGCAGGGGGAATTGCCCAGGCCATGGCTGCGGTGCGAAAGCGGGTGTCTCATCTGATCCGGATTGAGGTGGAGGCCGAAACCCTGGAAGAAGTGGATGAGGCGGTTGCCGGAGGGGCGGATGTGATTCTGCTCGATAACATGGATGCCGCCATGGTGGCCGAAGCTGTGCGTCGGATCGGGGGGCGGAGTCTTGTGGAGGTTTCCGGCATGGTGACGCCGGAGCGCATGAAAACCCTGGCCCTTGCGGGTGTGAACATCATCTCCGCAGGGGCCCTCACCCATCAGGCAAGGGCTGTGGATCTGAGCATGCGCATTGCACCGCCGGGCGGTCTTTTTCGCTGAAGGGGGTGAGGGGGGCTGGGGATGCCAGAACGGGCATTCTGGCTCCCCCATTGCTGCAAAGGAGAAAGAAATTCCGGAACTCTCCCCTCTGACGATCCGCAAGCCTTACCCATCCGGCGCCCTTATCTGAAGGAGAGGCCATGATTCCCATCCGAGATACCCAGCCTTCCCGCAACCGGCCTGTGGTTACCCAGATTCTCATTGTGGTGAATGTCCTTGTTTTTTTCATGCAACTGGGGCAAGGGCCAGAGATGGGACGTTTCATCTGGGAGTGGGGGCTTGTGCCTGCGCGGTATACGGATCCCCTTATTTCCGGACGATGGGGATTTTTTCATCAGGCTTTCACCCTGTTTTCCTTCATGTTTCTCCATGGCGGATGGCTGCATATCATCGGCAATATGTGGACCTTGTGGATTTTCGGAGACAATGTGGAAGACAGGCTGGGGCCTTTGCGGTATCTGGCCTTTTACCTGGGATGTGGTTTGGCCTCGGGCCTGGCCCATTTCATGGTCTATCCTTCTTCTCCCATTCCCGTTGTGGGGGCCAGCGGCGCCATTGCGGGGGTAATGGGCGCCTATTTCATTTTGTATCCCGCATCCCGCATCCTTACGCTCATCCCCATTCTCATTTTTCCCCTTTTCATTGAAATTCCAGCCTTTGTTTACATGGGCCTCTGGTTTTTTCTCCAGGTATTCAACGCCATGGGCGGTGGAGGCGGCGTGGCCTGGTGGGCGCACATCGGAGGTTTTGTGGTGGGTGCCCTCCTGGTGCGTGTACTGGTCCAGTTTCCCGAAGGCCATTTTGCAACCCGGGTGCGTCAGGTCACCCAGCGACGCAAAACGCCGGGCCTGCAGACCATTCGTCCCATTGCACCGCAGGATACACCGCACATGTATGGCACCCTCGTCATTTCTCCCTTTGAGGCCCTGGCCGGATGTACCAAAAGGGTCAATATTCCCTGGGGTTTTTATTCCAGGCTCTATAAGATCACCGTGCCTCCCAAAACCCAGGATGGTCAGAAACTGCGGCTGAAGGGACTGGGGCGACGCATGGCCGATGGCGGTAGCGGGGATTTGTACCTGAAGGTGCGTGTGCGCCAGATGGATGGGGATACGCATTTCTGACGCATTGACTTTGTTCGGAGATCCGATTATTTTTCTTCAGGATTTTTTATGAATCCTTCTGAGGAGGACGGAAAGGCATGGACATGATGGGAAGGGAAAATCGGATGGGGATGAGACTTGGAGTCTTTGTACTCCTGCTATCTCTACTCGCACCATCCCTGATTCATGCCTGCGGCTGCACCATGGGGTCGGATACGATTCCCGCCTTTGGGGAACCCCAGCCCAAAACGACGGAATCCTTTCCGGTTTCCTGCTGTGCAGAAGGTTCAGAAGATGCACCCTCAGCTCCCCCTTCTGAAGCCAGCGAGACTCTCTCTGCCTGTGACCCCCTGAGGATGGACTGCTGTTGCACCACGACTCCTGAAAAAGGGGAGAGCGCTGTCCTGCCCCCGGTTTTGCAGGGTCTGGACACGATCTTTCGCCATGCCCTTTTGACCCCATGCCTTCCTGGGCCGCAGAATCCCCGGATTTCCTGGGCTCTGGCCTTTTCCTATTCCAAGCATCTCACCCCCACGCCTCCCCACATCGCTTCCACCGTTCTTCTGATTTGATGCCCTTTTCTTAAAAAGGATTTTTCGGGGTTTTGACCCCGGATCTTCTCTGCCCGTTGCCCATTGTCTTTTAAAGCCCGCTGCTGGACAGTGAGGAGATTTTTCCGGGCTTGCGTCCCTTTTCCCCTGGGGCATCCCTTGTCAGAGGGGAAGAACCCCGGATGCCGCCGTGCGGGCGGTATGCACAGCCGTGTCCTTTTTTCTGGGACCCCAGGTTTTGTCGGGCAAAGGTAAAAAATCTATGAAAGCGTTTGCTATGAAAGGGAAAAAAAGATGAAATCCTTTTTTCATCCATGCCGCCGGGAGGGGATCTCCTGGTTTCTGCTCTTTGTTCTTCTGGTTTCAGGTTTTGCGGTCCAGAGGGTGGGGGCCCAGGTGCAGCTGGGGCTCGAAATTCCCGAAGGAGCGCCCGTGATCCGGTTGCAGAGCGTTTTTCAGGATCCTTCGATCTATGACGGAAAAGTGCTTGTCATGAAAGGTTTTGTGGCCAGTCAGTGCCCGGCCTTGTGTGATTTCACCTTCAGAGATGGCGTCCATACGGCTACCATTTTCTCCCAGGGATTCAAGTTCCCCAAACTTCAGCGGGGCAAGGCCATAACCGTTTATGCACAGGTGATCACGGGAAAAGAGCGTGTGGTTTTTTCCGCCTTGGGCCTGAAGATGGAATAGGAGGGAAGCCATGTCTTTTATCGAGGTCGCCCTCTGCAATCTTCGCCGCAATCCCGTGCGGAGCCTGCTCACAGGTCTCAGTCTTGCCGTGTCCGCCGCAACCCTCACCCTGGTCCTCTCTCTGGATAAGGGTTATTCCACTGCGGTGACCCAGGAGCTTGTCCACAGTACGGGCGTGCATCTGTATGTCACCAAGGAAGGCTGCCCCATTGAAGCCGCATCCGTCGTTGCCCATGGCGGGCTCAGTCCCGTTTATGTGGACGAAGACATCGTTGCAGGACTTGGAGCCCTGCCGGAGGTGGATGCGGTGATGCCCTTCAAACTTTTTTCCCTTACTGCGGAGGACGGCGCACGCACGGATATCTTCATGGGGATCACGGATGCCGTGGAAAGGGTGAAACCCGACTGGCGGTACGCTTCCGGCGGCTGGTTTGAGGGAATGGATTCGGTGATTCTGGGCGCAGAGCTGGCGCGTATGCAGCATGCGCGGGTGGGAAGCCCCATCCATCTGGATTTTTTTGACAGAACCTTTGAGGTGGCGGGCATTCTCCATCCCACCTATGGTCAGGAGGACAGCACTTTTTTTCTGCCCCTGGCCACAGCCCAGCAACTGGTGGGGCGGGAAGGAAAACTTTCCGCTGTGGCGGTGAAGCTGGCGGATATCACGGCCATGGATGTGGTGCGTAACCGCATTCTCGCCTCCATGCCAGCGGATTATTTTGTCATCGGTTCAAGGGAGCTCAGTGACGGCATTCTTCGTTTTTTCAGCGCCACCCGCGCCATCATGTTTGTCATGGTGGGGGTGGCCTTTCTCATTTCCGTGTTTGGCGTTGTCAATACCATGCTCATGGCTGTGCTGGAACGCCGACGGGAGATGGCCTACCTGAAATGCATTGGCGCTGGCCGTTATGATCTTTTCCGTCTTATCTCCCTTGAAACCCTTGCCATTGCGCTCATGGGCAGCGGCCTTGGGGCTCTTTTGGGCATGGCGCTGAGCCCTGTGTCCGGAAAGCTGATGCGGACCATGCTTGTGGCTTATGTACCCACAGGCCCCATTGCCCGGCCGGATCCTGGCATCGCCCTGATGGCCTTTGGTCTGTGTACCCTGGTGGGGCTGATCTGTTCTCTGTACCCCGCCTTCCGCGCGGCCCGTATTGTTCCCATGGAGGTCCTGAGAAATGAGTGAGGAAGCCATCATCCGCCTGGAACATGTGTGCAGGCAATACCGTCGCGGTTCAGAAACCGTTCATGCTCTCAAGGATATTTCCTTTTCCCTCTTCCCAGGGGACTTTGTGGCTGTGGTGGGGCCTTCGGGTTCGGGAAAAACCACATTGATGAACCTCATGGGCTGCCTGGATAGGCCTTCCGGGGGGCGGATTCTGGTGCATGGCCGGGAGGTGCAGGAAGAGAGCGAAGCGGGCCTCACCCGCCTGCGGCGAACTGTCATTGGTTTTGTCTTTCAGCAGTTTTTTCTGATTCCCACCCTCAATGTGCTGGAAAATGTGGCCCTTCCTTCCCTGTTCACCGGAAAAAAACAAAGGGAAAGAGCCTTGAACCTGCTTGAAAAGGTGGGGCTGAGCCAGAGGCTTTACCATCTGCCAGGTCAACTTTCAGGGGGAGAGATGCAGCGGGTGGCCATTGCCCGCAGCCTGATTAACGGGCCTTCTATCCTCCTGGCGGATGAGCCCACGGGTAACCTTGATTCCCGCAATGCGGAGAGGATTCTGGAGCTTTTTGAAAGACTGAATGAAGAGGGGATGACCCTTGTGATGGTCACCCATAATGCCGATCTTGTGAAGCAGTGCAAGGCAGTGGTGCGGATTGAAGACGGAGCCATGGTCCAGGCCTGAGAAGCCGTTCAGCCGTTTTTGCCGTCGGAAGCCAAAGGCGCGCCCATGACACGGATCTGGGCTTTGCGCTCAATGGGTTGCCTGCCTTCCCGGAAAATCCGCACTTGGATTTCATGATTTCCGGGAGTTAAGGGCCAGAGTGTCTCCGGGTGGTCATTTTCCTCAAACAGCATGCCATCCACCAGCCAGGCATAACGGGCTTTTTCCCGAACCCCTTCCACGGTCAGGGGAAGGCGCTGATGCTCTTGGGGAATTCTGGGATCCATGGCAAGGAGGAGGCCATCTGTGGGCCTTGCCAGGCGAATGCTCTGATCCCTTTCTTCCTTGTCGGAAGGGAGAGAAACCTGGGGGGGCAGCCATTCGCTGCGCAGAGCCGTGCACTGGTTTTCCGCATTCCATTGGATGCAGACATCCCCCAGCACCAGGGTCTGCGGAGGCGGGAGTCCCTGGGTGGGCTGATTCCGGTTGAGTTCGGCAAAGATGGCGCGCAGGAGAGGGACGGGCCCTGAGGCTCCGGCCAGGCCCTGGGTGGCACTGCGATCGAGATTTCCCATCCAGATCCCCACCGTGTGGCTGTGGTCAAAGCCCATGGCCCAGAGATCCCTGTGATCCGAGCTGGTTCCGGTTTTCACAGCCGTCTGAACGGGAAAGGAAAGAAGAGGGCCGAACTCACGTCTCCTTGCTTCGGGATCGGAAAGAATATGGGCGATGAGCCGGGCCGTGTCGGTCTGAAAAATCTGGGCGGTTCCGGAGGCGGAGGGGAGGGGGAGGGCGAGGAAGCGGAGGGGGAGTTTCCGGCCATCCTGGGCAAGGACGGCATAGGCCTGGGTCAGTTCCAGCAGGGAGACTTCGCCGTTGCCCAGAACGAGACCGTCGCCGTAAAAATCCGGATGGCGATTTAAAGACTGGATGCCACAGCGCTTCAGGGTATTCAGCAGAGCGCCCGTTCCCACATGGCGCACCGTGCGGATGGCGGCGAGGTTGAGGGAGTTGGCCAAGGCATCCCGCAGGGGCAGGGCTCCGTAGGTGTTACGGGAGTAGTTCTGATAATCGTGCAAGCCCCTTCCCACCGGGGTGCTGATCGGAGTATCCGCCAGGATGGTGGCCGCTGTCCATCCGGCTTCCAGGGCCAGGGCATAGGCAAAGGGTTTGAGGGTGGAACCGGGTTGCCTGGGGGTGAGAACGGCGTTGATCCGACCGCCGGGCCTTTCATCCCCGTTACCTGCCACAGCCCAGGCGCGAATTTCTCCGGTTTTGTGATGAAGGACCAGGGCCGCGCCATTGATAAGGCCCTGGTTGCGGAGAAGGTCCACCCGGCTGTCCAGCAGAGCCTGGATTTTTTTCTGGAGGGGGCCGTCCAGAGTGGTGCGCAGGTGAGAAGAGGGGGGCAGGGTTGGGGTATGGTCCCGTACAAAGCGGATGAAAAAGGGAGCGTATACGCTCAGGGCGGGTTTGTGGAGAGTTGCGGGTTTCAGGGCATGGGCCAGGGCCCTTTCCTCCAGGAGGCCCGCCTCGACCATGCGCAGGGCCAGGGCCTGGACACGGATTTCCAGGCGCTGGGGATGACGCTCGGGATGAAGGCCCTGGGGAGCCCTGGGCAGTACGGCGAGGGTGAGGATTTCGTTGGCGCTTAAGGTGGAAAGATCCCGGTCAAAGAGATCCCGGGCGGCCTGCACCACGCCTCTGGAACGGTCAGGATAGGGAACCTGGTTGAGATAAAAGGTGAGAATGTCCGCCTTGGATACTTTTTTTTCAAGGAGATGGGCCTCCACACTTTCCAGAATGCGGGAGCGCAGGGTTCTTGGCCTTGGATGGAGGATGCGCACCACCTGTTCGGTAATGCTGCTTGCACCTCTGATATTTTTCCGGGCTTTGAAATTCTGGAAGAGGGCGTGGGCCACAGCCCGCCAGTCCGTTCCCCGGTGACGGAAGAAACGCTGGTCTTCGGCCATGAGGATGGCCTGGCGCAGGAGCAGGGGAATGGTGTCCAGTTCGGCTGAATCGCTGGTGTTGAGGCTTGTCTCCCGGCTGAGGCTCAGAGTTGTGCCATAGCGGTCCTGAAGCCGGATGCGGTGGTTGTTTTCCACAGGATGGAGGTTGGGTGGCAGGGGTCTGAGGCCTGGGGCAAGCCAAAGTGCTGTCAGGGCAAGAAGGAGGAGAAGGAGACCCAAAAGGACAAGGCGTTTTTTGGTTTTCATGGAAAGGATCCACCGCTGGCGCGATTGGGTGAAAGAAGAAAAGGCCTTCCCTTAAAATAAGGAAGGCCCTTTTGTTTTTTAAGGAAGAAGGGGGACGGAATGGCCTGCCGTTTCAGCCCCGGGCTCTTCCTGCCTGGAGGATTGGATGCTGAGGATGCGATCGCTATCCCGACCCCAGATGTCCGGACGGTACAGGGCCTGGGCGTGGGGGGCGGGCATCTGGAAGTTGCCTTCGGCAATGGCCTGGGCTGTAAAGCGCAGGCGCCAGACTCCGGCGGGAAGTTCTTCGGCAAAGAAACGTACCTGCTGATGGCGCAGTTCCTGGTGGTAGAAGGGCCAGGGACTGCCATGGCGGATGCCTTCAGGCGGATCCGGGATGCGGCCTTCTTCCAGGTCCAGGCTTGTGGCCAGGTGGGGATTCACCGCCTCAAGGCCTGCGGGTAGAGGAATTTCCGCCATGATGAAATGCAGAAGCTGGGTGTTGCGGATATCAAAGGCCAGTTCGACCCGGTCTCCCCTGGAGAGGGTGGGGATTTTACCCTCTTCCACGGGACGGTCGTTGATGTGAAGAATCCGGAAACGGACGTGGATTCCGTTATCCACCGCATCCTTTGCCGTTTGCGTGGCAAAACGCAGGGCCGCGGTGTAGTAGACAGGTCCTCTGCCTTTTTTGTGAATGCGGATTTCCCTGTGGAGACCGGGGTCTTTTTCGTTCATGGGGCGGGTGAAACGTACGGCCGTGTCCCGGATGTCCCGGAATCGGGTGCTGCCTTCAAGGCCCGCGCCATCCCGGACCTCCAGGTCCATGTGAACCTTCCCGGTCTCATAGGTCAGGGCGTACTCTGCTGTGGCCATGGCGGCAAAAAGATTGTCCTGGGTGCCCTGCCAGCGGGCAAGGGCCCCTTGTTTTTCAAGAAGCTCAGCCAAAAGAAGGGCGGGGTAGCCTTTGAGTTCCTTGGGCGCATCGGGCATCTGGGAAAGGCGGATCATGGCCATGAGAACAGCGGCCTGGGTGCGGGTATGGGAACCCATGAGCCAGGGATGGGCAAGGCTTTTTTCATCCTGAACGGCAAGCCCGGAAGCGCTTTTGTGGGTGCGGGCAAGCAGGCTGTTCACCACAGGGGCCAGCTCCGCATAGGGCAGTCCGCTTCTGGCGGCGGCTTCAAGATAAAGGGCCGTTGCAAAGAGACCGTCTGTGGCGGGGTCGGGACGCAACCGCTCGAAAAGCTGGGCGTCGCTGTCCGTCTGCCCGGCCCGGGCCAGGAGAATCATCATGCGTGAGGTGCGATTGAGGATGGGCGTTTGCGTGAGGTCTTTACGCAAAAGGGTATCCAGATACAGGTTGAGTTTCTGATGCACAAGGGGATCCGGCATGAAACCAAAATCCGAAAGCCTTGCAAAAATGAGCGCCGTAAAGGCGGAAAGGAAGGGATTCTCTCCTCCGCCCGCAGCAGGAAAATAGGCCATGGAGCCGTTTTCTCTCTGAAACCGCGTTGCCTGGGCAAGGATTTCCGCAGGCAGTTGTTCAGCTTCTTTCCATGTTACCTCATCGGGGAGGTAGTCCATCATGGAAAGGTAGAGCGCTGCTCCCATGGCCCGGGCAAGCTGCTGTTCCCAGCAGGCATAGGGATAATCCTTTAAAAAGAGAAGGGGTTCCTCCACGGCGGAAATGCGGCTGGGGGAAAGACGGATGCCCAGACCGCCGACATCAGTCCTGGCATCTCTTGCAACCTTCAGGGCAATGATTTCTTCCCGTTCTTCCGTAACGCCGGAAAGGGCCTGGGTTTCCAGGAAAACAGGATCCTCTATGGTCAGGGTATGAGCCATGGCATCGCCATCCAGGTCATCCTTTGCAGAAACTTCCATGCGCAGGAGTCCGGCAGAGGAGGCATTGAGGGGTAAGGAGAAGATGCGGCGCTCCCAAGGGGCGAGGGGCGCTGTGAAGTGTTGCGTTTCCGGAGGCAGATTTTCCGTTTTTACCTGTGCCCGGATTTCAATCTCCCTTGCCTTTTCCGTGCGGTTGAATACGGAGAAGGCCGCCTGGGCCTGGTCGCCTTTGCGCAGGAAGTTGGGCATGACGGGCCGGATTTCCGTGGGGCGGTTGACACGGAAAAGGGCATGGCCCGTACCCATACGTTCCCCAGGGGTGACGGCCATGGCCAGGACTTCCCAGCCGGTGAGATTATCGGGTGCGCTGAAGGAAACACGAATCTTTCCCTCTTTGTCAGGAAGGAGGGAGGGATTCCAGTAGGCCACACCCCGGAAATTTTCCCTGGGTCGCAGGCCGCCGCCATCCCCGGCCGGTGTGGCGCCTTTGGCGTCCAGGCGCTGCATGCCGAGAAGACGTGTCAGCAGGGCATAGGTTTCAAGGTCCATGGCGGACACGGGAGTGTAAAGGCCCGTGTGGGGATCAAAGTGTTTTCTGCCCTGGGGCAGAAGATCAAAGATGGCGCTGTCAAGAACGGCAACGCAGAGTTCGGTTTTTCCATAAAGATTTCCGGGAAGGGAAAGATCCAGGGTGACCTGTTCTCCGGGCTTATAGCTTTCCTTTTCCGTTTTTACCTGGATGGGGATGCGCTGATCCGGTGCGGTGACCGTAAGGCGCAGATACCCGCTGCGGAAGGCGGGTTTACCCAGATCCGGTCCTTCTTCCGGTATGCGGGCCTCTCCCACCCTGGGAGAGAGAAGGGAGACGGAAACATAGCATCCCGGCAGGGCCGCAGGTCCGATGGGAAGCTCCAGAATCTGGGCGGCGTCTTCAAGAACCCGGACTTCGTGGCTGAGAATGCCGTAACGTTCCACCGTAATGAGGGCGGTTGCGCCGGGGAAGGGATTTTTTACGAGAATGCGGGCCGTATCCCCCACCCTGAGGGTGTCCTTTTCCGGTATCAGTTCGAGCCGCTGATCCTCCTCATTCTCCCATACCACGGCTCCCTTGCCCGCCACCCACACGGGAAGGCGGGTCTTATGGATGCGCTGGGCCTTGTCCCGGATTTCCACGGTTACCCGCCAGAGGCCGGGCGTGTCCGGTACAAAGACGCCATCCACAGGCTCTTTTCCTGACAGAATCCGGGTGGAAGCCACCTGTTTCCATTGGATGCTGTGCCGGGGTGTGTAGGCATTGCCTGCACCTTTGGCCCGGACCACGGAGACTTCCTGGCGCTCGGCGGTGAAATGGATGGGAACTCCGGGAATGACGCGGCCCTGGGAATCCGCCACCACCAGCCGGAATTCGGCGGCTCTGCCCGCCTGCTGCATCCAGTTGAGGGCCCGTATGCCCACCAGCCTGTCCCGACCCTCAAAGGGAATGCTCCGGGTGGCGCTGACGGATTTTCCCCGCTCATCGCTGACTGCGGCTTCCATCATGAGAAGGCCAAAGGCCAGGTCTGTTTCAGGAATCTGGACGGAAAGACTGGCCTTACCGTGCGCGTCAAGCTTTCTGCCCATATCCGCAAGGGGGATGTCGGGAATCTCCTCCTTGCCGCTCAGACTGTCAAAGTAAAAGTCTTTCAGGGTGGGGTTGGCGGGGCTGAAGGGCTGGGGCCGGATATGGCTGCGGATACGCACCGGCGCATCGGTATACGCACCGCCTGCGTGGAGCTGGGCTGCGGCTTTGAGTTGGACGGTCTCACCGGGTTTTGTCTGCTTTGCCGATATTTCCGCGGAAGTGCGGAAGGGCGCTGTTGAAAAATCGGTAACCATGACGGAAAGGGGCGTGAAGATCCGGGGGTTGTCCTTGTGGGAAAGCAGGAAGCGGTAGCGGCCCACGGCCCCGTCCTCGGGAATGACAACGGATCCGTGTACGGCACCGAAAGCGGACAGTACAAGGTTTTCCTGGATGAAAATTTCCTGATCCCTGGGATCCACAAGTTTCAGGGTCCAGCCGGAAAGGGGCGGTGGAATCAGTCCCGTGAGATCCTGGTTGCGGACGTAGAGCTTCCAGTCCATGGTTTCGCCTGTGCGATAAATTCCCTGGGGGGTCAGACCCCAGGCGCGGATGTGGCCCAGGGGGGCTTCCGCACTGGAATCTACGGGAGGATTGGCCAGCCGCCAGGGATGGACGACAAAACGCCAGTCCAGAGGAAAGAGGACGAGATCTGCGGCCAGACGGGCTTCCAGGAACCACAGGGGCTTGTCTTCCCGGTACTCTCCCCGGCCTGCGATGCGCTGTTCCGGATCCAGGGCTGCGGTGCCGGGCAGAAGGGCGATTCCATGGCTGTTGGTGAGGGCTTCGGCAATGTTTTTTTCTTCAAGCTGGAGTCCTTCATCCCGGCCTTCCCGGATCCGGATCCGGACGTTGGAAACAGGCAGGCCCGTGGTCAGGTCTGTGACCCACACGAGGCTGTTGAAATGGCCGATTTTGGCCACCACCTGCCAGGGCGATACGATGGCAAGAAAACGACCTGCCCCCTCCCAGGTATCCACCTGGGGGCGGGTGGTGATCTCACCGCTTATCACGCCGCTTTCCGGTATGAGGGGCCGGATGCCCGCCGCAAGGGTGCGGGGGCTGTTTTCCGGAAGCCGGAGTGCCTGGGGGCCGGAATCCACATCCCGCAGGCCCTGGCCGTCCAGCACGGTTCCCAGGATACGGAAATTTTCAATATTGGTGAGGGCCAGGGGCAGTTCGGAGGGGATGTTTTTTTCCAGCACCGCCGTGTTGTTGGGCAAGTAAAAGGCGGGCTTCATGTGGTCGGTGGTGAAATGGGCGACACGGGTCCGGTCCACTTTCCGGCCAAAGGCGTCGGAAAGGGTCCCATGGACGGTGATGGCATAGGCTTTCACAGGAAGAGGTGCTGTAGGCAGGGAGAGACTGTAGGTATCTCCCTTGCTGTGCGGCGTCTGGGTGGGATCAAAGTCGTAATATCCCTCCCAGGGGGGAGCCAGGGTGAGGGCGGGTTCGAAACGGATATGTGCTGCGGCGTCCCTGATGCGTACGGGGCTTGTGAAGACCAGCTCCATATAACTTTCCGGATCCGCGGGAGCGATGGATTGCTGGGCACCTTGTTCCGCAGGGAGAGCCGGGGCAAGAAGGGTCTGACCTTCGCGGGTGGTATACCGGATTCCCAGGAAACGGGGGGCGGGAAAGGTGGCAAAGGTACGCAGCTCCGGCGCTTCAAGGCCGGTCAGGGATCCTGAGGGGGTTTGAAGTCCAGACCTTGCCATAAGGACGACCTGGCGATCCTGGGGAAGGGGCTGGGCGGGTTGAATTTCCCAGCGGGTGGCGATGTCCGGGTCGGGATTTTCCCCTGAGGCCTGGGCGGTGACGGGGTAAAGGGTCTGATCCACGCGGAAAGCCAGTGCTTCCATGAGGGATTGCCGGGTGAGGGGCAGGTTGGCGTGGATTTCAAAAACCGGCGTTCTGGCGTCCAGCCAGTTCCGGAAAAAGGCATGCTCAATGCGGGGCCTTGGGGTGGCGAAATGGTGGTCCCGGAGTGCGGGCACAGGCGTGCCATCCAGAGCCACAAGGCCTGGCTCCACCTCAAGAGTGTACAGGGTGGCGGGTGAAAGCGCTGTTTCGGGGTCGGGCCGGAAACTTAAGGTCTGGGGATCGGTCCAGCGCCACTGGCCCTGAATGGCTGGGGATATGCGTACGGGAACATCCGCAGGGGCAGCCTGGCCCAGGGGAATCATGGGACGGTCAAACTCCAGGCGGATCCGCTGATCCGTTGGCGCTTCCTCGCCCTGGGGGACAATGCGCAGGAGGGGACTGGCGGAAGCGAGGGAGGAACAGAGAAAAAAAAGGAGGAAAAAAAGGAGGGCAGGTACTCGGGTATACATGGGGCAAATCCTCACAGCACGGGGAAGGGTGGATGCAAAAGGGGCTTAACGAACCTTATATAACACAGGGCCGTGGGGATTCAAGAAAAACAGGGGAATCTTTATGGCAGGGGGAGGCAGGCTCGGCTTAAAGGAGAAAGGGGGCTTATTTTTTAAGGATCTTTGGGGAGCAATGCTTGCCCGGCCTGCCCGGAAGGTGTTAAGAATCATGGATCAAGGATGCATCCCCAGTATGAAGAAGGCGCTTTAGGGCCTGGCCTTGGGTTGCTTTTGCCGATCCGGTGGGAATCAGAGGGCCCTTTCCTTTCGGATCGAAAGATCAAGGGTCCTGGATGGAAGGTTGCGATGAAACGATGGATTTTTCCCCTGGTCCTGACCATGGCCTTTGTGTTTTCCTGTACACGGGACGGAGGCGTGCCCGCATGGCGGCTTGAGCCCCTGCCCTATGCCTATGACGCCCTGGAGCCTTACATGGATCGGCAGACCATGGCCCTGCATTACGATGGACATCACCGCGCGTATTTTGAGAACCTGGTGGCTGCGGTGAAAGGCACGCCCCTTGCCAGAAAAAGCCTTGAGGAAATTCTGGGGCAGGCGAGCCGTCTGCCGGAGGTGGTGCGCAACAATGCGGGTGGACATTATAATCACGCCCTGTTCTGGAGGATTCTCTCTCCGGAAGGCGGAGGGCTTCCCCAGGGAGATTTGGCCTTGAGGATTGACGCGGCCTTTGGTTCCTTTAGCGCATTTCAGGAAGCCTTCAACCAGGCAGCGCTTTCACGTTTTGGGAGTGGCTGGGCCTGGCTCTGTGTGGCCAGTGATGGCTCCCTTTTTGTGACGTCCACGCCCAACCAGGACAATCCCCTGATGGATACGGTTGAAAGGCGCGGTTTTCCCATTCTGGCCCTGGATGTCTGGGAACACGCCTATTATCTGCAATATCAGAATCGCAGGGCACGCTACGTGGATGCGTTCTGGCATGTGGTGAACTGGGAGGAGGCGGCTTTGCGGTTGGCTCAGGCATCGGCCCGGTGAGAGCAAGGACGGTTTTGGGGTGTGGCGGGTAAAAGAACCTGAAACAAGGAACCATGGCCGGGGGGGCTTTCCACGAAAAGAGCGCCTCCATGGCCATGGACAATGCCCAGCACGGCCGCCAGTCCCAGACCGCGGCCCATGGCCTTTGTGGTGAAAAAGGGTTCAAACAGCCGGTCCCTGTTCTCGGGTGCAATGCCACAGCCTGTGTCTTCCACCACGAGATAGACAAACCGGCCGGGTCTGGGTTTTTCCATGACCTGACTTTGGCTCAGAAAATCCGCATCACAGAAACGACTGCCTGTGCGGATGGTGAGGGTCCCCTGGGCTTCTTCCATGGCTTCGGATGCATTGGTGGTGAGGTTGATGAAGACCTGCTGTAATTGTCCGGGATCCGCCATAGTCCAGAGTTCTTTCTGGCAAAGATCCAGGGTGAGGGTCCGCCCCTTGGCGATCACAGCCTGGAGCATGGGGCTGTTTTCACGGATAAAGGCGTTGAGTTCAATGGGCTGTACCATGAAGTGCCCTTTTCCGGAGTATGCCAGAATCTGGCGGGTGAGGTTCGCTGCCCTTTGCACAGCTTCCTTGGCCTGGGCCATATGAATGTAGGGAGGCGATGTGCTGTCCCGGATGGCGGCCATGGCCAGTTCCAGGTTGCCTTGAATGATCATGAGCAGGTTGTTGAAGTCGTGGGCAATGCCACCGGCGAGTACGCCAAGACTTTCAAGCTTCTGCGAATGGAGGAAACGACGCTCCATTTCGAGGCGCAGTGCCTGTTTCTGTCTTGTCTGGGTCATGTCTACGATAAAGCCCCGCAGTCCGCAGGCGCGGTCATGGATGCGGATGGGCGAAGTGTGCAGCTGGGCGGGAAAGGTTTCCCCCACCTTGGACTGGGCCCGGAATTCAAGGGGAGGGAGCTGTTCGTCACGGAAGATTTTCAAGGTGTAATCAAAAATCAGATTGTGTTCTTCCTGCACAGCAAAGTCCATGAGGCGGAGTCCCGAATCCATTTCCGCCTGGGTGTAGCCGAAGCGGACAAGGGTGTTACGATTCGCATAAGTGAGTTTTGCGCTTAGATCCGCCTCAAATACGCTTTCCGGGAGGGTGTCCGCAAGGGTTCTGAACCGTTCTTCACTGAGACGTAAGGCCTGTTCCCGCAGGGCAATGGCCTGGGCCATATCAAGAACCCCCCGGCGGAGTACCTGCAATTCATGGAAAGGCAGGTCGGCAGACCGGGGGATCGTCTGCATGGCCTCCGGATCTTGCCGTTCCAGCCTGTCCATGGCCTGGGCAAAAAGGGCCAGGGGCCGGGATACTTCCCGATCCAGATTCTGTTTGAGCATCCAGACCGTTGTGACGAGCAGGAGGAGCAGGAGAAGCATGAGGGCTCCCAGCACGGTGAAAACGGGAAAAAACTGCTTGCGGGCGTTCCAGGCCGTAAAAACCACCCATTGCCCGTCTCTGACCGGAGCCGTACTGAACAGGTAAGGGAGACCGTCTAACGGGTGAATGCCGAGAAATCCCGTCTCTCCTTCCAGCCCCAGGCGCACCGGCCTCAGACTGCCAAGATTGGTCTGCTGATCCACAAGGGTTCTGTCCGGATGGGCCACCAGGGTGCCGTAACGATCTGTTACGAAAATCAAGGATCCCGCCTCCATCTGACCCAGACCTGCAATGAAGTTCTGGAGGCTGAGGAGGTTCAGTTCGCCCACCACCATGCGTTGGTCTACCACATTGCTGAAGAGACTGACGGTGATCTGGTCGCTGAGGGGTGCAAGGTAAGGGGAAGAGATATGGAGCGCTGCGGTGTTCGGGCTGCGTTGTCGCATGGAAATGAGACGGGAGTAGTCTTTGAGAAGGCCCAGCGGTGGAAAGGTCTTCAGAACTTCGCCCTGTTCCGTGAGCAGGAGGATGCGCTCCAGAGAGTCGGTGCTTCTGAGGTATTCGGCGGCGAGGGCCGGGAAAACGGACATGGGAGCGGTTTCTGCCAGCAGGTTAACGATTTCTGCGGAAAAGGCGAGGTAGGTAGCGACATATTCGGAGATGGCAAGGGTCTGGAGATGCTGTTCCCTCTGGATGCCCAACCAGCGCTGCCAGCCCAGAAGGGCGCCGATGCCCAGGATGAGCAGCACTGCGGGCAGAAGCAGGCGCCAGGCCAGGTAACGGCGGAGGAGGTTACTGAGGGCGGGAGGACTCATGGGGCTGGCTCCAGCAGGATCTGACGAATGGACTCAAAGCGTCCTTCCTGCACCTCCAGGATGTAAATGGGGCTTAGGGTATCCCCGAAGGCGTCCAGGGAAATGGGCCAGTGCAGACCAGGATAGTCCTGAGTATGGGTGAGGGCCTGGGGAAGTCCCTCCCGTTTTCCCCGTGTTTTTTCCAGGGCCAGTGCGAGAATATGCATGGCGTCATAGGCATATTCCGCAGCAAAGGAGGGCAGATGACCGAAACGGTCAAAATAGCGCTGCAAAAACATCTGGTATTGGGGGCTTGGGTTTTCACGGAAGGTGTGGGCGGCAAAAATGACCGTTTCCACGGTTTTTCCCCCTGCTGTGAGAAGATCCTCTGTCATGGCCCAGTTGGAGCTGAGCAGGGGAAGGGATAGGTTGCGGGCATGCAGGGTCTGGGCAAGGGCAGCGGCATCCCTTGCCGAAAGAATGACAAGCAGGGCCTGGGGTTTTATCTGGCTGAGTTCCCTGGCCAGGCCTTCCCAGTCCGGCGTTTCTGCGGGAGAAATGGTTTTTTCAAGGTGCAGGGTTCCGCCCAGGGCCTGAAATTCCTTCATGAAAAAATGGTGAAAGGGCTCGGAAAAGGCTTTGTTCCTTAAATCCCGGACGGTTCCCAGGTGAAGAAAACCTTTTTCCAGGACCGCATGGCGGGCCAGGGCCATGGCCACCTTGTCCGTTGCGGGCTGAACCCGGAAAAAAAAGTCTTTGATGCCGCTTAATTCCGGTGTGGAGGTGGTGGGGCTGAGGAGTACCATTTCTGCCTGCTGGATGAGGGGGAGTGCGGCCACGGACTGGGCGCTGGTCATGTGGCCGATGATGGCGGCGACCTTTGCCTGGATCAGCTCCCTGTCCGCCTGGATCGCACCGTCACTGGACCCTTTGTCATCCCGGATCACCAGTTCCAGACGACGACCGGCCACCCCGCCTTTCTGATTGATTTCCTCCAGAGCCAGCTGAACGCCGTTGCGTCCATGCACCCCCAGATCCGCGTAGGGGCCAGTGAGGGTTCCTGAAAATCCGATGCGGATGGGCGGTTTTTCGCAGGCGCAGAGCAGGAGACTGGCGAGGCCCACTACAAACCATGAAAATGAGATTCCTTTGGCCATGGCGCACCTTTTTTTTCTTCAGGAAACCTTGTCCGCAGGGAGAGAGGTTGCGGGTGTCTTCCTGATGGAGGGAAAACGAAACTGCCAGTTCAGGAGACCTCCGGTGCAGAAGAGGGAAGCGTCAAGAGAACCGTGGCGTTTCGGGTTTATTACCGGGTGAAATAAGGAAGGGATTCGGGTCATTTGAGCATTGAAGACAAGGTATCCCACAAGGATTGGCTGTGTCAAGGTTGCTGTCGGTGGTGGCGTGGGGGGGCGGTCAGTCCGGTTTTTTGGACCAGGGGGTTCGCCCTTTGTGTGTGCATTGCAGAGTCTGTGATGCTGGACAAATTGCCCTTCTTGCAGGTATATGGATCTTGCAACGCAAAAAAAGGAGGCCGCAATGACCGTAAGACAAGACCGCAAGATCGTGGATCTGGCCCTGCAGGGCGGCGGCGCCCATGGCGCTCTCACCTGGGGGGTATTGGATCGGCTGCTGGAGGATGAGAGAATCGAGATTGCCACCCTGAGCGGTACCAGTGCAGGGGCCATGAATGCCGTTGTGGTGGCAGAAGGCCTGGATTGCGCGGGCCGAAGAGGGGCGCGGGAAGCCTTGGCGGATTTCTGGAAAGCCGTGAGTGACGCAGCTCTGTTTTCCCCCATCCAGCGCAGTCTCTGGGACCGCATGACCAACAGTTATGCCCTGGACCGCTCCTTCAGCTATCTTTTTTTCGAACACCTGACCCGCCAGTTTTCTCCCTACGAGCTGAACCCCATGAACATCAACCCGCTGCGGGATCTGGTGGCTTCCAGGGTCAATTTTGACCACGTCAACCACTGTACCGACATCCGGGTTTTTGTAACGGCCACCAATGTGCGCACCGGCAGGGGCCGGACCTTCACCCAGCCGGAACTTTCCGTGGATACGGTGATGGCCTCGGCCTGTCTGCCCTTTCTGTTCCAGGCCGTTGAAATTGACGGGGAAGCCTACTGGGACGGGGGCTACATCGGGAACCCGGCCCTGCATCCTCTGGTGGAGGATACGGCCACAAGGGATCTCATTGTGGTGCAGATCAATCCCCTGGTCCGGGATACCCTTCCGAGGACGGGCCGGGAGATTGTCAACCGTATCAACGAAATCACCTTCAACGCCAGCCTCATCAAGGATTTGAGGGCCATTGAGCTTCTGCACCAGGTCATTGCCTCGGAAAAACTGGAATCCGAACGTTACCGGGATATTTTTGTGCACCTCATCCATGCCCATGAGGATCTGAGGGGTATGGAGGCATCGAGCAAGATGAACGCGGAATGGGCTTATCTTGTGCATCTGAAGGATCGGGGCAGGGCCTGGGCGGATCGTTTTCTGACCCGCCATTATGCGGATCTCGGGGTACGCTCCACCTTTGACCTGAAAAGCCTTTTTACAGACAGCTTCAGACCGCCGGAGGTGGAGGACACCTCGGCTCAGAAAAAGAAAGGGGTGTAAGGGCCATGCTGGGGATTTCTGTTATTCTCATCACCTTGGGACTGTTGATCTACCTTGCCTATCGTGGCATCAGTCTTCTGATTCTGGCTCCGGCCCTGGCATGCTTTGCCGTTCTTGCCAGTCTGGAGGGTCGGGTGCTTGCAAGCTATACCCAGATTTTCATGGGCGCCACCGCGGGATTCATTGCTCTTTATTTTCCCGTTTTTCTTCTGGGCGCTGTCTTTGGCAAGCTCATGGAGGATTCGGGCAGTGCTGAGGTGCTGGCCAACGGCATCATTGCGAAGCTGGGATCAGGCCGGGCCATTCTCGCCGTGGTGCTTTCCTGCGCTGTGATGACCTATGGCGGGGTATCCCTCTTTGTGGTGGCCTTTGCCGTGTACCCCATCGCTGCGGCCCTTTTTCGCCGGGCGGACATTCCCAAACGGCTCATTCCCGCCACCATCGCCCTCGGAGCCTTCACCTTCACCATGACGGCCCTGCCGGGAACACCCGCCATCCAGAATGCCATTCCCATGCCCTATTTCGGCACCTCTCCCTTTGCCGCACCGGGACTTGGTCTGATCACGGCCTTTGTGATGTTTGTCCTGGGCATGGTCTGGCTTCAGTATCGCGCCCGTAAACTTGCGGCCGACGGGTACGGCGATCACAGGGACAGGGAATTCACGCCGGATAAGGATCTGAGGGAAAGGGCCGCCTGCGAGGGTTTTGACCTGATGGAGCTGCCGGTGGAAAAAAAGCCGCCTGCGCCGCCTTCCTTTTTCATTGCTGTGCTGCCCCTGGTGCTGGTGATTGGTGCGAACCTCATTTTCACCGCCCTGGTTTTTCCCCGCATGGACACCGATTACCTCTCCCTGCCCCTTTACGGGGAAACCAGCATTGACAAGGTGAGGGGGATCTGGTCGGTCATTGCGGCCCTAGTCCTTTCCCTTGGGGTGCTGGCAGTGGCCAATCTGAAACGCCTGCCTGGGCTCAAACAGTCCATGGACAGCGGGGCCAATGCCTCCCTTCAGCCCATTTTCAATACGGCAAGCCTTGTGGGGTTCGGTGCTGTGATTGCTTCTCTGGGCGCATTTCTGGTGATCCGCGACGGTGTGGTGGGCCTTGGCGGAGAGAATCCTCTGATCTCCCTTGCCATATCCGTGAACATTCTTGCCGGTATGACAGGGTCGGCCTCGGGCGGCATGAGTATCGCCCTTTCCACCCTGGGGGATGCCTATGTGCAGATGGCAGCGGTCCATGGCATCAGTCCGGATCTTCTGCACCGTGTGACGGCCGTGGCCACGGGCGGGCTGGATACCCTGCCCCATAACGGTGCGGTGATCACCCTTTTGGCCATCACGGGTCTTACGCATAAGGAATCCTATTTTGATCTGGCCATGACGGCCATGCTTGCACCTTTTTTGGCTCTGATCGTGCTGATCACCCTGGGAACCCTTTTTGGCAGTTTTTAGGGGGATTTTCGCTGCAAAGCCATGGGGTTTTGTTTTTTTGAGTATGCAGGGGGCGGTTATCAAACCGTCCCCTGTATTTTGGAAGAAAATATGCTAAAGCTCTTGCACCTGTGACGATGGCCTTTTTTTGGGTATGCCCTTTCCGGGATGCCTTAGAGAAAAGAGGCCATCTTTTTCCCATGACTTCTCAAGACTAAGAGGAGATCCGATGGCCTCCCCCATTCGTATCATGCCCTGCCTTGACATGCAGAACGGCCGTGTGGTCAAGGGCGTTCATTTTGTAAACATCCAGGACGCGGGCGATCCTGTGGCCTGCGCCAGAGCCTACTGTGAAAGCGGGGCGGACGAGCTGGCCCTTCTTGACATCACCGCCACCGTGGAAGGCAGAAAGACCATGCTGGATGTGGTCAGCCGGGTGGCTGCAGTCACCACCGTACCCTTTACCGTGGGGGGCGGCATTGCGGATCCCGGGGCTGCGGAGGCCGTGCTGAAAGCCGGAGCCGATAAAATTTCCGTGAGCAGTGCGGCCTTCAAAAACCCCGGTCTCATCCCGGATCTCATCCGGGCCATTGGCGGAGACCGGCTCACCGTAGCCATTGACGTGGATCTGAATCCTTCCATGGCTTCAGGGTATGAGGTCTATATTGATGGGGGCCGCACGGCCACAGGCTGGGATGCGGTGGAGTGGGCCAAAAGAGTGGACGGCTACGGTGTTCCTGTGATCCTGCCCACCAGCAAGGCCGGGGACGGGGCGAAAACGGGCTATGATCTGCCCGTGATCCGGGCCATCCGGGCGGCGGTATCCGCTCAGGTGGTGGCTTCCGGCGGTGCGGGAACCCTGGAGCATTTCCATGAGGCGGTTGTCGCGGGAGCGGACATTCTTCTGGCCGCCTCGGTCTTTCACTTCGGTATGATCCGCATTCCGGACCTGAAAGCCTACCTCCGGGAAAAGGGTGTGAATCTGGCCTGAGGTGGATTTTTTTAAGACGAGGGGGAGGGGAGAGGATGCAGGAAAGCGCCTTTTTAGAGATGGCCGCCATTCTCAGTCTGGCCACCCTGGCGGGCATGGTGGGCCAGAAGCTGCGTCAGCCGCTGATCATCATGTTTCTTGCCACCGGAATTCTGGCAGGCCCCTCCTTTCTTGGCATTATCCACAGCTACGAGCAGATTGCGCTTCTGGCGGAGATCGGGATTGCGGTTTTGCTTTTTATTGTGGGACTCAAGCTGGATCTTTCCCTGATCCGAACCACAGGACCTGTGGCCCTGGCCACAGGTCTCGGGCAGATTGTCTTCACCTCCATCATCGGCTACGGCCTTGCCCTTCTCCTCGGCATGAACCCCCTCAATGCGGCCTATGTGGCCGTGGCCCTCACCTTTTCCAGCACCATCATCATTGTCAAGCTTCTCTCCGATAAAAAAGAGATCGACTCCCTCCACGGGCAGATTGCCATCGGTTTTCTCATTGTTCAGGACATTGCAGCCATCCTCGCCCTGGTGGGGCTGACCACCTTCGGCGCTTCCGTGGCCGGGGGAAAGGCGGCTTATGGGGAAACCCTTTTCATTGTGGTGAAGGGCATGGCATTTCTGGGGCTTGTGGCCCTTTTAATGAAAAGCGTCCTTCCTCCTCTGGTGAAGCGCCTTGCCCATTCCCTGGAGCTTCTCACCCTTTTTGCCATAGCCTGGGCCGTTTTTCTGGGGGCTGCCAGCGATCTTCTGGGTTTCAGCAAGGAAGTGGGAGCCTTTCTTGCGGGGGTCTCGCTGGCGCCCACGGAGTATCGGGATTCCATCGGAGCCCGTCTGACCACCCTTCGGGATTTTCTTCTGCTCTTTTTCTTCATTGATCTCGGCGCGCGGCTGGAGTGGTCCGCCGTGGGTTCCCAGCTGGGGTCCGCCATGGTTTTTTCCGTTTTCGTGCTCATCGGCAACCCCCTCATTGTGCTGATCATCATGGGGTATATGGGCTATCGTCGCCGCACGAGTTTCCTGGCCGGTCTCACCGTGGCCCAGATCAGCGAGTTCTCCCTGATTGTGGCAGCTCTGGGTTTCAGCCTCGGGCATATCAGTGCAGAGGCCGTGGGGCTGATCACCCTGGTTGGTGTGGTCACCATTTTTATTTCCACGTACATGATTCTGTATTCCAGCTCCCTCTATCATTTTCTCTCGGAACCCTTGAGAGTTTTTGAGCGCCGCCATCCCCACCGGGAAGCAGCCATTGACTCTTCCGGTGAAAAGGAAACCCTGGATGTGATCCTGGTGGGGCTTGGCAATTATGGCAGCGGGCTTGCCGCCTACCTTTTGCGGCGGAACAAGGAGATTCTGGGGGTTGACTTTGACCCCGCCACCCTGGATCGCTGGCGGGAAAAGGGAATGGCCGTACTTTACGGGGATGTGGCGGATCCGGACATGCACGAGCACCTGCCGCTTCAGAAAACACGCTGGGTGATCAGCACGGTGCGCTCCCGTGAGATGAACCTCGCCCTGGCCCACCATCTGAAGGAGGCGGGCTTCCATGGGAGACTGGCCCTCACCGCCACCAGCGAAGAGGAGGCCCTTGCCTTTGAAGCCGCCGGAGCCCATCTGATCTTCAGGCCTTTCATGGATGCGACGGAACAGGCCGCCGACGCCCTGGCCTATGCCATGGATTTTCTGCCGGAAAACATCGACTGGCCCATCTCCTTTCTTGAGGTGCGGATTCGCTCCGATGCGTCCTCCGCAGGCCAGCGTATCCGGAACATTCCCCTTCGTACCCTGACCGGCGTTTCCATCCTGGCCGTGAGCCGGGGAGGGGGAATGCACTACGATCCAGGCCCGGATTTCCGGATTTTTCCCGGAGACCGTCTGCTGGTCATGGGACCTCCCGGTGGTCTGAAGGATGCGGAACGGGTACTGAATCAGATGGAAGTTCAGAAAGGAGCCGGTATGAAGGACCGCTTTGAGATCGCGGAAGTTCCGGTGGCGGAAGATTCTCCTCTCTCCGGGAAAAGCCTGGGAGATATCCGTTTTCGCCAGGAATACGGAGCGACCCTGGTGGGCATCCGCAGAAAAGGGGAGCGGATTACCGTCATTCATCCGGGAGAGCGTCTTTTGGGCGGGGACTGTCTCATTGTCATTGGTGTTGCTTCTGCCATCGGGAAGCTGAAAAACCTGAAAGTGCTTTAGGCTGAGATGGTATGGAAAAGGTTCTTTTTTGAACTGGATGATCCGGAGGAAAAGATGAAAGGCAATGGATTTCGTCAGGGTGTGAAAAATGCGTCCCTCTCCACCTCCCCCCTCTTGTACGCGGTGGATGAGAATCCGCCGGAGTGGATGAGTGCGCTGCTGGGGTTGCAGATGGTGGTGCTTGTTCTGGCTCCCATCGCTGTGACGCCCATTGTGGTGGCTCGCATGGCGGGCATTGATCCCGGAGAATACGGGTGGATCATTTTCGCATCCCTCCTTGCCAGCGGCATCGGCACCCTGATACAGGTCCGACGTTTCGGCGTTGTGGGCTCAGGCTATTTTCTGGTCATCGGTTCTTCCGGTTCTTTTATCGCCTGCGGTCTGGCCGCGGCCCAGATGGGCGGCATGGCCCTTGTGGCCACCATGGCAGTGTTGACCGCACCCTTGCAACTGGCCTTTGCCTGGTTTCTGGGCCCCATGCGTCGCATCATCACGCCGCTGGTGGGCGGGGTGGTGATTATGCTCATTGTGGTGAGTGTCCTGGGCATCTCCCTTGATATGATGACCAATGCCCGTTCTTCGGCACCCCCGCTGTACAGTTTCTGGGTTTCGGCTGCCACCCTTGCGGTGATTCTCGGCGTGGCGGTGTTCGGCAACAGGCATTTGCGGCTCTGGAGTCTGGTCATCGGTCTGCTGGCGGGCAGTCTTGTGGCTGCGGGGCTGGGACTTACGGATTTTTCCGCTGTGGGACAGCGTCCCTGGCTGGGGCTTCCCCAGGGGCAGTGGCAGGGTTTTGCCCTGGATTTCAGGCCGGAATGGGTCGCCCTTTACCTGGCCTTTGCCATGGTGACCATTGTGGGTGCGGTGGAAACCCTGGGGGATGGCATGGCCATCCAGAAGATTTCCGAGCGTAATTTCCGCAAAGTGGATTATGAGCGGGTGCAGGGTGCCATGTATGCCGATGGGGTGGCCAATGCCGTGGCAGGGGCCTTAGGAACCCTTCCCAATACCACCTACTCCAACGCCATTGCCGCAGTTCAGCTCACGGGTGTGGCGTCGAGAAAAGTAGGATTCTATGTGGCTTTTTTTCTGGGACTTCTGGCTTTTTCCCCGAAAATTTCCGCCCTCCTCACAGCGATTCCTTCGCCCGTGGTGGGTGCTTTTCTTTTTGTTCTCCTTGCCATGCTTTTTGTGACAGGCATTCAGCTTGCCGCCTCCGAAGGTCTCAACTATGAAAGCGGGGTGATCATCGGTGTCTCTTTCTGGATGGGATATGTGTTCCAGAACAAACTCTTTTTCGCCGATCTCATGCCCGCCTGGCTGGGGCCTTTTTTCAACAACGGCATAGCCGCAGGCGGACTTTTCGCCATTCTTCTGAGCCTTCTTTTTCAGATGAAGCCCGTGGGCAGGGCCCGTCGTATCTTTTACCGTCAGGCGGCAGCCATCACGGAGCTTCAGGATTTCATCCATGAATACGCCGCAGCCCGCAGGATTCCCGCACAGATGCTCCAGCATCTGTATCTCACCACAGAAGAGCTCTTTATGCATCTGTGCAGCTCCAAAGCCTTCAAAGGCTCCCATCTTCAGATAATCCTGCATTTTTCAGAGGGCAGGGCGCATGTGGAGTTTGTGGATACCTCTGATCTGGAGGACCTGGACTTTGCGGTGGAGGCGGTAGGAAAGGGGGAGCCGTCCATGGATCCCGATCTGCTGGGTCTCAGGATTCTGGGTCGCTTTGCCTCAGGGCTGCGGCATCTGCGCATCGGTGGGGTGAATTATATCACCTACCATCTGGCTGTGGACTGAGTTTTCTCACCGATACCGCATCCCTCTTATTTTTCTTGGAGTGCTTCCATGATTCCCTTTGACAATACCTATGCCCGCCTGCCTTCGCATTTTTATGTCCGTCAGAACCCCATACCCGTGAAAGCTCCGAGGCTCCTTAAGCTGAATGCGGAGCTTCTCGAAAGCCTTGGCCTTTCCGCCACGCTTTTTTCCGAAGAGACCTGGGCTGCCATTTTTGCGGGCAACCGGGTTCCCCAGGGGGCGGAGCCTCTGGCCATGGCCTATGCGGGACATCAGTTCGGCCATTTTGTTCCAAGTCTTGGGGATGGCCGTGCCCTTCTTCTGGGGGAGGTGCTGGACAGGAACGGAATCCGCAGGGACATTCATCTCAAGGGGGCAGGGCGAACCGCCTTTTCCCGCAACGGGGATGGTCGTTGTCCCTTAGGTCCTGCCCTGAGGGAATACCTGATCAGCGAAGCCTTTCACGGGTTGGGCATCCCGGCCACCCGATCCCTGGCCGTGGTACACACGGGAGAGACGGTTCTGCGGGAAGTCCCCCTTCCCGGTGCGGTGCTGACCCGGGTGGCCTCGGGCCATGTGCGGGTGGGAACCTTCGAGTATTTTGCGGCAAGGGGGGATGGGGCTGCCGTCCGTACCCTGTCCCATTATGTGATCCATCGGTTTTTTCCGGATCTTGAGGGAAGTCCTTCCCCCGTACCTGCCCTGTTTGAAAGAGTGCTGGATTGTCAGGCAGACCTTGTGGCCCGCTGGATGCATGTGGGTTTCATCCATGGCGTGATGAACACGGACAACTGTGCCCTCTCCGGAGAAACCATGGACTTTGGCCCTTGCGCCTTTATGGACAACTATCATCCGGATCGGGTGTTCAGTTCCATTGACTCAAGAGGCCGCTATGCCTATGCCAACCAACCGCGCATTGTCCACTGGAACCTTGCCCGTTTTGCGGAAACCCTGCTTTCCCCTGATGACGGGGGACTCTTTGAGGAACTCAATGCTTTGCTTCAGGATTTTCCCCGGCGCTTTGAGGCTTACTGGCTTTCCGGTATGCGCAGAAAGCTTGGATTTTTTACGGAAGAGCCAGGAGACGCAGGGCTTGTTCAGGATCTTTTCCGGTGCATGGAGGCTCATGGGGCGGATTTTACCCTGGCGTTCCGTCTCCTCTCGGATCTTGCAGGGGGTTTTCTGGAGGATTCGGTCTTTGTTGCCCTTTTTGAGAATTCTGAGGCCTGCCGTGCCTGGCTTGCACACTGGCGGCGACGTCTTGGACGGGAAGGGATGGAGGCACGGGCGCTGGGGATGGAGATGCGCAGGGTGAATCCTGCGGTGATTCCCAGAAACCATCGGGTGGAAGCGGCCCTGCGTGCGGCTGAAAAAGGGGATATGACACCCTTTGAGGATCTGCTTTGTGTGCTTCGCCATCCCTTTGAGGTGGTGGAGGGGTTTGAAAACCATGCCCTGCCTCCGGAGCCGGGAGAGAGGGTGTTAAAGACCTTCTGCGGGACTTGAGTCTGGCCTTATCCTTTTTCATGCTTGGCAAACCCTGGGTTTTTCACTACTGTGAAATGAAAAATCCGTGTTGATTTTCCATCTCTCGAGGTGTTCAATCGTAAACGACATCATTCAAGGAGGTTTGCTATGAGTCAGGAAACATCTTCCATCGTTCTGCCCCCTCTGCCCTATGCGGACAACGCCCTGGATCCAGTCATCAGCGCCAACACCATCGGATTTCATTACGGAAAACACCACAAAGCCTATGTGGACAACCTGAACAAGCTCATTGCAGGTACGGAATACGCAGGTCTTTCCCTTGAAAAAATCATCACCGCTGTGGCGGGAAAACCGGACAAAGCGGGTATTTTCAACAATGCGGCCCAGATCTGGAATCACACGTTTTATTGGAACAGCCTGAAACCCGGTGGCGGAGGAGAACCCCCTGCGGCCCTGAAAGAGAAGATGGAGGCGGCCTTTGGCAGTGTGGAGGCCTGCAAAAAGGCCCTTTCGGATGCGGCCCTTACTCAGTTTGGCAGTGGCTGGGCCTGGCTTGTGATGGATGGGGGCGTTCTGAAGGTGGTGAAAACCGCCAATGCGGAAGTGCCCTTCACCTCTGGGATGAAGCCCCTTGTGACCCTGGATGTCTGGGAGCATGCCTATTACCTGGATTATCAGAATCGTCGGGCCGATTATGTTCAGGCCGTACTTGACAGGCTCATCAACTGGAGTTTTGCCCTGGAGAATGCTTCCTGAGCAAAGGGGATGCAATGAAAAAGCCGGTGTTTCTGCTGCGATGCTGTATCTGGATTTTTGTTATGGTTGCGGGCGCAGGCTGTGCGGTGATGAAAGATGCTGGCATGTGGCAGACACCGGAGGCCAGTTTTACCGCAACCCGCCTTACGGCCTTAAGCCTCAGCGGCGCGGAAATGGAAGTGGAGATGGAGGTTTTTAACCCCAATCCCTACAGTATTTTCGTAGGCGCACTGGATTATGCCCTGGATATCCAGGAGACAAGGGTGATGTCCGGGGAACAGAATCAGGGGATTCGCCTGGAGGCGGGGCAGCGGCAGAAACTGACCTTGCCCCTGGGGCTGGAGTTTGCAGAACTTGCAGAACTTGTGGGTCATCTGCGTCAGAAAAATACCCTAAGCTATGCCATTGAAGCGGGGATGCGTTTTGACGTCCCTGTGGCCGGAACCCTCAGAGTACCGCTGAAAACCAAGGGAGAACTTCCCATACCCCAGCTTCCGAGGATACGGGTTGCAGGGCTTGATCTTCAAAGCATGAGCCTTGGTGGGGCTGAAATGAGCCTGCACCTTGTACTTGAAAATCCCAATGCCTTTTCCCTTATGCTGGAGCGTTTTGATTATTCTCTGATCCTGAACGGTCATGCTGTGGCTGAAGGCCAGGTGGCGCGCAAAGGTGTCTGGGAGGCGGGGAGCGAAAATGAGATCGTTTTGCCTTTGCGGCTTTCCTTTGCTCAGACGGGGCTTGCCCTGTACAATGCCCTGCGCCGTGGCGGGGAAATGGATTACAGGCTGGGTTTTGACAGCGAGGTGGGAAGTGGTCTGCCTGTACTGAAGAGTTTTCCCTTTCAATCCGAGCAGCAGGGTAAGGTGGCTCTGAGCCGCTTAAGCGTAAACATCTTGCTCGTGAAAGCATAAAAGGAATCCTGGTTGTCCAGGATTCCTTTATCGTTTATGGATTTTCATCCTTTAAGGACTTGTGGGAAACCCGGGTTTCGCATGAGGGCCCAGGTCATAAGGAAAGTGGATCAGTGAAATACTACGGTCCGGTTGCCCTGTACAAAGCTCAGGTCCCAGGCGAGGATGGCATCTTTTCGCCAGTCTTTGTGGCGAAGATCCTGAAGAGCTGGAATTTTTTCCTTGTAGCCCGCCACTGCGGTGGGGGTTTCCACGGCAACGCCCCGAGCCCTGGGATTGTGCGCTTTCCAGTGGGCCACAACATCAATTCTTCTTCTGCGAACTCTGGCCTTGTGATGTCTGCGTTCTGCCTTTCTGGTGCTTTTTTCCATGGTTGCTCCTTTCGATTGGGTGCTAAGGGCATCCGGCTTTTTTCCACTTCCAAAAAAGCTTGATTCAACAATAAGGCATCCTTTTGGGAAAAGCAAGTATGTTTTTAGTATTTTTCTTACAAAAGTTAACCAGTTTAAGGTTTGGTTTCCTTTTCCTTTTCTGCTGCAGGCGTCTGGGTCTTCTCCTCTCTGGGTTCAGGCGGCGGAAATAAAAGGGAAAAGGGCGCGCCCCGGATGTGCTCTCTGAAGGCGGCCATGACCTTGGAGGCGCTCTGGATGCGGGTGCCACGGGCCCTGAGGGCAACGTAAAGGGCAAGCCCGAAGCTTACCCAGAGGTTGCAGAAGGAAATGAGGGAAACATAGAAGAAGTAAAGGGCAAATTCCAGAAAGCCTGGAAAATAGGCGGACATGGCATACCCCAGATTTCCTGAGGCAAAGGCCACATGACGGATGCCCAGGGGAAGACCGAGGAGAAGTCCCACATAGGCCGTACCGCCCAGAAGCATGCCAAAGAAAAAATTTCCCACAAGGGCGCCGTAGTTTTCGTGCATGTAATCCGCAAAGCGGTGGCGGAGTTTTTCCGGAAGGATGCGGCGGAGAAGGGGGTGGTTTCTGAGGCGGGCTCCAAGGCCGACATAGGCGGCGCGGTTATCAAAAAAGCCTGCGGTGAGGCCCGCCACAAAGAGCCAGACCCCGGCGATGCAGGCATGGAGAAGCGCCAGGCTGGCAAAGGGTTTCAGTTCATAAATCTGGTAGGCGCGGGCTTCCGGGCTGAGGAGGGGGGTACCCTGGAAGAAGGTGAAAGTCCATCCGATGCCAAAAGCCAGAGAAAGGGCCACACTGACATTGCCCACAATGGCGATGAACTGGGAGCGGCTTACCTGCACAAGAAGAGCTGCGATTTTTTTGGGGTTGGCACCGCCATGTTCCCCCTGTTGTACTGCTTCCGCCAGACGGGAGGCGGTCATGGCGGGCTGCTTGGTGGCGACGGTGAAGTGCAGGATGTGAATGAGCATGAACCCCAGGCCATAGTTCAGGCTGACCAGAACGGTTTCCGGAAATGGGGCAAGCTTCATGCCCATGATCTGGATTTTGATGAGGGCCATGAGGGCGATGAGAATGCCGCCGCCTGCGCCGGATCGGAGCATGGCAAGGTATTCTCTGCGGTTGCGGGTGATATAGTGTTCGCCGTGATCACTGGTGTTTTCTGTGATGCTCCGGGAAAGCAGTTTGATGTTGCGCTGGAAGAGAGCCCCCACACTGTAACGCTGGCGGCTGGCGCAGGCCAGTTCCCGGAAAAGACGGATGGCCGTCTGTCTTGATGTGTCGGGGTCTTTGGGGTTCAGCAGATTGAGGATGTCGTGAATGCGGTTTAAGGTCTGGTCCAGGCGCTCCAGCAGATAGGAAAGGGGAATGCTGGTGCCTTTGGAAACGGATTTTTTACGAAAGGCATTCACGGCCTGCATGCACTGATCCAGCAGTACCCGGGCGTGGGCATCATCTTCAAGGCTCTGGCGCTCGCCACCAATCCAGGCCTCATAGCTGCGGCAGTAGCGGGAGACCTCCCGCTGAAGGGCCACAAAGGCCGAATCTCTGGCGATAATTTTGGGCTCCAGGCGCACAAGGTCCGGTTCCAGTTCTTCTCCCGCCACCCAGATGGAGAGCATTTCCAGGGCATAGAGCAGTTCGCTGATGGTTTTTCCCAGAAGAGCCGGGGCATCTCCATGCTCCGCATTCCAGAGAATTCTGAAAAGGTGCAGCCAGCTTTCTTCGGGAAGGGCTTGAATCCACTGGGGGTCATGCTTTTCATGGAATATCAGGCTGAGGGCGTCGGAAAGGCTGTCTCGGTTGAGGGGAGCGGGGTTGATGTGTTCGTACATGCGTTTTCCCAACTCCCGGAGAAAGCCCTGGCGTGAAAAAAGGCCCAGTACGGCAAAGGCCAGGAAATAGTTGGCCGTTCCCAGCCATTTCTTCAGAATATCCGCAAGCAGTCGGCTGGCTTCGGGGTTTTCTTCCATGGCCTTGTCAAGGTCTTCTATGCGCTGGCGGATGGCTTCCGTGTTTTCTTTGGGGTCGGGCCGCAGCCAGTCCGCGATCAGCCGGAGAAGATGGACTGCGGAAACATTTTCAGAAGAAAGTGTTTCAAAAATCATCCGGGGTGTGGGGCGAATATTGGTTTGCATGGGGTTTTTCCGAAAAAAAAGGCCCGTAGTTGGCAGGGATGGAGGATCAGTTTTTCCGCTGCAGTGTGGATGGAATATAGGGCATCTTTTCCGGCTGCACAAGAAGAGGTGAACAAAGGCGACTAAAACTCCGTCTTGACCGGAAGGGCTCTGGGGTGCATGGTGCCTCTCAGATGCTTGGGTTGAGAAAAAGCATGCACGACAACGGAGAATTTTTCATGAAGCCCTATGCCCTTTTACGGCCCCATCTTGTGGAAAATCGTCATCTTCTGCTTCTGGGGTTTTTCTGTCTCATCCTTGTGGATGGCCTGCAGCTCTGGATTCCCCGGGTGGTCAAGCATGTGGTGGATGACCTTGCCGAGGAATCTGCGGGGCATGCGGACTTGCTTTTTTATGGTTTTCTTGTGATTTTCCTGGCCCTTTTCATCGGTGTGTTCCGTTATGGCTGGCGTCATTGCCTCATCGGGACCTCACGCAGGATCGAACGGGGGCTGAGGGACAGGCTCTATGGCCACGTCCTGACCCTGGATGCGCCCTTTTTTGATGTAAACCGCACCGGCGATCTCATGTCCAGGGCCACCAGCGATATCATGAATGTGCGCATGGCCACAGGTATGGGCATTGTGGCGGTCACGGATGCCATTCTGTTGGGGGGCGCTGCGGTGGGTTTCATGCTTTGGATCAGTGGTCCCCTGACCCTCCTGGCCCTCATTCCCATGCCCTTCATTGTGCTGACCACCCGGCTCATGGGAACGCGCATGCACAAGGACTATACCGCCGTGCAGGAAGGGCTCGGGGAGATGACGGAGATGGTTCGGGAGTCCTTTTCCGGCATCCGGGTGGTGAAGGTCTTTGGCATGGGAGAACTCATGGATGGACGTTTAAGGCGTCTTTCCGCAGACTACCTTGGCCGTCGCATGTCCCTTGCCCGCAGCACGGGCCTTATGATGCCCGCCATGGTCCTGTTCACCAACCTGGCCCTGGCCATTGTGGTGGGGGCTGGCGGTCGCATGGTGGTGGACGGCAGCATCACCACCGGCGATTTTGTGGCCTTTCTTTCCTATCTGGGCATGCTGACCTGGCCCATGATGGCGCTGGGCTGGATGACCAACCTGATCCAGCGGGGCCGGGCTTCTCTGGAACGTCTTGCCGAAGTCATGGGAAGCAGCCCGGAGGTCCGGGAGATGCCATCGTCCCTGCCTCTGGATAAGGCCATGGGCGGGCTTGCGGCGGAGCATGTGTTTTTTTCCTTCCGCAGGGAAGGACCGGAAGTGCTCCGGGATATCTCTTTGCGAATTGAACCGGGTATGCGGGTGGGGATAACCGGCCCGCCGGGCAGCGGAAAAACGGCCCTCCTGCAATTGTTTGCCCGGCTCTATGATCCCTCTTCGGGTACCATTCTTCTGGATGGCGTGGATGTGCGAAGTTTCTGCCTTGGGGATCTGCGGCGTCAGGTGCGATTTCTGCCCCAGGAGCCCTGGATTTTTTCCGGTGTTCTGCGGGAGAACATTGCAGGCCTGGGAGCTGTGAATGAAGAGGCCCTGGAAGCTGCCTGTGAGGCGGCAGAGCTTTCTGAAACCCTGGCCTCCCTGCCCCAGGGCCTGGAAACTCTGGTGGGAGAGAGGGGCGTTACCCTTTCCGGCGGCCAGAAGCAGCGGGTGGCTCTGGCCCGGACCCTTCTGCATCCTGCATCGGTGCTGCTCCTTGACGATCCCGTAAGTCAGGTGGATACGGTGACGGCAACCCGTATGCTGAAAGCCCTGGACAAGCTTGAAGGGTGCACCCGCCTGGTGGCGTCCCACCGTTTTTCCGCCATTTCCCAGGCAGACCTCATTGTGGTGATGGAAGAAGGGCGGATCCGGGCCATGGGAAGCCATGACGAACTCATGAAAACAGATGATTACTATGCGAGGACCTGGCGGATTCAGGCCATGGAAGCCGAGCTGTCGGAGGATGATCATGGGACCCCATGAGGAAAAAAAGCTGCATCCGATGGACGACATGGGGCTTGTGCGCCGCCTTTTTCCTTTCATGCGGCCCCACATGCTGGTGTTTGGGCTGGCGGTGTTTCTGGTTTTTGGTCTCACGGCCCTGGATCTTGCCATTCCCTGGCTTACCCAGCAGGCGGTGGATCGCCACATTGTGCCCACGGGCGGTCTTGCGGGAAAAAGCCTTGCCGTGGATGGGGAAAATCCCCTGGTGGCGGCCTTTCTTGTCCGGCATCCCGAGGCTTTGGACTTTTCCTGTGAAGGTATCTGCGTATTCCGGGAAAGCCTGGATTTTGCGGATGCAGAAACCCGAAGCGCCCTGCGGGAGGCGGACAGGCAGGGCGTGCTGACGCTGGCCCTGATTCTCCTTTTTGTGGCCATTGTCCATGGAAGCATCGCCTTTGTGCATACCCTTCTCCTGGAGCTTGGGGGGCAGCGCATCATTTATGACATCCGTCTTGCCATTTTCGGTCATCTGCGCAGGCTTCCCCTTTCCTATTTTCATGAAACTCCCCTGGGCCGCATGGTGACGCGGGTGACAGGAGATGTGGAAAATTTAAGTGAAATGTTCACCTCTGTGGTGACCTTTGTGTTTAAGGATTTTTTCCTGCTTTTTGGCATCGTGATCATGCTTTTTCTTCTGGATGTGCGCCTTGCCCTGGTCACCCTTGTGGTTTTGCCCCTTGTGATTCTCACAGCCGTTTTTTTTGCAAGGAGTTCGCGAAAGGCCTTCCGGGAGCTTCGGGTGCGCATTGCGGAGATCAATGCACGTTTTTCCGAAACCATCGGCGGCATGACGGTGATCCGGCTTTTTGGCTGGGAGAGGGAAACCAACCGGGTCTTTTCCGGGATCAGCCGGAAGCATTATGAGGCAGGCATGCGACAGGTGAAGATTTTTGCCGTCTTTATGCCCGCCATGGAAGTGTTAAGTTCCGTAGGGCTTGCCCTGGTGCTTTATTACGGTGGTCTTCGCGTGATGGGGGGCGGGGTCTCCTTGGGGGTGCTTGTGGCCTATATCTCCTATCTGCGGATGTTTTTCCGGCCTGTGCGGGACATTGCGGAAAAATACAACACCCTGCAGAATGCCTTTTCCAGTGCGGAGCGTCTTTTTCAGATTCTGGACGAGCCCCTGGGGGCTGAGGGAAAGAAGGACGGCCTGGATGCAGGCCCTGTGGAACACCTTGTTTTTTCCAATCTTTCCTTTGGCTATGAAAGGGATAATCCCATTCTGAAAAACCTGAATTTTGAGATCCGAAGGGGGCAGACCCTGGCCATTGTGGGGCCTACGGGCGCAGGCAAGACCTCCCTTGTGAATCTTCTTGTGCGGTTCTGGGACCCTGTGGACGGTTGCATCACAGTGAATGGCGTGGATCTTCGTCTGCTTTCCCTGGAGGGCTGGCGCAGCCGTCTTGCCATGGTGATGCAGGATCCTTTTTTGTTTGCAGGCACCCTGCGGGAAAATATGGAGGCGGATTCAGGGGGGCTTTCCGATGAGGCCCTGGAGAGGATTGTGCAGGCTGCAGGCTGCGAGCTTCTGCTTTCCCGCCTGCCCCAGGGGCTCCATACCCGGCTGGAGGAAGATGGCAGGCCCCTTTCCAGTGGGGAGCGTCAGCTGGTGTCCATTGCCAGGGCCTTTGCCCGGAATCCGGAAATTCTCATTCTGGATGAGGCCACAAGCTACGTGGATTCCCTTTCCGAAGGTGTGGTGCAGAAGGCCCTTTCCCGGCTTATGGAAGGCAGAACCACCATCCTCATTGCCCATCGTCTTTCCACGGCCCGGCATGCAGACCGGATTCTGGTGCTGCGAAAGGGGGAGATTGTGGAAACCGGCAGTCACGAGGTACTCATGGCCCAGCAGGGACTTTACTGGCGGATGCAGCAGCTGGAAGCCCTGGGAGAAGGAGGGGCGGTTCCGGAAAGGCCTTTGGGATAAAAGAAAGCAGGAAGAGGGGAAGGGTTTTTAACTGTTTTCCCCTGTCCAGGCCAAAGGCCCGAATGCGGGCAGGTCAGAAAGTTTTTCAGAGAACATGGTGGCCGTCCTCTGCTGCCCATGACAAGAGAAGGGGGCAGCGGGGTTTTTTACAGGCCCTTTTCCACCAGGCGGGCAAAGAGGTGCATGAGCCTTGCCGCTTCCGGCGTGTCCCTCACCCCATTGCCTTTGTCTTCCCGCTGTATTCTTCCCTTCCTCAGAGTGGAATTTTCTTTTTCCACATAGGCCCGCATGATGTCCGCTGTGTATTCGGGGTGGAACTGAACGCCCCAGGCACAGGAACCCAGGCGGAAAGCATGGGTGGGTTCATGGTCGTTGGCCGCCAGCCGGATCGCCTGGGGCGGGAGACGCAGCACGGTCTGGGCATGGGTGGCATGGACCTGAAAAAAATGGGGAAGTATTCCGAACAGGGGATCGTCCTGGCTTTCGGGAAGCCTTTGGATGGTTACGGTTCCGATCTCCTCTCCCAGAGGGTGAAACCCTGCCTCCCCTCCCGTTGCCCGGGCGAGGAGCTGATGACCGTAGCAGATGCCAAGGAGGGGGATGCTGCGGGCCAGAAGGGAGGGAATCCAGGCTTCAAGGCGAAGGCTCCAGGGAAGGGCATCGGTCACCATGGCGTGGGAGCCTGTGATGATGACGCCTGCACAGGCCTCCGCCTCCGGAAGTTTGGGGTCTGAGTGCACATCCAGGGTTCGGATTTCAAAATTCACCGGTCCCAGAGCGGTTTGAACCCAGGCATCGAAGTCTCCGAATTTCCGGACCACATCCGGAAAGGTGCTGCCGGTTTTTATGATGTAAAGGGGCTGCATGGCCTGTCCTTTCTGCAAAGGGAAAAATGGAGAGCCGGATGGCTCTTGGTTTCAGCCGGAATTCTCGCCTTTCTTATCAGAAATTCGCATTTTTTTGTCAAATTGCCTTTTTTTAGGCAAAGATTCCTGAAAGACCTCACGCCTTGCCCGCCTCCTTTTTCTCTTGCCCCAGAAAAGCCTTTGACTCCCAGAAAAAAGGGTAGTCTTTGGGCTCTTGATAAAAAATTTTATTCTGATGAATAAAATTCAGGCTTAAAGTTTTTTTAAAAATTCAGGTCTTTATTTCAGGATAAAAAAATTACCCGCTGGGAAACTCCGGAGGATCCCAGGCTCTTTGTGGCGGCTCTCCGGAAGGGGGAAAAGCGTTTTTTTATGTCATGGTTTTTGCGTTGCACCATCCTCATTTGGGCTGAAGGATGGCGGTTTTTAGATGTTTCTGTTTCCAAATGTTTTAAAATAAAGCTTTTTGTATTTTGATACGGCTGGATCCTCTGATTTTCGGGTTTTTTTCGCCATAAACGAATGAAAATCGCGTTTTATCGAATTTGCCATCCTGGACCATCCCAACCATCCTGATTTTCTGTGAAAAGAGCTTCTGGACAGCTTCCGGGAAACTGGCTAGTGTCCGGCCATCGGATCTGCGTACGAAAGGGGGAGAAAAGCCCCCTTTGTGAGATAGGCTTATGTGAATGGTCTTTTTTAAATGGTTCCTCAGGATGAAAGGAGTATGGATGGATTCTTTTCTCATGGCCCTTGTTGCGGTCGTTTTTGGGGGGGGGCTGGCGCTGGTGCTTCAGCGATGGTTTGCACGCATGAAGGCCACCACCTGCATTCTCATGGGTGGGGGATGTTTTCTGGGGCTTATGGATGCGCTTTTCACCCTGCTTCGCGGGCAGACCCAGACCCTTTCCTTTCCCTTTCTTCATATCTTTTCCCTGTCCTTTCGCATGGACGGGCTGTCCTCTTTTTTCCTCATTCCGGTTTTTGCCATTTCCCTTGTGGCTGTGCTTTACAGCTTCCACTACCTTGATGGGGCGGAAAAAGCCCTAAGAACCGCCATCAGCTATCTCTTCTTCGGCCTGCTCATCGCGTCCATGGCTCTTGTGGTGACAGCGAGCAACATGCTGAGCTTCATGCTGGCCTGGGAAGTCATGTCGCTCTCCTCCTTTTTTCTGGTGATCTGCAACCATGAGTCCGTGGAAAACCGGAAGGCCGGGTATCTTTATTTTGTCTTTTCCCATGTGGGTGCCATGTTTCTTTTTGCGGCCTTTGGTCTGATCTTTTCCTTTACGGGAAGCTTTGACCTTTCTGCCGCCTCCGGACTGCCCCAGGGAGCAAAATTTGTGGTGCTGGCCCTCTTTTTCATTGGTTTTGGGTCCAAGGCCGGGGTTTTTCCCCTGCATATCTGGCTGCCCCAGGCCCATCCCGCAGCCCCCAGCCACATTTCCGCCGTGATGTCCGGGGTGATGATCAAGACCGGCATCTACGGATTTTTGCGTGTGTACACGGATCTTGGGCTGTACAGCCCCATTGTGGGAGAGCTTATACTGCTTGCGGGAATGAGCTCAGGGATCATCGGTGTGGTGTATGCCCTGGCTCAGCAGGATCTGAAACGGCTTCTCGCCTTTTCCAGCGTGGAAAATATCGGGATCATCCTCATGGGCATGGGCATCGGCATGATCGGCGTTTCTTCGGGCAATGCCGTGATGGCCACTCTGGGCTTTGCAGGCTGCCTCTTTCATGTGCTGAACCATGCCATTTTTAAATCCCTGCTCTTCATGGGGGCCGGGGCTGTGATCCACAGCAGGGGCACGGGCCGCATTGATGCTTTGGGCGGGCTTCTGAAAACCATGCGCTGGACGGGTGTGACCTTTCTCATCGGTTCCCTGGCCATTTCCGGCCTGCCCCTTTTTAACGGGTTTGCAGGGGAGTTCTTTATCTATCAGGGGGCTTTCCAGGGTATTGGCCTCGACCGTACGGCCTTTCTCCTCAGCCATTTTGCCATCATCAGCCTGGCCATCATCGGCGGTCTTTCCCTGGCCTGCTTCACCAAGGTGATGGGTGTGGTCTTCCAGGGAGAGCCGAGAAGGTCTCTTACGGATGTCCATGGAGAAAAGGGGCCCGCCATGATGGGGGCCATGGCCCTTCTGGCGGGTGCTTGTATCCTCATCGGCCTTTTCCCAAGGCCCTTTTTTCAGATGGCCCTGAAGGGTGCGGCCTGCATCGGGCCGGGATATGGGGATCTTTCCCTGGAGCCTTTTCTGACCCTCACCACGAACATCAGCCTGGGAGCCGCTCTCTTCATCGGGGTGTTTGCCCTGATTTTCGGGCTGCGCGTGCTGCTGTACAAAAATAAGGAAATCACCCGATCTGGCACCTGGGGTTGCGGTTTCACCCGGCCCACGGCAAGGATGCAGTACACGGGAACCTCCTATGCAGCGTCCATCGTGGCCTTTTTCAGGCCCGTGGCCCCTTTCAGCGAGGATCATCCTCCGGTGAGTGGGGTGTTTCCGGAAAAAACCCACTTCCGGAGCGAGGTGAAGGATATCGCGGAAATGCATCTCGGCACAGTGGTGGTGAAGCCGGTGCTGGCCCTTTTTGATAAGCTCCGCTGGATTCAGCACGGCGATATCCACCTTTATGTGGGCTATATCCTTCTGACCATTGTGGTGCTCCTGTTTTTCATCTGAATTCCAGGCTCCTTTGAGGCCATGGAAAATTTGAAGAAAAACGATATGGAAAAAATTCATTGACCCATTTTCTATGGCGCACTCCGCTTCTCTGGCGGATGGAAGCGCCAGCAGGTGAGAATCCATGATGATTGAATCCCTGATACTCTGGGTGCTGGCCATTGGACTGGCTCCCTTTTTCGCGGCGCTGATTTTAAAGATCAAAGCCCTTTTCGGCGGTAAGAAGGGGCCTCCGCTTCTCATCCATTATTACACCCTGATCAAGCTTTTTCAGAAAGGCTCCGTTTACAGCACCAGCACCACCTTCATTTTTAAGCTGGGCCCCATGGTTTCCCTGGCTTCCGTTCTGGTGGCCCTTCTTTTTGTGCCCATGGCGGGTCGCGCTCCGGTGGTTTCCTTTCATGGAGACGTGATCTTTCTTTTTTATCTGCTGGGTCTTGGCCGTTTTTTCACCATTGCTGCGGCCCTGGACACAGCCTCCCCCTTTGAGGGCATGGGGGCTGCGCGGGAAGCCTTTTTCCCCATCATCTGTGAGGCCACTCTCTTCATGGTACTGGTACTCTTTTACAAACTCACGGGCGGCCTGAGCCTTGCCACCTATTGGGGTGGCACTCAGCCCGGTCTGCTCTGGCAGATGGCGGGGGCTCCCCTTTTCATTGTGGTCATTGCCCTTTTCATTGTCCTTCTGACGGAAAACTCCCGGGTACCCGTGGATGATCCCGCCACACACCTGGAGCTGACCATGATCCATGAGGTCATGGTGCTGGATCACAGCGGCCCGGATTTCGGATTCATTGAGCTTGCAGCCTTCTGCAAGCTTTTTCTGTATGCGTCGCTTGTGGCCCTGCTGGTGATTCCCGTGCATACGGGCTTTTTTCTCATGGATCTGGCCCTTTTCGGTCTGGCCCTCTTTCTGGTGTACGGCGCTGTGGGCATCACGGAATCCGTTGTGGCCCGTTTCCGGATGGATCGCGTGCCGAGGTTTGTCATCACCTCCTTTGGGCTGGCTGTTTTTGCAACCATCATCACCCTGGAGTTTATCAAATGATCGAACCCCTTGACACCATACTGGCCCTTGTCCTGCTTTCCATCCTCTTTTCCTTTGGATCCAGCATGTTGCCCGGACTGATCAAGCTGGTGGCCTTTCAGGGGGTCTTTGTTTCCCTGGCCCCTCTGTTTCTGGATCACACCACGGGGCTGGGTGGCATTGCCTTCACCCTCGTTACCCTGGTGATCCGGGGGATCATCATTCCCCTGTGCATTTACATGGCCATCCGCAAGGTGGCCATCCGGCGGGAGGTGGAACCCATCATAGGCTACAACGCCTCCGTGCTCATCGGTCTTGCCCTCATTGTGGCCGCTACCTTTGTCAGCCGGAATTTCACCCTGCCTTCCAGCAGTGAGAGCGTCCTGCTCATGCCCACCACCATCACCCTCCTTGTGGCGGGCATGTTCATTCTCATTGCAAGGAGAAACGCCATTGCCATGGTGCTTGGCTATATCATGATGGAAAACGGCATCTACCTTGTGGGCACCACCTTCTCCATCCGCGCCATCCACATTGTGGAATTCGGCATTCTCCTTGATATTCTGGCTGCGGTCATGATCATGGCCATCATTCTCCAGAACATCAAACATACCTTTGACGACATTGATACGGCATTGCTCCGTACATTAAAGGAATAGGGGCGTGATCCATGGTTGAACTCATTATTCTCATCCCCTTCATCACGGGGGTTCTGGCCTTTTTCATACCGAAAAATATGGGCCGGATGCTGCTGGTCATCACAGGGGTTGCCCATCTTTTTTTCTCCCTGATGCTCTGGGCCTTAAGACCCGAGGCCCTTTACCCGGCCTATTTTGCGGTCACACCCGAGGGACTCCTTTCCCTTATTGTGATTTCTCTCCTTTTTTTCCTCGTATCCATCTATTCCACCTCCTACCTCAAAATGGCGGAGCTCGAGTCCGAGCCCGTTTTCATCGGTTCCATGCTGCTTTTTCTTTCCACCATGACCATGGTCACCGTGTCAGACCATATCATGGTCATGTGGATCGCCATTGAAGCCACCACCCTGGCCAGCGCCCCTCTGATCTACACCTACCGCACGGCCAAGGCCCTGGAGGCCACCTGGAAGTATGTGCTGATCTGCTCCGTGGGCATTGCCATGGCCCTTCTCGGTTCCGTGCTCATCACCGTGGCCATGGATGCGGGGCATGTGGAGGCTCCGGTGTCCTTTTCCGCACTCACGGATGTGGCCACCCGTCTGGATCCCTTCTGGCTCAAGGCGGGCTTTGTCTTCATTCTGGTGGGCTATGGCACCAAAATGGGCCTGGCCCCCATGCACACCTGGCTTCCCGACGCCCACAGCGAGGCCCCCAGCCCGGCCTCGGCCCTTCTCTCCGGGGTGCTGCTCAACTGCGCCTATCTTGGGATTTTCAAAACCCACAAGGTCATGGTGGCCGCAGGTCTGGGGGCTTTTTCCGGCGGAACCCTCATGTTTTTCGGCATCCTTTCCATCCTGGCCGCAGCCACCTACATTCTTAAGCAGAGTGAGTACAAAAGGCTTCTTGCCTACTCCAGCATTGAGAACATGGGGATTATCGCCTTTGGCACCGGCGTGGGAGGAATCGGTGTGTACGGAGCCATGCTCTGCCTCATCCACCACAGCCTTATCAAGTCTTCCCTTTTTCTCACCTCCGGGAACATCCTCCTGGGCTACGGGTGCCGGATCATCCAGAACGTGGGGGATCTTGTAACCCGCATGCCCCGCACCTTTGTGGTTTTTTTCGCAGGTTTTGCCGCCATCTCCGGTTTTCCGCCCTTTGGCATGTTTCTCGGGGAAATGCTCATCATCATCGGAACCTTTCAGGCCGGTCACCATGCGGTGGCCTGTCTTTTCATCGCAAGTCTCTGCGTGATTTTTGCGGGATTCTGCTATCAGATCATGTCCATTTCCTTTGACGAGACCACAACGGCCCACAGGCTGCATGTCACCAACTGGATGCTCTGGCCCCAGTACGCCCTGCTGGCCACCTCTCTGGTTCTCTCCTTCTGGATGCCGGAGACCCTGTACCGGACCATCGCGGCTGCGGTGCGCTCCATTGGAGGAGGATACTGATGGAAACGAAATTTCTGGAAATTTCCCACAGCACGCTTCTTGCGCGGGAGGATCTTCCCCTCCTTTCCTTTGAAGATTTCCGCGAGGGGGCCTGCCGCATTGTGGAAAAGGGCGGACAGGTGGTACATTTTTTCGCCTTCATGGAAAAAGAGCGGCCCCGGCTCCTGGCCGTGCTGCGGACAGACCGCCTGCTGGTGGCAAGCTGTGAGGCGGAGGAAAGCTATCCTGCCTTAACCCTGCGCTGCGAACCCTTTCATCTCTTTGAGCGGGAGATTGCAGAGCAGGCCGGTATTCGGCCAGAAGGACATCCCTGGCTGAAAATGGTGCGTTACCACGCCAACGAGCGGGGCCTTGCCGATGTGTTCGGCAATGACTACAGGGAGGATATTCCCGGAAACTATCCCTATTACCGGGTGGAAGGCGAAGAAATCCATGAGGTGGCCGTTGGGCCCGTCCATGCGGGAGTCATTGAGCCGGGGCATTTTCGCTTTAACTGCATCGGCGAGCGGGTGCTCAACCTCGAAATCCAGCTGGGTTACCAGCACCGGGGGGTGGAGGCTCTGCTGAAGGGTGCTTCTTCCCGCAGGCTTTCCCTGCTTGCGGAAAGCATTGCGGGTGACACCTCCGTGGGGCACGGGCTCTGCTGCGCCCAGGCGGTGGAGGCCCTTTCCGGCCTGACTCCGGATGAGGGAGCCCGGGTGATCCGTACCGTGGCCTTAGAGTTTGAACGTCTGGCCAATCACATTGGCGATCTGGGCGCTCTGAGCGGAGATGTGGCCTTTCTGCCGCCCGCCAGCTATTTCGGACGGCTCCGGGGGGATTTTCTCAACCTCTCCCTTCTCGTCTGCGGCAATCGCTTTGGTAAGGGGCTGGTGCGTCCCGGCGGGGTGCGTTTTGCCATCACCGATGAGATCCGCAAAGAGCTGAACAGACGGCTTGGGGAGCTGGCCCCCCAGGTGAGCCATGTGATCCGACTCCTTCTTACCACGCCCAGTGTGCAGGCCCGTTTTGACCACTGCGGCGCTGTAAGTCAGGAGGATGCCCGGAAGCTGGGGCTTGTGGGACCTGCGGGCCGGGCCTGTGGGCTGGCCTATGATGCAAGGCGGGTTTTTCCGACGGAGCATTACGGACGGATTGATATTCCCGAAAACGCCAAAACCGGAGGCGATGTCCATGCCCGGGCCATGGTGCGGGCCGAAGAGATTCTGCAATCCCTTGATATGGTAAAAGCCCTTCTCAATGGCCCCATCGTGACCCGGTGTGTGGAGAACGGGGATCATGCCCTGACCCCTTCCTCCTTTGTGGTCACCCTCAATGAGGCCTGGCGGGGTGAGGTTTCCCACTGCATTCTCACCGATGAAAGGGGCGGCATTCTTCGCTACAAGGTGAAGGACCCTTCTTTCCACAACTGGAACGGTCTGTCCATGGCCCTGCGGAATACGGAGATCTCGGATTTTCCCCTGAACAACAAGAGCTTCAACCTCTCCTACTGCGGTTTTGACCTTTAAAAATCCGGACCTCCCTGAGGGCGGTTCTGCCTTCGGATATCGGATAGATGAGAGAATACCATGCTGAAAATACTGAAAAACAGAATGGAGCAGGGCTACAGGACATCCCCCTATCCCAAAGAAGGGATCACCCTGCCGGAACGCTACCGGGGAAGACCCGAGGTGAATGCCAAAGCACCTTCCCATCTGGTAAAACGCTGTGTGGAAAGCTGTCCCCAGCAGGCCATTGACGGAAAAAACCTTCGCATTGACATGGGCCGCTGTGTGTTCTGCGGAGATTGTGAGCGGATTTCCGAAGGAAAGTTTGTCACCTTTACCCGGGATTTCGGCATATCCGTTGCGGAAAAGGCCCACCTTCTGACCGATGGGGGCCTGCCTGAGCTGGCCGCGCACTCGAAAAAGCATTTCAAAAAGCTCTTTGGCCGCTCTCTGCAGCTGCGGCAGGTGTCGGCTGCGGGCTGCAATGCCTGTGAGGCGGATCTCAATGTTCTCGCCACCCCCTTTTTTGATCTGGCCCGTTTCGGCATCAATTTTGTTGCATCCCCCCGCCATGCGGACGGCATTGTGGTGACAGGGCCTGTGTCCCGGAACATGAGAACAGCCCTGCTCCAGACCTTTGAGGCTGTTCCCTCTCCCAGGGTGGTCATTGCCGTGGGAAGCTGTGCCCTCAGCGGCGGTCCTTTCCGGGGCAGCCCTGAAGTGAGTGAGGGCTTGGACAGCATTCTTCCCGTGGATCTTTTCATCCCCGGATGTCCGCCCCATCCTTTGACCAACCTCCATGCCCTGCTGAACTATTTTAAATAAGAAATTTTCTGGAAGACACCGGGGAGACGATAAGGCTGTTCTCCTTTCATGCAAAGGGGGGACAGCCTTGTGCTTTCAGTGGTTTTTTATGATGTGAAAAGAATCAGCGGAAGGAAACGGCTGTTCCGTAGCAAAGGACTTCTGAAGATGTGGCCATGATGGATGAGGTGGAATATCGGACGCAGAGGATGGCGTCCGCTTCCATGGCCTGGGCCTGGGCGATCATGCGCTGCATGGCCCTTTTCCGGGATTCCTCCAGCAATTGGGTGTAGCCTTTGAGCTCACCCCCGATCAGGGATTTAAGTGCGGCGAGAATATCCTTACCCAGGTGCCTGCTGAAGACAACGGATCCTTCCACCATGCCCAATATGGTATAGGGAGGTGATCCTGGGATTTCATTGGTGGTTGTGATGATCATAATCATGATGGGTTCCTTTAAGTGGGAGATGGCTGTGAATTTTCCTGGAAAATCCTGAAAGAGGGCGGATAAAAGAGGTTGTTGTTATGGTTTGGGTGTTTCCGTGATGCAGGGAGACCCTTTTTTCCCTTCTCACTGGCTGATGGCCTGCATACGCATCTGGATATAGCCATTGCGGATGGCTGTGTAGGGATCCACCGAGGCATTCTTGATGGTCTCATAATCACCGATGTGAAAGGAGGTGGTGTTAACGGTCTGCCCGCCTTTCACCCCAAGGCGGGTGCGGGTGTCCCAATCTGCATAGGTGGTGGGTTGCAGGAAAAAGTCACCCGCCTGGCCGATACCGTCCCGGAGGGTGGTGGGGCCCAGCAGGGGAAGGACCAGGTAAAAGCCGTTGCCAATGCCCCATTTTCCCAGGGTCTGGCCCAGATCCTCCGAAGGTACCTGGAGGGAGGGGATCTGCTGGGAGGCGTCGATAAGCCCGAAAATGCCCCAGATGGAGTTGACGAGAAATTTCCCCGTTTCCGCAGCCGCAGCCTTGCCCTTGCCCTGGAGCAGCTGGTTCACCACCCGGACCGGAGCGGCAAGGTTGTGAAAGGCATTGCGGATGCCTGTGCGTACAGGAGAGGGCGTCACAGTGCGCCAACCTGTGGCAACAGGTTTGAGGACCCAGAAGTAGAGGCGGTCATTGACAATGAAAATGCCCCGGTTGAGGGACTCCAGGGGGTCAGCAACGTAAAGGCCTGGGGATGTGGCGTATTCGGCTTCAAGTTCGGCAAAAAAATCATTGTCCTCATGGTCCCAGTAGGCCTCGGCATGGGCCTGGGAAGGGAGGTTGAGAAGAAAAAGAAGACTGAAAAGTAAAAGGGAGAAGGCGCGCATGGAAGGGGAGTTCCTTGATTTTTGGCGTTAAGGCCCTGGCGGACTACCGGAGCCGTAAAAAAAAGGGCCTGCCCCGGGTAAGGGAGGAGGCCCGGAAACGGAATAGATCCCCAGAGAAGCGGGATCAGAGGATGCGCAGGGCTTTGTCCTTGTCGGCCTCTTCGCTGGTTTTTCCATCCTTGCGGCGCTGGATGCGGTTTGTTTCCAGTTCTTTGATTTTGGCCTGCATATGGCGGATCAGGTCCGCAGGTTCTCTGCGAAAAAGAAAGTCTTCAAACTGGCTGCGGTAATTCTGCACAAGGCTGATGCCTTCGATCTGAATATCGTAAATGCGCCACTCGTTGCGGATATTGCGGAGTTTATACAGCACGGGAACCTCGCCCTGGCTGAGAACCACCCGGCTGCTGACTTCGGATCTGTCCTGGCTGATCAGGGTTTCCTGATCATAAACCACCTTTTCGTTTTTAAAATTGTCCTGCACCTTTTCGATATAGGTGTTGGCAAGAAGCTTTGCGAAAAGATCGGAAAACTCCTGCTGCTGGGGTTCGGAAAAACGACGCCAGTTGCGGCCTGTGGCCAGCATGGAGATGGTTCTGAAGTCAAAGATGTCTTGTACATGATCAAAGAGTTGCTGGTGCTGCTGCTCGGCAAGCTCAGGGGTTGCGTCTTTGTATGTGGGATCCTGCAGAATGGCGATGGCGGCATCAATGCGGGTCCGTATGGTTTCAAGGGGACCTGTTTCCGCAAGGGAAGCCAGGGGAAGAGCAAGGGATAAGAGAAAAAGAATCAAGAGATTCCGGAGTGCAGCCATGGGAGAACTCCTTTTTGTTTTTTTTAGTCTGCTGCCTATTGAACACCGCCAAAGACGTATTTTGCGATCAGATCTTCAATATCAAGGGGGGATTCCGTTTCCAGAAGGAGATCACCCTCAGCCAGGAGGAGGTCGGAGCCGCCGGGGGAAAGGCGGATGTATTTGTCGCCGATGAGTCCTGAGGTTTTGATGGAGGCAATGGTATCTTCGGATATGGGAATGTTTTTCTGGATTTTCAGGTGCAGTACGGCAACCAGGCGTTCAGGGTCGAGGGAGATCCGGCTGACACTGCCGACCTGCACCCCTGCGATTTCCACGCGGGCACCGTTGGTCAGGCCGGATACGGAGGCAAAACGGGCTTCAATGGTGTAATAATTGCTGCCAATGAGTTCCATCTTGCCCAGCTGGACCGTAAGGTAGGCCGTGCATAAAATGCCGATGATGACAAAGATGCCGACGGTGGTTTCAAGGGCGCTTTTTTTCATAAAAGACTCCATGGGGGTTGGGAGGCCATCAGTCAATGGATTTTAAATGGTTTTCACCCCGGATGAACCGACGGACCTCCGGGATCTGGCAGGCCTGGATTTCTTCCGACACGCCGGAAAAGACAATCAGGCCTTCATCAAGCATGATAATGTTCTGGGCGATGTGAAAGATATCCGGGATTTCATGGCTGACCACAAGGGCGGTGAAGCCGAACTGACGCTGGTAGTCCGCGATCATGGCGTGCACGGCGTTTTTGCGGATGGGGTCAAGGCCCGTGGTGGGCTCATCAAAAAGGACCACCTCGGGATCTGTGACCAGGGCTCTGGCCATGGCGACCCGCTTCATCATGCCGCCGGAAATCTGGGAGGGGTAGAGGCGGCCCACATCCCCAAGATCCAGTTGTTCCAGCCGGAGGAGCACTTTTTTCCGGATGGCTGCGGGAGAAAGCCGGGTTCCTTCCACAAGGGGCAGGGCAATGTTATCAAAGATCGTCATGGAATCAAAGAGGGCGCAGCCCTGGAACATATAGCTCATGCGGCTGCGAAAGGCCCGGGTCTCTTTTCTGTCCATTTTCAGGATGGGTTTTTCCCTGTAGAGGATTTCTCCCTGGCTGGGCTGCATGAGCCCGATGATGTGCTTGAGCAGCACGCTTTTGCCTTCCCCGCTTTTTCCGATGATGGCCGTGGTTTTTCCTTCGGCGATATCCAGAGAAACACCGCGGAGTACGGCATTGGATCCAAAATTCTTATGAACATTGACAAGGCGGATCAGAGGCGTTTCCATGGCGTCTCACAGGAGAAAGGAGGTGAGGATATAATCGGTGATGAGAATCAGCACCGAGCTCTGTACAACGGCGGAAGTGGTGGAGAGCCCCACACTTTTCGATCCGAAGGAGCCTTTGCGTCTGTGGGTGTAATATCCCTGGTAACAGCAGACCGAAGCCACCACAACGGCAAAGACCAGGGATTTTAAAAGCCCTCCGGTCACATCGCTGAGGAGAATGCTGGATTCCACCCTGGCAAAATAGACGCCCGGATTGATGCCAAGGAGTTTGGAGCCTGTGAGATAGCCGCCGATGATACCCACCACGTTGAAAAAGGATGCAAGAAGGGGAATGCTGATGATGGCTGCGGCCAGCCTGGGGCTGAAGAGAAAGCGGATGGGCTGGATGTTCATGGTTTTAAGGGCGTCTATCTGTTCTGAGATGCGCAGGATACCGATTTCTGCGGTCATGGCGGAACCGGCCCGGGCTGTGACCATAATGGCGGTCAGTACGGGGCCGAGTTCGCGGATGAGGGTCAGGGCGACGGCGGATCCGAGATAGCCTTCGGAGCCGAATTTGATGAGGGTGTAATAGCCCTGGAGTCCCAGGACCATGCCCGTGAAAAGGCCTGTGAGGCAGATGACAAGAAGGGACTTGGCACCGATGAAATAGATCTGCTGCAGGATTTTACGGGCTTGCAGGGGCCAGGAAAAAATGTGAAAAAAACCCGCCCCCAGAAAGAGGGCAAAATGTCCGGCAAGGCGGATGCGCTCCAGAACCAGTGCGCCCAGAGCGGCGGGCATGCCTGTGAAAGGGGGGGATTCCTGCGTCATGGTTTTTTTCGTCCTTGCATAGAAGAGGGGAAAGGCGGCTCTGAATCCGTCCGTTCAGTGTTTATTCCTATATGTGAAAAGCCTTGAGAGTGTCAAGGATGGCCGGACGGGAAGGGGGCTTTGGGCTCTTTTTTGGGGAAAATCAGGAGGACCTGCGCATGCCCAGAGACTTGGGGGCAGAAATGGACAGAAGTAAGGCGGGCGGCGGCCCATCGGCCGCCTGAGATCAGGGAGGCGGGTGTCGTTGGCGGGATTCTTTTGGCGGGTATTTTAAAAATTTTTTACCATGGCTTTCTTTTTTCAGCAATGATTTCTTATGGAAAGCCAGCAAGAAAGCAGGGGGTCCCATTGGCGGCAAAGAAAAAATACTATGCGGTGCTGCGCGGCAGAAAACCGGGAATCTACACGGAGTGGTTCGGGCCGGAGGGTGCACAGGTTCAGGTGACGGGATTTCCCGCAGCGCAGTATAAGGGGTTTGAGCGAAAAGAAGACGCTGAAGCCTTCATGCGGGGGCAGGCGGTGGATACACTGCCTGTCGGCGGAAAGGGAAAAAAGGTGGTTAAGCCCCCTTCGGCCCTGCTACAGGCCTCTTCAGAGGCAGAAGATCGTCCCATCCGCGTGTACAGCGATGGAGGAGCCATCGGGAATCCGGGGCCTGGGGGTTACGGATGCGTGGTGGTTTATGAGGATGGAAGCGAGGCGGTGTTCAGTGGTGGATTTTCCCTGACCACCAACAACCGCATGGAGCTTATGGGAGCCATTGTGGGACTGGAGGCGGTCAAGGGCAGGGGGCTTCCGGTTCTGCTTACTTCGGATTCCCGATATGTGGTGCAGGGCATTGAAAAAAAATGGGCCCTGGGATGGCGGGCAAGGGGATGGAAGAAATCCGATGGCACTCCAGCCCTGAATGCGGATTTATGGGAAAGGCTTCTGGAGCTTTCGGAGGCTATGGACGTGCGGTTTGCCTGGGTGAAAGGGCACAGCGGTCATCCGGAGAATGAGCGCTGTGATACCCTGGCCCAGGCGGCAGCCCGCAGTGGGAATCTGCCGCCGGACCGGGGTTATGGCGCGTCCCCATAGGATGTCCGGGACGCAAGGCCACAAGGAGGAGGAGGGAGGGCACGGGGTAAGCTGACGCTTGGGTGAGGCCTTGGCTGCAAGGGGATCTTACGGGATCCTCACGCCCCGTGCGGGCACGGATGAAAGGGATTTTCTCAGGCTGCGGATTTTTTGAGAAAGCCCACAGCGGGTTTCTGAGGTTTGGAAGGTCTTAAATCAAGGGTCTTCCGTATGTCCGTGATGAGGATATCAAGGGACAGGGTTTGCCTTACCGCATCCAGGGTAATGAAGTTGCCGGCTGCAAGGGCATCCAGCAGAGATGCGGAACCCGCCCGTGCGGTTTCCATGTCGAGTTTTTTTCTGGCAAGGTAGTCCTTGCAGAATCGACTGATGAAGGCCCCCTTTTCATGGGGGATACCATGGGCAAGAACCATGGCCTCCTCTGGGCTTACCTCCTGGAATATACCGTATTTTTTCAGGAAAAAGCGCCACATGGCGGCTTTTTCCCCTGGGCCCGGAGCCGGAATCCGGATGGGTGCCAGGCGACCGTCCCGTACCAGGGTGTCGTCAAAGACTTCTGGATCTGCGTTGGTGGTGATGCTGAACACCAGTTCCGGATAATTGGCGATGTATTTTTTCAATACATCCACAGCCTCCTGGTAATAGTCCACGCCGGAGCTGTTATGGCTGGCTCCGTTCATGACAAGGGACGTGGCCTCATCGAGAAAGATGAAGGCGGGTTTTTGGTTTTTACGGGTTTTTTCCAGAATTTCTGCAATGGCGGCATCCAGGTTATGGGCCAGAGAGCCAATGTATTTTTCACTGAGGGCCGCCACATTGAGCTCTGCACAATGGCAGCCTGCCTTTTCATACACCTCGCCGATGGCCTTCTGCAGAGCCGTTTTTCCCGTGCCCCCTTCTCCATAGAGAATAACACCGCTGCTTAAGGGAAGGTCTCCCCGGATGATTTCCGGAACACTGGTCCGGATGAGTACCTCATTGAGGACTTCAGGCGCCATGAAAATATGAAAAAGCGGCGCCAGGATTTCCCCATAGGGAGAAGGAGAGGCCTGAGTCAGCTGCGGCCTTTGCAGGGTTGCTTTTTCCGTAAAAACGGCTGGGGCGTCGAGGCAGAGAAAATCGGCGTGGCGCTCCAGATTGCGGGCCTTTGCGAGAAAAGGTGTAAACAGATCTTCGCTGGTGTCGACATCAAAGGAAAAAAGCTGTTCTCCGGTTCTCCGGATCAGGGGTGTGAGATTGCCGTTATAACGTCTGGAAACCTTGCCATTCAGGTGCAGCCAGAGGCGGTCGTGTTCATCCCGGAAAAGGGAACCCACCTGACCATACCCTTCTTCTCCTATCTCCATATTGCGGATGGCTTTGTATTTTTTGAAGGCTTCAAGCAACATGATGTCCCCCTTTCGTAAACGCCGCCGGGGTGAAAAAACCCCCTGACCTTGCTGCGGGGCGTTTGAAATTCTCATCGGCAGGGTTTGGGGCGGGGTTTAGACTTTTTTTAAACCCGCTCCCCTTAAAGGGGGATGATCAGGGGATTTTTTTTAAAGATCGGGGGGATTTTAAAAAAACGCAGCATAGGGTCTTTTAAGAATCAGGATCAAAATCTCCTTTGGGCCCATAAAGAAGAAAGCCAGCGGTTTTCCGGCAATAGGCAAGGCGGTCTTTTTCCCAGTTCTGCCGCATCTCCTTCACGCTTTGTCTTGCAGCAATGGCTTCCCGCAGTCGCCTGCTTCCCAGGATGAGATCCATGGGCAGCTTTTCCATTTCGTATTCATAGGGCGGATTCTTGAAGGCAAAATGCGTGGGGTGGCGATCCATCACAGCCTTGAGCAGACAGAGGCTCTGGTAATAGGGCTGGTGCTTTGTGGCTTGGGTCACATGGATCTGGAAACCATGGCAGGGTGTGCCTGCGTGCTTGCCTGAGGTGGGTTCGAAGATGAGAGGGCGCAGGATGCTGCCTTCCAGGGCGTCTTGGGGCAGATTTTTAAGGATAGCCCCGGTGTCCAGCCAGGGGGCTCCGAAGAACTCAAAGGGCTTGGTGGTTCCCCGGCCTTCGGAAAGCTGGGTGCCTTCCCAGATGACCTGGCCGGGATAGACAAGGGCGGTTTCCGGAGTGGGCATGTTGGGCGAAGGCAGCACCCAGGGCAGCCCTGTATCCCGGAAAAACATGTCCCTGCGCCAGCCGGTCATGGGAATGACGGCAAGATCCGCTCCGATATGGAAGACCTTGTTGGCCATGAGGGCGTATTCGCCCATGGTGAGGCCATGGCGCATGGGGATGGGGTGGCGTCCCACAAAGGAGGCCTGGTCAGGCTCCAGCACGTTGCCCTCCACCCGCATGCCGGAGATGGGGTTGGGTCTGTCGAGAACCACCAGGGGGATATTCGCATCCCGTGCGGCTTCCATGCAGAGCGTGAGGGTATGGATGAAGGTGTAGACCCTTGTTCCCACATCCTGGATATCCACAAGCAGGGCGTCCACATGGGCGAGCATCTCCTGGGTGGGGATGCGGGTTTCTCCGTAAAGGCTGAAAACGGGAATGCCCAAGAGGGAATCCCGGCTGTGGTCGGATTCAATCATGTTGTCTTGTTTTTCAGCAAAAAAACCATGCTGCGGAGAAAAAAGAGCGCAGAGCCGACCGGGAAAGCGTTTGGCGATGAGCTCCTTTGCATGGCGGTAATCGGGACCGATGGAAGCGGGATTGGCCAGAAGGCCGAGTTTTTTTCCCGCAAGAAAGGCGGGGGGATTTTGTAAAAGATTTTCAAGCCCTGTGCGGATCATACCAACTCCGTAGTGGGGGTGGGGGGAGAATTGGGGGCCCGGATTTCCTGGGGGCCGGACCCCGGAACAAGGATATTCTTTGCCTCGGAGCGGGATTGTGCTACAAATCTCCATAAGTTGTAAACCTTTGCTTTTGCAGGCTCCCTGATCCTGTTTTTTTGTTCCCTAATGAAACTCTCCCCAGGTGTACGCTTATGACCCCTTGCATTTTTTTTGTGGATGATGAACCCCGTATCCTCCAGAGTCTCCGTCGTTTGTTCCGCAATGACGGTTATGTCCTGCACACCTTTGAAAATCCCCTGGAAGCCCTGGAAGCCCTGCCCCTTCTTCAGCCTGTGGTTGTTGTGGCGGATCAGCGTATGCCCCACATGACAGGTCTTGAGCTTCTTGAAAAAGTGCGGGATCATTCCCCGGAAACCGTTCGTATCATGTTGACGGCCTATTCGGATGTGGAAGTGGTGGTGGGAGGACTCAATTCCTGGACTGTGAATGTCTTTTTGAAGAAACCCTGGGATGACAACGAGCTGCGTATGGAAGTCCGTAATGCCGTCCGTTATCACCGGCACCTCGGCACTGGCGGCGCAGAAGCCATGCAGGGCGTATAAAGGGAAAACATGGAGGCCATTGTCCACAGGCTTTCGGGGCCGTTGACCATCTATGAGGTGGCGGGTCTGAAAGACGAGGTTCTGAAAATACTGGAGGAGACTCCGGGTTTGATTCTGGATTGCAGCGAAGCCAGCCGCTGTGACACGGCCTTTGTGCAGATGCTCTGCGCCCTTTCCCGAACCTGCGTGAAGCGGGGACTCTCCTTTTCCCTTATTCCCGGCCCTGAGCTGAGCGCAGCCGCCATGCGCATTGGCTTGGATCTGTCAGAGGAAATCCCGGTCTCCGGCGGAGAAGCCTGATATGGGCAAAAGGATTCTTGTGGTGGATGACGCGCCCAGCATCCGGATGCTGGTGCGTTTTTCCCTGACCCGTGCCGGATATGGGGTGGATGAGGCGGAAGACGGAGAACAGGCCCTTATTCTTCTGGAGCAGGGTCTGTGCCCGGATCTCGTGGTGACGGATCTGCACATGCCCGGATGCAGCGGCATTGAGCTTGTGAGACGGATCCGCGCCAAAGGTGCTTGTCGTTTTGTTCCTGTGATTATTTTCACCAATCCCCTGGAGCCGGAAAAACGGCGGGAAGCCCGGGAGGCCGGGGCCTCCGCCTGGATTGAAAAACCCTTTAAGCCGGATGCCCTTCAGCAGCTGATCCGACGTTTCATCGGTCTTCCTGGAGCCTGACATGACGGATATGGAGTTTTCCCTGCAAAAGGAGCTTGGGGATGTATTCCGCAGTGAGGTCGCAGATCTTTTCAGCGACATGGAAACGGCGGTTCTGGACCTGGAGACGGAGGCTTCGGACCCGGATGCTGTGCATCGCCTGTTCCGTGCGGTTCATACCCTGAAAGGCTCCGCCGCCATGTTTGGGCTTACGCGGCTTGCCGGTCTGGCCCATGAACTGGAATCCCTCATTGAGCGGGTGCGGGAATTAAAGGTGCATCCGGACGCGGAACTGATTTCCCTGGTGCTGCGCCTTACCGATGCCCTGCGTCTTCTGGCGGAAGATCCGGAGACCGGGGCGGTGAATGAGCGTGATCTTGCCCAAGCCCTGGTGAAAGCCACGGCCAGCCTTTCGGAAAAACCCGAACAGTCCCCTGCGGAAAAAAGAAAAATCGCGATTTTCTTCAAACCCTTTCCTGCCATTTTCACAGCCGGTATGGATCCGGGCATGGTTCTTGAGGAGTTGCGGGACCTTGGCGTCCTTTCGGTGCGGGTGGTGACCGATGAGGTGCCCGACCTTGAGAATCTTGCCCCAGAAACCTGTTTTCTGGCCTTTGACATGGTGCTGGAAACCCAGGCTTTGGAAAAGGAGATCGAGGATGTTTTTCTTTTTGTGGCGGAAGACAGTGTGCTTCGCATGGAGGTTCTGCCTTCCGCCATGGTCTTTGAGCCCCCAGTCCCATCCTCCCCTCTGACCCCGGCTGAAAATGCGGACGGAAAAACGGCAAGCCATTCCTTTTCCCGCGAGAAGCCCCCGGTGGAGCCCCATCCCCCCGAAGGAGAAGATATCCGCATTGCGGCCTTTCGCTTGGACACCCTCATGAGTCTTGTGGGAGAGCTGGTGATGCAGCAGGCCCGGCTCAACGATCTGAACCGTACGCTGCGGATTCCCGTTCTGGAAGAATGTCTCGAGGGGCTGGACCGCATTGCCATGAATCTGAAAGATTGTGTTCTGAATCTGCGAATGACGCCCATTGCCGGAACCTTTGCCCGTTTCCGCCGTATGGTGCGGGACCTCTGCCGGGACCTTGGCAAGGAGGTGATCCTTGAAATGGAAGGTGGGGAAACGGAGCTTGACAAGGGGTTGATTGACGGCATCGGGGAACCCCTGGTGCACCTGGTCCGCAATGCCTTAAGCCATGGCATAGAGCTGCCTGAGGAGCGCAGGCGGAAGGGAAAAACCGCCGCAGGCAGGCTGAAACTTTCCGCTGCTGCGGTGGAAGGCCGTGTGGAGATCACCGTTGAGGATGATGGCAGGGGCATCGACCGAACGGCTGTGCTGTCCAGGGCGCGGGAAAGGGGATTGGTCAGGGAGGATGAGAATCCGGAAGCCGGGGATGTGGACGCCCTTATTTTTTATCCCGGCCTTTCCACCGCCGCTGCCGTAGGAGCGGTTTCCGGACGCGGGGTGGGGATGGATGTGGTGCGGCGTCAGGTGGAGGCTCTGGCCGGAAGAATCCGGCTGACCAGCGAGTCTGGAAAGGGCACCCGGGTGCTTTTATCCCTGCCTCTGACCCTGGCCATTGTGGAATGCCTCATGGTAAGGGTGGGGGAGAGCGTTTTTGCCATTCCCATCTCCCAGGTGGAGGCCTGCATGGACTTTGTACCTCTGAAAAGGGAAGTGGGAGCCCGGGAGCGTCTGATCCGTTTCCGGAAAACCGCCCTGCCCTATATCGTGCTGGCGGATTTTTTCGCCATGGAAAGTCTTTGCACAGAAGGCGCCCAGGTGGTGTTTGTCCGGACAGAGGCCGGGTTTGTGGGCCTTGTGGTGGATGTCCTTTGCGGTGTCCAGCAGGTGGTGATTAAATCCATGGGTGCATGGTACGATGACCGGCAAGATGGCATTGCCGGTGCAACGGTGATGGGAGACGGGAGTATCGCCTTTGTTCTGGATATTCAGGGCGTATGGCGTCGGGCCTGTGCGGAAAAAAGGGAGAAGGACGGGGGGGGCGGTGTGGAAACCAGGAAGGGCGGCCCCGGAGCAAGGGCAAACACCGTGGCGGAAGCCGTCCGCTCAGAAGAGGGCGGAGGAAGGGGCGTGGGTCCATGAGGTGGAAAGATCTGGGAATTGGCGTGAAGCTGGGCCTTGGTTTTGGTATCCTGCTGGTATTTCTTGCCGGAATGATCCTCACAGGTTTTTTGGGAGTGGATCGTATGGCCCACCGGGGAAACGCCCTGATTGACGGAAGCCGCATGGATGGCATCCTGGCCGTGAAAGAGGTGGAGCTTCTGCAGGCTTCCCGCAGACTGGGGGCCCACCTCATGGGCGGGGAAAAGGTTGTGGTGCACAAGAAGAAGGAGGCCACAGCCTTTGGGGCCTGGCTGGCTGGCGAAGAGCGCGCCTGGATGGAAGCCCGCATTCCGGAGCTGGCCCCCCTTTTTGTTCAGATGGAGGGGCAGTACGGCCTGCTGCACCGCAGGGTGCTGGGGGTTCTGACCCGGTATCAGCCCGATCATCCGGATTTTCTTCAGGAGCTTCAATCTTTTAAGCAGCAGAACCAGGTGTGGGGTCAGCGCGTGGCAGAGCAGCTGGCCCTGGGCGCAGGCTCCCTTTTCCGGTATCAGGATCTTTTGCGCAATGTGATCCAGCAGGCGGAGTCCATTGTGAAGAAATGTCATGAAGAACCCGGACTCACGGAGGCCCAGCGCAAGGAAAAGGCCTTGTCCCTGTTGATGGCTTTGCGGTACGGCAAGGGCGGGCTGGACTATGTCTGGGTGCATGACAGGCGACCTCGCATGGTGGGCCATCCCTATTTCCCGGAACTGCAGGACCTGGAGCTGGGGGAGGAGCACCGTTATCTGAAAGGACTTTTTATTAAAATCAATGAGAGGGTGGAGGGCTCCGGCGAGGGCTACCTTCTCTACGCCTGGCCCCATTACAGGGAAGAGAGGAATGTGCCCAAGCTTGGGTATGTGAAGTATTTTGAACCCTGGGGATGGTACCTGGGAACAGGGGTGTACCTTTTTGAGCAGAATCAGGCCCTTTTACGGAGGGCGGCTGAATTTTCCGATGGCATTCCCTTTTCTTTTTCCGTGGCGGGTTCCATGGAAAGCACGGCTCTGGGGCGTTTTATCACCACAGAATCCCTCTGGCCGGAGGGCTTGGGGATTGAAGAGGGGCTGAGGGCCGCGAGGGCCCCCCTGCAGCGTCTGTATGCTTCCGCAGGCCATATTGAAGAGGCCATCAACCTGGGTCGGGTGGAAGAAGCCATGGGGTTTTATGAACTGGAAACCATGGGCGCTTTGGCGGAACTGGATCTTCTTCTGGGTGAGGTGATCCAGAAGGTGGCCCAGCGCAATCGTGGTGCTGCAGAGGCCAGGGAGATGTTCGATACCCTTGTTGTGCCTCAGTTTGAGGAAATGTTGGGAGTTCTTCATCAGGCGCGGGATACGGTGCGGTTGCATACCGAAGGGGTGGAGGCGCTGGCCCAGGCGGCAAGTCATACCCGCTGGCTTTTTGGTCTTCTGGGTCTTTGCGCTCTGATTCTTGGGCTTTTCACGGCAGGCATGCTCATCCGGCTGATTCGAAAACCCTTGGCGGAGCTGGCCCATGCGGCGAGAAAAATTGAATCCGGTCAGTATGATCTTGTCATTGGCCTGCATCAGAAAGATGAGCTGGGGCGTCTGGCCCAGGCCATGGATCAGATGCTGGTGGGCCTGAGGCGGACCGCCGAACTGGCCCATCGGGTTTCCCAGGGGGATCTGCGCCCCTCCTTTGGCGTGATCGGAGAAAAGGATGCCATCGCAGCGGCTTTGCTGGAAATGATGGAGAATCTCAGTACTGTGGTCAACAAGGTGAGGGAGGCGGCGGCTCAGGTCCGGACGGCCAGCAGTGAACTGAAAGAAACGGCCATGCTGGTGGCCCAGGGTGCTTCGGAACAGGCAGCATCCGCGGAGCAGAGTTCGGCCTCCATGGAAGAGATGAGTTCCATCATCCATCAGAATGCGGAAAATGCCAAAGAAACCCGGGCCATCGCCAACCGGGCTGCGGAGGAGGCCAGAAAGTCGGGCGATTCCGTGGCAAGGACGGTAAAGGATATGCGAGCCATTGCGGACAAGGTCAGCGTGATTGAAGAGATTGCGCGTCAGACCAATCTTCTGGCCCTGAATGCGGCCATTGAGGCGGCCAGGGCGGGGGATCATGGCAGAGGTTTTGCCGTTGTGGCTTCTGAGGTGCGCAAACTTGCAGAACGAAGCCAGAAGGCTGCTGGTGAAATCGGCATGCTGGCTGCAACCAGCGTGACCCAGGCGGACGAGGCCGGAGGGATGCTGGAAAAACTTGTGCCTGGCATTGAGCGTACTGCGGCCCTGGTGCAGGAGATCGCGGCAGCCAGCCAGGAGCAGAGTGAGGGCGTGACCCAGGTCAACCAGGCCATTTTGCAGCTTGACGAAATTATTCAGCAGAATGCCCATGTGGCGGAGGAGATGGCCGCCGCCGCAGGTCAGATGGAGGAGCAGGCGGAGCAGTTGCAGCAGGCCATGGCCTTTTTCAGTGATGACCAAGGGGAAAAAACGCCTCTGCCCTCCCAGAAAGAGGAGGCGAAAGCGCGGAAGATTCTGGCGGATTCCCTGTCAAAGGTAAAAAGGAAAAATGAGGCCTCAGAGGGGAGCAAAAATGCAGGGGCCAAGCCTCTGGCCTTTCCCGCCTGTTGCGGAGCGGTGATTGATCTGGATGAGGACTGGGGTATGGGAGATGGCCAGGATCCGAAAACCGATGGGAGGGAGCGCCATGGATGAAGGGCAAAGACAGTGTCTGACCTTCTGGCTGCTGGATACCATGTTCGCCCTGCCCATCACCGTGGTTCAGGAGGTTCTCCAGGATGTGCGGATCACCCCCATCCCAAAAACGCCGGATTTTCTCGAAGGGGTGATGAATCTGAGGGGCCGCATTGTGCCAGTGGTGGATCTCAAAAAAAAGTTTGCCATGGCCCATACCCCCCATACGGAAGACACGGCTGTGGTGGTGGTCTGTATTCCCTTTGAAAACCGTGAGCTTCTCGCGGGTATCCGGGTGGACGGAGTGGAGAGTGTGAGAAGCTTTGCGGAAACCGCCCTCTGCCCGCCGCCCCAGATGGGCGTACCGGTCCCCCTGGATTTTCTGGAAGCCATACTGCTTGAGGAGGATCAGGTACTTTTATTCCTCAACATTGCACGGATATTCACGCGTTCTGAATTGAGGGATGTGCGCAGGGCAGAGAAGGGAAAGGATGGAGGGGAGGCTGATGATCCGTCGTGAAAAGGAAGGCAGGGGCTTACGCGTTCTTGTGGTGGATGACTCCGCCCTGGCAAGGCGCATGCTCTGCTCCATCCTGGAAAAGGATCCGGCCATAAGCCGGGTGGAGACCGCAACGGATCCCTATGGGGCGGTGGAAAAAATCCGCAGGGAAGTACCGGATGTAATCCTGCTGGATGTGGAAATGCCCCGTATGAACGGCCTTAAGTTTTTAAAGCGGATCATGGCCCAGCATCCGCTTCCTGTGGTGATCTGCTCGGCTCTTACGGCAGGCAGGGGAGACGCCATTGCCGAAGAAGCCCTGGCCCTGGGCGCTGTGGACATTATCCCCAAGCCCAAGGCGGAAGATGCGGCCTCCATGGATGTGGCGGGCGCAAGAATCCTGGACGCGGTGCATGCGGCTGCGGCTGCGGAAAACAACCCGGTTCTGCGCGGAGGTTCTCTGGCTTCCGCAGACGCCATCCTTGCGGCTTCCACGGGCAGGATGAATCTGAGAACCCAGCCCGTGGTGGCTGTGGCGGCCTCGACAGGGGGCATTTCCACCCTGCGTTTTCTTCTGGAAAACTGGCCCAGGCAGGCCCCTGCCATGGTGATTGTGCAGCATATGCCAGCGCGTTTTACACGGAATTTTGCCTTTGACCTGAATACGAGCGTAGCCTGTGAAGTGAAGGAGGCGGAAGAGGGGGATATGCTCCGGGAAGGGCATGTGTACCTGGCTCCCGGGAACCGCCATACCCTGGTGGAGCGCAGGGACCGCACATACAGGATCCGTCTGAAAGACGGTCCCCTGGTATCCCGTCACCGGCCTTCTGCGGATGTGTTTTTTCGGTCTGTGGCTGTGGCCGCAGGTCCCAATGCCATCGGCGTGATCCTGACGGGTATGGGGGATGATGGGGTGACCGGCCTTTGGGAAATGCGGCAGGCCGGAGCCCTTACCCTGGTCCAGGACAGGGAAAGTTCCGTGGTCTACGGCATGCCCGGAGAAGCCCTGCGTCGGGGTGCGGGTATGCGGGAAGTTCCCCTTTCCCGGATGGCGGAGGAAATTCTGGGGCATTGTGAAAAGAATGCTTTTCCGGAAGACAGCCTGTAAGTTATGGGCTGGCCTGGGATTTCTTTCCGGCCCTTTTTGGGGGTGTGGTTGGAGGTGGGCAGCCTTTTTTGATCCTGCTCTTCGTTGACAAAAGACCTGGTTCCTTTTAATCACTGCCCACCGGCAGGAAGAGGGCGTCCTGTGTCCGGACCGGATCCAGGACGTTGATGTTTGATGGGGTTGAGACCCGACATGATAAGGATCAGACCATGCAGATATGCGTACCAGAATTTATCCGCGCCATAGACCCCTATGTTCCCGGTAAGCCCCTGGAAGAGCTGGAGCGGGAATACGGCCTGAAGCAGGCGGTGAAACTGGCGTCCAATGAAAACCCTCTGGGGCCTTCACCCAAGGCCCTTGATGCCATGCAGAAGGCCCTTTTCAAACTGCATCGGTATCCCGACGGATCCGCCTATTACCTGACCCAGGCTCTGGCCCGTCATCTGGGTGTGACGCCGGATTGTCTTGTGCTGGGCAATGGCTCCGATGATGTGATCGCCATGGCCGTGCGGGCGTTCATGCGGATGGGAGATAGGGCGGTCATGCCCCATCCGGCCTTTCTCATGTACGATATCCTGGTGAAAACCGCAGGTGGGGTTGCCGTTCCGGTGCCCCTTCGGAACATGGACCTTGATCTCGATAGCATGGTTTCGGCGGTGGACGGGGAGACCCGTCTGGTTTTTGTGACCAACCCGAACAATCCCACGGGTCGCTTCATTGCGGAAGAAAAGCTGTGTGCCTTCCTGGATGCCATTCCTTCCTCCGTGCTGGTGATGCTGGATGAGGCTTATGTGGAGTTTGTGAAAAAGGAAAATTACCATTCGGGGATCTCCCTTCTGGATCGTTATCCCAATCTCATTGTGTTGAGAACCTTTTCCAAGGCCTATGGCCTGGCGGGCATCCGGGTGGGCTATGGCGTGATGGCACCGGAGGTGGCGGGCTGGCTGCACCGGGTGCGTCAGCCCTTTAATGTGAATATTCTGGCCCAGGTGGGGGCTTGTGCGGCTTTGGAAGACGTTGCTTTCCTTGAAAAAACCAGGGAGGTTGTGGCAGAGGGCAAGGCTTGGTTTCAGGAAAGGCTTGCGGCCATGGGGCTGACCGCCCACCCCAGTGAGGCGAATTTTTTTCTTGTGGATGTGCGGCGGGAGGGTAGAAAGGTGTTTGATGCCATGCTGCGCAAGGGGGTGATTGTGCGTTCCATGCATGGGTATGGTTTTCCCCGCTGCATCCGGATTACCGTAGGGCTTCGGGAGGAAAACGAAAAATGCCTGGCCGCGCTGGACGCCGTGCTTGGGGATATTCCGGAAGATGAGGGATGAATTCCATGAAGTTTTTTTGCAAAAGCGCGGGTGAAGAGCAGATGAGAAGGGCCTGACAGAGTTTAAGGGAACTGTAACGTTTTCCAGAGATGACAGAAAGCAGATTGTTGTTATGAATTCTATGGTGATTACCATTGATGGGCCCGCAGGCGCGGGGAAAACCACCATCAGCAGAAAACTTGCGGATCTTCTTGACTATCGCTATGTGGATACGGGGGCTTTATACCGAGGTGTTGCCTGGATGGCCGAGCGTCAGCATGTGGACCTGGAGGACGAAAAAGCCCTGGGTGCTTTCCTTCAGAATCTGCGTCTGAACCTGGAGCGCAATGGCTCCGGAAGCCTGAAGCTTCTGGCCAATGGGGAGGACATCACAGCCGAAATCCGGACCCCGGCCATGTCCATGGCCGCCTCCTCTGTGGCGAAGCGTCCCCAGGTTCGGGCCTTTCTTCTGAATGTGCAGCGTCAGCTGGGTGCGGAAAAGGACGTGGTATTTGAGGGGCGGGACATGGGTACGGTGGTGTTTCCCCAGGCGGATGTGAAGTTTTTTCTGACAGCGGATGTTCTGGTGCGCGCCCGGCGGCGTCATGCCGAACTGCCTGACCATGCAGGTCAGAATCTCAAGGATGTGCTTGCGGATATGCAGCGCAGGGACGCCCAGGACGCGGGACGGGATTTAGCGCCCCTGGCTGCGGCTCCCGATGCGGTACACATTGACGCCTCCGAACTCACGGTGGATGAGGTGCTTGCCATGATGATGCGTTGCATCCGAGACAAGAGCGGAATTCAGGGAAGATGAGGTGTCGGGGAAAGCGTTCGTGTTTCCCGGCGGGTTTTTTTTGGGAAAAAGGCCTGGGGCGGCCTGTCCGGAAAGGGCCTGAGGACAGACGGAATATTTTGTCTTGTATCCCCTCTGCAACTCTGATAAAAAAGAAAGGATATGCCATCCTCAAATAATAAAAGGAAGGGGAGAGGCATGAATAACGCTTAGGGGGATAACTTTTCATGGGAAACCGTAACAACATGGACGCTTTCGAAGACAACGAAGCAATGGACGATCTTGAACTCGACGGGGAAGCCCTTCCCAGCATGGAAGAGCTGCTCAACGAGTACGAGGAAAGTTTCGGCAAGTTTGCCGAAGGCGAGGTGGTGAAGGGCAAAATCATCTCTGTGGACCGCGAGTATGTTCTGGTGGATGTGGGATATAAATCCGAAGGGATGATCCCTGCCCACGAATTCAGAAACGAAGCGGGCGAGGTGGAGGCTGCCGTCGGCGATGAAGTGGAAGTCATGATCGAGCTCTGGGATGAAGAAGAAGAGCGGGTGGTGCTTTCCAAGGAAAAAGCCGAAAAAATCAAGGTCTGGGAAGAGATCAAGAAGATCTACGACGAAGACGGCGTGGTGGAAGGGGTTATCACCAACCGCGTCAAAGGTGGTTTCTCCGTCGATATCGGTCTTCAGGCCTTCCTGCCTGGCTCACAGGCGGATCTGCGGCCTGTGCGTAACCTGGATGAACTTGTGGGCAAGAGCTTTGAGTTCAAGGTACTCAAGTTCAACCGGAAACGGAGCAACATCGTCCTTTCCCGCCGAGTTCTTCTGGAAGACGCCAGGGAAAAAGCCCGTTCCAAGACTCTTTCCGCTCTGGAAGAAGGCAAGGTCATGGACGGCGTGGTCAAGAACATCACGGAATACGGGGTGTTTGTGGACCTTGGCGGTGTGGATGGACTTCTCCACATCACCGACATTTCCTGGGGCCGTGTGAAACATCCGTCGGAGTTGTTTTCCGTTGCAGACCAGATCAAGGTCAAGGTGCTTTCCTTTGATCTGGAGCGGGAGCGTGTATCCCTCGGCATGAAGCAGCTGACCCCCGATCCCTGGACCATTGCCGCAGGCAAATATCCTGTGGGAACCCGGGTGCAGGGCAAAGTGGTGAGCCTCACGGACTATGGCGCTTTTGTGGAGCTGGAAGAAGGCATTGAAGGCCTCATCCATGTTTCCGAAATGTCCTGGACCCGTAAGATCCGCCATCCTTCCAAGGTGCTTACCGTGGGGGAAGTGGTGGATGCCATGGTGCTGGATATCAAGCCGGACAGCCGCCGCATCTCTTTAGGCATGAAGCAGGTGATGACCAATCCCTGGGAAGTGATCAGCGAAAAATACCCCGTGGGAACCATCATCGAAGGTAAGATCAAGAATATTACGGACTTTGGTCTCTTCATCGGTATTGATGACGACATCGACGGCCTTGTACATATTTCCGATATTTCCTGGACCAAGCGCATCAAGCACCCTTCGGAAGTATTCAAGAAGGGGGATACGGTTCAGGCGGTGGTACTGGATATTGACAAAGAAAACGAGCGTTTCTCCCTGGGTATCAAGCAGACCCACGAAGATCCCTGGAAGAGTGTCCAGGAACGCTATGCCGTAGGTACGGAAATCAGCGGGGCCATCACCAACATCACCGATTTTGGCATCTTTGTGGAGCTGGAAGAGGGAATTGAAGGTCTTGTGCACATTTCCGAAATCAGCACGGAAAAGGTGAAAACGCCCTCTGAAGCCTTCAGCGTTGGTCAGCCCATTACCGCCAAGGTGATGAACATCAACTCCGAAGAGCGCCGTATCGGGCTTTCCATCAAAAGGCTGGACATGGAAGATGATGACGCCATTATGAGCGATTACCTGAAATCCATGGAAAATGCCAAGCCCACCTCCTCCCTTGGAGAAACCCTCAAGGAAACCCTTGAGGCGAAGTACAAGGATCAGTAAAAAATAAGTTCAAGCCCGAAACCATGCCTTGTCCGGGTGGTTTCGGGTTTTTTTGTCGGCTACGGAAGGGCGTAACCGGCGATGGGATGGACCCTGTCCCGGAGGCCGGAAAATTACGCCCTTTTTTTATCTGTGTTGTCCTGGGTTCTTTGGCGGAGCGCAGAAAAAACCGATATCGCGTACACCGCACCATCCCATCCACGGAGGAAACAACTCCATGTTCTCGCGCAGACATCCCTACCTGTTTTTTATTCTTGCCATGACAGCCATGATTGTGGGCAGTACCCTGCTTTTGCGTGTGGGTGCAGTGATGACAAAATCCGAGCCTGGGGGAGAGCGCATAGGCGTGGTGGAGCTTTACGGTGTCATCACGGACAGCTCCCAGATCCTTGAAGACATCCGTAAATTCCGGGAGGATAAGGACATCCGGGCCATTGTCCTGCGGGTGGATTCGCCGGGCGGCGGGGTGGGACCTTCCCAGGAGATTTTCACCGCCATCCGTCGCGCCCGACAAGAAAAGCCTGTGATTGCAAGCTTTGGCAGTGTGGCGGCCTCGGGCGGTTACTATGCGGCGGCCGCGGCCGATGGCATCATGGCCAATGCCGGCACGGTAACGGGCAGCATCGGCGTTATCATGGGGTACACGAATTTCCGCAGCCTTGTGGAGAAGATCGGTCTGGAGCCTGTGGTGATCAAGAGCGGTGAAAACAAGGACATGGCTTCGCCTATGAAAGAGCTTTCAGAGGAACACCGCAGAATTCTCCAGGCCTTTGTGGATCGTCTTCACCGTCAGTTTGTCCGGGATGTGGCCTCCGGTCGAAATCTGGAGGAGGGGGTCGTGGCGGCTCTGGCGGACGGCAGGATCTATGCCGGAGAAGAGGCCATGGAGCTGGGGATGGTGGATCGCATGGGAAACTTTGAGGATGCCCTGGTGTGGGCTGCGGAGAAGGCCGGAATTCCGGATAAGGGCTGGCAGGCCGTATACCCGGAGCGGGAACGCTCCTGGCTCTGGGATCTCATCAACGGCAGCGCCGAAGCTCTGGTGAGTGCTGTGGAGCGTCGTGTTTCCCTGAACGCAGGGTTTCTCTGGATGCCGGATGCAGGACGATGACTCTGATCTGGCGGGGTAGGGAGTTGGATCTTAAAGGAACTCCTGCACCTTGCCCAGGCCTTCCCGAAGCACTTCAGGTGTTTCGCCGGAAAGGTCAATGATGCTGGAAGGCTCTCCCGGAACAGGTCCGCCATCAATGACCATATCCACCTGGGATCCGAATATTTCATAAAGAAGGCTGGGATGGGTTTCTACCGTTTCTCCGGGGCGGCTTGCGGTCGCGGAGATGACGGGGTTGCCCAACTCCCGCACAATGGCCTGGGCGATGGCATGATCCGGCACCCGTATGCCTGCGGTTTTCCTCTTGGTGAGCATCATGCGGGGAACTTCCCGGGTGCCTTCCAGGATAAAGGTATAAGGTCCGGGCAGAAGGCGTTTCAGAATGCGATAGGCGGTATTGTGTACCTTGGCGTAACGACTGATGTCGGTTAAATCCGGACAGATGAAACTGAAAGGCTCTTTTTTTTCCTTCTGCTTGATCTGGTAAATCCTTTCAATGGCTTTTTTATTCTGGATGTCGCATCCGATGCCATAATGGGTGTCTGTGGGATAAATGATCACTCCGCCATCTTTCAGGCATTCCACTACCTGACGGATCTGCCGGGGCTGGGGTGTTTGGGGATGAATGGTGATAAGCATGGATGTCTCCCATTGCCAGGGTCTTTGGCATCCCGGTGCGGAGGATGCGGACAGGAAGGAAAATACAGGTGAATCTCTCCTACAGGGTGCTCTGTGGCCTGTCAAGCAGGCTTTTTAAAACTTGCCTAAGACCTTTTTGTCTGTTAGGTATACGCCCAAAATTCAGACCGGCTCGTTTCCATGGGCCGGTTTCTCTGTCTTCACGGCCGGTTAGGGGGCTTCCCACCGGCCGCCCCTATATCTGATTTGCGTCCCCGCTACCCTTGGCGGACGTATCCCCTACGCCACAAGCGTTTTGAACCCACCGATTCCGGAGGAGTATCCATGATGAGCATGCCACCCGAAGAAGCCTTTTCCTTTGATGATGTTCTCCTTTTACCCAATTATTCCGATGTGGTGCCCAGTGACTGTGATGTTTCCACCAGGCTGACCCGTGAGATCACTCTCAATGTTCCCATTGTTTCCGCGGCCATGGATACGGTGACAGAATCCCTCACAGCCATCAGTATGGCCAGAACCGGGGGGATGGGGATCATCCACAGGAACCTCACCATTGAAGAGCAGGTCCGGGAAGTGGATCAGGTGAAAAAATCCGAAAGCGGCATGATCGTGGATCCTGTGACCATCTCCCCTTCGGCGCGCATCGGAGATGTACTCAAGGTCATGAGTCGTTACCGCATTTCCGGTGTGCCTGTGGTGGATGGCGACAAGCTTGTGGGCATTGTGACCAATCGGGATCTTCGTTTTGAAACGGACATGACCCGTCCGGTGAGTACGGTCATGACTTCGGAAAATCTGGTGACCGTACATGAGGGCATCAGCCTGGAAGAATCAAAGGAACGTCTGCATCAGCATCGCATTGAAAAGCTCCTTGTGGTGGATAAGGATGGACGCCTTACGGGCATGATCACCATTAAGGACATCGAGAAAATCAAGAAATATCCTCTTGCCTGCAAAGATGCCATGGGCCGTCTGCGTGTTGGCGCGGCTGTGGGGGTGGGGCCGGATATGATGGAAAGAACGGCTGCCCTGATCAAGGCGGGGGTGGATGTCCTCTGCATTGATACCTCCCACGGTCATTCCAAGAACGTGCTGGATTCCGTAAGAGCCATCAAGAGCGCCTTCCCGAAATCCCAGGTCATTGCAGGCAACGTGGCAACGGGCAAGGGTGCAGAGGCCCTCATTGAAGCGGGCGTGGATGCGGTGAAGGTGGGCATTGGACCCGGCTCCATCTGTACCACCCGCATTGTGGCGGGCGTGGGCGTTCCCCAGCTTTCCGCCATCATGAACTGTCGCAGCGTTGCCAACAAGCATGGTGTTCCCATTGTGGCGGATGGTGGCATCAAGTATTCCGGCGATATTACCAAGGCCATTGGTGCGGGCGCCCATTCCGTGATGCTGGGAGGTCTGCTGGCAGGTGCAGAGGAGAGCCCCGGAGAAACCATCCTGTATCAGGGACGGACCTACAAGGTTTACCGGGGTATGGGTTCCCTGGAAGCCATGAAAAAGGGAAGCAAGGATCGCTATTACCTCGGTGATGAGGAGGAAGACGACAAGCTGGTGCCCGAGGGCATTGTGGGCAAGGTGCCTTACAGGGGCACCATTGCGGAGAATATCTACCAGCTTGTGGGGGGACTCAAGGCGGGGATGGGGTATGTGGGTGCGCACAGCATTGAGGATCTGCGGGAAAAGGCCCGGTTCGTGCGGATCACGGCCGCAGGTCTGCGTGAGAGCCATGTGCATGATGTGATCATCACCAAGGAAGCCCCCAACTACCGGGTGGAATAAGGCGGATGGCCATGGGCCATGCGGATCGCAGCGCAGTGAAAAAAGGACAAGCCCTGTCTCCCGTTTGTTTCGGGAGGTAGGGTTTTTTTTCCGTCCCAGGGGAAAGTGACAGGGCGTTCTCCCTGTGCTATGAGGGGCAGGAGTTTTTTGAAAAAGGGTGCATCTGGAAGACGCGGCCGCAGGCAGCGTCTTCATGAAAGGTGCACCAGGTTTCGGATCAAGGCATTCATGTCCTGGACTCAAAAATTTTTTTTTGGGGGGGCCTTGCGCCTTGGGTTTTAAAATAAGGAAGGGTTGCCATGGAAACGCCGGTTCCGGATTTTGTGCATCTGCATCTTCATACCCAGTACAGCCTTCTGGACGGGGCCATCCGTCTGGATCCTCTGTTTGCCAAAGCCAAAGCCGATGGCATGCATTCTGTGGCCATCACGGATCATGGTACCATGTTCGGTGTGCTGGAATTCTATGACAAGGCGAACAAGGCGGGCATCAAGCCCATCATCGGATGCGAGTGCTATGTGGCTCCCCGCAGCCTTGCCGACAAAACCGCAGAAGATGCCAAAAGCCTTTCCCATCTGGTGCTGCTGGCCCGCAACAACGCGGGCTATCGCAATCTCTGCAAGCTTGCCACCATCGCCCAGATGAAGGGTTTTTACTACAAACCCAGGGTGGATGACGCTGTTCTGGCCGAATACAGTGAAGGGATCATTGCCCTTTCCGCCTGCCTTCAGGGGGAAATTCCCAAGCTTCTTTTAAAGGGCCAGATGGCTGCCGCAGAGGAAAAGGCCCGGTATTACGAGAAAATTTTCGGGGAGGGGAATTTTTTCCTGGAAATTCAGGAAAACGGACTCATGCCCCAGCGGGAGGCCAACACCCTTCTTGTGGATATGGCGAAACGCCTTTCCCTTCCCCTGGTGGCCACCAATGACTGCCACTACCTTGATGCCGAAGACACCCGGGCCCATGAGCTT